>Ga0163109_10000009_pt1 | contig 218262 bp, 205 predicted proteins | sample CRUFie1St13metaG_FD_108704 | JGI IMG/M metagenome (GOLD analysis project Ga0163109, IMG submission 108704) | Marine microbial communities from the Costa Rica Dome - CRUD Field 142mm St13 metaG | ecosystem: Environmental > Aquatic > Marine > Oceanic > Photic zone | place: Costa Rica: the...
GAGTGGCTTGAAGGAAAACAACTGCCTGGTGTAGCGGCACTCGGTGGAACAGAAAAATAGCTGAGAGTGAGCAACTTAGATCATGGTTCTCCTGTAAGGCATAGAAGTGGCCTGGATAAATAATTCTGCTGGGGCTACGGATTTTTAAAAAATGATATGTTCGAAGATTAGGGGGGCTCAAATCAAAGAAGTTGGTTTTATCCGAACCAGTAATTGTTCCTGAAGGGGCAAGCCGAGCAGCGAACAATTTTAATTTTGTCGATGGCCATGGAATACCTGATGTTTTTTAAGGAATGTGCACTCGAAGTTTAAAGCTACGTCTTAAATCAAATAGACATTCTTTTGATGATGATAGTTAGGGCTAATGGTTTAGAGGAAAAGAAATGGGAGAGTCAGAGGAAGGGGTATCGATTGGGCCGCGCATTGTGAAAGTCCCAAAGGATGATAACCGTGAAAGAATGGTCTGCCCTGAATGCGGCTATATTCTTTATGATAACCCCAAAATAGTTGCAGGCGCGGTGGTGGTCTACCAAGAGCAGTATTTGCTTTGTCGCCGGGCAATACCACCTCGTAAGGGATATTGGACTATACCCGCTGGGTATTTGGAGTTGCATGAAACCGTAGTAGATGGTGCTAGGCGAGAAGTTATGGAAGAAGCTTGCGCCGATATAATTATCCATGGGCTCCTTGCGGTTTACAACATCCCCCGCATAAGTCAGGTGCAGATGATTTATAACGCGGAATTGAGTAATCGCGCATTTGCTCCTGGGATTGAAAGCCTCGAGGTGGATCTTTTCGCTTGGGAACATATACCTTGGCAGGACTTAGCTTTCCCATCAGTCAGTTGGGCTCTCAATCATCACCATGCGTCTAAAGGAAAGATCCACAGCCAACCTTTTGGCAACCCGGACAATGAGTTGGGTAATAATTAAATTTCTATTTAGTTTCGTTATCAGCAGCTTTGTGCCGAGAAAAAAGAGGTATTTGGCAAGCAGTAAAAAGAAAAGTTAGGAGTAAAATTCCAAATATTTTGAAGTTGAGCCAAAGCTCCGTCGATACATTACGCCAAACAATCTCGTTTAAGATAGCCATAAAAGCGAAAAATACTGAGTATCTAAAACTCAATATTTGCCACCCACGGTCTTCCATGCTCCAAGCTGATCCTAAAAGTGATTTCAAAAAGGGCTTCTTGAGTAAAAGGCCAATGACTAGGACACACGAGAATAAACCTTGCACAATAGTAGGTTTCATTTTGATAAAACGTTCATCATCAAACCACAAAGTAAGAGCGCCAAAGATCAGGACGATAGCTGTTGTAATTATGAACATTGCCGGAGGTTTTTGACGCCATAGCAGTAGAGCAAGAGAAAGAATAAATATAGCAATCATAAATGCTGCTGTTGCTGTTATGAGGTCCTTTCCTCCTGCGTAAAAGGCAGCAAAGAAGATTGCTAGAGGCACATATTCTGAAGCGGGACGAAGCCATTTAGGTGGCGAAGTTGGAAACATCTTTGAGCACCGATAACGTAGAAAGTTGTTTAAACGCGACATCTTGGCACGCAGCCATGAGACTGTTTGGTAGGTTTACTGGAATAGTCTACACTAAGAGCAAGTTATATCTATTTATTTTCGTCGGTCTGATTGTTATGCAGAACTATCTGAATTTACGCGGTTTGCTCGATCCGCTCCCGGTAGAGACATTTTTTGAGGAACACCTCGACGAGGCCCCCGCTTTTGTGGGTGGTCAGGCTGAGAAAACGAGCTACCTTTTCGGTTGGGAAGAAGTGAACACCTGGCTTAATAATTCTAAGCTTTGGTCTAGCAAGACTTTAAAATTACACAACAAGGGCTCTCTAGTTCCAGTGGAAAACTATTGTTTTGGCGGAATAAATAGAGACTTAAAGCCAATTTTCCGTCCAGATCCAGCAATCGTTTTTGAGTATTTGGCTGGTGGTGCCTGTTTAGAGTTGAATAAGTTTGAGGGAGCTGATCCTTCCCTTCTCCATTTGACGCAAGCTCTAAGTTCCGCATTCGGGTCTAATGCAGAGGTTAGATTACGTTGTGCTGGGCCGAATGAACCAGGTGAAATCCCTGATTTCGAGCCTGCTGATGCTTTTCATATACAGCTAGGTGGCAGCTCGTATTGGGCACTATTCGAAGAACGAGCTACTGCGATTAATGAGATTCAGCCTGACCAGGTTGCTGGTGAACTTGAGATGACTGCTGGTGACGTTCTCTATCTTCCATCGGGACAGTTTTATAAATATGCTGGACTTGATAAGGAATGTTTAACACTGACTGTTTTTCTTCAGCGTGCAACCGGGGTCGCGCTGTTCTCCCTCATTAGTGAATGTTTAACGGACTCGGTATTATTTCGTGGTGACCTTCCATTCTATGATCAGGAACTCGTAAGCGATGCGCATTTACAAGAATTGGCAGGCGAAGCTAGCAAAATATTGGCAGGTGATGATTTTGGGAGCCGGGTGGCTAAATTCCAGCGCCTTCAAATGTCTTTGGCCAAATACGCAACATTTTCATTGCCACGTCATGACGTTTCAAGCTTCTACAGGACTAGAGCACACGCCGAAATTCCATCAGGACTAAGTGAGGGGGCCGATGAGATTGCGCGTTGGGCTAAAGAGTCTGAGATTTTCTCGCTTGCCACGATTTATGGATTTTTCCCAAAGCGAAAGCAAAAAGATATATTGGATGACCTTCGTGAGCTTGAAGAGTGCGGATTTTTAGAGCACGTTTCGGGATTGTTTACGTCATGACTACTACCAAACGCCGTTTTTCCGATCTCATTTCACCTGTCACTCGAGAAAAATTCATCTCGGACTATTGTGGGAAGGCTCATCTCTATGTTGCAGGCAATGATAATAAATTTGAGGGTGTTGCATCATGGGACGTAATCAATGATCTTTTAGCTGATAGCACACTATGGTCGGGTCGTTTGCTCACGCTTGCTAAACAGGGGCCAACATTGGACCCAAAAACTTATTGTGTGGTTGAGACAGATCGTGATGGGCACGTAATTCAGCGTCCTGTACCAGAACTAATACACAAACACTTGGAAGATGGTGCGACATTGGTGCTTAATCATGCAGATACACTCACACCCGAACTTTCGGGTATTTCCGGTTGTTTACAACTGCAATTTAGAGCTCAGGTTAAGTGTAATATTTATTGCTCGTGGCAAGCTAGTCAGGGATTTGCTACTCATTTTGATGGAACTGACGTTTTTGTGTTTCAGATAGCTGGTCGTAAATTCTGGAACCTTTATGAAGGCTTTTATAAGAATCCCTTATCGGGTTCTCCTTACGTGTTTAAATTGGGTGCTGAGGAAAATGAGAGGCTTAAGGGAGACTGTATTGAGAAAGTGGAATTAACCCCAGGTGATTTCCTGTACATTCCACGTGGTCAGTACCACGACGCTATTGCTTCAAGTGAGGCTAGTTTGCATCTGACATTTGGTATTGTACCTTTAGTAGGTGTAAATGTGTTTGATATGATCAAAGCTCAGCTTGAACAAGACCCTTTGTTCAATAAGCCACTACCCCACTATGATCAGCAAGGTGCACTCAAAACTCATTTAGCTATTCTTGGTAAGCGTTTGGAAGAAATCATCTCTGGTTGCGAAGCGAAGCAAATGGTTCGCAACCATCAAAAAAATGCTGCTTTTCAGGAAAGTTTTCCATCTTATGACATGCCATTCACCGGAAGGGTTTCTACTTTCAAGGTAGAGGATGTAAACACTCTTATGGGTGATGATACATTGATGCAGGATTGGCTACTCGGCAGAGATTGGTTCACCGATAGTGAGTTCGCTAAGGCTTTTCCTGATAGGGATATCAATGATGAGTTAAGAACATTGATTAAATTGTGTGCCATAGAGCAGATTGGTTAGTTTGTGGAACTATCTGTTATGAAAAACTTCTTAGGGGTCTAATAAATGGTTACTAACGGGTCAAAAATAGAACAGCCAAAACTAACCCCAAAAAGTATCACTTCAAATCGTACTCGGGCCAGTGGAAAAGCAGGGAATGAATTAGACCAACCCATGTTGCTCAAACAGCGTGCTACCTTTGATCCGCGCGATATTGAGGTTGCTCTTTTGCGGTTAGCTAGGTTGTTGGCGATTGATATTGAGGGGCGACCTCAAGATAACATTGCTCTTCGCGGCTTTTATTTAAATGTTCTTGTCTAGGAGTCCCAAAATCAACAATCAATGTCCAGCCCCACAAGGCTTTCGGCAAAATCATGAGCTTCAAAAGGTTGAAGGTCTTCGGCTGTTTCCCCTACGCCTACTGCGTGCACGGGAAGTTTGAACTTTTCAGCTAGCGCTACGAGCACACCGCCTTTGGCACTGCCATCAAGCTTGGTAACGATAAGGCCTGTAATTGGGGCTGTTTTTTGAAAGAGTTTGACCTGGGCTACCGCGTTTTGACCAGTGGTAGCATCCAGCACTAAAATACAGTCGTGGGGTGCTTCCGGATCAATTTTTTTGATAACACGGACAATTTTTTCCAGCTCGGCCATGAGATTACTTTTGTTATGTAGGCGGCCGGCTGTGTCAATCAATAGAACTTGGGTCCCATCAGACTTAGCTTGTTCAATTGATTTGTAAGCGAGGCTTGCTGCGTCAGCTCCTATTTCGGCAGAAACAACGGTGCTACAGGTGCGGTTGCCCCATATCTCCAACTGCTCAACTGCCGCTGCACGAAAGGTGTCAGCAGCCGCTAACATCACTTTTCTGCCTTTCATTGTGTGTTGCTGTGCAAGTTTCCCAACAGTTGTCGTTTTGCCTGAGCCATTAACGCCGACTGTTAAAATAATGTGCGGTTTTTTGTCCGATTTATATATCAGAGGTTTAGCAATTGGCTCCAGAACTTCGGTTATCTGACCCGTCAAGAAACGAAGTACCTCAGAGGACTCCACATTCTTGTCAAAACGCTTTTGACTTAGGGTTTTGGTGAGGCGAGAGGCCATAGACGGACCCAAGTCAGCCAAAATTAGAGTTTCTTCCAGCTCCTCTATCGCTTCTGAATCAAGCCGACGACCTGTGATAACTGCTGTCACTCCTTGTGTTAAAAGGGAAGAGGATTTTGAAAGTCCTTTGCGCAATCGACTAAGCCAGCTCTCTGAGTTCATAAGACACCGTGCACTTTAGCTGTAAGTCTATCTTTAGAAATCCCGGTGATTTTAACTTCAAGAAGCGCGCCCTCTGGTGCTTCTTGATCAAGTAAAATGGGAGCAAATTGCTCGGTCCTGCCATACTTACCTTGTTCAACAATCACGCGGGCTTCTTTTCCTAGCATACTAGAAAAAAAGGCTTGCTCGGCCTTCTTGCCAGCCTCACGAAGCTTCGCTGCCCGTTCCTGGCGAAGTTTTTTTGGATGTTGAGGCATTCGCGCCGCCGGTGTGCCTGGGCGGGCAGAATACGGAAAGACATGAAGCCAAGTTAGTCCGCAATCTTTTATTAAGGAAAGGCTATCATTAAACATCTCATCTGTTTCTGTTGGAAACCCTGCAATGAGGTCTGCGCCAAACACTATATCGGGCCTCAAATTTTTTAGCTTTTGGCATGTGCGAACCGCATCGAGCCGCGTATGACGGCGCTTCATCCGTTTTAGGATCATGTCACTGCCAGATTGTAAAGAGAGATGCAGGTGCGGCATTAAGCGCTGCTCCTCTGCAAGAGTGCGTATAAGCATCTCATCGACTTCAAAAGAGTCTATTGATGAAAGGCGAAGACGAGCTAGTTCAGGGACTTGTCTCAAAAGTCTACGTATCAGCTGACCCAAATTTGGTTTTCCGGGAAGGTCAGATCCATATGCCGTTATATCTACGCCAGTGAGAACTACCTCTTGATATCCGGCCTCCACTAATTTGTGAATTTGTTGGGCTATGACGCCTATTGGAACCGAACGGCTATTGCCGCGACCAAAAGGTATTACGCAAAAAGTACAGCGATGATCGCAGCCATTCTGAATTTGCACGAAGGCACGGGCCCTATTTTCAAAACCAGTTATTAAATGGCTCGCTGTCTCTGTGACTAGCATAATATCGTTAACCTGAGTCTTTTCTCTCTGCTGAGATGCAAAGGCACTTCGTTCAAGTTTTTCAATATTACCCAGGACGAGATCTACCTCGGCCATCGATGCATATTGCTCAGGTTTGATTTGTGCAGCGCAGCCAGTTACAACAATATGAGCATCAGGACGCTCACGTCTCACTTTGCGAATAGCTTGCCTAGCTTGCCTCTCCGCTTCTGCGGTGACCGCGCAGGTGTTAAACACCACCGTATTTTCATTCGCCGACGCACTTAAATTATCTTTTATTACTTGGCTTTCAAATGCGTTTAGGCGGCAGCCAAACGTTATAATCTCTGACGGATTTTGCTTGACTGTCATAGTTTTAGCTCGCCAATAAAGCTTGTTTCAACTGGGCCCGTCATTAAAATGTGGTCATCCTTTTTTCGCCAAAAGATGTTTAATCGACCTCCATCCATTTCGATCATTACATCACGCTCACCGATTTCCCGCCTATAGGTAGCTACAGCGGCTGCGCATGCGGCGGTTCCGCATGACTCCGTAACTCCCACTCCTCTCTCCCAGACACGAAGCCTAAAACTTCCAGCTGCCAGTTTGCTGACCACTCCAACATTAGTACGATCGGGAAATAATGCATTATTCTCAATCTTAGGGCCGACTTCTGTTAAATTTACTTTCTCTGCATCTTCGACAATAAATACGCAATGCGGGTTGCCCATACTGACCCCAACTGGGTCACAGAGTTCCCCCTCTAAAACGGGTAAATGGAGGGTATCACATGGTTTTGATGTGGGTATATCAGTCCATTCAAGTTTGGGTGATCCCATGTCAATAGTTACTAGGTTATCTGACTTTAGAGTAGCGTGAAGAATGTTGTTACTGGTTTCCAAGGTTATTTCTGAAGTATTTGTTAAAGCCATTAAATGCCCGGCGACGCAACGGGAAGCATTTCCACAGGCATCTGATTCACTCCCGTCGGCATTAAAAAATCGCAATCGCGCGAATGCAGTGAAGCTTTCGGCCGGACAAATGAAAACTACCTGGTCGCATCCTACGCCACGACGTCGATCAGCGATTAGGCAGATTTGGTCCATGGAAATCAAAGGATTTTTTTCGGTATTTTCTCTCTGATCTATAACAACAAAATCATTTCCTAGCCCATGCATTTTGACGAATGATGCCATTATCTATTCCTGTTTTATTTTTGTGAACTAGTTATGGACCGAAAAGGTTAGAAGTCCAATGATTTTAGAATTGAAAATTAGATGGATGTTTCTTGACTTGGGCGCCTGCCAATCGTACAACTTCGCGCCAATTCCGTGTTGCAAATAAAATAGGTCCTAAGGGGCCCCGTTAGTCCGCGAGTTTCGCTCACTAGCGCTGATAGGGTTTTGGTATAAATTCTTGGGTGAGAGTAGTCATGTTTGATTCTTTGTCAGGACGGTTAAATGAGGTTTTTGAGGGCCTTAAACGTCGCGGTACTTTAAAAGAAAAAGATGTTGACTTGGCCCTGCGGGATGTTCGAATAGCTTTATTAGAGGCAGATGTGGCGTTGCCTGTGGCGCGCGACCTTATTAAAAAGGTAAAATCGGAAGCTATTGGCGAAAAGGTTCTGAAATCAGTAACTCCGGGTCAAATGGTCATCAAGGTAGTGCACGACGCCTTGGTCGAAACCCTAGGGAGCGACGATATAAAGTTGCAAACCCCGTTAAATCCACCAGGAGCTTATCTTATGGTGGGTCTTCAAGGTTCAGGGAAAACGACTAGCTGTGCAAAAATCAGTAAATACCTGTCCGAAAAGGAAAATCTAAAGGTTTTGATGGCTTCGCTTGATGTTAATAGGCCTGCAGCACAGGAACAGCTCAAAATACTCGGCGAGCAAGCGGGCATTAAAACCCTGCCCATAGTAGATAGCCAAACGCCCATAGAAATAACCAAACGCGCGATGCAGGCCGGATCGCTTGGTGGCTACGATGCAGTCATGCTGGATACAGCAGGCCGTCTCGCTATTGATGAAGCTTTGATGTCCGAATTGGCAGCTATCTATGCTCATGTCAAACCTCTAGAAACATTGCTAATTGCAGATGCTATGACTGGCCAAGATGCCGTTAATACAGCCGAACAATTTAACCAGCGTATCGATCTTACAGGAATTATCTTGACACGGGTTGATGGTGACGCTCGTGGCGGTGCAGCACTATCAATGCGTTCAACAACTGGTTGCCCCATTAAGCTCATAGGTACTGGTGAAAAGCTTGATGCCATAGAAAATTTTCACCCTGAACGTATTGCAGGACGTATTCTTGGTATGGGTGATGTAGTCAGCTTGGTGGAACGAGTCAATGAGAGCGTTGAGGAGGCGGAAGCTCAAAGACTGGCAGCTAAAGCTAAAAAGGGACAAATGGATTTCAACGATATGGCTGACCAACTCCGTCAAGTCTCGAATATGGGAGGCCTCTCAGGGTTGATGGGCATGCTCCCAGGTGTTGGCAAGATGAAAAAGCAAATGAATGAGGCGAATGTCGATGAAAAGATGATTTTGCACCAGCAGGCAATCATTCAATCTATGACACCGAGAGAGCGATTGAATCCAAAACTAATCCAAGCGTCTAGAAAACGTCGTATTGCCGCTGGTTCGGGCACTTCTGTACAAGAGATCAACAAGTTGCTTAAACAACTAACTACGTTAAATAAAATGATGAAAAAGATGGGTAAGATGGGTCAAAAGGGGTTATCACGAAATGGCCTTTCTGGACTTGGAATGCCTAATTTTCCGCCGGGTTTTGGCGGCCATATAACTTGATCCCAAAAAAAATTAGTAATCGAAAGCCGAGGAAAGAAATTATTATGTCATTACGTTTACGATTAGCACGAGGCGGCGCAAAAAAACGTCCATTTTACCGGATTGTGGTGGCGGACACACGGATGCCCAGAGACGGCCGGTTCATAGAAAAACTGGGGACTTATAATCCAATGTTGCCTAAAAATGATCCTGCGCGTGTAGTTCTAGTAAGAGAGCGTATCGAACATTGGCTCTCGATAGGGGCGACACCGTCTACTCGTATAGCACGCATACTTGCAGCAGCAGATATGCGGCCGGCACCAGCAATACCAGCTCAAACTAAGAAAGATAAGCCTCGTGCGAAAACGTTAGAGCGTCTCGCAGCGCAGGAAGAAAAACAAAAAGCGGCCGAAGACAGTGCGGCTGATACGCCACAAGAAGAAGCCGCCTCCGATCAGGAGCCCGCTGCGGAGAACACATCAGAAGATAAAGTTTCAGCCGATGCAGACAGCGCCGGCGAACCTGGTGAAGGCGAAGCAAAGGATACCCTTGCAGAGGAGACTAAATCCGAAGAAACTAAGGTTGAGGACCAAAAAGATTCCTCGGATAGCGAAACCAGCTCAGCTTCGGAAACGAAAGAAGGATAAGCTAAAAGTGTCGAGCGAAGCGATCGATATGGACTCAGAACGATTACTAATGGGGGTAATTGTAAGCGTGCACGGTGTGTGTGGTGAAGTTCGAGTAAAAAGTTTTACTGCCGACCCCGACAACCTTCCGGCCTATGGGCCATTCACCGATGCGTCGGGCGTCAACGCTTACAATTTTAAGGTGACTGGTCATTCGCGCGGTTTGCTGCTTGGAAGGGTCAATGAAGTGCATGACCGTAATTCTGCAAAGGCGCTAGTAGGAACGGAACTCTATGTTAGACGTGATATTTTACCCCCAGCAGAAGAAGATGAGTTTTATTATGCAGATTTAGTGGGCTTAAAGGTTATACTCGAGTGTGGCGAGATGTTTGGGAGGGTCGGTTCGGTGCAAGATTATGGAGCTGGTGATGTACTTGAGATAATAGGCTCAGATGGTCAAACAAACCTTTTACCTTTTACTCGGGAAATTTTTCCAGTGGTAGAAATGAACACTGGTCGTTTGGTTGTGGTTCCACCCAAAATAGTAGAGGTGCGGGGAAACGAACAAACTAATGGCGCGGAGTATCAGTAATGTCAGCCTGGAAAGTGGATATTCTGACATTATTTCCCGAAATGTTTCCAGGGCCTTTAGGTGTGTCTATTGCTGGGAAAGCTCTGGAAAGAGGCTTATGGACTTGCGAGGCAACCGATATCCGTGACTTTGCTACAGATAGAAACAAGACTGTTGATGATACGCCGTGCGGCGGCGGGCCTGGTATGGTAATGAGAGCAGACGTAATTGACTCAGCGTTGAGGTCCGTATCAGAAATCAGGGACAGACCCGTTGTATACTTAACGCCCCGCGGTAAAACTTTTAATCAGAATATGGCGAAAAACTTTGCTGATTGCCCAGGAGTTGTTTTCGTGTGCGGACGCTATGAGGGTATAGACGAACGGTTTTTGGACATGCATAAGCCACACCAAGTAAGTCTCGGGGATTTTATCCTCTCGGGAGGAGAGTCTGCTGCCATTGCTATAATTGATTGCTGTATTCGCCGCATCCCCGGGATTTTGGGCGACATAGAATCTCTTTCGGAAGAGAGTTTTGAACATGGGCTTTTAGAATATCCGCATTATACTCGCCCGCGAGTATGGCGTGGTCATTCCGTTCCAGAAGTTTTGCTTTCCGGGCATCATAAGAAAATTAGTGCTTGGAGGCGCGAACAATCAGAACGGCTTACTCGAAATCACAGACCGGACCTTTGGTCTGCCTACATTGCACAGCAATAAGATAGAAGGCATTTTATTATGAATACCATCCAAAAATTTGAAGAACGTCAGACTTCGGCACTGCAAGAAAAGCGGTCGGTACCTAGTTTCAAGCCTGGAGATACTGTGCGTGTTAATGTACGTGTTGTCGAAGGTACTCGGGAACGTATACAAGCCTTTGAAGGTGTGTGTATCGGGCGTAAAAACGCAGGACTAAACAGTTCCTTTACTGTTCGTAAAATCAGTAATGGTGAAGGGGTCGAGCGGATTTTTCCCCTGCTTAGCCCGCGTATTGACGGCATAGATGTTGTGCGGCGAGGTTCAGTTCGCCGAGCTAAACTTTATTATTTGCGCGGAAGGCGTGGTAAATCTGCTCGTATTGCAGAAGACACTAGCTATCGTCGTGAGCAAGAAGAGACGGTTTCGGAGGCTGTTGCGGCTGCGGTGAACGAGGATTCGGGCCAAGAGAATCAGACAGAAGATCAGGTATCATCGCCGGAAAATCTTGATGGAAAAAAAGTTGAAAATGAATAAAAAGGTCCTTTAGGTAACGGTATACGGGGGCGGAAAATGTCGAGCCCGAAAACACTATTTGAGAAAATCTGGGATAGCCACTTGGTAGATGTCCAGACAGATGGTACCTGCCTACTTTATATTGATCGTCATTTAACACATGAGGTAACAACCCCTCAGCCCTATGAGGGGTTACGCCAAACTGGTCGCGGTGTTCGTCGACCCGATGCTACAATCGCTGTTCTAGACCATAATGTGCCAACGGATTGGAATGAAAAAATAGATAAAGAATCTCAGCTTCAAATTGATACGCTGAGACAAAATTGCGCTGAATTCGGGGTCGAGTTATATGAAGTCGATGATGCTAGAAATGGAATAGTGCACGTCATTGGTCCAGAGCAGGGGTTCACTCTTCCTGGGACAATAATTGTTTGCGGGGACAGCCATACGGCAACGCATGGAGCTTTTGGTGCGCTTGCTTTCGGCGTCGGTACCTCGGAAGTTGAACACGTACTGGCAACACAAACGCTGATTCAAGCCCCGGCCAGATCAATGCGAATTAGCGTTGATGGAGATTTGCCTGCGGGCTGTTCCGCTAAAGATCTTATACTGGCCGTTATTGCTAAGATAGGCACCGCAGGGGGCACGGGACATGTTATAGAATACGCAGGCCCGGCGATTGAATCATTAACAATGGAAGGTCGAATGACGGTCAGTAATATGACCATAGAGGCCGGCGCTAGGGCCGGTCTCGTAGCCCCCGACGATACTACGTTTACTTATCTTGAGGGGCGGCCGCGAGCACCAAAGGGAGATTTGTGGCGTCAGGCCGTATCTTATTGGAAGACGCTACCTTCAGATATGGGTGCAAGTTATGACAAGGAAGTTATGATTGACGTGAGCGATATAGCACCACAGGTAACGTGGGGAACTAGTCCGGAATTGGTAGCACCAATTACCAGCCAGGTTCCGGATCCAGCAGATGCTCCCACCGAGGATGCTCGCGACAGTTGGCGACGCGCTATTGACTACATGGGGCTGCGAGCAGGTATGAATATGGCGGGTATTCCAGTCGATCGGGTGTTCATTGGCTCTTGCACTAACGGCCGAATTGAAGATATTAGGGCTGCAGCCGAGGTAGCGAAGGGTCGTAAGGTACCTGATAGTGTTCGTGCGATGGTTGTGCCCGGTTCCGGATTAGTAAAGAAACAGGCGGAAGAAGAAGGCCTTGATAGAATACTTACTGAGGCAGGGTTTGAATGGCGTTCACCGGGCTGTTCTATGTGTATTGCCATGAATACGGATAGGTTAGAGCCAGGGGAGCGCTGTGCATCAACTTCCAATCGTAATTTTGAGGGTAGACAGGGTAGGGAGGGCCGCACGCACCTGGTAAGCCCTGCTATGGCAGCGGCAGCTGCGGTGACAGGAAAGTTAACCGATGTTCGGGGAATGTTGCCATAGAGCGTAAGAAAAATAGCCATCACCGCATTTACAGTGATAAAATAAAATTATTAGGATTTTATCAGAGCGCTAGGGCAGGATCATAGGCTCGATCATTCAATGATTTGAGCACTGTGCGAGTGTATACGGAAGACATTTTAGGCTTCGTCGTTAAGAAGGCAAGCTTGTTGTAAAAGGCAGCATAATAAAAAACGTATGGAAAACTTTACAAGGTTTACGGCCGTTTCGGCGCCAATGGATAGAATAAATATCGATACCGATATGATCATTCCGAAACAGTATTTGCGTACTATAAACCGTACTGGACTGGGCAGGGTTGTATTTGATGAGCTTCGTTTCAATGTTGATGGAACTGAAAAACCAGATTTTGTTTTAAACCAAGAGCCATACAGACGGGCTGGGATTATTGTAGCTGGTGATAATTTCGGGTGTGGATCTTCCCGAGAACATGCGCCATGGGCATTATTGGATTTCGGTATTCGGTGCATTATATCAACAAGTTTTGCAGATATATTTTACAATAACTGTTTTAAAAACGGAATCCTGCCAGTTATCGTCAAATCAGATCAATTAAAAGCATTAATGGCGGATGCTTCGGATAGGGAAAATCCTGAGCTTACTGTAGACCTCAATATTGAGACTATAATTCGACCTAATGGAGGCAAGGTTGCATTCAAGATTGATGAATTTAGGCGGAAATGTCTTTTAGAAGGATTAGATGATATCGGCCTCACTTTGCAAAAGCAGGAAAAGATCAATAGCTTTGAAAAAAAGCAACAGGTAACTCAGCCGTGGCTTTATTTGGAGGGTGAACGCAAGTGAAAATGACCAAGTAAGGTGCTTTTTTAATAGGGGCAAAGCCAGTATTTAAATACCCAGAGCCTTATTCACAATTTACATTTTGATAGGTCTGCGGCCTTTTTAAAAATTCAATTTGTGTGCATTTGATCTCAATTCTCGGCTGAAGAATATGTTTAAAGTGGACGAATGATATGGAGTGCCTACTTGATTTTTGCAAAAACTTGAAGGTGCATCTTTTCGATCCTCATTCGTTGTTTTGTGAGAGGTGCTTGTTATGGCTGGTAATCGTAAAATTTTGATATTGCCTGGTGACTACATTGGCCCGGAAGTGGTTGAACAGGTGCGGCGTGTTATCGACTGGCTATCTGATGTTAGGTCTGTAACGCTTGAAGTTGAGAATGACCATTTTGGAGGTGCGGCAGTTGAGGCCTATGGGGAGCCACTCGCGGACAAAACATTAGTCAAAGCGAAAACAGCAGATGCTGTGCTTATGGGTGCTGTTGGCGGTCCTAAGTTTGATCATTTACCCCGAGATATGCGGCCTGAGGCAGGCTTATTGAAATTAAGGAAAAAATTGGACCTTTTTGCTAATTTACGACCCGCAACGACCTTTGATGCATTGCTCGGGGCCTCGACATTAAAATCTGAAGTTATCAAGGGATTGGATATCTTAATTGTACGAGAACTCACATCTGGCATATATTTTGGCGAACCGCGTGGCATTGAGGGTAAGGAAAATGAGCGTATAGCCATTGATACGCAGCAGTACAGAGAAAATGAAATTTATCGTGTTGCCGAGGTAGCATTCGAGCTTGCCCGAGAGAGAAAAGGTATATTGCATTCAGTTGATAAAGAAAATGTTATGGCAACAGGTGTATTATGGCGGGATGTGGTGACAAAAATTCAGCGCGATCGATTCAGCGATGTTGAATTACGTCATTTATATGTAGATAATTGCGCAATGCAACTGGTGCGTGAGCCAAAGCAATTCGATGTTATTGTTACTGATAACATGTTTGGCGATATTTTATCGGATTGTGCGTCAATGGTTACAGGGTCGCTTGGTATGCTACCGTCCGCTTCTTTTGGTTCGCCTGACTCATGTGGTCGAAGGTTAGCACTATATGAACCCGTACATGGGAGTGCTCCTGATATTGCTGGGTTGAATATTGCAAATCCGTTGGCTGCAATCCTCAGTTTTTCTATGATGCTAAAATATTCACTTGATATGGCCGAAGATGGATTACTCTTAGAGAGGGCCGTGCGTTCAATTCTTGATGATGGTATGCGGACTGCCGACATGACTGAATTGGGCACAACTCAATTATCTACCGATGCAATGGGTGACGCATTATTAGAAAAATTGATGAAAATATCCGCGACATAAATTTTGCATGTGATTTTTAGAGTCTCATCACGATTGGGAAGAATTTTTCGTCATGCAATATTTTGATTTTTCATTGCCGCTCGAGATAACGCGGAGAAGGAAATAAAATGGGGTACAAAATAGCTGTAGTGGGTTCAACCGGCAATGTAGGTCGAGAAATTCTTAAGATCCTAGCAGAGAGGGGCTTCCCGGCTGACGAGGTTGCAGCACTTGCCTCAGAACGCTCTGCAGGCAAGCAGGTATCGTTCGGTGATGAAGAAATTCTTGATGTGCAGGATTTAGCAAACTTCAATTTTAAGGGTACCGATATCGTTCTTTCCTCTCCTGGCGCAATGGTTTCCGCCGAGTTTTCACCTAAAGCGGCAAAAGCAGGGGCTGTTGTGATTGATAACACCTCACAATTTAGAATGGATCCGGATGTGCCATTGGTAGTACCAGAAGTGAATCCGGATGCAGTAAAGCTTTATGAGAAGCGGAATATTATCTCAAATCCTAATTGCTCAACAATTCAGATGGTAGTAGCGCTTAAGCCTTTACACGACGCATACCAAATTCGACGCGTGGTCGTTGCTACATATCAGTCGGTTTCAGGGGCGGGAAAAAGTGCAATGGATGAGCTATTTGAGCAGACTCGTAATATTTACGTAAATGCAGAAATAAAAAAAGAACACTTCACGAAACAGATAGCATTCAATGCAATTCCACATATCGATTCTTTTCTTGATGATGGCTCCACGAAAGAAGAGTGGAAGATGGTGGCCGAAACTAAGAAAATACTTGATCCTAATATTAAAGTGATAGCGAGTTGTGTGCGTGTGCCTATCTTTGTTGGGCACGGTGAGGCTTTAAACGTAGAATTTAATGATGATGTTTCTGAAGTTGAAGCACGTGATGTGCTTCGTAAAGCACCTGGTGTGGTCGTCGTCGATGATCGAGAGGATGGCGGCTATGTAACACCGTTAGAAAGTGCTGGTGAGGATGCAGTCTATGTCAGTCGCCTTCGCGATGACCCCACTGTGGAAAACGGTCTCGCCTTTTGGTTGGTTGCGGATAACTTGCGGAAAGGTGCTGCTTTAAATACGGTCCAAATTGCCGAGGTGTTAGTAAACAGATTTTTGTAATGTAGTGATGAAACTTTGCCACGCAACCACATCATTAATCAGATTATAAATAAGTATGCATACTAAACAATCACCTTAGCCGTTCTGGGGGAAAAGTTTCTGGCGGATCTTTGATTACTTCTTGGACGGAAACCAATGATAGGGTATTACTCTTCGTCTCTTCTGCATTTTTTAACGCCGCATATACGCCAGCCACGGCACCTGACACTGACATCAGGGGGTTTTTGCTCCGAATGTAATACCCGGTAAAAAGCGCGCTTAGTAAATCGCCTGCGCCATGCGATTGGATTTCAATCTTGGGCGTTATGGTTTGCCACACCTCGTCTTTGAAAGATATCAAAGTCGCAAGCTTTGAGTTGTCTGGTGCCTCGACGCCCGTAATTACTGCAATGGCCGGGCCATTGTTTCTGAGCTTTTGAATGGCCTGCAATGCCGTGCTGACACTCGTTACGGAGGTGCCCGTCAGTAAACTTGCCTCGAATGCATTGGGAAGTATTATATCGGCTAACCCCATGACGCTGTCTACGTAGAACCTAACAATATCTCCATCGACGTAGATTTTACCGTTGTCGCCCATAACAGGATCACAAATAAACAATGTGCGCTTATTTTTATTTCTGGTCTTATTTACCACATGCACCATCGCGGGTCCATTATTCGCATGCCCCAAATACCCGCCGAGCACTCCAACACAGTCACTGAGGAGTCCTAGCGAGTCGATTCCGTTAAACAAATTTAAAATTTGCTCAGGCGTGTTGGTCTGACCGGTAGGTGGGCAAATAGCTGGGTGGTTTGACAAGATGACCGTATCTAAAGCCCAGACTTCGAAACCAAGTCTTTGTAGCGGTAAACGCGCTGCTGCATTTCCGACATAACCGGTTATGACGCTGGACTGTATAGATAAAATTGCCAATTTTTTCTCTTTACGCGATGTTATTTGCGCCGCATTGTTCCTGTTTGAAAACTTGTTTACTAAACCTTATCAAGTCGAAAGTTTTTATGGGCGCGAAAATACTTCCTCAACTCACCAAATCCAAAGATGGTAATCTATTGCTGGCATCATGCCAGAAAAATCACGATGGATCAGCTCGTTTCGTCATGATGTTGCCACCTGACTACGCCAAAGACCCGGGTTTAGCCCTTCTTGCCCGTTGCGAGGCTCTCTACAGTGGGTACGAGTACCCATACCGCAGTTTTTTGGATCGTCACCTCATGTCGGGTGATTTATTTATTGATGTAGGGGCTCATTTCGGAATTTATTCTTTGTCTGCTGCTAGCGCTCCATGTGGCGATGTCAGTGTTGTGGCGATAGAACCTGACCCCCGTAATTCGCGCGTACTGAAATTATGGGCAAAATTAAACCAGCGTGATGATCAGATCGAGATTGTTAAAGCTGCTTGTGGGTTAGATACTGGCTCCACAAAGCTCTGGTCATTTTCAACAATGGGACATCAAACAGGAGCTCTGCCTCCTAAAGAGGTTACGACTGCAGCGGGCGCGGACATTGAAATGACCTCGATTGATAAGCTTCTTGCTGAGCGCGAAGGACTCTCTAAAAGGCGGACTTTTATAAAGGTTGATGTGGAGGGAGGGGAACCAGCAGTGCTGGATGGGGCAGATGAAGCACTAAAATCTGGTAAAATCGCGGCGATAATTCTCGAAAAGTCAATGGCATATGGGAAACGAAATTCGTTAAAAGAATTTCACAGGGTTTTGGAACGCCTTTTGGAACTAGGGTTTCGTTTTTTATGGTTTCCACATATTCATATGCCCGGAGTTTTAATGCCTTGGGTCCCGGGCAACGAGACTGGTAATATCCTAGCCATTGCTCCTTCATTGATTGAGGCTGTCGAGGCTGATCCTGTATACGATAGTTGTTTTAAACCGTACCCACCACCACCACCGTCCCTATCGGATTATGAAAAGAGACCTTATGATCGAACCGCCCGTGTCAGGTTCACGAAAAGCATCATAAAGAGTAAGGCAACTGATGGATGGCGTTGGTGCCGACCTCCAAATTTAGTGCAGGGCGCGGAAATGCGTTCTTCTACAGTGTTGCCTTATTTATTGCGGACAGGGTCTCTCATTGATGTGGGCGCTGGCACTATGGCACTGTTTCGAAAGCTTCCAATATCAGTGAAGTATACGCCTCTTGATATCGTGAGGTTTTCAAAAAAAACTGTTATTGCGGATCTCAATCAAAATCAATTTCCAAGAGGGTATTGGGACATGGCAACTTTGCTTGGGGTGTTAGAATATATTCATGACGTGGACCGCTTACTCGCTAGGCTGAGGAAGTCAGCAGGGAGACTCTACATTACATATCATGGCGTGCCTTCGAACCTAAGCTGTGATCATGAAGATCGAAGGGCATGTGGATATGTAAATGATCACTCAGAAAAAGAGCTTGTCGCTAAGTTGTCGAGCACAGGCTGGGAAATCATAAAAAGCAAGAATATTAACGGCGTTTTTCTCTTATGTGCGCGCTGATAGATTGTTTTAGCACAGTTTTGTGTTCAGGCGATGATCACACGATATCCCAAAAACTTAGAAAATCTCCCAGGACGACTTATAATTTTGCTAGATTCAGTCGTTCTATAAATAAAAAAGGCGTCGGCAATACGACAAGGAGTTGGTGGGACCACCCTGTCGCGTTAGCACCTGTTTGGTGCTGCCGACGCCTATGAAGCCATAAGGCTCCCTGCACGAAGTTAGTTAGGTAATACCTGAGCCCGGACAACAGGCGCCCTGGCGACGACGCTGCCGTTATGCTCAAAAGCATCTCCGATATTCTTACGCGAAAAATTTTTCGCTAAACAGCTTTGTCAAAGACACGATTGCTGTGAATACCGTAACTACCCTACTCAAGCTTTACCAAGATGTCCCGATGCCGCTTGAGCCCTAGATTAGGTTCGCACGGGGCGCGTAGCGGTTATGGAAACCTCATGCGTATGCCTACGTACGATCGCAAATCCAGCACTATTCATGCTTACGCGAGGGTGACCGTGGATCGATTAAATGTCCAGCCCAAAGAAAACAATATTCTAAATTAGTTGTGAATAACCTTAACGCTTACGCACATAAGATGCACATCTTTTCCCCATAATTTTCCACAATGGCCATCAACCTTTAGTCACGGGCCTGCGATTAGGTCTTGGTGTGTGCATAACAACTGGAATTTGAACAGCATTATGAAGAGAATCATCTTCGGCCACCAATGGAGGCTACAAATCGGAACCATAAGTTGACTTGGGACTTGAAAGGGGTCTAATGAACGCCCAGTTTAGAAACAAAACACTCTTTTTTTGTATTCGCTATCCAAATTAGGCTTTAAGATCGGGACGGATCGAATGACGGTTTTGGTGAATATTGAAAATATGAGTTTTGAACATTAGGAAACCGATAATGGCTTCAACAGGTAGACCACTCTCTCCACACCTTCAGATATATCGGTGGCAGTGGACAATGGCCTTGTCAATACTCCACCGGGCTACCGGCATTGCACTGATCGCTGGAAGTGTCCTTTTGGTGTTGTGGTTAGTAGCGCTAGCTGATGGCCCGAATGGGTATCTGGTACTGCGTAACTTCCTCACTTCTATACCCGGATATGTTTTGTTGGTTGGTTGGACATGGTCGTTATTTTATCACCTTGCAAACGGTATTAGACATTTAGTTTGGGATGCTGGGCTCGGATATGATTTGTCGGTAGCGCAAGCGTCAGGCTATGCTGTGTTTGCGCTTTCCGTAATTTTGACGGGCGGATTTTGGTACGGTTTATATATCTTGGTTTTTTGAAGGTGAAATGATGGGTTTACAGAATCCTTTAGGCAGAGTGCGGGGTTTGGGTAGCGCCAAAGCAGGGGTACACCATTGGTGGTCGCAGCGCATAACCGCAATCGCTCTCGTGCCTCTTACACTTTGGTTTGTGTATTCAGCATTAATGCTTGCGGGAAGTGACTACTCAGTCGGAATAACATGGCTAGCGCAGCCAATAAACAGTATTTTTATGGTGTTGTTAGTCATAGCGACATTTCATCACTTGCAGCTAGGTTTGCAGGTGGTGATAGAAGACTATGTCCATCATGAGGCAGTAAAATTACTGGCGTTAGTTATCGTGAAATTGAGCAGTATTGGTCTTGCTATTGCTGCTATTTTCTCAATTATAAAAGTTTCCTTTGGGGGATAAAATCATGGGCGAAGCATATCCAATTATTGATCATGAATACGACGTTGTTGTGGTCGGAGCCGGTGGGGCAGGATTGAGAGCCACAGTTGGGCTAGCAGAGGCAGGGTTAAAAACTGCGTGCATATCAAAGGTGTTTCCCACTCGCAGCCACACAGTGGCCGCTCAGGGAGGCATGTCGGCATCGTTAGGTAACATGGGCGATGACGATTGGCGCTGGCACATGTATGACACGGTGAAGGGTGGGGATTGGCTCGGCGACCAAGATTCTATTGAATTTATGTGTCGTGAAGCTGTGCCCGCAGTCATCGAGCTTGAGCACTATGGTGTGCCATTTAGCAGGACCGAAGAGGGAAAAATTTATCAACGTCCTTTTGGCGGCATGACAACAAACTACGGCGACGGCACAGCGCATCGCACTTGCGCGGCGGCGGATCGAACTGGACACGCCATTTTGCACACGCTCTACCAACAATCTCTGAAACATTCGGTTGAGTTCTTTATAGAATACTTTGCCCTCGATTTAATCAGAAATGATGATGACGAGATTGCTGGTGTAATGGCGTGGAACTTAGATGATGGGTCTATTCATAGGTTCAAGGCCAAGATGGTAATCCTTGCAACAGGCGGTTACGGAAAAGCCTATTTTTCCGCAACATGCGCCCACACTTGCACCGGCGACGGTGGTGGAATGGTCTTGCGAGCAGGTTTGCCATTGCAAGATCCGGAATTTGTACAATTCCACCCTACCGGTATATATGGCGCTGGGTGCTTGATAACCGAAGGAGTGCGCGGCGAAGGGGGTTATGTAACTAACTCTGAGGGTGAAAGGTTCATGGAGCGGTACGCTCCGTCTGCAAAAGATCTCGCTAGCCGAGACGTGGTTAGCCGTTCGATGACCATTGAAATAAGAGAAGGGCGCGGTGTGGGACCAGACGGCGACCACATTCACTTACATATAGAACATCTTGACCCGAACGTGATAGAAGAACGCTTGCCAGGCATATCAGAAACCGCAAGAGTATTTGCTGGGGTGGATGTGAGTAAAGAGCCTATCCCAATAATCCCAACCTGCCACTACAATATGGGAGGCATTCCGACTAATTATTATGGGGAGGCGCTCACGGTAAATGGGAAGGAAAGTGTCGTCCCAGGCTTGATGTCAATAGGTGAAGCCGCTTGCGTTTCAGTGCACGGCGCTAATAGGCTTGGGTCAAACTCACTACTCGATCTTGTTGTGTTTGGGAAAGCGGCTGCAAAGCGCTGCGCTGAGACCGTTGATTCTCAAGCCTCACACAAACCGTTGAATTCAGATGCTGGTGAAGAGGCTTTGGCTCGCTTAGATAAATTCCGTTATGCTACCGGTGATACCCCTACGGCTAAACTTCGCCTAGAGATGCAACGTATAATGCAGGGAAACTGTGCAGTATTCCGAACGGGAGAGGTTCTCGAAGAGGGCGTGAAGATGATGAAAGAGGCTTGGTCGAAACGGGATGACATAAGTGTTAATGATACTTCGATGGTCTGGAACTCAGACCTAGTCGAAACATTAGAGTTAGACAACCTTTTGGGTCAATCAATGGTTTCAATGACATCAGCAGCCGAACGAAAGGAAAGTCGAGGGGCACATGCGCGGGAGGATTTTCCCGATCGAGATGACGAGAATTGGATGAAACATACGCTAGCATGGTGCGACGAGAAGGGTAATGTCAAACTTGATTATCGTTCTGTAGTTATGCAAACGATGACTAACGAAGTTCAGTCATTTCCGCCAAAAGCGAGAGTTTACTGATCATCCTGCATTATCCGTACTTTACACAATTATTTTTTAATAAAGGGAAAAGAGACTAGAAATGGCGCAATTTACTTTGCCCGCTAACTCTAAAGTAGGGACCGGCAAAACATTTTCGGCACCTGCTGGGGCAAAAAACCTCAAAACATTCAAGATTTATCGCTGGGATGGAGACAGCGGAGAGAACCCCCGTGTGGACACCTTTGAGGTAGACCTAGACAATTGCGGTCCCATGGTATTAGACGCGCTTATAAAAATTAAGAACGAAATCGACTCAACGGTTACGTTTCGTCGGTCTTGCCGCGAGGGCGTTTGTGGTTCGTGCGCAATGAATATCGACGGTACGAATACGCTTGCATGCACCAAGTACATTTCGGATGTAGGTGGGGCTGTTAAGATATATCCTCTGCCACACATGCCAGTTGTGAAAGATTTAGTTCCTGATTTAACTACAGCATACGCGCAGCTAGCCTCCATTGAGCCTTGGATGAAGAACCAATCCCCGGCGCCAGCTAGAGAAAGACTACAATCACCGGAAGAACGCCGTAAGTTAGACGGGTTATATGAATGCATCTTATGTTTTTGCTGCTCCACCTCCTGCCCCTCATACTGGTGGAACGGCGATAGATATCTAGGGCCGGCCATTCTTTTACAGGCCTATCGTTGGATAATCGATAGTCGCGATGAAGACACGGGCGAACGGCTGGATCAACTTGAGGATCCCTTTCGGCTTTATCGATGCCACACGATTATGAATTGTACAAAGACCTGTCCCAAAGGCTTAAATCCAGCGGGAGCGATTGGTGAGATAAAAAAACTCATGCTGGCTCGGCAATAACTAATTTTTCCATGTGGTTACTGGGGAACTGTAATAATGCTCCATAATAGATCTTTTATTTTGTTGTGGTGCGCAGGGTTTTTTGTGTCCCTTTCGTGGGGTGTGCTTGCTGATGATTTTGATGCCGGAAAAAAGGCTTTAGATCAAAAAGATTATCTGAATGCAGCTAAATCATTTCGTGCTGGAGTTGCTAAGGGCAGTAAGCTTTCACCTAATGCACTGGGTGAATTATATGTCTTGGGATTGGGTGTCGACAAAGATAATGGTATCGCATGCCGATTATTCCTAAAAGGGGCGGAAAGAGGGGACGCTGCTGCTCAACATAATTATGGTATTTGCATGGCAAAGGGTAAAGCTAGCGCGCCAGATTTTAGCAAGGCTTACAAGTGGTTCTCAACGGCTATGAATCAAGGTTATAAACCGGCTTTTTGCGAATTGGGTAATCTTTACATTTCGGGAAACGGCACAAATAAAAACACAAAACGCGGGTTCAATCTTTGTCTAAAAGGGGCGAAGGCCGGTGAGACTAAAGCTGCTTCTCGCGTAGGAGAGCTTTATTTTGCAGGAGTTGGCACCGAAAGAAATATGAAACAAGCTTATCGTTGGTTGAAGAAGGCTGGAGACAAGCAACATCCGTCCGCTGCATATAATTTAGGATTAATGTACCTCAAAGGAGAAGGGGTAACGAGAAGTGAGGACAAGGCTAGAAGGTGGTTTACAGTCTCCGCCCTACAAAGGCATGTAATTGCATACGTACCGGCGGCAACACTTTACAGAAATAAGGTAATGGATCTTTTGAACCGAGAGGACATTGATGAGAGGTCTACCCGCTGGGCAATATTTTTCCTTACACTGGCCCAGAGCATTCAAACAGGGCCAAAACAAAAGGCAGCTTACGCTAAGCTCATAGATCTTTTTTCAGAGTTGTCGCCGCGGGCGCGTCGCTTGGCTGACCAGGATTTAGCAAAATGGAATGCAAAAAAGATCTAATGTCAATTTACTGACTTTCCCGGGCAATGTGCCAAAATGGTCGGTATTAAAGTAAATTTATTTTATTCTAAATCAATTCAATCAAATATTGTGTATAGGGTTAAATAAACCCACTGCTGGAGCTGAGTGTCCATAGCTTCAGCAAATTATTCCTAAGACTTGTATAATTTTTCGAAAGCTTTTTCAGCCTCTTCGGGCGCGTTTTTAGCCAACAAACTATCTGCCTCCCGTTTTCTTAATCGGAAAGCATAGGGTTCGGGCTGTAGCGAGAAGTAATCTGACACGCCTAATTCCCGAGCGGCATGCAATGGCCAGTCACAGTGATACATTAACTCGCGGGACATTCCTATGAGGTCAGCCTTTCCTTTCTTCAAAATGTCTTCAGCCTGCTTAGGTTTAGTTATTGAACCGACCACCATAACTAATGCATCGACTTCATCTTTAAATTCTTTGGAAAACCCCACATGGTATCCTTGTACTCTTGGAACATTGGGCAAATTACCGTCGCCTGTAATACCACCAGAGGAAATATCTATTATATCAACGCCTCTTTCCTCAAGCGCTCGAGCGAAAACCTTTGATTCTGAAAAACCCCAAGCCCCGCCTTTGCCGTCAACTGCGGACAAGCGAAATGACAGAGGTAGGTTTTTAGGGAGGGCTTCCCTGACGATCTCGGTAATTTCAAGGGGAAAGCGCATGCGCCCACGGAGGTCGCCGCCATACGAATCTGTTCGAAGATTACTTGTCGGGGACAAAAACTGGTGCAAAAGGTACCCGTGTGCGCCATGGATCTCAATAATTTCAAAGCCCGCATCGACTGATCTTTTTACCGCTTCCCGAAAGCATTCCTGGACAGTAGAAATATCGCTTGAGTCCATTTCTTTCGGCGAAAAACGGCGCTTCACCGAATTTAACGTGCTGGGCGCAAGCCCTTGCCACGGAGGCATTCCTTTTTTTATGTCGTCGTCAGTTAGTGCGGCAAACTGTTCCATAGGGCCGCGGCACGAAGCTTTTGATCCAGTATGGCCAAGCTGAATCCCTGGCACTGCTCCTAAGGATTTTAAGAACTCAGTTATTCGGCGGTACCCAGCGATATGATTATCATCCCATATGCCAGCGCATTGATAAGATTTACGCCCGCGTGCCTCAACTGCCGTCTCCTCTCCGTAGATAATACCTGCTCCGCCAAATGCATAGCGCCCAAGATGGACTAAGTTCCAATCATTTGGCATTCCACCATTTGAGACATACTGGCACATTGGAGAGACTACAATGCGGTTTTTCGATTTTATCCCACGAATCTCTATGGGTTCAAACAACAGTGGTTTGGTTGTATTGTCTTGCATTTGTCCTCTTTCTCTATCGGCTAAGCTAGATTAGGGTGGAGAAAATTTTCTTATTTGTAAGGGTAATGTATATGGCTCAATGGATTGGTGTGCAGCATAACGGCGAATATCGATTTGGAAAGCTCGTAGAAGAGATGGTTGTTCTCTGCACGGGCAGTATGTTCGAGTCTCCAGAAGAAACTGATGAGACTTTTCCATTGAACGATGCAGTGCTCGATCTACCTTGTTCTCCAACAAAAGTGGTAGCTCTTTGGAATAATTCGCGAGGGGTCGCTATGAAGCAGGGATTAGAAAAGCCGGATATTCCCTTGGTTTTCATAAAAACTTCCAACACATATTTACCGAGTGGCCAAGTAATAAAGAAACCAAATAACTATGATGGACGTGTGATTTTCGAAGCGGAACTAGGTATTGTGATTGGGCGTGAGGTTTATAACGCATCGCAGATGGAGGCAGCAGAATCAATATTTGGATATACTTGCATAAATGACGTTACGGCTACACAAATAATAGACGAAGATGATAACTTTGCCCAATGGACACGCGCTAAAAACTTTAACACTTTTACACCGATGGGCCCTGTAATTTCTAGCGATATTAAATTGACCGATGTGAATATACGCGCTGAGCTCAACGGTCGTGAACGGCAGAACTATTCTTTAAATGATCTCTTTTTTTGGCCCGAACAATTAGTTCACATAATTTCGTCATTTATGACCCTTTATCCTGGCGACATTATATCCTGCGGTACTGGGTTAGGCGCACTGCCAATGCGCGCTGGGATGCAGATTGATGTGAAAATTGACGGCATTGGCACGCTGTCAAATACTTTTAGTAAATAAGCGCCGAGTTTGGATAGCAATGACTGAAACTAAGGGTGGGGCTTCAAACCTAGTTGGTATTAAAAGTGACCCCCTACAAGAATATCAGAGACGCAAAAGAACTGGAGCATTGAAGCCAGATGTATTGCAAGAGCAAGCTGTAGAGAAACTTCAACGTCTGCACCACTTACTTTACGATTATGAGGCCAAGCCTGCCATAGCTGGCTGGAGGGCTTGGTTTCAATTTGGGGGAAAACATCAAAAAAGTCCTCAGGGCCTATATATTTTTGGGCCAGTCGGGCGTGGAAAATCCATGTTGACCGATCTGTTTTTTGACTGTGCACCAGTCAAACACAAACGGCGTATCCACTTTCATGAATTTATGATTGAGGTTCATGATGCTGCTCATGCGTGGCGAAAAAGTAAAGTTTCGAAGAGGGGCCGGGACCCTCTTCTGGAAATTGCGAAGTCCATTGCATCCGAAGCAGCACTCCTATGTTTTGATGAATTTCACGTTACTAATGTGGCAGATGCGATGATCCTCGGAAGGCTTTTTGAGAACCTGTTTAAACTTGGGGTAGTTATAGTTGTTACATCAAATTTCGAGCCAGATTTACTCTATGAAAACGGATTGCAGCGCGAGAGATTCCTGCCTTGTATCGAATTATTGAAGCAGCGGCTGGACCCTATCGAACTTAACTCGCCAATCGATTATCGGCTCGCACGCCTCAAAAAAATGAAAGTATTTCATTTTCCTCTTGGCGCGGCATCAACTCAAGCGCTGGAGAAATCGTTTTTTGACCTCACAGAAGGTGCTCTTTCAACTCCTGAGATCGTGAGTGTCAAAGGCCGTGATATTAAAGTAAATCGTGCAGCGCGGGGTGTAGCGTGGTTCGGTTTTGACCAGCTCTGCGGTGAGCCGCGCGGAGCAGAAGATTATTTAAATTTAGGGAAAAAGTTCCACACAATAATACTTGATGGTGTCCCGCACTTGACCGAGGAGTCCCGCAATGAGGCTAAACGGTTTATAACACTGATCGATACGCTGTACGAATTACGAGTTAATCTCGTTATGGCAGCTTCAACAGCACCACCCGATATTTATAAAGGCGCAACTCATGCTTTTGAATTCGAACGCACACTAAGCCGGTTAATGGAGATGCAGGCTGACGACTATATAGACGCGGCGCATCAAGCGTCTTAGGCTAAACTTGCCCTACTCCAGCAAAGGCGGTAGGACATAAAAGAAAACTGTCAATTTGCGCCTAAATATTATTGGGCGATAGCAATATGAGGAAGATTCGTATGGCACGTAATAAGATTTCATTGGTGGGCTCCGGGCAAATCGGTGGCACATTAGCTTTATTGGCTGGCCTAAAGAATTTGGGAGATGTTGTGCTTTTCGACATCGTCAAAGGAGTGCCTCAAGGCAAAGGGCTAGACATCGCTCAAGCTTCGACGATTGAAGGCTTTGACTCAAAAGTAACCGGGGCAAATAGTTACGCTGCTCTAAAAGGTTCGGATGTGGTTATTGTAACCGCCGGTGTGCCTCGAAAGCCTGGGATGAGCCGAGATGATTTGCTGGGGATTAATAATGCTGTAATGCATGCTGTTGGGGAGGGAATAAAAAAATATTGCCCCAAGGCTTTTGTCATTTGCATCACAAATCCTCTAGATGTAATGGTGCACCAGCTACGTAAGGCCTGCGGCCTTCCTTTTAACAGAGTTGTTGGGATGGCCGGTGTGCTCGACTCTGCGCGTTTGCGTTTATTTTTGGCCCAAGAATTTAATGTGTCAGTTGAAGACGTTACGGCCTTTGTTTTGGGTGGGCATGGCGACACAATGGTTCCCCTAGTGCGCTACTCAACCGTGGCAGGGATCCCGGTCCCGGATTTAATTAAAATGGGGTGGACGACTAAGAAGAGGATAGAAGCCATTGTCGATCGCACAGCTAATGGTGGCGGCGAGATTGTACAGCTTCTCGGAACTGGGTCGGCTTTTTACGCGCCAGCATCATCTGCCATTGCCATGGCAGAGTCTTATATCCTTGATAAAAAACGTGTTCTGCCCTGTGCTGCTTATGTTAAGGGCTCTTATGGGCTTGATGGGCTTTATGTTGGTGTCCCGGTTGTGATTGGGTCAAAAGGCGTTGAGCGCATTATTGATATCAAGCTCAATGCGGATGAACGCAAAAAATTTCGCCGTTCAGTCAATTCGGTAAAAGGTCTGATAAAAGAAGTTGAGAGAATTGAAAAGAATACAAAGAAATGATGGTTTTCGGCCTGCAGTATTCGATTAACCAAAAAACCTGCACAACGGCGATCTATTTCATGAGTATGTTGCTTCCTTGAATGGCGATGTCCTAGGATTAACTAATGGTCGCGAGTAAATTATTCACTTTTATGCACGTTCCTAGAACGATTGGTTAATGCCTCGTTTGACTAACTGCTGGTGGACAATAATAGTAATTTCGAATTAGGGGTTGGGATTTATGAATATCCATGAATATCAGGCCAAAGGTCTTCTGAAAAAGTTTGGTGTGCCAGTTCCAGAAGGGGCTGCAGCATTTACATTAGAAGAAGTGGAGAAAGCCATTGATAATCTTGAAGGTCCAGTTTGGGTTGTGAAGGCCCAAATCCATGCGGGTGGGCGTGGAGCTGGCTCCTTTAAAGAAAAACCAGAGATTGGCGGAGTAAGGATTGCCAAATCAAGAGAGGAAGCTGCTGAGCATGCTAAGGCAATGCTTGGTAACACCTTAGTAACCAAGCAAACTGGGCAGTCTGGTAAGGAAGTGCGTCGTATTTATATAGAGGATGGATGCGCAATAGGAAGCGAACTCTACTTAGCTATACTAACTGATCGGGCGACTAGCCAAGTTACTGTCGTTGCATCTACGGAAGGCGGTATGGAAATAGAAGAAGTTGCCGAAAAGACGCCTGAAAAAATTACCCGGGTTGCTATCGATCCATTAATCGGTATGACGACGTTCTCTGCCCGCCGCGTTATTTCTGGCCTTGGGTTAGAAGGCAGCAAGCTATCTGCAGGTATTAAGTTGCTAAAGACCCTTTACAAAACATACTGTGAGCTCGATGCCACTCTTATCGAAATCAACCCCTTAGTTGTCACACAAGCAGACACTTTGGTAGTTCTTGATGCTAAAATGAATTTTGATGATAATGCACTATTTCGTCACCCTGAAATCGAAAAAATGCGCGATGAAGCCGAGGAGGACCCGGCTGAGATTGAGGCCTCTAGCTACGATCTCAACTATATAAAATTAGATGGCACAATAGGTTGTATGGTTAATGGGGCAGGGCTGGCCATGGCCACAATGGATATAATCAAGCTTTATGGTGAAGAGCCTGCCAATTTTTTAGATGTTGGTGGGAGTGCAACAACAGAAAAAGTTACCGCCGCTTTCAAGATAATTTTATCTGACGAAAATGTAAAAGGCATTTTAGTTAACATTTTTGGCGGGATCATGCGGTGCGATATTATTGCTGAAGGCGTTGTAGAGGCAGCAAAAGAGGTTAATCTTTCGGTGCCATTAGTTGTACGCTTGGAGGGTACCAATGTGGACGAGGGCAAGAAAATATTAGCAAACTCGGGTTTAAAAATAATTTCCGGAGAAAATCTTGGTGATGCCGCGAAGAAAATTGTAGACGCGGTGAGGGGTTAGATAAGATGGCGGTTCTAGTCGACAAAGATACGAAGCTGATTTGCCAAGGCATCACTGGATTGCAGGGCAATTTTCATTCTGAGCAAGCAATAAGTTACGGGACGCAAATGGTTGGTGGTGTTACTCCAGGGAAAGGAGGAACAACTCATCTTGATCTTCCCGTTTTCGATACTGTGAAAGATGCTGTTGACCGGACCGGCGCTACAGCGTCCGTAATCTATGTCCCCCCCCCATTTGCTGCTGAGGCCATACTTGAGGGTATTGATGCTGAATTGCCTTTGATAGTGTGCATAACTGAGGGGATACCTGTTCGAGATATGGTGGTAGTCAAACAGGCCCTCAAACATAGTCATACTCGATTGATTGGGCCAAATTGCCCGGGAGTAATCACTCCGAATGAATGCAAGATTGGCATCATGCCCGGCCATATCCACCAGCGTGGGAAAATCGGAATTGTTTCGCGTTCCGGCACCCTGACCTATGAAGCAGTAGCACAAACAACGGAAGCTGGGCTTGGTCAGAGTACTTGTATTGGCATAGGTGGCGATCCTATAAATGGCACTGATTTTGTTGACTGCTTAGAATGGTTTATTGCCGATAACGAGACAGAGGGTATTATAATGATTGGTGAGATTGGTGGAGATGCAGAGGCAAGAGGGGCCGAATTTTTAAAAGAGTCCGGCACTAGGAAACCAGTAACAGGGTTCATTGCGGGGCGTACCGCCCCGCCGGGTCGGCGAATGGGTCACGCGGGAGCAGTAATTTCCGGTGGTAAAGATACTGCTGAGCATAAAATTGACGCTCTCAAATCTGCTGGAATTCATGTCGCGGATAGTCCATCTGAGCTGGGTAGCACGATGCTGAAATCAATGGATTGAGGTTAATTGCGAGTGCAAAATTAATTTTTAAAAAGGAGCGCGCGTCATGGCGCAGTATGCTGGTGAGACCTCCTTCTTATTTGGCGCAAATGAGACCTACATCGCTGAGATGTATAATAGATATTTGAACGATCCTGACTCCATTGATGCCGGATGGTCTGCTTACTTTGATACTTTTGAGGAATCTGGGCAATTCGCGGTAAATGACCTGAACGGCCCAACTTGGGCCCCACGGAAGACATCGGTTTTAGGGCAGAATGATGGATCATTATCCATGGTCACTTCTGCAACAGACACCTCCAAAGAGAAGGTGCCACCTAACACACTTACGTCTCAAATGAGTGGGGTTGAGGATAGCGCTGACAAAATTCGGCAGGCAACCCAAGACTCAATTCGTGCACTGATGCTTATCAGAGCCTACAGAGTGCGCGGTCACTTAGAAGCTGACTTAGACCCCTTGAGACTTCAAAAACCATTGCCACATTCGGAATTAGATCCTGAAAGCTACGGTTTCACAGATAGCGATATGGATAGACCTATCTTTATAAATTACGTGCTTGGATTGGAGTCGGCCACACTTCGAGATATTGTTAAGATTCTCCGGAAGACTTATTGCGGCTCAATCGGCGTAGAGTTTATGCACAAAACAGAACCGGATGAGAAAAGTTGGATTCAAGAGCGAATAGAGGGTGCCCAAAACCAAACAAAATTTACCAAGCTTGGCAAGCGCACGATTTTGGAACGTCTTACTGAGGCCGAACTTTTTGAGCAGTTTATTGATCGTAAGCACAAAGGTGCGAAACGGTTTGGGCTCGATGGGGGTGAAACTACAGTTCCAATGCTTGAGCAGATGCTTAAACGTGGTGGTCAGTTGGGAATTGAGGAGATTGTTATTGGGATGCCGCACCGTGGGCGCCTAAATGTTCTTGCAAACGTCATGGGTAAGCCTTACCGGGCAATTTTTTCTGAGTTTCAAGGCCAACCAGCGGCTCCCGAGGACGTCCAAGGGTCAGGCGATGTGAAGTATCACCTTGGAACATCAACGGAACGGGAATTTGATGGCAACGTCGTAAGGCTCTCCCTTAATCCGAATCCTAGTCATCTTGAGGCGGTAAATACGGTTGTATTGGGACGTGTAAGAGCAAAGCAACTTCAACGTGGTGATGAAGAGCGAGCAAAGGTAATGGCTGTCTTAATGCACGGTGATGCTGCTTTTGCTGGCCAGGGAATAGTTCCAGAGACATTTGCTTTATCTGATCTTGATGGGTACGAAACTGGCGGGACCATACATTTAATAGTGAATAATCAGATTGGCTTTACAACCATGCCATCATTTTCTCGTTCGTCGCCCTATTGTTCAGATATGGCAAAGGCCATTGGTGCCCCAATTTTTCACGTTAACGCGGATGATCCGGAGGCTTGCGTTCATGTGGCACGTCTTGCCACAGAATATCGGCAGCGGTTTAAGAAAGATGTGGTAATTGATCTTATTTGTTATCGGCGCCATGGGCATAATGAGGGTGATGAGCCTTCTTTCACTCAGCCGCAGATGTACAAGAAAATAGCAGGGCATGCGACTACTCGGACCATTTACGCTGAACAACTTGAAAAAGAGGAGGTAATTGGGAAGGGAGAGGCTGACAGTATTGCGGAGGCATTCAATAAAGATCTTGATACTGAATTTGAAGCTGCACAATCTTTTAAGCCTAACAAAGCGAACTGGCTTGAAGGTAAGTGGTCGGGGTTGGAAACTGCCTCAGGGGATGAGCGTCGTGGAAAAACAGGTGTAAGTCTTGACCTTCTGAGAGAAGTTGGGTTTGCAATTTCGGAGGTTCCTCCCAACTTCAATGTTCATTCAAGGATTGTAAGGCAATTAAAAGCGAAGAGAACAATGATTGAGGCCGGGGAGGGTTTTGACTGGGCGACGGCAGAAGCGCTCGCATTTGGCACGCTGCTCTGTGAGTCAACGCCGGTTCGACTCTCTGGCGAGGATTGTCAGCGCGGAACATTTAGTCAGCGACATTCAGTATTAAATGATCAGGAAAGCGGTAGCCGATACGTGCCGCTAAACAACATTCATTTTGGGCAAGCGCCATTTGAAGTTATTGACAGCCCACTCTCAGAGTTTGGCGTCCTTGGATATGAGTATGGCTATAGTGTTTCAGAGCCTCACGCTCTTGTTTTGTGGGAGGCGCAGTTTGGGGATTTTGCCAATGGTGCACAGGTTATAATAGATCAGTTTATTTCTTCGGGTGAGTCTAAGTGGTTGCGTATGAGTGGCCTTGTACTTCTCCTTCCCCATGGCTATGAGGGGCAAGGGCCCGAACACAGCTCAGCTCGGCTTGAACGCTACTTACAGCTATGCGGTGAAGATAATATTCAAGTAGCTAATTGCACTACTCCAGCTAATTATTTTCATATTCTGCGTAGACAGATTAGGCGCGAATTTCGCAAACCGCTTATTCTCATGACGCCTAAGTCTTTGTTGCGCCATAAGCGCTGTGTCTCTTCAATTGAAGAGTTTGGCCCAAAATCAACATTCCATCGTGTCCTTTGGGATCACGCACAGCATAGTGGAGAAATTTTTGATGATGACGCTATTAAGCGTGTCGTTATTTGTTCTGGGAAGGTCTATTTTGACCTATTAGAAGAACGTGATAAACGAGGTGCAATGGACAGCTATCTTTTGCGGTTAGAGCAACTTTATCCATTTCCAACTGGTGCACTTCGTAATGAGCTTGCGAGGTTTAAGAATGCTTGTATCGTTTGGTGCCAAGAGGAGCCTAAAAATATGGGAGCATGGTTTTTCATCAATGACCTGGTTGAAGAATTAATGATAGAACTAAACATGAAGAAGAAGCGTCCAATTTATGCAGGTCGCGCATCTGCTGCAGCACCGGCTACAGGTCTTCTTAAGCGTCATTTGAAAGAACAGACTGATCTTGTTGATGCTGCGCTGACCTACGAAGAATAAAGTCGAGAAAATAGGAATAGCTACTAGGAGGAGTCGAAAATGGCAGTAAAGATAGTAGTTCCTACTTTAGGTGAGTCGGTAAATGAAGCCACGGTAGCCAAATGGCTTAAAAACGTTGGAGATACGGTCGGTGTAGACGAACCCTTAGTTGAACTCGAAACAGATAAAGTGTCGCTCGAGGTGCCATCCCCTTCAGCGGGCACGTTAAGTAAAATTATTGCAGTTGATGGTGCCGAGGTTGCAGTTGGTTCTGTGCTTGGTAATTTAGACGAAGGCGCTGTTGAGTTGACGCCACCCGCAGAGCCGTCGGCTGTAGAAGATCAGGTTACGGTAGATAAATTGCCATCTCGTGCTCCAGAGTTGTCTCCGGCGGTGCGTAAATTAGTTGAAGAGAACAGTATTGATCCATTACAGATTACCGCGACGGGTGTTAAGGGTAACATCACAAAAGGTGATGTACTAGAGTTTCTCAAGCTCCAAAATGTTGGAAAACCCGCCGTTACCCGCGCAGATAAGAATAAGAATAGAACGCCACCAACAATATCCTATGGTTCCACTGATTTACCTCCACGCCCGGCGGACGAGCGCGGTGAGGAGAGAGTTCGCATGTCTCGTTTGCGTCAGGTCATTGCGCAGCGCTTAAAAGATGCCCAGAATAATGCAGCTATATTAACCACTTATAATGAGTGCCGAATGGATAACCTGATGGCACTTCGGTCAAAGTATCGTGAAATCTTTGAGAAAAAGTATGGCTCGAGGCTAGGGTTTTTATCTTTTTTCCTAAAGGCAGCCATAATTGCACTTAAGGAAATACCTGCAGTAAATGCTGAAATCTACGGCGACGAGATCATTTATAAGAATTATTATGACATAGGAGTTGCGGTTGGAACACCACAGGGATTGGTAGTGCCTGTTGTTCGCGACGCCGACAAGCTAACTTTTGCGGAAATTGAAAGCACGGTCGCAGACTTTGGTAGGCGAGCGCGGGACGGAAAGCTTACTATCGAAGAAATGACTGGTGGTACTTTCACAATATCAAACGGTGGAGTTTACGGTTCTCTCATGTCAATGCCGATCCTCAACCCGCCTCAGTCAGGAATTTTGGGTATGCACACGATCCAGAAACGACCTATCGTAACTGGCGATCAAATTGAGGTTGGCTCGATGATGTATTTGGCGCTGAGTTATGACCATCGCATTGTCGACGGTCGGGAGGCCGTGACTTTTTTAGTTCGTATGAAAGAAGTATTAGAAGACCCGCAAAGATTGTTGATAGACGTATAATATTTTATAATTGTGGATGGAAAGTTGTTTGTGGCGGCAAGAACTATGGTTCACTATTTAGTAATTTGAATTGGTGTAGGAATGTCCTCAGCGTGCCATGCATCCCTGCGTCACGCTTATGCTTGGTCTCGGAGCGATTCCTAAGTCAGACGGACTTGACTGTTGTTTGCGATTTCGGTGACGCTGGATTTTTTCTTGTAGCATTAGCGACATTACCTCTGGTGGAGGGGGCACACCATTCCCGCATGCTTTATATATCATATGCGCACTTATTTTCAATTGTAGGTTTGGGTCATATGACGACTTGTGCATAAAAAAGTGAATAAAGTAAGCAGCCCGTTTATTTCGATAGCTTCAACATTACGGCGCATACGTTAGCTGGAATTGCGAGAAACATTGGTTATTTTGATGTGAGCAAGGTGCCAGACCATCTAAACTCGGCCTTTACAGAAAACTTTAGCAACAGACAAGTTTTTTCGGAGAAAGTCGCCATGAGCGGAAAAAGCACTTTTATTTAATGTATTTATTGGCACGTCCGCTGAGGGAGTTCCATCCGCCATAATGCTCATAAATCCTAAAAATTCGTTGATTGTTCTTGGAGGGCTGGCAATGACTCTACCGCGTCGAATATTACCTGCTACCGTTACGCCCACGACTTGGCCTTTCCGATCTAATACTGGTCCTCCGCTAATACCACCAAATGCACTGAGGCGTGGCGCTTGAAGTTTTACTGCCCACGCGATAGCCGGTTCAACAAAGCTATGACTACCAATTTTACGTAATTTCCGACGCCCGATGAGTTCTGACAGTAAGTCGCCGGGCTCACCCTGTGGAAAACCAAAATGGTAACCTGTCTGGCCGACAGTCAATTTTTTGGAATCGGGACGGATCGCAATAGCGGGAGGTGTCCGACTAGTCTGTAATACGGCGATATCCGCATTCGGATGAACATATACTTTTCGAACCCAAAACCCTTTTTGCGCGTTTTGTGCAGAAAATATCCCTACTCGGGTACAGTCATCCACGACATGACGTGCCGTTAACCAAAATCCTTGACTACTCACCGGAAAGGCTGTTCCCGTGGAATTCCCACCACTAGTTCCCCACTGTACCGAAATTTCGGGATCACCCGGGGAAATATCAGGTAATACCTTTTCGGGCTGTGCATCCCTTCTCGAACGGATAATTCCGGGCGCTTCCGCTCGCGGTGTTTCCATTAAAGGGCTCGGGCGTCGGTCTCGTGGATAATTATCGCGATCAACAAATAATCCGCCAATGGTCCAAACAAGAGCGGCAAGTATGAATGAAAAGCCAGTTGGTAATCGCATAGCGTAGCACCTTTAGCCTGCAACGCTGGCTGCTGCAATCAATCCAACAGCTAATTTAATGGCTGCAAGCAGGATAGCAGGCCCAATTTCATTGGCCTCTACTCGTCGTGCTAAATCTCTCACAAGGTAATCTATCACTCTATAAGAAATCAATATTAGTACTAAGGTTACTAATCCCCAAATTACAATATCCCATAGGTTCAGGCTCGTTTTGAGCGAGGCAGCCAAAGGGATAGCAAATCCAACTATAGCTCCTCCCAAAGTAATGGCTGCAGCATTATTCCTATTCTTAATTAACGATATTTCGTCAAATGGCGTAATGCGAACATAAATAAATAGGCCGGCGCCCATTATTAAAAATGTTACGCTAGAATGGAGCAAAAGAAAGGGAAGTCCAGTCATTAAACTATCAAAAACGGCAGTCATGCTCTCTCCATCATGTTGCTGTGGACCAATTTATCTTATTCTATCGTAATGCGAACCGCTATTTGCCGCTAGCCATGCCGTTGTTAATATTTTTGAAGGTGACACAGCTGATTGTCGTAGATAGGGTAAAGATAAATAATGATTTGACGGTCAATTTAATTCCTTGAGGAGATAGTGTTACTATGTCGGAAAAATACGATTTGGTTGTCATTGGCGGTGGCCCAGGCGGATACGTTGCTTCTATACGAGCAGCCCAGCTCGGTATGAGGACGGCCTGCGTAGAAAAGCGCGGCACGTTAGGAGGCACTTGTTTAAACGTAGGATGTATTCCTTCCAAAGCGCTTCTCCAAAGCTCCGAAAAATATGCTGAGGCTTGCAGCGAGTTGGCTGATCATGGTGTTGATATTAAAGGTGCTGCGCTAAATCTGAAACAGATGATGGCACGTAAAGACCGGATTGTTAACGACTTAACCAAAGGCATTGAATATCTTTTTAAGAAGAATAACGTTGATTACTTCAGCGGCAAAGGTACTTTTGTCGATGGTAAAAATATTGAAGTGGCCTTAAATAGTGGTGGGAAGCAGATATTAGAGGCCGAAGCAATTTTAATTGCTACAGGATCTGAGAGTTCATCTCTACCTGGAGTGGCAATTGATGAGAAACGCATTGTAAGCTCGACCGGAGCCTTATCGCTTTCTAGGGTGCCAAAACATTTAGTTGTAATTGGTGCTGGTTATATCGGTCTCGAGATGGGCTCGGTTTGGCGCCGGCTTGGATCCGAAGTAACCGTGGTAGAATTCTTGGATAGGATTACGCCCGGTATGGATGCTGAAGTGGCAAAACATTTTCAGCGTATTTTAACAAAGCAGGGCTTCAAGTTTTTGCTGGGCACCAAGGTCCTCGGTGCAAGTACAACCAAGTCGACAGCTGTATTGAGCCTAGCGTCCGTGGGAAAGAATAAAGAAAGCGAGATTAAATGTGACACCGTATTACTTTCCGTTGGGCGGCGGCCTTATACGAAAGGTCTTGGTCTTGAAAAGATTGGTATCGAACCAGATGCTAACGGTTTGATAACGGTCGATGACAGATTTCAAACTTCAGTCTCCGGTGTCTATGCTATAGGCGATTGTATTCGAGGTGCTATGCTCGCTCACAAAGCTGAGGAAGAAGGAACGATTGTCGCTGAGATATTGGCTGGGCAGGCGGGCCATATTAACTACAACACCATTCCGGGGATTGTGTACACTTGGCCGGAAGTTGCGTCGGTAGGGAAAACTGAGGAACAATTAAAGGAGGAGGGGATATCATTCACGTCGGGAAAGTTTCCTTTCACGGCAAATAGCAGAGCTCGTTGTAATGACACAACAGACGGATTTGTAAAAATTCTTGCAGAAACGGAAACGGATCGAATCCTTGGTGCACATATTATCGGTGCTGATGCAGGGACGATGATTGCTGAGTTGGTGGCTGTTATGGAATTTGGAGGCGCGGCAGAGGACGTTGCTCGCACTTGTCATGGGCATCCGACGTTAAATGAGGCAATTAAGGAGGCGGCCTTAGCTGTATCTAACAGGCAAATTCATGCATGAAGAGTTAACTGATAAGTTTTATGAGTTTGCTTCCTGAAAATGTGCAAGTATCACCCGCGCCGAAGCAAGTTGAAAGCTATCTGGAGCCGCCTGATAACATTGGCAGCCGGCTGGACCTTTATTTTCCTCGGCATCGTTGGGATTCTATTACCTGTGATGCCGGGGATTATATTTTTATTTATCGGTGCGTACGTGCTTTCTCTCGAATCTCTCTGGTTTGCAAGTAAATTGGATAAGATAGCTCAGAAATATCCGAAATTCGCGCAAATCAACTATAACTCCCGTATCAGGGCTAGGCAGATTTTGAAACGGATATTAGGCAGCAACTGAGGTTGTTTTTACATTTTAGAGGGGCAGTCACCCAGTCGCCGTGATAAGTTTAAAAAAAGGAGTGTGGGCTACATTAGGGAAATGATTCATTTATGCCTTGGGTGTGCATTATACTGTTGAAGGATATGCCTTTCATCAACTTCAGTATATATTTGTGTGGTTGATAATGAAACATGCCCCAGAAGTTTCTGTATCGAACGAAGGTCTCCGCCGTTGGATAGTAAGTGGGTTGCAAAGCTGTGTCGTAATGCGTGCGGGGTCGCACTATCAGGTAGGCCCAGTTGTTCTCGTAATAGTTGCATTCTTTTTTGAATGATTCTCGGACTTAGTGCTCCGCCTCTGACACCCCGAAAAAGTGTATCCTCTGGCATGAGATTGTATGGGCAGCTTTCCAAATATGACCTTACAGCAGTTCGGATGACAGGCAGTATTGGCACTGTGCGTTCTTTGTTCCCTTTTCCCAAAATTCTTAAACTGTTACCGATCGGAGCATCTTTCACCATTATTCCGAGGGCCTCGCTGATTCGGAGGCCCGCGCCGTAGAGTAATAACAAGACAGCTGCATCACGTGTGGCAATCCAAGAATATTCCGTCTCATTTTTGATGGTTTCCACAGCACGTATTGCATTCTTTGCCATTATTGGTTTTGGCGTCCCGTGAGGTATTTTTGGAGTATTCAAGGCTTTAATTGCTGGATTGCCGCCCAGATTATTGCGCTCTAGCCATGAAAAAAAGCTTCGAACAACCGACAAGGCTCGGGCGATAGTTGTTTTTTTGAGGCCATCATTAGCACGATCCGCCAGCCATGCTCGGAAATCAATTGTTCGAAGGTTTTGGAGAGCAGAAAGCGTTGGGGAAGCACCAATATGATTTGCAACGAAGTATAAGAAATATTTTATGTCGCGAAGGTATGCATTTACAGTATTGCCAGAAAAACGGCGTTCGGTAGCTAGCCAGGCAGACCAGTCAGCAAGTGAGTCTCTTAGCGCGGAGTCGGCGCATATAGGATCGTTGAGGAGGGTTACTATTTTGGGATGTCTAACCATGTGCTTATCACGTGTTCTAACACGCATGCAAGAAACACTATCAATTCAGTTGACTGGCCGGAGTCGAAACGAAGTGGATCCCGTGAACCAAAAGCTATCAAAGAAGGAGGTGTCACAGACGAGATATTGAGTCGAACAATAGCCTCAGAGCGAATTAGTGATGCTCCGGCACCAAAAATTTGTTTTTCACCCGTAATATTACTGCGCAAGCTAACGCGTCTTTCAACGTCTAGGCAACGTTCGACTTCTCCTTCCGGAAGAATTATTACACCTCTCGTATCTAGAGGGCGCATTTTTTCATCATTGGCTTCTATACACAATATAACCATATCTAAATCGAGCATGACTGCGAAATCTGTAGTAACCGTGTGGATTACTTGTTCGAAAGATTTCGAGGCCAGTACAGCCAATACACATTCATGAATACGACCCAAGCTTTGTTGATTAGTGCGTGCAGTAAGCAAAAGGTCTTTCCGCTCTTGTTTGAATTCTTCTGCACTGTCGCGCAACTTGTTGATTACAACACTTTGAAAATCAATCACTCCATCACCGAAGCCGTTATCAGGGGAGCTGATGGAGCTAAGTGCTTCTGGGTGCTGAAAAAAGAAATTGGGTTGATCGCGAAGGTACGCCACGACGTCGGCCGCGGTAATCTTGGGAGTACGTTTCGTTTTTGGTAAATCTTGTTTCATTTTTTGCCTAAAGAATAGATTGGCCAGTTTTTTCCCAATCGGAGGTGAAGTCAGCTAGGCCTTTGTCAGTAAGCGGATGTGAAAACATTTGGTGAAGTACTGAGGGAGGAACAGTGGCAACATCGGCACCGATTTTTGCGGCCTCAAGCACGTGCATGGGGCTTCGAACAGATGCAACCAATACCTCTGTTGAGAAATTAGAGTAATTTGCGTAGATGTCACAAATCTCCGATATCAAACCCATCCCATCACTAGCAATATCGTCAAGCCTACCGACAAAGGGAGAAATAAAACGTGCACCCGCCTTCGCGGCTAGTATGGCCTGATTTGCCGAAAAGCAAAGTGTTACATTTACCATTGTTCCCTTTGCGCTCAACAATTTACAGGTCCTCAGACCTGCCCTCGTTAGAGGCACTTTCACTACAATATTCGAAGCTATTTCGGCTAATTTCTCGCCCTCTTTGAGCATAGTGTCAAAGTCAGTTGAAGCGACTTCGGCGCTAACCGGGCCATCTACAAGGGAACTAATTTCTCGAACTACCTCAAAAAAGTCTCGCCCAGATTTGTTGATTAAAGATGGGTTTGTCGTTACGCCATCCACGAGACCAGTATTTTCTAATTCGCGAATTTCGTCAATTTCAGCAGTGTCCACGAAAAACTTCATTTTTGCGTCCTCACAGTTTCAAAATCATCATAGCGACTGAGTAAATTTTTCTTTATAGCCTTTAATATACTTTATCCGATGGCTGAACCGCATACTACATCAACCACTGGAAAAAACACTGGCATGCAGAGAATACAGGTTCTTATCCCTCTACCCTTCGCTGGGGTATACGATTACAAAGTTCCCGGTGACGTAAAAATTCCTTTAGGAACATTTGTTTATGTACCACTGGGTAAACGCAGAGTTATTGGTGTGGTATGGGGCTTTAGCAGTAACTTTTTAGTTAGTGAAGAGCGCTTGAAGCTCGTTGATGGGACTGTTGATGTTAAGCCATTACCCGACTCGGTCCGGCGATTCGTGAATTGGGTGGCAGATTATACGTTTAGCCCTCCCGGTGCAGTATTACGTATGGTAATGTGCGTGCCTAAAGCGCTAGAGCCTCCTAGGTCTCGTGTTGGATTTTCGCTTTCCGCTGAACCAGGCAATTTCCTTATGACAGCAGCACGAAAAAGGGTGCTAGATTTGATGAAATGTGGGTATCCACGTGTTGCGGGAGAACTCGCACGAGAGGCAGGGGTAAGTAGTGGGGTGATTAAAGGTCTTTGCGATTTAGGCGCTTTAGACAAAGTAGAGCTGTCGCCAGATGTCCACTTTCCGTCTCCGGATCCAGACTGTCTCGGCCCGAAATTATCTGAACTGCAAAAATTTGCCGCCGAAAAGCTAGTTTGGGGAATTAGAGATAAAAAATTTTCTGTTTTGCTTCTGGATGGCGTTACTGGTTCAGGTAAGACAGAGGTATATTTTGAAGCCATTGCAGAAACTCTGCGACATGGTCGGCAGGTTTTGGTCTTACTGCCTGAAATTGCACTCAGCGCACAGTGGTTAATGCGCTTTGAGTCTCGTTTTGGCGTGGCTCCCGTTGAATGGCACTCAGATTTGGGTCAAGCAGATCGCAGGCAAAAATGGCGTGGAATTTCCGAAGGTAGGATTGACGTAGTCGTCGGCGCAAGATCGGCACTCTTTCTGCCTTTTGATCGGTTAGGGATGATCGTTGTTGATGAGGAGCATGATGCGTCATTTAAGCAGTCGGAGGGAGTGCTGTATAATGCTCGCGACATGGCGGTCGTTCGTGCAAAATTGGAGGGTTGTTTGGCCGTGCTGGCAAGTGCCACTCCTTCGCTGGAGAGCATAATTAATGTAAAGCGTGGAATGTATGAGCATCTTGTTCTACCGGAACGGCATGCGGGAGCATCCATGCCTAAGGTAGAAATGATTGATTTGCGTCTTTGCTCGCTACCTCGCCAGAGGTGGATTTCTCCTCAGCTCCAAAATTCGCTGAAGGCCAATCTCAAAGCACATGAACAGTCACTTCTTTTCCTCAATCGAAGAGGCTATGCCCCCCTAACCATATGCCGTTCTTGTGGTTTCCGTCTCAATTGTCCAAACTGCACCGCATGGCTAGTAGAGCATCGGTTTGCCGGACGGTTGAACTGCCACCATTGTGGTTTTGAAATGCAAATGCCAGACGCTTGTCCTGATTGCGGAACTAAAGGCGCCATGGCTGCTTGCGGGCCCGGCGTAGAAAGATTGCTTGAAGAAGTGCTTAACTTACTGCCGGAAGCTCGAGTGGAACTAATGACAAGCGATACTATCCGTGGTCCGGGATCGGCAGCAAAACTTGTCGAAAAAGTACACAAGCGTGAAATTGATATATTGATTGGCACACAGCTCGTTGCAAAAGGGCATCATTTTCCTATGCTTACTCTTGTGGGCGTGGTCGATGCAGACCTCGGATTAAATGGCGGTGACTTGCGTGCAGCTGAGCGGACATACCAAATGCTTCATCAAGTGTCAGGAAGAGCGGGAAGGGCTGAGTGTGCGGGACGGGTGCTGTTACAAACATACCAACCTGAACACCCGGTTATGCGTGCTCTTACCGAGGGAGATAGAGACAGCTTTATCGCGGGGGAGACTGCGCTTCGCAAGGAGGGTGTGTGGCCCCCATTTGGCAAACTAGTGGCTTTAATCCTATCGGGGCGTCGAGGTAATCAGGTTAAAGCCACTGCTTTGAATGTAGCTCGATCCGCGCCTGATAATACGGCGATACGCGTTCTTGGTCCCGCACCGGCTCCACTAGCCATGTTGCGGGGTAAACATCGGTGGAGATTACTTGTAAAAACCACTCGGTCAGTAAACGTTCAAAATATTCTGTCATCGTGGCTTTCTAAAGTAAAAATTCCAAACGCCGTCCGACTTCACGTCGATATAGATCCGCAAAGTTTTCTTTGAATGCCTAAATTGGCGAACGGGCATAAGGCGCGACTTGAGGACGCAGAGTCGTAGCTTGTCTCCGTACAAGGCGTGTGTTAATTAACCGCTAAAATGGCAGATAATTGTCAATTTAGGAACGTCGTATAGTTAGTTTTTTATAACTTTGTTATTTGCGGAATTCAGGTGAAACCGAGGGGATAGTACATTTGGCAGTGAAAACAGGCGAAACGGGTGTTGCGCCGCGCTATGCATCGGCGCTATTTGAGTTGGCAGATGAGTCTGGTCAATTGGATAAGGTAGCGCGAGATCTACGAGCTATTAACGATGCCATTACGGATGTGCAAGATTTGCAGCGTTTGGTTCGAAGTCCAGTAATTAGTCGGCGCGAGGCGGGCGCTGCAATGGGGGTGTTTTTGGAAAATGCAAAGGCTAACAAATTAACGTGTAATTTCGTTGGATTGGTCGCATCTAATCGTCGGTTATTTGCTTTGCAAGCTATGATACGCGCTTACCTGGACAAACTATCTGCTCGGCGTGGTGAAGTAACAGCAGAGGTAACTAGCGCAATAAAGCTAACGAAAAAACAGACTGATTCTATCGCTTCTGGACTTAAAACTGCTGTAGGAACAAATGTTTCGGTAAATGTTCAAATTGATTCATCGTTAATTGGTGGGTTAGTAATTAAAATGGGCAGTCGAATGATTGATTCTTCCGTTAAAACAAAATTATCGAAGTTAAAACTCGCGTTGAAAGGGGCAGCCTAATGGACATTAAGGCAGCAGAAATATCTACAATACTCAAGGAGCAAATCGCCAACTTTGGCGCTGACGCGGATGTTGCCGAAGTAGGGCAAGTTATTTCTGTGGGTGATGGTGTAGCGCGTGTCTACGGGCTTGATAATGTTCAGGCAGGAGAAATGGTTGAGTTTCCGGGTGGAATTAAAGGTATGGCGCTCAACTTAGAACATGACAATGTTGGCGTAGTGATCTTTGGTGATGACCGAGACATTAAAGAGGGAGATACCGTCAAGCGTACTGGTGATATTGTAGATGTGCCGGTTGGAAAGGGGTTATTGGGACGAGTTGTTAATGGTCTTGGAGAACCCATTGATGGAAAAGGGCCAATTGACAGCGATGAACGGAGCTTAGTCGAAGTTAAAGCGCCCGGTATTATCCCCCGCCAATCAGTTCACGAACCGGTGCAAACTGGTCTGAAGGCTCTAGATGCATTGGTTCCGGTCGGACGGGGTCAACGTGAACTAATAATCGGTGATCGTCAAACCGGAAAGACAGCAGTTGCGATAGACACAATTATTAATCAAAAGCCTGCCAATGATGGTGACGACGAGTCAAAAAAATTATATTGCATTTACGTTGCGGTAGGGCAAAAGCGGTCCACCGTTGCGCAGGTTGTTAAAACTTTGGAAGACTATGGGGCAATGCAATATACGATCGTTGTGGCGGCGTCGGCTTCAGAGCCTGCTCCGATGCAGTTCCTAGCACCCTATGCTGGTTGTGCTATGGGCGAGTACTTCCGCAATAACGGTATGCATTCATTGATCATTTACGATGATCTCTCAAAACAAGCTACTGCCTATCGTCAAATGTCTCTTTTGCTGCGGCGTCCTCCTGGACGCGAAGCTTATCCGGGTGACGTTTTCTATTTGCATTCCCGATTGCTTGAGCGTGCAGCAAAAATGAATGAGGATTTGGGTAGTGGATCACTTACGGCCCTTCCAGTAATTGAAACCCAGGCCAACGATGTGTCGGCCTACATTCCTACAAATGTAATATCAATCACGGATGGCCAGATATTTCTTGAAACAGAGCTTTTCTATAAGGGCATTCGGCCGGCAATTAATGTTGGGCTGTCAGTTAGCCGAGTAGGCTCTGCAGCTCAAATAAAAGCAATGAAACAAGTAGCTGGAACTATTAAGCTCGAACTTGCTCAATATCGTGAGATGGAAGCATTTTCTCAGTTCGCCTCAGACCTTGACGCGGCTACCCAAAGACTTTTAGCTCGGGGCGCCCGTTTGACGGAGCTATTGAAACAACCTCAGTATTCGCCGTTACCGGTTGAGGAGCAGGTTGTTTCGATTTTTTCAGGGGTCCGCGGCTTTTTAGATGATGTTTCTATTGCGGATATTAATTCTTTTGAGCAGTCGCTTTTGGCTGTAGTACGGGAGAAACATTCTGGCGTACTAGATAAAATTCGTGACGAGGGTGAAATATCCGATAGCACAGAGAAAGAACTGATTAAAATCATTGAAGAGTTTGCCAAGTCGTCAAGCTAAACCCCAAGTTTTGAGAAAGCTTATTTAGCAAATGCCGAGTTTAAAAGACCTTCGCAATAGAATAACTAGCGTTAAGTCGACGCAGCGCATAACTGCAGCGATGAAGATGGTAGCGGCTGCAAAGTTAAGGCGTGCTCAAGAGCATGCATTGGCGGCGCGCCCATATGCTGAACGAATGGAAGATATGCTCCGTTCACTTGGTGATAGTGCTGGAATTGGAAGCTCACCACTTCTCGTTGGAACCGGTTCAGATAAAACTCATCTGTTAGTCCTAATTTCAGCGGATCGCGGCCTTTGCGGTGGGTTCAACATTAGTTTGATGCGTGGTTTGCGCGAGGCAATTAAACTTCTACAATCTGAGGGCAAAACTGTTCAGCTTTTCATTATAGGTCGCAAAGGCGTTGGCCTTGTAAGGAGAGAATTCTCGGATTTGATAGTAGAGGTAGCAGAGGATATATCAAAACCCTCTCCCTCGTTTGAGGCTGCATCCAAAATTGCTGACAGCCTAATACAGAGGTTCAGCAATAGGGAATTTGATAGTTGTACTGTTTTTTACAATAAATTTATATCTGCCTTAACACAGACAGTAACACCGCAACAGCTTATACCGTTTTCATTCGGCGTGGACGATGCTGAGCCGCTTGTTGCGGCGTCCAGTGCCCACGAATTTGAGCCGTCAGAAGAACAAATACTTGATGAGCTTCTGCCACGTAACATATCTATGCAGATCTTTAAGGCCATGTTAGAGAGTTTCGCATCCGAACAAGGCGCCCGTATGACTGCGATGGATAATGCTACTCGTAATGCAGGAGATATGATTAACAAGCTTACCCTGAACTATAACCGTAGTCGTCAGGCCCAAATTACCAAAGAGTTGATAGAGATCATCTCAGGTGCTGAGGCACTTTAAAGTGATTATTAATTGATAGGAGTCGAAAATGGCGAATAATTCAATCGGAAGCGTTTCCCAAGTAATGGGCGCCGTAGTTGACGTGCATTTCGACGGTGATCTACCCCCCATTCTGAATGCATTAAATTCACAAAACCAAGGAAAAACCCTAGTGCTTGAGGTTGCACAACACCTTGGGGAGAACACCGTTCGCTGTATAGCCATGGACACGACAGAGGGTATGGTGCGCGGCCAAGAGGTTACTGACACTGGTGCGCCGATCTCCATGCCGGTCGGTCCGGAAACGCTTGGTCGCATTTTAAATGTCATTGGGGAGCCCATAGATGAACGAGGCCCAGTTGGCAACAAGAAGACACTCCCAATCCATCGAAGCGCACCTGAATTTGTAGACCAGTCAACTGAGACCGAACAATTAGTAACAGGCATTAAAGTTGTTGATTTGCTTACCCCTTATGCACGAGGAGGTAAGATAGGATTATTTGGCGGTGCAGGTGTTGGTAAGACGGTGCTCATAATGGAGCTTATAAATAATATCGCAAAAGCACATGGGGGCTATTCTGTATTTGCTGGAGTTGGAGAACGTACGCGTGAGGGGAATGATCTCTATCATGAAATGATCGAGTCTGGTGTTATAAATCCCGATGGCGAGTCTAAAGCAGCACTTGTTTATGGCCAGATGAATGAGCCTCCTGGGGCTCGCGCTCGCATCGGGCTTTCAGGGCTAACAGTAGCAGAGTATTTTCGAGACGAAGAAGGCCAGGACGTCCTTTTCTTTGTAGATAATATCTTCCGTTTTACGCAAGCTGGATCCGAAGTATCTGCATTGTTGGGGCGCATACCTTCTGCTGTTGGTTATCAGCCAACGCTAGGCACGGATATGGGAGGTTTGCAAGAGCGTATAACCACCACTAAAAAAGGGTCAATTACGTCAGTGCAAGCGATATATGTGCCAGCCGACGATCTAACTGATCCGGCGCCGGCTACTGCATTTTCGCATCTTGATGCCACAACGGTTCTTAGCAGGTCGATTGCAGAACTTGGGATCTATCCTGCGGTGGACCCACTTGATTCGACCAGTCGTATCCTTGATCCGAGAATAGTTGGTGACAACCATTACCAGACAGCGCGAGATGTTCAAGAGGTGCTGCAGACCTACAAATCACTTCAAGAAATCATCGCGATTCTAGGTATGGATGAGTTGTCCGAGGACGATAAGCTTACCGTAGCGCGAGCACGCAAAATTCAACGGTTTCTCTCTCAACCCTTCCATGTTGCCGAGGTCTTCACCGGATCGCCCGGAAAGCTGGTTAATCTAGATGATACGATAAGTGGGTTCCGCGCTATCGTAGATGGGGAGTACGACGAACTTCCTGAGCAGGCCTTTTATATGGTTGGTGGTATAGATGAGGCTATAGAGAAATCGAAGAAAATGGAGGCGGAGGCCGCATAGATGGTCGAGGCATTGAAACTTGATTTGATTTCTCCAGAGAAATTAATTTTGTCGGAAGATGTCGATATGGTTGTTCTGCCAGGCGGCGAGGGCGACTTCGGTGTCATGCGTGGACATTCGCCTGTTATCTCAACACTGCGTCCTGGCGAGATAATTATTTTTGAAAAAAACAAAGTAAAAAATCGCATCTTCATAGGAGGCGGTTTTGCTGAAGTGAATGATCAACTGTGTACTATATTGGCTGAAGATGTCGAAAATATTGATGATATAAATCGCGATGAAGCCCTAAAACTGCTCAGCGTTGCTGAGGAGGAAATCCGTGCTGCGGAAAATCAACTGACGCGTGAAAGCGCAATTCGAAAACGAGACAGCTTAGCTGCTCGAGTTTCTGCGGTTGATAGTCCAGCGTATTCGTGATCATTTTATGCGTAGGCCGTAGCGGGAAATGTCTGTAGCGCAGGGATATATTTATGTTTTTATTAAGCGATAAGACTAAATAATTGCCCGGGATCAAGGACCCCGTGTCCCTTTGGTAGCTTTGACAGGCCTATGAGTTCGGCGTGATCCACAGCGCCTAAGCCGATAGGATTACCCTTAAATCGGCCTTCGGGATTAAAGACAAGATCACCGTTGATTTTTTTGGCATCACTTAAATTTCGGTTTTTGTCTACAAAGTTATCGCCTTTTTCTTCTCGTTCCTTAGATTCTTCTATTTTACGTTCCTGTATTTCTTGACGAGCACGCATAATTTTAGCGTCAGCTTCCGCTGCCACTGCCCGGTCTGCACTTGACGGCTCCTGTGGAGCTAATGCGGCTCGTTTCACTGTTTGCATTTTGCGTATTGTAGCTTCAGGATTATTGGGAACAATAGACGTATCTATTTTAACCTCGCCGCCGACTGCATATAATTTTCCATCCGGGCCGCGAACGGTTCTATAAGTTGGCGAACTCGCGTAGTGTCCTCCTGCAATTTGATGAGCGCGCTCATGTTCACGTACTTGCCTGTCACGTGCCTTTAATGCTTGTACTTTTCTGCGTTCAGCATCTGTGAGGCCGTCATTATTTTCCGCCTTCAAATCGACTTTGTTTTGTGCGGTGTTGCTGCTATCCCGTGGTTTTTCTTCACCTATATTTCGGGCTTCCTGCACCGTAGCTAAACTGTCTTTATCAAGTTTTGAAAATGAACTCTTGGAGTAAGTGAAAACCGCGCTATTCCGGTTATAAGCTGAGTTTTCTGTTTCTAAAAAAGCGGTTTGGGTGGGTTTCTCATGCCCACCTGTAATCTTTGCCAGGGATGGGTTATTAAGCGCAACCACTTGGGCTGTTACAGCTCGCGTTACCTCTATTTGCGGAACCATTGCTATTTAAATCCCTTACGTGTAAGCCTGAGAAATAGTCCTGTCGGTTATTACAAGCTTTCGAAAAACCAACGTATTTACGTATTCTGAGTCGTATGGGTACGCACATCAAACGTCTGGCACGTGACCCGTGAAACACTGCTGCTGTCAGATTACAAAACCGCAGAGTTCTAGTAAATATATAAATCGAAAAATTTTTTTGTTGGCATGCGTAATTTTTAGTCAGCCAGTAGAGGCTGAAATATACGTATGACACGCTCATAAACGTCTTTTTTAAAGGGAATAATCTGTTTTTGCAGCTGTTGTGTCTCAGCCCAGCGCCAATCAGAGAATTCAGGGCTGCTAGTTTGGATATTTATATCGCTATCTATGCCCAGAAAACGAAAGGCATACCATTTCTGCTTTTGTCCACGATAACGGCCCTGCCATACTTTTTTTGAAATATGGTATGGTAAATCGTACGAAAACCAATCAGGACATTGTGCTATCAATTCAACATTATTGGTGCCAATTTCTTCATTGAGTTCCCGAAACGCTGCCTCAACTGGGGTCTCCCCATCTTCGATGCCGCCTTGCGGCATCTGCCAGTGTGAGCCCTGTGTGTCAATTCGTTTGCCGGCGAAAACACGTTTGTCGCGATTAATCAGCATCATGCCAACGCACGGTCGGTATGGGCGATGGTCGCTTTTTCTATTTTTCATCGTTTTCGCATTTGAAGGATAGCCGAAATAGGCGCTAAAGCTAAACCACGATCCTCAGCTTGGTCAGTCCAGCGTTTTATCTCAACTATGCTTAATGGGTATGGTCGGGCGATAGCAACGGCATAGCCTCGACTTTTTGCTAATTTTTCTGCCTGCACTAAACGAGCACGTATTCCTTTTTGGGTAAGAGTATCATCAATAAAATAATCCCGGGTAACGGATGGTGTTGTCAGTCCATCTGCGATACTTGCGGCTGAACTAAGAGGGTTTTCGCGAACGTCCAATAACATTAATCCGCGCATCTTTAGCTCTCTTATAATCGGTCGTAATTTATTCGGTTGAGTTGCGAATTTGCTGCCCATGAAAGTGCTAACGCCGACATAGCCGGTAAAACGGCTTAAGACCCAATGTAAACGGTATTTGTTTTGATCTTCTGGGAGAGTAGTTAAGAGCGTATAAGGTCCGGGGTCATTTCTAGGGTATTCGAACGGTTCCATGGGCAAATCGACTAAAACTTCGTGTCCAGCCGCCCGACTTGCGCTTATCCAATCTTTGAGACCTCTTGAGTGAGGAGCAAAAGCGAGTGAAACCGATCCAGGTATTTTTTTCAGTACTGTTTTGGTGGCTATTGCTGACACTCCCAATCCTACAAATACGATTGAAATGCGTGGTCGCGTATCGGTTTGGTCAAATGGCCGGCTGTAGACCTTCCACGATTTGCGAGAACCTTCGCCAATAATGGGTAGTGGTCCGAGTGCATTATTCTCAATTATCCCCGGGTCGGGGTGGGGTTGAAGTTCTAGTGTCGGCTTTCTTTCGGTATTGTGAGCGGTTGGCTCAAGTGTTTTCTCTAGCTTTGGCCTACTATTTACAGGACGCTGGATCCTACGTCCGTAAGTCTTCGGCTTATTTTCATCATTTACAGAAATAGGTTCATCAGTTTTTTCCGACCCATCCTGAATTGATTTAGTCGAGAGGTTTATCACTGCACGGGGCTGTTCGATACGTTCCCCTTTCCCTGAATCTTCATTGCCCAAGATAAGCCACATACTGACATAAACAATTACAACGGCTATGCCGCCGATGAGTAGAAATAGGGGGAGGCCAGACAGTTGTTTTTTAGGCTGCGGCAGGCCAAATATTTCCGCCATTTCCTGCTCGGCATCGTGACTTGGTTTGAATTTAAATCTGTCTAAGTTCAGCTTGGGGAAATTGAAACTCTTTCTATCGGTCGACCCCTTATTTTTTTTCGGACTGTTTTCAGAATCACCTTTACTTTTTAATAAACCGAAGCTGAACGGCAGAGCTTTAAGAGTATTAATTAAACTCAATTATTTATCCCCGCTCGGGTTTGCTGCAACAATGACAGGCTACGCAAAAGTTCAAGAGCGCGTGTTAGCTGATAATCTTGAAGCTTTAATGTACGTGTTGTTGAATTGGGCTTCGGCTCTGAAGCACCTTGTCCTTCATCTCGGTTATCTTTTATTACTTCAAGAGATTTCTTATCCTTTGTTTTCTTTTGGTTCTCCTCCTTTTTACTATTTCCTTCGTCGTCGGATTCATTTCTTAGAGAGTTTCGAAGAGATGCCTCGCTCCGAATGTTTGGACGATCAATGATCTCAGGTTTTGCCTGTTGTACAATAATGTCAGGGCTTATTCCTTTAGCTTGAATTGATTGGCCACTAGGGGTGTAGTATCGTTGTGTGGTCATCTTGATGGCTCCATTCTGACCTAATGGAATAATGGTTTGAACAGAACCTTTGCCGAAAGACTTAGTCCCTAGTATTATTGCTCGTCGGTGATCTTGTAAGGCACCTGCCACAATTTCAGAGGCTGACGCCGATCCACCGTTGATAAGCACTACTAGTGGTGAGCCACTGGTGTCGTCTCCCAACGTAGCTTGGAATCGTTGGGCTGATTTTATATCACGACCGCGCGTCGATACGATCTCACCTTGATCAAGAAAAACGTCACTTACGCTTACAGCCTGGTCTAAAAGTCCTCCCGGATTATTACGAAGGTCTAGGACATATCCTTCAATGTCCGCGCCAATAGTGCGTTTAAGTTCCTTTACCGCCTTCTTAATCCCGCGCGTGGTTTGCTCTGTGAAATTAGTCACACGTATATACCCCACCTTACCTTCCGCGCGGGACCGAACCGATTGGATTCGAATGCGAGCACGAGTAATTTTCACATCAAACGGTTTTTTTGTTTTGCGTCGTATTGTTATTTTGATATCGGTGTTAATCCGACCACGCATTTTCTCAACTGCTTGCGACAAGGAGAGGCCGCGGACGGGTGTGCCATCGATATGTGAAATGAGGTCGCCGGCTTTGAGGCCGGCTCTAAACGCGGGTGTATCGTCAATTGGCGAAACAATCTTTATCATACCTGAATCCTGGTCTAACGTAACTTCGATCCCTAGCCCGCCAAATTCACCACGCGTCTGGACTTTCATTTCGTTAAATTTTTTCTTATTGAGAAAATTGGAGTGTGGATCCAAGTGCCCAAGCATTCCCTCAATTGCTGCCTCAATTAAGTCTTCATCAGATATTTCTTCGACGTAATCATTACGTACCCGTTCAAAAACATTCCCAAATAATTCTAACAATTGGTATGTATCGTTTTGGTTCTTCAAGTTTGTGGTTGATGCAGGCACACTGAAGGTCGTTAACGCGCTTAAAATTATAAACAATTGTCCGAAAGTAACGAATCTCCGTATGCATTTTGTTTTAATTTGATTTATCACTGTCATTCCTTTCGAACAGTCGGAGAGAACATAAATGTAAGTCGATTAGAAACTATATTCTTCAATACATAATAGACCAGCCTTAGCCTCGGCGGCGAACGGTTTTGTGTGTTACCCAAGGTATTGGGTTTACTGGCCTTCCACGTCGCCGCAGTTCAAGATACAGCATTGTTTTCTTTCCTGATGTGCCGTCCATCGCGCCGACCGGCTCTCCTGCTAATAGCCACTGTCCTAGTGAGCTATCGAGCCTTCCAAGGCCAGCTAAAAGTGTGTGATATCCACCCCGATGTTCTATGATTATTATTTTTCCGTAACCACGAAATGGACCAGAAAACGCCACTCTGCCATCAAAAGGAGCTATGACCTGTGCCCCGGCACGAGCGGCTATCGTGAGTCCTTTTGCCGTATTCCCGCGCCCTAAAGACTGCCCATAGGACTTAACAATAACACCGCGCGCAGGCAGCCGAACACCACCATTCGCCGGAAAGACACGAATCGCAACGGGGTACTTTTTCTTGCGAGCTGCTGGCTTTGGAGGCAGCCTTTTATTTTTCACTCGGTTTTTTTGTAAAGTATTAAAAAGGTCCCGCAAGGAGCGTGCTTGCGCTGTAAGTTGCGAAACACGTCTCGTAATCCGGGCTTTCTCTACATCGGTAAGGCGGCGAAGAGAGGCTTTGCGAGAAACTAGTGAGCGCATTTTTTGGCGTTCGTTTTCCAGTGCTTGTGTCGCCGTTGCCATATTTTCAAACTGTGCTAACATTTCTGCCTGTAGAGTATCTAATTCGTGTATCTCTTTTTGCAGATTACGGGCACGCAAGTGTATCCGGGGCACGGCAGCGCGCAAAAGCGTAGCGCTGCGCACAACGTTAATAGGTTTTCCCGGAGCGAGAAACAGTGCCTCAGGTGGATTACGAGAAAGTCGCTCAATCGCAGCTAGGGTACCTTGCATTTGTTTGTGGCTGAGTTTGAGTTTCTTACGTCTTTCGTTTACATCTTTATTCAGCGACTGAAGTTTCTCCTCGATACGTGTCATGTGTGCTTCTTGGGCCTGTACAGCATTGGCAGTAGAAATCATCTGGTTCCTGAGATTTGCCATCTCAGCAGCAATGATTTTGGACCGCTGTTCAAGTTCGCGTTGACGAGCTTGGTCGGATGCAAGTTCTCCTTCGATTTTCTTTAAAACGCTCGCTTCTTGTGCCGAGGCGCATGGTTCCTCTATGGCTATTGCAAATAGAACTATAGCAATTAATGATAACAGAGTTATTTGGATTTTAACTCGCTGCTTCATGAGCGCCAGTCAATCGTAAGAGGGATTTTCCAGACATCTCTGTGGGAATTTCAAGTCCCATCAACTCCAGCACAGTCGGTGCTATGTCTGCGAGCTTTCCATTTTCAAGCCACATTTCGTTTAAATTATCTCCAACAAGTAGGCAGCGAACAGGATTACACGTATGCGCTGTATGTGGTTCACCAGTTGCACTGTCTAGCATGGTTTCGACGTTGCCGTGATCTGCGGTAAGAACCAATACTCCACCGGCTTTTTTGACGGCCGCCTCCACTCTTTCCACACAGCTATCTACGGCTTCAACTGCGCTTATTGCTGCTTTCAAAACACCAGTATGACCAACCATGTCAGTATTTGCGTAGTTGACTAATATAAAGTCATATTTACCTTCCTGTATTGATTCTACTAACTTATCGGTGACTTTAACAGCTGACATTTCCGGTTGTAAATCATAGGTTGCTACTTTAGGAGAGGGCACAAGAATACGATCCTCTCCTTCAAAGGATGCCTCCTCACCCCCATTAAAGAAGAACGTAACATGCGCGTATTTTTCTGTTTCCGCTATGCGAAGCTGCTTTAATTTTGCGTTTGCCACGATTTCTCCCATTACTTTTTTGAGGGTCTGAGGAGGAAAAAGTGTTTCCTGATATGCTTGCAATGTCTTTGAGTAGTCAACCATACCTACAGCTTGGGTAAATGAGATGATACGGCTTCTCTGAAATCCATCAAATTCATCGTCGAGCAGGGCAGATAAAATTTCACGTGCTCTGTCTGCGCGGAAATTTACCATCAAAAGGCTATCTCCATCGTGAATTCCATCATAATTGCCAATTGCAGTAGGTTGCAGGAACTCATCAGAAATGCCGTTAAGGTAAGATTTTTCAATTGCGGCGACGGGGTCAACAGCACGTTCGCCAGCACCATCCACTAATAGAGTGTAGGCCTTATTCACGCGGTCCCAGCGTTTATCTCTATCCATCGCAAAGTAGCGACCACATAAAGTGCCGATGGTCACCCCAGGCAATTGCTCAATTAAATCTATCATGTAGTCTTTTGCACTCTTGGGTGGAGTATCTCTACCGTCAAGGAAAGGGTGAATTGTGACCAGCGCACCTTTCGACAAGAGGATTTTTGTTAATGCTATCATATGTTTTTGGTGTGAATGAACTCCACCAGGACCCAAAAGGCCAGTTAGGTGAATACGCCCTCCTGCCATCTTTGTTTTTGCTACCAAATCACACAACACTTTATGATTTTGTAAAGAGCCATCATCTATTGCTTGGTCAATACGGGGCAGGTCCTGTGTAACCACGCGGCCTGCCCCAAGGTTCATGTGCCCCACTTCCGAGTTACCCATCTGACCAGAGGGAAGCCCGACATACTGCTCTGAGGCTTGAAGCTCACTTCCTGCTACAGTTTTTTTAAGTCGATCCCATGCTGGTGTTTTTGCCAAGGCTACTGCATTGTTTTCAGTTTCTTTGCGCTCACCCCAGCCGTCTAATATGCATAGAACCACCGGTCTAGATTGAGATTTCTTATTCATACTGATATACTCTTGGATGTAATAAATATATTTTATGTGAATCTACCTGCTTTCAAATTTCGAGCAACGAATTTTAATCATCCCCTTTTATGGTAAGGGTGTCCCGCTAGGATAGTTTCCGCTCGATACAGTTGTTCAGCAAGTAACGGGCGTACCAGAAGATGAGGCCATGTAGCAGCGCCAAGTGACAGCAAAAGATCTGCGCGTTTTCGAAGTGAATCAGTGACCCCATCCGGACCACCAATTAAAAAGGCTATGGTAGAATGCCCATCGCTCTGCCACGCCCCTATTGTTTTTGCCAATGAAATACTTGAGAGATTCATGCCTATCTCATCAAGTACTACCACAACAGCTGATTTTGGAATTATTTTTACTAAAAAGTTTTCCTCGATTTTTTTGCGCTCTGGCAGCCTTAACTTTTTTTTCGATTCAAATTCTTTAAGATCTATTGGCCAGCGTGAGCGCTTCACGTAGTGTTTGAAAAGTTCATTTTCAGGGCCATTGCGAAAGCGACCTATAGCAGCTATCAGAATACGCATATTCTATTTAATGAGTCAGGCTACCATCGAGATAGGTCGAAGTATCTCCACTTCCTGTGCTTGCATCATCGAAAGTGTGATCCCATAAATATTCAAGCCGATAAAAGTCCCTGACCTCAGGTCGAAAAAGATGCACTATAACATCTCCGGCATCCACCAATACCCAATCACAATGTTGATCGCCCTCGACCCGTATCTGTTTGAGGCCAGCGCCCCTAAGGTCTCGGCGCAAATGCTCGGTCATCGCGCCAACATGACGGCTGGAAGTTCCAGATGCAATGATCATATGGTCAGCAAGACTTGTTTTCCCGTCAAGATTAATCGTGACCAAATCTTTAGCTTTATCACTTTCAAGAGAACGGTGAATAAGTTTAAGTAGGTGATTGCAGTCGCGAAGTCGCTCAATTCCTTTATCTATGATATATATCCTTTCATTTACCTGTACTATCGCTGTGTTTTTTACCTCAGCCTCGAAGTTAGGGCTAGCCGGGGGTGTCCTGTTCATTCATTTTGTGGAGTCCAGACTTTTGTTTCTGCACAAGCCTGATCTCCGTTGATGAGATGGGGTCTGCCGGAGTGTGTATAAACATCCACGCAGGTGGCGTTGTATCTATTAAACAATGTGCATATTGCTCCTTATGCTGAGATCTCCGAAACCGCTCTGCTGCCAACCCAGCTAAAGCCTGATGACAATATGATGGGCGACTGAAAACCGCAATGGGAATTGAGTTGAAGATTTTACGCCAGTCATGCCAGAGCGGAATTTGTGCCATATTATCAGCTCCAATAAGCCACACAAATTTACGCTTGGGGAATTTCCGTTTCAATTGCCTGATAGTGTGAATTGAATACCGAGAGTCAAAATGACGTTCCACGTCAGTGACCCATATTCGAGGGTGGTTGGCTAATTTTCTGGCATAGTTCAATCGCTTTTGGAGCTTAGCCAAATCATTGCATTTCTTAAGTGGGTTCTGAGGTGTTACTAACCACCACACTGCATCCAATCGCAGCCTTTTAATTGCCTCGGTGCTGATTAAACGATGGCCACGATGAGCTGGGTTAAAGGAGCCTCCTAACAAACCAACTCTAAGCCCGGGGAAAGGAAAACGACATTTTTTCAAGATATAAAGGCCCTCTTGCCAGCAATAAGGATATCGTAGTCCATAATTCATACTATCTCGGGTCCACTGGCAAGAAGTACGGTAGCAATTAAAAAACGATTTGGGTTTTTGTAAGAAGAGAGAGCATTGTGATGCATTCGAAGATGGGTATTGTACCAATCACCATTTGATTGGTTTTGAAGGCATTGACATCCATCATATGAGAGGTTAGGTCGCACAACAAAAATGGGATTTATGCTCTGGTTTGACCATTTCCTCGAACATGATATTTGTAACTCGTAAGCTGCTCTGCGCCTACAGGTCCTCGGGCATGCAACTTTCCCGTTGCAATTCCGATCTCAGCTCCCATTCCAAATTCACCTCCATCTGCAAACTGCGTAGATGCATTATGAATCACAATTCCACTATCCACACCATTAAAGAACCGAGTTGCTACAGCATTATTGTTTGTTAAGACGGCCTCAGTATGGCTAGAGCCATACTGATTTATGTGATTGATTGCCTCGTCTACTCCCTCAACTATTTTTACCGAAATGATCTTGTCTAAATATTCTGTACTCCAATCCTGTTCGCTTGCATATTCTATGCGTGGTTCAACGTTACGACATTCGCGATCGCCGCGCAGTATGCAACCACCATTCACCAACTCGTCTGTCAACTTTGGTAATATCTTTTTTACAATGGCACGATCGATTAGAAGAGATTCTGCTGCACCACAAATTCCTGGTCTACGCAACTTAGCGTTCACAGTTACTCGGATTGCCATTTCTATTTCTGCATCAGTATGTATGTATACATGGCAATTACCGATAAGATGCGAAAGTGTCGGCACCTTTGACTCAGTGATAACCCGTTCCGTCAGGGATTGCCCACCACGTGGAACAATTACATCGATAAGACCAACTGCCTTCAGCATTTCGCCAACAGCTGCACGATCACGGGTTGGGATTAGTTGGACAGCATTTTCTGGCAAGCTAGCAGCCTTCAGACCTTTTCGTAAGCATGTTGCTATTGTTTCTGAGGAGTGCAAACTTTCAGACCCGCCTCTCAGAATTGCTGCATTTCCTGATTTAAGGCAAAGGCCACCTGCATCGGCAGTTACGTTAGGGCGGCTCTCATAAATAATGCCTATGACCCCTAGTGGAACGCTAATACGCGATATTTCCAACCCGTTTGGTCTTTTCCATTTACCCAAGACCTTGCCTAGAGGGTCAGGCAGCTCAGCTACATGTTCCAAGCCGACTGCGATATTTTCAATCCGAGTATCATCAAGCATGAGTCTATCGATCATGGCATTGTTAACACCCTTTCTTCTGGCAAAGGCCATGTCGGTAGCATTTGCAGTTTTAATCGAAGTACTGCTAGCGCGAATGGCATCAGCTGCATGGATAAGCGCATCATTTCGGGCACTGGAAGAGGCCGTTGCCAGCTCACGTGTTGCCGTTCGCGCTGATCCAGCGATAGTTCGCACACACGTGGCTATATCTTGAAAATTCTCAACCTTTTTGCTCATTTCGCTGCTCATTAGCTACTTTTTGGGATAGGTCGCTTAACTGCTAGATTATCACGATGCAGCACCTCATTACCTCCGCGATAGCCAAGAATGGATTCGATCGAGTCGCTCCGTTGGCCTTTTATTTTTTCCGTCTCTAGGGCAGAATATGCAGTTAAACCACGCGCTATCTCATGGCCAGCACTGTTGCGTACTAATACTGCATCTCCTCGGGCAAAATTACCGATAATGCGAGTTATACCTGCGGGTAGAAGACTTTTTCCTTTGCTAAGGGCTTCGGCGGCCCCCTTGTCGACAGTGATTTCACCGTTTGTTTTCACCATTCCAGCGATCCATCGTTTACGTGCTTTTCGTGGTGAGGAAGTGGCATTAAACCAAGTTGCTCGTCCACCGCGCATTAGCACGGAGAGAGGTTCAATACATTTTCCATCGGTTATCACCATGTCACAACCACCATCCATAGCAATATTGGCCGCGTCAAGCTTGGTAATCATGCCGCCAGACGAATAACCAGCTGGAGCAGCTCCCGCCATGGCTTTTATATCCTCGGTGATTTCACTGACTTCGGCGATGTGTGATGCACGTGGGTTTTGCCTTGGGTCAGAGTCATAAAGACCATCAATATCGGAGAGTAATATCAGGCAATCGGTGCTAGTCATGGCGGCCACTCTTGCAGCAAGGCGATCATTATCGCCGAAACGAATTTCGCTTGTTGCTACTGTATCATTTTCATTTATTACAGGCACTACTCCTATTTTAAGAAGCTGGTTAAGAGTATTTCGAGCATTCAGGTGTTTCCTTCGATGTTCAGTATCTTCAAGTGTCAGTAGAATTTGTGCAATATTCAAATTATGGCGCTCAAGTATGTGCTGGTAAGCATGCGCAAGTAGTATTTGGCCGACTGCAGCAGCGGCCTGGCTTTCCTCAAGACGAAGGTTGCGTGTGCTTAATAAGCCTGATTTTTTTCTCCCGAGTGCTATAGCACCTGAAGAAACAACCATGATTTCTTGGCCACGCGCTCGAAAGCGAGACAGATCACAAGCAAGGCTATCGAGCCAATCCTCTCGAATCTCAGCTCTTTCATTGTCGACCAATAATGAAGAGCCGATTTTAACTACAATGCGTTTAGCTTTTCTAAGCTGACTTTTCATGGTGTCCACCCGGTCGTCTTCTCTACTTCTATTTCTCTTTCTACCCCATTTCCGGGTAGAGGAATGTGACGGAGTAATGAACGCAAAACAGATTTCATTCCTTTGCCTGAGACACTCGAGAATACAAGAACTTCTTTGCCGGCGGCTTCGCTCAAAAGGCGTTGTTTTTTTGCTATTACATGTGTGTCGAGTGCATCGATCTTCGTAAGCGCAACTAATTCGTGTTTTTCGGTGAGCCCATTACCATAGGTGTCTAGCTCAATCCGAACAGTTTCATATGCATCAGCCACATCTTCACTAGTCCCATCTACCAGGTGCAATAAAACCCCGCATCTTTCCACATGACCAAGGAACCTATCACCAAGACCAAGGCCTTCACTGGCACCCTGGATCAGTCCAGGGATGTCAGCCACTACAAACTCTCTATCATCAATGTAGACTACACCAAGCTGAGGGTGAAGTGTGGTAAAAGGGTAATCTGCTATTCGCGGCTTTGCTCGCGTGACTGATGCGAGAAATGTTGACTTCCCTGCGTTAGGAAGACCAATTAGACCTGCATCCGCAAATAATTTGAGACGCAGCCAAATCCACATTTCAGCATTTTCTTCTCCGGGTTCCGCACGCCGTGGAGCTCGGTTTGTAGAGGACTTGTAGTGTAAGTTACCATGTCCGCCTGTACCCCCAAATAAAATAGTTACCTCTTGTCCGTGTTCGATAATATCGGCGATAAGAGTCTTACTGTCTGCTTCAAGTATTTGGGTACCCAATGGTACATCGATGTAAATGGAGCCGCCGTCAGCTCCAAATCGCTGTTTCCCCATGCCGTGTTTGCCCGGCTGAGCGCGAAAATGCTGTCGATAACGGTAGTCAATTAGTGTGTTGAGGTCTGGCTTGGCACGTACAATTACATCACCACCTCGCCCTCCGTCGCCGCCATCAGGACCGCCGCGGGGAATATTACGTTCTCGACGGAAGGACACACAGCCTGCCCCACCCTTACCGCTAGCTACAAAAATTTTTGCTTCGTCAAGAAACTTCATCATCTGTTTCCTGTAGATCATATATGTGTGGAATTTCACACACATTAAAAAAGGGGAATGGCAAGCCATCCCCCGTCCAGCGATTATAAAGTGCTGGACGTTTTACCCAGTGGGCTCTACGTGTACAGTCGTTCGCACTCGCGTTTTATGAAACTTAACTGTGCCCTCTGCCGTTGCAAACAAAGTATGATCTTTCCCGAGTCCTACATTATGTCCAGGATGCACCCTAGTGCCGCGTTGCCGTATGATAATGTTACCTGGAAGCACGGTCTCTCCGCCATACTTTTTAACACCAAGCCTACGCCCCTCAGAGTCGCGTCCGTTTCGTGAACTTCCACCCGCTTTTTTATGCGCCATTTGAACCTATTCCTTAACTACATCACCGCTATCAGGTTTTTTTGCGGCTGATTTTTTATTTGTACTAGTCTTTTTTGTAGTGCTCTTCTTTTTTTTATCTGCAACTTTTCCTCCAGGTTTGTCTTTAGCGGCGGCCTTTCCTTTGGAGGGTGAGGCTTTTTTGTCATTGGTCGTTATGCTTGTTATCTTAACCAAAGTCACGTGCTGTCGGTGCCCCTTAAGCCGGCGGTATCCCTGGCGCCGTTTGCGCTTGAAAACTAATATCTTACCATCTCGGCCTTGTTCCATAACTGTTCCAGCAACGCTCGCGCCTTCGACCAAAGGTGTGCCAATGGTACTAGATGTAGAATCACCAACCATCAGAACATTGTCAAAAGCTATCTTGCTGCCAGTCTTTGCGTCCAGCTTTTCAATTCGGACTACGTCCTCTTCAAAAACTTTATATTGCTTTCCGCCGGTTTTGATTACTGCAAACATTTTTCTTATCTTCATTTATTGAATGTAACCACCTTCTAAAGAGACAGTTTGACCCTTTAGTAACGCGCGACTATACGCCGCAAACTGTTCAAGTCAACGATTTTGGATGATTTTCTCGCATCCACAAGACAATGTTCTGCGTATCCCTAAATATGAGAGCTGCATTGAAGGTTTTGTTTGGGGCTGTTTTGACTGCGTTTAGCATGAGCGCATGCTCACCTTTTGGCATGATAAACTCTTTGGCTAACAGTGATAATGTAATTGTCACCACTGGAATTCCATACGGATCTCATGAAAGACAGCGATTGGACATTTACCGTCCTATCTGGATGAAAGACCCGTTGCCCACGATTTTATTTTTTTACGGAGGTAGTTGGAAGCGGGGGAGCAGAGAAAACTATGCGTTTGTGGGGCATGCTCTTGCACGGCAAGGTTTCGTTGTAGTGGTGTCCGATTACAGGCTATATCCCGAGGTGCAATTTCCAACCTTCGTGCACGACGGAGCTCAAGCTATCGTATGGATTACGGAAAACATAGGAAAATATGGAGGGCTAAATCAAAATATTCATTTAGTGGGGCACTCCGCCGGTGCTCACATAGCTGCATTACTTGTTCTTGACAATGAGTATCTCGGGAAATTTAAGTTGGCCGAGGATACCTTGGGGCGTTGGGTTGGTTTATCGGGACCATATGCGTTTTTCCCTTCAAGGGTCCATTCGGTTAAAGATGTTTTCGCGGGTGTGTCGGAGAACCTAGCGCGTCCTATAGCGAGGGTTGGCCTTGGAGCACCGGATGCTTTACTCATCCACGGAAGCCGAGACATTGCTGTTTCTCCAGACAATAGCGCAGCATTGGCCCAAAGAATGAACGAGATAGGGAATAGAGCATTTGCACTTACGTATGAGGGTATTGGACACGGGATGACCGTTGCTTCACTTACTTTTCCCTTTACAGGCATGGCATCAACACTGAAAGATGCAGTGTCTTTTCTGAAGACTGGTAAGTATCCCAATATGCTTATGGAACAAAAAGCCATTAACAAATGACGTGCCTTTCACATAGCACGCAGGTCAAGTAAAGGAATAGATCCTGTTATGCTATTTTAGTTGGGGAAAAGACAAATTTTTGGAGGAAAAATGCACGCTAACGAAAATACCGCACCCTCTCTTCGCATTTCAATAACCTTGGATTATCTCGTCACTGTTGATGGAAATAAAGAGGTAAGAAAAGAGTTGGAAAGAGATGTTTCTTTTAGACTCAGTCATGACAAAGATGAAGTGCCTGTTAGTAGCCAGACGTTAGCAGAGGTCGTGAAGGATCTCGAGGCTGTGTTGCCGGAATATATAAGTCTCAATCGGCTAGGTGGAGCTTTATTAATGAACCGATCCATCATCAAGAAATTTTAAAGACGAATGAAGTGTTGCTGCTTTTTTACACACTGCAATGTTTGCACTGTTTAACAAGGTAAGTAACCATATTCGTGAGCTTTGCCATCTTCCTCACGCTGTATTTAATGGCCTAAAAGCCTCTAAAACCCCTTTTCATAAAGACGTTTTGAAATAAATCCTTGGCTCACCTTATATATCCGGTTGCCGTCTCCATCGTATTCCCAAACCCGTTTGTCAGGATCAGGGTCGAGCCAATTTAAATCTTCCGAGTTATGCATGTTTCTATTTTTTTTAGTCATTAACTGCCCCTGTTATTAGTTGTGAATAGAGGTGCCTTCCATACACGGTTGATAGCCGCAATCAATTCATCTGAAGACCCAAGCTATTTAGGCCTATCCGATACACGGGTTACTTGTGCGAATGTTTTCCTGTTGACATGTTTTATCCTGAGTTTTGTGGTTCCATCAGTTCGATTTTGTTCCCAAAAGGATCCTCTATATAGAGGCTAGCCGTTCCATCCCTGTGAGTCACTAGAGGACCAAAGTCTCTTGCTCCCGACCACTCAAAGGCAATATGCGGGGGGTGCTCTCCAGGTACCACTAAAGCAATACGTGTGTCGCCAATTTTTAAGAATGCCCATGTTTCATCTTGGTAAAGAACACAAGCTGATAAGTTCTCGGTATACCATTTAACGCCAACTGAAACGTCATCGACTGAAACTGCCGCGTGATGAAAACTTCTTTTTATCTCCATATAGGCAATACAGTAGTAACTTAATTTTGGATCACCAATCTTTTTAATATTTTGTAATGGTTTCATTTTGAGAAAATTAGGAATTTAAAATAAAGAATTTTCGACCACTAAGTGCATTTTTTTAGAGGGATTAAAGTAGATAAAAATTGAGATTGGGCTGTGCCATGTTTGGTCACAATCTTAAAACCAGAGGCACTCAAAAGTGTTGTGGCTGCCGTTCAAATCTTGACAGTTTTCCATTCAAACTGCAGTGTTCAGGGAGTATAAATCTCAGCGCAGGTAATTAGTCTAGCAATACATAATACATATTCAAAATGATAGCATTAAGTCGATATTTGTGCGAAGCCCGAATTAAAAAATAATCTGCGGAGAGGTGACAGAGTGGTTGAATGTGCCGGTCTCGAAAACCGGTGTGGGGGTAACCTCACCGAGGGTTCGAATCCCTCTCTCTCCGCCAATATCTCCCTTATATCCTCATAAAGGGATAGCTCAAGACCTATGAATAATGGATTTTACTATTGTTTGTTTACTGCTGTCCCCCGAACAGGTGGAGATGTATTACTGCCAATGGAATTTTTCTCAAAAAACTGCTAATTGATTTGCTGGTAAGGAATTATCAATTTTTTCGAAGTGCCCGATATGAATGCAATAGAAACTCTGCCTCTTAATGGTTTGAAAGTGATTGATGCGGCTACTGTAATTGCGGGCCCCACGCTCGCAATGCATCTGGGTGACTTTGGCGCCGAGGTGTTGAAAATTGAGCATCCACGTGGCGATGTCCTACGCGAAACAGGGTATCAGAAAAATGGGGTCGGACTTTGGTTTAAAATGGCTAATCGCAATAAACGCTGTATTACTCTGAATTTTTCAAAACCGCGCGGCCAAGAATTATTTAAAAAATTAATTGCTGATGCTGACGTGTTAGTTGAAAATTTCCGAACTGGAACGATGGAAAAATGGGGGCTTGGATATGAGGATTTGAGCCGAATAAACCCCAACCTTGTGATGGTTAGGCTCACTGGTTTTGGACAAACTGGGCCATACAGAAAGAGACCTGGTTTTGGCACTATAGCAGAAGTGTTTAGCGGCTTTGCAAATATTACTGGTGAGCCTAGTGGCCCCCCTACGTTGCCAAATTTTGGGCTAGCAGATGGTATCGCCGCATCTTACGGTGCTTCTGCAGTTATGTATGCGCTTTACCATCGTGATGTTCACGGAGGCGAGGGGCAATACATAGATCTTTCGATTTATGAACCAATGTTTCAAGTACTGGGTCCCCAGCCATTACAATATGACCAGCTTGGTATTGTGCAGCAACGTATGGGTAACCGCTCAAAGAATAACGCGCCTCGAAACACCTATCAGACCAAAGATGGTCATTGGGTAGCGATTTCGACGAACTCGCCGGCTATTGTAACACGTGTGCTAACACTCTGTGGCGGGGAAAAAATAGCAGATGATCCTCGGTTCGCTACGCCACAAGGAAGAGTCGAGAATATTGACGAAGTTGATGAAATCGTTGCCAGCTGGATTAGGAAACGTGATCTTGATGAAGTGCTAGAAAAATTCGAAAAGGCCGAGGCTGCTATTGGGCCCGCATACAATATTGCCCAAATTTTTAAAGACCCTCAATATAAAGCTCGGAACGATATTGTCACTGTTCCAGATGATGAGTTGGGGCCTATTCGAATGGCTAATGCCTTTCCATTTTTATCGAAGACACCAGCCAAAATACGGCATTCAGGTCCGCCTTTGGGTCAGCATAACCAAGAAGTGTTTCGTAATGAACTTGGCTTAGATGAAGCGGAAATCCGAGAACTGAAAAAGAATGAAGTAATTTAGAACCGAATTAAGAAAACGAAAAAGATTAAAAGTTTCTCTAAATTTGGCTATAGAATTGTCTATGAATAGCGCTTATTCTGTTGGTGCTGGGGACGTTCATTTCCAATTGAGAAATAGAAAAACAGTTTTATTCAAGCACTGATATTACGTTGAAGGCGACGCTGATACTCCGCTCAGCTACTTCTGTTGGGATGGTCTGATGGAACATGTACCCTGGGAATAAAACAAGTTTACCAACCCCCAGTTTAATGAGAAAAATTTCAGGGTTTAGTTGGATAGGGGTATCAGGGGGGGTGTGCCAAACTCATTCCACCTCTTCTTATCTTTCCGACTGTCAATTTCTGCCGGAACCTGTATGTGCTGGACGCCGCTAAGCAAGGCAGTATTGTGTGCATGACTAATCTGACGGCTCGGGCCATCTAGTACCACCGCCCAAGCATTCGCCCACCAGTCTTTGGGTGTGCCTAATATGACTGAATGAGATGGATAGGTTGGTATCTTAGCTATATGTTTTGCCACATCCGTTTCTAGCATGGTCTGGAAATAACTGAACGGCCCCTTGGGTTCTTCAAAATGTGTCTCCGAGTGATAGCCATCTTGTGTCGCATAACGGGGAGGCGAAAGTGTCAGCGATGGGCGTGCTCAGCCAGCGCTGACTTAAAGCCAACTTTTGTTTTGAATGTTTCTGGAGGATCGATATGTATTTCTTGCAATTGATTTTCAAAATCAACAATGCGGCGAACCTGTCTCTTGTCACCCAAGGCTTCTAAAATGAATAAGCTTTTACGCGGTTCGGGATTCTATCTCCTCAATGGTTGACGAAGGTGAGATGTGATTTAAGCTTATGCGAGCTTCAATTACCGATGGCCCGTCATGGGCAAAGGCAGCGGCAACAACTTGGTCAACCTCTGCTTCATTCGCGATAAGAAAGCCTTTAGCTCCAAAGCTCTCTCCCCACGCTACGAAGTCGGGATTTTGAAGTTCTGTCGCTGTCACGCGCCCTGGAAAGTTTTTAGCTTGATGCATGCGTATTGTCCCGTAGGCACTGTTATTTGCAATAAAAAGTTTTAACGGTACTCCGTATTGAACTGCCGTCGCAAGTTCCTGGCCAGTCATCATCACGCCTCCATCGCCGCAGAACGCCACAACCTGACGACCAGGGCTCGACAGTGCGGCACCAACTGCGCAAGGTACTCCAGGGCCCATCGCACCAACTGTAGCGCCTAGAAAATCATTCTTTTGTGTGAAATGAAGAAAGCGTGATGGCCAGCTCGAGAAGTTACCAGCGTCAGTGGTTACGATAGCGTCTTCGTTAAGATGATCACTAATTGCTTGAATTACAGATCCGAATACAACGCCGTCGTTGCTTGAGACTGGCTTCCAACGCATAACGTTTTTGTGTGCATCATTCAATTTTTTTACCCATCCCTTGCGGTCCTTGCCGCCTCCTCCAGCTTCTATCATGCTAATTAAAAACTCTGTTGAATCGCAGGCAATCCCGAGTGTTGGGTGCCAAAGTCGTCCGATCTCCTCCGCATCGGGCCATACATGTATAAGCGGTTGATCAGGAATTGGTGCGCGCGGAAAAGTAAAGTTCTGACTCATGGACGGCCCACCACGGTCACCAATTATTAGCATTAGATCAGTGGTTTTCATGATCTCTAAGAGCTCAACAGGGGCCCTGTTTGGCAGTCTTCCCGCACAATGAGAGTGCTTACTATCGAAAATGTGAAACCGTCGTTGAGGGGCTGCCACTGGTACATCAAAAGTTTCCGCAAACTTTGTTAACGCCGCCATAGCTTCGGGGCCTTTGATGTTACTACCCCCGATGGCAAGTGGGCGTTCCGCACTTCGGATCATATCTAAAGCACGTTCTACATCGGCACGCGACGGTCCGGCTTTTGGGCGTGGAACCGGTGGAATTATTTCCGAGACGCTATCACCATAAAGAAGATCCTCGGGCAATACGACAACGACCGGGCCCGGCGTGCCAGTTTCTGCGACATGAAAAGCGCGGGCGATGTATTCTCCGAGCCGTTTTTGATCAACAGCTTCAATAACAAGTTTTGCGGTGTCAGAAAATGTCTTAGAGTAATTCATTTCCTGCAAAGCCATGCGGCCGAGTTCATCTAATTCCGCTTGCCCAATTAGGAATACCACTGGTTCTGCATCGTGGTAGGCAACATGCAGTGATATTGCAGCATTCATTGCGCCAGGACCGCGACTAATAATACACACTCCGGCCCTACCCGTGACTTTGCCGTGCGCAGTTGCCATAAAACCTGCCCCACTTTCGTGACGACAGACTATCAATTTCATATTTGGGTATTCAAGGAAGGCATCGGTGAGCGGCAAATAGCTTTCTCCTGGAACGCAAAAAGCTACATCGACGCCTTGAGCGTTGAGTGTTCCAGCGATTACGCGGGCGGCACCGGTAGTCATAAGAGTTCCCTCCACATATTAAAAAAAGACGTAATTGTTGGGGCGCAACCGAATGGGAAGTGCCTCATATTGGTTAGATAAAGAACTATTTGGGTCTAGTCATTAGAGATTTTTAGCATTTTTGTGAATTCTGTTGGAAATGGGAACACTATTGTATTGGTTTTATCGCTAGCGATGTCTTGAAGGCTGCTAAGGTAACGTAACTGCATTGCTTGCGGTTCTTTCGAGAGCGCGTTGGCGGCTTCTACAAGTTTCTCTGCAGCCTCTTGTTCTCCAAGAGCGTTAATTACTTTGGCACGACGTATTCGCTCAGCTTCTGCCTGACGAGCGATGGCTCTTACCATACTCTCATCGATGTCAACATGTTTTATCTCGACGTTGGCAACCTTAATGCCCCAGGCGTCGGTCTGAGTGTCGAGAATTTCCTGTAGGTCAGTATTAAGTTTATCTCGTTCCGATAGCATTTCGTCCAGTTCATGTTTGCCGAGAACGGAACGTAATGTTGTTTGGGCAAGCTGACTGGTGGCAGCTAGGTAATTCTCGACTTGAATAATGGCCTTAGATGGTTCGACAATGCGGAAATAAATAACGGCATTGACTTTGACTGAAACGTTATCTTTTGAGATGACGTCTTGGGTTGGCACATCAACTACAAGAGTGCGCAAGTCAACTCGATTCATTGTTTGTACGATGGGAACCAGCAGTATTATGCCAGGACCTTTTACTGAGGTGAAACGGCCAAGCGTAAAAGTGACGCCACGCTCGTATTCCCTTAAAACTCTGATTGAAGCCGCTAAAATTATGATCGCCGAAATAATGACTGGCGTTAAAATGTAAAATGTATCCATTTTTTTAACTTTCTTTGCTGTCTAATTCGGTGACTACGACACTAAGCCCCACTAATTGAACGATCTTTACTATCTGTCCCTTTTTTAAGCCACGCGTTCCAGATGCTTTCCACCGTTCACCTTCAGCTCTAACCGATCCTTCATCATCTGACCACTCAAGAACCTCGGCCATCGTGCCAATCAAGTTTTCAGTCCCCGACATGACTGGTCGTTTAAAACTACGCCAAACGTAGCTCAGAATGAACGACAATAAGGCGCAGCACAACAACGCTGATGACACAATAATAATCCATGACAATTGAAATTCGGGTGAATCAGACTCAAAAAGTAAAGTACTGCCAAAAATAAACGAAATTATGCCACCGATGCCTAAGATACCGAATGACGGGACGAATGCCTCTGCAGTCATGAATGCCATTCCTAAGATAAGCAACCCAGCACCTGTGTAGTTAAGGGGTAGCATGTTTGTGGCATATAAGCCTATCAGTAGGCAGATACCGCCAATCACTCCTGGCCCTATCAAGCCCGGATGCCAGAATTCGAAGATGATACCGTAGATGCCAATTAGCATCATGACAAACGCAACGTTTGGGTTAGTAGCGACAGAAAGCAATTGTATCTGCCAATCTGGATCAATATGTTCTGCCGCCATATTTTGAGTGTCAAGTGTGACAGGCGAATTGCCCAGTTTGACCGAGCGTCCATGAATTTTGACCAACAACTCACCTACGTCGTTAGCAATAATGTTGATTACATTATTTTTCAGAGCCCCTCGTGCGGTAAGTGTGGCCGCTTCAGTCACAGCTTTCTCAGCCCATTCTGAGTTTCTGCCATGGAGCTCAGCCAAGCTTTTAATGTAGGCAATTAGATCGTTGATTGCTTTGGTTTGCATGGGACTCGTTGGCGAAACAATATTGTCATTGTCCGTTTTTTTTTGTTCAAGGTCTTTTTCAACTTTTGGTTTATTATTTTGATTATCCGGTTTGCCTTGTTGCACGGGGGTGGCCGCTCCGAGATTTGTTCCTGGAGCCATTGCCGCAATATGGGTAGCATAAAGTATATAGGTGCCAGCGCTGGCTGCATGTGCTCCGGAGGGTGCGACGTAACCTACAACCGGTACAGGAGCATTTAAAATCATGCTGTTGATTTTTCGTGTGCTGTCGACGAGCCCACCGGGAGTATTAATCTTTAGAATGACCAACCTACGGTCTCTTGAACGCACGATTTCCATTGCGCGTTTAACATATTCTACTGTTGCGGGGCCTATAGCGCCGTCAATTGTTATAATGGCGGCATATTTAGGAAGGGAAGGCGTTTCCTCTTCCGCCACTGCAAGCATCATGGTACCTAGAATTAGAAAAATGCCGAAAAGTATTGTCCGGATCATCCAGTGACCCCCTTTAACGTTATTTACAGTTTAGTGGAGCATGTTGTGGCAGTCCCGATAATTCGGCTGATTAACAGAGTCGATAACTGTAGTTTTGTTAAAAAGATAGTCCTATCAAAGCTAAGTTCTATTTTAGGGGGAAAAAATGGTAAATCCAAGCGAAGTACTTGATGATAAGGCGTTCAATTTTATACGTATTGCGCCTCGGCCAGCGAAGCCACGAGATCACGGTATGACCATTGTTGCTGATCGCGGTTTTGGTATGAATGCGCAAGTTGATCTAATAGAATCAGCTGGTGATTTTGTCGATATGATGAAAATAGGAATTGGTGCTTTTCGTCTTCAAACAGAAGCATTTTTGCGAAATAAAATAGATCACCTTCATAAGGCCGGTGTTGAGGTCTTTTTTGCAGGAGATATAACAGAAACCGCATTCCTGCAGGGCCAGTCTAAAGAATTTTATCGGAAGGTGAAGGAATTAGGCAGTGACGCCGTAGAAGTGTCATCAGCACAAGTTTCGATGTCTATAGACGATAAGTGTCGCCTCATTGAAATGGCCTCTGATGCTGGTTTAAAGGTTGTCGCAGAGGCAGGGCAGAAGGGGCACGATAATTGGACTCATAGTCTAAGCTATATCAATAAGCAGATCGAGGCCTACTTTAAGGCTGGCGCTTGGAAAACCCTTATCCAAGGGGAGGGTGTTAGCGAGGGTGTTAAAAATCGCAAAGAGGACTTGATGTTGAACATTGCCGCAGCTTTCGATGTTAAAGATTTGATTTTTCAAGCGAAGGATGGCGGCACACAGGCATTTTACCTTAACACGCTAGGTAATATTGTTAATCTCGACGTAGACTACGATCAAGTCATTGATCTTGAATTGATGAGGCGGAATATTCGTAAACACGGATTATTTGGCCTTGTGGCCAGCTCTGGCGAATGAATTAAAATAAGAAATTCATTTTTTCAGGAAAGCCATTGGACGATAATGGAGGGGAAACATGGCACAGCAGCAAACCGGATTATCAATCTCAGAGATTATCGCTAACTGGTCAGCCAATTTAAAATACGAAGATTTACCCGAATCGGTAAAAGCCATCGTTACCAAGGTTGTGCTCGATGGAGCTGGACTGATGGTTGCAGCTCGAAACGAGGATTATGTAAAGGCAATAGTTTCTTCCTCTGATAGTTCCGGGTTGTGCACTGCTCTTGGGCATAAGAATGGGTTTTCTGCATCTGATGCAGCGTTCATAAACGGTACGGCCGCTCATGGTGAAGATTATGATGATACTGCTGAAGGCTCTCCAATGCACGCTGGTGGTGCTGTGGGACTACCAACGTTATTTGCTGTAGCAGAGCGTTATGAGTTGTCCGGTGAAAAACTCATGCTCGGTATTGCCGCGTGTATAGAGCTTTCCTGTCGTTTGGCGGTTGTAGCGCCTACCGCCCAGCACCGGGCGTCTTTTCATCCTACCGCTGTCCTCGGCTGTTTTGGTGCAACATTAGGGTCGTGCGTCAGTCTTGGTCTCAATGAAAAACAGACTGTGGATGCGTTGGGCACTGCCGGAAGTTTGGCTTCTGGCATTATAGAATACCTTGGTGATGGCAGCTGGACGAAACGCATGCATCCCGGTTGGAATGCACAAGCTGGACTTCGTGCCGCACTTCTGGGTCAAGCTGGTTTCTTTGGGCCTAAATATGTTTTTGAGGGCGAACACGGAGCTTTTGCTGCATTTGCGCATCCTGATATTGAGCAGGACTTTGGCAAGGTTACAAAAGATCTCGGAAGTAGTTGGGTTGCAGATAAGATTACATTTAAATCATATGCTTGCGGAACTATGACACAACCATTTATTGATTGTGCTCTTCGGTTGAGGGAAGAAGGTATTGATCCCGACTCTATTGAAAAAATCGAATGCAATGTTGGAGAAGGTACTGTTCACCGTTTATGGGAGCCTCTAGAGTTAAAACAAAATATTCCGACACCCTACGCAGGTAAATTTTCGGTTCCATACTGCATTGGAATTTCTTTTGCGGAGGGAGCCGCAGGGCTAGTTCAATTTACCCAGGGAAAGTATAAGGATCCAACAGCTACCGAAATTGCGCGGAAAGTTTTTTATGTTGTCGATCCGAATAACGAGTATCCAGCTAATTATACTGGTCATCTCAAGGCTATTATGAAAGACGGTACGGTGCACGAATATACGCAACCGCACATGCGCGGAGGTCCGGTCGAGCCTCTCACCGAGGAAGAATTGACGTCTAAGTTCCGCGCAAATTGTGAATATGGTGGTTGGGACCAAAGCTTGACAAATCAACTGCAAGATTTTTGTCTCGGGATAGCGGCCCTAAAAAACCTGAAAAGTCTCTCCGCATTTCGTATCTAGCAAATTCCGATCATTTATGGCCTGATCGCGGTCAAAGTCATAGGGTCTGGTAGTGTTTAAAATCCTGCTGATTGGTTGGGAAAAAATATTGATTCCTTTCTTTGATCTAGTTAAGTGGACTTGTTTTTTTTCTAGTCCAAATAAATTTTTCTCTAGTGGATATAGTGGGAACTAGAATTATCGAATATAAGCTCATTGGTGTGATCTTTTGGCAGTTGCAGCGCATGCCGGCTCATGGTCTTGCCAAGACGAGAGCCGGCTAAAAGAAAGTCCCCTATACCATCTTCAGAAATTAGAGAACTTGCTGCGGCATGTGCTTGTGGCCAGTCTTTGTGTTGACAGGCTGCCACAAAGCGGACCAAAAAATATTCGTCCAGAATAAGACAAGGGCAGCACGGTTGATGAAACCTGATTTTGCGATTCGCATTTTTCAGTAACGTAGCGATAATAGCGGAAATACTGGTTACGATCTTACACCCGTCTTCTTCACCGAATGAAATTTTGAAATCTCTCCACATACAATCCCATATATGTTGTTTCTCAAACCTATGACCGAATAGCCACTTGCGTATTGATCTGATGACAAACCTCTCGGCTTCGGTCAAATCGACTAAATCGAGTGTTTGGTCCCCCTTAATTTGATCATTGTTTAGGGTGTGCATATGCTTTCCTTAATATTTTTTGATGCATTGCGAATAGTTATCATTTGCATTTCTAACTCGCCGGTGTTAAATATGCAAATGAGAATCATTCGCACTCGCAAGGAAAATGGTTATGGCTTCTTTGTTTTCTTCCAAGTCAGAGGAATTATTTGAGAATTTGGCCTTTCCGGAAAGGCTCGCTCTTTGGAGCGTCCGCCTTTGGGTTGATGGGCTGCAGAGTGAATGTAGCATTTCTGAACAACTGAAGGATGCATACCGACTTGCTAGAGTTGATGATGCTTACCTGGATCTCGACGCAATGATGACTATTGTGGCAACCAATTCATCTGGCCCTATCGATATTCGTTGTGAGCAGTGCGCGTCTATAAGCGAAGATGAGAAAATATTTTTACACTGGCTAGCTATTAGCCAAGCAGGTTTTCCGAATGAAACAGATGATGGTTTGTTTGAGCAATGGATGCCGGAAGAGGCAGTCAACGCTGCCAGACCGTATTTCTCTCAGTTCACGCTAAAATTGCAGAGAGCCGGCCTTATGTTTATGCATTGTCCTGAAATAAGAATTTCCGGATACCCCCGAAAGCAACTTGCTGCTCCGGACCCGAGTAATGCCTGAAGCATACATTGGTAATGCCATGAAAAAAGGAGAAAATACGACCTTACACCATTCAAAGTATTATCTTTATTATAAAGGAACATAGTGTCGAAAGTTTCACTTTATGAAGCGCGGCATGCAAAAAAATTTATTTGGTGTTTTTCATGATTTTTTACAGTCTCCCTCCAAACCGACTTTTCCTCCTTGCCATGATGAAGTCGGTGCGGTGACTGCGGAGGCCGGACAGGTGATGTTGACAGTTGCTATCTCTCCTCACCTGACCGGTCTCCGCCCTTCTTAAAAGCAATTTCACCTATCAAACTTGTCACGAAGATTGTGCCGCACACATACTTTTCCTATTTTTCAAATTTTGCGTGTTTGCCCAAAAGACGGTTAAGAACAAACGAAATATACATCCATTTAACCGACCGAACCAATGGGCTAGGGAAGAAGCTGGGTGACATTTAGAACAAGTATAAATTAGCAAATGTGGTTAGTTAGGCTGCTTCACTAATTCTGGAAGAGGAGGGTGTTTGTTCCAGTAGAGAAAAATCCTCACTTCCCTGACAAACCTTGGATTTCCTGCTGTTGATGGTTTCAGTTATTTCATTCTGGCACATACCGCAACATGGCGTGTGCTTAAAATGGGCGTGCACATCACGCCAATGCGAAGCGCCTTCCTTAATGGCCGCGGCAAGGTCACGTTCTGTTATGGCATTGCAATTACAGACGTACATGACTCAATCCTTGATGAGTACGTTAGGTCCTCTAAACAATAAAATTTTTTGCACTTGAGAGTCAATTGCACAATTAAGTTATGTACCGTGCTATCGAACCACTTGACTGATTGCTTAAAGAATTTACGAGGCGGATCATGAAAGGCGATAGAAACGTTTTAAAGCAGCTCAATCTTATATTAAAAAATGAGCTTACTGCCATCAATCAATATTTTCTTCATGCGCGTATGCTAGAAGACTGGGGTCTTAAAAAGCTTGGTAAGAAGGTTTATGAGGAATCAATTGGCGAAATGAAACACGCAGATATGTTGATAGAACGTATCCTTATGCTAGACGGGCATCCTAACCTCCAAAGTTTGGGCAAACTGCGAATTGGAGAGACGGTTCCAGAGATCCTTAAATGTGACAAGGCGTCAGAGGCAACAAATCAAGCCTGTTTGAAGGTGGCAATAGCCGAATGTGAAAGTGTGCGTGACTATGGCTCTCGCGATGTGTTTGAGACTATTTTGAAGGATACTGAAGAGCATATTGATTGGATTGAAGCCCAGGATACTCGAATTGAACAAGCAGGACTACCAAATTATCTGCAGGAACATATGTATGATGACACAAGCGCGTAGGCGGTTGTTTTTTCACGGTATCTTAATTATTGAGGGCGGATAAGTGTCTTTTTATCCATCGCTACTAATTGGCACCCCATACAGCTCGAGCCTGTGATCAATCAACCGAAAACCGTGTTCCCGAGCTATTCGTTCCTTAAGTATTTCAATTTCTTCATTCGCAAATTCTATTATGGTGCCATCTTCAATATTCACTAAGTGATCATGATGTTCATTTTTTGTTTCATACCGTGAATACCCATCCTTAAAATCATGTCTTTCTAGAATCCCTGTTTCTTCGAGCAAGCGAACTGTTCTGTAAACGGTAGCGACTGATATACTAGAGTCTATTTTCGCAGCTCGCTCATGAACGTCGGGTACGCTAGGATGATCAACTGAGTCAGAGAGTACTTGAGCAATGACACGACGTTGGCTGGTCATGCGCATACCCTTTTTCTCGCAAAGTCTTTCGATTCTGCTATCTATCATTTGATGGTTACCTGCGCTGTCTTAATTTGTAATCTCTTGAATTAGTATCACTTAGTTCCAGACGTTTTAAAAGAAACTAAATCCTCCACACACACAATCCAGTGCTGATTGAACCTACTATTTATCAAAACTGAGCCTATAAAAAAATGCCCACCTTTAATTATAGCCCGAAAGTGAGATGATTGTGCAATTGATAACCATTCGCATTTCTTCTTTACAATCTGATTTTTTAGTGCGACAAGGTTGCAATTGATAACCATTCGCAATTGTATTCCGCATCCAAATTAATGGACCGCGGCCTTTTTGCGACATCATGGCTTTATGTTTAACAAATCTGGGACGAGGATTTACAAATGCTGAAAGCAAGAAACCTAATTGGTGCAGTTGGACTGTCGTTTGCGATTTTCACGACCGCTGCGATAGCCGATAGTGACGTTTATGGACCGTATCCGGTTACTGTTAAGGGATACAGTGGTAAGAAAACAAATTCAGTAGCTTATTCTGGCCAAATCGCTCGGCATGCACTTCATGATTCGCTCAAAAAGCTGGCCTCAAAGGGCAACGGCAAGCCGAATGCAGAACTAAAAGCCAAGATGATGTCTTACTTTAAAGGTAAGGACAAAGGGCGCAAGATAATAGCTCCAAAGACCAAAGGGTCCTATGTGGTCAAACAAACCACAATCGATGAAATTTCCAAGAAAAAAAATATTGCAGGGAAAACTTTTAAAGGCTCTATCGCTGGTATGCCTGGCAATATGACAGGTCCGGAGCTGGTTGCATTTTGGATAGACAAAGCCTCTTCCGCCAAAAAGGGTGTGGATTATGCCAACGGATACGATTACGGACAGCTCATATCCAAATTCATCATGGGGGCCATGATGTATAATCAGGCCGTCGATAATTATCTCGATGAAAAGTTAAGTGCAGGAAAGAAGCCTAATGATAAGCCTTACAAAAAGGGAAAGCACTACACGGGTAAAGAACATTCATGGGACGAGGGGTTTGGCTATTTCGGAGCACCCGCACACGCCTTAAAACTTACTCCACGTCAAGTTTATGAAATTGCTAAACAAGGCAAAAAGTCAAAGCCAAAAAAGAATGCGCTCATGTTCGCGGATTACAATAAAGACGGAAAAGTCGACCTTAAATCCGAGCACACGTTTGGCCCTGCCTACTACGCGGCAGGTTTCGATGCCTCAGTTTATGGGAAGGGTAACGGAACGAAATACCTACACACTATTGTAAAAGCTTTCATTGACGGCCGACAGCTAATTACGTCTGCGGGTGGTGAGAAATTATCAGATGCGCAGCGAACAAAACTGCGCCAGCATGCAGCAGTGATTGGTGATAATTGGCAGAAAGTTTTAGCGGAAGCGACTTACAAATATGCAGGGTCAGTGTATAAGACCATGGGTAAACTTCAAACAATCATTAAAGCAAACGGGGATACCAAGAAACAACTTCGCAAATACATCAAGTATTGGGGCGAACTTAAGGGCTTCGCTCTCGCGCTCCAAACTGGCAAGAAAAATCTCGGTGAAACCGCAACGAGACTTAACAGGATGATTGGTGCGGGCCCACTGATGCCAAACCTTAGCCAAGTTACAGATATAGATAGCAAAGGTAACTACGTTCGGGGTCAAGGCTCCTCTTGGGGCGAGTACATGCTGCACATGGCTAAAGTTCAGAAGCTACTTGTCGACGAGTTCGGGGTTCGGGCTCGAAACAATGCGATTTCTGGCGATTTGGCAGACCTAGCAAAAAAGCTTGGTGGCGGCAAATCAGTTGAAAATGACTAAGCCTTAATCAAGATGGCGGCCCGACCTATAGAGGTCGAGCCGCCATTTCTTTATCTGGGGTATAAATGGATCTGTTCTTCTTAGATTATGCGAGAGAATTATTCGGTCCTCTCTTTAATCCACAGAAACGCATTTTCGTAGGGTTTTTATTGGCTGCGATCTTAATCGCTTTGGGCGTACAAGTATTTGTTTACAGAATGCAGCCAAAAAGTGCCTTAGCAGAACTATTTTCAATTAGAATTTGGTTGTCTGATTCCGCTAAGGCAGATTTTAAGTTGATGGCTGTAAACCAAGCGTTGTTTCTGGGAATTGCGCCGTTACTTATATCCAAGCTCGCCCTTGCCACCGTGCTTTTCGAGGCATTACACTTAACATTTGATGGGCGTCCCTTACTGTTAGTTAATTCAACCGATTTAACGATAGCTATAGTTTTTACGTTATCGGTGTTTTTGTTAGACGATCTTACAAAATATTTTCTGCACAGAGCTCTTCACCGGTATTCATTTTTATGGGCTTTTCACCAAGTCCACCATTCGGCCGAAACGCTCACCCCGTTTACTGTTTTTCGGGCGCATCCAATTGAAGCATTGTTCTTTTCACTTCGCACAATCCTAGTACAAGCAGTAACTATATCTTTCTTCTTGTTTTTCTTTGGTGACCGTGCAGATCTTTTAACTATTTTGGGCGCGAATGCTTTTTTGTTTGTATTTAACGCCGTAGGTTCAAATCTGCGCCATTCCCATATATGGATTTCATACGGACGGTATGTGGAAAGGCTATTGATCTCTCCAGCCCAGCATCAAATCCACCACTCCATAGATAGGGAGCATTTTGATCGAAATTTCGGGGTCGTCTTAGCAATTTGGGATGGAATGTTTGGAACGCTAATGCTGGCAGGCAAAAAACAAAAACTTAAGTTCGGAGTTGTCAATGGAAATCAGCATGACTTGTCCTCATTATATTTTCTACCATTTACGAAGTCGGCAAACGTAATTGTAACAATTTTGATAAAGGATTCAAAAAGAATGGTTCAATTTTTGAAGGCAGTGTCCCGTCGCTCTGGATTAGTAGGTGGGGTTTTATTTACCGTGTCGATATTTGGAGGGCTCTTTTTTTTCGGGAACGCCTTAGCCGCCGAACTGAATATTTATTCTCATCGTCAGCCATTTTTAATAAAGCCTTTTTTAGAGGCTTATAAAAATAAAACCGGCACGAAAATAAACGTGGTTTATGCGTCCAAAGGGTTGGCGCAGCGCTTGCAGGCAGAGGGGCCTAGAAGTCCAGCGGATGTGATCCTCACTGTTGATATTGCAAGGCTGTATGTATATGCGGATAAAAAATTGTTAAAGCCGGTTATTTCAGAAACGCTGGAGACAAATGTCCCTGCGCACCTGCGCGACCCTGGAAATAGATGGTTTGGTTTTTCCAAACGCGCGAGGATAATAGCAGTGTCCAAAAATGCTAAAGATGCAGCAGGTATTTCAAGATACGAAGACTTAGCTGACCCGAAATGGCGAGGTCGTATTTGTTCGAGGCCCGGCAGTCATGTTTACAACCGAGGTTTAATAGCATCTATAATACACACGTCTGGCGTTGCCGCAGCAGAGTCTTGGGCAAAGGGTGTAGTTTCTAATTTGGCTAGGAGGCCGCAGGGAAATGATCGCGCACAGATTAAGGGCATCTATGAAGGGATCTGTGATATTGCGATTATTAACAATTATTACTTCGGAAAACTCAAACATTCAGAAAAATTAGAACATAGAAAGTGGGCAGGGTCGGTGAACCTAATATTTCCAAATCAAAATGACAGAGGTTCGCATGTGAATATTTCTGGTGGTGGAATAGCTAAGTTTTCAAAAAATTATAAGGAAGCGGTTCGGTTTTTAGAGTTTCTTACATCGAAACAAGCGCAGCAGCTGTACGGAGCAATAAATTTTGAGTATCCGGTTAACGCAGCAGTCCCCCTGTCTTCCGAATTAAATACATGGGGTACGTTTCGCGAACACAAAATGCCTATACTGATGATCGCAAAGCGTGCGCCCGAGGCTCAGAAAGTGATTGACCGGGTAGGGTGGTAGCTGTCATCGGCAACTCGATTTCAGAGGGCATAAAAGGACGTTTCAACCTCTGGGCGATAGCAGCTATCCTAGTTGCCGGTTCATTTCTCATGCCGGTTGTAGCGGTCTTAGCGACGGCAGCGGGTGACAGCGGCGGTCTTTGGCAACATTTATTTACAACAGTTCTGCCGCGTTACGTTTTTAATACTGTGTCGTTAATGGTGGGGGTGGGTGCATTAAGCATTCTTTTTGGTGTAACGACTGCTTGGGTTGTTTTTAGATATGAATTTTATGGTAGGCAATGGTGCCAATGGATCCTATTGCTGCCCGCCGCCATCCCGGCATATTTGATAGCTTATACCTACACTGACTTTCTGGAATACGCCGGGCCGGTCCAGGGTTTGTTACGGAACTTCTTTGGTTGGCAGTCAGCTCGTGAATATTGGTTCCCAGAAATACGTTCGATGGGCGGCGCAATATTCGTTATGAGTGCTGTGTTGTATCCGTACGTTTATGTCATCGCTCGCACAGCTTTCCTGCTTACACCCTCATCATATTTTGAAGCAGCCCGCATTTCAGGTCGTAATATGTTTTGGTCCGTTGGTATCCCATTAGCCAGACCAGCCATAGTCGCCGGTGTAGCATTAGTGATGATGGAAACGATATCTGATTTTGGAACGGTAGAATATTTCGCAATCGAAACACTTACTCTTGGTATTTTCAATGTGTGGCTTGGGATGAATAATTTGGCAGCAGCAGCGCAAATCGCAACCTGTGCCTTTCTTTTCATCATACTATTGCTTCTAGTAGAAATATTGGCTCGTGCTAAAAGGCGTTTTGTTGATACGTCGCGAAATTCGGTCTCTTTCTTACCGAAGCCGCTCGATGGTTGGCGTGCTGGTTTTTGTATATTTTTTTGTTTATTTCCCGTGGTTGTGGGGTTCGTAACGCCAGTTTCGGTTCTCGTCGGGTTTATTATCGAGGGACACTCCACCGCACTTACCACTGCTATGTTCGACGCTGCTGTCAATTCCATTCTAATTGGATGTTCAGTTGCTAGTTTGGTTGTGGCAACAGCTGCATTCATGGGACTGGTAGCATCATTTAATAAGAATTTGATTGTCCAGCGATTAACAGCGATATCGTCTTTTGGATATGCGTTTCCAGGCACTATTCTAGCCGTAGGTGTTGTTATGGCTGGAGGTACCTTAGATACTCATATCGCCAAAATTTCTAAGAATATATTCGGTTGGGAATATAGTGGTGGCCTGACAAGTGGCGTTACGTTGGTAATTTTTGCGTGCGTAGTGCGTTTTCAGGCTGTTGGGTACGGTGCTGTTAAGTCGGGTCTAGCCCGAATTTCGGACAGCATGGTCGAAGCCAGCCGTGTCCTTGGGCATGGCCTCGGACAAACAATGGGTTCGGTAATCCTCCCCATGATACGTCTGTCCTGTGTTGCTGGAGGTCTATTGGTTTTTGTTGATGTAATGAAGGAACTGCCCATGACATTGTTGTTGCGTCCTTTTGATTTTGAGACATTAGCAACCTACGTATACCAATTCGCAAAAGATGAAATGTTGGAGAAGGCTGCGTTGCCAGCATTAGCAATAGTTTTGACTGGGGTGATACCTGTGATTGTTATGAATGCTGCCTTAAATCGCTTTCAGAACCCGCATACCTCTAACCATAAAATAACTTCTAAAAGTTTTTGAAATTAAGGTTATTGCTAAATCCGCACGTAGAGTCCAATGGTTCATTGGGGCCGACAGCTTAAGAGTATCAGGTTTTTTTCTCTGTAGATTTAATAAAGAAAGCGCCCACAGCTGTGAATAAACAAACCCAAACGAGAAAATTGAAGCAATCTAAGAATGCTATGAATTCTGCCTGTTCGTTAATCATTTTCCCAAACGCATGAAGTCCCGGTTGGTCTAGCATATTTAAGTCTTCGGGCAGTGCCATGTGGCGAAAACGTTCGTTGTATGGGGATATATTTTCGCCAAGCATCGCGCGATTAGTTTGTTGATACCGAAGAAGTTGAGCAACAAGAACTGAAACTCCTATGCTTGCGCCGATACGCCTCGATAATGCTTGAAATGCGGTGGCATCAGGTCGTAACTCGTTGGGTAAATTAGAATAAGCTGAGGCAGTTAAAGTTGTTGAGAAGAAACCAAAGCTTACTCCCTGGAGTGCAATCAACAAGACTAAGCTCGTAGGATCTATATCTGGTGTAATCCGTGCAAGAAAAAAGAATGAGGTGCCCATTAAAATGCTTGCAGCGACTATAAGTGGTTTTGGGCCAATCCGTGCAAGAATATGTCCAACAAGTACTGAAGCAAACATAGTCGCAATACCCCGTGGAGTTAAAATTAATCCGGAATCAAGTACTGGATAGCCCATATAATTCTGCAGCAAAGCCGGAAATAGTGCAATGAAGCCAAACATCATTATGCCATTAAGAATCAAATATGATGAACAGATTGTAAAGTTTCGATCTTTAAAGAGTGAGGGGTCCACGAATGGTCGACGCGCAGTAAAGATATGGATTATAAATAGATACAGGGCACAGCCTGCGACGGCAGCAGCTATTATTATTTCATTTGATTGAAACCACGATTGCTTTTGGCCGCGGTCTAGTACCCACTGAAGGCAAATCAGAAAGGTGCCTAAAAGAAGAAAACCTGGAAGGTCAAAATTACGGGTTTTATCAGGGTTATTTTCTCGCACGAAAAAAAATACAAGCACGAATGCGGTGACGCCACCTGGTATATTAACGTAATAGTTCCAGCGCCAACTATAAAACTCTGTGAGGAATCCGCCGAGAACTGGGCCAACAATTAAACCCACCATCATGCCTACACTAAACCAGCCAAGCGCAATGTTATGGCGTTCCTTGGGCCAAGCATCTAACAAGATTTGCTGAGCAACCGGCACTAGCGGGGCGCCAAAAACTCCTTGTACGAACCTACAGGCCACGATCTCTAATAAGTTCTCAGATCGCCCTGCAAATGTTGAAGCGATTACAAAACCGACTATGCCAGTGAGCAATACTCGCTTTCGCCCAAAACGTCGGCCTAGCCAAGCCGTGAGTGGAGTAAAAACAGCAACAGCAATAAGGTACGCGGTTAAGACCCAAGAAATCTCATCATGAGAGGTGGAGAAGCTCCCCATCATTTTGGGTAAAGCAATGCCAGATAGAAAAGTGTCCATCGACTGCATGCCTGAAGCAAGGCATACACCAATTGTCAGTAATAATAATTGGACAGGGTTTCCAGTCGCAACGTCGCCATTTTTAACGGTATTCAAATCAAGGTCTTTCGGGATTTAGACAATATAGTAGAAATATTCCGGAGAGCTTATTTGTCTGATATGCTTAAAAAAAGCGTTTGTGATATGTTCCCTATTATATTCGTAAGTCGCGAATTGCATTGCTTATTGTAAATAGTGAAAAGCATTTTTCTAGGGTTTGTCTGATACACTATTCAATAGTGGCTAGGTTCAATTTAGTCTTAAATACAACTTCTCTTCAAACCAAATGACACTTTAAGGTTTGGCAGCTCTCCGGGCCGGAATGACTCTACTTTTACTACTTTAAAGTATCTCTAGCCGTTACCTATCAACGTTTTCCCCATTTTTTGTCTTCAACAGTTTCTTCTTCGATGAGATAGTAGTCCTCTAACCCGATAGCATCTTCAATATCCTGACGCACTGAAATATTTTCGGCGTCGGTCATACCCGTATAACTTCCTGTTGAGTAAATTTCTTCCAGAGCTTTTTTTGCATGATGAAAACTCACCATCAACCAAAGCTGTGCATCTATACATGCCTTGTAGCCCATATCCTGGAGTTCATTATTACTATATAATGGTCTACCATCTCGATTGCCGCGGCTTTGTACGTAAACCATAGGGATGGTGCATTCTTGTGGCGCTTGCACAGCCTCGTCGTGATTAGTTGGAAATATAAGTCCCATGTCAGCGCCCTCTTCTGCACCCATGTTGACGCGTTTAACTGCTTCATCAAAACCTTCAAAACGACAGGTATCTGAACGTACTATTACTACGAAATCGGGATCTTTAGCGTCGCGTTCACGGCAAGCATAGCGGATTTTGCATGCAAACTCATCGGCTGGAATTGCATGAGCTACGTATTTATGATAGTGCGCTCGCTTTGGATAGAGTTGGTCTTCTATATGCACTCCAGCAACGCCTCCACTGATAAATTCTCTCACGGTCCGCATGCAATGAAGTGGTTCACCAAAACCAGCGCCAGCGTCAGCAATAATTGGAATTGAGCAGCTTTGGGCGATTTCACTAGCAACGGTTACTTGTTCACTCATAGATAAAAGAGGTTCCGAGACCGCTTTAGAGCCACCTGTGACGTACCCACCTACGTAAGCTGTTTTTATCCCAATTTGTTGTGCTACAAGGGCGCATAGTGGGTAGTATGCAGCGGGCATATATAAAAATTCATTGCTTGCTATTAATTCCCGTAACCTTGTGGTCATTTTTTCCATGTCTGCCTCCTGAGTTAGATGAAGTGTATACCAAAAATAGTAATTAAATTCGGATTTATTATGGGCCAAGGCCTTCAGAAAGCAAAATGCCCCGATTGACCGGGGCATGCATGTATCAATGGTCATCAAAATCTTAAGAGACTAAAACTTCTTCAAATTTCTTATTAGCATGTTCTAATGAGAAGGAATCAGGGAGTAAACTCGGACGTAATATACTCGGAATTGATGTAGGCACCCGCATTAACGCATTCACAAAATCCTCTCCCGGCTCGGCCAGTGTTATTGCTTGAGGAGATGTCTGAATTGCGACTTCCTTAAGACCGCCCGCTTGTGGTGTTCCAATTATAGGGGTCCCTAGCGCAAGCGCTTCTAGCGACGCATTTGACATACCCTCCCATCGCGATGTGAGTAAAAAAGCATCGGCACCAGCGTAGAAACCCCACGGATTTTTTACGAAACCCGCGAATCGAAGCTGTTTCATCACCTTCATTTCATTAGCTTGGGCAATTAAGGATTCTTTCATATGTCCTTCACCAAATATTGTAACATGAGTATCAGGCGGCATATCTCGCAACCAAGAGATTAGGCGGTCGAATCCTTTTTGGTCAACAAGTCGGCCCGATGCGACAAATCGCCTTCCCTTTCCTGGATAGCGTTTGATTTTGTTAGCTTGACTGCGGACCCATTTTGTATCGACCGGATTAGGTAACACTACTAACTTTTCATCGGATACCTTCCACCTGTCACGCAGGTCTTTTGCTATAAGCTGACTTGGAGCAATTACATGTGTCGCGCGAGGGTAAAGGTAGCGATAAAGATATCGGACAAGGCACGGTAATTTAATTGCATTTATCGTAGCATCGACCGCATTTGCTTCTCTTACTATTACTCTAATGTCAGAGCCGATGCACTTCCATATTAAAAGGATGCAAAGATTCAGATAGCCCATAGTTGGTATGACCGCATAAGGTTTGGATTCTCGGATTACTGTAATTAGTCGCTTCAAGGCGTGGCGCAATCTTCGCCGGTCAAGGTTTATGATTGGAATATCATCATCCACAATCTCTTGCAGTGGCCCGTGTGCCTGTAAGACGATTATTGAGGGGATAAAACGGGTCCTATCAAGGCCATTTGCAAGCATAATCATAACGCGTTCAGCTCCGCCTCCTGCAAAAGAGGGCAAAATGAAAGTAATACGGCGAATCATGATGCAACTACGTCTTGCCAAACCTTGGTAATAGTTTGTGCTAACTTTTCTCCATTACAGATTTTAACTATACGTTGTCTGCCTGCTTTCCCAAGTTGAATTGCAAGAGACCGGTTATCTGCTAACTCACAAATCCGCTCAGCGAGCGTCTCAGCATTGAAATTCCTTTGCAGAATACCGGTAACTTTATCCTCAACAAATGTGTCATAAGTTCCAACAGAAATAACCGGCTTGCCTGCAGCAAGACCTTCTAATATATCTCGACCCCAAGGGTTATTTTCACGTGTAGGCTTTATAAGCGCGTCACATGAAGATAACACTCGTTCTGGCTCGGAAATATGGCCGAGGAATAAAAACAAATCTGATACTCCGTGTTGGTCCGCGTAATCCTTTAGCGTACCACCATAAGAAGCTATTCGCCCAAGTTCACCTGGGAGAGAGCGAGTTAGTTTCATATTTCCTGCTATTACAAATAAGATATCAGCACGATTTCTCTGATGTATCGCTTCTGCAATGTCGATCATTCGATCGATACCACGTACCCACGCATAATTTGAGAGGCAAGCAATTTTGAAACGATTATCAAGCGGTATTTTGTTATGACTTGCAGCATTTACGGGGGTAACACTGTTAAAAATTACTGACCCATTAACTTGTTTTCCCGAAAATCTACTAAACGACTTCTTTTCATTTTCTGTGATGAATATCAAATGATCCAGCGCTTTTGTTATGCAGCGAGTTTGCCACCGACAGAATGCTGTACCATACAAGTTGGTTCGAATGTGCATCGTTAATGCTGCATCTACGCGTGGTTTTAGCCAATGTGCGAGTAAAAATAAGGACTCATGATTGAGATGGATTATGTCTACGTTGGCCGCAGCATGCATAAGGTCACGACGGAAACTAAAGGATTTCATCCAGTCAACACAAAATAATCCGTAAACAAAAAGATTGCGGCTTAAGCGCGGGAGAGATGAAACTTTAGGCATTGCCGGTGTTATTCTCACTTTTACACCAATGTTCTTATATCTTTTCTGTGCAGGGCCAGCGCGCTTACACCATACCTCGAAGGCTACCTCTTTGGGATCTATGTTTGAAATAGTCTCAAAAAGACTTCTTGATGAGCCGCCATAACCGCCTTCAATGTCGAGGCAAAGAATACGAAGGCTTGATTTCATTTTTATTGGCCCGAGTGTATTTCTGGAATCTGGTCCTTCCAGCTTTCGTTAGACAGAGGATCCTTAGACTCAATAAAGATATCATTCATCAATTGTAATTGCGCAACTGAGAAGGCTACATTTAGGTTCTGCATCGACCATTTATCACGACTTTCAGCCAATTTACTATGTTCTTTAAGCGGCGATACATCGACTATGGAAGATAACCAGTCCAAATTGATTGCGTCAATGTAACTTCGCCAAATTTGCTTGTCTGCACACCAATCACCAAACGGAGCAGAGAAACCGATTTTTTTTCGGAAAACAAATTCATGATCAAAGTAATGTCTAGCAATTTTTTTCAGAATAAGTTTTCCATGTTTTCCGTCATGTATTTCATCATCATGAAGTGCAAAACGGGCTTTAAGTATTTCATCGGTGCAAAATGGAAGACGGCCTTCTATCGACGAAGCCATAAACATTCTGTCGTGGCGAGCCAAGAGCCCATGAAGGACGGTTTCTATTGTAACTACGGATGCTTTTTGACATGGAGTCATGCCATTAAGGCGCGGGCTGGCTATTAAGTCTAAACGCTTGGAAAGGGCACTCTCCAGACCATCGGAGCCCACCATTTCTATGAGTCTGTCTTTTTGAATGAAAAACTTGAATAATCCTTCGTTGTTTAGACCAAAGTCCCAATTAGCAAAATAACCAAGAAAAATATCATCAGCGCCTTCGCCCGTTAATAGAACTTTTACACCCTCTGAAATCGCTCGTGCAAAGAGCATGTATAAGCAGGTGGATGGCCCTTGTAATGGCGCTTCATTCCACCAGATGGCTTCCGGCAATGCGGATCGAATTTGGTTGTCATCAAATAAAAACATTTTAGAGTTTGTTCCAAAATCATCACTGACCCGCTGTATGTACGCCTCTTCGGAACGAGGTTGATAGTATTGAATTTTACTGTCATCGAAAATAACCGAATATGTGTTTATGTTGCTCATTCCAAATTTATCATTGCTGATTGCGGTAATAAGACTTGAGTCCACTCCGCCAGATAATTGAATGCCGGAATTCCTGTCCGCGTCCCATGCTCGTTTGACTGATATCTCTAAAGCTTCCTCAACGCTTGTAGCCGATGGGTCGTACAATTTTGCACTATCAAGTTGCCAGTAACACGATGTTTTTTTATCTTGATAACTATTCTCTAGATTGAATGACATCATGTGCCCAGGAGGGAGAATTTGTATTCCTTCAAACATTGTGTCTGGCGGAGAAACGAATTGATACGCAAGAAATTCAGGTACCACGGACGTGTTTAAGCGTCTCTTAAGTTTGGGATGAGCTAAAAGAGGCTTAATTTCTGATGCGAAAAGTGTGAAGGAGGAATTTTGATGAAAATAAAGTGGCTTAATGCCGAGTTTGTCACGAGCAATAATAAGGTGACGCGATTTTCGATCATACCAAGCGATCGCATACATTCCATCAAAACGATTAAGCGCAGTAGCGCCCCATTCTACTAACGCATACAACACAACTTCTGTGTCGCAACTCGTTTGAAAATCGTATCCTTGACTTATAAGCTGCCTTCGCAGGTCTAAATGATTGAATATAGCCCCATTAAAAACAACTACGAACCGTCCCTCTCTACATTCTAATGGTTGGTCCGCTTTTTCACTCAGGTCATGAATTCTAAGTCGTCTACTCCCGAGGCAGACTGCTTCATCAGCTACCCATCCATCTGCATCAGGTCCACGATGAGAGAGGAGCCTAAGTCCTTTATTAATCCAGTTTTTTTCGCGTTCTTGAGTTTGTTGCGATGTATTAGCCAGTATAGAACCTAAGATACCACACATTAGGTAAAGCTCGTAAACTTACGTTTCGATTTTGGTTTCGCGGGTGTTCCAAAAGCAACAACGCCACTTGGTATATTGCGAGTAACAATTGAACCGGCACCAAGTTGTGCCTTATTACCTATCCGAACAGCCTGAATTAGCACCGAACTTTGACCCACCCAGCATTCCTCCCCAATAATAACCCGCGCGCTAATATCACAATTTGCCATTATGAGCGAGCGAGTCCCCACGACTACACTATTGCCAATGTGTGTTAGGTCATTCACCCGACAATGTGACTCTATTACCGTATCATTGGATACCCCACGCGAAATTACTACGTTATTGCCAATTTCCACATTATCTTTGATTTCTACACCACCAGTTGCAGGAAAGCGTTCAGACAAGTGATTTGGTCCAAAGCCATAAGTATAAGGGTTTTCACCAATTACGGTGCCGTTGAGAATAGTGCTTTTATGTCCAAGTTTCACATTATTCCTGATGCAAACATTTGATCCGATATTACAATCATCACCAATATCGATCTCACCATCTAAATATGAATGTGCTCCTACGGAGACATTGCTTCCAAGGCGAACATCCTGCCCTATAATTGCTGAAGGATGGATACGTGGCTCCTCAGGTTGAAGAAGGAGTCTGTTGGCTATGAGAGCCATATGATATTTTGGGAAGTCAGAAGTTAATACTGAATAACCAAGCTGAAGGAGCTTATCGCAAAGACTGGGTAATGTGATTACAAGACATTCTTTGGGCGGGGCATCCAGATTTTGTTCAGCATGAACACAAAAGCAAATGCTATTGCATTCTTTAGGTGGAAATGATGTCGAAATATTTTTAATAACTCCAGTTCTTCCCATGAGCGGTTTTGCAATGAAGTCACTAATCCGATTAAAATCAGTTCTTATAATTTTAGTTAACATTTGAGCCTGGGAACCCGTACTTATTTGCACTTTTAGAAAGATTAGATGATTCCTGATTTCCCAAGATAGACATCATTGCATTATATTCTCCTTCAGGGTCAGCCTCATGTATTCCATAAAATACGTTGAGTTTTATATTATTGGGCACACCAAGCTTTTGATAAAGTTTTAACCCGTCAAGCTGGAATTGGAGTGCTCCTAGTGGATTATTTGCCAACTGTTGATTCAGGTCTTCCGTTCCATTCGATAGCACTAATGGTTTCGGTGCAATCATGGCAATAATACCCAGTCCATTAAAAAGATTATAGTAATCGTAGCCAAATTGACGCGCATCGTTACAAAATTTTGGCGCTTTTCTATATGGATCAGCCGCACATAGTGGGTAAAGCTTCGCGTCATAATGCCAACTGAAGTCTATTCGCCCATTTGATCCGTTGAGGATTACACCGTCAACATCCTTGGAAATAATGGCAACCGCTTCTGCGGTAATGCCACCATTACTAATACCTGATACAATCAGTGGCAAATTGGAGCCGTGTTCTAACTTAATATATTTTATTAAATCAATTACATTGGCTGCATCTGATCCCCAAGGGGAGAAGCCGATCCTCTCCATATTTACAGTCGTATTCCAAAGCACTTGTGGTGCATATACGATAAACCCTTTTTTCAACCAATAAGCAGCGAACTCCCGACCATAGTCTAACGTTTTACCAAGACCGAATATCAACTCTGGGCTTGAGAGACCTCCATGAAGAGCAATCAGGATACCTTTTCTCGTTTTTGGAATACCTCGGAAAACACGTAGTGTAGATTGAAAGCGTCCCTTAAACGCAATTTCTTCTATTTTTTGATTGTATCTATTATTTCTTATAGCGGTACTTTTAACGAGTTTGAAAGCGGGGGGAATCGCATCATTGTATCCGAAAGCGGCCTTGTACCTCATAATCCAATAATCTCTGGTTACACGCTTATTTTGTGTGAGATCTAAAATCATTTTAGCACGCCTCTTTCTGATAAAATCGAGGGTTTCCTTTTGATTCAAAAAAGCGGCAATTTCGATAAAATATTGCTCGTAGGGATACTTTTGAAGGGAAGGCGTGTTAACGTGGTAATGGCGAATGGGGGAGGGGTTATCGATAGTAGGTCCTTTGTAAACCCGTCGAATAGAGATGCCATTTTTTTCTAATTCTTTTATAGCTGCCTTTGGTAATGATATGTTTTCATATTTCTGGCCGCGAACCTCAGCTCTATACCAATCCCATATAGGTGCCAATGGGCTCTCGGCAATGAAAACGTAGATCGAACTTCGATTTTGGTATAGAGCGCCTATTGCAAATAATACGAAAATCCCCAACATCACAGAATTATTGATGCTAAATGCAAGATTGAAGCGTGTTTTTTTTCTGTTTATGAATATCACGTTCTTTTACTATCCAGCTGAACTATGCAGCTTTTTCGAGAAGAAAATGTCCCAGGGCTAGATACTTTAATCCCGAATTTTGGAGTACACGTATGGCATCCTTTGGTGAATAAACAATTGGTTCGCCATGAAGGTTAAAAGAGGTGTTAACCAAACCTCCACGGCCTGTCTTTTCTTCGAAAATCTTTAGTAGCTGATGATAATTGGGGTTGGCATTTTTTGTAACTACTTGGGCTCGAATGGTGTGGTCCCGTGGATGGGTGCCGGCTGCTAGATGGTTGCGACCTTCAGTATTAGTTTCAAAAGTATGGGTCATAAAGTACGGCTTTAAATCCTTTGGATCCTGTAGGTAACGAGTTGCGCTTTCTTTAAGAATTGATGGAGCAAATGGCATCCAAAAGTCTCGTTGTTTGATGGCTTCATTGAGTTGGTCGACTACACGGTAGTCATGGCCACTTGCAAGTATCGAACGATTGCCAAGGGCGCGAGCACCCCATTCCATTCTTTCGCAAGAGCGTGCAACAACCTCGCCACGTGCCAGAAGATCAGCGACCGTACTGGCTCCATCATTTAATTCCTTAACTCTAATATTGTCTCCGCATTTTTCCTCTATTGCCTGCTGTTCTTGCCTCTTGCTGAACTCCCCACCAAGATAGAGATTTGAGAAGACACTGTCCCTATGGTCGATTTTACCAACACCATAATAATATCTTTGGAGACAAGCTCCTATAGATAGAGATTCATCAGCAGCGCTCGGCATTACATAAAAACTATTCACCTCGGGCATCTGGGCAATGAGCATGTTTGCTTTTACGTTCATAAAGACGCCACCACCAGCTACTATATCTTTTATGCCGGTTTTCTGAATACAACCGCGAACCCATCCCAAAAGCATTTCTTCTGTAAAGGTTTGTACTGCTCCAGCAATTGTATCGAAACGTACTCTTTCGAAAGCATCACGCAAGGCGTTATAACAATAGTTCATCGACAATTCGCCGGTTTTTTCGAAACTAATTTTGTCATCTGATAGCTGCAACAAATTTCGCAGAGCATCAGCCGCTGTATCAACTCTTCCTCGATCGGCATATGGTGCCATGCCCATAAGCTTGTATTCATGCTCCCAAGGGGTCATGCCTAGAAGCATTGTCACTCGAGAATAAATCTTCCCTAAAGATGAATGACGATCAATTTCGCAGATCCGATCGATGCTATTGCCCTGACATACAGAAACCGACCCGGCCAGTCCATCGCCTGCACCGTCGCACGTTAATCCAAGCATTTTCTGACCTGGCGAAACCTTGGGTGCGGTAAAATATGCAGAAGTCAGATGTGCAAGATGGTGTTCAACGAAAAAAACCTTATCATGTGAAACATGAAGGTGATTGCATGCGGTTTCGATTCGCTCTGCCTTGCGTTGCTCGAAAATAACCTTCTGATATTCATGTGGTTTTGCAAAATCAGCACGTTGTTCGTCGATACCAACACAATACCAGCCTTCCAATTCCGTGAGGTAAGACTTTTGATGCATAAATAATGAAGCGTAGGCAATCTCCGAGAGGTCCTTAGCGTCAATACCTTCAATTCGTAACACTTCCTCAATAGATTTTATAGGATACCCAACCTCATTCTTTTTTCGGCTCAATCTCTCTTCGGAGACCGAGGCAACGATTTTACCGTCACGGCACAAACTCGCTCCACAATTGTGGCCGTCATGGATCCCAAGGATATAATTTGCATCGCTCATAAGATTACTTTCTTAGATTATTCAGTTGAGGCTTGTAATTAATCAATATCGAGCAACGTAGGATAAGCGTGACCATAAGGCTCACAATTACGGGCTAGCTCTTTTTTCATACAGGAATTTCGGTCGTTTGCAAGTTGGTCAAGTATTGGAACTGGTCCACTATAATTATTTTTTGTCCACCATATCGGATGGGTAAGTAATTGTAATGCACGCCCTTCTTGTACTGCCTTTAGGGTATGCGGGTGACCGTAATTCCAATCGCCGCGTGAATCAGAACAGTACGCCATTTTCTCGAAGAATTGGGGCTGATAAGAGTGACAGCGGCCAGCTAGTGATTTCTTACGACCGAGCAAAAACTTTGCTGGACGGTGAAAGCTTACCATTTCAACTTCGCGACCTGTTACGCATTGAAGACACCCAATCTCCCATTCAGCCGCACTCTCTAGTTCTTCATTAGTGTATAAAGATGCATCGAAATGAAGACCAATTTTGTGTCCCAATCCTACGATGTCTTCTATTGCCTGCAGTCCATTCTTAGAAAATATATTATAAAACTCGGTTCGAAGTAGAACAAAGTAATGGGCAGCTATTCCAAGCCGATTCTCTAACTTTGCTATTTCAACTGCTGCCTCAAGACTCATGTCAATGTCATGCCTCAGCACTAAATGAGATTGTGCAGGATCGGCCTCAAGAAAATCTCTAACTTTATAGCCTCGTTCAAGAAGACCATTAATGAGTTTCTCGTATCCTTTGGGAGAAAAGGATGTTTTAGTGGTCATTTTTCTACTTCCTCGAATGGATAAGCGCTAAACCAGCTAGCAATTGTCAATAATTGCATGAGCAGTTTCTTATGATTGGCCTTACCATCCAGATGTTCAGAAACCAATTCCCGTAGCCCACTTCGCTTAAAGAGACCCGTATCATTTATCACTGGGTCTTCTGGCAAACTTTCTGCTCGGCTGCGCCATGCAGTGTCATACCGGAATAGCATTGCCGTATCCATCCATGAACCATGAGTAAAAGTGGGGTTTGGTAATGGACTATGCGCGGCCAAGTTAATGCGGCGTAATAGTGCGCGCGTTAATACCAAGGCAATTTGTTTACTAAAGCCGAACCGCGCAGAAAATCCGGTGTTTGCATCCTCAAGTTGCATCAGTTTTGGGCTCAATTTCATCATCGCAGCATGGGCAACCTTCCCCTCAGCACGCCATGAAGGAGGCATTGAAAGGTACAAGTCAAACACCACCGGATCGAAGGCAATAGGTCGATGATGCAGCACTTCATCAATTGAAACAAAATCAGAGTATGCGTAGTGACGCCCCAGTGAATGTAAGACGAAAGCATCCCAAGCATCATATTTATTTTCAACATCTGCATACATGAGTGCTGATGCCATACCATCAATTCTTCGTTTATCGAGTTCAGAGGCAAAATCAGGAAGCAAAATTTTCTCGGCTACATCGAGTGAGATTCCGACTCGTAAGCTGTCAGCCACTGTTAATGGATTACCATCCTTAACTTTACGCAGCATCGGTAATCGAGTAACGGATCCAGCTAACCTTAGTGTTCTACAAGGCAGATAATAGCCTCGAAGAGTATAGTCGAGGCCATGTCCGCTAAGCATAACATCATAGTCTTCAGCTATTTCCGAAAGGCAGGGAAAGAGATTGATGGGTGCTGAGAATAGTCCATCGCTCGCAATAGTTGACGGTTTAATGGCTGAACCCAATGTATCAGCGTTACAATAATGAAGTTTGAATGGCACATTGCTTATACCGCTACTTTTGCGGGCAAGCCCGACTTCAGCATTATCCCACGCACCTACGGTTGCGCATCCAAGTGACAGTCCAGCTTTTCGGGCAGCCGCCAATACTGTTCGGGAATCTAGGCCACCAGACATGAGCAATCCATGCCGTGCTGAACCTGATATTCTTCGTGCGGTAGCTCGTACGAGGGCGGCCGCTAGTCCCTCTGCTGCTTCGGATTTAGAAAAATCAGGTTTTGTCCAAGAAAGTTTGCGCGATGTTTTCTTTTCTAATTTGCCTTTTTCCCATGTCCAAACTTGGGCAGCAGGCATTGATACGATGTCTTCATATTGTGTGTGGCTTGCGATTGTGCGTTGAAAAACTAATAATTCTGCTATTCCTTGCCTGCTCAGCTTTTTGGGTACAATTTTTTCCCGAATTAAAGGTAGGAGTCGAGAACTGGCTAATAATCTTTTGTTATCATGCCAAACAAACACGCTTCGGGAGGCTAATCTGTCTGTGATTAATGCTACTCTGTTTTTAAGAGGGTCGAATATAGCGATACAAAAACTTCCGTTGAGCCACGCAATTTTATGGAGTTGGTCCGATCTATAGAGGTCTGCAATTAGTGTTGTGGGTGTAGATGCGATCCCATCATCATCGTAAATATCACCACTTACTAAGACTGTGATCCCATCTGAGAAAGAAACAGGTGGCCCAAGATAATCAAGAAAATTATGCCATGAATGGCCGAGGGCAAGATCAGGTGCGGGGCTAGCATGGCCGAATTTCCGACTACTTGGAGGGAAGCTCGTTAACATTCTTCTAACAATCGTACCAGCCTTCGCCATGCCAGCCGCGACGCAAAGTACAGTCATATTACTTGCTCCTCAGCATGTCCCACGAGAGCGCTTCTCCGCGTATGAGGGTGCGCCGAGCTACGCGCCCTAAAACATCGGGAAGATGTTTTGGAGCAATTCCGTGACCCGGCCGGATTGATCGAATATTATTTTCGTTGAGTTTCTCCCCGTTGGGAATATCTTTAACCACATAGAGCGATCGACGAAATATAACATTATCTGTCTCACTTTTTTTTCGGTGGTAGTCTGGTTTCCCCAGCGCCTGCCATGCGACATGCACACCATCAACCATTAATTTGAATTCATCTGGCTCCAGGGAAAAAGCCGAGTCTGGCCCGCCGTCCTCACGTCGCAGGGTTAAGTGTTTCTCTATAATTACTGCTCCTTTGGCTACTGCGGCTATCGGAACGGTAATCCCAAGTGTGTGATCTGAAAGCCCAATCAGCAAACCTAATCGATCGGCGAGATCTGGTATTGTAGCCAGATTATAGTCTCTAGCTGGGGCCGGGTAGCCACTTACACAGTGCATAACTATTAAATTCTCATTCCCAACAGATTTAGCTGCCGAGATTGCTTCTTCTATCTCAGAGATATTCGCCATACCTGTCGATAGAATTACTGGTTTACCCGTCTGCGCAACCTTCCTTACGAATGGAAGGTCAACCAATTCAAAACTAGCGATTTTATAAGCGGGAGTGTTTAGACTTTCTAAAAAAGCAATGGACGAGGAATCAAAAGGCGTTGAAAAGACAGGGACACCAAGCTCACGACCTCGCTCGAAAAGTCTTTCGTGCCAATCCCATGGGGTATGGGCCCATTCGTAGAGATCGAATAGAGAATATCCGTCCCACAATCCGCCTTTAATTTGAAAGTCGGGTCGATCACAATCTAGTGTCATGGTATCGGGGGTATAGGTTTGTAGTTTTACTGCATCTGCACCGGCTTCTGCTGCGGCATCGATTATCGCATACGCTCTCTCGATATCCCCATTATGATTCCCAGAAATTTCGGCAATGACAAAGGGCCGTTCACTTTCTGATATTACTTTTCCTAGTATCTCCAACCTTTTTGTCATGGGTTATTTGCCTGATAATTTTCAAAAGATTTGCCGGATAACTGTGAATGCTTCAGCTGCATTTAACCCGACACTTGCACCTCGTAAACTGGCCAGTGCACGGATAGCCTTTAGTGATCGCGGATGTGGAAACGCATGCAATTCATGCTTGTAAGCTTCCATTGCCTCACATTTTGTATCCAGCGTCGCGCTGATATTGATAAATTTATTGGGTATGAAAGCCTTATTGTTTTCAATCCCGGCCCATTCCGTGCTCGATAGTGTTTCAAAGGCAAGAATTTCTGATACCGAAAACCCCGGGACCGGGCGGCAAGCAGTTAACACTGCATTGTAAGCCTGACAGTGATCAACATTTAGGTCACCAAAATGATGGGTATATATAATATCCGGTTTACACTTAATAATCTTGCTCTCGATTGGCCGAATAATATCGAGTAAGGCTACTTTATCTAGCCCATTATCCGGAAGAGCTAATCCGTCAATAGATTTTATGCCAAGTATAGAGGCTGCAGCCTTAGCATCTCTGCGTCGGATATCTCGATCATGTTCTATATTGGTGCTTTCTCGCGCAGACACTCCATCTGTTAAAAATAAAATGTGGACTTCATCTCCGTCCATAGAGTGTTTGGCAAGAGTGGCTCCGCATCCCAGAACTTCATCATCAGGATGGGCAGCAACTACTAAGATACGTTTAGTCATTTTACTTTTCGATCTTTTAAATTGGTATTTTTTTCGGCTTTCGTGAAATAATAACACGTGATTTTAGTGTGTCATTCTCTAGGCTAACTTCTGAAAATTTTAATAGGTAATCCCCGTGTTCTATAAATGCGGGCGGGTAAGTTTCAGCATCAAGCATCCGAATATGGTCATAAAGCATGTCCAAGTTACCTTGATAAGGCAATTCACTATCTTTTGGCTTTCGTCGATCAAAGTGCGTTATAGGTCCCGTTTGCTCCTTAGGTGTTGGAGTAAATTCCACAATATCTTTTATCATTTCAAATATTATATCAGCCGCACGGGTATAAATTTCCTGTGCACTCCCATTAAGAGAAAGATCTCTTTTCATATAAATTGGTCCGGCGTCTAGCTCCGGCACCATACGTAAGGCACTAATTTTCGTTGATTTTTTACCACGTACGATAAGGTTTTGAAGGGGGCTGCCTCCGCGTCCATAGGGCAGATCAGTCATGTGAAAACAAACACATTCATTTTGGTTAAGCACATCATTACTTATTCGCCATGACCAATGCGGGAAAAAAATAAACCGTGGCTTAAGATCATTTAGAAGTTCGTTCTTGAGGAGCACCGGTTCGGTTACCAAATGCCATTGTCCGTTAAGCCTTGGGGCGTATTTGTTATATGCGCTGATATTCCACGGTTTAACAGTCGCGACAAGATATTTATTGTTCATTCAATCTGTTCCGGATTGCTGAGGTAAATTCTTTTGTGGGAAATATAACCATTCTTTTCAAATACCTTGCGTGATGCGATATTTTCATCGAGAACTTCTGCAATTAGTATCGCGTTTGGTAACAAGCGTCGCCCAAGTTTAAGAGCTGCTGATCCCAATCCCATCGAGGCGACGCCTAGATCTATGTAGATGGAAACGTACCAAGACTCGTGTGTGCTAATCGGCACCTTTTTTCTGTCGAAACGCAATACACCTGATGGCTGTCCATCAACTTCGACTACTGTAAGAATTCGATTGGGATTTCTTAGCGATTGCGTGAACCAAGCCTGATGTTCTTTGAAGGCAGGAATAGTAGGGTTGGTAAAATGTTTTCTCGTCCGAGGGTCTGACTGCCATTTAAATGTCGATAGTAAGTCCGCTTTTGTAGCTTTTCGGATCGAAACACATTTACCATCATTGGTTTTTGGGGCCTCATATATTTCGCTTATAATTCTATTCGTTCCTAGCCCATCGCAAAGGCTCGCGGCGGATTTTGTAATTTTTAACCTTAATTCGTGATTTTCAATAAGCATTTTTAGAGTTTCTGTTATGTCGTCTGTCCTATCACCTGAACCTCCGTTTACCACCAATGCAGCTGAGTTATCTTCTAACGCTTTTGCTATTAACTTCTGATTGTCAAAAGCTACAACTACAATACTCGGTACCCCTAAAGAACACCGTTCCCAGGCAGTGACACCCGCTGCACCAATAGAAATATCCGTTTGGGCCATAAGTGTAGACATTTGGTTAGTGCCTTTGTGCACTGAACAATCTTGGGCCGTCGATCGACAAAGCTCCTCTATATCAGCAGAATTTCGGAAACCAGTGGGCACGACAACATCTAACGATATATTGGCCTTAGTGGCATTTACTGCCTTAACTGCTGTTTCCGTGAGTTGGCCAGTATCGGCACCGCCAAAGCTTATTAAAATTCGTTTTACTGGATTAGACCTTAGTCTTCTTTCGATGGTGTGCCTTAGCTTCCAAAAATTTGTGTCCAAAGGTGCATAAGAAGGTCCAAAAAGGGTCTTAGTATGGTTAGGTATCAAGCCCGCATAATCTGATACGTTTCGCCCGAACGATGTATCTACAAGAATATCACAATCATGCTCTCTATCGGCTAGGTCATCTAGAACAACTATTTTTTTTGCCCAACGTCGGCACAGCGTCTCGTATTTGGCCGATATTTTGTAATGATCGATTACGCAAAGGTCATATTTACCGATTATTAATTCATCTAGCCCACAAGCTGAAAGATCTGAGTCGGGTACAACCAAGCAGTGATCAAATATTTCACTTAGAGAGGGAATTAAATCAAAAGTAGCTTTTGATGAAGCAATAGTTGTTTGCCAGTTTTGGGCTTTTAGCCCTATTGCTATCGCCTGGCAACGCATGAGGTGTCCCATGCCAATATTTTGATCGGCATCGCACCTAAATAGGGCTAAACGTGTTTTGATCATCCTCACTAATCTCTTTTGCGGAAAAGCCACCAATTGAGATTGTCCAGTCCTGTTGTTCTCCTCCAGAAGAATCCATTCGCGATGTGCTCGATGTCAGAAAAAGTATCTAAAAATAAGCTGCCGTAATCCCGCTTGAATAACAAGTCGGTGTGGCCATGGTATGGAACAGTATGCGGGTCAGGGGAAAAGTATTCCAAAGCCAATATATACTTTCTGCTCACTCGGTGAATCTCTGAGAGGGCAGTTTCCAATACATCATCTGGGATATGGATCAGAACTCCTGAGGTGAAAACCAAATCAATTTCTGAGTCCTTTAGGGGAAGTGCTTGCAAGCTACCCTGGTGGGCTCGGGAAGCGGGCACAACGCCTGATTCTAAAAGGATTTTGAGTGCTGTTTTGTTAGGTTCGACCACATGGAGCGCTGCATCAGTCATCTGAGAAAGTGCATGTATATTGATACCTATGTTACAGCCGGCTTCAAGAATTGACCTCGGGGCATTACTATCTTCAATATGTTCAAAAATATGACTGAACGCGTAACGGCGTTTTTCAATCACCTCGGGTGTTATGTTGTTACGTTCGACGTACTTCTTTCCAAAAGTGCCGCTCCACGCGTCGAGCTGTTTTTGCCCTTTACTCATATTGTTGCCCCTGGTGTGCCAAGTAGCAACGGATGGTCGACATTATGATTAATTTTAAGCAATTTCGGGTTAGCATTGAACAAATCCTCAAGTGAACGAAGGCCAAAGAGAGAATTTTGGGGGTACAAGTAGTCATAAATTTTGGAGATCAATTCATAGTCCTCCCGCGTATCGACTGTCAGTCGCCAATGCCGCCGGTTGGGTCGATAGTCCAATTCTACCATTGGAAATTGACTGGGTCGCCGCCATATAAACGGAGTGACATGTTCTCTTTCGTCCTGAAGTCGTGCTTCATGATGAGCTTTAGAAAGTGCATCAAAACTAAAAACTTCGGTATCAAATCCATGGGGGTACCCACTCATAAAAGCTGTCCTGGCATATGCTACATTAGAATTGCAAAACACACGTAGAACATCGCCGCTTATTTCTGGATCAAACACTGGACAGTCTGAAGTAATTCGCATAATGGTTTTGGCATTCATATATCGAGCAGCTTTGTAGGTGCGTTCAAGAACGTTATTTTCGTCTCCACGGAAAATTCTAACAAAGTTGGGTGCCGCAGCTACGATTGGATCATGTGCAGCTCCTTCTGGCACAGCTAAGCAGATCGCATCTAGCCCTCGCACATGCTTCAAGCGTTCGAGCATCCGCGCCAACAACGGAGCACCACATAAAGGTTTCAAGACTTTTCCGGGTAAGCGGCGCGATGTCATTCGCGCTTGAATTATGGCAACTGTATTATCCTTCATACGGATTACGCGGCCTTTACTCGTAATGCTGCGGAAAGGGCGTCTACAACTCGGTCAATGTCACCATCGGTCATACTTGCGAAAAGAGGCAAGCAAAGTGCTCTAGAATAATAAGCTTCAGCGCCAGGGAGGTTTTGTTTTCCGTATCTTTTTTCATAATACGGCTGCCGAGTAAGTGGCATATAAAGAACCTGACTTCCAACATCATGTTTGAGCAGCTCCCTCATTACTGTTGCTCGGTCTGTCTTAGCTTGATCAAAATCAATCAGCACTGTCGCTACGTGCCAAGCAGGCATCCCCACGCCCGTTCGGGCGACGGGTCGCACTATAGGGGCTAACGGCGCGAGCCTTTCAGCATAAGACTCAACTAATTTGTTTTGAATTCGCACGAAATCTTCTAGCTTGCGCAGTTGACTTAGTCCTAATGCACAATGAATATCGCTGGCACGGTAATTGAAGCCAAGCAAACTCATTTCATAATACCATGGGTTGGCATTCCCATCTGGAGCAAATGCTTGGTCGGAAAAAGTGAACTCCTTTGGATCACGCACCATACCATGGTTACGGAATCGCATCAGTATTTTGGCCGTATCGCTATTATCAGTAGTGATTATACCACCTTCCCCCATGGCAATAGTTTTTACGGGGTGAGCAGAAAAAACAGTAATTCTATCAGAACCTCCTCCAACTAAACTTTCATCTTCATAGCGACCGCCTAAGGCATGGCATGCATCCTCAATCACAACCAAGTTTTTCTGATCCGCCCACGGCTTTAAAGTAGCCATATCGCAGCACTGCCCATTGAGGTGGACTGGAAGTATGGCTCGTGCATGTTTGGAGCGTGTCAAAGCGGCATCAGCTGTTTCTGGTGTAATTAAACCGGTGTTTGGATCCACATCAGCAAACACAACTTCTGCACCAGTGAAACGGACTGAATTAGCTGTAGAAAGGAATGTGATCGCGGGTACTATAGCTGTTTCACCTGAACTAAGCCCCGATGCGCTAGTTGCGATATGTAATCCAGCAGTGCCACTGCTGCAGGCTAAAGTATGCTTAGCATTCACCAGCTTACCAAATGCAGTCTCAAATTCGACGACTTTAGGACCTGTAGTCAAGAAGTCGCTCCGTAGCACGTCTGTTACCGCTGCTATGTCATCATCATCAATGTTCTGGCGAGAATAGGGCAAGAAATTTTTCAAAACGATTTACCTAATAATGCAGTTAGGATATCTGGTGTTAACCAGTCTTTATTGACATCGCTTTTGTATTCGAAACCCTCTGGCACGGGCTCACCTCCGGTCTGTGTGTGCGTATCTCGCGACCAGTAACCTAAAGATGGCTCGATTACGTAACGATCTTTTAACTCAACTGTGCTCCTTGCTTCATCTTCAGTAACAAGTATTTCATGCAGTTTCTCGCCTGGCCTTATGCCAATTATGTCATTCGGTAACTTGGGAGCCAAAGCATTAGCAAGATCAGTGACTTTCATGCTCGGTATTTTGGGAACGAAGATTTCGCCACCTTTCATCACTTGGAGAGAGGAAAGTACAAAGCTGACCCCCTGATTAAGGGTGATCCAAAAGCGTGTCATCCTCTCGTCCGTTATTGGTAGAGACGTAGCACCATTTTCAATCAGATTACGAAAGAACGGCAGCACAGATCCGCGAGATCCGAGTACATTCCCATATCGTACCACCGAGAACCTCGTGGACCGCTTGCCCGCAAGATTATTGCCTGCCACAAAGATCTTATCAGCCGCTAGTTTGCTTGCTCCATAAAGATTCACTGGGTTGGCAGCTTTGTCAGTCGAAAGTGCAAGAACCTTTCTAACCCCACATGCTAAAGCCGCCATCATTACGTTTTCCGCGCCATTCACGTTTGTTCGAATACACTCCATAGGATTGTATTCTGCGATAGGCACGTGTTTTAGAGCAGCGGCATGGATAACAATATCGACATCTTCCATCGCAAGCTTTAGCCGTGTTACATCGCGTACGTCACCTATAAAAAACCGCAGGGGTGAGTCTTCGCCCGATTGCCCGTTAAATTTATGGCCCATTTCGTACTGCTTAGACTCATCACGTGAATAGATTATGAGCCGAGAAGGTTTGAAATGTTTCAATATACTGGTAACACACGCTTGTCCAAATGAACCCGTTCCACCTGTAATTAGTACAGATTGGCTGTTGAGTGAGAGGTCACTAAAATCAAAATCTTCCAACACAAGGAAACCTTTCATTGAAATTCTTGTTAACGACTTATTCTTGTATTTATGCTTTAGCTGTTAAAGGTTGCTGCTTTTTATAAGCATCTCGATACCACCTATTATGCTGTAATACGTCCTGATGTGTTCCGATATTTTCAACATTTCCATTATTGAGCACTACGATTTGATCTGCATCAGAAATTGTTGCGAGACGATGGGCAACGACGATTATGGTTATTTTGCTTTGATCACGCAGACTTTGCAACGTATGCCGAAAGGCAGTTTCTGCCTCTGCGTCTAGATTGCTGGTTGGTTCATCTAAAATCAATATTGGTGTTTCCCGGTATAGCGCGCGCGCTAAATCTAAACGCTGCAGTTGGCCGCCGGATAACAATACTCCGCGTTCACCTATAAGGGTATCATAACCGTTCGGCAGTCGAGAGATAAAGTCATGTGCCCCAGCTGCTTTTGCTGCGGATTCTATATCCCCTGTAATTGATTCAGTGCTTCCATATGATATTTGCTCTCTGACCGATACATTAAACACAATTGGGTTTTGCGGTACGTAAGAAATTCCATGGCGTAGGCTTTGCAGGTCAAAATCTCGGTACGGAGTACTATCAAAAAGTATGTCGCCAGAACATGGTTCGCGCAAACGTGGAATTAAGTCGATTAAAGTTGTTTTCCCGGCACCTGATCTGCCAACTATTGCGGTCATTTTGCCAGCTGGAATTGTGAAGGATATAGCTCTGAGAGCTCTTGTGTCTCTATCCTTTGGATAAGCGAAATGAAGTGACCGGAATTCTATACCCGACTTTAATTTTTCAAATTTAAGACCTCCCTCAGAAACTTCTTTTGCGGCATTCATTGCTGCATGGCGTTCACAGAGTTTTTCCAAGCTGCCTTGTGTCCCAAGGGCCGATTGCCCAACTGATATAAGTTCTTTCACTGCTGGCAGGAGACGCATTAAAGAGATTATTGCAAATACTGCGATTTCACTTAACTTTAAATCTAAAAATCCGACGCCGAAATAAAGCACAGCAAAACCAAGAGCAAGTGCGATGGGCTCCATTAATACGTTTACGCGAGCAAGATATGTGTTGATCGCTATGTAGCGTTTGCGCTGCTGATCAGTGAGATAGCGCATTTCTCTGCGCTCAAGACCCTCAGCGTGGCTCAAGCGAACTAGTCGAACTGATCCTAGGCGTTGAATTAAAAAAGCTGCCATACGTTCATTTGCATTGGCAAGTTCACTGCCCGTCGCTTGCGTCCGGCTAATAAATTTTCTTAAAACTAGTGCGCTCATTCCTAGAACAGCTATTGCAGCAATCGCAACCGGCCCGGTTATAAAAAGAAGTATAACAAGGTAAACCAAAATCATAAGGACATAAGTCAACACCTGAACCGGTGCAAGAAGTGTCTGCACTCCAAGAGTGAGCTCTGTAGTCATGCTATTGATAACTGCCCCTGTCTTCTCTTGGTCATGATATTCTGAATTTGCTTCAAGGTAGGCCCCGAACATCATATTTCTGATTTTACGAATAAGGCCGTGTAACAAGCTTTGGAAGTATATTTGTCTAGCGTATGAGAAAATCTGGCGAATACAGATGCAACCAAAGCTGGTAATTATCAGAGTTGCTAATGTTATAGGGATACCGATGTAGCTGTAGAAAGAAGCTAAATAGGACCAAAAAAGAGATTGCTGGCTTAATCCGCCTAAATCCCCACCCGATTGAACAGCATCCACAATCGGTAGCAACATAGCAAGTCCTATGCCTTCGAAAAGAGTTGCAGATAATAGCAATGCGAGTAGGACAAATTCTTTGCTTTTTTTAAGGCCGAAACGACGTCCAGCATCGAAATATGAGCGTACCGCTCTCATTTTTGTTTGTTTTCTCTTGAATTGTAGCTCTCATCAGCTCGCTTTAGATCATCCGGGCGGCCCACATCGATCCAAGGTTCATGTATAGGAAAAAGACCGACCTTGAGGCCGATTCCACGGCCTCGATTTAATAAATCAGGCATGTCGAATGGCACATTTTTGGGAACAAGCGCACAAAATTCTGGTGATAAAAAGTATATGCCCGCCGCAACAAAGTTACGAATTACAGGCTTTTCTTCGATGCTAAGAAATAGCCCATCCTTGTCTTTTTGGACGACACCGAACGGTACTTGTGTATCATGTTGAGCAACAGCGACTGAGGCATCGTAGCTATGGCGCCAATGAAAATGATTGAGAGCAAGAAAATTGGTTTGAGTTACTAGATCGCCATTTATTACTAATACTGGCTGGGAAAGGCCGGCGGGGAGAAGGCCAATTGCTCCAGCTGTGCCTAACATCTTGCTTTCTTCGATAACTTGAAAGGAGGCTGTGCTGCTGCGTGTTTCTAAAAAGGACCTGATTTGGTTAGCGAGGTAATGGACTGAAACAAAAATATTCTCGACACCTGCTTCTTCCAGATTGGAAATGATGCGCTCTAAAATAGGTTGATCCCCAACGGATAATAGAGGTTTTGGTGTATTTCTTGTTCGTTCACCAAGGCGAATTCCTCTTCCCCCCGCCATTACCAGTGCGGTTTTAAGTCTTGGGGTGTTCCCATTTGGGATTAACACTTCCACTAAAGTGCCGTCGCTATCCACAAGCGGAAGAAATGGTACTTTTTGAAGTATTTTGATATTTTCTGTGTCATTTCCGAGCTGACCGAAGCATGATTGATGGAACATACATCTGCTTGAGGGATCGTTCAGAGTGGCTCCATCTAACATTGCGCGCCTTACGTCACCATCAGTGATTGTTCCTAGCGGTTTTCCCGTACAATCGATAACGATAAAGAATAAATAGTCCGACTCATTAAGGCGTCGCAGTACCTCATGCGTAGGGGTTTCCGGTGAGCATGTCACGGATGTTAAGTCACTTAATCTGAGAAAGGTTGCCATTTTAGAAAGCTTAGCACTTATTTTTCTTACGCCAGGAGCAAGTTGCATTTATTGCCTCAGCCGCATCGACAATGATTGTCCTTGAGTCACAAATAGTTCCAAGGTGCGCAATATTATTTTCTACTAAATTTTCAACTGCACCGGGGAACCATTGCCACGAAAGACTTCGGTCGTGATAGTCAACCCACCGTTTTTTCCCATTAATTAGCATAGGTGAAGATTGGTTAACGAGCGAACCGTCATCTATTTTGTCACTGCTTAAATGCAATAACGTCATGCTTTCGTATGGTGCGCCAATCAGGAGAACCTTACCTCCAAAGTCACATAAAGCTTGCAGTGGTGACTTTTCCCCAAACCGACTATTTATATCGTGTGTTTTAAGCAATTGGCTTGCCGCAGGTCCGCGGGCAGCAAAGGATGATACAGGGTGGTTACTACGTTCGGTGCCCGGCTCATTGCGAAAAAGTTCTGCTAAAGCACCAATGTCTTTGGTCGGGGTGAGCTTTGCATCAAAGGCTGGTAGAGATTCCCGAATGGTTTTCCAATATTTCTCATTTACGGGAGGCTTAAACCAAGTTGCAGGGTCTGTTAAATCACCGGTAAAGGCGGGCATCATCAAAGTTCCGTTGCCGATCGCATCGTAAAGCGCGTCTAAGATTGTTCTCAGCCCCCCAATTATAAAACCAAGACTTTTAGTAGAAACATGAACCATTAGAATATCACCCTTTTTTACCCCAATTTTTGCTAGGGCTAGGGCCAGCTGCGGGCGGGTCGTAAATTTATTTGGTTCAGCATAATGAGGCAATTGAACAGCCGTAACATTGGCCGAGGCGGGGCCAATTGCTAAATTAGCTATGTCTTCATACCAAAGCCGAGCATTAACACAAGCGGGCTTTATTAATTTTTGCATCTCAGTTGGGTTTTTATCTAGTTTGGAGATCAAATTAATTATTCGAGATAATCGTTGCTGAGCAATAATGTCCAAGGGAAATTCTTCATAATGCTTCTTCATAATGTGCAAACGTTTTTTGGCAGATTCAATTGTCGCAGTAGGTCTGAAGCCGAGCTGATTATTTTCGTGGATTCTATAGTCTGAAACGATACCATCGACTCGTAGTCCCTTAAGTCCGCTCTTGAGTAAAACGGTAAAAAACCACCAGTCTACAGCGGCGATTGTTTGTGGGACGTTATCAATCAAGGAAGGTATTTTTTTTCGCCAGATCGCAGAATTCGAGAAACCCAGCCAGTTCCGGTCAATAATACTCTCAGTGCGACTAATTCTCTTAGGCACTGCTGCATCAGAAAAAAAACTAGATTCTAAAATAGAACCATTTTGGTCTATTGGTTGCATATCGCCATAACTGAAATCTGCATCCTTTAGAGCGGCGGCGTGTAAAGAAAAGGCATTAGATTTCAATCGATCATCAATGTCGCAAAATATAAGGATATCTGCTTTGCTCCTTATTGCACGAAGTAGCATTGCTTCTCGTACTTGCGCAATATTTGCATCGGTTGCCGGGGTTGCGTAACTAACCGGCAATGAGCACGCCAAATTTTGCAATGCATCATCGGTGTCGTTTACGCCGTCTAACGCAATAATAACTTCAGTATCGTAGCCATCGCTGGCTGAGATCGCACACGAAATCCAGTCACTAAAATAGGTCCGGGCTTCCTCATAGACTGATGTGCAGATAGCAAACCGCATAATTAATCGCTGAGCTCGAATTCAGAAAGATTCAAAATGGTATCTGCCTTGATATTATTTCGCGCCGTAGAGCCAATCAGCAGGGCATCGGCGTTAGGGCCTAACCCTGTTCCAGGCCGCCGGTAAGTAATATCGGCCTGACCAATGACTTCTCCCTTTTTTATGTCGCGTGCGCTTACAATGCTGCGACGATACTCTGATTTGCGGCTTGGATCTTCAGGCGGCAAGCGCTGGGTTGATCCTAGTGCATTAAAAATTCGTTCTGCTCCTCGTACAAGCGTAGCCATCTCATCGGGCTCAGCAGAAATCTTGTGGTCCCAACCAAACATATCTTTATCAAGTGTGTAGTGCTTTTCTAATATTACTGCACCTTTTGCTATTGCAGCTAGACTAATCTCAATGCCAAGTGTGTGGTCAGAAAAACCTACAGGGTAACCGAATGCATGCCGGAGCATGTCCATGTTATTCAAGTTCACTTGATTATCGTTCGGCGGATAAATAGATACGCAGTGAAGAATGACGATGTTACGATTTCCCGTATTTTCAATAGTGCTTACTGCGTGACCAATTTCTTCTAGAGTTGCAAAACCTGTAGAAAGTAATACCGTTTTTCCGGTATTCGCTGCGTAGCGCAGAAGATAATCATTATTGAGGTCCATTGATGCAATTTTAATAAATGGCACATCAAGTGAAATTAGGTTATCGACTTGACTGTGTTCAAATGGTGTTGAAGAAAAATCAATACCTTGGGAGTCACAGTAAGACTTCAGTTCAATAAGTTCGCTAGGTGTAAGCGAGAATTCTTTGACAATTTCTTCAAGACTGTAATCATTACGTGCGCGATAATCATCATTGAGGAAGAAATTATTCTCGTAGACCTGTTTTGAAAAAATACTAGTGTCCCAAGATTGAAATTTCACACAATCGCAGCCAATTTTTTTAGCCTCTTTAATCATTTTGCGTGCTAGATCCATATCACCGTTGTGATTAGCCCCAATTTCGGCAATCACATAGGTCTTTTGCCCATTTTGGAATCGCATCAATTAGTCCCTTTACATTTATCAAGTTAACCACTGAATTTGTGTAGTGCGGGAATTAAACTGTCGTTGGTGATAATCTTTTCTTGAACGATAACAGTGCCTGCGCCTACAAAACAATGTGTTCCGATTTTGCAATTACCAAGAATGATCGCACCAGGGGCAATATGGGAACCAGCTCCTACATTACTATCATGCTCCACAATGGCACCGCTGTTAATAATAACTCCCGTACCCAATTTGACACCCGGTTGTACAACTGCACCCGCTAATATCACCGTGCCTGGCGCAAGTGAGGCATTTCCACTGACGTAAGAAGCTGGGTGAATAACCGGCGGTGCTTCAAAACCACGCGCTAACATAACATTGAGTAATTCTAGTCGAGTTGCAAGTTTTGCTGGGCTTATTCCCCCAAGCCCAATTGCTAAAACACCATCTTCTGGCTCAATTTGACTTTCATCTAGCACATGTCGGCAATTTATCCAGCTGCACACCTTTGGATCTACATATGCGCCAACTTTACCCCCACTAGCGGTGATAGCTTCGACAAGGGATTTAGCGTGGCCGCCAGCACCCAATAATATGTGCGATTTCATGCTGTAAACTCAAAAGTACTTCCGCACCATGAGCCGAGCGCTTCGATTACCCGCCCCTGCGCAATTTCGTCGAGGTGGCTTGAGCTAGGAAGTGAGATCACGCGTCCGGTCAGGGAATCTGAAACTCCGCGCAGTAGGTTGGGCATCTCAGAATAAGGTGCTTGAGCAGATAGCGAGCGCCAAAATTCCCTAGCCTCAATACCAGCCTTTGCCATGGCGTTAATCAAACACGAACCGTCTTCCGGTGTTGCTGTGAGAACGGAGTAGAGCCAGCAGCTATTATTTGCCCATTTAGGGCGTGGCATTGGCATGAGATCCCTGCGACCAGCGATGGCTGCATCATAGCAACTAGCAATTTTCTTTTTTGCCTCTAGCATTGTCCCAAGTCGTTCGATCTGTGCCAGTCCAACCGCTGCATTGAGATTAGTCATTCGGTAATTGAAACCAATTGTATCGTGGACATACTGCTTACCAACTCTAGCTTGAGTTGAGAGGTGGCGAATTCTTTGCGCACGAGTATCGCAATTACATACGACCATCCCACCCCCGCCAGCAGTAACAGTCTTATTGCCATTGAAACTAAAGGCGGCAAAGTCGCCAAACGCCCCAGCAGGCTGACCTTTGTATTCAGCACCAATTGCTCCAGCGGCATCTTCTATTAGCGGCAACTGTTTTGCAGCAACGCGAAGAGTGTCCATGTCCGCTGTCTGCCCTAGTGGATGAACAACAATCACTGCTGTGACGCCATGATCATTCTTATCGAGCACTTCAGCTACCAAGTTGGCATCCAAGCTCCAATTGTCATGTGTAATATCAACGAAGAAGGGAACTGCACCCGCATGGCAAATTGCATTTGCAGTGGCTGCGAATGTCCAGTCCGGCACGATGACACGATCGCCCGGCATTACACCAGCAGCCAGCAGAGCAAGATGAATGGCTGCTGTACCATTTACTGTAGCAATCGCGTGACGACGATTTGTTAAACCTGCAAGCTGATTTTCGAACTCGACCACAAATGGGCCTGCGGAGGAAACCCAATTGTCATCAATACAACGTGCAAGATAGTCTGCTTCACACCCGTCTAGATCAGGCGTTGCCAGTGGGATGTGTGTAGGCATGCTCATAATCGAACCGGAATGCCTTCGGAGTGCAACGCGTGCTTAACCATGTCTGGAGTTATTTTTGTATAGTGAAAAATGCTGCCTGCTGCCACGGCACTGGCGTGCCCTTGGAGGATTGCAGGGGGAAAATCCTCCGGTACGCCCGCGCCACCGGCAGCAATGATAGGGATGTCTACCGCATCTGCGACTGACCGAATTAATCGACAGTCAAATCCTTCCATGGTGCCATCATGATCGATCGAGTTTATGAGAATTTCGCCAGCACCTATTTTCTCTACCTCTTGTGCCCAAGTTACCGGGTCAAGGTCTGTTGGTTTTGATCCATTGCGAATAAAAACTTTGTATCCGGCCTCAGTTTTAAGCGCATCAATGGAAACGACAACGCATTGGCGTCCATAACGTGCCGCCACATTTTCAATTAGTTTCGGTGTTTCCACAGCGGCGGTGTTTAAAACAATCTTTTCAGCTCCAGCGGCAATTAATTCCCCTACTTGCTCCATTGTATTAATTCCACCTCCACACGCAAATGGTAGTGTCAACTCTTCGGTGATCATGCGGACAATATCAGGATTTACATTGTTGTGCATTGCACTTGAGCCAATATCGAGCAAGATTAGCTCGTCTACTTGTCGAGCTTCAAAAACTCGCACGATAGATATGGGGTTTGCTACGGTACGTGGGTTAACAAATTTGATTGGTTTTTTTAGCAATCCATCTTTAAGAAGCAGCAGTGGTATGACACGGGTCTTGACCATAGGAATTAGTTTTCCAGGTTTGTTTGTACGGTGCGGGAGATAAAATTTTTGATTAATCTCTGCCCCTGCCATTGGCTCTTTTCTGGATGAAATTGAGTTGCGCAAATATTACCATGATCAATTGCACAAACTATTTCACTGCCATAGCTAACTGTCGCTCCAATCCATGTCGGATCGTTTAGCTTAAACTGTAAACCATGAACGAAGTAAAAATCTGTTTCATTTTTTAGGCCGTCGAATAGCTGTGACCGATTTGTTGCACTTACGCTGTTCCATCCGATATGCGGTAACGTAAGCTTACGCTCCATCCAGTCACGTTTATTTTGAATGTCAATAGAAACAGTTTCGCCTGGGACAAGGTCAAGCCCCTTTACTCCGGGACTTTCAGTGCTAGTGCGTCCCAGTAACTGCATTCCAAGACAAATGCCTAACAAAGGCTTGCCGAATTTGCCCGATAGCTGACGAATTACCGCGGCGGTACCGTCATCTTCAAGCTTCGCCATAGCATCACCAAAAGCGCCAACGCCGGGTAGTACAATCCCATCACATGCTGCGACCTCGTTAGGCTCGTCCGTTATTATGGCTTCGGTTTCAAGCCGTTCAAATATTTTCTGTACGGATCTTAGGTTGCCAATGCCACAATCTACTATAGCAAATCTAACCATGAGTTTATTCGGATCCTGGCCGCGCCGTTCCCCATCCTAACCATGGGTTATCGCGGGCTGCATGGATTTCTTGTCGCATAACAAGACTGCCATCGATATCTCTCAGAAAATTGCCATCTTTCATTTCGAATATTGCCGGATTGGTGAAACCATCACAAATTTTGTCAAACTCCTGCTGTGTCAGCTGAAAGTGATTGCAGAATCGTTCAACTAATTCCTTCGGGTATCCTCCGTCGTAGCGGGCCGCCAAGCGTACGCCTTGTTCGCGGGTAGCGATTCCGTCACGAATATCACGGCAGGCATCGTCGGTGGCACGGCCATAACCGAATTTGCAAAATTTTAGATAGTCGTGGATTTGCATTGAATAACAGTCAAGGCCCTCATAGTCCGTATAGGTGATCTCGTTACGTCCAATCCTCCTCTGCCATCCATGTGCCTCAATGATCCCAAGATTCTTAGGTACGTTCCACTCTAAAAAATATCCGATAAATGCCGCTACACAACCTCTGTTTCCACCTACCTCGCGTAAGCGCTCTTTAGATGGCATGCGATAGGGTTTCATATCCTCGAGTGTTATGCCAAGTTCTTCGCCCACCATATCTTCTGGCCTAAGGCCATTGAGGCAGCCGAAGTCGTTAAGCCAATCTTCGTCCATCTCGCGCATATTCTTCTCTTGAACCCGGTGGAAGCCACCATATTCCATCTGCGGTGATTCTCCCCATAGGATAAGTGGCACGTCATGGGCAACTGCCATCCGGAAGGGTAACGACCAAATTGCCATATGATTGGCCCACTCTGGATCACCAACCCGACGAAAGCCCTCAAGGATAAGTTTTTCATAGACTATTGGGTTTTGCTTAAAGTGTATTAGATCGATCCCCATACGGCTGATGTTTGATAGATTTTCTCGGCCGATCGGTGTGGGCAGCGTGGGTTCTATGCATAGGCATAACGGGTTGAGACCAAATACTTCCTTTGCAACATAGACTTGATACGTTGAGTCCTTTCCGCCAGAAACGCCAATCAGGCAGTCATACTTCATAGGATCATTGCTGCGGCAGCTTTCTATCAATTCTTCAAATTGTTTTCGTCGGTCATCCCAGTCAATCGATTCGACATGTTTTCCATACTTGCGCTGACTTGCGCGGCAGGCATCGCAGATCCCGTTTTCATCAAAGTCAAGATCTGGGCGGGAGTCAGGCATTACGCAATTGGTACAAAAAAGCATTGCTTCACCTTTTCATATTGATGGTATGTTCGTGGGAATACTGAGTAGTTTTCCGTTTTCATCCTCAAACTTCAGCGCAACTTTTTCTTGAGTGCGCTTCCAATATTCTTCATTTAAGTTAGTGTTAAGTGCCACAATTTCAGGATGCGAGCGTAGGTATCTTACAACTTCGGAGAGTCCGGGTATGCGGCCCGGCGTATACAATTCTTCGAACACTACTTTAAACATTTCATAGTCTTCTTTGTAATCCAAAGTGAGCCTGGCCTCATCATGTAAATGGTCGGGCGATAAAGGTTTAACTTCTGCCTGCTTACAAAAACCAGTTTTAGTGAAGTAATATATAAAGCCGGTGTCATTTTGGGTCGAACGGTAGCGGTCAAATACCTGTTCCATCGCGGCCTTGGAAAAGCTCTTCACAGCGGTTCCTAAGGGCAATCCCCGGCAGGTAACGATATCAAGATTGGTATCACCTAACAATCGGTCCATAGTCAGGTCCATATATTCTGTGGCAGATAATGGGTCATCGCCGTCAACCTGGATCACAGCATCGAAATTGAAATGGGAAATCGCTGCATGAAAACGCTCTATGATATCATCGGTGGAGCCTCGAAATAAGCGAACACCATAAGCCTCAACTACCTCTACTAATGGATCGTCTGAAGGTTCTTCAGTTGTACAAATAACAGTATTTTCTGGTGTAATATGTTTGCATGCAGTGACCCTGTCTAACAAGTGATAGATTATTGGGCGCTCACAAATTTCCAGCAATGCTTTTCCGGGGAGCCGTTCGGAATCAAGACGCACTGGAATGAGTGCTCCCACTTTGTCGTGCCTAGTAGTCATCGGATTTGCTTTTTTACAAATTCATGTTCTAGGCAGCCTAAATGTATATGGTCAATATACGCGTCGCCTAGCCGATCTTGCTGGCGGAAAGTACCCTCACGCTGGAAGCCAAGTTTTTCGAAAACTCTAATCATTGCGGGGTTCGTATCCATTACACCAGCAGTGAGGCGGCGCAGTTTAGCCTTCTCGAATAGATGGGATGCGAGCAGTGATAGGGCTTCGCTGGCTATCCCCTTGCCCCACATCTTTCTCAAGCCTATCAATATACCAAGGTCTGCTGTTCCCGCATGCCAGTTGATATGACCGGCCTTGACAGTTCCAATGAAGGTATCGTCGTTGGCAAGGTGCAATGCATAAAAAATATCATTTGGTGAGTTCCAAATAGAATGACAATAAGCAGAAATCTGACTGAAGGAAACGCGGGTTTCTAGATAGTGAGGTAAATTAAGATTTTTGACTACTTCTGGGTCTCGAAGCCAACCAAGATATAAAGGATCTTCCAAATGCGTCGCCTTAAATGGCCGCAATCGACACTTCTCACCATAAAGATCAATACTTATTTTCTTTAATTCTGATAGAATCATTTTTTGACCTGGGTTCTCGTTTCAGAAATATCAAATAATGAAGAGGAGAGAGTTTTTAAAAGAGACGCGCTTATCTCAGATATTTCTTCAGGAGTTGGCCGTGCTGTGCGACCATGAGCATCAAAAGAAGACATGTCCAGACAGTACTTTTCAATTGCAAGGTAGTAGCGAGCACCATCGCGACGTTGGATTTGTTTAGCCTCTTCAGTGTTATTTGCAATAATTTCCGGAATATGAGTCAGATCAGAAAATCCCTTCATGCCATAAACATGTGGAAGATCGAGCGCCTGTCCATGTCGACCAAAATGCAACACTGGCTTTCCTAATGCGGCTGCCTCATAGCCTGCTGAACTGCTAATGACCGCGACAAGGTCTGCGCGCTTTATGAGTTCAATACTGCTTTCATCAATATCTATGAATGCAACATTTGGGAGAGCCGCCAGAGTCTCATAAGTGCCTTTCGTTCGCCGGCCAATTTGATATGGGTGTTCTTTTACTGCTAATATGGCATCGGCCGGCAAACTGAGAGCTAATTCAACCGCTGTTGCGAGTTGATTACTATGTTCTGGCGATAGAACGTTAAGTGAATGTTCGGGTTCGGTTTGTAAAGGGAAATAGATAACCTTTTCTGCAGCCGGTATATCATTAATTTTGATAGTAGCTAATTTTTTTAGTTTTATTCGATCAAGTCGCTGGCGAATTATCATGCGTGCTGTCTCTATAGAGGAGGGTCCTACACGGCTCTTTCGATAACCGCGTAACCTACCATAAATATTTCGCAGGAGGATAATTACAATTCGTCTCATTATCTTGATCCAATCAGTACCTGCTCGAATTTGTGCAAATCCTACGACAGATAAGCCCGTCGGTGTGAGGTGTTTATGTACATAATCAATATCGAATTTTTTCGGTGCGGGTTGTGAAGTATGAAATTGTCGGAAGCACTCAGATTCTTCGAATTCACTGTCAGCCCACAGGTAATAGTCGGCAAACCTCGCATGCACTAGGGATCGGAATGGAATGCCATTTTGTCGAGCAATTAGGCATGCTGACTTCATATAAACACCACCACCACCTCCTCCTACTAGCATCAAGCCAGGAGGATAGTTTTCAGCCATTTTCTCAAAGTCATCAGTTATAGCCATACAAGTGTGAACCGCGCCTTGGCGACTTATCATTTTTGACACTTTGGATGCGGGGTGGCCCTGTCCTCCTAGTATATAAGCGCGGCCGATATGTCGGCAGCCCAGCACCATGTCCCGCATCAGTGTGATCCCATGGGTTTTTTCAAAATTAGCGGCGCGGCAAAGCGCTTCATAGTCAACTACACTTTTTTCACTGGCATCCAACGCGTAGCTCAGGTAGTCAAAGTGAACAGCAATCTCAGCATCCAATGGTTCGTCAAACTGCCGCTCCCAAAATTGCCTGTCTTGCTCATCAGCAATTATGAATAAAGGTCGTAGTCCCAGTTTTTTCTCTAAATCTCGCGCAAGGTCTTTCCATAACCAGCGATGCAAAAGAGTAGGAAAAATCCAAATATACCTTTGTTGAACCATCAGAGAGATAACTTCACCAATTTAGTAGGAAGGGCGTAAATAAATGCCGCGTTTTGCTAGGAATTTACCAATAGTAATCCGGAGCCACTTGAATGCCGGCAAATGAGTTGGATCGGCCCGAAAGGGGTCAAGATGTTCAAAATGGCTGAAAAGTGTCGGGTCAGCGAGAGAATGCTTGATGTCATACAGAACAACACGATTGTTAGCGGTGATCTGGACATGTCCTACCCATTCTGCTTCTTCGGGGCTAAGCATATCGTTAATTCGCAAGATACGACACGCGTACGGAGGAACCTTGAGACGAGGCAAATTGTGGCCATCGTGACCGGCTAATGTTGCCAGTATGGGTCGTCTGTAAGGATTGATAAGTGCTATAGACTCTCCATAATCGCGTGAGCGATTTATGCGAGCGATTGCTTGCCCTTCAACAAAACGCCCATATTCTGCGATTTGTGCGATAGTTGGCGGTGAGGCATATTTCAGTGGTGCATCGGCAAAAACAGCCTTACGTCCGGGGGCATAGTAAGTGGCGTAGGCAACGGGGCCGATGTAATCTTGTATTAAGGTGTCGCCATTTTCTGTTTGAATATCGAGCTCTAGAAATCCGGGATGTTCTCCCCAATCCGCACTATGATCATGCCAAATTATAGGTTTTGGTATTTCTGAAATTAATTGTCCACCCTCATACAAAAGAGGGACTGAAGTCTCTTTTACAACTTCTCCTTCGTGCACGATCCGGGTAATACATGTCAATTTTGCAGAGCCATTTGCAAGTGCTTTTCCATACGCAGAGTACGGGGGTTCTAGGTGCATGTGATAGCCTGGCGGCAACAAATAAATTCGAGGGACGAAATAGTTAGTAGCCATGGTCGGAAACCTTTCGCTAAGAATGGTCTATAGAAAATCGGCCCAAGTCGGGGCTTGCACAGAATATGTGACAATTATATTCAGCACTTGCAGACCACTTTATGGCCAAGTGCCGACCAGCCAAAGCTGTTGCCTCTGAGTTTGTAACTTTTATTTCATGGATGTGGGCACCGTTGCCCGGTATTTTGGTAACAAAACATCTCTGTTCTAACTGAAGATCTTCCACGTTCATTGGGTACTCGATCGTCACTTTATTTTCGGTTGCAGCAAAGTTTATGAATGATAGAAATACTCTTTGATCTTTTGGGATGTGAGTAAGAGAGAACCACTTTTCTCCCGGATATTTATAACTTTGCCCATGTACCGAGCAAGTTCCATCACGAGCTAATATCTCAGTTTGGGGACGTGTTGTGCCGCGGAAACCCTGTTTTCTGCCGCGGCGTATGACTTCAACCGAACCGACGGCGAGTTCACTATTGTCTTGTGGTGGTGTGATAAACTTTGAAACCATTAAATTTAGAGCGGCTTCAGGTTCAACGTTCAACCGCTGCCGGTGGCATATATTACCGGCAGCGTCACGAGCGGTAAAATCCACGTCAAAGGAGGGGCCACAACGGTCGCCCTCAAAAAGCAGACTGCGATTGGACACCCAAATGTGTTGGTCTATTCCCGCGCCTGATATTATAGGAAATCGGTTGGCTAGTTTGTAAGGAACAGACGGAGATATTTTATCTATGAAATCAAATATTTTCCGCTTTAATGAACGCTCGCCGGCCATGCTCGCTTTAGCAGCTTTGTCGGACACACTTTTTTCACGCGGCAAACTGACGTAAAAGTATTCTAAGTCGAGAAGGCACGCGGTACAGCTGCTACCGGCTCCAGTTTTATTAAGTACGTCTTCAAACGAGAGCTCAGGGTTCTCTTTCAGTTCCTTATGATAATCTTTGACCCTTAAGCCTTTGCAGGCACAAATTAGGTCATCGGGCTTTGCATCAGGCACCGGGATGGATTTTTTTTTAACCATCAATTTTTTCTTTCAGCAGGCCCATCTCACAGAACAATTTTGCAAAATGGTGGAGTAGTCGAATATCACAGCCGCTTCGTTCAGCCACTGAGATAAGGTCGTTGTTTCCATCAGATAAATTCATTAGCCACAGCATTGCAGAAACTTGATCAAGATTTTCTTGATAATTTCCGAGGGTTGGATAAAGGCCACGCCGACCGAGTTGGACTTCACCGTGTGGAACTTGGCTAAAATAAGTTCTGTTATTGTCAAGATGCTGCAATATAAAGGCGCATGTTTGAATTGTTTCTGCCATTGATGAGAATGATATGAAAGAGCGATCATCCAGCGAGGTATGATATTCGGGATATTCATCATAAATTGATCGCAATATGGAAGCTATAGGCAGATTAAAGCCCGGTGAGCAATATTGTCGTTCATCACTCCCCCAATCTGCTCTGAAGTCCCGTACTTCAAAATCTCCATCAAGTAGGTGTTTGAGTGCTGTTTTGGCTGCCCGATCGGCAAGGGTTTGCTCTTGGCGCGACGTTTTTAAAAGGTAGGGATGGTCGGTGCCAACACAGACAATTTGATATCCTGCAACTACGTGTGCCTTTAGGTGATCTCCAAAATGAGCCAAATAAACTAGACTGCCAATGGTCTCAGGTAAAAACACAAATCTGTAAGTAAGTCTGCGGTTAGGCCAACTTGCGACTAATCGTGCTAAAAAAGCTGTAACGAGTGGGCCAGAAAGCTCATTATTAGCAAGGGAGGGATGACAAATATTTGTAGAAATCAAAACTTCATCGTTACTCTCGCCGGGTAACACACATTCACCAATTGTTAGCGCACCGTCAACAAACTCAGTGTCTACGAGAATTTGGTAGTCTCCATCTGGCATCGCCATGCGCAGTTTGTGGGGCAGACAAAAACCCCATCTTTCATCATAGTAACTAGTAACGTATGGAATGGCGTCAGGCTGCTCGGGCAAACTATACAAATGTTTGTCCAAATCACTCCGGCTTAAGGTTCCTTGAAATGGAGCGGAATAGTTCAGTAAGTGTAAAGTATGGTCTTTAACATCAAGCAGCTTTTTGCCATCAGGCCCTGTTATATATGCTTCCCGAAAGACCCATTCTTTCGGTACTGTCCAGTCAAACACTTGCGTGCCTGAAGCAGTTTCCTGGCACTCTAGTTGTTGCAACTCAGAGAGAATCTTGATCGTTTCACGGACGCCATCTCCTGTGATGCTTCGCATAATTGGAAATAAACGGTCAAAAAATTTTGCTATTTCTTTTGTCAGATTTTCTTGATTACGGTTTGTGCAGAGTAACTTTTGCAAGTCTTCCGTACTTAGAAAATTTGATTTCTGCGTAGTGTTTTTCATATTTACCTATGTGATGCCGCGGCGTGCCAATGCATCCCGTATACTTGAGAAAGAGGTAATATTTGTCGATTCTTCAGCATTGAATGCAACATCAAATTGCGACTCAATCTCCATTATCAGCTTAATATGGCCAAGTGAGTCCCAGCCAGGTAATACACCGAGCTCTGCATCGCTTAACTCTGTTTCTTTGGGTAATTTTAAAACGGTTTGAATTATTTTAGTTAATCTGATGTCTAAGGTATTGCTCTGGGGCGTTACCACCGCGGAAGCTGCTTTTTTAGTGAATGAAAACCCCAAAGAACCTTTTGTCTCAGTATTTTCAGTTATCGAGATGGCTGTAGCAATTGGAGATGTTGTATTATTGATTACGTCTATTATTGTGTTTGCTACACGAACGGCTGGAATAGGAGTCCCTAATTTTTCGATATTTGATATGGGTGCAGCCCCAGGTAAATCTGTTTCACTGGCGATTATATCAGGGATAATACCAAACACACGAATTCCAGCCTCGCCATATCGTGCTGTAATTTCTGCTGCAGCTTGCGCCTGCGCTGCCTTTGCCATTGTGTAGGCCTGCCAACCAGGGGGAGTAGGTGGCAGCATAGCTTTACTTAGCATACTTATAATAATTCCCGTCTGAGTACGTAACATCTCAGGTAGTAACGCTGCCGAAATTTGAAGAAATGCTTTTGCATTGACCGCAAGTTGTTGGTCTAGGTCTGGGGCAGTCTCTAACAGAGTAACAGGTTTCACCGGAAGTGAGGCCAAATGTATAAATAGGTGGGGCGCACCTATTGCCTCACTTGCATCGCGAGCTAATCTGGCACCAGCGTCGGGAAGGGACAGATCATAGGGTAGTGGAATTGCATCGCTTCCAAGTGTAAGGGCAAGTTTTTTTAATACATCTACCTTACGGCCACTTAGAGCTATTCGCCATCCGTCATCACAAAGTGCACGACATACTGCATGACCGAGCAAGCCAGTTGCACCAGTCACGAGTGCGGTTTTCAACTCGGCCGCGGTGCCAGTCCTAATATTTGTAGCAGTAAAAGAATCCATTTGTAATACAAAGTTGGCGCCATTGAAGGCCTTTTGAGGCTAATAGAGCCAGCCGCCCTCAAGACGAATTACGCGTTCGCTATTCTGTGGTTTGGTCATGGCTGGGTTGGGGACCCATTTCGGCAGATCTGTGGATTCGCCTTGTAAGCGGCTCAATAGCGTGTGGCGAAACGTTTCATGGGTATGGTGGACAAGGATCTCGTAAACTTTATCTGAATGTTGGCGGTCATTATAGAGCGAAGTGAACTTTTCATACGTGAATGGTTTCACATAACGATATTGCTTCGGATACTTAAGAAGGTATTTGCTCACGTTGGTTTTTTCATAGTGAGGTCTTTGTGCAAAAGCTGCCGCATCAAAATGCATTGTCACGTCTCGAATCATTTGGTCGTCAAACGGATAAATTGACGCATCAATAAATTCAAGCACACCAGCTATTTCGTCGTGGCTAGAGTCGCCTAGCACTAAAATCAGATCAGTGAGAAAACTATGGAATGCTGGACGGACCCCATCACTGTGTAATAATTTAGCTATGTATAATGGGTTTAGTTTAACTGATTGCTGCTGCGCAGCCTTGATCATTTCTGAACTGAAATTTTCTGGTGGTGTAGTGTGAAATTCGCCCTTTGCCTGTTGTATAAAATCCTCCATAAGTTGCCTGAAGGGCTCAGGCGCCTCCGGGTACTTGTCGATAATTTTCACTATCAAGTCGACAATGCTGTGACTACCTAAAAGCACATCTACATCTTTGTAAATTTTTGTGTCTAGAAAGAGTGTTTGTAAGAAATGGAATAGTCGCAATTCAAAATACTCGTCACGCGATATGGCGGCCGACTCAGTTATAATTTCCTCGAATTCCATGGCACGGACGGGACCGTATTCACCCGCACAACCATCAATCAAACGCCACTCACCCTTTAAGCCATAACGTTTTCGGCTTGCATTCGTTCCCATATCGGAGCCATTTAATAACATCGCAGGGAAAATGTGTAGCCCATCAACTTTCTGATGCACAATCTGTTCGACCCCATCCAGAAAACTCTGTTTTGACTCGCCAGGCAAACCAAATATAAGTTCAACGTTGCTATCTATACCAAGCTTTTTGGCTAGTTCAGCAAGGCTATTAAATGTATCGATTGAGATGTTTGAGCGCTTTATGTTGTCCAAGACGGCTTTATTTTGCGTTTGACGTGAAAGTGATATGGGCGTCATATCCTTGAGTATTTCAGCTATGCGTACGACTTTTTCAGAGCTGTTTTTGGCAAAATACAAGTAAACGTTTTGCGGAAATCCTTTAGTGTCCTTTAAATCGCGAAGTACCTGCGCAATCTCAACGTCCCGGGGGAAAAGGCCAAAATTAGCGTCCCCAACATACAAGTAAGGCGTAATAGATTTATTGTGATTAGCAATGTAGTGCAATTCTTCGACAACCCTGTCTTGGCTAAACATTGCTGATTTTGACTTCCCCATCGCGCCCCAATTACAGAATGAACAAGTGTAAGGACAGCCGCGATTAGTTTCAATAATAGGACAGTATGAGGTATCCGCTAAAAATTCATCTAATAAACCGGTTAAATATGGTGAAGGGACATCATTTAAATCTAGGAGGCGCCCTCGTTTTAAATCCACATCGATATTCTCAAAGCGAGACCATGTACCATCTTGATCAAGGGTAACATTCGCAATCAATTTATTGGTGTTGTCGCATAAGAAAGCCGTGCCAGCCGGCGATGCTACTTTCGCTGCAGCGAGATCGAAATCATGAGCAGATAAACAGGCCATAAGGTTATAGAACTTTACTTCGCCTTCTCCCTCAATGTGGAAATCGATTTCGGGCACCTCCCGGATAAAGGAATCAAGCCACTCTAATTCGGTGAAATTATAGTTTGGTCCCCCCATCACTGTTGCGCAGTCAGGGTGTAACCGCTTTAACTCTTTTGCAAACCCGATAGTCAGGTTTTTATTCCAAATATAATTTGAAAATGCAACGACATCGGGTTTTTCAGTTTGTATGGCTTTAAGAAAACAGCTCGGATCCTTGAAAATTTTTATCTCAAACAGATCCGGCAGCATTTTCTGTGTATATGCCGCAATAAACCCTATGTTAAGAGGGAACGGAATTATGGTCCATTCCTTGTCAGGATTGACATAATTAAGATCAGCAAAAAAGAGCTTCCGTTTCATAAATCTCTCCGGCGCTTTCAAAGCCCACTTTATGGACGTACTTTTACGACAGCCTGCCCACGGGCGCAAACCAGTCCTTCATGTAAAGCTATAAGATTAAGATTCAAGGTAGACGCAACTACATTAATACTAACTATTCGACAAGTGATTGTGACTTCGGAACCTACAGGGATTGGTTCCTGAAAGTCGACCGAAAGACTTGATAATAAGGCTCGACGACCGGGAAGTAGCACACCTACCAAGGTCGAAAAGTATCCGGCAGTCAGCATTCCATGAACAATATTTCCGCCATAAGGCAAGCCCTCGCCGTAGGCGGGGTCAACATGAATAGGTGATATATCGCCAGTGAGAGAGGCAAACCCTTCAACCTTCGAGCGCCCGAGTAGGGTATCGAAGGAGGCAAACATCCCAGGAGACAATTCCTCAATGCTTAAATCGCGGACTGCAAGCGTGTCATTATTGCTCAAATCATTTTCCCTTTAATAGTAAACCAAGCTGGCGTGGTGAGCGATGATTTGCTTAGTTCGAGACTGTATTTCTCGTTATCGTCTTTCCAAAAACCGTTATCTGTAAATACGTTTCTAACAGGCTGATTACGTTCCGTCTCAATTATCTCGCCCACTATAAACTCAATACTTTGTTTTCGCGCTCGGTCCGCTATCCATCCTAGTATGGCGCACTCTACTGTGCGGCCAAGAACTCGACAGCTAAGTAAAAACAAATCAATAATTGCATATTTAGACTGCCATTTTACAATAATTACTCCAATAATTTCTTCCTCGCTAAATTTATCTTGCAGCCCAACAGCTAGGATCTCTGCCCCTGCGGAATGGAGTCTTTTTAAGTCAGAAGATTGATACCTTCGACTGGTTGTATTGAATTGATTTGTTTTTGTGATGAGTTGCAGAACGCGGCTTTGGTTGGCTTTGTTAAGTGGTTCGAAAGACAACGACATTTCTAAATCATAATAGAAATCTTCTAAGGAAGCTGCAGTTTTACGAATAGTCTCTATGGCAGCACGCGATTTGTATTGTTGGGACCGACGAAGATCTTCTGATGTCACTTCAAGTGATTCTAAACAAGGTAATTCTAGCAGCGCACGGGGACGCTTTACTGGATCGTAAGGTAGCTCAGGGACAAAAACTTCAGGCAACTGTTGCCGCACCAAAGCACGCTCATGAGGATCATCGTCTATAAAGCATATCGAGCCGAGACCTAATGACATTTCTTCAGCTATACTGCAGATATTATTAGCTTTGTCGATCCAATTAATACGCCTTGCTGCGAAATCATCTTCATTCAAAATCATCTCTGGCCGTTTGGAAAAGGCAGCGAGCGCATTTGCTTCTGTGTTTTTACTGCAGATCGCGAGTGCAATGCCTCGCTTCGCCAATGCCTTCAGCGTTTTCTGGAAATCACGATAGGCATTTCCCGGGAAGTCTGTTCCTATGCCAATATTCTCTACGCCATCTTCACCTATCACTCCATGCCAAAGTGTATTGTCTAAGTCAGTCACAATTAGTCGGGCTGTTTTTTGAGTTAGTGCAAGCATAGTACCCAAAAGGCGTCGCGAGAGAAAATTACTAAAATCGCGGCTGAAGGGTATGCGGCCAAGATACCAAAATTTATCATCAGACAAATTGTGGCTGCCAAAAGATGAAGTTATCACCCCGAAATCTAGGATTAAAATATCGTCCCTTTTAAGCTCCTTACTAAGAACCCGGTTCGCATGCTTGATTGCTTCTTTGTGTCCCATTTCTTGACTACTGTCCGATAGGCCAAGATAAGAATTAGCTGGTGACGTAAAGTTCAAGACTATTATTCTTGCACCCGATCTCTCCCGAGCCACACGAATAGCTTTGGTGTAAGACTGAACTCGAGTTTCAATGTCTTTTATCCAGGAGCCAATGTCTTTGTATTCGTACGGCTCAAATAATACAGGCCCTAAAATATCTTCCGCGCGTTCGAGAAAAAATAACCATTCGGGATTGAAGCTAAATAATTCACTATCTTTTCCATAAACATTCTGCCGATATTGCCCGAATGGCGGAATAAAAATACGGGCATCTCCATTTAACCATTCCGATGCGACTGATTCAAAATGGTCGGCAAAAGTATCTAGGTTGGCTGATGAGAGAAGTGCAACTCGGGTGGATTCTCTAGCCTTTATATAAGCTTCTCTGTCTGCAATTAAAGCTAGCGGGTCCTTCTTGAGAAGATTTGTACCAACATTGAATATATCACGAGCACTTGCAACGGAAATGACTCCCCGTCCGAGGTTCGTGGTTCGAATTAGTTTCATGTCTTTCAGGGCTTCGACAATAGGATCAAATAAATTGTCTGCAGCCATATCTAGTCTTCTTACTTGCATTTCCGTTTCAACCGGTGTCTCGCCGGCTCCGAAATTGGCAATGCCGGCAAATCTTTTGGGATATCTATATGGAACATCGGCTATTTGTTCGATGTGGTGGAAGAACGTGCATTTTTCCCAGCTACTGCCGAGCATCATGATGTCTGCGTCTTCTTCTTTCATTACAGAAAAAATAGTATCCTCACCCCAGCAGCTTGAACCTCCTATTTCTGATAACGCGGTTGCCTCTGGTCCCATAAACGCATACGAATAGATCGGGTGCTTAGAACGCCGGACTGTTTCTTTGCAACGGAAATATTCGGTAAGTAATCCTGTTTCGGACTGATCATTTTTTCGGTTGTACCGGCCAGAAGATAAAAAATTAAACGTAAAGGTCGGCATCGCTATTGTGGCTCCTTTTGGAGCTGCTTCGATCAATGCTTCTAAGATCGTTGCAGCTGGATCCTCAATGTTGCCGAAAGCACCAATTTGGCTGTGAACTACTACAAGGCCCGCTGTGGGGCGTATTACTTTTCGAAACGCCGCGACAATGTCTTCATTCGTCGGTGCAGGAGTACTAATCTTCAATGCGGTGTTTTTCATGGCATGAATTATGATAAGCAGATTGGCTTAAGCCTTTGATGGTGGTACTTCTGTTGTTTGGAGTGATACGAAATTAGGATTGTAGTGTAGGGTCAATCAAAAAAGGTGTTAACGTAAAAGTGTCTGCAGCTCTCAAGAATAAAAAAGTCCTAGTCACTGGTGCTGATGGTTTCATAGGCTCACATTTAACAGAATGCTTAGTTGCAGTGGGGGCACAAGTCACTGCGCTGGCTGAATATAATTCTTTTGGTAGTAATGGCTGGTTAGATGACATCTCTGAAGATTTACGGGCTTGTATTAGACTACGTCGCGGAGATATACGCGACCCCAATTTTGTTAAGGGATTGGTGAATGACCAAGAAATAATCTTTCATTTGGCTGCTTTAATTGCAATTCCTTTCTCGTACCAGGCCCCACAGACTTATGTGGATGTTAATCTTACGGGCACGTTAAACGTGTTAGAGGCCGCACGAAACTCGGATGTAATGCGTATAATACATACCTCTACCTCTGAGGTCTACGGCACTGCCCAATGCACGCCTATTACTGAAGCCCATCCGTTGCATGCCCAATCACCCTATGCGGCAAGTAAAGTGGCTGCAGATATGATGTCGGAAGCATATGCATGTTCCTTTGGCCTCCAGGTATTCATTCTCCGGCCATTTAATACCTATGGTCCTCGCCAAAGCGAGCGGGCCGTAATTCCAACAATTATACGTCAGGCACTGGATCCAGCATGTGACGTAATTCGGCTCGGTGACTTGACCCCAAAGCGGGACTTCAACTTTGTCTCTGATACAGCTAAAGCATTCATGAGTGCAGGCTCTGCGACTGGCCTAGATCCTGGAGTTGCCTACAACGCAGGAAGCGGGCATGCTGTGTCCATAGGTGAAGTTGTAGAAATGATACAATCTCTTTCCGGAGTAAACAAACCTGTCGAGATGGAATCGGAGCGACTGAGGCCAGCCAATTCCGAGGTGTTTGAATTGATAGCAAGCGCGGAGAACTTTGAGAAACAGTCTGGTTGGTCGCCTGTAATTGGTTTGGAAGAGGGTCTTGAGCGCACTATTGAATGGTGGCGCAACCGGATTAAGCAGACCGATATTCGTCGCGACCGAGATTATTTGGTGTAACTAATACTTCATTTTGGAAGATCGCCATAAAGTTTGAGGCGTACTTCTTCCAATCTTTTTTTATATTTTTCGGCAAGATCATTTCGTACAAATAAATGATCTTCGCAATCATCAATTTCTTCATAATGAACGAAATGGGCGATGTCGCAGTATCCGGCAGCTTCCATGGCTTTGTGGACCGCACCTTCACGGCCAGGACTGATTTCTATTATCCAGCTATGAACGTGTCTCGATTTCAAGGTTGCTGTCGCTCCGTCGATAGCACGGTCCTCAAACCCATCAATGTCCATTTTTATGTGTGTTGGTTTCGGCAAACCGTGTAATTGGTGCAGGCTATCAATCGATACTGAGTGGCTCCATTGGGATACCCAAATTTTCTCACCCTGTCTTCCGCCGCGGCAGTAAGCGTCTAAGTTGTCAAAAGAGTTGTTCGTGCCACCAGCAACTGGGGGATTATGCAGGTGAACCTTGGCGTAGCGATCTTCACGATCGCAGGCAGCTGCTACCACATCAAAATTTGAAGATACGCTGCTACCACGGGTAGCTAAAACGACGCCCTTTAAAATCGATTCGATGCTTGGCGTGAACATTTCAATAAATACCGTGTGACACCCGTGTAAGCCATGTGCACAAAGTGCTTCATGTCCATTTGCAGATCCAATATCGTATAACACATCACAATCATCAATCATGTTTATCCAGTGAAAAACAAGGTCATTTGGGTTGGTTCCAAAACGAACAATGCGCCTAAATTCTCTAAATGATCGAGCGGGAACACAAACTTTTTTTTGCCCTAGGGGTTTATTAATTACCCAGCATGATAACTCTAAATCCCGTCCAATTGACCCACCTTGGTTGACATAGAGCTCCCAAAGTTCACGAAGCAAATGCCACTTTGGTTGAGCCCAACTACGGAGTGTGCGCGGAAGTATGCGTGAGAGATTGTGCGCTATCGTTGCCATTCCTAGGTCCTCTTTATAAAATGCTTAACAAGATTTTTGAAATGCTGTGTTAGGTATGCATGATCGATTACCCAAGCTAGGGGCTTATGCAATTTATTATGTTGGAATCTTGTATGAGCGTAATTCATGGGAGACACCATGAAGTTGGCACCTACTCCGGCCACCCGAAGCTGCTTGTCCGTTAAAGAAGCTATATCAGTCGACCAAATCGGCATGGGTGCTACTTGCGTTCGCCCTATGATATTGACATTAAAATAATCCAAGAGAATTACAGTACGGTTTTCTTGTGCCGGCTGAGACGGACCATGAAATCCACGATCGTCGAATAAGACCAAATCACCCCTCAACCCCTCGCAACAGATGGTGCGCGCTAACATCGCATCTTGTTCTTCTTGCGGGTATGAGTGAAATTTTTGTCCTCGGGGCGAAAGTATATGATGGGTGCTGTCGCAATACCTAAAAGCACCCTCAACGGTGTCATGAAGGTATAATGCCCCGCCAATCCCAACAACTTTTTTAAGCGCTTTTATGTCGAGTGTTGATTGATGGTCTCCCGACTTCGACCAGCCAACTGCAAAATCACTGTGAAGAGGAAAATATGCGTATCTGCTTTTTTTGTCGAACTTCAGCATCGTTTCGGCAAGGATACATTCCCCCCCCATAAGAGCCTCAACAATATCAATAACGCGCTCATCAAGAACTAGGTCGAGTGCTTCTCCCCCCAGAGTGAATGGGTGGATCAATTTTTTGGGATGATCAACCTTCCAATAGCCCGGAGCGCCGGCGATAGCAGGAGTAGAAAAATACTTTTCCGCTAACGTTAAAACAGAATTTAATTTTTTCTCAGCGAATAGTCCTCGGATGATACAAAACCCGCGTTCATGAATGCAGTCTACAATCGGATTTATATTAAGGCATTCGGAAGCGTCAAAAATTGTCACTTCTTTAGCTGGCGGCAATTCATTAAGTTTCAGCATGGAGAGTTCTATGGTAGCCATTTGGCAAAGCCTCAATTATGCGAAATACTTGATAGTTTTTTTGAGAGCTTCGACGAACGGTTCAGCCTCACCAATCGTGCCGTAATTATTTACAAATTGCATGATTTTAGGTTGCACTTCCTCCGCATTCGGGCAGTGTCCTTTTATTGGGTAGTTAATTTTATCATAGAGCGGCGGGCATCGGCGCTTCCACGTACCAGAAGCGAAGAGTGTTTCATGATAAAGTAATGCCCATGCTGCATAAATGCCATCGCCACCAAAATCGATAAATTTCTCGCGAAATTCTTGCCAAGAGACATCAACTCGTTCGTAGCGCATTGCCACTGTCCAATAAGTATTATTGCAACCTGCCGGCACTTTTTGTGGAGTGAGATAATCACATTCTGAAACCGCGTCGATATAGAGCGCCGCAATATCTTTCCGGAGTTTCAAAAAGTGTTCCAGCCGTTCAGTTTGTGCAAGCCCCATTGCTGCTGCAACTTCTGGCATGCGATAATTGTAACCGAAAGCGTCATGGCGTTTATAATTAGGATTTTGGAAAATATCTTTATTCGAACGGATTCGTCCATCTGAAGCATTAAGTGCGGCATAGCCAAGACTACCAAATTTGCGCATTTTTTCTGCTAGAGCTGCGTCGTTTGTCACTACAATGCCTCCATCGCCTGTAGTGATATGCTTTGAATTTTCCGTTGAGTAACTTGTAATATCGGCAACGCTAGCTATCGGACGGTCGTTGTAAAGGCTACCATAAGCTTCTGCTGCATCATTTATAACACAAATGTGGTGTTTTTTTCCTATTTCCATCAGTGGACCAATTTCGCAGCTAAGGCCGTAAAGAGAAACTGGCATGATAGCTTTAGTTCTATCAGTGATTTTTGCTTCCACCTCTTGCGGGTCTATATTGAAGGTGTCTGGATTAATATCAGCAAAAACAGGCACTGCATTTTGCGCCAGAATTACGTCAAGATTGGAAATGACTGTCAGCGGAGTGGTAATAACCTCATCACCATAACCGACTCCTACCGCGTCAAGCGCAGCATGAAGTGTAGAAGTGCCGGAGTTAAAAGTGACAGCATATCGTGCTCCTACTTTTTTGGCTAAAGCCTGCTCAAAGCGATTGTTCATACTACCTGAAGTTGAGGACCCAAAACCTGAGTCGAGGACTTCCCGAATATAATTGAGCTCATTACGACCAAATCGCCAAGTATTTTTCACGTGTTTTCTCGCTGATAATATTTTCTGAATACTTACTAAATTGCCGTCCAGCCGCCATCTACTGTAAGTACAGAGCCAGTGATATAAGATGCAGCAGGAGAAGCGAGGAATGCGACTGGCCCTCCTATTTCTTCCGCAGTGGCGAGCCGCCCCATAGGAGTTCTGCGTGAGTAGTTATCTATAAAGCGTTTTGGCTGCTCATTCAAAACTCCGCCCGGGCATACTGTATTAACGCGGACGTTTTGGGATCCATAATAACTGGCCAAATAACGGCTATGATTAACGATAGCAGCTTTGATTGCTGCATAAGTCGGCGGTAGTGTCATGTCAGTAGCTTCATAGATATTGAAATCAGGGCCAACCAATCCGTAGATAGATCCTAGGTTAATGATAGACCCTCCGCCCCGACCTGCCATTCGCTCTGCTATGGCAGACGATAGCAAACAATAACTATTCATCTGGAGGCTTACATTCTGTGCCCAACTTTCCTGAGTAAGGGTTTTCTGTGATTGTTTGGCCCAATCGTTTGTTCGCGGATAAGCGGCGTTAACCCAAATGTCGGCAATACCCGAATGTGATTCTAAGCAGTCTAGCCGTGTGCCGAGATTATTAAGTTCGGTAATATCAAAGTACATTGAATTTTCTGGCTGAGGCTCGGGCAAATCCACATCCAAGGCAATTGCAGATGCACCACACGAGCCCAGCGCATGGCAAATGGCAGCGCCAATAGTACCTAAGCCGCCCGTAACATAGGCAGTCCTATCACTCAGACTAAATAAAGTTGAGGTCAAATAACCTCTCCAAATAACATGAATAACCGGCGCAACCAAAGCTACCGCAGACCGGGTGAATAAACTTTTCAGATTATTCCCACCAGCGTATTATGACGTTCTAGAATGCCACGCATTTCACCAGAACCCGCAGCTACATCGGGGACTGTTAGCGCGTTCATCCCACGAACACTTTTATTTAACGTTGCGGGCATAAAAAGGTCAAGTATTGGTTTTCTTAAAAGAAAAAGGCGCGGCTGTGGGTAAGAGAAAAATTTTAGAATTTTATAGTCAAATAAGTGCGTTCATTGTATGGCCTTTGTGTTGCTTTTGTTCGAAACAATTAGCACTTGTCATTATTATCAAGCGCGGCAGACCTTATGAAAAAATCTGTTACGGAATTTAATCGTGCCGAAAGACAGGCAAAACAAAAAAACGGCATATTCCTTGTCATAGATGGATTGCGTTATGATGTTATATCAGATTTAGAACATGCCCGAAAAGTTACTCCCAATCTTGCTTACCTTGCAGAGCGAGGAAGTGTTAGTTGGGCTGTAGCGAACGCTCAGGCAACACAGTTTGTACTGCCGGCACTATTTAGTTTGACCTACCCACTTGATTACGGTGGTTATAATAATGGAATTAGGCACCGTCCGCGTAGCTATGCTGAGCAGTTAAGAGATGCAGGTTATTCAACTCAGATGATGGCGTCATGCAACGTCCTTGGCATAACACATGGTTATGATCGTGGATTTTCCGATATGCACACGGCTATGGATTCGCGCGTGATACTTGCGCACTTGATCGGCAGGAACCTTCAGTATGAATTGAAGAGATGGAAAAATGGCGATCTATCGAAACGCGAGATAGTTAGCCTGCTTCAGAATGAGTTTGTATTGTTGTTGCGGAGGGTGGCTAGTATTTCTGAAGGTGGTCCGGGCATTACGTGGTCATCAAGACTGAGAAAAATAAATGAAAAGGTAGCTGCCGGATGTCGAGCAGAAATAAACCTTTTTGAACATTCGACTGACACAGTTATTGAAAAGATGATGACCATTCCCCCTGTATTATATTGGCGTTATCTGGGACTGGAGAAGCCAAGTTTCAGTTATCGATTTTGGAGAGTGTTGGAGGCTATTCGATGGCGATCAGAAAGGTTTTTTGCCAAATATAATTTTCCATTGTTATTTTTGGCGCAGTTCGAAACCAAAGCTGATGAAGTGATGGGTCCATTGTCTGATTTTGTTACGAGAAACGACGGACCTTGGTCAGTCCACCTTCACCTGATGGATCTGCATGATTGCCGTTCCTTGTCTCGCCCGTCCCATATTTTTAAGCGTTTAATCACATGGCCTAGCTGGGTTTGGCTGAGGATGAAAGGGAAAACGAAACGACGAGCTAGTTATGACACTGCACTTATGTTGATTGATCGTGAGATTGGCAAATTAATTGATGCTTTGCGCAGTGTAGAACGCTTTGATGACACCGTAATAGTGATTACCGGTGACCACGGAAACTTTTACGCGGGTAGCCCGCGTCAAAGAGGTAACGTAGCACTTCGAACGCATTTTGAAGATATAGATATTCCTCTTATTATCTCGGGGTGCGGGGCGCTTCCAAAAAACATTGGGTTGGTGGATAGTATGGGAATAACCGCTACGTACTTAGATGCACTTAGCATAACTGCGCATGAAAGTTTTAAGGGGGTATCAGCCTTTGATGGTGGATGTGAAGCTGTAATCACAGAAAGTGCAGGTTCAGGGAATGCCGATATAGAAAACCGGGATTTGTATTTTACAGTTACTACACACTGCTATCGCATGATGTTAGTTCTTATAGGATCGCAACTTAAAATATTAGGTCTATTTGATAAACGGTCTGATCCAGACGAGTTGTCAGATTTGTCAAAAGATCCAAAGTATGTAGAGGTAATGTCCCAGTTAAGATCATATTTGGAAAAAGAGAGAGCCGATATTCTAGCGATGCGGGGTTATTCCCAGCCAGGACAAGCTTATTCAAATACGTTTGCGTCTGCTAGATGACAAAGTGTTGAATTAATGCAATTTTTTGGAAATTTGATATGGTGATTTGGGTCACGGGGTTATCCGGCGCAGGTAAAACTACCTTATGTAAAGCATTTTGGGACTTAGCAAAACCCCATTTACCGGCGCTAGTGCTTTTAGACGATGATGAAGTGCGCGAAGCTTTTGGACATAATTTATCATACAAAGAGGAAGATCGTATTCTTCAAGTTAAAAGGCTCCAAAGCATGGCGCAGCTTTTGTCACGCCAAGGTTGTATTGTGGTTGTTGGCGTACTTTACAATAATCCAGAACTATTGTTGTGGAATCGCCAAAACTTCGATGATTATTTTGAAGTATACCTTGATGCTTCCATGAATTTTATTACCGAGCAGGATGTTAAAGGCCTTTACGCTGCTGCTAAAAAAGGCAAAGAAAGCAACGTTGTTGGAGTGGACATTGAGTGGCATATTCCGGTAAGTCCGGACCTTATTTTTAATGCAGATTTGCGCGAGAAACCTTACAAAATGGCAGAACAGTTGATACGGAATATTCCAATATTAGCCAGAAAGATTCAAGTATAGTGGATATAAACAAATTATATGAATAGAGCTCGGTTTAAAGTAGAGCTTAGGGCGCGCAGGATTTCCTTATATCGCCGAATGTTACGCGTGCTTGGCTTTGAATATAACCCATATCCAGTGGCTCCAAGCTGTGTTGCACTAAGCCCTTCAGACTGTCATCGAGGAAGCGGCGTAGGTGCCGAATTGGTTCTAGATTGGGAGCGTACAAAGATTGCTGATGCCAAAGAGTGGCAAGATCAAGTGCGAGCTAAACTCATTGAGCTTTCTGGCTATGGTAGGTTTGGTGGTCCACCGCGAGTAAATCATCTAAAAGACTGTGCTAACCGAGATGGATTTAAGCACCGTAGCCTTTATTTAAAAGTAAGAGACGGGTTGGATTTGCCAGTAAGGATGGTTTGGGACCCAAGCTTTGAGTCTGATCGTAAAATACCTGTCATGATCTGTCTTCAAGGCACAAATTCAGGCATGCATTTATCTTGGGGTGAAGAACGAATGCCAGCCGATCCTATTAAAATTCATTATGGAGCAGACATTGCACGCCAGGCAGCTGCGCATGGTTTCTTGGCAATTTGTTTGGAGCAGTCTTGTTTTGGGGAACGACGAGAGCGCTGTCTAGTCAGCCCGTCAGAGGCTGTCTGCATCGATGCTGCAAATCATGCTCTATTACTCGGACGGTCTTTAGTGGGCGAACGTGCAAGTGATGTTACCTCGTTAGTTAATTGGTTAGTCGAGGGAGCGCCTGGCATGGCCATCGACCCTGAACGAATTTATATAGTAGGATCTTCATCCGGTGGCACAACGGCCTTATTTGCTAGTGCTATGGATGAACGTATCGCGGGAGTTATAGCGTCGGGATGTATAGGTTTCATTAGGAACACGCTTCTTACACGGGGTGATTCTGAGGGGCAAAATGTGGTTCCAGGGATTTTACGATGGTTTGAGCTTGATGCGGTAGTAGCATTAGTTGCGCCGCGTCCATTTATTACCGTATCCGGCGATCGTGATCACATATGGCCATTCGGTGGTGCGCAAAAAGTGGTTGAATCAGCTCGAAACGTATACACAGCGTTTGGTGCTGATGATCGATTAGCTGCAATAAGGGCAGAGGGGGGACACCGTTTTTATCCGAACTTGACCTGGCCTGCTTTCGCAAGACTTTTGATCACAGCCAATCATGAATTGCCAAAGGCTCTCATAAAAGCTGCGAGCGTTTAACCGTCCTTCAATATAAAGTTTTCCTGCACATATTCTATGAGTAGGTCAACGCAACGTGCAATGGTATTAGAGTCTGTATCAACAAGAAGGTCAGGCGTCTCAGGGGGTTCGTAGGGAGCCGACACACCCGTAAAATCTGGGATCTCACCTAACCGAGCTTTTTTATAGTGACCTTTTGGGTCCCGCGCCTCACATGTTGAAAGATCAGCTACAACCGCTATTTCGTGAAAACATTTACCGGAAGCTTTGCGCGCTTGCCTTCGGTCACTTCTGTATGGCGAAATAAATGCCGCAATAGTTATCAGGCCCGCATTAGCCATTAATGCCGCCACCTCGCCGACGCGTCTAATATTTTCGGTCCTATCTTCGGGCGAAAATCCCAAATCAGCATTGAGCCCACTACGCACGTTGTCACCATCAAGCACAAACGCATTATAGCCGGAGTCAAATAAACGGCGTTCAAGTTCTACCGCCAAGGTTGATTTGCCAGATCCTGGAAGGCCAGTAAACCAGAGGACCCCGCCTTTATGCCCGTTCCGCAATGCCTTTTCTTTATCGCTCACACTACTGTGGACCTCAACTAGGTTTTGATTTGATTTTGGACCGTTCTCTTCCTTGCTTCCCATTTTATAAGACCTTTATGACGTTTAACGATTTATGAGTACACATGCATATATATCAAGCTCGGGATTTTGCAGTGAGCACTATTCCCGTGACGGCTAAATCCTCGTCTGACACGTTACGTAAGCTTCGGGCAAGCCTAGGGCGGACCCGTTGAACAGCAGTCAAAGCTTTATTGCGACTTCTGATTGGGATGTCATCCCAGCAAACAGGCTTGAATTCATTTTTTATTCCTGCGAGGCGCGTGATCCAAATTTCACCGTCTAGGTTACTTTTTTCGAGCCATTCTCTGTAGCGATGAATGAGTATACGATTTGGGCGGCCTGACTCACTTGTCATGCGGCGATAAATTATTTCATTTATTGTCAAATAAGTTAGGGGGTGGTGGTTTGGAAACATCCCATGATCTCTCAAATCAATTCGGTGGATGAGGCTGCCACCTGGTTTAAGTGATTCTGCCATATCACGGAGGGCCCCTATAGGGTCAAATAAATGTTCTAATACTGCTCTTGAGAGTATTACATCATAGTATTCTTTACGTGAGGCGAAAAATTCCTCAGCGGCCACTCCTGGATAATACCCTAATCCATGGAGCGTAATCTCGCCAGGATCGCCAAGGAATGGGTTTTCTATACCTTCTTCTGAGCATAACTTACTGTATATCTTCCATTGCGCATCGTGATCCCTCTTTGAATAAAATCGATCGATAGCGTCGACTTCTTCCGCGCCATGGTTGAGCAGCAATAGGGCGATTCCAAAGTTGTCTCCAGGGCCGATCTCCGCGATACGGCCTTTAAACTTTTTGACCCGACCATATGTCAAGTAGTCGTTGTAAACTTTTCTAATGTAGGAAGTAGATTCCTTAGTCGAAAGTAGACCGTGGCGTGTCCCGCTCTCGGTTTCAATATTTCCACGAGCAATTTGTCTGCCAGTGCGCCAGTCATCAAAAAGATAATACAAGCAGCTGATAGCAATACTCTTCTTTGCAAGTTCCCTGACGCTCATTGCGTCTATCTCACATTTCCCAATAACAACCAGCGAGACGAGCGCGTTGCTTGATCAGCGCTAGTACAGTATCGATGGTTGGTGTTGGGTTTTTAGTAAGGATACCCAGTTCTTGAACGGCGCCGATTAGTGCATCTATTTCCATTGGTCTTCCACGCTCCAAATCTTGGAGCATAGATGTTTTGTGGGCACCTACGGCCTTAGCCCCTGCAATCCGTTTTTCGATATCAACGGACAGGTTTACACCAAGTGCATCAGCAATCTCTGCCGCCTCAAGCATCATCTTGCGGACCACTGATATTGCTCCATCATCATTGCAGATCTCCACAAGTGTTGCTCCAGTGAGAGCACTTATTGGATTAAAACTAAGATTACCCCAGAGTTTAATCCAAATCTCATCACGTATGCGCGTTCTAATGGGTGCTTTAAAGCCGCTCTGAATAAGTGCTTGGGAAATACACTTTACCCGCTCTGATCGGCTGCCGTCCGGCTCCCCCAGAGTAAAGCGATTTCCCTCTATATGTTGGATGACACCCGGTTGATAAATCTCAGCAGCGGGATAGACAACACAACCGATTACTCTTTCAGGCCCAATGCCATTCCATTGTTTGTCTCCCGGGTCCACGGCAGAAAGATGCTTATTCGAATATTTGCCTTCCGTTTGATAGAAGTACCACCAAGGCAAACCATTGACTGCGGTGACCACAGTTGTGTTTGGGCCCAACAGGGGTTGCATGTGTTCAACCAAACCGGGTACTGAATGCGCTTTTAATGTAACGAATACATAATCCTGTGGGCCGAGTATTGATGGGTTGTCAGTGGCCAGGGGATGGGTGACTCTCTGAGATCCAGCTCGAACAAGTTTAAGGCCGTTCTCTTGTATAGCAGACAAATGAGAACCGCGTGCAATCAGCGATACTTCGTGTTCACACGCGGCAAGTTCAGCTCCCATGAGTCCACCAATAGCACCAGCCCCAAAAATGCAGATTTTCATTGACCCAATCCAAGCTTCTCTGCAAGACCAATTCGTTGCATCTTGCCGGTAGCGCCCTTCGGAATTTCATTTACAAAAATTATTCTCCGGGGAACTTTGAAGTCAGCTAGCTTCTCCATGGCAAAGTCCTTAATTTCACGTTCGCTTGCATTTGCTCCCTCGACTAATACTATTGCGGCCGCAACTTCCTCACCGAGTTTTGGGTGCGGCATGGCAAATGTAACCACTTGTGCTACTGCCGAGTGTGCTTGAATGACATTATCGACTTCTAAGGGAGCAATCTTTTCACCTCCACGGTTAATTATTTCTTTTAATCGACCCGTAATCTTTAGGAATCCATCCGGATCCAGCAGCCCCTGATCTCCGGTACAAAACCATCCTTCTCTAAAATTACTTTTATTCGCCGTTGGGTTATTCTCATAGCCGCTGGTTACATTTGATCCCCGAATTACTATTTCCCCTACTTCCCCTTTCGGCAGTATTTGGCCGTCCTCTCCCATTATCTCAACTCTTGGCCCGGCGGCAACACCAACGCAGCCTGGTTTACGTAGTCCCGGCGGCAACTGATTACTCGTCATTTGATGGGCTGCCTCGGTCATCCCGTAAGATTCAATCACGGGTGCATTAAAAGTCTTTTCTAGTTCCTGCATAATTGAAGGAGGTAAGGATGAAGATGAGGAGCGAATAAAGCGTAACGATATCTTGGCGATAATTTCTGCATTACGCATGGCTCTAGATAGAATTGCTTGGTGCATTGTTGGCACTGCCGTGTACCAGGTGGGGGTAGCCTCATCGAGCCAGCTAAACACTTTTAAAGCATTAAAAGAGGGACAACAAAATACACTACCGCCAGCTGCCAATGAGGATAACACAGCTGCGATTAGTCCGTGAATATGGAAAAGCGGCATTATATTCATACATCTATCGGAGTTTGAGAGTGAAAGGGTAGCTCCAATGTGTCTCGCTGAGGCAGTAATATTGGCGTGTGACAGCGGAACTATTTTTGGGCGTGAGGTGGTTCCAGAAGTATGTAATACCAATGCGATATCCTCAGGCTCGGCCATGCCCCCATACTCTGAATCGTGAGTTTGTTCTCCAAGCAACGTAAAGGACCCTGCAGGATCGGTCTCGGACCAAGTAATTTCGATTACATTTATATTACGCGATTTAGCAACCTCTATCGCCGGAGAACTGCTGTTTTTTTCAACTATTAGTGCCTTGGCGCCAAGATCAGAGAGATAAAAATCAAATTCGTCAGCCCTGTAAGCTGGATTAAGTGGTGCTGTCGTTGCGCACGCTCCAACTGCTAGAAAAGTCGATGCCATTTCTGGCCCATTTGGTAAGACTATTGCCACCCTATCATTTCTTTTTATGCCAAGCGAACTAAGTGCTGCTATCGTACTTTTAATATGATCTCGGAGCTCCTGAAAAGTTAGACTTTTACGACCTGGCGCGCATATGGCTACTTCTTTAGAAATACCCTTTGCGAGGCATGATACTATGGTGTTGGTCATGAGCTACTCCCCCGAGCAAAAAGATAACTAAAACTTTCGAGTATTTTTCTTGCTTCACCGGTTAGAAATTTATGCGACAAATTAGTAGTTTAGGGCTTAAAAATATTTGTGGCTTAGCACGCATTTGGATTCAATAAAAAAATTCGGGGCTATTCTGTCATCTTGTTAATTTGACGCTGCATTTCATCAAGCCTTTTACGGAGTTCATCAACCTCCTCGGTTGCTGCATTGTTTTTTCGGTTTATGGGCTCGTCCGACGTGTTTTCTTTGTCAGTATTTTGCTCAGGAGTTGAAAACATTTTCAGTGTTTGCTGAAACATGGCGAGATTTTGTTTGCCTATTTCATCGAGTGAACCGAATGGAAATATTTTTCCGATGGTTTCTTTAAAATAGGATTGCAGCTGGTCTTGATTTTCAGCAAAGGTCTTCATGGAATGCTCTAGGTATTGGGGGATCATTATTCCCTTTATGTTATCTCCGTAGAAGCCGATGATTTGGCGGAGGAATCCAATAGGAAGTAAGTTCTCTCCTTTTGCCTCTTCTTCAACGATTATCTGTGTCAGAACGGATCGCGTTAAATCTTCCCCGGTTTTTGCATCGTGAACTATGAATTCGATACCGTCTTTCACCATTTGGCACAGGTGATCAAGTGTTACGTAGCTGCTAGTAGAAGTGTCATATAGCCTGCGGTTCGCATATTTTTTTATAGTAATAGGCTCATTTTCATCTTTTTTGGACGTCATGGCGGCCGGCCCCGATAATTTTGGTTACTCTCTACGTAACGGTATTTCCGCTACCCTATACTGCGCTGCATACTTCATAAAGCTTTAAGTGGTGTGCTAGTTAACGTAAAATTTCCCAGCTAGCTCTTAATTATTTATATGGGTATACTGATAAGATGTCGGACGGGGATGATTTAGCAAAACGTTATCTTGATTTGTGGCGGGAGCACCTTTCGACGGTAGCAACTGATCCGCAAACTGTGGACACAATGAGCCGTGTACTTTCGGGGTTCGAGGGAAAAACACCTGAGACAAGTTTGGCTACAATGTTTCCTTGGCTTCACATTTTCCAGGCTGCGGATTCGTCGCCGCGGGCAAAAACCGAAGGAGGTCCGGATTTTGATGCATTACTCCGCGCATTTGCCGGCCAACACCGGACTAACCCCGCGCCTCGGACCAAGGCCACTTCCCCTTCATCTGATGATGGCTCTGAATCTTTACATGAGCTCGAATGCCGCGTTACCGCTCTTGAAGAACAGATCGCTAAATTGGAGTCCAACTTTAAAAGCAGACGGAGAAAAAATTCTCAGAGCACTTCAAAGGCAGAGGAGTGACGTTTTTGCGGCCCGGGTTGAGAGGCTAAGTCGAGAAAGGCTGTCGGCTTTTATTAAGGGAGTCGAAATCTACCGTGATCATCCGTATCGGCGGAATCTTGAGGACCCACCGGTAGTTTGGGCTAAGGGATCTACGCGGCTTTTGGATTATGGTGATGTGCAAAAAACCAAGCCTGTCATTGTAATTCCATCGCTAATAAATCGGCACTATATTTTAGATTTAAGTGAAGAACGTAGTTTTATTCGTTGGCTGGCAGGCGAGGGATTTAGTCCTTTCGTTGTCGACTGGGGTATGCCAAGCCGAAGCGAACGATCATTTTCAATTGGTGATTATGTAAAGCGCTTGGACCATATTTTGCGTTGGGTCGCCGATTCTGCGAATTGTCGGTCTGTTTCAGTAATTGGTTACTGTATGGGTGGGATGCTTGCGATGGGTATGTCACTTCGCAACGTTGCGAAAATAGATAAGCTTGTTTTGTTAGCTACACCCTGGAATTTCCATGACGAGGGGTTTGCTTATGCCAACGCTATGGCAACCCTTTATTCAGCCTTGGAACCTTGTATCGAATTAGTTGAAGAGCTGCCGTCTGACGTTTTGCAGATTTGTTTCAATGCACTTGACCCCCTTTTGGTTGAGCGAAAGTTTGTTTCATTTTCTCACAAAGATCCTGGAACATCAGAATCAAGCGCATTTGTTGCTATCGAGGATTGGGTTAATGATGGAGTGCCATTGGTGACATCAGTGGCACGTGAATGTGCTTATGATTGGTATGGAAATAACAGCCCGGCGAGAGGCGAGTGGAAAATTGATGGCCACGCTATGAACCCCGCCTTTTTTGACAAACCTGCGCTTGTAGTAGTGCCGGCGAATGACCGCATTGTGACCCCAGCTTCAGCTAGTGCGCTGGGCAAAATTCTGCCCCAAGCGACTTTTCTTGAACCTGCTGCCGGCCATGTCGGTATGCTAGTTGGCCGTTCCGCTAGGAAGACATTGTGGAAGCCAGTGGCTAAATGGCTTTCCACACCCTAATAATTTTCAGCCCCGTATTACCGACTTCGGTATCATCAGATGAATACCTTTGTGTATGTTGACGGTTTGGCTGACACGCATGTCCGCGGCAAGACTACATAATGTGTAAGCTTCTTTCTTAGACAAGTTTGAGTTGTCACAAATAAATCGAATCATTTCGCGCAAAGCTTGCTTGGCCGCATTATCCAAAGAGGGATCAATGCCGATAGAAATAAAATGTGTTGCAGTTTCAACTCTTGGCATAGATAAATTCATATCTCTGTGTAGAAAAATTTCAAAGGTGCCTCTGAGACCTGTTTCAATAGCAGTGCCATTTGCCTCGCCATCCCCTTGGCAGCCATGGCCGTCTCCAACAGAAAATAATCCTCCTTCGACGAAAACCGGCAGAAAAATTGTTGCTCCTTTCGTAAGTAGTTTGATGTCGAGGTTTCCACCGAATGCGCGTGGTACCGTTGATGGTTGACGGCCCCATTCTCGTGGTGGCGCTGTGCCCATTACACCAAAGAACGGATCGAGCTGCAGCTCTGTGCCCCAGGGCAAAGTCGCAGTCATTTTTTCAGTGTCGATTGGTATCGTAGTAAGCTGGTAATGAGGAAAATCTTCAGGTAACGTTCCTGACAACGGCCGTATTCTATTGTACCCCCAATTAAAGTTTAGTTCGATATCCTTGATCTTTACTTCAAGAACATCGCTAGGTTTTGCATTTTTTATTGAAATCGGACCCGTTAGAATATGCCCCCCACCGTCTCTCTGACATTTTGAATGGATATCATGGTGAACAGGCGAGACTTCGAGGTTGTTATCGTCGGGCAAGTCGCTCGGCCCACCCGAAACTGTTTCGATTATCAGCGTATCTCCGGAGTCAATTTCACCAATCGAAGTAAGTGATCCATCAAAATAACCCCAATGAACAGTGCTAGGGGAGGGAACGAATTTGTGGCACCGCGCCATGGTAATTATCGTCCATTGAAGTTGGGTTTGCGTTTTTCCTTAAAGGCACCGAGACCCTCTCGTTTGTCTTCACTCTGGTCAATTTTTTGTGTTTCGCGAAGTGCAATTCCGGCTCGCTCTACCGGGCCTTTGGGTAATATGTCATCGCGGACAAAGCGTTTTAACATACTCATTACCAACGGCGCACTGTTGCGAAGTTTTACTGCGTATTCCATTGCTGCATCTATGTGTTGCCCTTCTGGCACCACCTTGTTAATCATTCCAATTTCATACGCTCGTTGGGCCGAAAATTTTGTGCCTGCAATCAATAATTCCATTGCAGCCTTATGAGGTATGCGGGCTGCCATACTTGCAATCATTCCTCCTGAGACACCTAATTGGGTTTCTGGGTAGTGGAAGACAGCATTTTCAGCAGCAACAGCGAGATCAGCAAACTGCACTAATACTATTGCTGCCCCAATACAGTAGCCGGAGACAGCAGCAATTACTGGTTTGTCTAGATCGAGTCCGACACCAGGAATTGCAGTCCAGGTAGGGGGGTTGCGCGGCGGTCCGTTTACATCAGCGCCGGCAGAGAATGAGCGAGTACCAGCTCCCGTTACTATGGCTACAGCCTCGTCACTTTCTTTGAAGCGATTCATTGCATCGCGGAGACCAGCAATCACCTCGTCATTGAGCGCATTTAGCTTATTAGGCCTATTAATTGTGATAATGGCGACGCGATCATTTATTTCATAAAGAACGACAGGGTCAGTCATAAATTTCTCCTTTTTGAGCCTTATTTTGTAGATTGCAAACCGAGATTAACCACCCCAGCTTCCGAAAAATCTTTGATTTCAGTGTGGCTGTAACCAAGCTCCCTAAGTACTGCATTTGAATGTTCACCGATATTAGGCGCGTGCCCCCTGCTATCATTCTCCTTTAGTCTTTCTGGTCCCGGTGGATTTACAACGGGGATCTTGCCAACCCCGGCCTGTTCAATCCATGTGAAGCTATTTACAAGTTGGCAATGCTCGTCATTTAGCACATCATCATAGTTATTTACTTTTGCACACATAAGGCCTGTCTTATTGAAGGCATCTACCCAGTATTCACAGGTTTGTCCTATTATCGTTTCCTGCATCATCGAATTAATCTGGTCTGCATTGGCAATGCGGTCTTGGTGTGAAGTAAACTGCGGATGATTTTTGATATCTTCCCGATCCAACAGATCGCAAGTTTGAATAAAATGTTCGGGTTTTGCTCCCGAAATTGTCACGTATCCGTCTTTTGCACGAAATGTACCTACTGGCATACCAAAGGCATGAGGTTGATGCCCACTAACATGTTGCCGTATCAACTGAGCAGCTTGTGGTGCTAAAGCTGCTTGCATGAGGCTGATATCAAGGTATTCGCCTGAAGCACTTATTGATCTTGAAATTAGAGCGGCCATTGTTGCTTGTAGGGCGTAAAGGCCGGTTAAGTAATCAACTATTGAGATACCGACCCGAATGGGTTGATTGCTTGTGTCTATCGTGACTGACATGAGCCCTGAAAAAGCTTGCAATATAAGATCCATAGCCGCGCGTTGGGCATGTGGACCAGACTGACCAAAACCTGACACTGAAAGATATATTACGTTGGGATTTGTCTCTTTCACCGTTGGATAATCAAGACCAAGACGCTTAATAACGCCGGGCCTAAAACTTTCGGTAACTATGTCTGCACCAGCCGCAAGCTTTAACGCGATCTCATGTCCCTTTGGATGCTTCAAGTTTATAGCCAGAGATCGCTTGCCGCGCGCCGTGACCAGAGATTGGGCTCCGTGGTCTCCTTTTAAACGGCCGCCCGTGTTGCGTATCCAGTCGCCATCAACCGCCTCCACTTTAACAACGTCTGCACCGTATTGTGCCAGCATCATGCTGGCATAGGGCCCAGCAATACCAGCAGCAAAATCACAAACCTTAATTCCACGTAAAGGTTGGTTTTGGGTCATAAAACTCTCATTGTTTTAGTTGTTGCACAACAGTACTCTCGAATGAACAGTATGTTCAGGCAATAAAGATAGAATCAACTTCATGACATCTACAAAGAGGAACAATTTTTGCTCTCACCAATTCAATGGTTCAATTTTAGGCTTAAATCACGTGTAAAAAATGATAGAAGACTGTGGATTTTTAGTTAAAAACAGTTCCCCGTTGCAAGTGTGATTTTCATGTAAACTATTATAGGCTAAGCGTTGAGACAAATGCTCCATGATCCAACCACTCATCTTTTTTTGAAAATAGACATATTTGGAATAAATTTTAAGAACATGAGTCCTGTTTGAGCGATTTGAGAAATAGAGGGCGACAATCATGGCTTACCTTAACTCTCCCTGTAAGGGCATTTGTCATACTCGTGAGTTTGATGGAGTTTTAATGTGTTGTGGATGTCTGCGTTATCCAAGAGAAATTGAAGATTGGTTCCACATGACAGATGACCAAAGGCATCATATTCTCAAAGCCCTTCCACATCGTAACTCAAAACAATGGCGATTAATGAATCCAAATAGACAATTTCCAACAACTTTTAATGCGAAAGTGTAACAAACGGGAATTGATTTTAAATACTATTTTATAGGAAGTTTTTTATTGTTTGCAGGATCGTCGCGGGTGATTGATATTAAGGTGGTCTTTCATAAACTTTGATTATAGATACGACAAGCCATTGTAAGAGGCTACATAATCATGGCAGAATTGGAAAGAATAATAGATTTTTGGGGTAGGGATTAATTATTATGACTGATGTAGTGATCGCTGGGGCTGCTAGAACACCTGTAGGGGCTTTTTTGGGCAGCTTTAGTAGAACACCCGCTGCGCATTTGGGTGCAGTAGCGGTCAAGGAGGCGTTAAGTAGAGCGAAAGTTGCACCTGATGAAGTTGATGAAGTCATCATGGGGCAAATCTTAACTGCTGGGCAAGGGCAAAATCCTGCTCGCCAAGCGGCAGTTACGGCAGAAATCCCTTATGAAAAAACTGCACTCCAGATCAATCAGCTTTGTGGTTCTGGATTAAGAAGCGTTGCGATGGGCATGCAGTCAATTATTCTGGGTGATGCAAAAATTATCGTCTCTGGTGGACAGGAAAATATGAGTCAAGCACCTCATTGTGCGCAAATGCGCAATGGACAGAAAATGGGAAGTATTGAATTCGTGGATACCATGCTCAAAGATGGACTCTGGGATCATTTCAATGGGTACCATATGGGAGTGACTGCAGAAAACGTTGCCCAGAAATGGCAAATATCTCGGGAGCAGCAAGACGAATTCGCTTATAGAAGTCAGCAGAAAACGAAACTAGCATTCGAGGCTGATCGTTTCAAAGATGAGATTGTGCCAGTGGAAATCTCGACACGTGGTGGGAATGTTGTTGTTGATCGTGATGAACACCCGAAACCGAATACAACGCTAGAGGATTTGAAGGGGCTTCGTCCGGCCTTTGCCAAAGATGGCACCGTCACGGCTGGCAGTGCCTCCGGGATAAATGACGGGGCCGCTGCAACAGTGCTGATGAAATCTAGTGAAGCTGAGGCGCGCGGTATAGTACCTTTGGCACGCATTGCATCATGGGCTACCGCAGGCGTGGATCCTGCGGTAATGGGTTCCGGCCCTATACCAGCTAGTCAAGAAGCACTCACAAAGGCAGGTTGGAGCGTTAACGATTTAGATTTAATCGAGGCAAACGAAGCCTTTGCAGCTCAAGCGTGTGCCGTTAATAAAGAAATGGCTTGGGATACTGAGAAGGTGAATGTTAACGGTGGCGCGATTGCGCTAGGGCATCCTGTTGGTGCTTCAGGAACGAGAGTGTTAACCACCTTAATTTTCGAAATGATGAGGCGGGAAGCCAAGAGGGGTCTCGCTACACTATGTATCGGAGGCGGGATGGGTATAGCCATGTGCATAGAGCGCGGTTAAATTGTGCAAAATCCCGCCGTGTAAGCTATGGCCGTATGCTTTCTTCACTCGATCATTAATTCGGGTAAGGACAATTGTCAGGTAGTATCTAACTTCATTAGCTGAAAGGGGGGCAAATTGGTCAGAACAGTTTTAGTTACCGGAGGTACGCGCGGTATAGGAGCCTCTATTGCAGTGGCATTTAGGGATGCTGGGTACTCTGTAGCTGCAAATTATGCAGGTAATGATGAAGAGGCTCAAAAATTTGAGCAAAAAAACGGAATACCGGTATTCAAATTTGATGCTGGTGATTATCAAGTTTCGTGCGATGCTGTTGAAGAAGTAAAGAGCAAGGTGGGCCCCGTTGATGTGTTGGTCAATAACGCCGGAATAACACGTGATGCCCCTCTGCATAAAATGAAAATGGTCCAGTGGAGCGAGGTCTTGCGTACAAACCTCGATAGTTGCTTTAATCTCAGCAGCGCAGTCATTAACGATATGCGTGAACGCTGCTTTGGCAGAATTATTAATATTTCGTCGATCAATGGACAGAAGGGACAATTCGGGCAAACTAATTATGCTGCGGCGAAGGCAGGCATGATAGGGTTTACCAAGTCGCTTGCGTTAGAAAATGCATCAAAGGGTGTAACCGTTAACGCAGTGGCCCCCGGATATATAGGCACTGACATGGTGCGGGCGATTCCTGAAGAGATAACCAATCAGCACATCTTGCCGCAGATCCCGGCTGGTCGGCTGGGCGAACCCATTGAAGTAGCTCGCTGTGTAGTTTTCCTGGCTTCAGATGAGGCTTCTTTTATAAACGGTTCTACTCTGACCGTGAACGGCGGTCAGTATTTAATCTGACATGGCGTTAAGTAATGAAACTCGTCCGCGCACTGGGTAGCGTGGGTCGCAATAGCCATGTGTGGTAGCTTGTCCGGGAGGGCACAATTGATTTATTAATTCCTCATCTTCTTCTGTCCAAGCGCCATTCATTGCCTCTACATAACCTTGCCAATGAGCTATGGTTCTTGGGCCGCCGAGCACCCCAGAAATAATTTTATTGTTTAGCAACCACTGTATGGCAAACGTCACTGGTTGCATTTTACGTTTTTTACAATGCTGTTTAATTTTTTGAGCAGCATGAAGACTTTCTATCCGCCATTCAGTTTGCATAAGACGGCGGTCTTGTATTCCCGCCCTTGTTTCAGGCCCCGGGTCTATACCTGGCTCATAAATCCCTGCCAAAACACCTCTTGCTAGCGGAGAATAGGGAACTACTCCAATGCCGTAGTGTGCACAAGCTGGCAAAATATCCGTTTCTGGCATTCTATTAAAAGCATTATAATAAGGCTGAGCGACAATTGGTTTAGGCACACCAAGTTGTGCGGCCGTATGAACAAGCTCGCCGATCTGCCATCCACGATGATTTGAAAAGCCCCAGTAGCGAACTTTCCCAGCAGCAATAATGTCCCCAACTGTACGAACAGTCTCGTCAATTGGCGTTTCCCAATCGACGTGATGGAGATACCATACGTCTAAGAAACTCGTTTGCAATCGTGTGAGGCTGGAATCAATAGCTTCTAATAACCATTTCCGGGAAAGTGCCTTTTTCCGAGTTTCTGTTCCTGCGGCTGATCCAACTTTGCTAGCAATTATCCACTCGTTGCGGGCATGTTTGGTCAATTTCCCAACTATTTCCTCTGAAGCGCCAGCGGCGTAGCCGTCTGCTGTATCGATGAAATTAACGCCAACATCACGCGCTGACTCAACAATGCTCTTTGCGTCTACATCCCGCGTTGTATCGCCAAATGTCATCGTCCCTAAGCAAAGGCGAGATACCTTAAGCCCGCTATTGCCGAGCAACACGTATTCCATAGCTAACCTTCGTTTATGTAACCATCAACTTCTTATGTACCGCAGCCCTTGCTCTCGTCAACTGGAAGTGCGATTTTAGGTAGGATAAGGAGTATAGGTCATGACACGGGAGTATCCAAATCGTCCCTTCGTTGGTGTCGGAGCTGTTGTCTGGCGCAATGAGCAAGTGTTGTTGGCCGAGCGAGCAAAATCACCCCGACGTGGACATTGGAGCATTCCAGGAGGCGCTCAAGAATTGGGTGAAACCATGCGTGAAGCTGTTTGTCGTGAGGTATGCGAGGAAACAGGTGTAGAAATCCGCATTTTAGGCTTGGTAGATGTCGTAGATACTATAAGGCGTGATAAAAAAGGTAGGGTAAAATATCATTATTCATTAATAGATTATGCAGCCATTTGGACATCAGGCACTTTAAAGGCCGGCGATGATGTTTCTGCCTGTCGCTGGTTTAGTCTTAGCGAAGCAATGAAGGTCATTCAATGGGAGCGGACACGCAATATAATTTTAGCCAGCCGGGCATTTTTAACAGTTTGATCTATTTTTTATATTCCGTTTCTTGCATTGCGGGTCGCTGGCGGAACCCTTCAAACCACGCCGCCAAATTACCGCGATAGCCACGCCAGTCTCCGATAATACGGGACTGATCTAGGAATCCCAAAAAACAGCCGATAGCAATTGGGCCAATTGTAAGTTTATCAGTAGAGAAGGGTGCCTCGCTTTCAAGTGTGTTAAGTGTACTTTCTACCGCCTGACGCCAGCGGCCAAGCCAGTATGGCGATCGGTTTCCACTAGGCCGACCCGCTTCATAAGCGAGTTTAACGGCATCATCCATACCACCATCCCCAAGAGCTTGCTGACGCAGTGCGGTCCAGCGGTTCATTCCATTTTTGGGGAATAGGACTGGTTCTGAGGTTAAAGAGTCTAGGTATTCGCAAATAACTGGAGAGTCGAATAAAGAATTACCGTTATTATCAATTAGTGTCGGGACTTTTAGAAGCGGGTTGATTGGCCCTAATTCAGTAGGACGATTGTGTCTTTCACTCTTAAAAAATTCCACTTCCCTGTAGAGATTTTTTTCGAAAGCAACAATGCGTACCTTGCGAGCAAAGGGGGATAATGGGGAGAAGAAAAGCTTCATTTATTTGACGCTCCGAGCTGTCTGGCGTTGGCTTGCTTTGTAGTTGCTTGAAATGAATCTCGGTCACTAATCTCACGGTACCAAGCTCCAAGCTTCGGATTTTTATGGTGCCAGTCATTATTTGGTTGCCGTTCATTGACGTAAGCAAGGCCGCAAGCTAGAGCAATTCCACCGATCGTCATTGGCCCCTCGACGAGATCAAAATTTTTCTCTGTCCAGCTTATAATTCGTTTAATAGCACTTTCATGTTTCATAACCATTTCATCCGATCGAAACTCTTCTGGGCGTGCTAATTCTTTATAGTGGGATTGAGGCGCCTCGGTAAGCCCATCGCCCAATGCTTGAAGCTTTAGAGCTTTGAAACGCATTTCGCTCTCCTGCGGGTGAAATATGGGATCCCCATCCAGCCAATCGAGATATTCACATATGACAGTGGAGTCAAAAAGAGTTGTTCCATCCTCTAATCTTAGGGCGGGTACTTTTCTCAAGGGATTATCTTTTTCAATATCTTGATTTTCCCCATAGAGGTCCGTATCCCTGAGCTCAAGTTTCCCGAATATGCCTTTCTCAAGTGCTACCATCATGCATTTGCGTGCAAATGGTGAGCGCGGTGTAACTCGAAGTATTAACATTTTCTCCTACCTTTTCTCCGAGGTATGGTAGCACGGAACGAGTATTTTTTCATTAACTACTCAATATGGTAATATTTCGTTGTGAATAATGACGTAGTTTACTTGAACAACTTTTACAACAGTCGCATTGGTATTATTAGCCAGAGGCTGATAGAAGCTAAACTGCGTCGGCTTTGGCCTAGTAGCACCGGAATGACTGTCCTTGGACTGGGATACGCAATCCCTTATTTGGCGCCGTTTCATAATGGGTCTGGATTAGCACTTGCAGCCATGCCAGCATCTAAAGGGGTGATACATTGGCCAAAAAGAGCTCCTGGATTGGTTACGCTATCGGCTTATGATGAGTTACCATTTCCAGATCGCTCGATTGATCGATTGCTTGTCGTGCACGGACTTGAAGATGCTGAGAATATTCCAGCCATTCTGCGCGAATTATGGAGAGTTGTAAAAGATGAAGGACGTATAATAGTCGTTGTTCCAAACCGACGGGGATTATGGGCAAAGTTAGAAAAAAGATCACCATTCGGCTGTAGTCGCTCCTTTAAGTCGGGGCAAATTCGGCAACTGTTAGAAGACGGATTATTTGTACCGTTAAGGGTGGAGAATGCTCTTTATTTCCCACCAACCCGATGGGAACTAGTTCTGCAGCGCGCATGCTCTATTGAGAAAATCGGGCATTGTTCCCTCAGGTCTCTGGGCGGCGTTTTGATCGTCGAAGCATCAAAACAAATTTATGCGGCCTCGATAGAAAAAAAACAGGCGGTTGGTTCCGGGCAAGGCCTCGTCAAAGTGCACGACAGCAACGTTGCATCGCGAGGTTAGGAAATTTGTTACACGGATCCCGATGCTATCTCCATTTCTAATACTTCAATGCTAACTGCATCGATCACGCGAAGTGCAACATCGACTGAATAGCCCTGGCGCCCGAGAGAGGCTATATCTTTTTCGCGCTGCTCTTTTCGGTCAACTGTGCGCCACGGGCCAAGCCGACGGCGCCGGCAATAATTAGAGGCCGCTTTAACTTCTGTTGCTTGAGAGTCTTTGAGCTGTTCATCAAGCACCATGTCAATGGTCTCGTTTTTTACACCCTTTGCCCTCAAATTAGATCTGATTGCTCTTCCGGAAGCGCCTCTTCGTCTCATACTTGCAGCTCGTGCTGCTGCATATGAGGTATCATCAAGCAATTTTGCTTTGCAATATCGTTTTAGGATTTGGTCAACGAAACAGGCACCCTCCACGCGGTCCGTACCGTGTGCCCGAGCGGAGCGATCAACTCGGCGCATTAATACGCGTCGCAGGTTTTCGGTAGAAGTTGCGTAACGCTGTAAATAAAAGAGGGCGGCGTTTTCTAGCGATTTTAAAGTAACTTTGCGGGGATTTTTTTTCTTTCTAGTGCGTATTTTTTTAGACATATTAAAAATCAATACTTTTAACCGAAATGTGAGCTGATGTGATGGCCATCACTGCAAGCTTTTCTGATAATGCCGATATTCCAATATGGAGTCTTGGCCTCAAGCCTACCCTGCCCCTTCCTATTGGCATTGGTTAGGGTTCCAAAACGGCGGCATAGAATTGCCGCCGTTTTTATTCTCGGGCATGTGAATTAAATTCGATTTAATAAAATTCCTGCTTGTTTGAGAAAAACGTAATTATAGACGATAGTAATCACATTTAATAAAATTTAGATAGCAGTCTCTGCATCTTGGTTAAGCTTGCGTTAATAAATTTGTTTTAATACCGTGTCCCTGATGTTGTCTGTATTTCTATAAATCAGCACAAATTTCCATGGTGTATCGATACGTAAATATTTCTCGTTCACTATTTCCTACGAAATAAAGGCTTATGACTGAATTAAAAAAATATCGAGAGCCTCGCACATTTGGCGCTATAAATTGGCGTGGATTATGGACCCTTTATGTCAAGGAGGTTCGACGGTTTCTTAAGGTGTGGACACAAACTATTATTGCACCGGTAATTACGTCACTCCTATTTTTGGCTATATTTGACTTGGCGCTGGGACGGGCCGCTGCCATGGTTGGAGAAGTGACGTTCCTAGAATTTTTGGCGCCAGGCCTTATTATGATGATGATAGCGCAGAATGGTTTTGCTAATACGTCATCTTCCATCTTGATAGCAAAAATTCAAGGCAACATTGTTGATTTTCTGATGCCACCAATCGGTGCGTCAGAGTTGATGTTTGCTTATGTATTCTCTGGTGTTACCCGTGGCATCGTGGTTGGTATTGTGACATTGGCAGTTATGTCGTGTTTCGTATCAGTTAGCATCTACAATGTCGGTGCCGCCATGTTTTTTGCCGGTGCTGCTTCATTGATGATGTCTATGTTAGGCGTTATAGCGGGCTTATGGGCAGAAAAATTCGACCATATGGCAGCGGTTACGAACTTTGTTGTAACCCCGCTTTCTTTTTTATCGGGGACATTTTACTCAATCGAATTACTACCCGATATTTTTCAAAAAATAGCAATGTTAAACCCTCTTTTTTACATGATAGATGGTTTTCGGTATGGGTTTATAAATTATGCTGATGCTCCACTCTGGCTTGGAGTAACTGTTCTAATCGGAGTAAATATATTTCTTTGGTGGTTGACTGCGCGCCTTTTGGATAAAGGTTATAAGTTAAAGGGTTAGATTCGTAATGATCTGACGCTGCCCTTTGCTGCGGTTTAGTTGCCTCGTAAAGTTGACAGCCAAGCCGTGAAATCAGATTATCTAGTTTTCCGTATATTCACTTGAACTGGTAAAAATGTCTGTTTTATATAAAAATAAATCAACAGCGGTGATGCCAACATATGCTCGGGCTGATATCTCTTTCGACAGTGGTGATGGTGCATACTTAGTAGCAACAGATGGGACTCGTTACCTTGATTTTTGTGCGGGGATAGCGGTTAATGCGCTTGGACATAGTGATCCACGGTTAGTCCGAGTATTAAGTGAGCAGGCCAAGAAAGTTTGGCATACTTCCAATCTTTTTCGTATTCCTGACCAAGAGATATTGGCAGATCAGTTGGTGGCATTATCTTTTGCGGATCTTGCTTTTTTCTGCAATTCGGGAGCGGAGGCGGTGGAAGGAGGGATCAAGTTATGTCGGAAGTATCATAGCGCAAATGGTGAGCCACAGCGTTATAGAATATTGAGCTTTGAAGGCTCATTTCATGGTCGGACTTTGGCAACCTTATCAGCATCAAAAAATGCTGGTCATCTTGAGGGGTTTGGACCTGAGACGAAAGGATTTGATATTCTGCCATTTGGTAACACTAATGAACTAAGGGCTGCAGTAACGGAGGAGACAGCTGCTATATTAGTAGAGCCAATTCAAGGTGAGGGGGGGATTAGGCCTGCAGAACATGACTTCCTGAGGGAAGTGCGTTCAATTGCAAATGAATTTGGATTGCTGGTTTTCTTTGACGAGGTCCAATGCGGCATTGGGCGTACGGGGAAATTATGGGCTCATGAATGGGCTGGTGTCGAGCCGGACGTGATGGCTGTTGCGAAGGGTCTTGGAGGAGGATTCCCTATCGGTGCTGTTATGGCAACATCAGAGGCTGCAAAGGGGATGGTCGCTGGTACACATGGGTCGACATTTGGCGGTAACTATCTCGCTGGTGCTGTGGCGAGAAAAGTTTTGGAGATCGTATCGGAAGAGAAGTTTTTAGGGAAAGTACACGAAGTAGGCAAACTGCTGCGCCATGAAATAGCAAAACAGTGTGAAATGCATCCAACAATTTATAAGGGGGTGAGGGGCAAAGGCCTCATGCTTGGGATAAAATGTGGGCCGCCAAACAGCGAGTTAGTTAAACTCCTTAGAGACGAAGGTTTGTTGACTGTGGGGGCTGGTGACAACATTTTGCGATTAGTTCCTCCTTTGATTATTGATGAGCACCATGTTGCCGAGGCGGTAAGCATGCTCTCTACGGTGGCAGATAAGTTAGAGAAGAAAAAATCTGGGAAAAAGGATTAAAAGGTGCCACGACATTTTCTTGATCTGGATCGGCTTGATGAGCAAACATTGCGGCGGTTGCTTTCTCTCGGGGAAGAGTACAAGCGTGGATCTATCCATAGTCAAGTGCCGCTGAGCGGCAAGACTTTAGCTATGGTTTTCGAGCAACCCTCCACAAGAACACGGGTAAGTTTTGAGGTGGGTATGCGGCAGTTGGGTGGTGATGTTGTGCTGCTCAGTGAGTCGGAAAGTCAGCTGGGCCGTGGTGAGACGATTGCTGACACTGCTCGAGTGTTGTCACGATATGTGGACGGCATAATGTTACGAACAAAATCGGCTGAAAATTTGGAGGAGTTGGCACAGTATTCGACCGTTCCCGTAATAAATGGTCTCACAGATTTAACACATCCCTGTCAAATTTTGGCTGATATTATGACCTTTGAAGAACACAAGGGCCCTATCACGGGTCGGCGCGTTGCCTGGTTAGGTGACGGAAATAATGTAGCTGCGAGCTGGATACAAGCTTCAGTGAAACTCGGGTTTCCACTGCGTCTAGGGTGTCCCCGGGGGTTTGGCCCCGAGGCGAGGTTGATTGAGTGGGCAATAAGTGAAGGCGGCGATGTTCTTTTAACAGAGGACCCTGATGAGGCCGTACGTGGAGTCGATTGTATTGTTACGGATGTTTGGGTTTCGATGGGTGATCGCGACTTAAAACGTAGGCATGAGTTATTGCAGCCTTACCAGGTAAATCAACGAATAATGTCGTTAGCCGAGGACGCTGCCATTTTCATGCATTGCCTTCCAGCTCATCGTGGTGAGGAAGTCACTGCTGATGTTATTGATGGGCCGCAATCCGTAGTTTGGGATGAGGCAGAAAATCGACTTCATGCACAAAAAGGTGTATTAGCTTGGTGCATGTCGTAGCTGATGGGGCAGTTGCCCCTAAAAACGATTTTGTTCTTCCTTTTTTGTTGGATGGATTGGAACTTCATGGACGACTTATTCGATTGGGATCCGCCATTGACGAAATTATTCTTGCCCATGACTATCCTTGGCCGGTAGCTCATTTATTGGCAGAAGCATTGACGCTAACTGCAATGTTAGCGTCCATTTTTAAGTATAAAGGCGTGCTAAATTTACAAATAAAAGGAGATGGTCCGGTTGGCTTAATTGTTTGTGATGCAACGGATGGCGGCCTACTGAGAGGTTATGCTAAATTTGAGCGCAACCGCTTGCCTCCTTTCTGCTACAAAAAAAACAATGCAGCTCGATTATTAGGAGAGGGCTATCTTGCTTTTACAGTTGAACGTGGCCCGGATAAAGAGCGTTACCAAGGTATAGTCGAATTAGGCGGTAGAACACTTGAACAATGTGCCCATCATTATTTCCAGCAATCGGTGCAATACGACGCGGTGTTGAAGCTAGGAGTATCTCAGGACAGAGATAAAACCTGGCGGGCAGGTGGGATTATGCTTCAGTGTTTGCCCAGACAAGAATCAATAGCGTTTGGCAAAAAAATCGATGAGGCATGGAGTAAACACCGAGACTTAGTGCAGAAAATAAAACCAATCACCCTATACCAAAGTGGTATTTCACCATTTACGGTGCTTTTTGAGCTATTCAATGGTGATAATATTCGTGTGTACGAGGCTAAAAATCTGCGTGCAAAATGCAGTTGTTCTAAAGAACGGATTGAGGTGGTTCTGGCTGCTCTGCCGAATGAGGAAATAGAGAGCTTGAAGGTAAACGGAAAGATAGTTGTTACGTGTGAGTTTTGTAATCTACAGACTATTTTTTGTGAGAGTGATCTAACTGAATTGCGCGATAGAGGAAAGCTGGAATGACGAGCATTATCTCTAATCTACGGTGGTTGTTGGGTTTTTTTTCTTCCTTAATTGTTTTGGTTGCCTGTGAAGCTCCACGGGAGATACCATTATCGGGCCCTACATCATTCTCTGAACTTCCAAAAATTAACCTTAATGTGGCAAAGATTGACGTTAAACGAATTTACAAAGCTCCATTGCGGTTTCCTCACATAGAGCACGAAATGCCGGACAAACTTTTAGATGCTGCTGAAAGATGGGCCACGGATCGTTTGCGCGCGGTGGGCAAATATGGGGTGGCAAGTTTGACCATTGATCGGGCGAGCGTGGTTGAAGTGAAGTTAGAAAAAGTTGGGGGCATTCGTGGTGCTTTTACAAGTAATCAAGGTGAGCGTTACGATGTAGTTCTGTCAGTCGGCATAGAAGTGCTTAAGGCGGCAAGTGGGGGACAAGCGGTAGCGCGGACAATTGTAAAAGCTAGCCGCACTATTTCTGAAGATGCAACGCTTGCGGAACGGGAACGATTGTGGGAGCAAATGAATAATGATGTTATGAGCGAATTCAATCAAGCTTTTGAGGCACGCTTACGTAGGCACCTGAGTGCTTTTATAAAATAGAGCTTTATTCGCGCCAAAATGAAGGCGCTAACAGCACGAAAATAGTAAATAATTCGAGCCTGCCAATTAACATTCCAAAAGATAAAAGCCATTTTGCAGAATCGGGCAGTGTGATGAAGGTTCCGGTAGGACCAATTGTGGGGCCCAAGCCGGGTCCTACGTTAGAAATTGCTGTGGCAGCTCCTGATATCGCTGTGAGAAAATCAAGTCCCATTAGCCCAAGACCCGTGGCCAAGACAGCAAAGGAGAGGGCATATAAGAAGAAAAATCCCATAACTGAGCTCCCAACTGTCTCGTCGATTGGTTTTTTATTATAGTACGAGAGGAAAACGCCATGGGGCTCGTGTAATTTTCGAATTTGAGTTAAAGCAGTTGCATACAGCACTTGGAATCGGAAAACTTTGATCCCACAAGTTGTTGAGCCTGCACAGCCTCCAATGAACATAAGAAAAAGAAATGAAGCGAGAGCAAACGGACCCCATGCACTAAAATCTGTGGTGGAATAACCGGTGCCGGTTATCACTGAGACCACGTTGAAGGCACTATTTGAAACTGCGGCAACGGGATCCTTCCCCTTTGTGTGCCACAAATATATTGCAAGCGCACCCACGGCTGTGATCACGATGGTAAAAAACCACTGCACTTGGCTGTCACGCCATAGAGCTCTTAAATTACCACGCAAGACTTTCAAATAAAGAACGAATGGTAAGCTTCCAAGCAGCATGAAAACAATTGATATAAGTTCTATTTTGGTATCCTCGAAGTAACCTATTGAAAGGTCATGAGTTGAGAATCCTCCAGTTGCAATGGTAGTCATAGCGTGCGCAATGGCATCAAATCCAGACATGCCATTGATCCAGTACAGAAATGCACAAACTACTGTGAAGGAGAGGTAGATAAAGCCAATGTAGGCAATCAACTGTGCTGCGCGAGGCATAATCTTTTCTGACTTGTCTGAAGACTCCATACGGAATAACTGCATGCCGCCAACTTGAAGAAGTGGCATGATTGCGATTGCCATTCCTATTATCCCAATCCCCCCTAGCCACTGGAGCAAGGCTCGCCATAGAAGAATGCCTGGCTGGACATTATCTAAGCCCACTATAACTGTCGACCCAGTGGTAGTAATCCCAGACATTGCTTCGAAGAAAGCGTCAGTGTAAGTCAAATTTAGGTCAGCAAAAATCATTGGAAGAGCGCCAAATGCGGGAATAATGACCCATGCAAGTGATGTTAAGAGAAAAGCTTGGCGAACATTGATGCTTTTTTTCCCCCGCCGCGCACTCGAGAAGACAAAAAGTCCCCCCATAAAGCCAGTAAAGCCTGCGGAGATTGCGAAAACCTGCCAATCGTTGTTACTGCTTACTAAGTCAGCGATAGCAGGTAAACACATAGCCCCAGCTAGAGTTGACAACAACACACCGAGAATGAACAGAACTGGACGAAAGTCGAGCATGGCAAAAGGCCCACTCAAGTTTGAATTTCAATGCACTTTATACTAGTACACCATCACGAATTTGCGAAGATTAGTTAAGTAAATAAGATCATGCAGAGTTAGGTTGAAAAGCTGGGACCGCCCCCTTCTATAAACGAAAGGAATTCACGCCGAGTTTTTGAATCATCACGAAATGCACCTAACATATGGCTAGTGATCATCGACACGCCAGATTTTTTAACCCCACGGGTCGTCATACATTGGTGTTGAGCCTGAACTACTACACCAACACCCTTAGGCTCTAACACTTCGTCTATAGTCTTGGCTATTTCAGCCGTAAGTTTTTCTTGTATTTGGAGGCGTCTAGCAAAGATCTCCACAACACGCGCCAATTTGCTGATGCCAATGACTCTGCTAGACGGAAGATACGCCACATGAACTTTTCCAATTATTGGCACCACGTGGTGTTCACAATGCGAAAAGAATTGGATGTCTCTGAGAACCACCATTTCATCATATCCACCCGTTTCTTGAAAAGTGCGTTCGAGAACATCGACGGGATCTTCATTATAGCCCGAAAAATACTCGTCCCAAGCTCTTACGAAGCGAGCTGGGGTATCAACAAGGCCTTCCCGGTCGGGATTGTCACCAGCCCATTGGATGAGTGTTCGTACAGCCTTTTCAGCTTGCTCACGGCTGGGACGCGACTCCGCCGCGCCTTTTGCCGTTGGTTGTGCCGTCATTAGTTTCTAACCTCTTTCAGCCTAGCAATTGTGTGTTTTTAGATAGCAAATTCTACCGTGATTTTAACGTAGAGTTTTTACCGGAATTTCCGACTCTTCAAAATATATAGCTTTGGCCCATCAATTCAACTGCATTGGCTGATGCGGGCTATCGAGTGAAAATGCAGGTATACGAACGTCAAAACATTCTCCGTTTGGTGCTTCCATCTGATAGGTCCCCACCATTATACCTGACGGCGTTTGCAAAGGCGTTCCACTAGTATACTCAAAATCATCACCCGGCCCTAGTACAGGCTGTTCACCCACAACGCCGGGCCCGCGAACCTCTTGAACTCTGCCATCTGCATCAGTTATCTGCCAGTACCGTGTCCGCAATTGTACAGTTTGTATCCCATTATTCTCTATTTTCACATGATACGCCCATACAAAATGGTTTTCGTCCGGTGCAGATTGATCTTCAAGGTAGAATGGCTTGACCGTCACATTGATGTCGCGGGTACGTTTCTGATACATTTCCTATTCCTGTGCGCCGCAGCGGTTTATAGTATATAGTTTAACCCACTGTTTAGTCATTTTGTCAAAGTAAAAACTCCAAATTTTTTATCCATTGGATCCAGAGCTGCATGATGCTCCGCCGAGCACGCAGAATTTACTGCAGTGAGGGTGTTTTAACTTTACTGGGTGCTGCGCACTGGCAAGTGTCGAGCCAAAATCGAATGTTCTCTCATATGGCAAAAGGGTGCATGGTGAAACAACTGGGAAGGAATCTCCCTTGCGCTTTAATACGACTCGAGACCGGGAGCACATCAATTTACTTGGAGAAACACCTAACACATCCCAGCAACTTTCAGTTATCTCTGGCACGTCGATTTGGTCATCCATTTCAGGAAAAAGAACCAAACTGTCAGGGTTCGACGCGTCGATGGCAATATTTTCATTTAAGAATAGTGTTCCAAAGCCCTTACGCATAATATCTTCGCTATGGGTCCAACAAGTACGGCTTGCAACTGAAACTGGGAAACCTTGTTTACAAAGCCATTTTAGTCCTTGGAGGGCTGGTTCCCATGTATTTTTTCCACGAATCCTCTCGTGGCCGATTTGTGTAAAATGATCTAATGAAATTCGGAATTTGCATTTTTCTCTAGGATTAAGCGAGAGGATGGCCTCGGAGCACTTCATCAGTGGGCGCATACCATTTGTAAGTACTAACGCTTCGAAGCCTCGTGAGAGCACGTTTTCGAGCATAATTACTAGATCGGGGTTCATGAAAGGCTCACCGCCGGTAAACCCTATTTCGGTAGTGCCAAGTCGGTGATATGTAGCCTCGTGAAGGAACTTATCAACTTCTGAGGCGCTGAGGTAAACAAGTCTGTCATTTTTAGGGCTAGATTCAATGTAGCAATTTTCGCAAGTGAGATTGCAAAGGGTTCCGGTATTGAACCAAAGGGTCTCCAGGTCACCAAACGGGACCGCCGCGCGAGGTTCTCCACGAGCCGTATAGTCTGGATCACAAAATTTTTCCGGGTCGAGCTTTGGACCTATTCCTATGGTGACATTGCTCATAATTCCCGCTCACAAATAACCGTGCACTAAATTAGACAATTACCATCTGAGAGTTTTCACGCGGTTGGAGAGATTGCAACCCTTTTTTTTGTACCCTATAAATTAGACTAAATGCGGGTATGATGTAGTGGTAGCCTGTCAGCTTCCCAAGCTGAACGCGTGGGTTCGATTCCCACTATCCGCTCCAAAAAGCTTTCGTGGTATCTATTTTTAAACAATATATTTCGGCAAGATCCCAACCTTATTGACAGTTGTAAACGGTTGATCCGTCTAATTATACCGATGATGTAAGGTGAGAAATATTCTTCACAATGGTATAACAATCAAGCCCTTCCGTGCCACCCTCGCGGCCGTATCCACTTTCTTTAACTCCTCCGAAGGGTGTTTCAGCGACTGAAGCGACCAGGTGATTGAGCGATAAATTTCCGGCCTCAACCCTATGGGCCAGTTGTTCTGCAACATGAGCAGAATTTGTAAATGCATATGCTGCAAGGCCATACGGCAGATTATTCGCAACATCAATAGCTTCGTCCATCGAGGCCACCTTATTTACAATTGCGAGTGGCCCAAAGGGCTCCTCATTGGCGACACGCGCATTATCAGGTACATCCGCAAGAACGGTCATCTCATGAAAATATCCTTGATTCCCAATTTGATGTCCTCCGGCAGCTAGGGTCGCTCCCTTGTCCGTTGCGTCACTAATGAACTCTTGCATTGCATCGAGCCGTCGCTCGTTAGCAACTGGCCCCATTTCTATTCCGTCACTAAAACCATCACCAATTTTAAGCGAATTTGCTTTGTCCACGAAGGAATCGAGGAAACTATCGTAAATACCATTGTGCACCAAAAAACGGGTTGGAGATACGCACACCTGTCCGGCATTTCGGGACTTGCCAATGACACATGCCTTTGCCACCTCTGCCGGATTTATCGCCTCATCGACTAAGACCGGCGCGTGGCCACCCAATTCCATTATGGTTGGTTTCATCTGTCGTGCAGCGAGGCCAGCCAAATGTTTTCCTACGGGTATCGACCCCGTAAACGTGATAAGACGAGTGACATCACTTTCGATGAGAAACTCAGAAATCTCACTCGGAACCCCGAAAATTAAGTTTACTACACCCGGTGGCACACCAGCATCGTGATAAGCCCGAACGAGTTCAAACGCGCCAGCTGGCGTTTCCTCACTTGCTTTCAATATAATGGAGCAGCCGGCTGCAAGAGCACCAGCTACTTTGCGGCCCGGTGAGTTTATTGGAAAATTCCATGGTGATAAAGCTGCAACCGGGCCTATTGGCTTCCGAATTACTGTGTGTGTAAGAGGCATTTGTGAAGGTATAACTCGACCATATGTCCTCCGGCCTTCAGAAGCATCCCATTCGATTATTTCGCAAGCCCTTTGAATTTCTACCTTTGCCTGTGTTACGGGCTTGCCCTGTTCTAAAGTTATAGCCTGAGCTATTTCATCGGAGCGGTCCCGTAAAATGGAGGCTGCATCTCTCATTAACCCCTCGCGCTTTGCGGGGCTCATTTCCGACCACTCAACGAAACCTTTTGAAGCGGCATCTACTGCCCTTTCCAAATCTGAAATAGTTGCAAAAGGAACTGTAGAGATGGCCTCGCCTGTTGACGGATTTATGACCGAATCGCCGTCTCGAGATATGTAATCGCCATTTATTATAAGTCTGAGGTCCGGATAATACCGTTTCGGCATATTTTTGTTTTCCTGAGATTTGTTCATAGCAACAATTCCATTTGTGTAAGTGTCAAAAAATAGTTTTCTATTAACAAACGCCATAAAAAAATTAGGCTCCAGAAAACTCAGCATAATTGATTAACGCCGGGGTGTTATCAACAATCCTTATGAATGTCCGCACAAAATTTTTAACTGATCGCTACCCAATAACAACACGATTAGTTTACATCAAAAGAATAGCTTGGAAAGGAGCACACCGTAATTGGACCGTTTGTCGCGGCACAAATCTACATCTTACCTTAGGGTTCAAATTCTGTTGGTAAAATGGCCAACTCTTATTGTAAACGCGTTTTAAGCTGAACGCCTCACCGCTGCGCCCAGTCGACGGAAGATTGCTGAGCAGCTATGTTGCAATACAACCTATCCTATTAGACGTGAAAGGATTCTCCACAACCGCATCGACCTTTCTCGTTGGGATTATTGAATACGAACCCGGAGGTGAATTTATCCTCCTGATAATCCATTTCTGAGCCAATTAGAAACATAGTCGCTGCCGGATCAATGAAAATTGTTACCCCCTTATCTTGGACAATTTCCTCAAACTTTTTTTGTTCTTCGGCATACTCAACAAAATATGACATGCCGGAGCAGCCCTGTGTTTTTATACCGATACGAAGTCCTTTTATAGGTTTGTCAGCTTGTGCAATTAAAACCTTTACATGCTCTGCTGCAGAGTCAGTTAGTGTCATTAATTGTGATGTCGACATACCTTCACCCATTTCCGCTGTTTTGTTCTATCTACCACATGTCCAAGGCTAATTTCGCCTCTTCTGTCATAAGCTCTTTGGTCCATGGTGGATCCCATACAAGCTCAACCGTGACTTCTCCAAATCCTTCAACGCTCGAAACTGCTTCGGCCACCATCTTGGGCATTTCCCCGGCAACAGGACAACCCGGTGCTGTTAAACTCATCTTAATTTCGACCGATCCATCTTGACCGATGTCGTATCCATAAATCAATCCCAACTCAAATATATCAACCGGTATTTCGGGATCGTATACAGTCTTTAGTGCGGTGACTAAATCTGCCTCCGAGGCTATAGTAATACCCGCCTTTACTGGTAATCCAGAAACAGCTTTAAACTCCAACCCTCCGGGCAGAAAATCTGATAATTCTTTCTGACTATCCATAATCTACTCTGTGGATATTTCATCCACCCCATCAACTGCTGCATCCAAAGCATGCCACGCCAATGTGGCACATTTTACGCGAACAGGAAACTGTCGAACTCCTGAAAGCACCTGCAACCGTTCGATCTCCTCATCGCTATTTTCGTCATTAAGATCAAAATCATCAGTTGTACACATCTTTCTAAAATCATCGAACAAGGCTTTTGCCTCAGCAATTGATTTACCCTTAACTATCTCCGTCATCATTGAGGCAGATGCAATTGATATTGCGCAGCCTTTACCAAGGAAACTTACATCAACAATACAGTCGTTTTGATCAACATCAACATAGACCACGACCTGATCCCCACAGAGGGGATTTTTACCAGCAGCCTCGCGCTTAGGTTTATCAGGGCGGCGGAAGTTACGGGGATTTTTTCCATGATCCAAAATTACTTCCTGATAGAGTTCGCGGAGCTCGTCTAGCATCAGCCAAAGATCTCCTTTACCGTTTCCAATGCCTTGCATAGCTGGTCAGCATCATTTTGGTTATTGTAGAGGCCAAAGGAGGCTCGTGCAGTTGCTGGAAGTCCAAGACGGTCCATCAACGGTTGGGCACAATGGTGGCCAGCACGAATTGCAACTCCTGATCGATCTAAAATCGTAGCCATATCGTGGGGGTGAGCACAATCAAGGGTCATTGAGATGACGCTAACCTTATTTGCAGCAGTCCCAATGATTTTCAGTCCATCAATCGTCTCAAGCCTGGAAGTTGTATAGTCAAGAAGTTCATTTTCATGGTTAGCAATCGATACAAGCCCTATATCGTTAACATAATCAATCGCAGCACCTAATCCAATTGCTTGAGCAATAGCTGGCGTCCCAGCTTCAAATTTTCCTGGAAGTTCGGCCCATGTGCTTTCTTCGAAAGTAACCGTATTAATCATGTCTCCGCCACCCATATAAGGAGGCATGGCTTCTAGGAGTTCTTTTTTTCCATAAAGCACTCCGATACCAGACGGTCCATATAGTTTGTGTCCGGAAAAAGCATAAAAGTCACAGTCGAGACCTCGAACATCGACAGCTTCATGCATTACAGCCTGACACCCGTCAATCAATACGGCTGCTCCAGCGAGATGGGCGAGCTCTATAATACGTTTCACTGGTAGGACTGTACCCAATACATTGGATATATGAGGAACAGATACTAATTTTGTGCGACTGCTTAAGAGGTTCTCGAAAATATCCATCCGCAACTCTCCGGCATCTGTTATCGGCACAACTTTGAGTACCAAGTCTTTTTCTGCTTTTAACAATTGCCAAGGCACTATGTTGGAATGATGATCCATCTCAGTAATTATTATTTCGTCCCCACAATTCAGTTTGCTGCGCGCATAACTCGCAGCAACTAGATTTATTGCTTCGGTTGCATTTCGAGTGAAAATAATTTCACCGCGATGTTCAGCATTAAGAAATTGCTGCACCTTGTCCCGAGCAGCTTCGTAATTATCGGTAACGACTTCACTGAGTTGATAAGCTCCCCTGTGAACATTAGCGTATCCAGAATCATATACGGCACTTACGGCATCTATTACTTGGCGGGGTTTCTGTGCTGAGGCAGCACTATCAAGAAACGCAAACGGTTCCCCGTGTGCCCGTGTTCCCAAGATTGGAAAGTCCGAACGAATCGTTTCTATATCGTAGATTTTTGAAGAATGATCAGAAATATCAGTCATTACACTTTCCTGCGGACAGCCAATTTGAAATGGTTTTACTCAAAGTTGATTGGATTGAGGGGTTCGAAATTTCATCCAGCGCAGATTTTATGAAGGCCTCGATAAGAAGATTTCGGGCGACTACTTCATCTATGCCTCGCGCCCGCAGATAAAATAATGCGTCTTCATCCAACTCTCCGGCAGTGGCGCCGTGTGAACATTTAACATCATCAGCATAAATTTCTAGTTCTGGTTTAGAATCCACTTCTGTGCCTTTTGACAAAAGAAGTGCTTGATTCAGCTGGTAACCATTTGTTCTCTGGCTACCTTTGCGGACTAAAATTTTTCCTTGAAAAACGCCGCGTGCGTTACCACCGAGAACCCCTTTGTAGACTTCGTGCGAAGTGCTGTCTGGTGCGGCATGATCTATTGATGTTGTGTGATCGCCATGCTGTTTGCCATTCAAGAGATATGCACCCAATAATCGACAATCAGCGTTACTGCCAATAATCTGTGCATTAATTTCGTTGCGTGAGAGCTTCGCACCAATAGTAATAACAAAATTTTCGTAATTAGACCCGTCTGCCAGCCTTACCTCCGAGGCTGCAATGTGCGTGGCATCTTCATGATCATTCTGCACTTTATAATGGTAAAGAGTTGCATCTGAACTGAGCTCGATTTCTGCCACACAATTACTGAAATAATTACAATTTTGGGCTCCAATATGGCTTTCAAAAAATGTGACCGTGCTATTTTGACCGGCGTTTATCATGAAGCGAGGATGAAATATTATAGGGTCAGGTGATGTTCCAGCTACCGAAATCAAATGAATAGGTTTATCAATATGCGCGCCGTCACGAATCTTAAAGCACAATGCATCTGTAAAAGCCGCAGTGTTTAGTGCGGCCATTGGCGTGCGCTCAAGATCTAAGAGCCGGGACAGTTTATCCTCGCCAATTTCATCTATAAGTTCTAAGTCCACGCCATCTGGCAAGTCATCTATATCAGACAACGATTTAATCATTGATCCGTTAATTAAAACGATCTTGTATGCGTCGATTTGAGACATTGCTTCCGACAAAAGAGTAAATTTTTCGCTAGAGGAAATACCGCATGCCGGGACAAAATTCTCCCGCCGGATTTTGTTTAGGTTAGTATACTTCCAGCGCTCATTCCGAACTGTCGGTAGGCCCAATTCGGCAAAAACGTTAAGGCTGTGTTCGCGTAGCGCCTGTAACCACCTCAGATGGTTACCCGGAAGCTGCCCGCGGATTTCATCGTACTGGCTTACGAAATTGGGGGCTGTGTTTGGTTTCACTACCATTTTAGAGGCGCTTATAAACTATGCAGCTTGGCTATCGGCAAACATAGCGTAGCCTGATTTTTCGAGTTCGATTGCGAGGTCTTTTGCGCCAGTGGCAACAATTTTTCCATTTACTAAAACGTGTATTACATCGGGAACGATATAATCTAACAGTCTCTGATAATGTGTAATCACTAGCATCGAACGTTTGGGACTTCTTAGTCTATTTACCCCGTCAGCAACTGTTTTAAGCGCATCAATGTCGAGACCAGAGTCAGTTTCGTCGAGCACCGCGAGCTTTGGTTCAAGCATTGCAAGTTGCAAAACTTCGTTGCGCTTTTTTTCACCGCCTGAAAATCCAACATTAACGGGCCGCTTGAGCATTTCATCGGAAATAGCGATTTCTTTTGCTTTCTTACGAACGAGTTTCAAAAATTGCATGGCATCTAGTTCGTCTTCTCCCCGATATTTTCTCACTGCATTAAGCGCTGTTTTAAGAAAAGTAGAGGTAGCTACGCCAGGAATTTCTACTGGATACTGGAAGCCAAGAAAAAGTCCTTCCCCAGCGCGTTCTTCCGGATTCATACCCAAGAGATCCTGCCCATTAAACAAAACTGATCCTTCGGTGATCGTGTATTTATCACTGCCAGCTAATACATACGAAAGTGTACTTTTTCCCGATCCGTTGGGCCCCATAATCGCATATGTCTTGCCAGGCTCCAAAGTTAGATCGATACCTCGCAGTATTTTGTTGCCATCGATGGACACGTGAAGATTCTTTATTTCAAGCATGATTGTTATACACCTGTCCTAAAAATAAATGTTTAGCCAACACTTCCCTCGAGGCTAATGCCAACCAGCTTTTGCGCTTCAACAGCAAATTCCATGGGCAGTTGCTGGAGCACTTCTTTGCAAAAACCGTTAATAATTAACGCTACTGCCTCCTCATCCGATAGCCCACGCTGGCGGCAATAAAAAAGCTGATCTTCACTGATTTTAGCAGTAGTAGCCTCATGCTCTATTTGCGCAGCAGGGTTACGAGTCTCGATGTAAGGAACCGTGTGAGCTCCACACTCATCGCCGATTAGGAGGCTGTCACATTGTGTATAATTACGGGCCCCATCTCCGCCAGGCATAATTTTGACCTGACCCCTATAAGTAGAGTCAGATTTCCCTGCAGCAATGCCCTTCGCTATTATTGTTGAGCGGGTATTTTTCCCAAGATGTATCATTTTTGTACCGGTATCCGCTTGTTGATGATTATTCGTTATAGCAACGGAATAAAATTCACCCACCGAATTGTCTCCCTCGAGAATACAGCTCGGATATTTCCATGTTATTGCTGAACCTGTTTCCACTTGGGTCCACGATATTTTTGAGTTGCGACCGCGGCAGGCGCCACGTTTTGTTACAAAGTTATAAATACCTCCGATCCCATTTTCATCACCAGGATACCAATTCTGTACGGTAGAATACTTTATTTCTGCGTCATCGAGTGTTACCAACTCAACTACCGCAGCGTGAAGTTGGTTCTCATCCCGCATCGGAGCCGTGCAACCCTCAAGGTAACTTACATACGAGCTTTCATCGGCAATAATCAACGTTCTTTCAAACTGACCAGTATTCTCGGCATTTATTCTGAAATACGTAGAAAGCTCCATCGGGCAGCGCACACCCTTTGGAATATATACGAATGAACCGTCTGTAAAAACTGCCGAATTTAAGCACGCGTGTTTATTGTCCCCATATGGCACCACCGAACCTAAATATTTCTTAACTAATTCGGGATGTTTTTGTACTGCCTCCGATATGGAACAGAAAATTACACCCTTTTCTTCCAATTTTGCTTTGTACGTAGTTGCTACAGAGACGCTGTCGAAGACAGCGTCAACTGCAACCCCAGCTAACATTTCTTGCTCTTTCAGAGGAATTCCCAATTTTTCATAGGTCTCGAGAAGTTTTGGATCAACTTCATCCAGACTGTTAGGTTTTTCTGTATCCTTTTTCGGAGCTGCATAATAGTAAGAGTCTTGATAATCGACTGGTGGGAAATCTACTTTCGCCCATTGAGGCTCCGGCATTTTCAACCAATGATCGTATGCTTTTAAACGCCAATTTAGTAACCATTCAGGTTCATTTTTCTTCGCCGATATAAACCGTACAATGTCTTCGTTGAGACCTTTTGGAGCAGTTTCAAGTTCTATATCAGTGACAAAGCCGAATTCGTATTTGTCGCCGATTTCTTTTACTGCTTCTGCTGTTTCTGTGGTTACCGACATTGGATAAGACCCCTACGAATGTCTTCTGCATCTGGGTGATTGATTGATTCAGGAAGCTCTACTGGCGACCAAAGTTCTTCTAGTGAAATTTCTTCAAGAGCATTTCTAACTGCTTTGTTAACACGATCCCATCCACCACGAACGGGGCAAAGCGATTCAACACCGCATGCTTGTTCAGCACCCTCCACACACGCAGTCAAAACGACTGGACCATCTAATGCTTCTATTATCTCTACTACAGAGATTTGGCTGAGAGGTCGACGTTGCGAATACCCTCCGTTAACTCCACGATGAGAAGTAATTAATTTTTTTTTTGCTAGTTTTTTCAAAATTTTACTCACCGTAGGCAAAGGTAAACCGGTTTTTAAAGAAAGGCTTGGTGCAGTAGTAATTTGATCCATGCCTTTACACACATGCGATATGATCAATACGCCGTAATCAGTCATTCGGTTCAGCTTAATCATAACAATCTTCTTAAAATGCCAAAATATTTTCTCTTTACTGATTTTAAATGTGGACCATTTCAGTACCGTTTTCAAGTGTTCCCTGCAAGCACTTTTGGAGTACTGCAAAAAACTGAATTAACAAGCGAATACGGGTCAAAAGTTAACTATTGGATGTTTTAATAATGAATCACCTACTTTCCCGGCTTGCCAGTTTAGCGTAGGATTTAATTATGGCTGATAATGTGACCAAACTTCGCCGAGCGAATGAAATTGAATCGGGCCCTAGTCTCGCTAAGTTGAGGCAAGAGGCACAAACAACAGAACGCAAAGCGAAATTGATACTCCGATTAGGAGTTGTGCTCAGTGTGATCTGGGCTCTTGCTTGTTCGTTTTATTTGCACGAGCACTTGGGGTGGGACTTTGCTGCGCAACTTCTGCCTCATGAAACTGGCATGCTGTTTGCCGGGTTTGCTCTGCCGATAGCCATGCTGTGGGCCGGGATTTCATCTTTTCGTAGGGCTCATGATGTTCGTTTTCATACCGAAATGTTGCGGCGTCATCTTGATCTTTTGGGTTATCCTGCTGAAGAATACGAGGGACGTGTCACTACTGTTTCCGATCTCCTGAAAAAGCAAGCCGAAGAGTTGACACAAGTCAGTGAACACGCGACGCAACATCTGTCTAAATTAGTGGCGGCAATGGAGTCTCAAACGATCGGGTTGGGTCAGGCCGGTGATAGAGCTGCAGCCGAAGCGCACCTGATGCGCGACCGATTGATGACGGACGTGGAAACACTGCAAGATTTAGTCAAGGAAATTGATCAACAGCGAAGTAAAGTTGAGTCCACCGTGTCCGGCCAAGCCGAAGCCCTCGGTCGCGTTACCCAAGAAGCTCTTGAGCATTCTGACCACATAAACGCTGCGTTGAGAATTCAGGCTGCGGATTTAAGCGGTGTGTCAGATAGGGCCGCTGAGCAAGCTAAAAGTCTGGGTGTTTTGTTTGAGCAATACGCTGGGGATTTACAAGAGGCTAGTCGTCATGCGAAGCAGCAGGCAGCCGATGCGGAAAAACACCTTTCTGAAAGTGCAGAAGACCTTAAGCTTGTTGCCGAAAATGTTGGAGCACGTGCTGCCTCGGTAGCAAGTGAGCTCCATCAGGAAGTTGGTCTTATGGCTGAAAAATTAAGATCGTCCTTGGAGGAGCAATCCGATGCTGTCGGTGCGATGACTGAGCGTACTGGCGAGCGAATTGAGCGCATGGCGGCTGGATTAGCGCGGCAGGCCACTGATGCTACCGGTCATCTTGAGCTTGCGCTCGAAAAACAGTTTAAGGCTGTGGACCATGTTTATACTACTGCTGAACATCGAATGGATGAACTTAAAAACCAAGTGGACCAGCAAGTTATGCTCCTCAGCCAGGGGCTGAGAGAATCAATTAATCACAATGCAGGGCAAATAGGTGTTACGGTTGATAAAGCAAAAGAACAGATTGGCCGGCTCTCTTTCGTTATTAATGAACAATCTCAGAATCTTGCGAACGTAACGGAAAAATCTAGCCTTGAAACTGAAAATATGATTGGCGCATTAAAAACGCAGGCTAGTGACCTGTCGCAAACAGCAGAGCACGTAGCTCAGCAAACTCAGGTAGTTCAAGACACGGTAAATCAGCAATCTGAGCAGCTTTATAGAGCGTCTGATCAAACGGCCGAACGAATTAAAGCACTTGGTGATATGTTCCAAGAACAAACTCGGTCATTGGGCCAGGCAACCGATCTTGCCGTGGACCGTGCAGACGCTCTGAGGTCTGCACTTGATCGTCAGGCGCAAGACCTGCGGGGAGCATCCGATCATGCTGCGTCGCAAGCCAGAGAGATCGAAGCACTTCTGCAGGCAAAGGCTTCAGAGATTACAATTGCTGTCAAAGATAGTGTAAGCGACATCGGTGAAGCTCTTGGACCGTCTATAACAGAAGCCCAAATGATGGCTGCGACTTTGACACAACAGGCAGCTGCTCTGCGTGACGCGGCAGACAGGTCAGCAGCCCAAGCGAGCTCAATAGCCGACTTGATGCGCCAAAGAGGGGTCGAACTTAACCAAGCATCCGATCACGTGGCCGGAAAAGTCAAAGAAATTCGAGATGCGCTAAATGAAAATACGAACGATCTAAATCAAGCGGCCACAAACGTTGGCGAGCGTGCCAGTGAGGTGAAGGCTGCACTGGCTAACGATAGTCGATATTTGTCTGATCTAGCTAATTTCCTGCATGAAAGGTCTCAGCAGATTGATACGCAAATCAAGCACCATGCTGAGACGCTGAAACATTCATCATTGCAAGCTTCAGAACAAGCTGATGCAATATCCGGTGTCTTGCAGCGTCAGGTTGCCCGTTTGCTTGAGGCGGCCAACACCGTGGCCGAGACTCTAAGCGAGGCAGGTCAAAATTTCGACAAAGAAACCGCAGATGTGAATTCTGCCCTTGTGGAGGGGTTAAGATTAATGAACGACGCAGGTGAACATTTTAATGCTCAAGCTGAGCGGCTCACCTCGGCATCATTGCAAGCCGGCATGCAAATAAATGATAATAATGAGGCGCTCCAAAACGAGACCAAAGAGATCATGCGGGCTTCCAAAGAGGCGACAGAACGGATGCAAGTTGTGGGGGAAGTGTTTGCCGAGCAGATAACCAAGGTGTATGGGTCAACCGATCAATTATCTTCCCGTATGGCAACATTAACCGAGGGGCTACGTCAACACGCTCGCGATATTGGTGAAGCGGGCGACGTGGCGAGCATCCACGTGCGGGAAGTTGGCGAAATGCTTGGAAGTCAAACCAAAGCCTTGGTAAAGGCGACAGGTGATGCGCGCCTCGAGATAGACGCTTTAACAGAGAGAGTTGATAATCATCAGAGCAATCTTTTGGAGATTACCGACGCTGTGGTTTCGAAAACCTCTGAAGCAAGTACACATTTTGACCAACAAGCTGCAATTCTTACTAAGGCCGCTGCTTCTGCCGCTGATCAGGCCGAAAAACTTAAAGAACTTGATCTTTCAGGTCGAAGGAATCTTTTTTTAAAGACGGCTCGCTTCATTATCGAAGATTTGCATTCAACAGCCGTTGACCTGATTAGAATTCTGCGGACAGAGGTGCCCGATGCTGATTGGAAGCGCTATGTGAAAGGTGATCGAGGAATATTCACCCGAAAGTTACTCGGTGAAAAGCCTTCTGCAACTGTTTCATTGATAGCTCAAAAGGTTCAACGAGAAGAGGAAATGCGCCGCTATGTAATGCGCTATTTTGATCACTTTGAAACATTATTGCGAGAGTCCGAAGATGTTGATCCAGAACACCTCTTACACTCAACATTTATGACCGCCGATGTTGGTAAACTCTATCTGTTACTTTGCAGAGCTTTGGGCAGAGATGTGATGTATGACAAATAAGTTTAGTTTTAAGTATTGAGAGTATGTATTAACATTGTGAATGTTTGATCCGCGTTTCAAAAAAGCCCCCAATCAATTATAGCAAAAACACCAAAGCCAATGACAACAGCTCCGCCCAAACGATTGATTGCCGACACAGTTTTTGGCCTAAGCCCGGCACGAAACCTTACTGCAGCAGTCGTAAGTCCTACCCACCATATGCTCGCACCTACAAAGACGCCGACGACGACTGTCATTTTCTGAATTGGGTTAACTGCGCTATCTCCAATCTTGAAACCCCCAAAAACAGATATGAATGCGAAGATTGTTGCGGGATTTAATACGGTTATAACGAAAGCGCTCAGCCAGTTCTCGGCAACATTACGTAGTTGTAAAGCAGGGGTTTTGTTATTAGCGTTTATTGGTTTTTCAAAATAAAACAAAGTGCCCAAAATGATTAAAATTATTCCACAGGCTGGTTGGAACCAGTTCGTTCGATCAAACAACTCTACTAAAGCAATCGATAGGCCATAAATAGATATCGCTGCCAGAAAAGCGTCAGCGGCAGCAGCGCCTAGCCCTGTGAAAAGGCCCGGCCACCAACCATATCTGAGGCTTCGTTGAACGCACATTACTGCAATAGGTCCAATCGGCGCTGCTATCGCAATCCCAATCCCCACTGCTTTTGAGAAAAGAATAAGATCCAATTTCGTTTCCCTTGTCTCGAAAAGTCATCGGGACGATTAATACCACAAACCTTTGTTCAAAGATCGATATAAAAAATTTGCTTTTTATATAATAGTAAATAATATGATTAAAATTTATTATATTCATAAAAAAATGCACGAAAAAACATTTCATATAGTAAATCTTTTGGTTTCTAATGCTCGTTTGTCCTTTAATGCCTTAGCTAAACGTGTTGACTTATCACCGCCGGCTGTAGCAGACCGAGTTCGCCGCCTCGAAAACAGCGGAGTTTTGCTTGGCTATCATGCGAAGCTAGAGCGTAGTGCAGTAGGTTTGCCAATCACTTCATTTTTACGTTTGAGTTGCCAGAGTGCAAAATTTCAAGCAGTGAGGCGTCTGGCTCTGGAATTGCCGCATGTGTTGGAATGCCACCACATTACTGGCGAAGCCTGCTTCCTTATAAAGCTCGCTGCCCCATCTATTGTGGAGCTCGAAGGATTAATTGAACGCTTTCGGGAATACGGAGAGGCCGATAGCTCGGTTGTGTTGTCCTCAGTAGTAGAGCAAAAGCCTGTATTTGGGATTCAAAAAGTTAAAGGGGAGTAAGGACAGATGGCTATTACTGCGAAGCCCAATCCAACACGGAGTAACGCCAAGGGTCGTTTCGACTATAGAATCCGGGTTGCGGGCCCTGATGATGCTACAGCTTTGTTTCACTTCGGGCGCCAACTTTTGTCTGAGACAGATTTTTTTCTGCGTGGTCCCACGGAACGAGCTGGGTCCGTTGATGAAATGCGGATAATCATCAATCATTTTCAAGAATTACCGAGACATTTACTTCTCAACGCGTGGCAGGGAGATACTCCTGTTGGCGAGGCCGTAATTATTGGAGGTGACCTGCAGCGTAATCGTTATACCGCTACAGTGGGCGTCGGTGTATTACAAGAGCATACAGGCAAGAAGTTAGGAAGAACTCTTATGGAGGGTGTCGAACACTTTGCGTATCATGCTGGCATTCACCGATTGGAGCTGACGGTTATGAGCCACAATACACGAGCTCTGCGTCTTTATGAACAAATGCAATATCGAGTTGAGGGGTTGCGTAGGGAGTCGTTACACATAAACGGATCTTATGTGGATGAGTTTTCCATGTCGAAATTGCTTGGCGATAAGCTTTGACTCCATATGTTACCAACGGCTTCATAACCTCATATTTCCACGGTCTGACGACTTTACAATGTTACAGAAAAGGTGAATGAATGCTTTATGAAGGAGTGATTTCAGGCAATAGGCGGGCATTGGCCCAAGCAATCACACTATTGGAGTCTACTAATCCTGATCACGAAACCGCGGCATCTGAATTGTTATCCAAGCTAACACCCCACTCCGGCAAGTCGATTCGTATTGGCATATCTGGGGCGCCAGGAGCCGGGAAATCGACTTTTATTGAAAGTTTGGGGCTTCACGTCCTTTCACAAAAACATAGGTTGGCAGTGTTAGCTGTTGACCCTACTTCAAAACGGAGCGGGGGCTCCATCCTTGGTGATAAAACACGTATGGAGGAACTTTCGAGACACGATAATGCCTTTATACGGCCATCTCCAGCCGCGGGTGCACTTGGGGGAATTGGAAATCGTAGTCGTGAGGCCTTAGTGGCTTGCGAGGCTGCCGGGTTTGATGTGATCTTTGTTGAGACGGTAGGAGTGGGTCAATCAGAGACTGCTGTTGCAGATATGACCGACCTTTTTTTACTGTTACTCTCTCCCGCAGGAGGGGATGAGTTGCAAGGCATGAAAAAGGGAATTGTTGAAATCGCGGATATAGTGCTTGTCAATAAGGCTGATGGCGATCATGAAAAAGCTGCATGCATTGCAGCTTCCGATTATCAGAGTGCAATTAGGATGCTGCGGCCAAATTCAAATAATTGGGAGGTGCCAGTCCTTACTTGTTCTGCTTTGAGTAATACTGGTATCGATGAAGTATGGAAAGTTGCTGAAAAATGGCGGAGCGTGATGATGTCTGATGGCACTTTCGCGAGGGTTCGAGAAAAACAAGCGGGGATTTGGCTTTGGGACTCCATTCGCGAACGGTTTGAACGCGAACTTCGTTTTGACTTGGAGAACGTTGATGAGCTGAATATGTTAGGTTCTAAGGTTGCTAACGGGGAGATAACGGCGCCCAAAGCGGCGTTAGCTTTGATCCGTCGCTTTCGTGATGGAAAACCAACTTGACTGGCTGGATCCACTAACTTACAAGTCTGAGGCAAGTAGCGAAGGTACTTCGCATATTCCTTTTAATTTATGGTGAAATTCAATATGTCACGCCGTTGTATGATATTGGGAAAAGGCGTTCAAGCTGGTAATAACGTGAGCCATGCGCACAACAAAACGAGGCGTCGGTACTTGCCGAATCTGCAAAATAGCTCGGTATTAAGCGATATTCTTGGCGAAACTGTGCGCTTACGTGTCACGCCAGCGGCTATTCGCACCATCGAGCATAAGGGCGGATTAGACGCTTTTCTCTTGGGTACCCCCAATCGTAAATTAACGCCGGAAGCAAAAAGGCTGAAAAAACGATTGGAAAAAGCTGTTGCAAAACAAGCTGGGCATTAACTCGCTTTCCCCGAGTTGCAAATTCAAATTTGAGCGGGCTAAACCCTACAGCAAAATAAAACCGGTGAAGAGTGTCACCCGAAAATATTGATTATAGTGGATTCGGCTTTAGGGTCACGGCAACGGACGAGTATACTCGTGCTAGATTAGGTCACTTGACTACGCCACACGGGCGGTTGATGACTCCGGCATTTATTTTTTGTGCAACGAAAGCTGCTATACGTGCTGCGAGCCCGCGTGACCTCAAATCCGCTAATGTTGAGATGATTCTCGCTAACACCTATCATCTTCTTATACAGCCAGGCCCAGAGCTTGTCGCGAGATCAGGCGGGCTTCACAAGTTTATGGGATGGAACGGCCCTCTTTTGACTGATAGTGGTGGCTTTCAGATTTTTAGTCTCGGCAGCGGTGTCAATAGCTCAGAAATCAAAAGCAACAGAAGTAGATCGGGTAATGTCAGAACCAATAAACTTCTTTTAAAGCTCGATGAGGAAGGTGCCGTATTCCGTTCTCCTAAAGATGGAGCACAACACACGTTAACACCAGAATCCGTAATCAATATTCAGCGTAAATTAGGTCCTGATATTGCTGTCGTCTTGGATGAATGTACTCCTGCCAATGTTGAACGCAAATACACTGAAAAATCTTTAAATCTTACTCATAGATGGGCCAAGCGCAGCCTTGCTGAATTTGATCGCCATCATGATGGCACGCAAGCCCTTTATGGCGTTGTGCAGGGTGGGGTCTACAAAGATTTAAGGCGTGAGGGAGCAGAATTTGTAGCCTCGTTACCTTTTTTTGGGCAAGCAGTCGGAGGCTGTTTGGGGGACCATAAAGAAGCGATGTATGAAATCATTGAATATTCGATGGATCCACTCGCGGCTATTACTCGAGCACGCCCCACACATCTACTCGGCATAGGAGGAGTACGAGATATCTGGGAAGGTGTCGGCATGGGGATTGATACTTTTGACTGTGTAGCGCCCACCAGAATAGCTCGCCACGGCTGGGCATTGAAGAAGAAGGCTGAGAAATTTCGGATCAATATACGTAATGCGAGGTTTCGTGAGGATCAAAGACCACTAGAGAGTGATTGTAGCTGCTACACTTGTATGAACTTTTCCCGTTCTTACATACATCATCTTCTAAAAGCCAATGAGATACTTGGGTTACAATTACTTACTCAGCACAATATTGCTTTCATGACCCGTTTGATGGAGACCATTCGAACAGCAATATCGCAAGGGAAGTTTTTAAAGGTTAAAAGGGAGTGGCTTCGGAATTGACGATTTTAAATCAATTCCTGCTCTTAATTAGCTGTAAAATTTCTTCTGCTGCAGAGGTAATATTTGTGCCTGGCCCGAAAATCGCTGCGGCTCCTGCCTTATACAAGAAATCATAATCTTGGGATGGAATGACACCACCGCAAATGACTAGAATATCGCCCCCCCCGGTTTTTTGCAGGATTTTGATCAGCTTGGGCACGAGTGTTTTGTGACCAGCAGCTTGTGAAGACACACCAATTATATGAACGTCGTTCTCGATTGCCTGACGGGCCGCTTCCTCAGGAGTTTGAAAAAGTGGACCTATATCTACATCAAAACCAATATCTGCGAAAGCCGTAGCAATCACTTTAGCTCCTCGGTCATGCCCATCTTGTCCCATTTTAATCACTAATATTCGAGGGCGACGTCCTTCTTTAGCGTGAAAAGCTTTGATCTCGGACTGTATTTTTGCAAAGGTCTTATCACCAGCATAAGCAGAACCGTAAACACCGGAGATCGACCGCACTGCCGCGCGATGACGAGAAAATACTTTTTCACAGGCCTGAGAAATTTCACCAACAGTTGCTCTGGCACGCGCGGCTTCAATTGCTAAGGCAAGGAGATTGCTCTTTTTACTTTTTGCCGCTTGTGTAAGGTTCTCGAGCGCGGTCTGGCAGGCATTATTATCTCGATTGATACGAACACGCGTCAGACGTTTTATTTGCGACTCACGAACTGTAGTATCATCAATACCTAATAATTCGACGGGGTCTTCGCGGTCGGGCTTGTATTTGTTCACTCCGACAATCACCTCTTCACCGCGATCAATCCGGGCTTGGCGCGCTGCAGCCGCCTCTTCAATTCGTAGTTTGGGCATGCCGGCCTCAATCGCCTTTGTCATTCCTCCTAAATCCTCAACTTCTTCGATCAATTTACGCGCGTGTGAGGCTACACTGGCAGTTAATGCTTCGACATAATAACTCCCAGCTAGCGGATCTACCACTTTAGTTAATCCAGTTTCCTCCTGTAAGACTAGTTGAGTATTGCGCGCAATTCTCGACGAAAATTCACTCGGCAATGCCATCGCCTCATCAAAACTATTGGTATGAAGAGATTGAGTTCCACCAAGTGCGCCGGCCAAGGCCTCAATAGTCGTGCGGATAATATTGTTGTAAGGATCCTGTTCGGTGAGACTTACCCCAGATGTTTGGCAATGAGTTCGTAGCATTAAAGATTGTTCGGTTTTAGGTTGGAAATATTTCTGCATTTGTTCTGCCCAGAGTAAACGCGCTGCGCGAAGTTTAGCAATTTCCATAAAAAAGTTCATACCAAGACAAAAAAAGAAAGAAAGTCGTGGCGCAAATTTATCTACGTCCAACCCTTTTTTGACAGCCGCTCGTACGTACTCTATTCCATCTGCAATTGTAAAAGCTAACTCTTGCACACACGTTGCCCCCGCCTCTTGCATATGATATCCGGAGATAGATACTGAATTGAAACGAGGCATGTTACTTGAGGTGTATTCAATTATATCGGCAACTATCTGCATCGATGGAGCTGGTGGATAAATGTATGTATTTCGGACCATGAACTCTTTCAAAATATCATTTTGAATAGTTCCAGATAGCTGTGCTGGTGAAATACCCTGCTCCTCTCCGGCGACGATAAAATTTGCAAGCACCGGTAGCACTGCACCATTCATCGTCATTGAAACGCTCATCTTCTCAAGTGGAATGCCATCGAATAAGACCTTCATGTCCTCAACCGAGTCAATTGCGACGCCTGCTTTTCCGACATCACCGACGACACGAGGATGATCGGAGTCATAGCCACGGTGAGTAGCCAGATCAAATGCTATTGATAAACCCATTTGTCCTGCAGCAAGACATTTATGATAAAACTGATTTGAAGCTTCAGCCGTAGAAAAGCCCGCGTACTGGCGAATTGTCCAAGGCTTACCTGTATACATTGTTGCTCGGGGACCTCGTGTGAATGGCGGAAACCCTGGCATCGAATTTAGATGATCGAGTGAATCTAGGTCTGCAGCCGTGTACAGAGGTTTGATTTGCAAACCCTCTGGGGTAGTCCATGTCAATGCCGCTGTTGCCCCGTCGCCCAATTCTTCTTGAGCGCGGCTCTCCCAATCGTCTTCTGTGTAACTCTTGAATTTATCCTTGGTTTTTGTCATATCTTACTATTTTAATGATGCAATACAATGTGAAGCAATTTTTGCCTAACAATTCCAGTATGGTACCTTTTTATTAGTGTTTTTATTACACTTTTGAATTTCGCATACCTCCGTGTGACTACCTATTGGTCTGTCCTCGCACGAACTTGTATTCATATGAAGCGCGTTCCCCAAAAAGTCGGTGTTATTCCAGTTTTTGAGCAAAGACTATCAACTTCTCTCTGCGTAGCTTTTGAGCCGGGCATTGTTTTGAGTTCAAAAGCATGAATACCACTGGTAATCAGAACTGAGTCAATGCCTGCATTGCTCGCCCCAGCTACATCGTGATGAAGCGAATCTCCGATCGCCAAGATCTTCTTGGTTGTTGGCGCAAGTTCAAAGCATTTTTGATAGACGCTTAGACTTGGTTTGCCATGAATCTTTACTGCCCCTCCTAACTTACGGTATGCATCCCCAACTTGCCCGGGGCACGGACTTAGCTTTCCATTGGGATCTATGCTGAACATATCCGGATTGAGTACCACCATTGTTAAGTCACAAGATTTAGCGTCGATAAGAATTGGTGTTAATTGTTCGATAGGCCCGCGTGGCAAATCACCAACTAATATAAAATCTGCCGACTTTACACATGCAACTGGATTGAGACCAAGGCCATCAAGGAAGTCCTCACGCCGATCATTGCCGATTATAAAACACTTTTTACCCAGTCGCTGATAAAAAGGGTCTGTCTGATTTTTAATGGCCTCCCACGCTAGTTCACCCGAGGTGAGTATGTGATCATATAGGTCAGACGTTATTCCAAAGTTTGCTAAATTATACGCACTAGCCGAAACCCGTCTGGACGAGTTAGACACTAAAATAATTTTTTTCCCGGCCGATTTTATATAGGCCATTGCATCTGCTGCGCCTTGGTGCGCATTTGCACCATCATGCAGAACTCCCCACTGATCAAGAATAAATAAGTCATATCTCCACCTCAGGTCTGATACTGCTTCTATATATTGAGGTTGGGTCATCGTGACGTGATATTCACTGTTTTTATTTCATTCATTTTAAACTACACGTAATTCGGGAGGTTTGGTTTCATCGCTTGGGTTTTTACTTATACGGGGCTCGCCGAAAAGATAGCCTTGTCCTAGATCAATATTAAAATCGAGCAATTCAATAAGTTCCTGTTCTGTATCTATGCCTTCTATGATAAGATCGACCCCCGCATCATCAAGGGATGTTTTTATGCTTTGAATAGACTCCGGCGTAGGCTTTATATTTTCTTTCAGTAGACGGTTTACATGTATTTTCACAAATCGAAAGCCAAGCCGGGCTAGGCCTGTAGGATCAAAATTTAGATCAGTAACCTTATTCATACACAGTCTGTAGCCAACATTTACTAATCGCTGAAGGTCTGGGCCTGTGTCATCCGCACGGGCTGCCAAGTCAGGTTGGGAAAGTTGAAAAACCACACACGGAGCCATATTCCGATTTATCTCGAGGTATTCAATAAAGTCCGACAAAAATTTTTGGTCAGCAAAAGTGTCAGCTGAAATGTTGCAAAAGAATGCAGTTGAGTAATTTTTTTTGTGCACGTTCTGCAGTAACTGCACACTTCGGAAAAGAAGCATGTTATCAATCGCGAGGCTAAGATTTTTTTCCCTTACTGCTCCCTCATACTGGAGCGGAGAAATAACTTCGCCGTCAGCTGATCGAATATATATGAAGCTCTCGAAAAACCGTCGCTTGCGTTGTGGTAGAGTAACAATGGGTTGAAGATGTAGTTCCACTCGATTATGCCGAAGGGCATCACGCATTATTTCTACTAAGAGATCGCCACTTATGTCATTTACGTTTCTGGCCCCGACGCTGGGCGCCTGAAATCCCTTCTCCGCAGAGGGGTCAATATCGAGCGTTGCCGCCGTAACTGGTCGGGTATCAGTTTTGCCAGAGGAATAGAGCTGATCGACGAGCCCATGCAGAACCTTAACTTCGGATGCAACTTCCTCAATGTTGCCGGGCCTCTGTGAGGCATCATCTTTCGTTTTAAAATTTTCTAGAACTTCGTAAACCCGCCTGAGTTCGTCTCTATTGCGCTCCAAATCTTTTTGGTTTTGGTTATACGCTTTCCGCAGTACGATGAGCCGTCTAACGGTTTGCCTCTCATTAGCAGTGCGGGAGGATATTTCTTGGATAAGACTTCCAGCTAAGATGAACAGCAAACCGAAGAGTATAGAGGTGGAATAACTAAGACCTGGAACATATTTCGGTAAAACCAACATGGCAACAACCGACGCTGCGGAATAGCAACTAAAGATAAGAACGTGAAACTGGATCGACATGCGTAGATGCTTCTTATTTGGTTATTATTACTATAGAATCGTTTAGAGGTTACGCAGCGATTGGGTCGGGGGCAAGTGCTGCGGTTCATTTTGCTCGGCTGCCGACTGCATCAGCTACACATTTAAAGCCGTCCCGCTTGAGCAAGGAAGCGAGATCATCCTTAATTCTGCGAACTAATTTAGGACCATGGTAGATAAGCCCCGTGTAGAGCTGGACAAGCGATGCACCAGCACAAATTTTATCGTACGCGTCACTGCCCGAGGTTATACCGCCTACCCCGATCAGGGCAATTTGACCTTTCGTGCGAGTATACATCTCTGATAGCAATTTTGTTGATGGGCCTAATAATGGTCTTCCACTGAGCCCTCCCGGCTCGGTTTTAAGAGGATTTTTCAACTCGGAGTCGCGTTTTATGGTCGTATTAGACACAATCAATCCCGCAATGCCAGAATTAATAGCAACATCAGCGATATCGCTTCTTTCAACTTTAGTGAGATCGGGTGCTATTTTCACAAAGACCGGTTTGGGTTTTTTGTCGATAGCCTTTAATACTTCGTCGATCAAGCGATGCAACTTATCTCTATTTTGCAATGACCTCAGCCCTGGTGTATTTGGGGAGGACACATTTATAGTAAGATAATCACAAAATGGAGACACTCTTTCTGCACCGCCAATATAATCAACGATAGGGTCTGTCGATTTTTTATTGTGCCCGATATTGGCACCTACAACGCCAGTACTTAGTTTGTGTGCTTGGAGTCGTTCTGTAAATGTCGAAAGCCCCTGATTATTGAAGCCAAGTCGATTTATGATTGCTTCATCTTCGGGAAGCCGAAAAACCCGGGGTTTAGTATTACCTTTCTGTGGTTTTGGTGTAACGGTGCCTGTTTCGACAAACCCAAACCCTGCTTTTAACATCGGGCCTATAACTTCGGCATTTTTGTCAAAGCCTGCTGCTAAGCCAATTGGGTTTCGGAAAGAGAGGCCGGCAACTCGGACTGCAAGGGACTTTTGATCTGCATAAGGATCAGAAGGACCAAAACCCATTTTTAAGGCGAGAAGGGTGATACGGTGAGCACTTTCTGGTTTTATTTGGCGTAGGAATGGCATAATTGAAGATTGCACGTCCATTTTTAATCACTCCAAATTAGGGAATATGTGCAAGCCATCTTTTCCCAAACGCAGTGGTTTGACCCACTCTACATCCGATGGGTCTAAATACGCGTAGAGATGTGGAAATAATTTTCCCCCGCGAGTGATCTCCCACTTCAACGATGTTCCTAGTTTGGACTCAAAGACCGCAATCAACAAAAGATCTGCCATGCCTTGATAATACAATTCGGCACTTGCTTTTATTTCTTCAGCATTAGAGAAGTGAATGAATCCCTCTTTGTCGAACGTGTCTCCTCCAGTGTAGAATCCTAACCCTTTTGCAGTTTGCCAATCAGGCTCATGAGCGATGTGATAAATGATTGTCATAAAAGTATGAGTAAAATAATTTTTCCTAAATGCCTAGTTTGCATCTCAGAAACGATGTAACAATACAGAACCAATTTACCTCTATTTACTGGGAATTATACAGAGAAATAGATGCTTAGTGCCTATAATTTACCGTTAGAAAAACTTATTCCTAAAATAACTCATGATTCTTCTCTCAAAGACAAGCTTATTGAGACTGCGGCCTCACGGTACCACGAGCATAAAAAAATTTTGTGCGCCTATCGTCATTGGTCGCCAGTTAAAAATGACAATGTCGGTATTTTAAGTGGTATCCCAGTTTCAATTAAAGATCTGTTTGGTTTGAATGGCTTTAAAACATACGCTGGTTCACCCCATCCGCTTGCAAAGAAATGGTGTTCCGAAGGGGAAGTGGTTCATACTTTGAGGAATGCCGGCGCAGTTTTAGTGGGCAAAACACATATGGTTGAATTCGCTTTCGGAGGTTTAGGTACAAACCCTCATTGGCCAACACCGGTGAATCCTTGGAGTATTGATGAACCCCATGTGCCGGGCGGTTCGAGCTCTGGTGCGGGTGTCAGCATACAAGAGGGGTCAGCGCTAGCCGCGTTAGGAAGTGATACTGCGGGGTCTGTACGAGTACCAGCTAGTTTTACCGGTACCGTTGGATTAAAGACCACAAAAAATCGTTGGTCGACCAAGGGCATGGTTCCGCTAAGTCATTCTTTAGATACCACTGGAATATTAACTCGATCAGTTTCTGATGCAGTGGTGATGTTTTCGGTCATTGACCCGGAGACCAACATCCCATTTGACGAATTGTTAATGAATCTCCGCTCGCAAGACGTTTTGGGATTGAAAATAGGAATATGTAATTGGTTTTTTGATGATTGTCACATGAATATAGGAGAAGTCGCACTTGGAGCGACGCGTGCCATCGAAAAGAAGGGAGCAAAGTTATCAGAGGTAACTTCTTATGCGTTTTCTGAGGCAGGACAGATATTCTCTAAAGGCGGACTCGCAGCATCGGAATTTGCGACATTGATCAACAAGGAATTTCCTGACTGGAAAGAAACGTTGGACCCAAATGTAAAATCTCGTTTTGAGCGCATGGAGAACATCTCAGCCTCTGATTATGATGACCGGTTGCAACGGCTTACGCTTCTTGCAAAAGAAATTGATAAAGTCTTATCGACCGTCGATGTTTTGGTGGGGCCCACAGTTCCGATATGTCCACCAACGATTTTTGAGGTTTCGGATTCACATGTGTATCGACAATTGAATATGATTGCACTGCGTAATACTTCTGTAGTCAACCTATTAAACTTGTGTGCGATCACACTACCTGCAGGATTAGATTCTAAAGGCTTCCCTGTAGGACTTCAATTGATAGGTCGCAAGGGGGAAGACGAAAAGCTCCTTGCAGCAGCGTTAGCAGCTGAACGTATACTTGGATCAGCTAGTGAACAAATAGGCAAAGCGCCATTGGCTGCATACTAGTTTTTCTAAGGGTTTTTTGTCTCCGCCAACATTTCGCGAATTAAAGTGACTGTCTCAGAAACACCGTACAGCGCTATGAAAGATCCCATGCGCGGACCTTGCTCTTGTCCGAAGAGCACTTCGTAACAAGCTTTAAACCAATATCGCAGATTTTCGAAACCGCTCTCTTTACCCGCTTGGAATACTATATTCTGCAGATCTTTTGCAGATGTATCTGGACCTACGCTCTCAAGCATGGTTGCCAGGCTGTAGAGAGCCGAACGTTCCTGATTCGAAGGGCTTCGGAATTTCTTGGCGGGTTTGACAAAATCTTTGTAGTAGCGAATCGAATATTCCACTAGTGCATCTAATAGCGGATTTATTTCAGGGGTAGCATTTGGCGCGTAACGAGTGATGAAACCCCACAAGACCGCCTTGTCTTCAGTATTACACACACTCGCCAAGTTTAATAGAATCGCGAAGGTTAAGGGGGAATCATTTTTTGGAGGGGCTCCTCCATGAATATGCCACGCAGGGTTTTCAATTTTTTGGCTTGATGTTTCTGAAGAATATTTATTAAGGAAATTTAGATATTCATCCACATTACGAGGAATTATATCAAAATGAAGTCGTTTTGCGGATTTGGGTTTCTGATACATAAATAGAGAGAGAGACTCCTGAGGAGCGTAGTTCAGCCATTCTTCGATTGTTAGACCGTTGCCTCGTGATTTTGAAATTTTCTCCCCATGTTCGTCAAGAAATAGTTCATAAGTAAAATTTTGTGGCGGGTTACCGCCCAATTCCCTCGTGATACGGCTCGACTGCTGAACCGAGTTTAATAGGTCTTTACCTGACATTTCATAATCAACCTCAAATGCATACCACCTCATTGCCCAGTCTGGTTTCCATTGCAGCTTGCATTTGCCACCCGTGACGACAGTTTCAACTTTTTTTCCATCAGCTCTCAGATATACAATTGTGTTTGTACTGGGGTTGGTCTCGAGTACAGGGACTTGCAGCACGTGATCGGTTTCGGGGCAAATTGGCAGGAAGGGGCTGTAAGTTTTTTTACGTTCATCTCCAAGTGTTGGTAGCATAATACTCATCACCTTGTCATAGACCTCCAACATACGACATAGGGCGGCATCAAATTCTCCTGCGCAGTAACTTTTGGTTGCGCTCTTGAATTCATAGTCGAAACCAAAATGATCAAGAAACTCCCGTAGCTTATTGTTATTATGGTGAGCGAGACTCTTGTGCGTGCCGAACGGATCTGGAACTTTTGTCAGAGATTTATGTAGGTGTGTTCGTAGCATTTTCTTTTTTGGCAAATTTTCAGGCACCTTACGAAATCCATCCATGTCATCAGAGAAAGCAATTAATTTCGTTGGAATGTCTGAAATTTGTTGAAAAGCTTGCCGCACCATTGCTGTGCGCTGCACCTCTCCAAATGTACCGATGTGTGGTAAGCCAGACGGTCCGTAGCCGGTTTCGAAAAGGACATAGCCTTTTTCGGGCTTTTTTTTCTTAATACGCTTTAGAAGACGGCGTGCCTCGTCAAAAGGCCATGCCTTGGCTTTTTCTGAAATTTCTTTATCAATGATCATGTTTTACTCCACTAATTTTTAGAAAGTATGAAGGAGACGCGCTGTCGTCAATGTGGTTTAGTTTTTCAGATAGTCACGAATTTTCGTTATAATGATGATAATGGTTACGAATAACCCTTTACGACTAGAAGAAGCACCGATTCTTGTTGCTGGAGTGGCCTCTGCAGTATGGCTTACGCAGGATGGTGAAATACAGGAATTATCTCTGAAGGATGCGAAATCGAGAATCCTCAAGGGCAAACGACCAATTTTATGTCATATGCCTGTTGTTGCAGGTCGTTTAGGCCTTAATCTTTTTGAGGCATTTGATGTTCTCGAATTATTCGCATTCGTTTTGCCGGCTACGTTTACAATCCCGACACCATCCGGCCTGGCTAAGACACTGAAACTACCTTTGCCTAAATCGCTACCGGAAGAGGCCTCTACTTTACGAAGGGTGACTCTGGATTTGTTTAGGCAATTTAGGAATTTACCTAGTACCAACATCTCCGAACTCATTGGCACTATGTCGTTGGGTGGTTGGTCATGGGGGGAATCACTATTTAACACAATGGAAGTTGACAATGAAAACAATGAAAAAAAGTCAGGTGCCGGACTAAGAATCTGGACACAGCTCCCCGAGTGGTCGGAGTATGCGCCAACTGTCCCTCCCGGCGACAAAGGCGTTGATCCTGTCGAAGCGCGCGAACGATTAAGACAATTGGTAGGAGTTGAGTCAGAAGATCGACCCAGTCAAGCTGACTATGCCTCTGCTGTATCTGCTGCTTTTCAACCTCGCAAAAACGGGGGTACTCCGACTATGATATTAGCAGAAGCCGGAACTGGTGTCGGAAAAACTTTAGGCTACTTGGCGCCGGCCAGTCTCTGGGCTGAAAAAAATGAATCCCCTGTTTGGATCTCGACTTATACCCGTAATCTCCAACATCAAATTGATCAAGAACTAAGCAAGCTCTTTCCCAACAGCTCAGAGAGAGCGCGGCAAGTTATCGTTCGTAAGGGGCGAGAAAACTATCTTTGTCTGTTAAACTTTGAGGATTCAGTAAAACAAGTAACCATTCGCAAGAGAGACGCAATCGGCCTGGGATTGTTAGCGCGCTGGGCTTTGGCGAGTCGAGATGGGAGTATGACCGGTGGAGACTTTCCAGCTTGGCTCATAGACCTTGTAGGACGCCAGCATACCCTCGACCTTGCCGACCGTCGGGGTGAGTGCGTATACGGAAGTTGCACACATTATGGGAAATGTTTCATTGAGAAAAATATTCGGGAAGCGCGTCGGGCAACGTTAGTAATCGCCAACCATGCGCTTCTGATGGCCACTGCCACTCATGGACGGTTCTCTGGTCCTGGATCTCCAACGCGGATGGTCTTTGATGAAGGGCATCATGTTTTCGATGCAGCGGACAGCGCATTTTCCGCCTATTTGAGCGGCCGCGAAACAGCCGAGCTCCGTCGATGGCTTAGGGGCGCTGAAGGGAGGACACGTAGCCGTTCGCGGGGTCTGAAGCGGCGCATTGAGGGGTTGATATCGGATGATGATAGTTTGATGGTGTGTCTTGAAAAGGTATTGAAAGCAGCGCGATCGCTGCCGGGAGAGGGTTGGCATCAACGCTGTGTTGATGCGCGCCCGGTTGGCTCTGCGGAATCATTCTTATGTCAAATACGATCTTATGTTTACAGTCGTACTCAGAATTCTGAAAGTCCGTATAGTCTCGAATGCGACACAATAGGGTTGTCAGATGATTTTCTAGAAGCTGCGTCAAAGCTTGAGGGCGAGCTCTATCAATTAGAGAAGCCACTCAAACAACTTCGACTTAGTCTCGAATCAAAGCTCGATGAACAAGCAAGTCAACTAGACACAAAAAGTCGGAATAGAATCGAGGGATTGGTTCAATCGATCTTCAATCGAGGTGAGCAGCCTATATCCGCATGGCGCGATATGCTTGTGTCCCTCAACTCTGAGGTGGAAAATATTAGGGAGGAATTTGCCGATTGGCTCAGTGTTGAACGATTCGATGGCCGTGATTTTGATGTTGGTATGCACCGTCATTGGATTGACCCAACAATCCCTTTCGCCGAACAAGTTGTGGGGCCAGCACACGGTGTCCTTGTAACTTCTGCAACTCTGCGCGATGGCACAGGCGACGTAGACTTTGATTGGCAAGCTGCGGAGACGCGAACTGGTGCCTGCCACAATCTTGAAACGGCAATCAGAGCAGAGGTTCCTTCCCCGTTTGATTATGGTGTATTAACTCGTGTCTTTATTGTTAAAGATGTTCGGAAGGATAAGCTTGATCAGGTGGCGGCAGCGTATAGAGAACTATTCCTTGCTGCAGGGGGGGGCGGGCTTGGCTTGTTCACGGCTATCAGTCGACTTCGGGCAGTTCATAAACGCATCATAGAAGCACTCGACGCTGAAGGCTTAGCTTTGTATGCGCAGCATGTTGATCGGTCGAATCTTTCCACATTAGTGGATATTTTCCGTGCAGAAAAAAATTCATGCTTGCTTGGTACTGATGCAGTGCGCGATGGTGTGGATGTGCCGGGGGAGAGTCTGCGGATGATTGTCTTTGATCGGGTGCCTTGGCCACGTCCGACGATACTTCATCGTGCTCGGCGAAGCTCTTTTGGGAAGAAACAATACGACGATATGATTACACGATTACGTTTGAAGCAAGCCTACGGCCGTTTGGTGCGTAGGACTAACGACCGCGGTGTATTTGTCATGCTCGACCCGATGACACCGTCTCGGATGTTGGGAGCGTTCCCAAGCGGCGTTGAAGTGCAGTCAGTTGGATTAGCAGAAGCAGTAGCCGAAACACGAAAATTTTTTAGCAATCATAGAATAATTTCGGCACAGGCTTGACGCGCGACTCAGGCAGCCGGAACTCTCCGACGCGGACGTTCTCCCATTAGCATCGTAAGAGCATCGGCAAATTCACCAGTTCTTTCGCCAAGTCCGTTGAAAAAACCAAGATCAGTTGCAAGCATTTTTGGCAGGACCTCATGCAACAAACATTCTCCTCTTTTTGTGAGGGTTAATTGAATCGCGCGTCCATCTCTTTCATGTTTGTTGCGTTTTAGAAGCTTGCGTTTTTCCAAAGACCGAACAACTTGTGATGTCATCATAGCATCAGCTCTGCAATGATGGGCTAATTCCGATTGCTTGATCGATTCAGAATTTGATGACATCTCCTCCAATCCCGCTAACAGTAAAAGTTGAACCGGGGTTATGTTATGGGAAGCCAGAACAGATTTTTGTTCTTTTTGCCATTTGTTTACCACACGCCAGATTAGGAATCCGATACCTTGGGCTGCGATACTTTTATGAGTTGATTGCGGTAAATCTTTCATTTTATCAGTTTATAAGTGCACATGGCTTTTGGCTAGCAGCAAGTGCAGTCTTTTTACTCTTGTACTGATTAAAAACTTAAACGCTACATCTCACGCGGTGCGTAAAAAATTTTTAGGGTTCTCTTCATAATGGGCGTTTTAAAAAAGTTATCAGAGGCAGTTGGCAAGAGTATTTTTGAATGCCATATCTTCAGTATAAATCGAGTTCCGGAATAAAAATATGGTGGAGATGGTGAATGGGATTTAGGGCCAAGGAAGTATTCATGCAATGGTAAAAAAAGCGTCTTCTTGCGAGCTAATTTGGGTATTTTCAAACCATTCATTTTTGGAGGGGAATTAATGGATACAGCCGTAAAACCGGTAGCTTTTTGGCTGTATGTCTGCGCAGCAATGGTGGTCGTCATGATGTTGATAGGTGCTGCTACACGGTTAACAGAATCTGGGCTTTCAATGGTTGAATGGCGCCCGCTGCTTGGATGGTTACCTCCAATGACTGCGGTAGAGTGGAATCGCATTTTTGAGCTTTATCGTCAAACTTCTGAGTACCGCATGCAGCACTTTGGGATGGATCTACCAGCCTTTAAAACTATTTTTTGGTGGGAATACATTCATAGGATTTGGGGTCGACTGATCGGCCTAGTATTTGTCTTACCCCTTTTGTGGTTCGCAGCGAAACGCCGGTTACCAGGATACCTCACGCCCCACCTATTTTTGCTCCTTTTGCTGGGTGGTTTGCAAGGATTTCTTGGTTGGTGGATGGTGAAAAGTGGTTTTGTCGACCGGGAAGATGTCAGTCAGTATAGACTTGTAGCTCATTTGTCCGTGGCCTTATTAATTTTGGCCTACCTCCTTTGGTTAGCTACGGGGCTGAACTTTTACAAAAAACAACAAGGAGAAATCATCAGGAAATGGCCGGTGTGGGTGATTTTCACCATTTTTCTTCTAACCATAATATCCGGTGGTTTTGTTGCTGGACTCAATGCAGGAGTAATATACTCCCATTGGCCATCTATGGGTGGCACATTTATACCGGCAGATTATAATACATCCAAATTTTGGTGGCTTAATGCACTTGAAAATCCCGCCGCCGCCCAATTTCACCATCGTTTGCTAGCATATTGCAGTGTCGCTGCTGCACTGTGGTTTTGCTGGATTATCCATAGACAACAAATTGATCCAAAATGGTTGAGATTAGCCAAAGTTGTGGCAGCGGTCGCTGTCCTACAACTTGTTGTTGGGATTGTGACCCTGTTGTCTGTGGTGCCGACTGGGTTAGGCGTTATGCATCAGTTAGGCGCCATCACACTATTTTGCCTTGCCGTTTTAGGCCTACGATTAGCTTATCCGTAATTATTGAAACTGCTGCGGAATAGAAGAATCGCCCAAACAAAATCATATTATAAATGTTGTGTTAAATGACAGTACTGCTGGGCTGAGAAAACCTTTTTCAACAGGCATTTTTAATTAGGTCGTGAGGCATTGATTATTACGGTGTAGCTTGTTGCAAACGGTTTGGCATTACTATTACGTCAATTTAATTGGGTAGAAGTAGTCTGTGACTTAAGCATATGTCTCAAATACGTCTTCTAAACAAAGATTTTAGCCTAGCCTTTTGTTTTTGAGATCGAGTGTTTGTATTTTTAAACCGACCGCCAAGCGCTATCGTGCATTCGGCATGCTGATGCTGTCGATTTCATTGTCTCGTTGCGGACGGTGATCTGTGTTTGAAGGTGGCGACAGGTTCGGCCTTGCTTATCAATGAATTCTTGGGTCGGTACAAAACTACCGTGATTGCCCGTAGCGTTGTCATGCCAGCTTATTTTTTCTCCTATGGATGCATTCTCTAGGCTTTGATAGGCGGCATCGTTCAAAGCTTGTTTTTCCTCTGGTAGCAATTCCTGAGCGAGGTAGTAGCTTGCGGCTGCTCCTGCTGAACCAAGAAAGAACATAGCCAGCGCTCCACCAGTTCCGACTCCGTAGAGTTCAGCCGCGAGTAGCGCTCCGGCACCTGAACCAACAATTGTAGCCCCCGCAATTTTGTTATCGCGATCGGTTAGAATTTGGCAGCCGGAAATAGAAAGCGCAATCGTGCCGGCGACGAGGATAGATTTTATTGGTTTCACGTCGGAGCTCCAAAGTGGAAAGGATTGTAAATGTTTAGATATGCAGAAGTCATGCCACTTGTTTCAAATCCTTGCATTTGAGATTGGTTTTCGATCATCCAAGAGAAAGGTTCTCGGTCTGAAATAGTTTTTTACAATCAATATTAATGGTAAATATGCAGAAATATTGGTATTCGAATGAAGGAATTTCCACAATCCACGAAAGCGCACAAGGAGTTGTAGGCTGCAGACTTCAATAATAATCTATAAGGCTCGCAACCTAGAAAACCTTTGGTTAGTGAATGGGTGAGTCAGTGCCAAACAAATCCAACAAATTTCAATTTGATAAATCTACCCGTGAGCTAGCAGGAAGATTGATTAAAAATTATTTAAGTGCTCACATAGGGAAAATTTCATTAGCAGTATCCCTTATGTTAGTGGTGGCTATCGCAACAGGTGTGCAGGTCAAAATGCTTGAACCCGCCATTAACGAGGTCTTGGGAGAAGCAAACAGAGATCTCGCACTGATTCTTCCGGTCTTATTCTTTGTTATTTCGGTGGTAAAAGGGTTTGCCAGTTACGGGCAGACTATATTGATGCAAAAGACCGGCCTTAGAGTAGTGGTGGCTTTGCAAAACCAAATGTTTCACCGGATCGTTGATGCTGATTTAGCTTTTATTAATCGGGGGGCTACTGGAAAGTTAATCTCACGCTTTACTATTGATCTTCTCTTCCTCCGAGATGCTGTGACTAAAGCTTTTACCGGCATAGGGCGCGATCTAATAAAGGTAATAGTTTTAGTAGCAGTAATGGTGCATACAAACTGGCAACTTGCACTAATGGTAATATTTGTTTTCCCAGCGAGCATTTGGCCGATTGTCTATATTGGTAAGAGAATGCGGAGCATTTCTGACCAGACTCAGCAAAGACTTGGTGGCATTACCAGTTTTCTCGACGAGGTCTTTAAGGGCATGCGTCAGGTCAAAGCCGATGGAATGGAGGGTTTTGAGCGTAGCAGGGCGGCGAACGAATTTGAGACGGTTTTCGCTCTTCATTACAAGGCCGGCAAAACGAGATCACGTACCTACCCGATTATGGAGATCATGATTGGTATAGCCGGCTCAGGAATACTCGGATACGCTGGTTACAGGGTCATCGCCGGAGATAATGATATGGTTATGGACATAAATGCGGGCCAATTCGTAACTTTTTTTCTTGCTATGGTGGTTGCATATCAGCCGGTGAGAGGGCTCGCAAATCTGAATGCGAGCCTTCAGCAAGGAATGGCTGCGGCTGAGCGAGTTTTTTCTATGATTGATTATAAACCGGAAATAGTCAGTAAGCCCGAGGCCAGTGTTCTAGAGATAAAAAAAGGTGAGGTGTGTTTCGAAAACATAAGCTTTGCATATGAGGAAGGTAAGCAAGCTTTGTACTCCATTAATTTATTAGCGGCCCCAGGGCAAACTGTAGCTTTGGTTGGTCCTTCTGGAGCAGGGAAGTCAACCATTCTCAATTTAATTCCCCGGTTTTATGACGCAGACCAAGGGCATATTAACATTGATGGTATCAATGTGTGCGACGTAACACTTGACTCGTTAAGGTCACAAATCTCTCTTGTCAGTCAGGAGGTTATCCTTTTCAATGATACGATACGCGCTAATATCGCATATGGCTGTCCTGGCGCAAAGGAATCTGAAATAATTAACGCGGCAAAAGCGGCTGCTGCGCATGAGTTTATATTAGAGCTTGCTGACGGGTACGATACAGAGGTCGGAGAGCGCGGAGTGAAACTCTCCGGCGGACAACGTCAACGCATCTCAATTGCCCGCGCAATGCTGCGCAACACACCCATACTATTGCTGGATGAGGCTACTTCAGCCCTCGATTCAGCCTCCGAGCGTAAGGTGCAAGAGGCACTGGGGCGCTTGATTGATGGGAGAACCACGCTTGTCATTGCGCATCGTTTGTCCACAGTTACTAATGCAGATTTGATCTATGTCCTCAATGAAGGCAGGATTGTTGAACAAGGAACGCATTCATCCTTACTTCTAGAGGACGGTCTCTATGCTCAATTGTGCCGTATTCAATTTGAGGATAATAGTGCTTTGGGCGGTGATAGCGCTACAAGCAAGGAATCTTCCTCTTCTAATACCAACAAGGCCTAAAATGGGATTGATCAAATCAGTCACACGGTCGTCCGTGGTACAGAGCATTATATGCTGGATAATGTTTATATACATGCGGCTACTAGCATGGACCGGCCAGTGGCAGATTATAGGTCAAGAACTTCCTGAGTATTGGGTAGAGAAGGGAAAGCCTTTCATCGTGGCTTTCTGGCATGGCCGATTATTAATGATGTTTTTAGCATGGCGGTATCCGGACAGGATCCATATCTTGATATCGGGACATCGTGATGGTCGCCTCATTAGTCGAACAATTGGTCACTTTGGCACCAAAACTGTCGTGGGATCGCGTCGGCATGGTGGGATTAGCGCTGGGTTGGGGATTGCCCGATTGCTCAAGAAAGGGAAGGTTGTTGGTGTCACGCCAGATGGACCCAGTGGGCCACGGATGCGCGTAAAAGAAGGCGTTATAACTTTAGCTCTCATGTGCCGTGTTCCTATTATCCCTCTCACTTATGCATGTCGACCGCGCAAAGTTTTTGAAAGCTGGGATAGATTCAACTTACCTCTTCCGTTCTGTCGGGGCATTTTGATGTGGGGCGCACCGATGGAGGTACCCGGCGATGCAGACGCTCAGTTAAAAGAATGTTTGCGCCTCGAACTTGAGACGAAGCTTCAAGAACTTACAGACTTGGCAGATGAAATGGTGGGCAATCCGAGAATATCCCCAGATGACACCAATAGGGCTGAATGGCCACGGAAAACTGATGGGGTAGTATGAGGACTCTTGCTATTTACCGTGTCATGACACTGTTGGCAACGCCGCTCGCTCGTTTGTTGCTCAAATTTCGTTGTGTAAAAGGTAAAGAAGACCTAGTCCGTCTTAAAGAGCGCAGAGGAATTGCCACGTTTTCGCGGCCTCCCGGGCCTCTTGCTTGGCTGCATGCCGCTAGCGTTGGTGAATCTCAGTCTGCTTTGGTGCTAATAGACCGTTTGCTGGCAGAATATCCTAGTCTGCGAATTCTCGTGACTACTGGAACAGTTACATCCGCAGGTTACCTCGAGGAAAGATTACCCACGGGAGCTTTTCATCAATACCTACCTCTCGACTGTCCACATTGGGTAAGCCGTTTCCTAGCCTACTGGACCCCCGACATTGCATTTTGGATAGAGTCAGAGTTTTGGCCTAACCTAGTCACTGAGACTGTGCAGCGCAACATACCAGCTGTCTTGGTAAATGCCCGAATGTCTGCAAGTGCATTTCGTGCTTGGCAGCGTTTAGGAGGTATTGCTTTTGGCTTGGTTTCAGCATTTAAAATTTGTTTGGCTCAAAATGAGCAGCAAGCTGACCGGCTTCGTAAGCTAGGTGCGAAGAATGTTCTCTCTCTTGGAAATCTTAAATATTCGGCCGATCCTCTGGGTTTTGATGCCGCTCGATTGGAATCGCTACAGAATGATATTGGTGGGCGCTCCGTACTTCTAGCTGCTAGTACTCACGCTGGTGAAGAAGTGATGGTATCAAATGCGCACACCGCATTGCTTTCCCAAGTCCCAGACTTGTTGACGATAATAGTCCCGCGCCACCCGGCAAGGGCAACCAAAATTGAAACAGAACTAGTACGTCGAGGTCATCAGTGTGTCCGGCGCTCAACCGGTGAAAATATCACAATTGATACAGCGATTTATATTGCAGATACACTCGGCGAACTCGGTCTCTTTTACCGGCTCTCTAGAATAGCTTTTATTGGGGGAAGTATGGCGCGTCATGGCGGTCATAATCCACTTGAGGCCGCTCAGCTCGGCTGCGCCATCGTGCAGGGACCTGATATGGATAATTTTCAAGGTGTAGCTGACGCATTGTTAGCTGATGGGGGTGCGGTGACAGTTTACGATGCGAAGGATTTGGCTACAGTTGTAGGGCAAATGTTTGAAGACCGCGACCTTTGGTTAAAAAGGAGCGAGGCAGCAGAGATGGTTGCGAAGGGCAACAGTGACGTGATTGATAGAGTTTGTGATGCTATTAAACCGATTGTTACGTCAGCACTAAGGAATGACACTGATGCTGATGCCTAATTTTTGGAATGAGAAAGGTCTATTATCAGCCTGTCTAATTCCAGCAAGTTGGATTGTTGCTTCGATAAGCAGGCATCGTCAGAAAATGCGGCTGCCGATACCCGTCCCGGTACCCGTAATATGTGTAGGGAATCTTACAGTCGGTGGTGCAGGAAAAACTCCCGTAGCACTTGATATAGGGTCTCGTCTGCAGGCGAGGGGTGTGTGCAGTCATTTTCTGACCCGCGGTTATAAGGGCCGATTAAAGGGCCCCGTGAAGGTAGATATGAAGTTGCATACCCATGAGGACGTTGGCGATGAACCATTGATTCTCGCGAGGTATTCGCCCTGTTTTGTGTCTACTGATCGACTGGCGGGCGCTCGGGCTGCTGCTGCTTACGGAGCGCAGGTGATTGTTATGGATGATGGTTTCCAAAATCCTAGCATACAGAAAACTCTCTCGCTTGTCGTTGTTGATGGAGGATACGGGTTTGGAAATTGTAGAGTTATACCGGCAGGTCCCTTGCGCGAGCCAATCAAAGATGGCCTCATGAGAGCAGATGCTATTATATCGATTGGGCCACCATTTTTAGAAATAGATACAGAGAAGCCTGTTTTGCGAGCTAAAATTCAGCCTGTTTGTGGAGATAAATTTGCAGGTAAAAGGGTTATTGCGTTTGCTGGGATAGGTAGGCCAGGAAAATTTTTTGAAAGTCTTCGTAAAGTTGGCGCCGAGGTAATATCGACCCATTCTTTTCCTGATCACCACCCCTATAGCGCCCGTGAAATAGTAACAATTTTAGCCAAAAAGACACGCGATGAAGATCTCATCGTCACAACAGAGAAGGATATGGTCCGGCTTCCGCCCATGGCTTTAAAATCGGTCATTCCACTCCCTGTCGAAATGAGATGGGAGAAAGAGGAGTTGATTGAGGCACTGCTTGATAAAGTCACTTAGTTCGTAGTTCCGGAACTGGGACGCATCAAAAGTTCGGGGTCTAGCCGTCGTTTGAATAGGTTGATACGCCAATCTAAATGCGGCCCGGTAGCCCTGCCGCTTGCTCCTATGGTGCCTATTACGCCACCTTTCGTAATTCTCTGACCTTTTTTAACGGCGATGGACTTTAGGTGTAACAATGCGGACGAAACACCGTGACCATGATCAATTATTACCGTGCCGCCGGACAAATACATATCGTTATGTACCATTCGTATAATACCCGAGTTGGGGCTCACAACCTTTGTGCCAGTCGGTGCAGCTATGTCGATGCCATAATGAGGTCTTTTGGGTAAACCGTTAAGAACTCGTTGACTGCCATATACTCCACTTACTCGCCCTCTAGCGGGCCACACCCATTTTCCAAGGAAATGAATTTCTGGTGTATCTATCTTGCGCGCCTTAGATACTAGTTTAGCTTCAAACTTTATTCTAGCTAGCACTTTCTCCGGAGGCGACACCTTTGCAGATGGTAAGCCCGTTATCTTCTCGATTTTATATCTCCGCTTGGTTATTGATATGGTTCTGTGGAGGACTTGACCATTTTTATGTATAAGTTGGAGGCGTGCGGTTGGCTTTTCATCGCGATTGAATCCTATGACGAAAGTCCCATTTGGGGAAACACGTATCTGTTTTCCATTGAAAATAACTACCGTCTTTGCTGTGGTATGACCGATTACAAGACCACCTTGGGTGAAGTGGCCATGGAGTGTGAGAGCTTCTGTCGCACAAGAAAAAAATAAGATGGGAAATACCCAGCAGATTATACGGCTCAAAGGAGCTCTCCTTGGTTCTTATTAGGATCGGATGAGACGCTGAGCTTTTTTTCTTTTTTCTGTAGGTCATCGTTGACAACTGCATTCTTTTTTCCGTCGGCGAACTCCACAATGATCTGCATCCCAGCAGTGGCTGCAGCGGCTGAGGTTATAGGGCTGCCATTACGGTCCCAGATCACTGTATAGCCGCGATCAATAATGCGCTTGAAGGAAACACTCTCCAAAAGCTCGCGGGATGCTTTGAGTTGTTGAACTCGTTGCTGTGTTAAGTGACGTCCTGCTCGGCGCAGTGACCCAGTTTCTCGCGATAACCTTTTCGCGCCATTTTTAACGATTTGCTGAGGCGGCCTAATATGGCGGCCTAATGCCAATAAAGACTCCTGGAACGTTTTAAAAAGTCGGATACCTCCTTGTTCCAAGCGCTCTAAAGCAATATCTAGCCTTTGATTATGACCTGTTAGTAAAGTTTTCAGGTCCGGGAGACCGCGGCAGAGCCCTTCAAGCCGGATACGATCTTCAGTGCCCTTTCGCAGCACAGCAGATTGATGGCGGCGTCCTAAATTCATGACCGTTAAACTAAGCTCGTTCCGCACCGGTACGGCTATCTCCGCTGCTGCAGTGGGCGTCGGCGCCCGCTGATCTGCCGCATAATCAATTAGTGTTGTATCAGTCTCGTGCCCCACTGCAGAAATCAGCGGTATCTTGGATTCTGAGGCTGCTCGGACCACGATTTCCTCGTTGAAGGGCCACATGTCTTCAAGGCTACCCCCGCCACGTGCTACAATCAAGAGATCTATAGAAGGGATCTGGTCGTTATAACTCAAAGCATTGAAACCATTGATTGCATCGGCTATTTGCTGCGCGGCTTTTTCTCCCTGCACTAGCACTGGCCAAAGCAGAATATCACGCGGGAAGCGATTATCTATTCTATGTAATATATCTTGGATAACTGCGCCTGTTGGAGAAGTAATTACTCCAATCCGGGTAGGTAGAAACGGTAACAGTTGTTTTTTTTCTTCATCAAATAAACCTTCTTCAGCAAGCTTTTTTCGACGGGTTTCAAGTAGCTTGAGAAGAGCTCCTTCGCCTGCTATTTCTATTTGTTCTAGGACAATTTGGTATTTTGACTGTAGAGCATAGGTAGTAACTTTTCCTGTAGCAATTATCTCGAGTCCATCCTCAGGTTTAGCATTTAAGCGGTTGACTACACCGCGCCAGCAGACGCCATTTATAACAGCGTTGTCATCTTTCAAAGTCATGTAGATGTGGCCAGAGGCTGCACGTTTTAAACCTGATATTTCTCCTCGCACGCGCACGTACCCGTAAGAGGACTCAACAGTACGTTTGAGCGCTGCAGAAAGTTCCGAGACCGAATATTCCGCTTTATTTGAAACAATGTTATCGTTCATATGTAATATTGGGAAAAGTAATTTATGAGTACCTATCATATGATATTTAGAATGAACGCATTTTGCAAAGGCAGAACATTAAGATGAAACTTTTGGTTGTAGGGTCAGGAGGGCGTGAACATTCACTATGCTGGGCGTTGGCGGGCTCACCATTGAGCAAGGCAATCTATTGTGCCCCCGGTAACGCTGGGATAGCTGATGTGGCTGAATGTGTTGATATAAGTTCGAATGATATTGATTCGCTAGTCAATTTTACAATTACAAATAATATTGACTTTGTCGTAGTTGGCCCGGAAGCGCCGTTAGTAAATGGATTGGTAGATCGCCTAAAAGATATTGGAGTGAGGTGTTTTGGGCCATCGGCGTCTGCAGCTCAGTTAGAAGGCTCAAAGAGCTTTACAAAATTGCTTTGCGAGAAGTACAGCATCCCAACAGGGTCCTACCGTCACTTCAGCCAAATCGAAGATGCTCGCTCGTATATTAATGATAAGGGGGCCCCGATAGTCGTTAAAGCTGATGGCTTAGCTGCTGGCAAGGGTGTTACAGTAGCCAAGAGTGTTGAGGAGGCGCTAGCTGCAGCAGAAGATGCTCTTGTTGGAGATCGTTTCGGAAATGCCGGAGCATCTATTGTGGTTGAAGAGTATCTCGTCGGAGAGGAACTCAGTATTTTTGCTCTGTGCGATGGAGATAACGTCCTAATGCTTCCCTCTGCTCAAGATCACAAGGCTGTTGGCGATGGAGACATTGGCCCTAACACCGGTGGAATGGGAGCATATAGCCCGGCACCTATTATGACAGATTTACTAAGGGCAGAAATAGAAGATAAAATTATCTCCCGTACCGTCTCTGCCATGAAATCAGAGGGAATACCCTTTACGGGCGTTCTATTTGCTGGGGTAATGATTACCGACAGTGGACCTAAACTTATTGAATTTAATGTTCGTTTTGGGGACCCAGAGTGCCAGGTGCTTATGATGCGTCTAAAGTCAGACTTATTACCGGCGCTTATTGCGGCAGCTGATGGCGAGCTTAAGGATTTTGACCTTCGCTGGCATCACCAATCAGCGCTGACGGTTGTATTAGCCTCCAAGGGTTATCCTAATGTTTTTGATCAGCCGACAGAGATTAACGATCTCGAGAGTGTTTCAATGACAGAGGATGTTAAAGTGTTCCATGCTGGCACAGCTCGCGACTCAAGTGGAAAGCTCCAGGCAATTGGTGGAAGAGCCTTAAATGTTGCTGCTGTTGGCGAAACCGTCACTGAAGCAAAACAGAAAGCATATGAAGTGGCTAAAGCTATTGATTGGCCAAATGGGTTTTTTAGGAACGATATTGGATGGCGCGCGGTGGCACGTGAAACAGAAAAGCCTTAAATCACCGCTTATTTTGAAAAAATGCTGTTAGTAGTTGATGTGATTCTATTTCACGTATTCCTCCATAGATTTCGGGCGCATGGTGACAAGTAGGATGCTCGAAAAATTTAATACCATTTTCTACAGCGCCACTCTTTATATCCATGGCACCAAAATAAAGTCGTCGAAGGCGGGCGTGTGAGATCGCGCCCGCGCACATCGCGCACGGTTCAAGTGTCACGTAAATATCACATCCTTCCAATCGTTTTTGGCCCAATATTGCACATGCTTTGCGAATCGCCAGCATTTCCGCATGTGCGGTGGAATCATGCAGCTGTTCAACACGATTGCTAGCTTGGGCAATGATTTTGCCCGTATTTCCCTCGACAATGACTGCCCCGACTGGCACTTCATCACGAGATACTGCGCTTTTAGCCTCACGAAGTGCAATCTCCATATTCACAGAATAAAAACTTTTCATTGCTGGAATTTGCCTCCATTACAGGTATATGGTCAAGCAAGCTTATTCGTTGCGTCTATGCAAATAACGCCATAGGCTTATCGATAAATGGGAATAATGATGAAGTCGAACGTTCAGCCTGCGCGAATTGCCAAAGTTATCGCCAGGGCTGGTTTGTGTTCGCGTCGCGAAGCTGAACGCTGGATTAAGGCTGGGCGTGTTTCGATTAACGGCAAGGTGTGGAAAGACCCAGCGATCAATATTGACACTGTCGATAGGGTAGAAGTTGATGGTGTCGCATTGCCCGTTAGTGAGCCCGTGCGTGTGTGGCGTTACCATAAGCCAGTTGGTTTGCTGACAACGGAAAAAGATCCAGAAAAACGAAAAACAATCTTTGATTTTTTGCCACCTGGCTTGCCCAGAGTTTTATCGATTGGGCGGCTCGATATGAATTCTGAAGGTTTGCTATTGCTTACGAATGATGGAGAATTATCACGTCGATTTGAATTACCTGCTATGGGCTGGAAAAGGCACTACCGCGTGCGGGTATTTGGTCGGCCACAGACGGACTCATTGAGAGCGTTAGCAAATGGTATATCTGTGGCAGGTATTCGTTATGCTCCTATAGAAGTAAAATTAGAAGATCAGTCTGGTGCAAACGGGTGGCTCACAATGACTTTAAGCGAAGGGAAGAATCGTGAGATCCGAAAGGTTTGTCAGTATTTTGGGTGGAGGGTTAACCGCTTAATTAGGACAGGTTATGGCCCGTTTAAGTTAGGAAGTTTGAAACGTGGCGAAGTAGAGGAGGTACATGTCAGGAAGTTGGCAGAGCTCACCAGTCAGAAAATTATTTCGCGTATGCAGCAAGTTGGGAACAGAACTAATTCAAACGAAAAAAAAGGTAGGCGGTTTTGATACGCCTCGTGGCGGGAAAGCACAAAGGAAGAGCTCTAGTCACGCCTTCTGGCAATGGTGTGCGCCCAACGAGCAATAGGGTACGGGAGTCTTTGTTTAATGTCTTGGCTCATGGTTTGCACCGTGCTGGCAAGCAGTCAGTGTTGGAAAATGCAAGTGTACTTGATGCTTTCGCTGGAAGTGGAGCTTTAGGTTTTGAGGCTCTGAGTAGGGGAGCTGCCGAGTGTATTTTTATGGAAAAGGCCGAGGCCGCTCTCCAAGTCATCGAGAAAAACTCTCTCGAGCTGGGTGAAACCTCGCGTGCTCGTGTGATTAGAACTGATGCGACAAAACCGCCTACTAATACGGAACCGGTAGATTTGTTATTTCTCGACCCGCCATATAACCAGATGCTATTACTATCTGCTCTCACAGGCCTCTTAGATGCAAATTGGGTTGGAATGAACACAGTTTGTTGCGCAGAACTTGATGCATACGAAGAATACAGCATCCCATCTAAAATGGAGTTAATCTTAGAGCGCCGATACGGACGAACTCGCGTAATTATTTTAAGATTAAAAAGTCAGCGTCTCCCGAATAATTTTTCAATATCTGATAGCTGAAGTTTTATATGAGTAGGGCGACCATGATTACATTGCCCAGAATGAGGCGTAATTTCCATCTCCCGCAAAAGCGCGTTCATCTCTGAAGCATTGAGAATACGGCCCGCACGGACGCTGCCATGGCACGCCATTGTACTACATACCTGTTCTATTTTTTCCTTGAGCGTAAATGACTCACCGAATTCACCGAGTTCATCGGCTAGATCCTTGACCAATTCCTTTATGTTCGTATGGCCTAATAGTTCTGGAACTTCACGAACTAGAACCGCGTTCTCGCCAAATGCTTCTAACGTTAAACCAAATTCTGCTAACTCTGATGAATGCTCCACAAGTAGAACGACTTCCGTTGAATTAAGTTCAACAACCTCAGGGATTAAGAGGCCCTGCCGCGCCACGCCACTAACCGCCAAGTCTTTTTTTAAGCGTTCATAAACTAATCTCTCGTGTGCAGCATGCTGATCAACTATTACAATCCCATCATGAGTTTCAGCAATAACATAGGTTGTATGGAACTGAGCGCGTGCCGCTCCCAAAGGGTAGTTTAAAGCTGTGGATGAGGTATCTGGCTCTGGTGCTCTTGCGGAAGGCTCTAAACTTCCTCCTTCTCCGAGATCTGTTTCAGGGACAAAAGTACCTCTACTAAAAGATTGGGCTGATAGGTTGGGATAACCCGGTTGGCCGTGTGTCGGAAGCTTCGGAGAGAGGAAAGTATCGACTGCTGCGTAGCTATTAGAAGTAGATGCCTGATGTCCTGCTTCTAAAAGTGCGTGCTTCAACGCTCCCACAATTAAACTGCGCACCGATTTTGGATCCCGAAAACGAACCTCTGATTTTGCGGGGTGTACGTTTATGTCTACAAATTGAGGGTCAATTTGAAGATATAAAGCTACTAGTGGGTGACGGTTTCTTACCAAAAAATCTGCGTAGGACCCTCGCACTGCCCCAATTAGAAGTCGGTCAATAACAGGCCGATTATTAACAAAAAGATACTGCATTGCGGAATTGGCACGGTTTAAAGTCGGTACTCCAGCAAATCCTGTCACTTGCATGCCAGTTCTCCGGGCGTCGATTGATAATGCATTTTCAGCAAATTCAGCACCCATCACTGCCTTCAGCCGCGCCAACCGTGTACTTACAAGATCTCCTTTTTCAGCTGTATATCGTAATCTAGGCCGGCCATCGACTGTGAGTCGGAATCCGACCTCCGGGTGCGACATAGCAATGCGTTTAATAGCATCGACAATTCGTTGAGACTCGGTTTTTTCGGTGCGGAGAAATTTTAGACGTGCAGGAGTCGCATAAAACAAATCACGTACGACTGCCGTTGTGCCGCATGAATGAGATGTAGGAGTTGGGCTATTTACGATACCGCCATCTACGTTGATCATCCAAGCATCATGTTTCTGGCTGGCGCGGGATTGCAGAGAAAAGCGGCTTACAGCACCAATAGACGGTAGTGCTTCACCTCGGAAGCCGAGCGTTGTGATTGCTTGTAAATTATTATCTGGAAGTTTCGACGTTGCATGACGTTCTATCGCGAGTTCGAGATCTTGAAGAGTCATACCAACACCATTGTCAACGACTGCCAACATTGATTTTCCGCCATCTCGAACAGTTATTTCGATGTTACTTGCTCCTGCATCAATACTGTTTTCGACTAGTTCCTTGGCCGCAGAGGCAGGCCTCTCAATCACTTCTCCGGCGGCTATTCGATTGATGGTTTGTTCGGGTAGGCGCTTAATTAACATTTGTCTATGAAATTTTTAAGGTAATGTTTTGTGCGCTTTTTACCCTCTTCGACCGCAGGCTGATTGAACGGATCAACCTCCAACAAATCAGCAGTAATTATCGTTTCCAGCATAAAATGCATCATTAGGGAACCCAGTGAGGTTACATTTAGTTCACCTGTGGTTATTGTTCGAACTGGGCGGTGTGCAGCCACAAGTGCGTCTACAGTTCCTCGCTGGCTTGCTTTAATTAAATCTCCCAATGTCCTTTGTTCCAGCGTGCCAAGGCTAACGTCACCAGCTACGGAAGAGTTAACTAACATCCCAATATCCTGATATTCATGCATTATTACGGAAAATAACTTGTCTGATGGGCCATCGAGATACAGCTGCAGTTGGCTATGCTGGTCAACTGTGCCCAAAAAAGGTACGGGGGTCGCGCCGTATCCGTCCTTGCCGATACTTTCAGCCCACAGTTGCCTATACCATTGACCAAACCAAAATAATTGATCGCTATACAACATCAGGATGTCCGTCGCTAATGTAGCGTGATTTGCAGCGGCCACTTTCAGCGCGGCGCCCTGGGCTGGTGCACTGTTATTTCGTTTTTTACGTATGTGAGCAAGTGTAGCAGCGGCACCTTCGCGAAATGCATTAACGTCGATACCAGCAATTAATGCTGGCAGCACCCCAACTAGCGAAAATACAGAAAAACGGCCGCCGATGTTCGGGTCGTGGTTTAGGATATCAAAGTTTTTTTTGTGGCCGATCTCTCTTAAAGCACTGTTGCGTGGTTGTGTGATTATTTTTACTCGGACAGAAACCTCGCTTGGGATCAAGTGTTTCTGAAACCACTGTATAAATATATTGAATTGGGCCAAGGTTTCTGAAGTGTTACCAGACTTTGATATGACGAGTAAGCCCGTGGAGACGGGATTTAAAACAGCAAAAAGTTCGGCGAAGGTCACAGGGTCAATATTGTCGACGAAATGGAGGTTGGGCTTATTGCTATTAGCGAACGCACAGATGCATCGCCCCCCTAAACTCGATCCACCGGTACCGAGGATAACAACGTCGGCGAAATCATTTTGGAATGCACAAGCTATTTCCCTTAATTCTGGAAGATCATCCTCACGCTCAACAATTCTTAAAGCGGGTGGAATTTCTAGCTCACCGTCTCCACATATACGCGCAACGCTCTCCTCTAGAAGTAAATTATGCTTCTCGGCTGAGGGCTGCTTTAACCCATTAAATGTATAGCAATCAGTAATATCTTGAGTATAGATCATCATTATGACTTATATTGCCCTGACCTAGAGATCATGTGCAACAAGGTCTTAGAATCCGGACCAACAGTCAATGAGCGCCCATCAGGAGTTAGTTTATTTCGGGAAAGTTCGCGAATCGTACTTACCCTGTTCACCACTAGGGGCAACTATCATCAATAAGGGCTACGTATATCGTCGTTCCTTGTTGACAAAACGAGGTTACAGAGGGGGGGCCGCAAACGCATACACGGTCACCTGCGCCGAAACCTCGCAATGGTCCGCCGAGGGTTAGTAATCGCCCGTCGACTGTGCGCATGGCTTGGCAGGTGACACCCTCTTTTGTAAGTATACCTTCATAACAGCTATTTGAGGCCGAGGGTGGCAGTGTTTTGCTCGTGCCAAATAATCGATACCACCAAGAGTCATCCTTTTTTTCAGGGAGAGGAGGTGTGTAGCCCGGCACGGTGTCCCCTTTCTGCAAATTAAGCTGTTGACGGTAATATTGGTCAACCAACACTGGGGTTTTTTCAGGCCCTCTCAACTTCAACTCGCTAGAAATTTTTTCAGAACGCGTATGTTTAGCTGAGCTAAGTTTGTTATGGGGGCTGAAATCTGTGTTTGTAGATGTTGAGACTGATGGCGTTATATCTTGTTTGCCGGCATGTTGCTTTTCGGCCGGCGGGGTTTCGTATCTATTTTTCGATTTGTTGCCAAAGTCGGGTCGGAATAATGAATCAGGATCGGTTATGCAACTAGACAGTAAAAATAAAATAAGGAAGCCTGGGGATACGAACTTCATGCAGTAATTTCCTCCCCAAGCTTGAGATACCTATTCCGGCGTTGGGTACAGATCTCGACACTATTTCGTGATTTTAAATTTCCGAGAGCTGTTTCAATTGCATTTCCTACGGCATTGATGGCGCCGAGTTTGTCTCGGTGTGCCCCTCCCAAAGGTTCATTCACCACCACATCTATTAGACCATGTTCTTTGAGGTCTACGGCCGTTAGGCGCAGTGCTTCGGCTGCTGTTTGAGCTGCACCTGCATCTCGCCATAATATCGAAGCGCAGCCTTCCGGTGAAATAACGGAGTAAACACTGTGTTCTAACATAAGCACTTGATCTCCCGTCGCGATTGCTATCGCACCCCCAGACCCTCCTTCTCCTATTATTATGCTTATCAGTGGGACCTTTACGGTAAGACAGGTTTCGATACACCTTGCGATGGCTTCCGCCTGTCCGCGCTCTTCAGCGCCGATACCGGGGTACGCGCCCGGAGTGTCTACAAAACTAATAATTGGCAATCGAAAGTGATCTGCCATACGCATAAGTCTATTTGCTTTTCGGTATCCTTCCGGCCGAGGCATGCCAAAGTTGTATTCTACCCTTTCTGTTGTATTTGCTCCTTTCTCTTGGCCTATTACTATGCAGCTCTGGTTTCGAAACTTGCCCAAACCGCCTGTTATTGCTTTGTCATCACCAAACTGACGGTCACCAGAAAGTGGCGTAAAATCCTTAATGAGTTCAGTTATATAGTCGATACAGTGTGGGCGTTCTGGGTGCCTTGCGACTTGAACTTTTTGCCACGGCGAGAGATTGCCGTATGTATGAAATAAAAGCTTTTGTGCTTTTTCTTTCAATCGCCCCACCTCCTCAGTGATGTTGATGTCATCATTGTTGGACAAATGGCGCAATTCTTCGATCTTGCCCTCCAAGTCGGCTATCGGCTGCTCAAAATCCAAGAATGTTTTCATATTATTAATTTCATTTTTGCTGTTGCTGATTTCCTAGCACAGGTTCACTAAAACAACTAGCGAGTGGCCTCATTCCAATGGAGACCTTTAGAATTGTGTGTGCGCCAGAGGATGAAAGTCCCCAACAACTTTTCTGAGGCGTTCGTCCAGTACGTGGGTGTATATCTGTGTGGTCGAAAGATCTGAGTGCCCGAGCATTTGCTGAACAGCTCTGAGATCGGCGCCGTTTGCCAATAAGTGGCTTGCAAATGCATGGCGTAGTACGTGAGGACTTACTTTTGTGGGATCAATTCCAGCTTTGAGTGCCAGTTCTTTCAACTGTTGGCCCAGACGCTGCCGGGTTAAGTGACCAGTTTTTGAATTTGAGGGAAATAGCCAAGATGATTTATTTAATCCTCTTAGGAAGTTGCTGCGTACCTTTTTGTATGCTTTCACTGCTTGCTTTGCTGGTCTTCCTATCGGCACCATGCGCTCTTTCTTTCCTTTTCCTTGAACTATGAGAACATCCCTATCATCGATGACGGAGATTAATGGAAGTGAGATCAATTCACTTACCCTTAGACCAGTAGCGTATAGAACTTCAAGTAAAGCAGTCAGCCGCAACCCATTTGCACTTTCATCTACAGCAGCAGTTTCAAGCAAGAGTGTAACTTGTGCCTCGGACAGTATTTTTGGCAAGTTCTTTCCTTTTTTTGGACTTTGCAAAATGGTGCTTGGATTGTCCCTTCGTATAGCCTCTGCCTGTAAAAATTTGTAATACTGTTTCAGGGCCGATAGCCGTCGGGCTTGCGTAGATGCAGACATAGTATCGGCACATAATTTTCCCATGTACAGGCTTAAGTCCCGAGCTGTAGCACTCGCTGTATCTTTTCCCTGACTAACACAAAATGCAGTAAATTCTGTCAAATCGCGTTCGTATGCTTCAATAGTGTTTGCTGCGAGACCCCGTTCGGCAACTAGCATCTCGAGAAATGTCTCAATGTGGCAGGACTGATGTGCTTCTATCATAAGGTTACTTTGAAAAGAGATGAGCCTCTTTTACCTCTGGAAACGGTTGTTATCGATTACTTGTTCTACAGATTTTGAGGGTGGCGGGAACTCTCCTGTTGCAAGAAAGACTACTCCCCCAACAACCGATAAAATAAGCAAAATTACTATAAATTTCGTTAAACGAACCATCTTGTTTAATATCTCTCAGTTGTTTTAACGTTTAAGAGTTATTGCCCTTAACAAACTTGGCCCGCTTCGTACACTAATTATTAAAATCAATGTGTTTGGTTTGAAGAAATATTGTTCAGCATATGCGTACTTCTGGCTATAAAATAAGATAAATGGAAAAAATTCAAAATATACGTTCCGCCTTACTTGAGTCTTCAAAGCCATTGGTTCTTGTTGGCTTGATGGGTGCCGGGAAAACTGCGATTGGGAAGCGTTTGGCGTTACGGTTAAACTTACCTTTTAAGGATGTAGATCAAGAAATAGAGATGGCTGCAGGATGTTCGGTGGCCGATTTTTTTGAAAAATATGGAGAAGCAGAGTTTCGTCATGGCGAACGTCGGGTCCTCTCTCGTTTGTTAGGTGAGGGAGCGGGTGTTCTTGCGACCGGCGGAGGTGCATTTATGGACGATGATACTCGGACTAAAATATTAGGACAGGGTATTTCGATTTGGCTTAAAGCCGACATTGAAACTTTGTGGAAACGAGTTTGCCGAAGGGAAACAAGGCCGTTGTTGAAAACTTCTTGCCCACGACAAACTCTTTCTCAGCTGCTTGTCAAACGTTATCCAGTGTATGCGGAAGCAGATATAACAGTTGTCAGCAAAGATAGCTCTTTAGAAGCGACGGTTGATGACGTTATCGCAAATATTGCAGCAATTTTGGATGAAAGTAGATAAAGAAAATGAATAATGAAACGGTTTCGGTTGAGCTCGGTGAGCGAAGGTACGACATTGTGGTCGGCGAAAACCTAATAAAAAATAGTGGTAAACTTATTGCGCCTTTATTGCGCCAACCTAGAGTGGTGATTATAAGCGACTCAAATGTCGCACCATATTATAAAAATATATTAGAATATTCCCTCGACTCAGAGGGCGTAAGCCACGAGAGTTTTGTACTCCCAGCCGGAGAAAGTACAAAAAGTTTTAAATATTTTGTAAAACTTGTGGATGATATTTTAGCCTTAGGTATTGAGCGTGGCACATGCCTTGTGGCGCTTGGTGGAGGAGTAATTGGGGATTTAGTTGGATACGCAGCGGCCTCAGTACTTCGCGGAATAGATTTTGTTCAAATACCAACGTCATTGCTTGCTCAAGTTGATAGTTCGGTCGGAGGTAAAACCGGAATCAACACTGTTCATGGGAAAAATCTTGTTGGTGCTTTCCATCAGCCACGGTTAGTCCTATGTGATGTTGGTGTTTTAGATACGCTCCCCGAACGCGAGCTGAAGGCGGGTTATGCGGAAGTAGTAAAATATGGGGTGATAGGGGATGAACAGTTTTTCGATTGGCTAGAGTCTAACGGATCAGAAATTGTTAAAGGTAATAAATTAAGCCGACAAAGCGCCATCGTGAAGAGCTGCGAAGCCAAGGCTAAAATAGTAGCGGAAGATGAGCAAGAAGCAGGCCGAAGAGCTTTACTAAACTTTGGTCACACATTTGGGCACGCATTAGAGGCGGAAGCAGGCTTCAGCGACCTGTTATTGCACGGTGAAGCTGTTTCAATAGGGATGGTGCTGGCGCTCGCCCTTTCGACCAAGCTCGGCCATTGCAAATCAAATGCATACCTTTCTGTCCGAGATCACCTTCGCCACGTTGGGCTTCCCGTCTCAACCGCTGATAGGCCGACCGTGAATTGGGATACAGAAGCTCTTCTTAATCACATGGCGAAGGATAAAAAAGTTATAGATGGCAGTATGACTTTTGTATTGGCGCGTGGCATTGGGCACGCTTTTCTGAGTCGTGATGTGGAGCGCGACGTCTTAATTGAATTGTTGAAGAGCGGAGGTGAGCTATGAGTGCGGAGTATTTTCTGGTCACTGAGCACATGGTGATTATTGGATTCATAACACTGTTAATTGTGGTCTCTGGCTTTTTTTCTGGGTCAGAGACCGCACTCACAGCGGCGTCCAACCCCCGCATGCATGAACTTGTTCGAAACCACAGTCGGCGTGCCGAAGTTGTCCTTGCTCTTTTACAGCGAAAAGAACGCCTTATCGGTTCAATATTGTTAGGCAATAACCTTGTCAATATCTTTGCTTCAGCGCTGGCAACCAGCTTGTTCTTGGAAGCGTTTGGAGAGGCAGGAATTCTTTATGCTACTGGCGCTATGACGTTAGTTGTTGTTGTATTTGCTGAGGTTTTACCGAAAACGTACGCTCTTAGCCATGCTGATCGGATGGCTTTAGCCGTTGCACCATCGATACGGTTAATAGTCAATTTACTAAGGCCTTTTGCTAGCAGTATTAATTTTCTGGTAAAATATTCGCTTAAAATTCTTGGGGTGCAACTTTCAAATGCTCAAGTTGAGCAAGAGCGCGAGGAAGAACTGCGAGGTGCGATTGCCCTTCATACAGGTGAACCAGATTTGCGACAGGAGCAGCAAATGCTGCGGGGTATTCTTGATCTTGATGAAGTGGAAGTAGACGAAGTAATGACGCATAGACGCAATGTGGAAATGCTTGACTCAGAAGCCTCAAATGAGAGCTTGATTGAAGCTGTCCTTGAAAGTCACTTCACGAGACTTCCTTTATTTAAAGGCGAGCCGGAGAACATAGTCGGCGTCGTGCATGAAAAAGCACTTCTTCGGGCCGAGCACTCATGTGGTTCAGGGCTTTCTGATCTCAGGATAACAGAAATAGCGGGTGACCCCTGGTTTATCCCAAACACTACAACCTTGCTTGAGCAGCTTCAGGCATTTCGGGAAAGGCGCGAGCATTTTGCGCTTGTTGTTGACGAATACGGTGCTTTTCTGGGGATTGTAACTCTTGAGGATATATTAGAGGAGATCGTTGGTGAGATTGAGGACGAGCATGATCGTGCTTTTCATGGTGTCAAGCCTCAATCAGACGGCACCTTTATTGTGAGTGGATCGGTGACACTTCGTGATTTGTCACGCGATTTTGATTGGAGACTGCCTGATGAACAAGCTGCAACGATCGCGGGTTTGGTACTTTATGAAGCACGGTCAATCCCAACAGCCGGGCAGGTATTTCAGTTTCATGGTTTCCGCTTTGAGGTTTTGAGACGGCAACGCCACCAAATCACATTGTTGCGTGTAACTCCGCCGCAATCGTAGATGAAGACCATTTATAATGGAGATTAGAGCGACATAGCTCTGCGCATTTCTAAACGGTCCACAAGGGTTGAAGTTACTCAGATCGCAGAAAACCTCATGATCATTTTCTCGATCTATTTGGGGCACAGCTCAGTTCAATGCAGATTAAGTTTTGCCCGCGCCCTATAATCGGATATGCGTTTGACCTATTCACTAAAAACGAGCAATGCCTAATGCTCTAATTCGTCTGGTGTCAATGTTGAGAGTGATAATGCATGAACAGGTCCAGCTAGTTCATCTGCTAGTATCTCGTAAACTTTCCTTTGACGAGTTACTTTATTTTGGCCCTCAAACGCGGCCGAAGCAACGGTAACGTGAAAATGGCTTTCGCCACCCTCTGGTGCATTTGCATGACCTGCGTGGAGGTGGGATTCATCAACTATTTCGAGCCGTACTGGTTCAAGTGCGGCCGCTAGTTTTTTCTCGATCAGCGCTGCTACTGACATTTTTTTTATCCTAATATGTATTCCCAGATCTATGGGTTTGTGGCTTGTCACATTGAATTTGACTGTCCATATTAGCTTAATGAAGCAGAAAAATAAAAGGATAGAAATTGGCGACCGACCCTCTGGGCGGATCTGTGACCATCCAGATTGCTTTGAGTTGGGTGAGTATCGAGCGCCCAAGTCACCTAGCAGGCTCAGTGATTTTTATTGGTTCTGCCTTGAGCACGTGCGAGCTTACAACCTAAAATGGAATTATTACAAGGATATGCAGGAGCCCGAAATTGAGGCTGAAATTCGCAAAGATACTGTTTGGCGGAGGCCAACATGGCCAATGGGAAGTAATGTTAGAGCGGCTCGTAATCGCTCACAACCGCCTAAATTCGAAGATTCATTCAATATTTTCCGAGAACACGGGCTTGAGCCCGAAGCTTCGTCCGAAGATACAAAATATGATGCCGAATCCCAACGGAGCTTCAACGTAATGGAAATTAGGCCACCGACAACCTTGACCCAATTGAAATCCCGCTATAAGGAACTCGTAAAGAAGCTGCATCCAGATGTTAATGGCGGTGATCCTGCCGCTGAGGAGAGGCTGAAGGACATTAACCAAGCGTATACAAAACTGAAAAAAGTGGTTCTTTCTTAGTATAATTTTTCAGACAAAACTGCGGCTTGATAATCAGAAAGCGAATATCGAAATGGCTGATTCAAATTTAGAAGATCGTGCACGAGCGCATGAATTGGATATACCGGATACCGAGATCTCGGTTAAAAAAATCTTTGGCCTCGACACTCCAATGAAAGTGCCTGCCTTTTCTGTCGGATCTGAGTATGTTCCTGACATTGATGAAGCATATGTTTTTGATTACGAGACTACAATGGCGATTCTCGCAGGGTTTTCTCACAACAGGCGCGTCATGATACAGGGGTATCATGGCACTGGTAAATCTACCCATATAGAACAGGTAGCTGCACGGCTAAATTGGCCGTGTATTAGGGTAAACTTAGACAGTCATATCAGCAGAATCGATTTAATAGGAAAAGACGCGATTGTAGTAAGGAGCGGGAAACAAGTAACAGAATTCCGAGAAGGTATACTTCCATGGTGTCTTCAGAATCCATGTGCAATTTGTTTCGACGAATACGATGCTGGTCGCCCCGATGTCATGTTTGTAATTCAAAGAGTGCTCGAGGTTGATGGAAAGCTGACCCTTCTTGATCAAAGTAAAGTTGTAAGGCCGAACAAATACTTTCGTCTTTTTGCAACAGCGAATACCGTTGGGCTAGGTGACACCACTGGGCTTTATCACGGTACCCAACAAATAAACCAAGGGCAAATGGATCGCTGGAATATTGTAACAACCTTAAACTATCTGCCGCATGAACAGGAGGTCGATATAGTTTTAGCAAAGTCGCCAAGCTACAATAATAAAGTTGGAAAGGAAAAAATTGGAGCGATGGTCGCTTGCGCTGAGCTAACGCGCTCGGGATTCATGAATGGGGATATTTCAACAGTGATGTCGCCGCGGACTGTGATTACGTGGGCTGAGAACGCCGAAATATTTTCTGATATTGCACTTGGGTTTCGGATGACTTTTCTCAACAAGTGTGACGAGACCGAACGGCCGATGGTGGCTGAGTATTATCAGCGCTGCTTTGGCACGGAATTGCCAGAAAGCACCGTGTCAGCAACCATATCGTAATATCGGCGTAGGGTGCGCTATGGCTGATAGTGATTCTCCAGTAGAACAGTTCAAGCATGCGACCGGCGCAGCTTTGCGAGCAATCGCTGAAAAAGAGGATATAGAGGTCTCTTATTCAAATGAACCTTCTGGCTTAACTGGTGAACGAGCGAGATTGCCTTTCCCAAGCCGCGATCTTCCGCCAGAGGAGGTTGCCCATGTGCGTGGAGAAGCAGATTCAATGGCTCTTAAGTTACGCCATCATAATCCGGAGACGCATGCGAAAAATATGCCTGGGGGAGATGTTGCTCCCATGCTTTACGAAGCACTAGAGGAAGCGCGATGCGAAGCACTTGGTGCTCGTAAAATGCCAGGGCTCGGAAATAATTTGTCGGCAATGTTAGAAGAACGTTACCGACGTTTGGGTCTACATCGAATAAATGACCGAACCGAGGCGACTATGCCTGAAGCCCTCAGAATGATGGTACGCGAGCACCTTACTGGAGCACCACCACCGCGTGCAGCCCAGAAGGTCTGCGAACTTTGGGAGCCGTGGCTTCGCGAGCGTGTTGGTAAGATCATGAATAAGCTGGAAGATCGTATAAATGATCAAACGAGTTACGGCAAAACGGTGTGCCAATTAATCAAGGACCTTCAAATTGATATAGAATCCGAGACCCCTGATGATGGTGAGCCCGACCCAGCAGAAGACGAACAGGAGAGTGATAGTGACTCTGATCCTGGGCAAGACTCAGAGAGCGAGGGTGATGAAAATGCTGAAGCTATGGCTGATGCGACAGAGCAGACGGGGGGTGAGGAAGATTACTCAGACATGATGCCCGACGACTTCGAAGATGACACACTGCCAGCGGATGGAGGGGATGAAGATGGCGAACCTGGCACCCCATGGAGGCAGCAGCATGATCTTTCGAACGTACCCCGAGAACCTTTTTATAAGGCCTTCACTGAGAGTTATGATGAGCTTATAGCGGCAAATGAACTCTGTGACCCCGATGAACTCGTCCGTCTGAGGCAAATGCTGGATCAACAATTATTGAACCTGCAAGGTGTCATTGGTAAGCTTGCAAATAGATTGCAAAGAAGATTAATGGCAAAACAAATGAGGTCATGGGAGTTTGATCTCGAAGAGGGGCTTCTTGATACGGCACGCCTTGATCGGGTGGTAACCAACCCACTATATCCCTTGTCATTCAAGATGGAGCACGATACGGAGTTTCGGGATACTGTTGTTACATTATTAATAGATAATTCTGGCTCTATGCGCGGTCGTCCAATCACTATTGCTGCGATGAGTGCCGATATTTTAGCTCGTACCTTAGAGCGATGCGGTGTAAAGGTTGAGATTTTGGGTTTCACTACCCGTGCTTGGAAGGGTGGCCAAAGCCGTGAGAGATGGATCCAGGACGGTAAGACAGCAAATCCTGGTAGGCTTAATGACCTTCGCCATATCGTTTACAAAGCTGCTGATGCGCCCTGGAGGCGAGCGCGTAAAAATTTGGGTTTGATGCTCCGTGAAGGGTTACTTAAAGAAAATATAGATGGAGAAGCACTCTTATGGGCACATGAACGGCTTCTTGGACGGTCGGAGCAGCGGCGGATATTGATGGTAATATCAGATGGGGCTCCAGTTGATGACTCTACGTTGTCAGTGAACCCCGGTAATTATCTCGAACGTCATTTACGTGACATGATTGAGTTTATAGAGCAGCGTTCCCCTGTTGAACTCGTTGCCATCGGCATCGGTCACGATGTTACCCGCTACTACAAACGTGCAGTGACAATCGTAGATGTTGATCAATTGGGAGGTACGATGATGGAACAATTAGCGGATTTGTTTGACGATGACACTCGTGAACCACAAAATAAACGTTCGCGCAGAAAAATCAGTTCATGAGATTATTAGTTGTAGTGCAGCTCAGAAATCTCTGTATTTAGTTGTTCCGCTTCGCCAGTCGTCGGAAACCTCTGCCTAAAAGCCAACTGATAAACCATCCCAAAAATCCCCCTAGTGAAAAATAATATGCACCTTCAGCTGTAACAGGCACAGCTGGTCGAAAAGAATCCAGAGTGGGGATAGCTATATCGTTGTTGAAATGCTGAGCAAACCGCAACGATTTCCATAAAGGATCAGAGCCATTCAAGTCGTCAAAGGTACGTTGCAATTTGATTTGTCTTCCTAGCAACCGAGAAAGGTTATACCCCTCATTCTGCACAATGGGATCGTCGTCTTCTAAAAGGCGACGAATATACTGATAACGAGTCTTCTGGATTGACATTGCACGTTGATCCAAATCAGATATTTCAAGTCGGATGCCATCTAACTGGCCGCCAACTCGCTGAAGGTATTGCTGACAGAATTCGGGAAATTGCGATAAAAGTGCGCCTAATAGCAATGCTGTTATAATGTTAAATATTAATTTCATATTTAATGTATAGCGTGACTTTTCCTCCACGTCTCGAAAGAGTTTTTAAATGTTAGACGGTCTTGTAATTGAAAATCTAACCCGCCCAGGCTTGCATCCGACATCTATTCGGGTGGGCAAGGGAAAGTGTGTTGCAGTGAGCGGGCCATCCGGCTCCGGAAAGAGCCTTTTTTTAAGAGCCGTGGCGGACTTAGATCCAAACAATGGGCAGATTTCTCTTAATGGCGAGTCACGGGCGATGATGTCAGCACCCGAGTGGCGAAAAAAAGCAGCTTACTTGCAACCGGAATCAGCATGGTGGCATGACAAAGTTGGAGCTCATTTCATAAATTTAGCAGCAGCAAAGACATTAGCAGAAGCATTTGGCCTGAAAGAGGAAATCTTTGATTGGACAACTAGTCGGCTTTCAACCGGTGAGAGACAACGCCTTTCACTAGCTATGGTGCTAGCATCTAGGCCGCCGTTACTTCTGTTAGATGAGCCCACTTCTGCTCTGGACGCTGAACACACAAATGCAGTAGAGCTGGAATTACAGAAACAAGTAGATGGTGGTTCGATCATCCTTATAGCGACTCATGATCGGGCCCAAATACATAGGATGGCCTCAGTTGCCTTGACCTTTTGTAGCGGTAAGTCAACTATGGAAGAATTGTGATTACTGAAACGATATTTCTTACGTACACAGACCTTGCTATCGCTGCATCGCTTCTGCTTGTTAATGCTATTTTATCTCTATGTTTTGGTCTTGGTCTAGAAAAACGCTTGTTTTTCGCGACTGCCCGTATGATCGCCCAGTTTGCTTTAATTGGCCTGGTACTTGTTTGGCTTTTTAACAATGTATCTCTATTATTCACCGGTCTAGCGGCTCTAATAATGATAATATTCGCAGGGAGAGAGTCTGTTGCTCGACAAGATAGGCGGTTTGTTGGGTGGTGGGGCCTCGGTATCGGCGTCAGTTCAATGTCTTTAGCTGGAATATTAGTAACAATCTTTGCTTTGGCCCAGATACGGCCAGATCCTTGGTATCATCCGCAATATGCCATTCCTCTACTCGGTCTGATCTTAGGTAACGCTATGAACGGAGTTAGCCTTGGGCTCAATAATTTAACGAACGGTGCTGCGCGAGAAAAGTTAGCAATAGAAACAAGGCTCAGTCTTGGTCAATCACGAGAAGAGGCACTTCGTCCAATAGTGCGGGAGGCACTTCGTACCGCTATGCTGCCGATTATAAACTCGATGGCGGCTGCGGGAATTGTGTTTTTACCGGGTATGATGACTGGACAGATACTCGCTGGTGTTGATCCGGAAGAGGCTGTGAAATACCAACTGTTGATTATGTTTATGGTTGGGGGCGGTACTGCTTTCGGCTCTCTATTTGCCATATTGGGCGGCGCAAGACTTTTGAGTGACTCTCGACATCGACTACGACTTGACCGATTGCAGACATTAAAAAGTGACTGAACAAGTTTTTAAAAAGGTTTTTATTTAGACTGCATAGCTGACTTGGTGTTTGGTAGGAAAAGTACGGCACAAAAAATCAATGATGCTCCCATCCCCATTAAAAAAAACAAGCGTGTAAAGCCCCAATTTGCGTGGATATAGGATAGGGCTGGTATCGTCGTAGCCATCACCGCGAAGGTTACTATATAACGCGCCGAAAAAGCTCTTGCTCTCCATTCACTCTTCGCAACGCGGCCAACCAGAACATCATTTATCGGGATTTGACCGAAGACAACAAGCATAAAGCATACCGCTACAATAAGTGCCTGCACACCTTCAAGATTCAACATCAATCCAAAAAAAACTGCCTGTGATGCGGCAACTATGGCAAAAACTAGACGTGCAGAGTAACGGTCCACACAATATCCCACGATTAGCTGGGCAAAAGAGGCAATTGCAAATACTGCGAAGGACCACCAGCCTATTTCTCGGCCGCTTGCAGCGAAACCTGTAAGCCGTTCATCAAAGATTTTGGGAAGTGCAAAAGTCGTACTTTGAAATATAAAACTGCCTATTGCTGCTGTGAAGAAAATTATCGCAAATACGCGGAATAGAAGAATTCGATCCAGATTGAGGATAGAGGCGTCTACCGAAGCTCTCTTTTCTGCTGAAACCACACCCGGATCAGGCCCGGCGCGCAAGAATAAGGTATAAGCAACGCCAACGGCAAAACAGGCGGCGCCCGGAATGAAGAAAGCAGCACGCCAACCGGAATATTCAATTAGAAAGAGGGTTACTAGAGGGGCAGCTGCAACACCAAGATTACCAAAAATGCCATTAACCGCCAAAGGAAGACCTGTATTGACCTTTCCCTGAACCACGAGTGCCAAGCCAACTGGGTGGTATATAGCCCCCATAACGCCGATAAGGAATACTGCCCCGCCGAGTTGAATGGGCGTTTGCGCAAGCGCAGCCAGCATTGAAGCCAAACCCATGCCGAAAAAAAATACTCCAATCATACCGGACCGGCTCCATTTATCGGCGACCCATGCTGCAGGAATGGAGAATAATCCGAAAGCAATAAAACCAGCAGTAGCGAAAGGAATGAACTCTGAATAGGTAAGACCCCAATCATTTGTAATCCCAGGGATATCAATTCGGCGATCTACAGCTAACGCCACGGCTACAGTTGCAAATATCAATATCAAGAAATGATCAAAAAAATGGCCAAGATTTAGGAAAAAGAAATTTGTTTTTTCACGTGTCATTGCATGTTTATTCCCAAAGACCAAATGGACTGATCTTAATTTCTTTGTTGAATTTTTTTAAAATCAAAACTACCGTTTACAAGTTGGCGCCCCGAGTAATTGGGGTAATGCCAATTTAACAAATTCAATTAAAAAAAGCCTCTCATGTTTTGGTCACAAATAAGCTATCGGACTTTTACTAATCTTTCTGAATGATTTGTTAGTTCTCAAAAATTATCTAGAAATTAAACTTTATAACTTGAGTGAATTCTGTGCCGGATCCTAGCAAAATATCGTTATCCTCATGTAAAGCAAAGGGTAAGCCATCATCACCATGCATTGGGGTATGCCACATTGATGGCAAAACCGGTTTCTGTCTTGGGTGCTATCGCACTCTTCCAGAAATAGCGCAGTGGCATAAGAAAACCGATCGTGAGCGTTATAGTATTGTTAATGAAGCTGAAATCCGCAAAGAGCTGAGTGAGAAAGAATAAACAAAACCGGAATATATTCTCTAGGCTCCATGATTGCCGCCAAAGAGAAACAAAGATATATTGCGTTGCATTAACTGTTTTTGCGGCGCACAAAAAATACCAAGAAACATACACGTGTCAAAAAGGTGCCTAATATGGGATCAGAAGTTTCGAACATAGATTTGCATGGTTACTTTATTGAAGACCTAACGGTAGGCATGTCAGCGTCTTATGCTAAAACTATCACTGAGGCAGATATTGTTATTTTTGCGGGCATCTCGGGCGACAATAATCCGTTACATTTAAATGAAGAATTTGCTCAAGAGTCAATTTTCAAGGGGCGCATAGCGCATGGCATGTTGACTGCGGTTTTTATCTCGACTGTTCTCGGCACCAAGCTTCCAGGCCCAGGCTGTGTATACATGAATCAGGAAGTCAAATTCCGAGCTCCAGTAAGGCCGGGTGAAACAGTAACCACAACAGTCACCATCTCTGATATTATTCTTGAAAAGAA
>Ga0163109_10000011_pt1 | contig 199596 bp, 136 predicted proteins | sample CRUFie1St13metaG_FD_108704 | JGI IMG/M metagenome (GOLD analysis project Ga0163109, IMG submission 108704) | Marine microbial communities from the Costa Rica Dome - CRUD Field 142mm St13 metaG | ecosystem: Environmental > Aquatic > Marine > Oceanic > Photic zone | place: Costa Rica: the...
CGGTGAACAATCAATTTCCTGCACTTGCGGTCGTCACTATGAGCTTATCGACGAAAAACTGACGCAAAAAGACTAACTTGAGCCAAAAAAGCGGATGTTTTTCCGTTTTCTTTGAATTTTGTCGATGGGATAGGGCACGTATTTCGTGATGGGCTGGAGTGCCAATAAAGAGAGGGAGCACCCAGAGCTGGCCGAACTCCATGCCCTGGCTCGTTCAGAGTGCACTGAGCATGAAGCGAAGGCTCTTCTGAGCCATGTAGAGTCTTGCTCCGATTGTGCCCAGCAATTTGCTTGGATTCAGGATGGTCTTGAGCTTCTCGAGCGGTCAAAAGAGCCTGAATTGAGCGAGGTTCAATGGCAGGCCATGGAGAACCGCTTAGTGAATCGACTGGAGAAAGAGCAAGAATCTTCGGTCGCTTCCTGGTTCTTACAGCCCGTTTTTGCAATCTTTTCGGGGGCTTCTGTCGCCGCAGCTCTTTTACTATTGTTTTGGGTTTCGCGGGACCTTTCATCGGAAATGCCGCCCGATTCTTCAAAACCTGAGTCGATAGCGACAACGAGTCCTATAAGTTCTCCTGATCAGCTGGATTCTGCCTCCTCGCTTTGGGCCAAAACCGTACAAGTTGATGAACGCATTTTTCTGGTTTCAGGAACGGCTCCCTATGCCTTTTCGAAAGCTGACTCCAATTTGCCCGCTGATACGTTGCTCCAATTTCAAACGGGTGAACTTCATGTCCGGGAAATCATAGAGGAAAGATTCCAAGTCAAAGACTTGGCGCTAAAGACAGAGGGCTTTACAGCAGTCGCTCGCTCAAAGGATTTTCGTCTTCGTAATCTTGCCGAACGGCTGACCCTCGAGGTGGCTGACGGGGAAGTTGTGATTACAGCGCCTCTCAATTCGGTGACGACGCTTAAAGATGGTCAGCGCGCCGATGTAACAATTGTGCCCTCGAGCAGAATTGTAAAAAACAAGGGTAAACCAGTGAGTAGACTGAGTCGCGACGTCGTCGAGAAGGGCGTCATGCCCCAACGTGACACTCAGGTCGAAGTGATTCCTCCTCCAAGGGACTCGACATCTGTTTCGCCAAAAGCGAATTCGCTTACGGTCGAAACGGCTTTGCGTTGGATGGCCGCTTACTCGAGTCAGGTGCCGCAACATCAAGAAGCCCTGCAGTACCTTTGCGATACCTATATTGAGCGACAACAGGGTGCAGATGCTCGTAATTATTGTGAAAAAGCATTTCAGCAGACTTCGGAACCGACGCGGCGTTATGAGCTCAATCGTAAGCTTGGATTCATTTATAAAGAACTGCTCGATGATTGTACGGCCGCGATACTGTACTTATCTAAGGCGTTAGTCGCTGGGAATAAGAGCCCCATTTTCTCTGACCCCATCCGACTCGCTCGGGCGGAATGCGCCATTAAAATTGGGCAGAGGGAACTCGCGAAAAACGATTTAGCGGCGCTGCAGCAAAATAAAGACTCCGTTATTCGAAATTCTGAGTTGAAGAGGCTGTTAGAATTATTAAAAACCGGTCAAAATGACCATGGGAAAAGTAGGTGAATATAATGGTTTATCAATTTGACACGGGTATTGAACCGACTTACACACGGGCTGCCATGAGGTGGGCCTCAATTATTTTATCAGCAACTATTCTTTCCCCTGCGTCAGCTTTTGCGCAGTCCGCGGATACGACGAAGTCGATCCCAAAGACCGCCAAAAAAGCGGATGGATCCGCGAAAAAAGGTGACCAGGTTGAAGCCGCGATTGCGGCTCGAGCGGCAAAGCTAACCTTCGATGAGAAGAAGAAACGCAGCGACAGCATGCTTACCGAGATGCGAAAAGCTCGCTTACACGCACTCGAGCTACTGAACGAAGCGCGATCAAGTCGGGACATTGTCAAGTTGAATTGCGTGAACGAAAAACTCACGCAGATAAAAGGCCTTTTGAAGATTGGTGAACAAGCATCACTAAAGATGTTTGAAGAGTTCGCAGCAGCGACACCAAACGAAAAAGCGATCAACTTTCAGTATTCAACGCTTGCCGTTGCTTATCAACGAACTTTGGTCCGTCGGACGGAAACGGACAAGTGTGTCGGCGAAGCCACCGTTTATACCGGTGACACCGAGGTTGAAGTGATCGTAGAGAAGGCAGCGGAGCTGCAATCGATGGACCCCACCGTGGTACCACCGCCACCAACGGCTCCTATCGTTCCTCAAGTGGCCAGTGGCTCCTAATTCGAAGCAGGTTTTACACAACGTTATGAAATATCTAAGTACGATTATTGTTGCATCGCTTACGATGTCGAGTGCGGTCAGTTTTGCTGACGATACGTCACTCGGATTTCCTTTAGGTGAAAAATCCAAACTCCACACCAATCTCCATGTAGGTGTCGCATACGATAGTAATGCGACTCGTGGACAAGCCGGGGCAGAACTCGAAGGGGTCAAGACTCGGTTTTCGCCGACCATTTCTGTGAGTGTTCCTGGGTCAGCGTTTAGTTTCGGGCTCAATGGCGGTATCAATATCGACCAATTTGTAGACGGAACCGCGCCTTGCGGGAGAGAAGCGGGTGACGGTTCGACCACTTGTGTTGGTGGATTCGCGGGCTTTTCTATTCGTGGCGGCGGAAGTAACTCTATTCTTGGGTTTGAAATTGACGCCAGTGTCGTTGCAACACCGACTGAAATCCTCGCACCACCTTCGGCGAGTGCAGATGGCTCGACCACAAATTCAGTTCGTCTCCTGACAGACCTTGGCGCCGACGAACTTTTGAACCCCGCATTGAATTTGATTGCTTCACCTACCTTTGTTTTGCGCCCAGGCGGCGGTGCTCTTGAGTTCCGAGTTGGATACAACATGAACATCACCAACTACTCTGAGCTGGGTGAAGAAGAGCGTCACGTCGGTCGCTTTGAAGCCAAATTGAAGTTTCTCCCGCGAACGGCTGTTGTACTTAACGCGGACTTTGGTAGCTGGAATGGAACGGATGTTGGAAACAACACACCTCTCAAAGCCACACCATACAACCTTACCGTCGGTCTTCGTGGCCAGCTCACCAATCGGTTGTCTGCAATCATAAATGCTGGCTATGGTGACACGCTTAACGAAGACAGCAACTTTGCTCAGCAAAGCCCTCTTGCGAATGCGACCTTGCGATATATGTTCGCCAAGGGAATGAGTTTGGATGCTGGATTCGACCGAATGCTCAATAACTCTCTGCGCGAATTTTCGTATGTTTCGAATCGGGCTCGTTTAAACGGTTCTTTCGAAGTAGCGGAGCGGCTTTCACTGGCATTGACCTCAAGCTACGAGTGGCGTGAATTTGCTTCCGGACAACCCGTGACTCAGGCCATCGCTGGCGCTCGAGTTTCGTATTTGTTCTTCAAGTTCATGAACGCTGGTCTGACTTACCAATTCTTAGATCAGAGCTTTGAAGGAAGTGACGCGCCAAGCCCAGCGGCTGGTATAGCGGTCCGCTCATTCACTCGACAATTGTTTATGTTCTCTACCGAGTTTCGGTACTAGAATAGCCTCCTAGTACTCTCCCTCGTGCTTCTCAAACTTAACGAGCTCGCACCTTCATTCTCCACGTCAACCCGACCTGCGGGCGATTCAAAAAATATTGAGATGAACGACCGAAAATGATTTTTCGCCGACAAGTCGAATTACTTAAAGACGCACTCGCCTACGGTACTTCTTCTATTCTTCAGAAACTCGTTGGATTTCTCTTAATTCCACTTTACACTCGTTATCTTGAACCCAGCGACTACGGGATTCTTGCGATGCTTATGGTCATGCAGGCATCTGTCGAAGCATTCGTATTGCTCGGTCAAAAAAGTTCTGTCTTTCGGCGGGTTGGCCTAGCTAATAGTGATGCAGAAAAAGCGACGGCCCTCACTATGGGAATCTTTCTCGTTGCAACATCAGGGATTACAGCTCTGATACTGGGACAAGTTTTTGCTCGAGAACTCTGTGATTTCTTCATAGGCGAAGAACATGATGTGAACCTTGTTAGGATTACTCTTGGTACTTCCTTCATGAATGTCATTTGCGAAATGCCGAGGATCGCTCTTCAGGCAAGTCGCAAAGCGAAGCTTGCTGCGACCCTCACGGCGATTCAGGCGTTTGCAACGATGATTCTCGCCGTTATTTTTGTCGTCGTTTTTGAGCTTGGTGTGTGGGGTATCGTATGGGCAGCCTTTGCTGCGATGTTGCCAAGCTGCGTCGCATATTTGGTGATCGTTGCAAAGATCTATGGGTACCGCTGGGATACGCTCATTACCCGTGATTTGATTCAATACGGCCTACCTTTTGTACCTCATCGCCTGCAAATGATGCTTTTTGCGATGTTCGGGGAATATCTTATCCGAAACAAGCTGGGTCTTGATGATGTGGGTATCTATAATATCGCAAAAAAATTCTCTCTTCCTCTTGCTGCGATCGTTAAGTCGCTGACCAGTGCTTGGTGGGGATATAAGTTTCATCTCTTCAAAAAAGAAAAGGATCCCGCCGAAGCGATCAGCTCGATGACCACGTATACTTTGGCAGGACTTACATATGCCTGGCTTGGTGTTTCTCTATGGGCTCCCGAGGTTTTATTCCTTTTTACTCCCGACAAATTTCATAGTGCAGCATCCTTGATACCCGCTCTAGCATTGTACTTCATGCTTACCGGATTGTATCAAATGCTTACGTCAGGAATCGAGTTAGGAGATAACGCAAAGCCTATCTTGCTTGTAGGTTTTACCGGGCTTGTAGTGGTCGTACCCTTATCGATTTACACCGTAGATTTTGCCGGTGCGGCGGGCGTCGCCTGGAGTTTGTGTGTCGCCCAAGCTGCACTCACTTTTACTGGTTACAAAATTGCGCAATCTCGTTTCAAAATTAGCTACGCCTGGAACTTGCAAGCATCACTCTTTTTGTTCGGAGTCGTCATTGTTATAACGGGGCGATTCTACTCGACTTTGGACCTTGTTCCACGAATAGGGCTTATTACCGTCCTATCAATCATTTTTCCGGTGATTGTTTTTATGCTTCTCGCGCGGTCGAAATCGGAACGTGAAAGAATGAGTCAAGTTCTCAAATACTTCCGTAAAAAAGAACAGGATAATTAGAGTGACCTGGCTGCAAGAAGCTCAATGATTTTGCCGGCAGCCGCGGGTGAAGCTGCCCCGCGATTGTAATATTGTCGATTAATATATCGAGCGGCATTCTCTTCGATGGTCGCATCAAGCGTGTCCTGACTGAGTCTCTCGACCGCATGAGTAAGGTCGGCACTGCCTTCAATTGCATACGTGCACTTGTTTTGTATGAATTCAATAGGACGCTTTTGTTGAGAGGACTTCTCTCGAATATCGGCGGTGATCACAGGAACGTTCACCAGCATTGCATCGAGAGCTGAGGTTGAAACCACAGTCAGGAGTGCGGAGGCATTGCGCAGATAATGAAATATATCAGCACCCTGTTTTGCATAATCCGCTTCGATGACGGTGAGGTTTTCTGGGAGTTCTCCGGCCTCTGTGTAGTACGCAGGTTTGTCCTTGCGGTGTAATTTCGTTACCCATTTAATTTCGGGCGTATCGATCACGCTCTGCCTCAGCACTCGAATAAATCTTCGGTGCTCTTCTTCTGAAACCTGATTTCCGGGACCAGAGGTTGCGACCAATATATATTTCTCGGCGTTTGAACTGGTTGATTGAAATGATTTCAGCAAACTATCAGTACGAGGCGCACCCACTAGTTCAATTCGGTCCTCTGAAAAACCGCCCGACATTAGATTTCTCTTGCTCGGCTCTCCCCACACAAAAAATTTATCGACGAGGCAGCGTTTTAGGGTTGGGTCGTCCGCCCGAATTGTTCCATGTTCAAGCGCGACACTTGGGATATCAAGTTGCTGTCCAATACGGACTGCAATTTGTCCTTCCATGGTCAAGGGATTGCCGATGAGGAGCATACGAGGCGATCGTTTCGAAATAATGTTTATGAGACTCGTGGCAAACCGGCAAAGTTCTGTCAGGTTGATTTTGAGGATGTCGAGCAGAGTTCGCGATAAAGCTAAGGACTGATCTGAATCAACAGACGAAATATCCAAACATTTAGAAAGCGCATACTCTCTTATCTTTAGATATTTTTTGATGGGAAATATGGGTTGAGTTTCAAGCGGGTGAATCACGCGGTACTTGGTTTGGAGAAGTTGCTTTAGTCGCGTCGTCGCCGCGAGGTATTCAATTGAAACACCGCTGTGTTGATAAAGCTCGTTCTCTAAGGACGTATGATCAAGCACATGCGTTGGTTCCCTTGGAATGGCTAAAATTACATCGGATTGCTTCGCCAGTTTCGGGCGTCTGAATTGCTTCTGTTTATCTATCGTTCGAGAAACGTTTTGTTTCGAGTGATAGGCGATCAGCCGCGACGTGTGCAATGCATGGTGAAGCGCAGACGATAGCCTGCCTTCTATGCTTGGCTTTTGATCGTATATAGCTTGGCTCAGCGAACTCGCTTGTCGAAACTTCGTGGAAAAAGAAAGCCAAGGTCGCTTCTGTGATTCGGCCGCAAACGCTCTCGCGGTGTGTACGTCTCTAAGTGCATCGGCTCCGTATCTTTTGAGTTCATTAGAAAGAATTTGGATGCAGTTGAGTTCGAGCTCGCCGAATCTCAGCGTGAATATGTTTTCTGAATGGCCGAGCGCGTTGAGTTCTTCGTACCAGCCGAGAGCGATATTTTGTAACGCGAAGGGTTCGATGTTCTGGTCAGAGTATTGCCTAATTTCTGAGAGGCTTATCTTTTGGCTCTGTCGCCATCCGCCAATCATTTCCTTGATGCTCATCGTCAGGTCCTCTCGCGATTACTCCCGCTAAGAGAGCACACAATACTGGTCTTTGTACACGATCAATAATCAAGTACAGCGGCGTATGCCGAATTGGCTAAACAGAAGGGATGTAAGGAGAAAAAAACTGGTCTTAATCAGGATGAGATTTTGAAGACGACTAGAAGATGATGTTGCACGGTGTCGTACCATCGATCAGACAGAACGAAGAATGCACACTCCATAACTTAGAGCCGTTGGCTTCTACAAACCATTGCGTCCACCCGTACGGCAGGACCTCAGGTACTGTAAACCTGCACGTCCCTAATCCTCCTCCGCAACCAGCTGATGCTTCAGACACAACATAGTCTCGTTGTACAAGGTTCGCGTCTCGAATTCGAACGATGTATTGATGGCTAGCACCGGTGACTGGTTGCCACTGTAACGCTGGGGTGGTGTCTGCAAGGCTGACATCATCGATTGGCGAGATAGTCACAGGTCGCTCGTAGCCGACCTGGAAACGAACCGGACTTGACCATGGGCCGTGCCAAGTGAGCTGAGGACCGAAAGCGTTGGTTTGTTGCGTACAGCATCCTCCAGTGAGTGGCGGGGTCTGAACGAACCATTCGAACTCTCCGTTTGGAAGGGTTCCGGGGTCATAGGTACATACACCTCCACTGCATGCTCCTGCCGCAGTGACCGTGGTTCTCTCTCCTACAATCTGCTTTGTCAGAAAATCTCGGATGTAGATTCGATACGAGTCGGTGTTTGGTACTTCGTTCCACTGAAGATCTTCATTCGCACCCGTTACACCAATAGGATTGAGTGTGGTGGTGACTCGACAGTTAGCCTGATCGTCCGCCCGGCATTGCCCGTCGTTACATCTATCTTGGGTCGTACACGCGTTTCCGTCGTCGCATTGCAAGCTATTATCAGTGAACACGCAAACGCCTGCCGGATTTTGCGTAGTCACAACACAGGTTCCTGTTCTGCAGATGTTGTTATCGTCACAAGTAGGACCGAATTCATCATCAGCACAAGGTTGCACGATGGTAAAAATAGGAGGAAGCGGATTCGCCGACCAATTGTTGTTGGAAGCTTGCACAGCCCAACGAACTTGCCCGGGGACCAACGAACCGGTGCCGCCCGCGTCAGTCAGCTCAGCGGTAAGTACATTGGCCGGAATCGTGCAATTCGATACGTTATCCGCGCAGCCAAGGAAATCCGGTGTGTATTGTTCGAACAGATCGCCTGGATAGTCGTAGATGCTCGAATCAGAGTCTGAAAGCCGAACAGTGTAATACAGCGAACCCGGAACTGGAGCGAAGACAAGTGCAGGGGGATTGTCAGCGGTGCTTATCCCAACAGGGGACACTGCGACGGGACGCACTGTTCCGTTTACCGTGAAAAAGCCGCCGGTACGAGCCCAGCCTGACTCATCACCATCATCATCATCGAAGGCCTTGATGTACCAAATGTTCGTTCCGGCTGCCAGAGTAGCGTCAGTTCCCTGCGTTCCAACCGTGTATGAACATTCGCGGTCGGGTTCGACACAGTTTGCTTGTGCACGCGTGACATTGATATCTTGCTGACCGTAGGTTCCGGTGATGTACTCACGAATGCGGATCGTAAATCGGTCATCGTCCGCTCCAGTGTCCCAAGTAAATGTCGGAAGCTCAGTCACATCTGCTCCGGCGACAGGCGTCAAGTTGGTGGGGTCGCTCGCAAGAGGATGATACGCCACGCTCAAGTCATAGGGTGGATCGCCTTCTAATTCATGGTGGCTCTTATTGGAGCAGCTGCTGGTCAATATGAGGACCGATGGTATAGCGATTAGTGCAAATAGTTTTGAATTTAGGGCATTCATTTTGTCTCCGTAAATCGTAGCACAACTTAAAAAATTATGCGCTGTCTATCGACAGCGGCATCGTAAGGATTTACGCCGGCAAGTCTTGCGAGAAGCGTGACTTACGTCAAGCATGAACCCCACTGTCCTGTATGTATCTTGCCAAGTTTTTTCATTCAAAAAATAAAATCAAAAGCCCCAAAAGTTATTTCCGAATGTTCAACAGTATAGAGGGTATATTCTAGGTCCAAAGATAGATCCTGTGGCTGAACAGCTGAGCGTCATTGAGCGTCTATTTTTCTCGTGTAAGTACCTGAAATGTCCCGCTTGCATCACGTTTGAGGACCATGAAGTCCATCATTCCCCGAATGTAACCGAGTCCGTATCCCCAGTGATAGCTCATGAAGACAAGTGGGAGGATGGGAAGTAAGCGCCAATCGTTCTTTGCTGCAGTATGAATCGAGGCGGCTGTAATCCCAGCGCCGTAGAGTCCAGAAAGTCCGAGCAGTCCTAAGCGTGCAATGTTGCTGAAAATCGAGCCCACGGCGAGACCCGAAAAGCTGAGCACCATCGCGCCGGGAACCATCTGCCTAACCGATGTTGGGAGTTCATGCTTTTGCCAGACTTTTACTTTGTAGTAGCCGTATTGTTCGTATTGCCTAAATAGGGAACGTAAACTGGAACGCGGAAAGTACGAACTCTTGATTTTCGGGGATTGAAATATCTTTTTTCCAGCTTGGATGAGACGGTGATTGAGTTCGTCATCTTGATTTCTGACCAGCTCTTCATCAAACAATCCCACCTCTTCAAAAATTTCTTTTTTGAAGCAACCGTAAGTGACAGTGTCTACTTCGCCTTCAAAGTTCGGGTCATGAAACCGAGCGCCCCCTGTTGAAAATTTCGAATGATAAGCCGCGGCGACCGCTTTTTGAACATAAGTCTTCGCCTTGGTTCTCGCTGGGCCTCCCACATTGTCCGCGCCGGTTTCTTCCATCACCTGCAGACACTGCGCGATATAGTCGGGTGCATACTCGGTGTGTGCGTCCATTCGGACAATGATATTTCCTTTTGCCGCTTTGATTGCTTCATTGAGCGCGGTTGGAGTAATTTTTTCTGGGTTATCGATGATTCGAATTTGCGAATTTTTTTTTGAATATTCGGTTAATAGTGCCCGTGTTCCGTCGTCACTGCGTCCGTCTGCGACAAGCACTTCTAGCTCAAATCCACTGTTTTGCTGGGCAAGCACTGAGTCTAAGCAGTCAATGATATGGGCAACTTCATTACGACAGGGAATAATAACACTGACAATGGGTTTGTGCGCTATAGGACTCTTGCTATTCATCTGGGTTCTCTTCGACAAAGTTTTTACCGTAGTACAAGATTTCTGGATTGTCCGGATGATCAAAGCTCACGTAGCCCTGCTTTTCATATGCTTTTCGAGCGGCCGCGTTCGATTTGTAAACACTGAGGCGCAAAGATTTTGCACCAGCAACTTGAGCTTTTTGTTCAAACTGCGTCATTAATTGCCCTGCAATACCGCGTCCTCTTGCGTCGGAACAAACTCCGATGCCTACCAATGAAAATGTGGGCTGCTGAAGCGTTTTTTGAAGCTCTTCGTGGTTTGTTGTTTTTTGGTTTTGCCCCATCAGTATCTTGACTCTGCGGCCTAATTCTTTTCTGAAAGGACCTCCCATCAACACGGCAGGATTACGGAGCATTCCGAAACCCGCCGCCAGCAACAGGTCCTGATTCATCGCAGCCTGTGCCTCTAAAAGTACGCCAAAAACATAACCCACCACCTGCGTGTCCTTTTTTGCAACGAGAAAAGTTGCGCCTTTGGCACAAGCAAACCACTGCAGCAACTGCCGTACGTACACCGGCCCGAGCGAGACTCCCATGCTGTCTGCGAAGGTTTCTTCATGAATTCGAGCGACGGTATCGAGCGCATTGAGCTCGACGTTCTGGATGATGAGGTCGTTTGAGGCAGGGCGTTCACCGAAAAATAAGAACCCTCGTCCCCAATCGGTCGCGCCCGCGCTTTGATACACCTTGTCTGATTTTCGCACGATCGAAAACGGAGGAAACCATGCGCCTCCCATTCGGACTCCGTAAGAGAAATATTCAACGCCACTAGCATTCAGATCTGAATGTTCAGCCACGATCCGTTCAATTTCGGTGAGTGAATGCGATCGGCTACTTTGCTTTGCAACATCACGGTATTTGTCTTTTCTCGTGGTCGCGTAGAGAGCCTGCGCTAACCCCCGCTTAAGTGGCATTTCGACTTGTCTGAATGGCGTCTTATCGTTTGTGAAAGATAAGATGAACCGGCCACCTGGTGCGAGCAGCTTTGCGATCGCATCAAAAGTGTCTCTGAGCTCTTCGATGTAGTCCATGACACCCAGTGCATAAATGAGATCAAATTTTCCGCTATGCTCAGTAACCAGATCTTGAACTTGACCGACGACAAATGTGGCGGACAGGCTTCTTGTTGCGAACCTTCGTCGGGTGGCTTCAATCATTTCGGACGACACATCGAGAGCAGTCACGTTGTGACCTTTCTCCGAAACTGCTGCAGCGCAATGTCCCGCTCCACAGCCAAATTCAAGAACGGTCTTTGGGCTTGTGAGGGTTGTCTCTACCCAGTTGAGTAACTTGGATTCGCGTTGCACATAGTCGTGCGCGCGCGACGCATTTTTAGGTGTGTACATTTCGTCCCATTCATTGGCGTATCCGTCGAAATATTCTCCTGGTTTTTCAAAACGATTGCTCTCGATGTCACGAACCGTCGGATCCAAATTTTTCACGTCGTTCTTCTTTGTTGTGTTCACAGTCTGCACCAATTATTTTGTGAGCGAAGTCTAGCCGCTTTGCTTTAGCTTGATTCGTTCGAATCTCACAAGCTCAAACCTGCGCTTCGTTATATGCGATGATTATTTCTTCAATCAGAGAGTCTGCAAAACTTTCTAAGCTATAGGAATCCTGATTCTTTAGCCCATTATCGATTAGTCTTTTGCGGAGACTTTCGTCGCCTATGAGGCGAACGATCGCCTCTTTGATTGCGGCCGGGCTTTTTGGAGGAACGAGCAAGCCATCGACGTCATGTGAAACTGAGGATGGAATTCCACCGACCTTTGTCGCAATGACTGGGAGGCCTACGGCACGGGCTTCAACTAGGGTTCTCGGGGTTCCTTCGCTCAGGCTTGGCTGGATCAATACATCGTGACTTCGATATAAAGAAAAAAGTGGTTCGCCAAACTCGACCATTCCAACAGCTTGGATATCCTCCGCGAACCTTGATTTTGAAATACGTTCCTCAATGAGCTTACCCGCAGTGGTTTGGCGGTCGCTTCCTCCAGCCAGAGTCAAAGTTGCTTGTTGTGTCGCACGCAAGTCTTCAAACGCGTCTAATAAATCGAGCACGCCTTTTTCTGGGCGCAAATAGCCCACAAATAACAGTCGTACTCTCGAGGGAATCGATAATTCTTCTTTAGTCTTCATCTCTTCGCGATACATACATGACGAAATCACAACTCGCCCCGCGGAAGGCGCAAGCCGACGCCACATCTCTTCACCATTGCTGCAGACTCGTGTGTATGGTTCTTTCGCCGCGCGTTTCATACAAAACTCACTAAATGCTGCGAAGCTCAGCGCTGCAGTCCGCATTAGGCCTTGGTAATCGGTGGATGCTCGAATTACATTCAGCGGACTGGAGACAACGTGGAGTACCTTGGGTTTCTTGAGTCGAAGAATTCGGTCGGGGAGTTGAAAAGGAAGCCGTATGAATAAGGCGTCAGAAAGATCAACAAGCTGCTGGAGCGCCTCTTGGGCTTTGAAATAATACCTTTGGGCTGAAATTGTTGTTTGCAATGGTGGCAGCTTCAAAACTTTGGAGAGATCTATGTTGAGCGGATGATTTAGAGATGGGAGCTTCTTTGAAATAATCGGTATACACAAATAAGCGTTTGCTGAACGTTCAATCAGTGATTCGAGAAGTCTTCCTATAGAGTGATTGACCCATAGTTTGTTGTCGACGATTGCAGCGGTGGTTCCACTGATGATGCCAAGTGTTCCGTCAAAATTCATGGAGTTATTCTCTACTTAGTTACTGCCGACCGAGGTGTGCTTCTCACTGGATGTACATCGGTCGTCGTTGTTTCTAATGTTGCGCTGCTACTATGGCTCCTTATATTTGGCAAACCGATTTGTCTTTAGGTTCGTTTACCACTCAAGACTAATTCTAGAGCCGCAGAAGATTGAATCTATGATATGTAGGCCTGTTGCTCGTCGTTCCACGAGATGGATTGCACTCTAAAATACAAAACCGGCCGAAGAAGCTCCATACGTTCGATAAAACTGTGCTAAAACCTTTCTATGGCGTTAAGCTTTGTGTTGTTTTTCGCGCTTTTACTCCCTGCGGTAGGCTGTTCGGATAGCTCTGTTTCTGATCCATCGGCGGATGCGCAAGTAAGTCAGATTTCCGACACGATGGATGCGAGCAGTAATGAAGAACCTGCCGATGCTGGTACTGTTTTCGCTGACATTGGAGAGGCTCAAGATAGCGGTTCAGGCGTTGCGGATGCGGGTGAAATATATGCTGATGCAGAGATATTTCCTGATGCAGAAATTTCAGACACAGGGCCCTCTCCACAGTCTCGTTGCCGAGTCACGTATAGCGGAGTCGTTCAGTACGCAAACTTCGAGCCTTTGATTCCTATGGAGCGTCGACGGATTTATCAAGCGTCATTATCCTCTGACCTAAAAAGACTTTACATGACTGTGGAGTTGCCGAACTCCCGCGATACGACTTGGTATTCCGATGACCTTTATGTTCTTACGAGAACGGGAACGAGCGGCCCGTTTACGACTTCCGAACGAGCAAATCTAGATGTTGACTCAATATTCAGCAACCAAAGTCATGAGCGAGATTTTCGCTATGTGCCGTCGCTTGACCGGTTTTGGTATACTGAATCAACCCCGGGTGGCAGCGAACTTCAAATTATCAATACTTTGATGTCTGTCCGTCAGCCCGACCCTATGGCGCCGGCAGAATTTGATGACTTTCAAGTTGAAAATCTCAAACTAGCTGAATTCGACCAAACAGAAAATTTCCGAATGCCTTCGTTGACTTCTGACGCACTCATCATGGTCGCGACTAAGTTCCCCCGCTTTATGGCTCGACGCTATGACCTGCATGAATTTCGACGAAGCAGCAATACAGCGGATTTTGAACTCGCAGAGCGACTCGCAATCAGTTCTGACACAGCGGACGATCGATATCCTTGGCTGAGCGACGATGGATTACAGCTCCTCTTTACTTCGAACAGGAGTCCGCTTGGGAACAAGCTCTACTGCTCTTGGAGAAATGGTCTCGACCAACCGTGGCAAGGTCCAATACCATATGGTCAAATTCCTGAGGCTGCTGTGCTCACCCATGATTTTTCTGCCAGCCTGGTTGGAGGTGAGCTTTACTTCGTGCGTGTCTATCCCGGAGAGCGTCGGTCTGAATTTGTTCGGGCAGTTCAGTAAATGGTTTTTGTAGCTATTGCGGATTCGTGCGTTGCGAATTTGGCATCCATTCGTAGGCGAGAGTAGCTGCGGCCTTTCCAGCAAGCCCTAGACTCAAAAGGGTTTTGAGCATCATGGCTTTCTTATTCTTTTTCGTAGCGTCGGGATAGACGGATTCTCCAAAACGCAAAATTCGTTTAGCTCGCGTTGGTTGACCCTGGGCAAGGGTAGCTAATCCAGATCTGCCGATATCGTACTCGATAAAGGCGTCGATAATTTCTTCTTGAGTCAAGTTCGCACGAGACAGCATTGTATTATCTATTTCCAAAGTCGCTCTGTAATCATCCAGTTGATATTTGAGTGCGCCGGTTTCTGCTTGTTGGGCTGTTTGGTTTGAGTCGTGCCAACGATAGGCAAATAGTGGTTTATCGATGAATACAGCCGATTTGGCGACTTCTAGTAAACGCCAATGAAACCATTTATCGGGATTGATAAGACGTCCTCCACCATAGCCTTCGAGCCGAGAGTACAATTTTGTAGGATAGCACGTTGCTGCAAAATTGAATGGGTTTTGCATGGTTTGTAGGCATCGAGAAAGCAGAACATCTGCATCGACCCGATAAACTTTGCAGTCGAATTTGTCGCTAAGTTCTGCGTCGATATCTGTTTCATACCAAAGAATGTTTCGAGCTCGGACCTCTCCGATCAACTCATCTTCTGCATTAATTTTGTCCATACTTGAGCAGACCACAGTGTTATCTGCGGCGTCTTTTCCCAGTATTTCGTAGAGATGTAGATAGTCTTTGAGTGCGTCAGGTCGCATCAGATCATCTGACGAAAGCATAATCATAAGGTCCCCTGCTGCCATCCGGCCTACTTGATCAAGGTTGCCGGCAAACCCAACGTTGCATTGATTCACTTTGTGAGTAATGCGTGGATCCTTAAATGAGCGGATGACCTCTATAGAAAAATCGGTACTTGCGTTATCAGCGATCACCAATTCCCAATCACTTACGGTCTGGGCCAAGACACTGCTGATCGTTCGGCCTATAAATTTTTCGTAATTATAATTTGGGATGCATATCGAGGTTTTCATAGCTTCTTTCCAAAGGGCGCAATTTGTACGACTTTCATGGGCTCGACCTAGGTGCCGGTCCCGTTCGCAGCCATATAATGCAAGTGTTGTATATGTTTAGGGTTATTATGATGTCAATTGCGCACGCGGCAAGTGACTTCCTTTGATTCACCTCGTCGCTTGAGTCTGAATCGAAAAATAAGGTTGCTCAAGACAGCCGGATGACGGAGAGAAGCCTAGGTTCATGACGAGCTTTGCTGCGACATCGATGCCGACATTGGATACTCGGCCAACTATTACGGGTTACATCATGTGCCTCATAGGCGTCTCAGCCTTCCTTTCTGCGTTCCCAAATTTGAGAGTTGGACTGGGCGGTCTTTCTTTGCATCCTTATCTGCCAATTCTCGGATTTCTGTGCGTAGCTTTGTTCTTTACACGACCAAAGGTAAAGGTCTCTCATCGTCTGGGTGGCTGGGAGATCTTGTTTTTGATCGCAATCGTTTCTTCTTCATTCGTCAACGAAGAAACGCGTGACTTGACCAGAGCGATTCCAAAGTGGGCCACGATGATCATTACCTTTTACGCGATTTCTTACGGGGTTCGGACAATAGGGGATAAGAATTTCGCAATTTGGGGGCTAGTGATTGGGGTGAGTCTGATTGGGATTCGAGCGATGATCGCTTTTCAGCAGAGTGGGGGATCGTATGCGGACCCCCTTCCTAACATTGGTTCTCGAAATACCTATTCTTTTTGGACGATGGCGCCGCTTGGCTTTTGTTTATGGGCGTTTACCGACGCCAAATTGACGAAAGTTACGAAGGTTTTTTGTCTCGTAGGCGCTGCGAGCATGCTCATCCCACTTATTTTGACCCTATCGAGATCTAGTGTTCTTGTTGCGGCCGTCAATGGCGCAATGGTTTTGTGGTTGCGCCGATCATTCCGAGCTTTAATATTCCTCATCCTTGTATCCTTGAGTTTGTCCTTTGTGATGTTCGAATTGGATTTCATTTCGAATTTTTCCGGCCGAATGAACACAATTGAAGAAGGTGGAACAGAGTCCGATAGCTTGAGATTCGATATTATCATCACGGGCCTCAGGGTATTTATAGAAAACCCTTTATTTGGAGCCACCATTCCACGACTGTCTGAGATACTTGGACAGGAGCTGCTGGGAGTTTACCGTGTTTCGAGCCATAACCTTTTCATTGACCTGCTCGCGGGAACCGGTTTAGTGGGCACCTTGCCATTATTTATGTGCTCCGTACGCATCCTCATGCCCTGGGCGAAACTTAGATACGTCAACGATTCTCCTTGGAAATCGACAGCTCGGTATTTACCGATACTCGCTTTTTTGATTGGGACAGCCAGCTTATTCTCTAATGAAATTATCTTTTGCCCATCCGTGATTATAGGCCTCGCGATTTGCTTCTCCTCGGCCAATCACGCCCTGATCATACCTTGCCATCGCGAGTCCTCGGAAGAAGATATTAAGTCCAACCCGATACGTTCTATGAGTAGCTTGCAGGTGTCGTAGAAGAGCCAGCGCAAGCAAGGAAATAATTAAATGAGTAAATATATACTAGCAATTCATGCGGGACATAACGCAAGCGTTCTGATTGGTGATCGATCCGGAATCGTGTACGCCATTCAGGAAGAACGCCTCACGGGTGAGAAAAATTATTGGGGCCTTCCTCGTAACGCTTTGCGTGCTTGTCTTGATTACGTAAATGCCAAGCCGTCAGATATAGAGGCGGTGACCTACGGGAGTCATCAAGTGCTCAGTCGATATCATAGCCGCGACGACGTGATTAACGCCTATCGCCGACAGTCGAGTCTGCTTGGGAAACTTCGTCAGCGCGTTGCGATGCCCATATTGACGAGCCTTCAACCAAAAATGGGACAAGGAGGGCTGAAAGAATTCTTAGCTGCGCATGAGCTTGGTGATGTTCCACTGACATTCTACGGACACCACGAAACCCATGGCGCTTGCGCTTATTACGGTCTGCGTCAGGATCCGACCTCTGAGTACTTGGTTTTGACCTGCGATGGGGCCGGCGATGGCGTCTGCGCAACTGTGAGTATTATGGGGAATGGCCAACGCCGCGAACTTAGTCGAACGCCCTGGAGTGATTCGCTTGGCGCACTTTATTCTTGGACGACCTTCGTAATGGGTTTTGTTCCACTAGAGCACGAGTACAAGCTGATGGGCATGGCGCCGTACGCTTCGGATGAAGCGGCAGAGAAGATGGCGCAATTGTTTCATGGATATCTTGGACTTGATGAAACCGGACTGTGCTTCAAACGAAAGACTTCAGAGCGAATAAATGACATTGGCGACATGCTGGCCGAAGACTTTAAAGGGAAGCGCTTTGATTGGATTTGTGCTGGTCTACAACGTTTTACCGAGCAAATCCTGGCTCAGTGGGTCACCAACGCCATAGCAAAAACGGGTGTTAAAAAAGTCGTGGGTGCAGGTGGCGTCTTTATGAACGTCAAAGCAAACAAGGTCATCGCAGAACTTCCTGAAGTTGAATATTTTGAAGCTTTTCCTTCATGTGGTGATGAAACCTTACCTATGGGCGCTTACTATCAAGAAGCGGCGCTTCGCTACGGTGATGGTGAAGTGCCACCGCTCAAGCATTTCTACCTCGGCGATAATCCTGTTCAGGATGAAACTGCGACCGAAGAAGTTCTCAAAAAAAGCGGATTTTCGTATTATCGGCCTGACGATATTGCGGATGAAGTGGCTCGACTTCTCGTCGAAGGGAAGCCACTCGCACGATGCGCTGGAGAGATGGAGTTTGGTGCTCGAGCGCTAGGAAACCGCTCTATTTTGGCTGATCCAAGTAACCAAGACGTGGTCCGCGTTATTAATCAGATGGTGAAGAAACGTGACTTTTGGATGCCTTTTGCGCCGATGATGAAGAAAGACCGTCAAAATGACTACATTGAGAATCCGAAGAATCTCAACAGTCCGTATATGATGATGACTTTCGATACGAAACCAAACTTTCGTGAGCTTATTGCTGCGGTTCACAATGCAGACCTCACGTGTCGCGCTCAGTTAATCGAAGAAAAACACAACGAAGATATGTTCGGAATTCTGAAAGCTTTCGAAAAACGAACCGGTCGGGGCGTCATTTTGAATACGTCTTTTAATCTCCACGGTTTCCCAATTGTTCGGACTGCGCAAGACGCATTACACGTGCTTAAAAACTCTGGTCTTGAGTATCTTCAAGTTGGTCCTTGGATTGTTCATAAAGGTTCGGCTTCTGAAGCGCAGACCTAGGGTAGGTAGATTTCAGTGAGTGTTCCTTTCTTTCGTCCAGAAATTGGAGATGAAGAGATTGCAGAGGTCGCTGCTTGCCTACGCTCCGGCTGGCTCACATCTGGTCCCCGGACGAAGCAGTTTGAAGAAGACTTTGCGAAAGTCGTTGGCGCTCAGCACGTTCTTGCCGTCAACTCGTGTACGGCTGGGCTTCATCTTGCTGTCGAGGCTTTGGGCTTACGTGAGAGGCAAGCTGTCTTGGTGCCAACTTGGACTTTTGCTGCCACCGCGGAGGTTGTTCGTTATCAGGGCGCCATACCAGTTTTGGTCGACTGTGACCCTGAGACGTTTCAGATATGCTGGGAAGATGCAGCTCATAAGCTGAGACTCTTGCGTGATGGAAAGCTACCAGGGATTGCAGCTGATACGCCGGTCGTAGGCGTCATTGTCGTGCATATGGCTGGGGTCATGAATGATCCTGAAGTCAGTAATGCTTTTGCTCGGGAACATAAGCTATGGTTGGTCGAAGATGCGGCCCACGCTCTTCCGGCGGCTTGGCGAAAAGATGCCGAGTCTCCATGGGTCCGCTGTGGTGAGAATACCGCCGCCGCAACTTGCTTTTCGTTTTACGCCAACAAAACGATCACAACGGGTGAAGGTGGAATGGTCGCAACCAGCGATCCAGAGCTGGCGGATCGGATGAAGCTGATGTGTCTTCATGGTCTTTCGCGGGATGCTTGGAGTCGTTTTTCTGGGGGTAAAAGCTGGGACTATCGAATTGTTGCCCCTGGATTTAAATATAATCTGACGGATATTCAGTCGGCCGTGGGCATACATCAATTGGCGAAGGCCGAATCGATGAGAAAAGCCCGAGAGAGAATCGCGCACAAGTATATCGATGCTTTTGGTGACCTCGAGGCCTTCGAAATCCCGAAGATTTGTTCAAACCGCGTTGATTCGTGGCATTTGTTTCCGATTCGCCTCAACTTGGACCAACTTACGCTCAACCGAAACGATTTCATCGATACTATTCGCGAACGCGGAATAGGCTGCTCGGTTCATTATCGTCCTTTGCATTTGCATCCCTATTATTCAGAGGATGCATTCGCATGGTCGCCCGAGCTTCTGCCCAAAGCCTCTGCTTTGTGGCCGAGAGTTCTCAGTTTGCCGCTATTTTCCTCTCAAACCGATACGGAAGCTGAAACGGTCATTCAAGTCATTCAGGAGGTTGTTCGTGAGCACCAAAGATAAAGGGATCCCGGCCGTCATACAAAAAACTGTCTCTTTGGCAGGTTTGGTTGCGGCGGCGCCCGTACTCGGTGCAACGGCTGCCCTGATTCGGGCGACCTCGAATGGTCCGGCCTTGTTCCGGCAGCAGCGAATGGGCAAAGACGGGCGACCATTCACTCTGTACAAGTTTCGAACGATGGCCGAATCGAATCGTGGGCCTGGAGTTACAGCCGGGGGTGACAAGAGGATCACCAAAATTGGGAAGCTGCTTCGGAAAACCAAATTGGACGAACTTCCTGAGCTTTGGAATGTTGTGAAAGGGGATATGGCCTTAGTCGGTCCTCGACCGGAGGTTTTGGATTACGTCGAGCTTGATGATCCACTTTGGAAGGCAGCCCTTCAGGTTCTTCCGGGTATTACCCATCCTGTCACCATCAATTTACGAAATGAAGAGGAACTACTGGCTGAATCCGAGGGTAAAACCGAGGATTTTTACCGAGAGATGCTTCTTCCGTATAAGCTAAAAGGCTACATTGAATACGCTCAATCACAGACCTGGGCAGATGATCTCAAGACTCTGGTCAAAACTGCGGTGGTCGTGATAGTGCCGAATTTAGCTAAAAACCCTTCAATCGAAGACCTGAAGGATGCCAAACCGCCTCCTCAAGAAAAGATTGAAAAAAGCTGAATTGTAAGAAGTCTACTGGCACTTAAATTTCAGAGGCGGGGAAAATGAAATACGCAGGGCAAGAATCTTTATCTGGTAAGCACTCTCTCTGGGACCGAACGATGACTCAGTTTGGTTTGAGTTTGGCTCATCTTCCTGCTCGGCGCCTACAATTCCTTCTCGATCTTTCTATTTTTGCGGGCAGCTTTATCGCCGCTTATCTGCTCCGTTTTGAATTCGCGATTCCCGATATCATCATCGAGGATGGTCTTAATTACCAGTTACCGCTTGTTCTTTTTGTGCAGTTTCTCGCGATGCTCATAACCGGTGTTTACCGATTCATTTGGCGATACATAAGCCTGCGCGACCTTCATGCCTTTGTTTACGCAAGTATCATTTCTGCTGTTTTCTTCCTCATTCTGAGACTTGGACTCCCGGAGCAAGCGCAACCCTTCCGGATTCCGATTTCGGTGATTTGTATTAATGCTTTGCTCGCCTTTCCGTCGGTACTCACCGTTCGTTTGCTGCGTCGTGTTCTTTATGAACGCTATGAAAAGAGAATTCATCCTGGGTATGAGACCAATAAGTCTCAAAAAAAAACCACGCTCCTCATTGGTGCCGGTCGAGCCGGTGTTCTGGCGGCCGGGGAACTGGCAGGGAGAGGAAACCTCAAAATTCACGTTGTGGGTTTTGTCGATGATGATGCCAGCAAGAGAAATGCAGTTATTAACGGAATTCGCGTTCTTGGCACGACCGATGACCTGAAGACCCTCGTCAACACGCACCAGGTTGAGCAGGTTGTCATCACGATCGCCCGACCAACTCGTCAGGCAATGGATCAAATCATTCAAAAATGTGACGCACTCGGACTCAAGGTCAGAATCATCCCTGGTCTATTTGATATCCTAGAGGGTGCAGTGCGGACGACTCGAATTCGAGACGTTCAAATTGAAGATTTGCTGGGTCGCCCCCCGGTGAAGCTCGACCATGATCAGCTCGGAGGATTTCTTCGAGGAAAAGTGGTGATGGTTACTGGTGCCGGAGGCTCAATTGGTTCCGAGCTTGTTCGCCAGCTTGCCCGATTTTCGCCCACGAAAATCTTGATGGTCGAGCGGTCAGAGCCGGCCCTATTCGAAATCGGCCGGGATATGAACCACCGCGATATCACGACTGAATGCCTCTCAGTGATGGCGGATGTCACCGACGAAAACCGAATGAGACAGGTGTTTGAAGCATGGCGGCCTCACCTCGTATTTCACGCTGCTGCGCACAAGCACGTGCCATTGATGGAATCCAATGTCGGAGAAACGATAAAGAATAACGTCTTCGGGACTCAGACTCTTGGACGTTTGGCTGGCGAATATCGATGTCAATCCTTCGTCTTGGTGTCGACTGACAAAGCGGTTAATCCAACCTCAATTATGGGGGCCTCAAAACGAGTTGCGGAACTCGTAACTCAAGATCTCAATAAGCAATATACAACCAGATATCTTGCCGTTCGTTTTGGTAATGTACTTGGTTCCACCGGCTCGGTTATTCCTATTTTTCGTGACCAGATTCAGCGTGGTGGACCGGTGACTGTCACTCACCCTGATATGAAGCGTTACTTTATGACGATTCCTGAGGCGTCTCAGCTTGTGATTCAGGCAGGTGCTATGGGGCAGGGCGGAGAGATTTTCATCTTGGATATGGGTAAAGAGGTAAAGATTGCCGATCTTGCTTCGAAAATGATTTCCTTGTCTGGCTTTCGACCAAGTGAGGATATCGAAATTGTGTTCACCGGTATGCGCCCAGGTGAAAAGCTTTACGAAGAACTAAGTACCTCGGGTGAAAACATCTCCAAGACCAAGCATCCGAAAATTTACATCGGAGAGTTCGCTCCCTCGTCCCAGGCCGTATTATCGGAGGCGCTAAATAAGTTTCGCGAAGACTGTCGCGAATTCAATGAAGCCGAACTTCGAGAGGGTCTAAGTAAGCTTCTGCCCGAATCAAATCTTACCCTGATTTCGAAAAAGAAGAGTAGACAAGATTCCAAGTCCTCCTCGCCCGCGATTGTAAGTCCGACAACTTCTCCCTCTTTACCCTCCTAAAGCGTCTTGTAAAGTAAAGTTGCGAGAGCTCAAGTCGTTTCACGCCTGTGACGCTTTACGATTAGGCCTTTCATTTTTTTGAAGATGAATGAAAGTTGTTTATGACAGGAACGATTCGGTGAGTGATGAGCCGCAATAATTTAGGCATTCGCCTGGCCTTCCGCGTCTGAACCATAAGAATAGCCTGTACGGTAATATTGATAGTAATTGTCTTTGTAGTAGCCGCCTTGCTTCAGGTCGACATCGTTGAGAACGACACCGAGGAGATTCGCGCGAACGCCCGAGAGTACTCTTGTTGCTCTACGTGCCGCATCTTTTGTTGTTTTCGATGCTTTGACGACAAAGATTGTACCGTCTGAAATTTGCGACAGAATAGATGCATCCGTCACGAGATTGACTGGAGGCGAATCTAGAATGATGCGATCGTACATCTCGTCGAGGCTTGCAAGAATCGCAGAGAACTTCTCTGTATGCAAAAGCTCGGATGGGTTTGGAGGAAGTGGTCCGCAAGGGAGTAAATCCAAGCCGGGGACATCAGTTGATTTGATCGACTCCGATTTATCGGCAGCGTCCAAAAGCAGGCTGGTGAGGCCCGTTTTTCCTGAAACACCAAAGCTTTTATGGAGGCGTGGACGACGAAGGTCTGTATCGATGATGAGAACTCGCGAACCGGCTTGAGCCATCGTTGTTCCTAGTGCAATCGCTGTAGTTGATTTTCCTTCCGACGGGCCAGCACTAGTGAGAAGAATGCGTTTGAGCGGTTTTTCTGCGCCAAGAAACATGAGATTCGTACGCAGTGAACGAGCACATTCCGCAACAGAACTCTTGGGATTCTCCAAAATAAACATATCCCTAGCTCTTGGCGGTCTTCCATCGCTGCTGACCTCTTTGACAGCCGCTGCCGCCTCTTCAGAATCAATTTTTGGAATCAGTCCAAGGAATGCAAGCTTCACGACGCTCTCAATATCAAATTGGCTTTGGATGGTGTTATCCAGTAGCGCCGCACCGACTACGAACGCCAGAGCAGCGAAGAGGCCAATAATGCATCCAAATGCTGTCTGTAATGGAATAGACGGCCGAACCGGAGTTCTTCGTGGTTCCGCTGTTTCTTGAAAGGAGACAAAATTAGATTCAAGTTGACCGGACAAGTCAGTATCAATGCGCCGCTTTAGCAGTGAATTGTAGGTTTCTTTACTTGTCCCTAGAGGCCGGCTTAGTTTGCTGTAGTCTAAAGCGAGCGCATTGAGATTTTGCGCTTTTCGCCGATGGATTTTCATCTCTTCACGGATCTTCTTCTCACGTTTTTTCAGTGCGCTAATTTCATTGGACAGAGCACCCAGGATGTTTTCAATTTCTGCTTCACGCCGCTGCTTTAACTTTGCCAGCTGGTTATTCACAGCCACCATTTTTGGATGTTTTTCCCCGTACCGGCTCAGCAAATCCGCTTGGTCTTTTTCGAGAGTGACTAAATTGTTTGTTAGGTTCTGTATGCTCGTGCTTGCGTGGATTCTGGGGATCGAGTCTAGATTTTTCGATGACTGACCCTCGCCAGTCGCTTCGCGAATGACTTCAGCTTCTGACTCCAGTTCAATGAGACGAGATTTTACAAACAACGCATCGTTGTTAAGTTTATTGAGTCCCTCAGTGATACGATTCTTTCGGTCTTCGACAGAATTCGAAATCAGCATATTCTTTTCTTTGAAGGCGGCCAAATCGCGTTCAGCTGTTTCGATTTCGTTCGTAAGGTCTCCTACTCGTTTGTCGAGCCATTGTGAGGCTTTGCGCGTGTCCGCAAGTCGCCTTTCCAAACTTAAATCGATATAGGATTTGCCAATAGTGTTTGCGATACGGGCTGCTCGGTCCGCAGAGAAGTCTTCGACTCGAATATAAACGATTCGTCCATTTCTTTGCTTATTTACAATAACTCTCGAGCGAAGAATTTGGACGATGCTCCGCGTCATCTGCTCTGGATTTGTGACATTTGATAGTTCGTAGTCCCTGCGAAACTCTTCATTTTTATCGAGTTTTAGGCGTCTAATAACGTCACGAAAAACGGCTCGGCTCTGGATAATTTTGAACTGCGTATTCATGAACTGAACTTCAGCACTGCTTCTCGCATTGAGATCTTCCACGTCGAAACCTTTACCAAGTACTTGGGGAAGAACCGGTTCAATTAATAGCTCTGCAGTAGCTCGATATTCTTTTGGTTTTCTCGCGGCATTTACGCCAGCAGCGATACCAAAACCGATGAGACAAGCGATGATGAGTATCGGCCTTCGGCGAATCGCTGCGAGGACTTCTCGAAAGTCAATGTCTAGAAACTCTGATTGGTTATTGACCGATGGTTCAACCTGGTTTGTGGCTTTCTGATTCACTTGAACACCCTAAAAAATGGCCTCGGGGACAAACACGATGTCACCTGGAAGAAGAGAAAAGTCTGGAGCGTTTCCATTTCTTATATCGCCAACAGGGATAAGATATTTTTTCTCGTTTCCTTTGACGACGCGGGTAACGCGTACTCGGTTGGTCGATGCAAGCTTCGTAAATCCGCCTGCTGTAGCGACAGCCTGAATAATCGTCATGCCCGGCTGAAAGCCTTGTGTTCCGGCTTTGGCCACCTGCCCTAGGATATGTACTTTTTGAGAGTGATACTCACGGACAAAAACGGTTACTTGTGGGTTTTGAAGATAACCACTTGCGAGACGAATTCTTATTTCTTCTCCGAGTTCAAACGCCGTCTTCCCATCGACGCGCACGGCGCCGATAAAAGGAAAGCTGATCTCACCATTGGAGCTTAGCCGGTATACGCCTGCAAGTTCAGGTTCTCTAAAGACCTTGATATCAATGACGTCACCTGTACCGAGTGGATAATTGCCGACGAGGCTCGTTGTTTCGTTGGCGGCCTGCGTGGGTAGCGGGTCGATATCCGCAGAACCGAGTCGCAAAGTTGAACAGGCTGAGGCCATCGCCACCAGGCCGACAAAAAGGTGAACTGAACGTTTCATTCGAACTAAGGTTCCTTTTATGCCTTTCTATATTCACGCTATTTTAGGACAACTTGTAAAATTGCTCACTCAGCGTGGTATCAAAGGAATGAGATGGTGCTACATCTCTCTACTCGGGGTGTGCAAGCGTTTTCAAAACCCGCCCCTAAGGGTTAAACAATGACCTCCGATTGCTCACTTTATTTGAGGGTTTATACGAATTCTGTTGAGCAGTTTGATCGCACCTGGATGGTTAGGATTGCGGTTTAGCACAGCTTCAACGTCAATCAGGGCTTTGCGGTATCTCCGCGCTCTGTTGTGAATTCGTGCGCGCATCATCCTTAGGTCCACAGCGCTCGGTTCGTTTTGGATGATCCGGTCTAATAGCTCAAGCGCCTCGCCAGGTTTCTGGTCTTTCATTGCATTTTTGAGACGAAGTCTCATAATCCGAGATCGATTCAAATCCGTCGGCGGCGCCAACAGTTCCAGCTGATCGAGAAGTGATTTTGCTGTTGTGGCCGTCCCATAATCGATGGCCATTTTTGTGGTTTGAAAAAGCAGCGTTACTTTTTTTTGAGGTGAGTCTTCCATCGCTTGATTCAATAAATGAACCGCTTCGGAGTACTTACCAACGGCTTGTAAGCATTTGATTTTGAGCTTTCGTAAAGCTGCTCGATCTTTTGTAATCTTATGGTGGACTGATATCGTTTCAAGTGCTGCTTTGAATTGCTTTGTATAATAATAAGACCAGGCAGTCGCCTTGAGAATTTCAGGCTTTGTTATGTCTGAGGGGTTTGGAAATACTTTCGTAAGTTCCCAGGCAATCCGGGGTTTCTTGTTGGATACGAGCCACCGAATGATTTGAGTCAGATAACGTTCATCAGGAACATCTTGGGCAAAATCACGCCTTGGCACAGCCTCCAGGTAGTCCTGAGGTGACCGAGCGAAATGGTCAATATAAGAAAAATAGTTTGCGGGAGAGGCTTGGGGGGTACGCCGCCAAGCGACACGAATTTGTTCGAAACCCTGGCTTTTGATCCCGGCTTGTAAGAGAAGTCTGCCGACAACCCAATGGGCATCTGCATAGGCTGGAGACAGGTAAAGCGCAATATTAGCCCACCGCAGCGCGTCTTTCAGTTTTGGTGGATTGGCGCTTTCAGCGTGAAACGCCATGAGTGTAGCCATAGTCGAATTTGCCGGATGCAGTTCAGCCCTCTTTGTACTCTCCTGATTCTTTAGAAATTTTAGGTCGTGTTCGATCACCCCTTTTGAGAACGTGAAATAATTGCTGGTAATCAGGACTGCTAACGGAAAAGTGAGGATAAGCGCAAAATGAACGTTTGATTTGGATGAGATCTTTTTCACAAACAACGAGCGATGTGGAGAATGAGCCACCAAAGCGATGATTACAGGAATTACGAATCCGGCAATTTCAAAGCTAAAGTCGAAGATGTTTTGTAGTCCTATGACCGAAACTCCAATAAGGACTCCTGCACTGGATGGTTTCTGCATCGCTTTTAGGCTTCTCGTGAGTGTCAGAATTAGACCAATGACGGCCAGTCCGCCTATCAAAATTCCCCAGTCCGTCACATATTGAATGAGGAAATTTTCAGGGTGCGTGTACGTGAATTGTTCGGTTGAGCTTTTGTAGTGTGAAAACAGGGACGTGTAGGACCCCTTACCAATGCCAACCCAAAGATGGTCTTGGATCATTTTACCTGCGCCACGAATAGCACCAAGTTTTGACTCCAGACTTAATCCATCATTGAACTCCCGCTTGAGAAGAGCGCTTTGAAAAATGGCGGCTATCGAGCCTACCAAAACAAGGACGCTTACAATCCCAATGGATTTAGAAGCGGTGTTCTTCCGTCTGCCCCTCTGCATGGCAATCACGAATCCGGCTAAGCCAATCCCAAGAACGAGAATTCCGCCTCGCGATGGTATTGATACACAGGTTATGACGCAAAATGCCGCTACGATGAGCAATCCCGCTTTGTTTTTTCGTTTCGGCTCTTCAAGCGCGAGGCCAAAGGCGATGAGCGCGCCCCAGGCTGAAAAAGCCGATGCGTGATTTACATTTACGAAAGTGGAATAAAGTTTATATGCTTCTGTACTGCTCGAAAGAATCCCGAATATTTTCTCTAAACCGAAGAGTCGATGGACCGCGCCTCCGGCGATGGTTGCTAAAATGGCGCCGAGTGCGAGTAGCGTAAATCGATACGCCGTGCGTCGGGCCCGGAATCGTTCAAGGGTTGCATAAGCCAAGAGTCCATAAATCAATAGCTTCGTAGCTTCACGGGCCGAAAGCCCGGCTTCATAAGATATTTGTCCTGACGACAATTCCGGATGTACAAACGATCGAATCTCGTGGGCTTTTGGTGAAATCCACTCGAGTAGGTTCATAGGGAGCGATAAGCTTTGTGCTAACGTAAGCACACTGAGTCCCACGAACCCAAAAGTCATCAACGGCAGGGCAATAGACCGCCCCTGACGCCGACAGGCCAATAAACTGGCAACAAAAGCTGAATAGGCGAGAATAGATAGGACGGGCGTCATCCAGACATTAGTACTGCCACCAGCAACCGGCGCGATCACGCCCGCACAGCATATGAAACCAAAACTTATCCGGCCCTCTACACTTTTTGTACGTTTTTTTGATTGCAACGGCAAAGCAAGATGCGGATCCCAAATGCCACACTCGGGGTCAAGCCCGGGATCGTAAAAGCGCAGGCGTGGACTTCCTCCTCTAGTCCGACTAGGTTGGTCTTGTGACTATCCGTATATTCACCATCGTTGGTGCCCGTCCAAATTTCATGAAGGCTGCCCCGATTCATGCGGCCGCTATCCGAAAGGGCGTGGACCACCGAATTATTCACACGGGTCAACACTACGATGAAGCGATGTCAAAAATCTTCTTCGATGAGCTAGGGATGCCCGAACCAGTGGTTTATCTTGGCGTTGGTTCTGGCTCGCACGCGGTGCAAACGGCGAATATTATGATCGGTCTGGAAAAAGTCTTTATGGAACACGAGCCTGATCTCGTGAATGTTGTGGGTGATGTGAACTCAACTGTGGCTGCCGCTCTGGTGGCAAAGAAGCTTCATATTCCGGTTTGTCACACGGAGGCCGGTCTTCGAAGCCGCGATCTTCAAATGCCAGAAGAGATCAACCGAATGGTCACTGACGTCATTTCTGATTTGCTTTTGACGCCTTCAGTCGATGGAGATGAAAATCTGTTGGCCGAAGGAAAGACGCGCGAATCTATCGTTTGTGTCGGTAATGTGATGATCGATACGCTCTTTATGAATCTTCCCAAAGCGAAGGAACTCAATACACTAGAAGAGCTATCCCTGAAGGAAGGAAACTATGCGGTTTTGACTATGCATAGACCTTCTAATGTTGATGATGAGACTGCATTTACGCGTGTTGCGAACGCGCTGCTGAAGATCGCTGATCAAATCCCGGTCGTCTTTCCCGTGCATCCTCGGGCTGCCAAAAATATGGATAAGTTTGGCCTCACGAATCGCTTTGAATCGCATCAGAACATTCAGCTGTTAAAACCTCTTGGTTATCTAGAATTTATGTCTTTGGTCTCACGCTCAAAATTCGTGCTGACTGACTCGGGCGGACTTCAAGAAGAGACAACAGCGCTCGGTATTCCATGCGTAACACTCCGCGAAAATACGGAGCGTCCCATTACAGCCACCGAAGGAACAAATACGATTGTTGGGACTGATGCGAATAAAATCGACGAGGTCTGTCAGGATATTCTTAGTGATAAAGGTAAGCAGGGACGTGTTCCAGAACTGTGGGATGGAAAAGCATCTGAGAGAATTTTGGATGCGATGACAAAATTTTTGGGCGCAAATGAAAGAGAACATGTGAAGATGGCTTCTCAGAATAAAACTTAAACCAGATATCGATGAATATCTCAGAACCAAAGCCGAACGCCGAAAAATCGATACAGAAGTCTTGGGTACGAAGGTTACGGTTTGCTCTACCGTACGTGATTAAAATTTCCGTCCTCTATCTAATCCTAAGCTGAGTTTTGTTGACGTAAATTCTTCGTGAACTAGAAAAAGGTGATGGAGCCTGGATTTTTCCTCTCCCTTTTCTAACGATGTTTATCAGTCTCTTCCTTGTTTCGGGAGCGGATGTTCTTGTCGCGAATGGCCACCTTTCGAAGGGCGATATAAACAATTCATGAAAATGAAAGCAGGAGCTTCGCTGTTGGGTATTGTCGCCTACGCGCTTGGACATGGCGGCGATGCGGTCTGGATTACTCGAGTAACAAATTCGCCCGTGGGTAACCGTACAGCGATGACACTGGTTGCGAGCTTGGCCCTATCGAGTGCGCCTAGCAAAGTTCACATCGGGATTTTGGACTACCAACCTGGTCAGTCTTCGCTTTGTTTTTTGGGGTGTACTACAACGATGTTCTTCGAAACCTCCGGTCGTTGTTCGGCCTCAGACCGATAGACCGCTTCGCGCGGGTTTGCTTCAGGTTTTGCTCCGGCGAATTAAATTTGGAAGAATCAGTGTTGCGACTTGATTTGCTACGAAAACCTTTGGGCTAGAATGACCATTTGGAACTGCGGTCAATGACATGCCGAGAATCATCGTCATCACTTCTTTTCCTATCCACGTAGCTGGTTTTGGCGTCGCCCAGTCGGCGGAGCTTTTGGTAGGGGATTACGCTGGAGATGCTCAAATTTGGCTTTTCCGTTTTTATGGGAATTGAGCTGTATCTCGGCTTTCATTATATAGTGCTTACCCTCTATGATGAAATTCGTGAGCCAGACCCCCTCGAAGGCACGAAAAATCTGGAAAAAACTAGGGTTTACCAAATAGGTTGATGGGAAACTTAACCTTGACGTTAAGGTTAGGGTCATTGTTTTTTGTGGGTAGTGGCAAAACTGCTCCCCATCGAATTAGGTTCAACTTCTGGACCGAAGAAGAGCACGTACCGGATAGGTGATCTAGCGAAGCGGATCAATAAAACTACCCGGGCTCTTCGGCTCTATGAAGAAATGAATCTGCTCGGTTCGGTCACCCGAAATGAAGGGGGGCAAAGAATCTACGAAGAAGAAGTATTCGCTCGTTTGAAGTGGATCGAGAAGCTCCAAAGTCTTGGGTTTTCGCTTCTACAGATTCAATCAGTACTGGCTAGCTGGATTGGAAACGAACACGGTCCTGCCGGAATGAAAGAGATTCGTCAGATTTATCGAGCGAAGCTCGAAGAAACGCAGTTGCAGATTCGTCAGCTCGAGTCATTGTCGGAAGACCTTCGGGAAAGCCTGACGTATCTGGAATCCTGTGAAGTTTGTGACCCGTGTACGCTACTTGGCGCTTGCGCGGAATGTGCACATCCTCATAGTACGAGCTCGAAACCTGTGCTCGTGACTGGTCTTTATTCCGTTTCGGGGACGAAAAAAACGCAGACCGGTAAGTCAGACAGGTAACAAAGACAGGTAACTAAGAAAGGTAAGAGAGTATGAAAACAGACCTTCCCATTTATTTGGACAACAACGCGACTACGCCAGTGGATCCTGAGGTATTTGAAGCCATGGCGCCTTATCTCCAAGATAAATTTGGAAATGCGGCATCAAGATCTCATGCGTACGGTTGGATTGCGGAAGAAGCCGTAGATTATGCCCGCGAGCAAGTGGCTAAGCTTATTGGGGCACGAACACAGGAAATTATTTGGACCTCTGGCGCGACGGAATCGGACAATATGGCGATTAAGGGTGTCGCCCGAATGTATGGCATGACAGACGCTGAAAAGGTCATGATTGATGCGTTGGCTAAGGGCTACGTCGACGGAACCATTCCTAACGCCGCAGACATCCTCCCCGGCCGCTTCGGTCGATTAGATTTCGAATCGATTGCAGAAAAAGGCGCGTTCGAAGTTTTCAAGTCGAGGGGTGACCACATTATAACGCTACCCACGGAGCACAAGGCTATCCTTGATAGCTGTAAAAGAATCGAGAAAGATGGCTTTCGCGTGACCTACGTTCCGGTAAAGGCCAATGGTCTGGTTGACCTTGAAGAGCTTGAAAAAGCGATTACCGAAAAAACAATTATCGTTTCCATCATGATGGGCAACAATGAAATCGGTGTTGTTCAACCGGTAAAAGAAATCGGGGAGCTGTGCCGTAAGCACAAAGTCCTATTTCACACCGATGCCGTGCAGGCTATCGGCAAGATTCCGGTCAACGTGGATGAAATGAATATTGATCTCATGTCCTTGTCTGGCCATAAAATGTACGGACCCAAAGGAGTAGGCGCTTTATATGTTAGACGCCGCAACCCAAGAGTTCGCGTGGAAGCTTTGATTGATGGTGGCGGACACGAAAGAGGTATGCGATCCGGAACACTTAACGTTGCCGGTATCGTAGGTATGGGCAAAGCGGCTGAAGTTGCTCACAAAAAACTTGAAGCAGAAAAAGCCCGAACGACCGAGTTGAGGGACAAGATGTGGACTCGGTTACAAGAAGAACTCGATGAGTTGTATCTAAACGGTGATGAAAAAGAGAGGCTACCTGGCAACCTCAACATTTCATTCGCGTACGTGGAAGGCGAGGCATTGATGATGGCGATTAAGGATTGTGCCGTATCATCGGGCTCTGCTTGCACGTCCGCATCATTGGAACCGTCCTACGTTCTCAGGGCTCTCGGTGTTGGAGAGGATCTGGCACACACGTCTATTCGGTTTGGAATTGGACGCTTTACTACCGAAGAAGAAGTCGATAATGCAGTCGAATTAGTGATTGCCAAAGTCAAAAAACTCCGCGAAATATCACCATTATATGAAATGGCGAAAGAAGGTGTTGACTTGAGCACCATTGAATGGGCTGCACACTAAAGAGGAATTAAACCATGGCTTATGATGAGAAACTAATTGATCACTACGAAAATCCCCGAAACGTCGGAACGCTTGATAAAGCCGACGAAACTGTTGGAACAGGCTTAGTAGGAGCCCCTGCTTGCGGCGACGTTATGCGCTTGCAAATCAAAGTTAATGACGAGGGTGTCATTGAAGATGCCAAGTTCAAGACTTTTGGTTGCGGATCCGCAATTGCTTCATCGTCTCTTGTGACCGAATGGGTCAAAGGACGAACCATCGATTACGCGAAATCTATCAAAAATGAAGAAATTGTGGAGGAACTCTCTTTGCCACCGGTGAAGGTTCATTGCTCGGTATTGGCAGAGGACGCCATCAAGGCGGCGGTTACTGATTGGGAAACTAAGCAAACGAAACAAACCGAAGCGCCAGCGGTTGAAAATCAAGAAGCCGCCCAAGAATAGTTTTAGTCATGGCGAATCCAAGTCTGAATGTCATCTCCACATCTCCGGAGACTGAAGGAACGGTAGCAGTTACAGAGGCAGCTGCGGGTGCAATCCAAAAATACCTTCGTGAACATGACGCAAGTGAATCCGCTGGGATACGAATCGGTGTTCGAGGAGGTGGCTGTAGCGGATTGTCTTATTTCCTCGATGCAGAAGAAACACCGAAAGAAACCGATCATGTCATCGAGGCGTATGGCAGCCGTGTTTTCATAGATCCAAAGAGCTTGTTGTTCCTACAGGGGACAACGTTAGATTACGTGACCGGATTGATGGAAGCAGGATTCAAGTTTTTGAATCCAAAAGCTGGTAAAGATTGCGGTTGCGGCGAAAGCTTCTCGATGTAAAAAGAGTCTCACGGTCAGATGGCAGATTGTTGGACATGTGGCGCGGAACGCGACCGAGCAACCTTTTGTCCGACGTGCGGGGTGATTCAGCCTGTAATTAAGAATACGAGCTTTTACGATAGTTTAGGTCTCGAACCACTCATGCGACTTACTCGTAACCAACTTGAAAAAGCATATAGAGCTCAAGCGCAAAAAGTTCATCCTGACCGTTTTGGACGCGAATCTCGTATGGAACGTCGATTAGCATTAGAGCAAACAACTCACATCAACGATGCCTATCAAACCTTGAAGAAGCCTCGCAAAAGAGCTGAGTATTTAATGAAGCGAGCAGGGCACGAGGTTGGTACTGAAGAGCAGCGTGTGAAAGACATGGACTTTCTCATGGAGATGATGACGCTTCGCGAAACACTTGAGGAAGCCACGACACATGAGCAAATTGAACCGATAGAAGAACAGATTCAAGCCCGCTTTGATAACCATATTGAGCGATTAGAATGTTTCTTCGACGATAAGAAAGGGTCTGAAGATGAAGCTTTGGCGTGTTTAGAACAGCTTCGCTTTCTCGAGAGATTTTTGGACGAGGTTGAACACAAGTTTGACACTTATTAGGACGTAACATGGGATTACTTCAAATTGGCGGTGGGCCAAAGGAAAAATGCGCCGGGAGAGTTGTCGGCATTGATCTAGGGACAACCTATTCTTTGGTTGCGACGGTAAAAGAAGGTAACCCCCTTGTCATACATGACGATGAAGGAAGAGCAAGCCTTCCTTCTGTCGTTTATTTTGGTCCCGATAATCAAGTTGAGGTTGGTGAACAGGCGAGAAGCCAAGCCGCTAATCGTAGTGGGCGAACCATCGCGTCAGCCAAACGATTTATGGGTCGTGGACAGCAGGAATCTCAGAGTATTGATGAACTGTCTCCCTACCAATTCGCGACAGATAACGAGGGCCCCGTCGTAAAATTTCAGATTGCGAAGGACCAAGCTGTGACACCTATGGAGGTCGGTGCTGAGGTACTGAAAGCGCTAAAAATGCGAGCTGAAATTGAGTTGGATGGTGAACTCGATGGTGCGGTCATTACTGTCCCAGCCTATTTTGACGACGCGCAGAGGCAGGCTACTCGAGATGCTGCTCGGCTCGCAGGCCTAAACGTATTGCGACTTCTCAATGAACCAACAAGCGCTGCACTGGCGTACGGCCTCGATAAAAACAAAGATGGCATTTTCGCTGTTTTTGATATGGGCGGTGGCACGTTTGATATTTCTATTCTGAAGCTTGAGGACGGCGTGTTCCAGGTCCTTTCAACAGGTGGGGACTCACGTTTAGGAGGCGATGACTTTGACCGAGCGGTTGCCGAACACTTTCTCTCGGAGTCGGGTCAAGACCCTAAATCAACTGATAGCGCCACTGCAGCTCGTTCTTTGCATGAGTCGCGACTTGCGAAGGAACGCCTAACCACTTCACCGTCCACAACGATTACAATCGGAGGACAAGAATTTTCGCTTTCACAAGAGCAGTTCGCCGAAATTATCCAGCCCGTCCTTGATCGTGTGCGCGGACCTGTTCGCCGAGCGTTGAAAGATGCTGAGTTGAGGGCGAAAGAGCTCGATGGAGTTGTATTGGTTGGAGGTTCCACTCGGGTATTAGCCGTTCGTCAATATGTTCGAGAGGTATTTGGTCAAGAGCCTCTCGCCGATATTGACCCCGACAAAGTAGTCGCATTGGGTGCTGCTGTCCAAGCAGATATGCTTGGCGGTTCTGGTCCACGAGACGACGTTCTTTTACTCGATGTGTTGCCGTTATCGCTCGGTATTGAAACCATGGGAGGCGTAGTTGAAAAACTTCTTCATCGAAATCAGACCATCCCAGCCTCGGCCGGCCAGGAGTTTACGACGTATGCAGATAATCAAACAGGCATGGATTTCCACATTGTTCAGGGTGAGCGCGAAACGGTAGCTGCTTGTCGATCATTGGCTCGATTTAAGCTTTCTGGCATACCGCCGATGGGCGCCGGAATGGCTCGGGTGAAAGTATTGTTCAATGTCGATGCTGACGGTATCCTGCATGTCTCGGCGGAAGAAGAAACGACGAATACCCGTTCTGCGATTGAAGTTAAACCGTCTTATGGACTCGACGATGACACGATTGAAAACATGATCCTGGAATCTATTGAAAATGCGCGCACGGATGTATCAGAGAGGATGCTTATCGAAAAGAGAGTAGATGCCGACCGCATTCTTCTCGCGCTGAAAGCAGCACTAAAACAGGATGAGGACCTACTTACCTCAGATGAGCGTGCGGAACTCGAGGAGGGGATTGCTGCTCTTGAGGAAGCAAAACAAAATACGAATCATCGTCTAATTGAGCAACGGACTGAGCAGCTCGATAAACTCTCCGTTGAGTTTGCTGCGAGACGAATGGATCGTTCGATCAATGATGCGTTGTCAGGAAAACAGGTCAAACAATTATAGCGGTGGCTACTCTTAGCCAAATATTCATCTACCCGATTAAATCGTGCGCAGGTATTGAAGTTTCCGAGGCGGTAGTCACATCTCGAGGTCTCAAATTTGATAGACACTGGATGGTCGTCGACGAAAACGGCTTGTTCGTGACTCAGCGAGAAGAACCGCGGATGTCACAAATCCTTCTTTCGATTTCAAAACCAGGATTTCAGGCGTCTTTTGGGTCGAGCCGAGTTTATTTAGATCCATTCGAAGCTGGCGCTTCACAAATCGTTCGTGTTTGGAACGATGAGGTAACTGCTACTGTGTGTCGCCGGGAAGTGAACGATTGGTTTAGTGACATCCTCAATCGTCCCGTGCGCGTGGTGAAAATGGCTGAGGGTTATCGCCGCTTAGTTGACCAAAAGCTTGCAAATAAGGACGACGTTGTGAGTTTTGCAGATGGTTTTCCGTTTTTGTTAATTTCCCAAGGTTCAATCGAAGAACTCGGAAGACGACTTTCCCAGGCGGCTGATGTTCTTCGGTTTCGACCAAATCTCGTGATTGAAGGTGTTTCTGCCCACGCCGAAGACGATATGAACGAGTTTAGGATTGGCGGAATTCGTTTTCGATGCGCAAAAGCATGCGCAAGATGTGTCATTCCCACAATCGATCCAGCATCTGGAAAAAAAAATCCTAAAATAAATAAAGTTCTTTCTAAGTATCGAAAATTCAATGGCAAGATATTATTTGGTCAGAATCTTGTGCATATCGGTTCCGGTATTCTGCAAACGGGAGACAGAATTGAATTCTAGGTCAGGCCTAGTTTTGATTCACTGCGCCGTTTTTCTTTTCGGTCTCGCAGGGCTTTTCGGGAAAACAATTTCTCTTTCGTCTTTGCAGATTACTTGGGGCCGGACTTTTTTTGCGGCGGTTAGCTTGGGCGCAGCGATTCGATTTGCTGCGCAGTCCTTTCGAATAAAACGCGAACATGTCGCTGTTTTTATAATCATGGGCGGCCTGTTAGCGGCGCATTGGTGGACATTTTTTCATGCAATACAAATCTCGACTGTTGCAATAGGTCTTCTAAGTTTTGCCGGTTTTCCGATCGTCGTTATATTATTGGAGCCTGTCTTCGATGAGATCTCCTTTCAGTTATCGAGTCTTCTCTATGCCTTTCTAACTCTCGTCGGCGTATTTCTCGTTTTGCCAGAAATTAGCTGGAACTCAAACCTAACGATGGGAGGAGTATGGGGATTATTGTCGGGTGCTCTTTATGGGTTTGTCACCCTTATCAATCGAAGGTTTATTTCTCAATATTCAGCGCTTACGATCGGTTTTTGGCAGTATCTCATCGCATGCTTGGCTTTAAGTTTTGGACTTTTCCAGAGTGCAGGCGACTGGGGTTGTGAAGAGTTCGCTGAACTGGTTGTACTCGGAGTTGTTTTTACTGCCTTGGCCCACGGGCTTTTTATTCAAGGAATGAAAACAGTCTCTGCTTCCACCGCCAGTTTGGTTGGGACCCTGGAGCCCGTTTACGGTGTAACAGCCGCTGCGGTCGTTCTTAGTGAATTTCCTAGTATGAGAACGATACTTGGTGGGGCCGTGGTTATGCTCGTGGTCGCACGAATAAGTACTAAAGTGAGATGAAATGCCCCTCCGAACTATTTGATTCGGCTTCAGTTCTTAGATTCCTTGAATTTTGTCCTGGCTTAAGGCGGTGGGTTTTGATTCGTGATACCGACAGGGTGCCGTGAAGAGCTTAGAGCGAACCGTTGGCCTGGTAGGCGTGATTGGAATCAGCATCAGCTCCATGATGGGTAGTGGTGTCTTTGTTTTACCTGGAATCGGTGCCACCGCAACAGGTTCGTCGGTGAGTCTTGCATTCTTAGTTGCGGCTTTGTGTGTGTTACCGGCGGCTTTATCGAAAGCTGAACTTGCGACGGCCATGCCGACATCTGGCGGAACCTACGTTTATATTGATCGCGCAGTTGGACCTCTGTGGGGTACGATCGCGGGTCTTGGTTTAACGGCGGCATCTTTGTTCAAGAGTGCATTTGCTTTGATGGGATTTGGGGAATATCTCAAAGTGACTGTCGCAGCGATACAGGGAACTCAATCTGTCAATTTCAATACAACTCCCTATGCGCTGGGATGTTTGGCCTTCATTGTTCTTCTCAACATCTTTGGCGTCCGAAAAGTTTCGAAGGTGCAAACCGTAGTGGTTGGTATAGCACTACTCTGTTTCGGAGTAGTCATCAGTGTTGCGGCGAAAAATTTTCCTGCTGAGCAATCTGCCCTCAAGGAGACCTCTTTTTTTGCGGGTGGTATTGTTGGTTTTGCTGAGACGGTGGGGCTTTTATTTGTTGGCTTTGCTGGAGTCACAAAAATTGCGGCCATCGCGGAAGAGGTTAAAGATCCAGCCCGAAATTTGCCGCGAGGGATGCTTTTGTCTTTATTTGGTGTCACGGCGATTTATTTTGCGATGTCCTTTACGCTCGCGGGAACACTTCCTATCGAACAATTGGAAGGCAATCAGACAGCTCTCTACACGTTGACTAAAGTTCTTCTTGGTCGAGAGATGTCGATCATTATGGGTGTCCTTGGTGCCATGACGATGACCGCCATGGCGATGGCTGGTGTCCTTGCCACATCGAGGTTCCCTTTTGCTATGAGTCGGGACAGACTTTTGCCTTCTTTTCTAAGTGAGGTTCATCCGCAATACGGGACCCCTGTTTATGGGATTATCTTCATTGGGATCTCGATGGCGACGGTGATTCTCACCGTGGATATTGTGGTTGTTGCGAAGATCGCGAGTGCCGTCAAAATTATGCTTTTTTTGGCCGTCAATCTAATCGTGATTATTTTGCGGGAGGGAAAAGTGCAGTGGTATCAGCCATCTTATCGCACACCTTTTTATCCCGCGGCTCAAATTTTCGGGATAGTCGTCTCATTTGCGTTACTTATCCTTCTTGGTGCCAAAGTACCTATTGCCATCGCCGGTATTACGATTCCGGGGATGCTTGTCTATTTTCTTTACAGTCGCAAAAGAGTGGAACGCAGGGGTGTATTTGGGATTTTAGGTAAGCGTAAAGATCTTATAATCGCCAGGCCAACCGTCATGGATTTAGAGACGATGAATCTCGAAGGTAAACATGCCGCTGTGGTTGTTCCTTTGTTAGGAGAGGAGCACTCCCCTGAGGCGCTTGCCGAAGTGGGTGCGACCTTGGCTGGAAGCCGAACGGTTGAGGTTTTGCATGTCACAGATGTACCCGACCAGGTTTCTCTCTCTGCCGTTGCTCTTGAAGATTCGGTCGAAGTCAGTGCACTTCAACGTCGAATTGGTGCGATGTCTCAAACTAAGGACGCGACGCTTCATGTTTCACCTGTCGTGACTCGTGATGTTGTACAAACGGTTCACGATTCGACAAAAAGTCTCGAGTGCGAATGGGTTGTGATGGCCTGGCAAGGTAAAACGAGTAACCGTTTTGGTATTCTCAGTCCGCTGGGATGGTTGGCAGACCATCTTTCATGCAATCTCGCGCTGTATAAAGACGCCGGTGTTCGCTATATACGACATATTCTCGTCTATGCAGAGCCGGGCCCAGATGATGCTCTTGTTGTATCTACCTCTGATCTTCTGGCGAAAGAATATAATGCTGAGCTCACGTTTGTCCGTTTTGTTTCAGACGACCAAGATGCTCCTGAGCTGCAGTCTGAAGGTGATTACCTTGATCAGATTCGGGCCATGTGCACAGTGAACACCCGGAGTCTAATCCTTCGAGGAGACAGTGAGATTGAAGCGATCGCGGGTGCGACCGCAGCCTATGATCTTTTGGTGTTAGGTGCGCCCCCAGACACATCTTTTACAAAGCGTCTATTGGGTACAGACCGAGATAAACTAACAGAGCAAGCGACGTGCTCAGTGTTACGTCTAAAAACAAGCAAAGTAAGTACCAAACACCCATCTTTGATTCAGCAGATTACACCGCCTGAAGATCCTCATGGGATACTACATTTTATCGACGATTCATGCGCCCAAGCGCGAATCAAGATTACAAAAAAAGAAGCACTTTTTAATCACATCGCGCAGTCTTTTTCGCGTTCTCATCCCAAGCTTGAGATAGCTGCCGTTGAAAAAGCCCTGTGGGAGCGTGAAAAAGCTCAGAATACGTCGATTGGTTTAGGCATCGCATTACCTCACGCCACACTGGCGGACGCCGAAGAAACTCTATTAGGTGTATTTACGACTGAGACACCGATTGATTACAATTCCCCCGATGGCTCAAAGATAGATTTGTTTTTTGTAACCATCGGTCCACCAAGAGCTCGTCAGACTCACTTGGTTTTATTGTCTACTCTCTCTAGAATGATTGTTTCTGAAGGATTTGCCCAAGCGATTCGTTCCAGTGAGAACTCAACTGAGTTACTTGAGGTGCTTGGACGAACATCTATCTCCGAGGATGCTCCGAAGAAAAAATTAAGACGCGAAGGTTCCGGTCGAGCACTCAAGAGTAAAACTTTGCCACCAAATCTTCGGCAACGTCTCGATGCGCGAATCATCCATGCTCACCTGGATGTTGAAACAAAAGGAGAATTGTTTGACCGGATTTCTCAACTGATCGCTGATGATCTTCAAACAGATAACGCTATCGAACTTCTGGATTCATTCCATGAACATGAGCTTGAGCACAACACGGGCATTGGATTAGGTGCCGCAGTACCCCGGGCGACACTTTCAGATATTGGAAATACTTGCTTGGGAATTTTCACGACGAAGAAGCCTATTCAATACGGTTCACCAGATAGTGTCCCTGTAGATGTATTTTTCACCACCGTGGGACCTTTGTCTCAGCAACGTTTGCAATTAAACGTTCTGACCGCCGTTGTACAACTTGTCTCCACTACATCTTCTCTTTCATTACTGCGAGAAGCGGACACGCACGATGAACTTCTCGAAGCTTTCGAACAAGCGATTAAAGAATTGACGAGAGAGAACTAGATGCCATCGCTTCGTAAAGATCCCACGTGCTGAAAGAAGAATTGATATCAGACTCTATCGTTGATTCTTCAATCTCGGAAGAGATTACACCATCTGAAAACTGCGGAGTATATTGTTCTCGGTGCAGTCAAGAAATCTCGAATACGTCGTTTATTTTTTCGTTGCACGGACAGCCTACCCATAACGCATTTGCAAATCCTGCGGGCCATCTTCGGGTTGTAATAACGTTTCAGTTTGTTCGTAATTATATAGAAGACTCTTGTCTTACGAGCGACTTTACCTGGTTCGCTGGGTACTCATGGCAGATTATTTTTTGTCAAAGCTGCAAGTCTCATCTGGGATGGAAATATCACACGACGTCTGAGGAACAACCGAGTTTGTTTTATGGTCTATTACAGACGTCAATTTTCGTGGATAAATAACGGCTTCTTATTTTTTTGAAAACCGCAATTGCTCAAGAAGTGCTGCATTGAGTTCTTCGTCGGTTTTGATTGTATTTAAACGACGAAGTCGACGCAGCATTAGATTAATTTTCTGATTGTGCTTCATTGGAATGTCGTTTTCAACAAAGTATTTGTGATACAGAATTGGGCCAGGAATGATTGAAGTAAGATAGGCCATTTCTCTCAGGCTGAGCTGATTGTGAGATTTACCAAAGTAATATTGCGACGCCTTTGCAAGACCGTAAATATTTGGGCCCCATTCAATAACGTTCATGTACAGTTCAAAAATATTCTCTTTCGAAAGAGAAGATTCAAGTAGGAACGTGAGAAAGATTTCTTGTACTTTTCGAAGTGCTGTACGATCTCTTGATAAGAACAAGTTCTTGACCAATTGCTGAGTGAGTGTTGAGCCACCACGAACCTGGCTGGTCGACGTTAGTCCGGCGACTACGGCAGCCTTGATGGCTTCTAGATCTACGCCTTTGTGTACAAAAAAGCTGGCGTCTTCCGATACCTGTATGAGGCGTCTTTGAGAATACGGAACCTTTTTGTAGTCAATCCAATTTTTCGTCATCGGACCGGTCTGAAATCCTCGCTCACTCCGTCCATTTTTGGTCAAGGGATAGTAAGTGAAAGGCATAGATAGATACGTTAATCCATGGGCTTGGTTGCTCTCGTCTACTCCAGCAAGGCTATGGTCTAAGCTTAGAACCCAGTCTTCGGGAGCGTTGAGAGCTCCGGAGATCGCAAACTTCAATGCGAATAAAGCTGTTGCGGAGAGTTCTTTGAGAGATTTTGGACGTTTGGTTCCGGGTATTGACTCAAGCAATTGAAGCATCGAAACTGTTGGAAGCTCTAATTGAGCAGTGAATTTTGGACTTCCTTCGCTCAGCGAGGCATCCAGAGAAAAAAGAGTGGGAACCCCATTGACCTCAAAAAGCCCGTTCTCCACCATGACTCGATTTTTTACTAAATTAATTTTGAGTCGCACTTTTTGTCGTGCTCGAAATCCTTGAAGTCGTTTCGATGAAACAAGCCGGTTCGCAATATCTACGTTTGATTGAATCAAATCAATATCCATAGTGACTTGGCCGGACTTCTTTTCATAGTAGACGCCAATTTGACCTCGTGTTGGTAACCTACGAACATCTAGGCCAGCAGCGGCAAATAACGGCCCAAATGAGTTTGCTAAATCACCTGAGACACGACCTGTTACGTCCCAACCTAATGCCGTTGGTAACGCTCGTCCTATAATCTCGAGTCCTGTTAATGGTTCGGTCAATTGAATTGTTGCAGCTGATTGGGTTCCACGTTTTTGAATTGTTACACTACCGTCAATCGGACCAAAGCTTCCCTTTGATAATTTTCCAGGCAAAGGAAGTTTGTTCCAATTCACCTTCATGTCATCAAATACAACTTTCACTTCACGTAAATCAGGACGCTTCCGTGGTCCCGACTCCTTTCGTGCAGTAGCCCGTCCCGTCTTCGCTGGCCCTGAACGCGGTTTATCTGCCTGAATTGCGCTTTGTCCTCCCTCAACGTCAAGATTAAGGTTTTTGAGTACGAGTCTGATCGCGCGAAATCCTGAACCGACAGCAGAAGGCCATTGTTCTACGCAAGCGCTGTCCATTTTCGCCGAAAAACGGTAAGGTGGACGACGTCGAAAAAATTGGGAGGATTGTAAGCAAGGTTCGTATGCCCAACCAAAGTTCACGCCGCCCATTTGGTCTATAGAAAAACCAGTACGTCGACTTACTTGGTCTGCGAGCTCTTCTGCAATGGCGATTTTGACCCGCTTTGAGTTCAAAATAAATCTAGGACTGAAGATAAAGAGTGCAAGAATGAACGGACCAGAGAAAAATAATATTCGAGCGAGCCGCGCTTCGCCGCTGACTCGACCACGGTTATGCCGTCGAGGTCGTGGTGCAATATCGTCAACTGACATTTCAGATTGATCACTGCCCACATGTCATTTCATAGCATAAAAAAAGGCTCCTCGGGATAAGCGATGCGCAAAACTCATAGAGGGTACTTGCCTAAGGCGGCCTTCCTAAGGTCTATTACAACTAATGAAGAAATTCGTACTTCTCCTTTTAGTAATTATCGCCGTGCAAAGCTATGGGATTTATGGTGCGAGCCAGGCCAGTCGGATAGTGTACACATGTGAATTAGAGGTAGGCCCGCTTTGTTACAACTGGTCCGAAACGGCACTTTCTAAAACACTTGGTGTGGAGAACACAGAAAAAATTGAGAAAAAACTGGCCGAGGCAAAAAAATCTTTTGAAAAGGATTTCCTCGATAAGTTCATGAAAACAGATAAGTCCAAACTCGATAAATTGATCGATTCTGTCACCAAAGGGGCTTCTGAAGGATTTGATAAAGCTAAAGAAGCGGCAACAAAGGTTTTAGATAAGATTGAAAAATAAAATCCGTCTAAAGTAGGTCGTGTGCGTCTACATCATAAATCACGTCTACGGATGACGGGATGTTATTTAGACTTTTTTGTAGCGACCTCATGTTTGCAACAAGCAATGCAGGTTTGGGCGCAAGCAAAAGCATAAGCTTACGATGTTTGCCTTTGATTTTTTCGATGGGCGAGGCAACAGGTCCCCGAATAGAGGTTGAATATTGTTGGCTAAGGCTTCGAGCAAGTTGGCCCAGTCGACGACTCACTTCTTCCACCTTTATCTCGTCGAGTGATTCGATTCTAATCACGCCGAGTCGACTAAACGGCGGATAGTTTGTTTTTTCACGTGATGATGCTTCAATTTCATAGAATTTATCATCATCGTGATCGATCGCGCACTCTAGGGCAAAGTGGTTGGGTTGGAAGGTTTGTATAATCACGTGACCAGGTCGGTCTCCGCGTCCTGCTCTGCCAGCGACTTGGGTTATTAGCTGAAATGTTTTTTCCGCGGCCCGAAAATCAGGAAAGCCGAGTGAGCTATCCGCGCAAATAATGCCGACTAACGTGACTTTTGGAAAGTCATGACCTTTGGCAACCATTTGAGTTCCAATAAGTATATCTGCTTTCTGATTTCGAAACGCATTTAGATTTTCTTCTAAAGCACCCGTTTTGCTGGTGATATCTCGATCTAATCGAATAATATTAGCATCGGGGACAAGCCTGGCAACATCTTCTGCAACTCTTTGTGTCCCCGCTCCATAAGGTTGCATTGCGTTAGCACCACACTTGTTACATTTGCTCGAATATTGTTCGGTCGCGTTGCAGTAATGACATACGAGTACCTTAGCGTGTTTATGGTGAGTGAGCGACACGTCGCAACTTGCGCATTTCTTCGCAGCACCGCACTGATCACAGACTAAAACTGTGTTGAAGCCTCTGCGGTTCAGGAACAATATTGCTTGTTCTTTTCGTTCGACTGTTTGAATGAGCGCGTCAGCGAGTTGTCGAGAAATGAGTGGGACTTCACCTTTCGCATCGCGAGCGCACCGGCCTAAATCGACGGTTGTAACGCTTGGAAGAGGTTGGGAGGCGAAACGCTTTGCGAGTCGCAGCTCTTGGATCTTATTCGATTTCGCCAAGCGCCTCGTTTCTAGCGAAGGGGTAGCAGACCCTAAAACAGCGACGGCGTCGGCGCGATGAGCCCGCACTAGCGCAAGATCTCTGCCGTTGTAGCGTACATCTGAATGCTGCTTGAATGAACTGTCATGTTCTTCATCGACAATAACAAGTCCTAAGTTATTTACAGGCGCCCAAACGGCTGAACGAGGGCCAAGTGCGATTCCCGCTTTTTCCCGAAAAAGCTTTGCCCAGCCGTCACGTCGTTGCTTATCGGTCATGGCAGAATGAAGAACAACAACATCATCCGCGAATCTTTCTCGAAAACGAGCTTCGAGCTGTGATGTCAAAGCAATCTCAGGAACTAAGACGATTGCAGTCCGGTTTTGTTTACGAACTCTTTCGATTGCTCGAAGATATACTTCAGTTTTTCCTGAGCCTGTTACGCCGCGCAACAAAAACGCGCTATGCACTCTCGCGTCAATTTCCGAGCAGATCGGTTTCAGTACTTCACGCTGTTCTGCTGTGAGCTGGATTTGTCGCGTGTCTTCGCCAATAACGGCGGCCTTATGATCAAATTTTTTTTTGAAGGTTCTAATGAGTCCTTTTTTCTCGAGTTCTCGAATTGCATTACGCGCAGGTGCAACTCCTAAAAGATGATTAATTTCGGGTCGACTGAGTGGACGTTCAGCAAGAGCATTATAAAGTACTATTTGATTTGTGCCCCGTCGTAATTTTTTAGGTTCGCTAATTTCTAATCGTTGGATGAATTCAATCTGCTTTTCAGTTTTTTGCACGTGGAACTGTTCGACCGCTTCGATCAAAAGTAGTTTCTCTAGTTGCTTTATAAATTTAGCATTTTGTTTATCTCTTCGTATTCCTCGTGGTTTTGATGCGCGTTCGAGTAAGGTACGGTGTGCTTCACTAAGGTCTCCAGAAGAGACTGCTGCACTACCACTTTGGGTGATTCGGTAGCGGCGGCTTGAAGCAGCAGTAACACCGGGAGGAAGAGCTATTCTAAGAATTTCTCCTTCCGGCTCTAGATAATAATCTGATGCGAATCGAACGAGGTCGATGAGATCTGAGCGTAGGATTGGGTCAGGGTCTAGAATCTCGGTGATACTTTTTAGTTTCCCTTTATATGCTTCAAGCGTTTCTTTTTCGTGAAAGTCTCTAATAAACCCAGTAACTCGTCGTCTGCCAAAAGGAACAAGAACTCGATGTCCAATTTGAACCTTGTCGTTAAGTTGTTCGGGAATCGAATAATGAAAGCGCCCTTCAACAGGAAGAGTGACGACCACCTCTGCTACACGCGCCATGGTTTATTTTTGTGTGGGGATATTCAAAAGTTCGGTATCAAATTTTGGGTTCACCTCAACACGATGAAACATCACACGGTTGGTGAGCTTCCCATCTTTGAGTGTATCAATTTGTCCGGGATGCCATTCTCCGGTTTGTTCAGAGCCGTAGCCGAGCCAGCGAATCTCTATATTTTCGTCTGTTTTCGGGTCTTGGTAGATAAATCGAATGGGTACGAGTAGTTCCTTGTGTATCCATACTTGGGGTGAATCGAGGTCACCTGGTTTGGCCCCAATGACCCAAGCAATCTCTTTATTCAAACGATTGAGACTTACGGTCTTTGTTTTTACTTTATATGTTTTCAGGGCCCGTAGTGCCTTTATCCCGTTTTCGTCTTTTGTACTGTCAATTAAGAAAACTGTTTCCAGCGCTGACTTCGCATTTGTACCCTTCAGTGGAGGTTTACCGTTAGTAAATTTGTATTGTTTACCGTGAGTGATCAAGTCGACCTGAGTGTCTGTGGTCGACTTGTATTCTGTCCTCAAGCCCGTCTTGTTCTTAAGAGCTCGCCAAACTTGTTTTTTAACCGTGTTTGTATCTGGGTCTAGAGCTCTTCCGTGGACAATAAGTGTGTCGTATTTTAAATCGGCTCGTTTTGCTCGTACAGATTCGAGGATCGCACCCGAGGGCAATATATATGCGAACGCAGAACTGCTAAAAAATAGACCGAAACACGAGATGACAAGGAGGGTATGTCTCCCGAGGAATGATTGCCACATAAATTATTTGGTAGCACACGTGGGTGTTTGGACCAAGTTCACAGCGTCACTGACTCCTCGATTTTTGGTCAGTCGGGTCTCGGGCTTGCACTTCTGATCTTGACGGGATATTTCACAGTTCCGTGAGACGTTTATTTTTGGCCGCATTAGCGATGCTCTCCGCTTCTTCTGCGTATGCCTATCAATTCGAAGGAACACAAACGATGGCTTTAGGTGGTTCGGGACGTGCTCTTGTCACCGGCAATGATGCAATTAATCTCAATCCAGCTGGATTAGCTTGGGCTGAATTATACAGTCTTGAAGCAAGCGCACGAGACGATCTTCGCGGCTCTGACACTTGGTTTAATACTTCCATCATGGATAGTCAGGCTGGTCCGATTGCTGGAGGGGTTTCCTATACCTATATCGATAGGCTGGCTGAAGACGGCACAAAAACGCAGCTTGGGCATCAGCTGGATTTTGCGTTGGCGACAAAACTTACTTCATCGATGTCACTCGGAGTAACGGCGCGATATTTAAATGGCGATGAAAGCACAGAGGATTCTGGCTATCAATTATTTACGATTGATGCCGGTTACCAGTTACGCTTATCTCAAGGATTGAGCTTAGGTTTAGTTGTCTACAACGTGACTGACACAGGACGGTCTACGGCGCCCCTCACTTACGGAGGTGGTCTTTCGTATGGCTCCGATAGCTTTGGACTTCACGCGGATATTTATTTTGATGCCAATACCAATGATGCAAAATATCTTTTTGGCCTTGCCTACCTTCTTTCCGCTAACTTTCCCCTTCGTCTGGGAACCAACTACAACGAATCAGACGAATCGGTATTCGTGAGTGGTGGAATTGGATATCAAACCGCCGGACTGTCGGCCGACCTTTCCTATCAGCAGCGAGTTGATGCTGGCAAAAATATGGATGAAAACATTGGAGACCGGCAGCTCGCGGCATCTCTTCGTCTGAGTTTTTTCTAAAAGTTTTGAATGCTTTGGATTGGCGTGACCGTTGCCGCGAAAAAAGTAATGTTACCTAAACCTATCTAAAGAGAGCCGTTAGGCGAGGGCAGCGGCTTCTCGTTTTCTGCGTAGCAATAAGACCGAAAGTAAGGTGACCGCTGAGATAGCAAACCCAATAGAGATGAGCTGGCTTGTTGATAACTCGAGATTGCCGATGATATTGTAGACACCGCGTTCGCGATCTCCACGTACCATCTCCAGTGTGGATCGTAATAGTGGATACAAAAACATATAGGTCAGGAGTTGCTGTCCATTGAATCGCTTTTTCGTGCGCATCCATTGCAGGATGAAAAAGATCGTCAGGGCGCCTGTCGATTCATAAAGTTGTACCGGATGGACATGAATAGTATGGAGCGCATCATCGGCGATTTGCTGTGTGTATCGCATACTGTTGTGAGCCAGGCTGCCAGCAGGGAATTGAACGGCCCCGAAATAAGATTCGCTTACTGGTCGCCCCCAGCAGCATCCTGCAGCAAAACAGCCGAGTCTTCCGAAGAATTGGCCCAAAGCGACCATTGGGATAAGGGTATCTGCGATAAGCAGAAAGCTGTGTTTCTTTCTGCGGCAGTAGTAGATGCTGAACAGAACGGCCCCAATCAACCCTCCGTAAAAGACCAAACCGCCCTCCCAGATGCGGATCACCTTTAGAGGGTCTTTCGAGTAGTCTTGTTCCCAGTTTACTAGGATAAATACGATTCGGGCACCGATTAAAGCGGAGATAAGTATCCAGAAACACAAATCAAGAATGAATTGGTCGAAGTCACGCTTCGGACTAAGGTCAATTCGACGTGCGTCACGCACCGCCAATTGCATTCCGACCATGAAAGCCACCGCCATCATGAGTCCGTAAGTGTGAAGCTTGAAGAATCCTAAATCGATCAATACTGGGTGCATGAGTACGTCCCCTAGGAGTAACTCCAAAAGGTGGTGAATAAGCAACCAAGAACCGATAGAAAATATGCCATTTAGTTGAAATTCTTGCTCGTCGAATTGAATTTCACCCGCTATACAGCGCGCATGAAATTTTGCCCAAGGATGGTTTTGACCTTCCTAACATTTCTAAGCCTTTCCGGTTGTGGGTGGGATGGTGTGTTCTTTACGCCTCGAGGCTTTGAGCCGACCCAGCCTCCGCGCGTTGTCCTCACGGGAAATACTGTATCTGGATCCGAGCTTCAGGTCCTTAGTGCCGACGGAGAAAAAATTGCGAGCGGCGTGGCTCCAGAACAAGGGGAGTTTCAGTTGGAACTACCTTCGGATGCGCCCACAGATAAATTACAAATCATTGTGGTGAAAGAGGGACTTGTCTACAAGCGATTCCTCCCGCAGGCTCAACGTGGAGTTGTCACAGGAGTTGGCAGCGTTGATGCGTTCACGACTGCTATTGCCCAAGTGATTCTCTACAAGGTCCAAGCGGATGCTGGCTCAACATTGGTCGCTACGCCGGCCGTTGCGCTTGCTGGACTCGTGTCCGAGATGGAAACCTCGGCGTCCGGTGCGCTCATGGCTTTACAAGCTAAGATTCAGCAAGTTTCAGAACTTGGCGCCGGAAAAAAGAAAACCTCATTTTCATTTGAAAATTTTGAACTATCGGAAGCGTTTGTATCAGAGGTTGGGCAAGACCTCGCTTTTCTCGAGGATTATAGGACGCTCCTTGCAAGCGCCGCGGGAGATTACGAACTTGTCATTCGTTGTGACCCAGCGAGACTGAATGTCCTATTCACGGTTGATGCATCGGGTCGCGGTCGAGACGGAGTAGGCAATCCACAACTGATCCGACAAGCCACTAAAGAAGCAAAAGTATATCTCGGAATTACAAGCGACGAGTCTTCTCCTATACTGTCAGATTTAGTACCCCGGAAGCTCACACCAAATGACCCATCGTTGGTTATGACGGACGATGGCAAGAATGGCGATGAACTCGCTGCAGACGGTGTGTACTCAAGAGTTGTTCCTCTTCCTCGCGGTGCAAGAATAAAATATAAGTACACCAATGGCGTTGCTGGAGAAGGATTCACTGGGACAGAAGAATGGCCTGGCAATGCTCGTATTCTCGAAGTTGAAGATGTCCTCACAAGTCGACCGGATGGAAAAGCGGATTGCATATTAGTTCGTCGTGATGCTTTTGGCGACGAGGCGACCAACAAGAATTTCGTCAATCTACACCCGGTTGCAAAAAAACAAGGAGGCTCGGTCAGTTTTCAGACTGATTTTGGTGGTCCTGAAGCAGCCGAAGGTGCCGATGGCATTTTCATTGGTGGTATTAAATTAGACAATGCTCGTACGCAGCCTTTGCTCACACCTGCAAAGCTTCCCGAAGCGCGCGAAAATGGAAGCTGCATCCGTTGTCCTGCGCCTTTGATTCTCGACCCGAATGACACGACACCCCCTGAACTCATTAACGCGGAGCGAATAAGCCTCACAAAAACAGTATTGCGTTTCTCTGAGCCCATATTGGCTGCTGATGCTGAGGATGTTGGACGCTATCTTTATCTGAACGATGTTGGTCAAAGTATTCGGATTCTGTCAGCGAAAGTTTCAGGAACAGATGTAACTCTTACTACGGTGCCGGCGGACTCTGTTGCCCCTGCTCGAGTCAAAGTTCAATCCATGAGAGATGTATCTGCTGCTCAAAATGTCTTGAACTCAGCACAACTTGATATTCGACCCGATACAACGGCGCCGAAAATTGTTTCAGTCAGAGCTCTTAGTCTGTTGGACCAAGATCCGTCTTTGTCTATTGAAGACCCTACCGTCGGGGAATTATTGGAAATTCAATGGGATGAAGAACTCGAACCGAGTGCAGCGGAAGACCCTAAAAGATATAAAATCGAAGGCCTAAATGTCCTTGCTGCGACTCTCAGAAAAGATGCCTTGGTTCCTACTGTTGTTTTACGGACTGAAGTTCAGCAGAAAGGAACGAATTATTCGCTAGATGTAATTGGTGTCCGAGACTGGGCTGCAAATTCTCTTGAGCAAACAATCACATTTGATGCCTTCGCATTGTATCGAACTACATTTTCTGTTGTTGTTGGATTTGCTTTCGCAAGCTCAGATGGCATGCAACGCGGCCTTCCGAGAGAAGAAGAACTCTTTTTGACGGGAACACCTCTGGGTGAGGCAAGGAGTTTAACTGGGCGTCGTCTGTCGGTTTTTGATCAAGGCGGCCGTCGAACAGATGTCACAGGCTGGCCAGATTTTGAAATGAAACCGTCCGGTCGAAGCTACGAAGGGCAAGATATTTACACGATTGATCTTTTGTTACCGCCTGGACGCTGGGCCTGGAAGGCTGCTCACGGTGTAGCCGGTGAGTATATCAATCCGCCAACAACGCTCGAAAAGGTTTATAAGACCCTCTCGACGGCAAATGACGGCTCTGGAGTACGGGTGAATCCTGTGACCATGATTGCTGCAAATGGAGTTAATTACACAGGTGCTTCTTTATCTGAAAGTGGAGAGGACCCGCCTCGAAAGCAGACTGTTTATAAGCGGGAAGCTCCGGACGAAGTCTGTGATGTAGTGAATCGAGACATCGAATGTCCAATGATCGTTGTTGGTGCATGGCGTGACTGGATTGTTGATGCTGGTGGTCGCACGAGAGATTATGACGATGGTTTAATCACGCTTCCACCTCACAGGCCGACGCTACCAGACCTCAGTGCGCCTATTCTCCATGAGATCCGCGCGCGAGATTCGTTCTCGGTGTTGCTGTCTTTTAGTGAAAGTATAGCCTCTGATTCTCCTTTTCAGGCTGAGATGTATAACGCGGATACGGGCGTACAGAGGCGGGTTCAGGTTGTCCGGACGATTGAGATCCCCTCCCATCAACTAATTATTCAAACAGAGGAAGCTCTAAACGTTGGGGAGGCATATACGGTCAGATTCCGTGGAGTCAGAGACACAAACGATCCTGCGAGAACAAACTTTGAATGGCAAACTGCAACCTTCTTGGCTCCCGAAAATGAAATTCCATTGCGTCCGTTTGTGGATCGTGAAGCGCCGGTGATTACATCGATTGAGGCAACTGATATCACTGAGCTCCTCGTGGTTTTTGACGAAATCGTTGATCCACAAACTCTAGTCACAGATAATTTCGAGATTCGACAAGCTTCAGGTGGTGGGACGTTGGCTGTTGAAACCGTGGTCCGCGGATTTGACGGCAAGAGTGCTCGGCTCACGACGCCAAACCAGCCGATTCGAGGCAACTTTGAAATGACGATTGAGAATGTGGGCGACATCGCAGACCCATCAAACACGATTACGTCAACAACAATTGATTTTGTCAGCTTTGGAGAAACAATCCCTCCTTCGATTGAAGCGGTCCGAGCCCTCGACAACAGTCACGTTCTGATTCGCTTTGATGAACGAATCAATGACGCCGGCGTGACCGATATTTCAAGTTATCGAATCGATGGTCTACAAGTTCGCGGAGTGAGCTTTTCCGGTGACTCTATTCGACGTAGCTTAGCTTTTAGCCCTGGTTTGGCGCCGGCTATCCGGAATTTAGTCATTCTCGAAACTTCTCCCATGGAATCCGGGCGCGACTATAGCATTGCCGTAGATGGTATTCAGGACCTTAGCGGGAATGTCTTAACAACGACAGTGAGTTTTATTGGTGAAGCCAGTGCACCCACCATTGATGTCGTCTTAGAATACGAAGTTTCGGAAACCAAAACGGTAGCAGGCCGGCGGCCCGCTCGGGCCATCGGCCTCGCAGAATTCGGCGATAGTCGTGAAGGTCTTTATGTCATTGGCTCTCGTCTCGATGAGTTGAACCAACCGGTTGCGGGGGCTCTTGGGCCAATCAATTCTGTTTTGGGTGGCTTTCCACCAGAAGGGCAACCGTTAGATGGTATTGAGGCAAGATTACGAGACGATGGTCTCGGGTCTGATTTGGTCGCTGGTGACGGGATTTTTTCAATTCTAATTCAAGATGTACCTCTCGGCACAAAGATGATTTGGAAAGCCTTTGCACCTTTTACCACCGGGTACAGAGATAGTAATCCCACCAAGCTTGAAGCTGCCTTCGCGGATTCTTTACCTGGTCCAAGTGCCTACTCTGATGGCCAAGAATATCCAGGAAATGAGAACGGGACTTGGATTCTCGATGCTGATAGTCAAACCGGTGTATTACGAATTCGGTGTTTGTATGGTGATGAGGTCACCTACAAGAAGAATACGGGCGCTGACGTCTACTACTGGTCTGCCCAATAGGTCGTCCTTTTTGCGTTGTTATCACGCTAATTTTTTCAAAGAAGTCACTGCGATAATTAGCTCAGGATTGACAGTCGCTATTGCCTCTTTCGCCATTCTATAAGTTGTGGCAAGCTGCATGCTGTGAAGCTCTCAGCGCTTTTTCTTTCTCTTATCATTTTAGTCTTACCAGGTTGTTTCCGGACCGTTTCTGATATTCCTGCGCCAAGTGAGGGAGTGACTATTTTAGGTCGAATGGTGAAGACAGACCTTTCACGAGTTGAAAAGCAGCCTGTTGCTAACGTAAGCGTATCGCTTTCGGGTAGGCCGCAGTCTCTCGTGACCAAAGAGGATGGGATTTTTACTTTCTATCGAGTTCCTTTGGGTGAAATTCAATTACGTGTTTCTCAACCCAATCCAGCAGGTCGGCTTCGTACCTTGCTAAGGATCGATGACATTCTTGCGGTAAGCGACGGTCAAGTTCTTAATCTGGGAGATGTTGAGCTTTTTGGGACGGGAGATATCCGCGGTCAGGTTGAACTGGTTAACGCAAACGAAGCTTCGGCTGAGGGTGCTCTCGTTGCGATTGTTGGCACACCCTATCGAGCGGTTGTTGATAAGGAGAATGGTTACCGAATCAACGATTTACCGTCTGGACGTATTGATGTGGTCACTTTCAAGTCTGGATATGTCCCAGGTCGCCTAGACGGAGTTCTCGTTCAGCCAAACGAAATTAGTAATATCAGGCCTATTCAACTGGTTCCAGGGGACACGCCTAACGTTGTGGTCGATGGAAAAGTGTTCCTTTCCGATAATACTCCTCCTGGAGGCGTTGAAGTTCGATTCTCATCGGCGACGAGCTCTGTGACCAAAAATTTATCAGCGACCACAGATACGGATGGCCTTTTTCGTCTCGAGTTATCGGTTGGTATCTACAGCGTAACCTTTAGGAAGGAGGGTTATGTGCCCCAGTTACTGAGCGGGGTTGTGGTGGTCAATGAAGGCGCATTAGGGTTAAGAACTGTGTACCTTGCGCCGGTCGACACTTCAGACAGTGATCAAGACGGGATAACAGACGGGGAAGATCCGGACGATGATAATGACGGTTGTTTGGATGAAGTTGACCAGTTTCCAAACGACCCGGAAGTGTGTGTCGATTCTGATGGTGATGGAATAGGGGACGCGCTCGACGATGATGATGACAATGACGGACTGACCGATGCTGAGGAAATAAACGTAGGTATTGATGGCTGGATCACGAATCCGCTTCTGATTGATACCGATGGTGATCAAGTACGGGACTCGGAAGATCTATGCCCAACGATTCCTGATCCAAGCCAGACCGACACGGATAATGATGGACTCGGCGATGCCTGCGACCCTTTTACAATGGCGCAGCCCCCCGTGATTTCAGACTTTTTTCCAAAATCGGGGTCTGTCGGAACCGTCGTATACATCAAAGGACAGAATTTTAATACGTCGCAACCTGAATTCAACGCCGTTGTATTTGGCCCTGATGGAGGCGTTGCGTTTCCAAGTGGGTTTAGCAGTGAAGAGGGCCTCGTTGTCCGTGTTCCGCTTGGTGCAAAAACAGGGACAATCTCTCTTTACAATGCTTTTGGAAGCGCGACGTCTACCGCCGTGTTTTCGGTTTATCCTAAACCCATCATTTACGAGGTATCGCCATCTACTGCGAGGCCTGGCCAGTCTGTCTATGTTCGAGGAGCTCACTTTTCGGTGAGTACGCCAAAACTTACCATCGATGGTGTTCAAGTTCCGGTTGATGAGCTGAGGACTGAGAATCTAACAAGTCTTCCGCCGACTGAAATTATTCGATTTCGTTTGCCTCAACTGGGAATTGGACCGGTCGACGTTTTCGTGGAAACAGAGGGAGGTAATGATACGTCTCAGGATGCGATTTTTGTTTCCGGTGGTCCAGAAATATTGAGGGTCGCTCCAAACCCGATAGCGCGAGGTGCACCTCTGGATATATTCGGAAATAATTTCACTTCTACTGTTCAAAACGCCGAATCTATCATTTCGTTTGCAACGTCAAACTCGGCCGGAAGAGCGGAAGCGGTTGCTCAGCGCGTGGCAGAGGGGCATTTGAGGGTTTTAGTGCCTCAAACTGCCGTGACAGGTCAAATTGCTTTGGTCTATCCCGAGGTCACATCAACGAGTGCGGTTGAGCTCATCGTAGATACTCAGCTTCCCAGCCTAACGGATATCGACAAGACACTTATTCAAGCCGGAGACACCGTTGTTATCTCGGGGTACAGCTTTCAATCTCCTACTGCGGTTCGTTTCGAAGGAGTTCCGGGGATTATTCAATCTTGGACCGCGGGGCAAGTTATCGCGACTGTTCCAACGACCACCATTGCTGGACACATAGAGGTCGACTTCAATTTAGCTGGCACGGGTAATTTTACGGCTCGCATGCCTGAGCCTTTCCATTTGATAAAGACATCAACAACTCCGATTACGTTTTCGTCTTCTTTCAATCGAAATTTCGTACTTTATAATGATCTTGGTACCGAGATTGTGACCTTCGGCGCGGGGGCCTCTCAAGCGCAGTTTATTATTCGCCGTTACAATGCAAATACCTTCGCATTACTCAGTGAATCTACACTCACAATGCCCAATACTTTGTTTCCTGTGTCCGCAGATCTATCACCTGACGGTCAGTTTCTTTTTGTCTCTCGAATTGTTCAGGGAACTGGCGCAACGGACACTGAAGAAATTTTATTCATACCTCTGACTAATCCTTCTGCTTTTCAAACTTGTCAGGGGCTTCGTGAAACCGCTACTCGATTAAGAGATACCGTGTTCCATTTCGATAGCCGGTCTGAGTTTGCCTACGCTATCTTGCCTCATGGATTAAGCCGAGATGATACTGGAGTTTTGCGAGTAAACTTTACAGATCGCAATAACATCGTTTGTGACTCAATTGGGATCCTTGATGCATCGATTGGTCCTGGTGAAATTGAAGCGATATTGCTGTCTGAAGACGACCGTTCGCTTTGGGTATTTGATTCTCAGCGGGGTCTTGCTCGTCTGAACGTAGTAGAAACTTCCACAACTTTTGGGACGTACTCTCCGTGGGTTTCTGTGACGACCGCAAATGGAACTCCATTTCGAGCCAACCGATTATTTTTCTCTCGAGAGCCGGGTCATGTCTGGTTGATTTCAACAAATCAAGATACAGCGTTGGTCAATGTAGCGAATGGAAATATCTTAGATAGCATTTTTAATGTTCGCCGATCGACGCTATCATTTGTAGCTCAAACATTTGATCGCCGTTGGTTAGCCGAAAGTCCAGGCTCACCTCGAAATGAGATTAAGTTTGTTGATTTAGATCATCGATTGGTAAGCACGACGAAGACCTATACAAATACCAATGATCAACAGATATCTTCTCATCCCTATTTGAATCGTTTTCTCGTAAAACCGGCGATCTTCGAGGTTCTTCAGGTCGAGATTATTTCGCCCTAAAGAACCATTGCAGCGCCAAACTTGTTTGGGATGCCCAGTCGTTTCAGTTTGTCATGAAAGGTACTCTTTGAGTAACCCAGCTCTCTTGCGACAGCGGATCTGTTTCCACCATGTTTTTTGAGTAACTGAAGTATTCGATCTCGTTCGTCTCCGTCGACTGCCCGTACTCGTTGGGACGCAGTTTGTGTGAAGAAGGTCGTATCGCTGAATTCAAGGTCATCTACGTTAATTGTGTTTCCTGTGCGCAATAGAACCGCTCTAAAGATCATATTCTTGAGTTCGCGAACGTTACCCGGCCAGCTGTATTGACTGAGTTTTTCTTCTGCCGCAGCGGATAGTACAATTGATTGGTCAGGAGACTGGTCGGAGAGAAATTGTCTTGCGAGCAAAATAATATCGCTTGGGCGTTCAGCGAGAGCAGGGAGCCCGATATTAAGTACGAAAAGGCGATGAAATAGATCTTCTCGAAATTCGCCCTTCTTCACCAATTCTTGTAGGTTTTTATGGGTTGCAGCTACTATCCTAGTATTGATTGGAATTTCGCGGTTCCCGCCCACTTTTCGGATACATCTTGATTCCAAAACTCGAAGAAGTTTGGGTTGTAGTTCTAATGGCATTTCACCGATCTCGTCTAAGAACAATGTACCGTTTTTTGTGGCTTCGAAAGCGCCGACTTTATCTGAAGTCGCACCGGTGAAGGCACCTTTCACGTGACCGAAGAGCTCTGCTTCTATCATAGTGGAAGCGAGTGCTCCGCAATTAAGCGCAAGATACGGCTGGTTTTTTCGTTCCGATGCATCGTGAAGCGCTTTGGCTACAAGCTCTTTCCCGCTGCCTGATTTACCGTTTATAAGTACGGGTGCGTCGGTCGGAGCAAAACGTGTGATCAGATCAAAGACCCGTTTCATGGCCGAAGATTGACCGATCATTCCGTAGTTTCGATGAATTTCCGAATGCGATGGATTCGAGGAACTTTTTTGGGTTGTGAACTCTAAACTTGCGTCTCCGACTCTTATGTTGGCCCGACTTGGTAGCTCGGTTTTTTCAATTCTTAGATCGTTCACGGTCGTACCGTTTGTTGAGGCAAGGTCGATAATTTCCCATCGCTGATCAACTTGAACGATGCGACAGTGATAACTAGATGCGAAGTCTTCTTGAATCACAATTTGGTTATCGTCCGCTGCGCCAATGTTTGTAGCTGTGTCATTCGAGAGCTCGAAGACTTGCCCTCGATAGCTTAGTTGTGCAGTCACACTCGGACGGTGATTCGACTCTTGAACCTTTGTTTGTCCTGAAGATAGCGATTGTTTATCTCGTAATCGAAAGCGTAGAAGATGTTGTCCGATCAAGATTTCGTCGTCGTGTATGAGTGAAACTTCATCGTCTCCAATGAGTTTGCCGTTTACGGAAACAAGCTCATGAGTGAGACTCCGTAGGAAGTAGCGATGATTGCCGCGGTCCACGAGCACGGCAGCTACGTCGGGAAGATTGGGCTCGGGGATAATGACGTCGTTGGTGGGATGAGGGCCTAAGCATGTTTCTGCTCGATCCACGTGAAAGTGGATTAAATCTCGACCTTTTTGTCTAAAAACTAGATCACAACCGCTCACACCTGTATTTAACCCTACAGGACGCTGTACGCAAGACGTGTACAATAAACATACGAGCTTCGAATGAATTTAAGGGTTCCCAAGCAAAAAGTTGAGGTTCAGCTCTGCGATGAGCAGGGTCGGATCCATCGAGGAGATATTTTTCTTTCCCAAAATGAGGTCTCAGGCACCTCAAGTCAGCGCGTTCAAGATCTTTTGAGAGAGCGTAAGTTTATACCTGTCAGACAACATGAGAAGGTTTGGTTTATCCAAGCCCAAAGGGTCAGTTGGGTCAAGATACCGCTTTTATCTGCGGCTGCGGAATTGGATCGGCATGTTGAGACCAGTGTTGAGGCACGCGTCAACGATGTGAAAGTTGAGTTAGTTGATGGTTCAACCATCCGCGGTAAACTCAGATTTCTATTACCTGACTCCGAACGAAGGCTCGGCGATTACATCGAACGTTACGAAGGTTTTATGCCAGTTCGAACCGAAGACGATTTGTACCTTATCAATGTCAATAAAGTGATCAGATTCATACCGGAGGTCGAATCAAGTGCCGAATAAAAATCCACTAGACAGTTTAGTCGAGGCGCTTTTTCGCGATCGTGCTGACTCGATTGTTATCGAATCTGACAGACCCGTAAAAATCGCAATGGGGTCCGTAGAACGGACTTTGATTGCTCAAGACATTAGAACAGAACAAATTGAGGGTCTAATCCGGGCGTATATGGATGAAGATCAAATGACGACCTTTCTCTTCAAAGGTGAATTTAGGCTCAACTACCAGAATCCTCTTGGGCAGGTTTCGCTTGTCTGTAAACGAATGGGAGAACGACTCCGATTATCTATTTATCCATTTAATGAATCCTCTCTCCCAAAAGATTCAGAACGTAACGTGACAGCGACCAGAGTAGATGTGATCCGTCCTCCAGCTAAAGAATCTGTGGAGTCAGATCCGAAGCGAAAAGTTTCCGGTATAGCAGACATAAGCGCTCCCGTTCCCCAAACGTATAGTGATCCCGAAACTCCTCTTGAGCTCGATTTGTCGAGTGTCCCGCCAGAGCCTCGCGTAGAGGGTCAACCGGTGTCCGATGGTCCTGTTCCCATACGTGGATCTTACGGTGTTCGAGCCATGAGTCGTCTCACCACCACGGACGATTTTGAAAAAGCGCTAAACAAGCTCGTAGAATACAATGGTTCAGATCTCCATCTCACTGCTGGCCTAAGTCCGCGGTATCGAGTTGATGGGGATATTCGAGACTTTGGTGGTCCTCCAGTTCCCGGGGACCAAATATTGACTTGGTTTAAAAAGGTCGCTCCTCCTCATGCAAGAGAAAAATTCGACCGGGAGTTTGATGCGGACTTTTCGTTCTTTGTCGATAGTATTGGTCGATTCCGAATCAATGCATTTCGTGATCAACGCGGGATGGGTATGGTTATTCGCTGTATTCCCACGCGTGTACCGAAACTTCAAGAATTGGGCCTTGCACCTCAGATCGATGAGTTGTGTGAACTGGATCAAGGTTTAGTCTTGGTCACTGGTGCGACTGGATCTGGCAAGTCGACAACGCTCGCAAGTATGCTTGATCGAATTAACACGACACGACCTGTTCATGTAATTACGATAGAAGATCCTGTAGAATTTGTGCATGAACCACGTGAGGCACTCATCAATCAAAGGGAGCTTCATGTAGATACCAAGTCATTTTCAAAAGCGTTGCGAGCAGCACTTCGTGAAGATCCAGATGTTATTCTTTTGGGTGAACTTCGCGACCGCGAAACGACGGAAATAGCGCTTGAGGTCGCAGATACAGGACATCTTGTTTTTGGAACGCTTCACACTCGCAGTGCAAGCAACACAATTGCTAGAATTATTGAGCAATTCGAATCTTCTGAACAATCTCAAATTCGCAATAGCCTTGCAGAATCTCTCCGTGCAGTAATTTCACAAACACTCTGTAAGGCGAACGCTGGCGGAAGAGTAGCTGCTTTCGAAATTTTATTGGGGACGCCGGCGGTAGCAAATCTGGTGCGAGAGGGAAAAGCTTTTCAAATTATGTCAGTGATCCAAACCAGTAGAGGCGCAGGAATGAGGACATTAAATGACGACCTTATAAGGTTGGTCCAGAAGAAGCTTGTTACACCCGAAGAAGCTCAACGCCGCGCGTACAACAAGACTGAACTGACAATGCTTATGAAAAAAACCGGATCACCTTTCTCTTACTAGTTTTCTTTTTTTTCTCTGATTCGAAACCGAAAAACGTGCTTCTCATTCTCTTCAACTTCTATCCGCACCCATTCTTCATATTTCTGATTCGCTGAAACAAGCCTTAATCGGTGAGTTCCCACCCTAAATGGATGATCAATCAGAGGAGAAGTACCGATCTGCTTACCTGAAAAATCGTATACTGTACCAGCTGGCTTAAAGGCTAAAGTCACAGTGCCTGTGGCTGGAGGAACAGACATTCGCATCGGTGTCTCGTCTGGAAATTGTAATGAGCAGGAAATGTCACCAAAAAATACTTCGAACATTTTCTGTTCAGACAATTTTAGAGTCGACTTGACGGATTTCGCTTGGCTGTTCGGGGCAATCAGGGTCATGTCCACCGGTCCGGGACGTGTGACCGCTGCGACTAACGGAGTTCTCCCACGAACATAGCCGTTTACTCTGACACTTGCGCCAAGGATATCTGACAAGACTGTAATTGTCGCAGGTCGAGGCTTAGGAATATTGAAGGTTCTATCTTTCTTTTTTCCTGCAATAATTTTGATCGTTTTACTTATTTTCTCCGCGCCAGGATGCTGCAGAACAAGATTATATTTCCCTGCTGGAAGTACTAATGTTGCTGGTGTTTCAGTAACCTTCAGTTCACCATTTATCCACACCTTCGCGCCAGTTGGGAATGTTCTCAGCCTAAAGCTGCCGTGTGTGATTATATTTCCATCTTTATCGACGGGCGCGCCACAATTCAGGACAAAACCAGATATTATGCAGAACATCCATAATTCAATGAGATGAATACGTCGCATCGCTACGGTACCGACAAGCCCTATGAATCTGCGAACCAGAAGATGGTTTGTAGACCTCCAGTAAAACCGAATTGTAGATCATCCAGCGTATCGAAAAAGGTCAGGCCACCGCCAGCAGAGATATCGACGCGCGCGATTCCCTCCCAGGGGAAACTCAATCCGTAACGAAGGCCAACTCGAAAGTCTGTTCCCGGTAAGCGGAGATCTAGTCCGGCAAATGTTTCGCTGAAACTGTCTATTCCAATAAGAGGAATCGTCCGGAAAGTTCTGCGACCGACGGCCTCAAAGCCGATAGCGACCGGGCTTTCTGTGCTGATTGTGGTCGGCTGCTTGAAATTTGGTCCGACTGTGACCGTCATGCCTGCTCCCCAGTTGTCAGTGATCTCGCCGCTTGCTCCTACCAAAAGTCGCAGTCTTGAGGTTGTACCTGCGAGCCCTACGAACCCTATTCCACCTACAAAGGGAGAGTCGACATGGAGCTCGTTTTGCGAACGTTGAAGAGCTTGTCGTTCTACGGTAGCGCGTTCGTTCGTCTTAACAGTCACGATATATCCTTCCGGATCGCCCATGGAAAGGATAACCCCATTTCTTTTGGTGAGAAGTACGGCGGAGAGTTGAATTGTTTGAGGCGCTCTTGGAATATATTTTTTGGGAATGAGCGCGAGCCAACGTTTCTCACCATCGGATTGAACAGAGTCAAGGGTCGCTGAAAACTCCGCATCGTTTCTAATCACAGGTGTTTTTAGGGTGATCAAAACCTTTTCTATGACTCCTAATGGATCGAATATCCGGATTGGCACAGGAAAGTCTTCGCTTTGAATTGCTGTCAGTCGCCCGAACGTTGCTGAAATGCCAGGTTTGGTTTGTTGCATACTCAGTTGGGCCGTTTTTAGACCTGAAAAGCCATAAGCGACCTTTTCAAGAGTACTTAGCACCAAGAGAGCACAAAAAATAATGGATATTGGCTTCGCAAATCTCATGGATAAATTATCTGATCGATTAATTGAAGGGGCACTTGCTGCACTGAACCGAACTCCCTCATCTGTAAATGTGAGTGTACTATGTCTTTCGCCTACACTAAATGCTTTTTTCGTTAGGAAATCGCGGTTTGATTTCGCTCTTTATTTCTAAGTTATGACTCCAAAAGCCGGTTTCTGGACGAAGTCTATTTTCGCTGCCAAACTGAGTGCATCTTAAGCAAAGGTTCAATTAGCGCATTTGTACTATGTCGCGCGTATTGTCTGTTGATGTTCACTGCCATGTTCTCTGTGTCATGTGCAGCCTCTTCGCGATCCCTCACATCCACTATGCTTGATTCCCGACGCGTAGAGCAATCGTCGCGTCCTGATCAGAATATATCAGCCGCAACAGGTATGAGTGATACATCTAATCTGCTCGACCTGTCTCTTAGCGTGAGTGGTTACAAAGATCCCCGAGATTTTGCGAGGGCTAGGGAAAAACTCGAGCAGTTGATGGAACCAATCCTCGAACGAGTCATGATTTATGAGGACGAAGCCCAGCAAGCGTCGGCATTACTTCAGGCGTTACATGCTAAATCTGGCCTCCTAAAGAAATATAATGCTCGTGCCACCACGCTGAGAGAGATCCTCGCTGATGGCGAGTTTAATTGCCTATCTGCATCGGTGCTGTTTGCTTTGATCGCAAATCGAGCAGGACTAACGGTCCGAGGTGAACTTTTGCCGAGTCACGCCCGAATTCTCCTGATCGCCAATGACCGAAAATACCGGATCGAAACGACCTCTGAGGATGGATTTAACCCGTCGCCACAAGTTCTCCGCCGAATCTTGGCTCAATCAATCGGGAGCACGGACCTTCGTAGTCGGTCACTTGTAGACTCAAGAGGTGCCGAAACATCGACTCGACTTCTTATTGCGCTGATTTTTGTTAACAGAGCTTCAATTGCTCAAGAAAATGCTCAATTAAGACTAGCGGAGCGGCTCTTTAGTCAAGGCGAAGCATTAGTGAACAGTTTACCCATGAGGAAGGTCCTAAGAGAACAAAGGGCTGCGTTGCTATCACAGCTGGGCGCCAATGATATGACCTCAGACGATCCAAGGAGACATCGCAGAGCCTTCCAAACGATGATTCGCTCCGCGGAACTAAAGCCAGAGGAACCATTGATCAAAGACGCGGTTTTTCAAAATTTAAGAGCAGCGGCGGAGCGTTTAATTGCCGCTCAGGCGATGGAGGGCCAATCAGACCAGCTCTTTATCTCGATTGTAGAGGGGACGCGTGAAGTCGGCCTACCGGCAGATGACGTGTCTGCGCTTCGTGCATTCGCTTTCTCCGAAATCGCAAGACAGAAGGCGAACGGAGGGGATTTTGAGGGTGCTCTTTCTGCGATGGAAAATGCTACTGGTCAAACCTTAGCGCCTCGAGAGGTCAAACTTCGGAAATCTTTACTTGAGAATCACGTCGCAGCGCTCCGTTTGGCTGCTATGACTTCCGCTAAGGTAGGGGAGTACACACGAAGTATGCAAATTATCGAGCGACTACTAAATTTGCAGGGTTTGAGTGTGGACCAGCGACGAAAATACGAAACGGATCGTCAACAGGCCATTATGCTCTCTGCAACTCAGGCAATGAAAAATAAGGATTATTCAAAAGCAGCAAGAATTTATCGAGCAGGTCGGCAGCTGTATCCTAGCGAAGATACCATTCGACATAATCTCGTGGCGGCACTAGAGCGGCAAGGACTCGAAATGGTTAACAGCGGACGTTGCGAGCAAGTAGAATCGATTCTTCAGGAAATTCAGAAACTTGATGTTCAGGAGAAATTTACGAAGCCGGCCCGAATCCGATGTGCCCTTCTGCGAGCGAATCAATGTCTCCAAAACAACGATTATTCAGAAGCATCAAGATGGCTTAGGGCTGTTCAACAAAAGTACCCAGACGAATCGCCTGTGCGCGAAAGTCTCGTTAACACATTCTTGGGATGGATGACTCATCTTGTTTCTAAACGGCAGTGCGGGAAGCTTAGCGCGGTGATTAGACAGGCAAGTCCGTTCGTTTCGCCCACTGACTCTCGTGTGAGATCGCTACATTTGTCATGTCAAAAGGGCGGCTCTTCGGGTCGATGAGTCACAAACGTGAGAGACGTCATCAGGCATGATAAACTCTCAATATGGTTTCTCGCCTAGGGAGAAAACGTAGTTCCTCGCTTTGGGCTCACATTCTCAAGTTGAAACACAACGCTCTGTCTATATCCGAATGGAGGCGAAGAAATATTGAAATTTATGCGCAATTGCTGCGGGAGGGTTACGTTGACCCTGAAACTTTATCGGCCGGGATCGTTCAGTTAATTTGCGAAGAATTGATCAATGAGTCAAATCCCGCTGCGCAAGATTCTCTTAACGCGGGCCATATCCGAAGTCAGAATGAGAATATTCTTTTTTTGGCCGCGATGGCGAAAATTTCACCTCGTGACCTCGCGATATGTATTACGGCGGGTTTCATTCATGACTTGAACAAGGCTGTAGGAGACCCTCTTCGACAGGATCGATATGCTGTTCGATATAAGACAGGTACAAAGGTTAGAAAACAAACAAATCTAGCGTTGAGCGTCGGATTGAACCACCTTGGAAATCGTACCCGAAAAGTCCTTGATGCAGTCCACAAACGGCATCCATCCGATATTCACCACCAGGTTGCACGAGAAATTGATGAATGCATTATTCATCACGGTATTGGATCGAGCCGGTTTATAAGGGGCCTATTTAACGGAGAAAATCCGTGGTGGCGTGACGTTTACTGGAACGAAAGAGATTGTGCTCCAAATTATCTCCACCCCTCTCAGCCTTCTTCTTCCGTGTGTACAGTTGTACACGACTTAGCAGATTCAGCGCAGCAGATGCAGGGTGATTCTGGGTGGTTACAAAAGTATCCTTTTGGTTATTGGGCCGAGTCGAACCTTTCTTTTTGGCAAATGTTTTGGGATTGTCGGCCGCTAAAGAAAATTCATGTCGCTCAGAGTCTGGCGGAGCAAGTCGTCCTTGAGTCTCAAACTTGCGCTGAGATCTTAGAACAAGCTCACACTTTGAAACTCCTTACTAAGTCTCAACTTACTCGATTAGAAGTAGCCGTCAGGAGTATTGCTCAGTCCAGTAAACAGTGGCTCACTCGTTCAGTTCAAAAAAGCCTGCCTCCCGGGCAATCATTATTGACGGATCTGATACGAGAAACGGGATATTCTGAAACCAAACTGAAAGCAGAGCTAAAAAAGCTTCGACCTCATGACTCTGAGAGTCATATTCTCAAAGAAGTAATCGCTCGCTCATCAGTTGCTAAACATAGAATATTTCAAACCATCGTTGCAGAATCTCTCTCCAATGGGCCTATTTATTGGTGTCGGGAATGAATATCGAACAGTTGTGCTTGCGTAAAATGACCGGAATCTGAATGGTGTTTGCGTGAAATTGCGTCTCATTTTGATTGGCCGTGACAAGAATGAACCGCTCATTCAAATTGCGGATGATTATGCCCGTCGCATTAATCGGTATGCTTCCTTTGAGGTCGTTGAGATCAAGGAAACGCCCCTAAAACCCCAATCAAACGTTGCTCAGGTTCGTAGTGATGAAGCGAAAAAGCTCAGGAAAATACTCAAGCCCGCTGAGCATATTATTGCTTTGGATGAACGCGGAAAGTCGGTCAGTTCAGTCCAGCTTGCTGAACATCTTGACCAATGGAGTAGTCACGGACCAAGCTCAGTCGCGTTTGTGATTGGTGGTCCTTCTGGTCTCGATCGAGATTTTCTTGCACAAGCCCATGCTCGTTGGCAACTGTCGCAGATGACGTTACCGCATCGCTTAGCAAGAGTGATTCTGACGGAGCAGCTCTACCGAGCATTTACAATTCTGAGAAACGAGCCTTACCACAAATGAAAATCAAATCTATGTTTCAAGACTATCTCGACCCGTTTATGCCGCCGGAATGCACGGCCTGTGGGCGAATCGAACAGCATACTTTTTGCGGAATTTGCCGCTCGGCAGTAATTGAAGGTTTGTCTGTACAGCTTGAAGGATTTGGAATTGTTCATGCTGCCTGGGAATATGGAGGTCCGGTCAGACAGGCCGTGCAGCGTATGAAATATGCTCCGAAGGTGGAGGTTGCGTGGAGTTTCGCAAGAGCCATGCCGGATTTTGTAGAGAAGATGGGTCAATATGATGTCATTGTGCCCATTCCTCTCACCGCGAAACGACTGTTACTTCGAGGTTTCAATCCTTCATTAGAAATTGCTCGTCGCATGCCTGGTCGATTGGAAACAAACATCTTGTACCGCAAAAGGGGAAGCCAACCGCAAGTTGGACTGACGAGCAATCGACGTCGGCAAAACGTACGGGACACTTTTTTCACCCGTAATCATGCAAAAATCGAGGGAAAACGAGTGCTAATAGTTGACGATGTCCTTACAACTGGCGCTACGTTACAAACGGCAGGCTGGAAACTTCGAGAAGCTGGTGCAAGGCACGTGGACGGTTTTGTCTTGGCTAGGTCTGTCAGCGATGGTTCCATGCATTCGGTTTAGGCGGCGTGCGATTGTCACTAGTCCAAAATTATTGCGGTCGTGAGTTGACGGAGAGAGAGTAAAGAAGGATGCAAATTGAGATGTTTTCTGCGATGGCGAACAAAAGACTTCACCTATTGATAGCGTTGATTGCTGCCTTGGCCCTTGCCTGTGATCGCGGCGGAAAGGCAGGATCGCCGGGTCCTACCGATTCTGGCGTCGTTGACCAAATTGCGTGCACAGTGAATTCGGATTGCCCACCCGCAAACCTTTGTTCAGATGGGTTTTGTGAAGCCGTCATTGGCTGCAACGTAGACGACGACTGTACTGCGGTCGGAAAAGTTTGTCATTCCACTCGAGGTTTCTGCGTGGAATGCGATGGGAAACATGAAAATGAATGTCCGATGGGCCAAACATGCCAGTTTGATTTTACTTGCGTGGGAGACAGTGGAAGTGACGGCGGGGTTGGCGATTCAAGCACCTGTTCGGGTACCTGTGCGACTCGAGACGATTGCGATACAGGGCTGGTATGTAGCGGAAACTCTTGTTGTCCTCCTCCGGCGCGCTGCGTAACTGCGGACGATTGCCCCGCAAATTCTCCGGAGTGCAATGCTGCCACAGGTCTATGCTTTGGTGGTGACAGTTGCCTGTCAGACCAAGATTGTATCGATAAACCAGGCTGTCCAGGCAGTTTGTGTGCATGCGATCAGGTTTCCGCAGGACAACCTGGAACTTGCCGCCCTCGTGAGGACGAGTGCCAATCAGACCAAGACTGCTTAAACATGGGCGCTTATGACGGAAAATATTGTGCGGTTCGCGCACAGCCGAAGACTTGCTTAGAAGCGCCGACTTGCACGGCAGAAATCGATTGTGCTCAACTTTTGCTGGTTTGTGACCAGGCCATGGGTTCTCCGTCACAAGGGCGTTGTGTCAATGGCCCAGCTTGTCCAATGGGCAATGAGTGCTCTGCAGGTCAGACCTGTCAAGACGGCCAATGTGTGGGTCAAAATTGCATCAATACACCTAGCCTTTGCGGCATGGGCGAAAATTGTAATACCCAGACCGGGCGTTGTGAGATGGGAGGCAATACTTCGTGCACTGACAGCTCCGACTGCCCTCAGGGTCAGTATTGCAATACATCTGCCAACATCTGCTTGCCGGGCTGCCGAGATAATAATGACTGCCCGATGGGTGCCATCTGCGACGCGAATAACCAATGCGTTCAGCAACCCGGTGGATATTGTGGACCTTGTCAGACCGATGCTGATTGTCCAGGTGGTCTCAGCTGCGGACTGCTTTCGCAAAAGTGTAAACAAAGGTGCCAATCAGCAAGTGACTGTACATTCGATTCGAATGCCTCCTGTACTTTCTTCTTCTGCAGTTGCCCATAAATAGGCTTCGACCCTGCTATCCTTCTATTTTTATTCATAGAATCCCCTAGATCCTCATCAAAAATCTTTTGCCGAACGTGCCCTTCATTGTTTTCTGACGCTCCCAAATTCATGTGTTTGCTTACAAGGCATGACAGAATTTTCTTGTATTGATGCATGAAATAGCCTCGTGTCCGGTGCCTGGTCATAGGAGTCGTGTTTTTCTGTTTCTGACTTTCGTCGCGAGAACGGAAAATTTTGTCTCTTAATAACTTTTTTTCAACGCCTTAGTTCATCAGTCTTTCTCACTGCAAACAAGTCGCCTTGTGTGCTCGAACATCTGTTTGATAGTGAAGAAGATCACGTCGAATAGCGATTAAATGGAAATGATGGTGTTCAAATAGACATGTGTAAGATTCAATTTGCACCTCTTCAGCGGCATGCTTTCGCAGTACGAAACTAAGGCTGAAAGCGTATAGAAAGTCTCCGCGTGCTCACTTTTCAGTCTTTATTTATGGTCTGAATGATAGAAAATTGTGATCGCAATGTGTCTTGACGAATCAAAAAAGGGCTAGAAAATTACAAGAAATGTCAAGGAAAGTGGACAGCTTGTTGACATATTCTCAAGGTGTGCTTAGATTTCATTCAAATGACACCTCAACTTGAGGTTAATAAGAGGTAACGGATGGCAACTAAGAAAAAACCAGCTGCTAAGAAAAAAGTAGCTAAGAAAAAACCAGCTGCAAAAAAGAAGGCTACTAAAAAGAAAGTAGCTAAGAAAAAACCAGCTGCTAAGAAAAAGGTAGCTAAGAAAAAACCAGCTGCTAAGAAAAAGGTAGCTAAGAAGAAAGCGACCAAGAAGAAGGTAGCTAAGAAAAAACCAGCTGCTAAGAAAAAGGTAGCTAAGAAGAAAGCAACCAAGAAGAAGGTAGCTAAGAAAAAACCAGCTGCTAAGAAAAAAGTAGCTAAGAAAAAACCAGCTGCTAAGAAAACGACTCGTAAAAAGGCAGCGGCTAAGAAATAGTCTGCACGTCAATTGACGTCGAATTTGAGGCGGCCCGTTCCCATTGGGAATCGGGCCGTTTCGCTTTTTAGGCCTAAAAAGTGACTCTGAACGCCCAAATACTATCTGAAATCGTTGAGGAACTTGGGTTTCTCGTTGGCGGAAGAATTCAGCGGGTTGATGTTTACCAGCGTGACTTAGTCATTTTTGAGGTTCGAAATCATAGAAGATCCTTCTTTGTTTTGGTGAGTGGTCAACCTCAGGTTGGACGCATTCACTTGGTTGATAGGCGTCTTCCTAAAACAAAAGAGCCGCCTAATCTCCAGGGTGTTCTTCGCAAATGGCTCACGGGAAAAAAGGTCGTGCGATTGAGCTCGGAAGGAAGAAACTTTTATCTTGATGTTCCTGATAATCGTCTGATCGTTCCGCTCCTCGCCGGAAAAGGAACGATGAGGATTGTACCGTTTGAGTCTGCAATTTCCCCCATTCTTATTTTCCCTCCCGAGCAAACGCCTTGCTCGGATCGTATTCGACTGAAGTACGATAAGATTTGCGAAAATTCGCAGACCGATTCTTTGCGACGGGAATTACTGCGCATCGACAAAAAGAAACGAGATAAGAAAAGACGCTTGTTGAAAAAACTTATTGCTGATCAAAAAAAGCTGCAGAAACTTCGTGCCAAGGGAGAAATAGGAGAGATCCTGAAGGCCAATATACATCGTGTGTCTCGAGGCATGAATGAATTGCAAACCCATGATTGGCATGGCGAACCGGTAACCATTCCGCTAGACCCCGCTCTTAGGCCTCAAGATAATCTGGAAAAGTTGTTTCGTTTATCAAAAAAGGGCATTCGTGGTCTCCCTATCGTATCCGAACGGTTACAACTCATCTCTGAGGAAATTCAGGCTCTCGATCGGCGTTTGGCGCATATTGAGAGTGCTACAGCCGATGAACTCAGCCAAGTATTTACGTCTCATGGGTCTGGTCGCCTTCGAGCCGTTCCCTCAAAATCTAAGAAACAACCGGGTCGTGCGGCGCCTTTTCGAAGGTTCTTAACGATTGATGGATGCGAGGTTTTGGTTGGGAAGGGCGCGAAGTCGAATGACGAGCTAAGCTTAAAGATTGCGAAAGGCCAAGACCTTTGGTTGCACGCGCGTGGCTCAGCTGGTGCACATGTCATTTTGAAGTTGGACAAAGCGCAAGACCCACCTAAGGATGCTCTTTTGGACGCCTGTCATCTTGCCGCTCATTATTCGGAGCGAAAGAATGATGCCCATGTAGAGATTATGTATACTCGTGCGAAGTTCGTACGGAAGTCGAAAGGTGAAGCCCCGGGTAGGGTACGAGTATCGAAAGACAAGAGTTTTTACCTCACTGTTGATCCTGCTCGCACAAAACGTTTATTGAGTAGCTTGGATTAGATTCGTTGTGTTGGACGGCATCCTTGAGTACCTAAAAGAAAACGCCGGGATTGAAGCTTTGGCATTGGTTTTTACCGCCTCAGCCTCTGAATATATTATCCCGCCATTACCGGCGGACACGGTGATTGTGCTTAGCTCTTTGTTGGTGCTCGCAGGCAGCTGGTCTGTCGCTTCAGTGTATTCTGCGGTCGTGACCGGAGGTGTTTTCGGCTCAATTGTGCAGTATAAGCTGGGGAATACACTGAAGATAAAGAGCGCTGCTGGCCCGTTATTCTCTTTTGTGCGTCCCTGGATGGGTGCCAATCACATCGAGGAGTTTGCTCACTTATTTCGTAAGTATGGATATTGGCTGATTCTCTTCAACCGATTTATGCCCGGTCTTCGAGCAGCAGTTTTCTTGGCTTGTGGCGCCGCAGGACTCAATTTTCGATGGGTCATCACACTCGGTCTCGTATCGAACCTGCTTTGGTCCGCTTTGCTTTTACGGCTAGGTCTGCTCGTAGGTGAGAATTTCGAGAAGATTCAGACGACTTTGAGCGTCTATCGAAATGTAGCCATCGTGATCATGATTGCCTTTGTCGGGGTATTCGCTTATCGCAGGTGGCGTCAGAGGCGGCTCGATGAAAGAGCCGGAAAGAAATGACACAGTTTAGTAAGAATAGGTTTCACATACTTTTCGCTCTCGCAATGGGGCTTGTCTGGACTTGGCCAATGCCAAGCTTTGCGAACAAGCCAGGTGACAGTCTTTGGTACGATTTTAAATTTCACGGCAATAAAGTGGGTTTTTTGCAAGCACATGACGCTCAAATTCAAGAACAAGGAAAAACTCTTCATTACGCCTATCGAAGGTCAGTCATTGTTGTTCGCAGGCAGTCTCACAACATGCGGATTGAGGCCGTCACGGAAGCCTGGTCGGAACCGAGCGGCCGGCCTAAAAGATTTGTCCATCGGCGCGTGGAAAATAATGCACAGCGAGTGGTAACGGGCGAACGTAAAGGCAACAAATTTTTGGTGGTACATCGCGCAGGTCAAACAGAAACCAAGAAAGCCTTCAATCTGGCAGACAATGTATATTTGAGTTCTTCTCTCGATTTTCACGTGAAGAGAGTACTTAAATCAGGTCAAAAAATTTCGGGCCAGGTGATTGTAGAGGAAGATGGTGCGCTTCGTCCCTTTAAGTTGACGCACAAGGGTCAAGACAAAGCGGGCCTCATCATGGTTGCGGCATCGATTGCTTCAATTGAAAGTGACGAATGGCTGAATTCGAAAGGGGTCGTTCAGAGGAGTGTGGTGCCTCGCCTTGGCGCCGAGTTTATTCAAACGACTCGCGAAAAAGCGCTTGTTATGGGTCAAACTCAGGATATTTTCTCAGACGCGCGGTTAAGCTCTGGCACTCGATTACCACCAGGAAATACGCTTTCTAAAATAACGCTGCGTTTAGAAGGTCATTCTTCCAAACGACCTGGAGTGATTAACGACTCTCGACAAAAGGTGAAGGTAAATTCTAAAAATACCGTGACTGTCACTATCGAATCGTCGGTTCCGCCGGTTCGACCTGCGAAATTACCCATGCGGAAAAAAAGGTTGAAGAAATTCCTTCTTGCGACACCCTTTGAATCACTGAGTGACAAGAAACTTATTGCTAAGTCTCAAGAAATTGTTGGCAAATCTAAGAATTCTTGGACCGTAGCAAAAAAGATTAATGCCTTCGTATTCGCGCATATTAAGGATAAAAGCCTGGCTCACGCTTTTTCTTCGGCAACGGAGGCTTTGAATTCGAAAGAGGGCGATTGTACTGAGCATTCTGTGTTGTTTTCTGCGCTTGCGAAAATCGCTGGAATACCTACAAAGCTTATAACGGGGCTCGTTTATGTTGGTGGTCCGGAAGGGATATTTGGTTATCATCAGTGGGTTGAAGTATGGCTAGGCGATCGATGGGTGGCTATGGACCCAACCTTTGGACAGCACGTCGCCGACCCAACGCACATCAAGTTCACTGAAGGTCTTTCAGATTCACAAGGTCTGCGCGATGCCGGAATTGCTGCTGCAGAGTTATTCGGTGATATGAAAATCAAGATTCTTGACTACACACGAACGAATGGAAAGCGAGTTCGACCATAGGCTATGAGTTCTCAGCCCACCTACGTTTTTGGACTGTTGCTCCACCATGCGAGAGCGGGATCTTCCGTCCTCAGGTCTCTTTTTCGTCATCCTTGGGTTGCTGACTATCACCTTAATTTTGGTCCCCCTTTGGTGCGTTCGTCTCCAGCTCTTATCGAACGAATACAAGAGTCTCAAGACGTTTTGGACAAGCTTTCGATATACCTCGACTCATGTGTTCTAGATCCCAAGGAATGTAGCCGTCTTGCAGAAATTCAACGTAAACAAGTAGTACAGCGTTTAGGACCGGTTGAGGCTGAAGCTTTATCTGACGCATCTCGTCAAGCCATTGACCTTCGGTTATCACTCATCCCGTTTGCTGTCTCAAATCCAGATATCCAAGCTTCAATGAAGCAAAGTGGTTTGAGCGAGTACAATACCAAAAATGTTACACCAGAGCAGCTCAGCGCATATTTTCTCATACGACTCGATGATCCAAGAAACACGCGATTTTTCGAGATACCAGAGTTGAAGTCACGAATTGGATCTTGCACCGATGAAGCAGTCTTTTTAGAGCTCCGCACGAATGTAAACGCTCGACCGTATTGGGCCGCTTTCCTGAAAACACTCTCTTTAGTGACGTCTTTCGAACCAGTTGAGATAGGAGAACCACGCTCGTGGGCGAGGGTTACGAGAGATGGAAAACGTCTCTAAGTAAGCCTATAGCCGAATATCAACGACACTGTTCTTTTTGAGTTCATCAATCCAAAGGGCCATCTGCCGTTCGACTTCGGATTGGTAAAGCCTTTGATATAGTGTATTTCGTCGTGTCTCAAATTCTGGAGGCGCTTGTTCTTTTACACCCTGAATCTGAATGACATGAATACCATTCTGCGTACTAATCGGTTCGGATAGTTGTTTGATTTTCAACGTTTTCGCTACTTGCGCAAGCTCAGGTAACAAACTGGTGCTTTCAATTTCACCAAGGCTCCCACCTTGCGTAGCTGTTGGTCCATCACTGACTTCTTTAGCCACGGCTTCAAAGGCTTCTCCTGATAGGACACGTTGGCGGGACTTTATAGCGAGAGCGCTAATGCGAGCTTTTTCGTTTGGGTCTGGTGAGTCGCCCCATCGAAAGAAGAGATGTCTCAATGTAATGAGCTTAGCTCTCTTCGTCGCCCGGTTTTCCTCATCATAGGCTGCACGAATCTCTGCGTCAGTGATACTCACTCTTGAGCGAACTTTCAGGTCAATTAGTTTCAGCCGAACAATTTGTTGTTCGAGGTCTGACCGATATTTTTGCCAGGTCATCCCTCTAGAGGTGACAGCTTTCTCAAGTGCTTCCCGCGTGATGTTGTTTTGCCGTGTGATATCTTCGATTGCTCGGTCCACATCGACGGAAGAAACTGAAATCTTTGCCTCTGTAACTTGTTGTTCGATAAGTTTCTCTCGAATCAAGGCATCTAACACTTGTTTACGAAGTGTCTTTTTCTCTGTTTCAGGAATACCGTCAGGAACGGACGAAGCACTTGCATTTTTTAGCTCTTGAAGAGTGATCACCTCGTCATTTACGACTGCTGCGACCCGGTCGATCAATTGTCTGGGCTCTGCGCTTATTATGGTGAGGGCGAATAGCGTTGCAATTTTCATCTTACGATCCTTAGTTGATGTGAGCCAATAGTGACTCATCTCGTACAATCTCGAGTTGCTTTCGAAGTCGGCTCAAGAACTTATTTTCAGCCGCTTGTAGTTTTTTGTGCAGTAGTTTTGAGCGAATTCGCTCTTGCAGGGCTTGGAGGTTGAGTTCTCTTTCTGGCTCAATTCCGATGACCTGAAAGATGTGAAAACCATACTCAGAGGGAGTGATGGATGAAATTTGGCCTAATTTTAGAGAGAAACAGGCTTCGTCGAAAATCGCCGGCATAATTCCTTTTTCGAACCACCCCAAATCGCCGCCTCTTTTGCCTTCTGGGCTGATGCTTCTTTCGCGAGCCAATTTTTCAAAGTCTTTTCCTCGTCGAAGTAAGATCCTAATTTCATTTGCTTCTTCTTCTGTTTGCACGACAATTTGACGAGCGCGAACCAGCTTTGTCACCTTTTTCTTCTCTTTGGGAATCTTTTTCCAGGCTTTTTCAACTTCGGCTTTTTCAACTCGTACTTTCTTATGAACTGCCTTGGACATAAGTTTACCGATAGTGAGTCGCTGTTCGATGGATTCCTCTAGATCTGCAATCCTTTGATAGCTTTTGAGTAAGGTTTTACGAAGCTCTCGATCCCCGACTTGTTCCTTCATGCGTAAAAGCTCTTTCGAGACAGCTCCTGTAGAAACCGAAACTTTGAGTTCTTTTGCTTTCCAAAGCAGTATTTTCGTGTCGACCATTTGTTCAAGTAGAGCGGTCTTTACTGTCTGGTTGAGTGGTGCAGCATTGAGTTTGCCCTCGCGCTCGAGCCGGGCTCGGGCCAAGACTTGGCGATATTCTTCAACAGTGATGCTGTCGATTAATCGCTTGTCCCCGTTTTGCGTCAGGAAGACATTCACGACATTAGTAGGTTTTTCTTCGCCTCTGCAGCTCAGCAGTGTCAGGAAGATCGTGAGCGTAAAGCAGGATAGTCGTACACGCATTCTTATTCCTCGTTCGAGCTTGCGGTTTCAATGCGTATTTTTTTGGCCACCGATGCGTCGACCTCGACTCTGCCTTGTTTCTTTAATTTTTTTATAAGTGCTTCGAAGTCTTTATTTCTTTTTTCTTGGAGAAGTTTCGCGCGCAATCGCGGTTTTACCATTTCGAGTGTCCGAATCACCGCGTTACGTTGACCCGTTTTCTTGAACAAAACGACGGCATCTTCAGCTTCTACAATGATTGAGTCCCCAATTTTTAGCTGGTCAAAAATTGCTTTTGTGACTGCTTCTCCGTAGAGTTTTTTGAGTTCATCTCGGCTCTTAAATCCCAGGTCCCCTCCGCTGCTCTTGGTTTGGAGATCTTGCGAATGTGCTTTTGCTTCTCTTGCGAATGCGTGAGACACGCCTTTTTTTTCTTCACGGTGAATGACTCTTTTTCTTTTTTCAAGAAAGCTTATCGCAGATTTTTTCTCGGCTTTACTTTTGGCGTTTCGAACAAGCTGAGAAAAACGTACACGTGAAGGTCGATTGTATTCGTTTTTATGTCGTGTGAAGCCGGCTCGAAGCTCCGCTTCTGTAATCGATAAAGAATCACCAAGCCGTATGTTCTCCTCGCGAACTAATTTTTGTACCATTGCTCTTTTGAGCTCTGAGATTATTTGAGGGTCTTCGTGATATCCCCGACGCCAGGCTTCTTGAGCCAGAAGTTCGAAACGTACTTCATTATCGATATATCCGATGAGTCTTTCGGGGTCTTTCAACCGATCACGCATAAATGAACTTTGTCGATTGATCCGGTTTTCAAGTTCACCTGTGGTGAAGGTTACTGGTCCGATGGTGACAACAGCTTCTCCTGCTTCTGCTAATATTGGGGTCGGGTACGCGCGAGGCGTTTCGCTTGTAGATTCTTGTTGGGTTTCACACCCGACGAGGAGGCCGAGGAAAACCCAATGTAGTCGCGATACTCGCACTGGTTCGGGCTAACACGTGGTATCTGCGGTGCCAACGGTGTATGTTTGAAACCCGGATGGTTGGCGTTGCTTTTGACGAAATTTTGAGAACTTTGCCGGTAGGAAGCGATGTTCAGATCGAATTGAGTGATTTTCCCTTGGATGAGTTACTCATGACGGCTCATGAGACTCGATTTACGGGACGACTCATTCTGAAATCTGGAACGGAAACGGATGAAGTATTCCTGCATCGCGGTAAAGTTTCCAGGGTTATACCGCGGGCAGGTGCACGCAAAAAGTTTCTCCGACAGTCGCTCATTGGGCTTTCGCTTGTGACGGAAGAACTTATTGTGGACCAATTCGAGGCTGCTCCCGGTTTGAGTGCGAACGACATCCTTGATTATTTAGTTCTTCAAAAAATCCTTCCGATAGACGCTGTTCCTTCGGTGGAATATGAAATGGCCAGACGTCATATCCTCGGTTTGTTTGGTTTGACTCAAGCGCATGTGACCGCTCTCAGTGAGCGAGAATATAATAATTCGCAGTACAGCTGGTTACTCAATCCACTTCCAATGATCGCCTATGGACTGGTCGCCTGCGCTGCTCCGGCGCGGCGCCAGGCAATGCTTGCTTTTGCAGGAAACCAGTTCGCACGCCTAAACATCGCATATGACCTCAAGCGCAATCGGTTGGGTTTACCAAAAAAGTTTATAGCAGCGGTCGAAAGACTGTCTAAAGAAGGTATATTTTTTGGAAATCAACCTTGTTTGCCTGGTCTCACTTCGGCCGAAACGGCAGGCGTCTTACTACTCTTTCGACGACTAGGTCTTCTGACTTTGGGAAATCAAAAACCTACAGAGGGAGAACCTATTACCGCTAAAAATGCAATGGATGACGAAACCGACCGGGTGGAGCGAGAGTTTATTTGAGAATTAACGCGAAGGACTCGCCGTTAGAAGAGTTGGCTTAGTAGAATTTTTCTGTATCGCTGCTCGCTTTGAGCGTTCGTCGTTGAAGTTCGGCAACGAGCCGGTACATGTTTACTTCTTGTTCTTGAAAAAAGTTTGACCCATCATTTTCAAACTCAAACCCCAGGCGAATAAAGTCTTCTTCGTCAGCTCGGTGCCGTAAGTATGCGATGAGATCAAAGTCGAAATTGATAGAGTTATCACGAATAACGAAATGAACTCGATATCGATCACCCTTTGCGAGTATATCTGCGTCTCGTGTTTTGACTGAAATCGCAATACCGGTTCCGGATACATCGAGGACGTGACCTTTTCTTGTCCCCGTATCAGTGCGGTCAATTGGACTCCATTTGCATGAGACCTCACCAAGAATTTGAGTCGAGATACGATACGCTCTTCTCCGGTTGAAGAGCGGTTGAATTGCTGGCGTAAGTTGTGCCGTAACTGCGCTGAGGTCACTGAATTCGACACCAATTCTGAAGTTGTCGTCAATTTCAATAATGTTTTGAATGCAACCCGAGGCAGAAATTCGCCAGTCGACGGCAGCACTTTCGAACTTTAATGCAATATGTTGTCCTTCGCTCAATGTTTGGCGAATGGATGGCGGAACCATCATACCAGCACCGGCGTACGATAAATCGACAAGTTCTACGCCAATTTCAATGTTGCCTTTGCCACACAGAACGCAGCGTAGGCCTACATTGGCGCCTATGTCGACACGATAAAGTTTACGACGATTCATGCCCACATAGAAATTTTAGACGCGCCAAGGGGTCACTGTCATCTCTTTTTCGCGAATTTCTGAATAGTTACGAATGATTCGTATCAGACGGCCTGACGAAAGGCTTTTTGGTTTCGAAGCGCAAGACGCTTTTTAGAGAATCCTGCCTTAAAATCATGAAAGTATGCGCAGCACGAGATTAGTTTTTCTTAACGTCTGGCCAGTCTTGATTTTCTAAACGCTGACGCTCTTCAATGGATCGAAAGGGTTTAGCAGGCTGGCCAAGGGACACCTGGCCTGCGGGGGCTCGCTTCACAATCGAACCCGCAGCAACAAGCGCGTCTTCTTCAATGACCGCGCCAGGCAGAGTTGTTGCGTTCGCGCCAATTCGCCCACCTCTGTGAACCGTTACGCCTTTGAAATGGTTGAACCGTTCTTTGTCACGACCGACGTAGTTATCATTTGTGACCGTAACCATTGGCGCAATAAATGCCCGGTCACCGATTTCTGAGTAGGCTGCGACGTAGGCCATTGACTCAATTTTTACGAATTGCCCGACTGTAGATTGATTTTCTACGTAAGCGCCACGTCCAATAATCGTTCCTTGCCCAACTGTAACATCTTCACGAACGCCACCCATATCAGCGACTAAGCACTTCGGTCCGAGCACCGCACCTCTATATATGATTGCGCCTGTGCCAATAAGGCAGTCATTCCCAATTTTGAGAGGATCAAGCGCCTTAATTTTTGTTGTTGCGGAGTTCACTGCTTTCATGGGTCGCTTTCCAAGTACAACTTGGTCGTCAACACGGACTCTGTCGCCAATTTCTGTATCTTCGTGGATGATGACACCATGCCCAATGATACACTGAGCGCCGATTTTCACATTCGCCCCAATAAAGCAAAGCTCGCCAATGATGGCGGATTCTGAGATCTCTGCAGATTGGTGGATTACGCTCGACATCTAACCAATCTCCGACAGTTTGATAGGCTTTCCGCCTTCTTTGAGTGAGATACTCGCTCCGACTAAACACTTCAGTACTTGCATAGCCTCGTAGCCATCTGTCGTGGGCGTTCGTCCCGTCTGAATGCAATCAATAAAGTGTTGTTCTTCTGCAAGAAGAGGCTCACTCATTCGGATGGATGGAATGCTAATGTCGCCTTGCCGAACTGCATAAAATTGAGCATAGCTGACAGCCTTTTTGCGGGTGACACCTTTGTCGTAGATACGAAGTTTTTCTGCCGGTTGCATATCATCGAAGACGGCCATCTTCTGATCGCCAACGACAGTCATTTTTCTATGCTTGTGCGGATCTAGCCAAGAAACATGAATGTGGCCGAGGTTTCCATTCGCAAACTTGATGGTGGAGAAAACGACGTCTTCGACTCCAGGATTTAAGAAAGACTGGCCATTGGCGCAAATTTCAATCGGAGCTTCATCCATGATTGCGCACATCATGGATAGATCGTGAGGAGCGAGCGACCAGAAGGCATTTTCGTCTTTTCGAACGACTCCGAGATTTACCCGTTCTGCGTAAGCGTAGTGGATCTCGCCCAGGTCTCCGCCTTTCGCCATCGACTCCATTTTTTGAAAATAGGGGTGATAACGCAGAAGGTGGCCGACCATGAGTACGCGATTTTTCTCGCGCGCCATCTTCACGAGGGGCTCTCCATCCTGCGGGTCAAGTACAAAGGGTTTTTCCACGAATACATGCTTGTTGGCGGAAAGCGCTGATTTAACTAAACCTGCATGCGTCGGAGCAGGCGTTGCGATGATCACGGCATTAATCTCCGGATCGGCAAAGATGACTTCGGGGTCGCTCTCCGCGCGGACGCCAATTGCGATACTTTTCGCGCGGTTACGTGCTGCTTCTGTGCCGTCGCAAACGGCGACCAACTCGGCATTTTGTAATCTGAGGCTGGTTCGGACGTGGTTAATACCCCAAGCGCCGCAACCAATAACTGCTATTTTCGTATTCATAGAACAATCAGGCCCTTAGCATGCGTTTCAAGCATTGACCAAGTCGATTCGAACAGGCTTTATCCGGTTCAATGACTCAAAAAATTCCGATGCTCGACCTTGCTGCTCAAAATGGCCCACTTCGCGAAGAAATTCGTGCGGCCATCGATCGCGTCATCGATAGTAACTATTTTATTCTTGGCCCTGAAGTCACTGAATTTGAGAAAGAAGTGAGTGAGTACATCAATGTCAAACATGTGATCGGATGTGCCAATGGCTCGGATGCGTTGGTCTTAGCACTCAAAGCTTTAGGAATTGGCCTCGGAGATGAGGTGATTACGACTAGCTTTTCGTTTTTTGCCACAGCGGGTTCTATTGCACGTTCTGGCGCAACGCCTGTATTCGCTGACATTGATCCTGTGACTTACAATTTGAGTCCCGCTTTGATCGAGGAAAAGATTACGCCTCGAACGAAAGCGATTATACCCGTTCACTTGTACGGTCAGATGACGCCCATGGATGAAATCATGGCGATCGCAGAGAAGCACAATATCAAGGTTATTGAAGACGCTGCTCAAGCAATAGGCTCAAAAGAGAAAGGTCGTTCTGCTGGTTCGATTGGACACGTAAGTTGTTTTTCATTTTTTCCATCAAAAAACCTTGGGGCTTTCGGCGATGCCGGTATGGTTTGTTCGAATGATGACGAAATTGGGACAAATCTTCGTTCTTTACGCGTTCACGGAACAGGTAAAGTTCGTTATCATTATGATCATATCGGTCTAAACTCCCGAATTGACGCCATGCAGGCGGCTATTTTGCGAGTCAAGCTTCCTCATCTTGCGGCATGGACCGAGAGTCGACAAACGAATGCGGGTCGATACAACGAAAGGCTAAAAGACGTGCCAAGAATTGTTACACCAACGGTCTTGCCGGGAATGTTTCATATCTACAATCAGTACACGATCCGAACGCCGAAGCGTGACGAGCTCCAAGCGAAGCTGAAAGAGGAAGGTATCGCCTCGTCGGTGTATTATCCTCGTCCTTTGCATCTTCAGAACTGCTTTGCAGATTGCGGAGGAAAAGAAGGCGACTGTCCTGAGACCGAGCGGGCATGTGTCGAAGTCATATCACTTCCTGTTTTTGGTGACATATCAGATGAGTCACTCGACCGAGTTTGTGGTGTGATTAAAAGCCACGTTGCTTCGCTTTAATTCGAAAAAAACTTCAAAAGTAAACGATTCACGTCATCTGCAGCGTCGTGCTGGACCCAATGGGTTGCTTGCTCAATCATTTCCAATTTCCCGTCGTCACAGTAGTGAAGACTCGGTTCTGCCATTTCGTGGCCGAGTGCGTGGTCCTTCGCACCCCAAATCATTTGGACAGGAATGGAAACACGCTCGTTGTTTTGTTTTTGAGCAGCGCGTTTCATCATTGCTCGATACCAGTTGATCATGCCGGTAGCGCAACCGGGTTGATTCCAACTGTTTGCGTAGCCTTCTAATTCTTTCTCTGAAAATGACCCTGGGTTTGAAGTTGTTCGCAAGATATCTAGGCCCGCTTGTCCCCTTTTTCGTGTAAAGACTTGTTCGGGAAGTTTGGGTATTTGAAAAAAGAAGATATACCAGCTTTTTAGCGCTTGGCGGACACTTGTGAACATGTGCCGTCTCATCACAGACAAGTGTGGAACATTCAAAATCCCGATTTTATGAAAGCGTTCCGGATGATGAACACCGAGCCACCATGCCACTGCTGCGCCCCAATCATGGCCTACGAGGTGAATCTTCTCGTGCCCGAAGTGGTTAACGAGCCCAACGATATCCAGCGCAAGAAGGTCTATGTCGTAATCTTGAATAGATTTTGGCTTATCGCTGAGGTTGTACCCTCTTTGGTCAGGAACAATGACGCGATAACCAGCTTCAGCAAAGGCGGGAATTTGATATTTCCAGCCAGCCCAATACTCAGGAAAGCCATGTAAAAAAATAATCGGTATTCCGTCTTCTGGTCCCGATAGGGCGACATGAAGTTGAATGTTGTTTGTTCGGATATACTGAAACTCGATCGGATAGTTGGTCATTCTGTAGTGTCGTTACTATATCGGATTTGGAGGTCGTATGCTGTATCTGCTCCAACCGGTTTGAGAGGAACGGATGGGCTACCGTATATGCTACCGATGCGAACGTAATAAGGCGCTCCAACCGTCGAGGTAAATGTTACGCGTTCACTCAAGCCAGAGCCGTCCGAGAAGCATCGGTTTCCACCGACGTTACGGCATGCACGGACGAAGCCACCCGGAGAAAGTAATTCGAGAAATAAATCTCCAGAATCGTGAGTAAGCTCCGCTTCCATCCGAATGCCGGCTTCGGGAGGATACAAAGCAAACCAGTCTTCGTCTCCCTGACCGGTAAAAAAGTTAGGTGTCTGACTGCATAGTGTCAGATTTTGCCAGCTCCTTTGCTGAGGAATGGTTGACGTAACGACCGGCGTTGCTTGGTTTAGTTCATCGTTCGTTTCTAGAAAGTCACTGAGGCATTGCGAAATGGGTTGAGCATCAATCACGACGCTGTACGCAGCTTCTTGATTACTGGAATTGAGTACTCGTAAGAAAAGCTGCCCTAGTCCTACGCCCGGGATATTTCCAATAATCTCTTTCGAATCGACACCGGCACCTGCGGTGATAGCTAAAGGAAAGCCGCTTGCATCAGTGACCTCCATATCTAACGTTGCATCAACACCGTTGTAATGGATGCGGATAGCATAGACATAGCCCGCAGGAAGTGGAAGGTCGAACCAGTCAGTGTCTCCTGCACACAGAGTCAGTTCGTCTAAACGCGTTGGTGCGGGATTCAATTGATAGGCATTTAATTGAGTGTCTCCGAGCATCTGTACGTCGATGGCGTCTGGCTCACACATAAATGGCGGCGTGCGCGAGATTCGTAATTCGTAAGGGGATGTCTGCCTTTCGTTGATTCCTTGTACCTGAAGCAAGTAATCGCCTGCTTGACTTGATCGCCACGCAAGAAACTCACGGGTAGATAGACCGGTTGATGCTCGAATAGGTGTTGTCGTCGCACTGGTGGAGCCCGGCGCGTAGAGTTTGAAGTCGAGGTCTGCCTCTGGTTGAAAACCAATCTCCGCGGCAAGGCCTTCGTTGGGTCCAAGATTAATGACGTACCAGTCATTGTCTCCACTGCAAATCGACAGACTTGGTGCGAGGTTGCCGGTGACATTTGGCGCTCGAGTAGCTGCACTCGCGGTATTGTTTGGCTCAAAGCCGTCATCGAGACAGACTGCCGTTGGATTTTCTCGGATATTTGCGCGTAAAGTGTACACATTGGTGTCTGCGGCTTTGGCTTTCACTCTGAAATAATAGTTTCCAGCGAAACTGGCGTCGTATTCGATTCGTTCATTATTATCCAAACTTGCGCTGGTTAGAAGTGGGACCGAAGAACCCGCTCGATAGAGCTCCATATCTAAGTCTCCGAGCGCATCGTTGAACGTAAGTTCGGCGGTAATTCGGTTTCCTGCAGGAACTTGGCGAAGTACAAACCAGTCTGGGTCGGCTGTACATAGGCGGCCGTCGATGGGCATATCGGTTCTCACCGTTTGAGCTCCGCCGATGCTATCATTAGGCTCGAATTCATCATCTGCACATTCGCGGCCCGCGTCATGAGAAATTATGAGTTCATAATCGGCAGCTTGAAGAATGGGTAGTTGGAGAAAGACTCGAACAAGTAGACGCCGGTTGGTACCGATTTCAATCTCAACTCGTTCATTATCAGTGATGGTTCGCGACTCATCTAACAATGTTTGGCCGTCATCGAGGTATAACTGAAGTTCGATGTCTGCATCTGCATGAGCAAATCGGGCGTCCACAGTGAGGTAGGTTCCTGCCTCAACTGGAATCTCGTACCAATCTTCGTCTCCCGGGCACAGTCTGAGTTCGGTGAACAAGGGGCCCTCTACTTTCGTAAGCGAAGCGGCAGCGGCGGCTGTATTATTATTGAGCATTCCTTCCCTGAGATCGTTCAAGCAATCTGGGATACGTGGTTGGCATACGGGAGGGTCTAAGGTCACGTTACAGAATTGATCGCCCGGGCAGTCGACATCCGTTTCGCATTCGAGTGCCGGAGCTTCGCATCGTTTCGTTTGCAGATTGCACATTTGTGGAGGTGTGCAAATGATGCAGTTTACATTGGGAGATTCAGGACACTGCGACGGGTCCGGTGCACATTGAACATTGCTATCGCATTTGCCTTGGGCGACATTGCAGTATGTTCCAGGACCGCATTGGTCGTCATTCGTGCATTGCACGCAGCGACCAAGAATATCGCAGAACTCTCCAGACCGACACGCAGGTTCAACACCTCCGTCAAGACACTCGGTTGTATCGGGATTACAAAGTGTTCCCGATGGGCAAGTCATGTTCGAGCCTTCGCAAGGAATGCACTCCACAGCGACCGAACGGCAAACGCGGGTGACTAAGTCACATATTTCACCTTCTTCGCAGAATTGATCGCCATAACAGCCAATATCTTCCACGCACTTATTGACTTGGGTGTCACAGATTTGACCCGACGGGCATTGGCTGCGTTGTGTGCAATCTCTTGCGCTGGCTGAATTAAAACACAGGCCACGGAGGCTGGAGCAGAACTCACCGAACGGGCAGGGTCGTCGCTCGTCGCAGTCATCTCCGAAGCCGTCTCTAAAATCGCAGGTGTAACCATTGAGGTTGCAACTTTTGCGGGGGTCATTACAGTCGCTGTCCTGTGTACATTCGGCACCTGGCACACAGGTTCCATCTGGTGCACATAGTTCACCCTCCGCGCAGTCTGAATTGCTGGTGCATCCAGGCGGAGTCTCAGGAGGGTTCCCTTCACAAGCCCCTAAGCTCGCAATAAAGGCGACAATGAGTAGGCGCTTGAATCTGTTCATTCTTTATTTCCCTGGCCGTGCTGACACGAGATTGAGTGTATAGTTTCCGTTTGGGTTCAAAGTATCGAACGAATTTCCTAAGCGCTCGTTGATTTTTGTGAGAAAGCCCCGTGAATCGTATTCTATCGTCATCGATCGCTGTTTGACGGCTTGCGGGAAGGTCGAGAGCTCAGGGTCGTTACCGCTAAGCTGTAATACCCAATCCAGTCGATTGCTTGACGGGTCAGGCGCGCGACTGGAAGGGCCTGTTTCTGTATGTAAGTCATTGAATTCATTTCGTATATTTTCAATGTTTCGCATATCGAGAAAGAATATACCCGGGTAAGGTATCATTTTGGGAGGTCTTTTTGAGGGTGTCGTCGGTGCTTTTTCTATATCCACGACGATAGGAGAAGCGGACACTTGATCGTCTCGATTGGCCGGACCTATCAAGGCGACCCAGCTGTCAATGCCCGCAGTGGGGTCCCAGTTTTGCTGAAAAGTATTTTGACCGCTTCCCACCACTGTGACTGTGCTGTCAGCTCCGTTGTCCTCGACGGATTGAATCGTCAGAGTCAGATTGTACGCACTATTTTGCTCCTGGTTACCCTGCCTCTTCGTGAGTGTTGCTTGGTACTCAAAGGTCCAACCCGCCATAAGCGCGAGTGGTTCGTCAAATCCGCCATCGAGCAAGGCGAGGCCTGAGTCCGCGCGACCTTTCGCAATGTTGTCGTCCTCGGCGCATCCGACGAGCACAAATGCCGCGGACAGGATAGTGAGAACGCATACTGGGATGAGTTTAGACATAGGAGACTGCAACTATACCTCGTTATCCCGTTTGTAGGTTCGACGCAAAGCCATGGCAACACCATGAAATAGAGAAAAGTTCTAAAATGAACGTAAAAAAAGACAATTTTCTCACTCGCTATGAACACTGCTGTTTTCCTGTAGATCGTTTTTGTGTAGAGTGCTCGATATACGGTCAGCAGAAGTTTTGAAGTAAAAGGGGAATTTGCTTCGAAGCGTGCGCGAGGTGTGCACCAGGTTTGGCGGCTTGGGCACGTTGTCATTTGAGCGGAATGGAGTGTGGGGACACGAGATTTCGCTTATCGCATCCGAAATCTCTCGACCCGCGGCCGACCGATAAAAGGGGAATTCGATGGTTCAAACCAGAGATTTTGAGCGAAGCGAAGTACAGAACTTTGCCGCGTCGTCGTATATGCAGCTAAAGTTGGCCGACCTCTCAGGTCAGTGGAGCCAAGCGGGGGCGGCCTTACCGGTGGCTGTCGTTGTTTCTATTGTCGACGACATTCTTGCCACACAGCCAAGCTTGTTTACCGGAAATATATCGGCGGACCTTCGTCTTCACGATGTCTTGCTTGATAGTTATGGTCAGGTTCATCTCATCTCGCAAAAGTCGCTTTCACATGAAGGACTTGTGAGTCTTTTGTACCGCTTACTTTGCGGTGGCGTGGGCGAAGAAGCTATTCCTTCCAGTGCACGTATGTTTCTCGCTCAACTTGATGATCGAGCTCATTATGGCATAGCACTTGATTCGGATGTTGTTCGTGCTGAACTTCGTCAGGCTCTGGGCTCACCCGCGGAACGCTTTGAGGTTGGAAATTGCGTGCGGTCTGCACAGAATACTCAAGCTGCTCAATCACCCGTCCCTTCACTTTCACCGTGGTCTAAAGTTGTCGCTTCTGCGAGTGATATGCCATCAGGGTCGATGCCTTATGAAAGCTTTGGGATTGCTGCCGACGTTGACCTTGAATCCTTGGCTGCCTACTCAGGACCAGAGGCAGTTGAGCATAACTCTGAGTCCGTATTAGATACTCCCGTTGGCCAGGAATCGCCCACCGAAGACCTGCCAAACCTAGGTCTTGATGCGCTTGAGCCCGAACCACAAGTAATTATCGATAGCCAGATTGATCACTCTCAAATAGAGCTAATGTCTGAACCAAACGAAGCTTTCGCATGTGAAGTGCGTGAGGTTTCAAATGACAATAATATCGTGCAGAGCGCCAACGAAGAATCTATTTCTGATGAAGATTTGAGTGTTCACGCTTCTGATGAATCCTCCACACTTGACCATGATGACGACGAAGATTTTGGTTCAGACGATGATTTTGTACCTCAGGTGTTTGAAGGCGCTGACACGATGATTGAGTTCGCGCATGACCCCGGTCTTCCTCCTCCTCCTCCTCCCGCCAGTCTCATGCCGAAAATAAAGATTCATGGTGTAGAGAAAAGCGAGTTGCAGACCCCTCAATCTGAGGAAGAAGAATTAGAAGTTCCCGAACTTGTTTTGGAGCCCAATGATTCGGACAACATTTGTGTAACTAATTATCCTGAGCCTGATTACTATGTAGAGCAATCTAGTGACGAAGGGCCACCATCTCTGCTGCCTCGAGTTCGAGATGGGGTTCACACACGACCAGGATTTCGGGAGGTGACTCGTGAAAAAAGTCAGCCCGAAGAATCATCGCAGCTTCCAAGAGTTCGAATCGTGCCTACGAAGCGAAGACCATTGACGTTGCCAGCGGCTCCGCCAGCAAGACTAAGAACAACTTCAACCGGGCCGGCTGACAGCATGATATCCTTACCTCGGAAGGACTCACCAACACTTTGGGCAGCACTCATTTGTGTCTCTCTTGTTTTAGGTGCCGCAATCTACTCTATACTTGGTAGCTAGCGAGCTCGAAATAGGGGCTTTCGTCTCTGCCGCTAGTTTGAGCTCGAAGGCGGCGCTGATGGAACAATGATAATCACGTCTCGGGTGTCCACGACTGTGACTCCATCCGCAATGACATCAATATACGCGCGAAAGAGTTGCGGAGCAGTTGTCGTGTTGACGCATGGTTGACCCGTGGATGCGTTCTCGTTTTGGGCATTGACGTCGAAAGTAAGAACCGTTCCCGGAACCACGTTTTCCCAACTATCGTTTTGTCCCGCGGGAGGAAATAGGTCGACAGGTATAGGTTGAGGTGCACACATATTCGGCGGAGTCGCTAATGTCGGAATTACGCTTTGTAAAAAGCATCGAGTATCGAGTCCTGAATTTTGTAATTCGACTAAATCAGGTCTTAGGACGGTCGTGATTGTGAAGGCGGAAAAGTTCACCAAAGCTTGGATGCCCGTCACGACTGCGTCTCCTATCCCTGTTCCATCATCAGCAATTTGAAAAGTCAGAGGGCATTCATTGTTTCCGATTCCTGTCGGCGTTACGCCAGTGCCGCCGATACCTGTACAACATTGATTGGTCGCACAACCTGCAGGTCGCGAACCTCCGAATGCATCCCAAGCACATGGAGGTATCACTGCTCGTGTGGCCAATGCCATTCCATAGGGAAGCGCAAGTTGAGGGAGCTGCGTTCGACAGTTCGCAATGCATGCTGCCTGGTTTATTGGCGTCGTAGCGGAAGTAATGTTCGTCAATAAGGTAGCGCTAGCACTAGAGTTTCCGTCATTGATACGACATTGGCTGTTTGATGGAATATATCTATTTCCATTAACGACGACGTCCATAAACCACCAACCTGCCGTTCCTCCGCCTGTAGGCGAAGTATACGAGGCAAGGGCGATGTAGAAAGGGCCCGTACCGGTCAACGAGACCGTGACCGAGCTGTCGATAATTCCATTCGTAAGATTGATGTCGTCGTTGAGTGCAAGCTGTGTTGCTCCGTCAAAAACAGCGACTACCGTGTCTAGCGTCGAACCTAAGCGGCTCGCATTCGTTGTGACGGTAACGACATCACCTGCGACAGCACCATCGAGCTCAAACCAATCAACATCAGAACCTATTGGTGTATTTATGCGTCCAAAGAATGTTCCCGTTTGACGCGCGCAAATTCCTTCGAAAGGGGCAGGTCCAAGTTGAGTCATTCGTGTATTCGCGATGCTAACGACACGAGCACCAATCGCAGAAAGTGCAGCTTCAGTGGTTGGCGCACTAACAGCAGTAATCTGGCTACCTGTTCCGTATTCATTTTGGGTATGTCCCGGCGCATCTGTAACGTGAACAATGATAGGCAGTGAGTCGTCTCGGAATCCGACTCCGCCAATAGTGCCGTCTGCGACACCCGTGACCTGGTTTTGAGCTGGGTTGAAGGCAGGCACGGACCCTCCGTTCCATGAGGTGCCCGCCCCGGTTGCAATCTGGTAAAGGGATTCGATTCCGCTCTCAGGTACGTCGAATCCGTTTCTTGTCGCGAGACCGTTTACAGCGGTTTGTGCGACGCCAACGTCTGTCGTAACGCGGGTTCCCAGCCGAAAAGGCACATCACCGTCCACGGAGCTGCCAAACGGGAAAATAGGGTAATCTTCGAATGAGCTTACTCCGGTCGCGATATCAGGGATGACTGCACTCACACCGGGAATAATTGTTCCGCTCAATGAGGCTCGAAGATTAGCAATCTCTCCACCCATGGAGCCGGTAGTGTCGATATTGATCGTCATGTCGGCCCGGTCGATGTTGGTATTGTTGAAAACCAAAGTATCTGTCTCTTGTGGACCGCTAGGCGGCAGGAAGAAATAGAAATCGTCGATAATGCTGGCGGTACCACACGGGTCACTTCCGTATGCAATTTCGGCTGGGTCGGGATAAGTATCGCTATCTGAGTCAGAAAGTGCTCGCTCAGAACTGCCAGGACAACCTAACTCAGCGGAGTCTGCGAGCCCGTCTTCATCAGAGTCAAGATCGAGATAGTCAGGCGTGAGGTCACTATCTGTGTCTGCAGGAGGCGTAAATAGATTTGTGTCCCCAGCCTCGTCAGCGTCGGACCAACTATCTGAATCGGAATCTGAATCACGAAAGTTCGCTATCGTGTCATTGTCAGAATCAACATTTCCTTCGGTGAGATCAAGAATGGTGTCATTATCAGAATCGGTGTCTCGAAAATCTGGCACTCCGTCGCTATCGGTATCAAGAGGCGGAGTGATCGTCGAATTGTCGCCTCCTTCCACGTCATCCAGAATAGAGTCACTATCTGAGTCGATATCAAAGCGGTCTAATAATGTGTCGTTATCTGTATCTGCAGTACCTTCGTGGAAGTCGCCAATGCCATCATTATCAGAATCTGGATCTGCGAAATCCGCGGTCCGATCAAAGTCTGAATCTCGAGGTGGCGTTTGCACAATCGCATCACCAGCCTCGACTGCATCAGATAGGGAGTCTTCATCACTGTCTAGGTCTAAATAGTTGGGTGTGCCATCGTTATCAGAATCGATGACGCCGTCGTGATCGTCACGAATGGTGTCTCCGTCAGAGTCTTCGTCGAGATAATTCGGGATATTATCGTTGTCCGTGTCGACCGTTGTCTCTACTCGATCAGGAATTGTGTCACCGTCGGAATCTTCGTCGAGAAAGTTTGGTGAACCGTCGTTATCTGCGTCGTTGATTGTTTCTATCGCATCAGCAATGCCGTCACCGTCAGAATCGAGGTCGAGATAGTTGGGCGTTCCATCATTGTCTGCATCCCCTGCGCCTTCGACACTATTATCGATGCCATCTCCATCGGTGTCCGGATCAAGATTGTCTGGAATGCCATCCATATCAAGGTCTCCGCCACCTTCGTCGCGGTCGAGAATCCCATCACCGTCAGAATCATCGTCCCGAAAATTCGGAATTCCATCCATATCTAAGTCTCCGCCGCCTTCGACTCGATCAAAGACACCATCACCGTCAGAATCTTGATCTCGGAAGTCCGGGAGTCCGTCACCATCGGTATCTACGGGTGGCGTACTCAGATCTGCGTCACCCGCTTCTACGTCGTCGGGAATTCCGTCGTTATCTGAGTCGGTATCAAGAGAGTCTGGGATTTGGTCAGCATCGGTATCGATGATGCCGTTGGTTTCATCTTGGTTGCTTATAGTGTCGTTATCGTCATCCCCAATTGTGGGGCCACTATCACTTGGTCCCGAGTCGGGTTGGTTTTGGCTGGCATCGACTGCGGCCGCATCCTCAGGAAAGCCAGCATCAACAGAAGTGTTCGCGTCCCGCAACGAAGTCATCGCGTCTTGGAGTGAGCCCATGGCATCTGGCAGAGTTTCACTCGCATCATTCTGTATACCTTGATCCGCTCGTTCCGTGCCTGAATCAGGTAAATCCCATAATCCGGAATCAAGTCTCAAGGTCGCATCAGCGGAGACAGAGCCATCAGCGCTGGTGACTGAGCCTTTTGCATCGGGAGAAAGCGGAGGTGGATCCTCACCACACCCGACGATAAAGGCAACAATAAATAACCCGCTGCTAGCGACTCGGACTAGAGGTTTGTAAAGCAATCCTAACCCACTCATTTCAACTACTTATTCATACCACGTGGGGTCTATTCTCGGCCATTTTCGTGACGTGGCTCGACTGAACGGTATTGCAGAGGTTCTTGAACAGTCCGGTGCTTCATCACTAATTACAGGTGTTTTCATATATTTACCAGCTTTTCAGCTCTCTAAAATTATGAGTAAACCTTGGCCACAGGTGAATCGAGAGCTCCTGCGCAAAAAATCACGCAGGCTTTTGCCGCTTGTTTGAACTGTATCTATTCCGCGACCGGTTACTGAGCCAGAATGTTCTATATGCTTTGAAGTGTTTCGTGGAGTTGGACCGATCAAGTCAAAGATGTCGGTCCTATAGGTCGGAATACTATGTTTGGTTTGGCCTAGAGAAGACCTTTTGGAGGAACCATTTGATTGGAGTCTTTACCGGCATTGGGCTCTCCATATAAATCCTTCAGTTCTGGAAGGCTCTTTTCCATGACCTCACGTAGGTTCTTATCGAATCGAACTTTATCTGATGCAATTTCGCGAAGTGCCAAAACAGGTGCTTTGTTCTTGCTGTGCTCAACTAAAGGTGTTGCGCCTTTGAGAAGCATGCGTGCGCGCTGGGTAGCTAACAATACCAATGCGAATCGGTTAGTTACATTTTCGAGGCAATCTTCAACGGTTACTCGGGCCATATTGAAAGACTGCGTATGAGGAGAGGCATCTTTCGTCAAGTATGTTACACCCCGAATGTGTTGAATCTTTCCGTCATCGCGGCGATTTTTCTCAGCAGTCCTCCCGTGCAATGGCCGGCGGTCACGGCTGTTCAAACTCAAGCTAACGGGTCTAAGTCACAGCTTGTTAGGGTCACGCCGGCTGGGGTTGAAGCCTATTCGTCCGTTTCACCCTTTGCCCATGCAAAAGGTTGGGCACCGAAAGTTTCGATAAATCACAAGAAAAAACAGGCACTTGTGGTTTTGGTCCCTCCTCGGTCTAAGCACGGTGGACTAGCGAATTTGTACCATCTCGATTTGGTGACGGGTCACCGCCGGCTGGTCGCTAAGGATGTAGAGCCTCGCCAAAAAGCGTTATTTACATCGCGAGGTCCTTTGTATGTGGCTGTACAAAGCGGCGACAGGATTATTCAGGTAGGAGACCGTGAGCTCTTACGTGAAAGCGCCGCAATGTGGTGGCCTCTTTATCTGCGAGACAACTCAGTTTATTCGCTCGTGTATTCTAAACAGATGATGAAGATGATCCGACTCGATCTTTCGAGTGGAGCTTCGAGGATCATTCGTAACTGGAAATCGACCCCAGTCAGAGATTTTCAGTTTAAGGGACATCAGGTTGTTTATCAAAGACAGCAGGCGCTCGACCATTTCTCGGTAGAAGTTTTAGATCTGATCTCATACAAAAACCAGGTTGTTCATCAATCAAACCGACCTTGGCTCACACCGATGTTCGTCGATACCGGTATCCTAATTGCCGATACCCAGAGTACTGTTTCGGGTTCTTTACATATCCTGAAAAAGCACTCCAAAATTGATGGCCCGTTGCTTGGTTCGGGCGCGCCCATTCCCATTACCGAACACAAAGGCTTTGTCGTGTTTCGATTTCAACAAAAACAGCAGCAGAGCTATTTAATTTGGCATCAGAAAACGAGCCAAATTATAAAATTACCCACAGGTAACGACGGTAAGTATTTACTCGAATCGATTCAGTTTGAAGGTGAGGATAAGTAATGCTTGTTTCTTTAGCTCTGACCTTTGGCCTGAGTCTCTCCACCTGTCCTTCGTATACGACCTGCGCATTTCTTCCTATGCAAGGAAGCAACCCGACTGACGCACGATGGAATGAGTTGTTCGAAGCTGCAACCGAAAACAAGCTTGGCGCCGCGAGCCCAGAACTCCCTGAGATCGAATCAGGTCCAAACCGAACAAAGGTGCCTCCCAAAATTGCTTGCCAAATTCTTAAACCCATCGCTGCAGCGGAAAGTATTTGGCAGCAGTTTTGTCCTGACACCGGAGACACAGTCATTAGTTTTGATTGCGGTTTTGGAGTTATGCAGGTGACGAGTGGAGCAGCGAATTATGGACCGATGTTAGCGTCTGATGCCACCTGGAATGTTGGTGCAGGAACTCAAATTCTAATCAAAAAATGGAATGAGGAATTTCGCGGCGGCGCAATTGGTGACAGTGATCCGATGATCCTCGAAAATTGGTATTATGCCGTTTGGGCCTATAACGGTTTTGTGTTTGGCAATAATCCAGATAATCCGCAGCTCCCACCCAATCGACCGCCCTTCAACGGACCAAACTCGATTTCTCGGAGAAATTACCCGTATCAGGAAATTGTGTGGGGATATCTTCACTTTCCTTTATCTTGGCAAACCCAAGCCAAGTGGGAAGCAGTACCGGTGACATATCCAAGTCCAGGACAAGTAGGCCTAGACCCCGGACCCTTACCTAAACTTGTCCCAGAACATCGGTCTGACTGTGAGATTCCTTGTATCGATACGGATTGCGACTTTGAAAAAATTATTGATGACACAGATGAGGACTTTAGAGTCTCGCGAGGGATGACTCGAACCAGTTCTGAAGGTGGATACAAAGAACAATTTCAATACTCGTTTTCGGCCGAACCTAATACTGAAGCAATCTGGAGCTTCCAGGTTCCAAAAGCAGCCGTATATAGTGTGTCGAGCTATTTGCCTGACTCAGATGTTCCCCTGTCGCCACAAGGGCCGATTTCCATAATGGCTCGAGGCGGAACGCTTGCAGCGAGTCTCGATCAAACAAGACCGGGTGGATTCTTTTATAAGCATGGAGTCGTGAAACTTTTGTCCGAAGTGACCTATCAATTTCGAAGCTCAAGCCATATGAATAGTTGCTGTGAAACCGTTGCGTTTGACGCGCTTCGAGTTCAATTTGAACGCACCCTTGGTGAATCGACCATTGATGACGTTTGTGGCGATTCTACAGACTGCGAAGCCGCGCTGGTTTGCCTAGACGGCATCTGCCAACCTGGGTGCGAAGTGACGGGCTGTTTTTCGACTCCGTGTAACCTAACGACAGGATTGTGTGACGCTAAAGAAGAAAACCTTGATGCAGGTGTTTATGATGGAGGTGTGGTTTCAACGACGGACGCGTTCGTTGAAACTAAGATGCCAAATGCAGCAGATGACTCGTCTTGTGGTTGCCAGACGGCTTCTCCATCAAGAAATGATTGGAGTTATTTATGGTTCTTCGTTTTCTGCTTCTTCGCTTTATGGCTTAGGCGGATTGGAAGAGGGCAGCAGCGCCCATCCCGCCACCAATGCACATACTAACCACGCCCAATTTTGCTTCGCGGCGTTTCATTTCGTGTAACAGTGTTGCCGTCATTCTCGAGCCCGTTGCGCCTAGCGGATGACCGAGGGCAATCGCGCCTCCATTTGGATTCAGTTGTTCATCACTAATACCGAGTTCTTTTTGGCAGTACACAGCTTGTGAAGCGAAGGCTTCATTCACTTCGAAGATATCAATATCCGAAACGTTTAGATTATGTCTTGCGAGGAGTTTTGAGATCGCTGGAACTGGTCCAATACCCATGATGGCCGGGTCTACACCTGTAGTTACGTATCCTCGTACGGTCGCAAGGACAGCTAAATTGTGCTTTTCTGCAAAAGCACGAGACGTAATCAGGCAAGCCGCTGCGCCGTCGGAAAGCGGAGACGAATTACCGGGCGTGACTGAGCCTTTGACCTTGAATGATGGTCGCAGGCCTGCGAGTGCCTCTAAGGTTGTATCGGGTCTAATTAGTTCATCGCGATTGAATACTTGGTCATCTCTTTCGCCTTTGGCATTGTAAGAAACCGCTTTGACATCGACAATTTCGTCGGAGAATCGGTTGTGTTCGACAGCCGCAGTCGCTTTTTGGTGAGAACGATATGCGAACTGGTCTTGGGTTTCGCGATTTACGTCAAATTTAGCTGCGACATTTTCGGCGGTAATTCCCATAGGAGCGTAAACGTCAGGGTGTTTTGCGCTGATATCCGGGCTCATGGATGGCTTGTTCCCAGTCATCGGCACCATGGTCATTGACTCGACCCCGCCTGCGACAATCGCGTGAACGTGGCCCGCGGAAATTTTTGCCGCGGCCGTTGCAACGGTTTCTACTCCGGACGCGCAGAATCGATTGACGGTCGCGGCACTTGTTGAGTGGGGCAGTCCAGCACCGAGGGCAGCAATGCGTGCCACGTTGAGACCTTGTTCTCCTTCGGGCATTGCACATCCGATTAAGACATCTTCTATGAGGTCCTCGGACAGCCCGAGTGCTTTGCTCTTGTCAACGATATGTCCAAGAACCTGAGTTATGAGATCATCGGGTCGGGTAAGAGTGAGGCTGCCTTTCTTTGCTCGTCCAATCGCACTTCGATGAGCGAGCACGATAACGGCATCATTGGCTTGTTGTTTGAATTCCATGCTGCATTCTTCGTAGCGCAGCTGCTCAGCCTTGAAAAGAGGGCAAGCCTATTCCTTGGTAATTTAGTAGGGCGAACCCACTGTATGAAGACGCACGGCGTTCGTATGTCCCATTTCTCCTATCGGAGCACCATAAACCACCACTATGGGGTCCCCGGTTTTGACCTGATTTTTTTGAAGAATTTGTTCGTCGACGAGCCGAACCATCTTTTCTGCGTCATGGACTGGTTCCAGCGTCATCGTCTGGACACCCCATCGAAGTGCCAAAAAGCGCTGAGTTTTTTGGGAATTGCAAAATGCAATCACCGGCGCGTTGGGACGGTATTTTGCCACGAGTCCCGCTGTTTTGCCGGAAGCTGTGAAGCAAGCGATAAGCGATGCTTCGCATTGATGAGCCGCATGACAAGCCATCGCTGCGGCTGTGTCTGCGAAACCATCTGGAATGCTGAATTCAGAAGGGCCTGTTTTCGTCGCCCGCAGTTCTTCTTCGGTTTCGGTAATGATTTTTGCCATCATATCGAAGGCATGGTGAGGGTACTTACCGATCGCGGTTTCAGCACTGAGGAGTACTCCGTCCGCACCATCCATGATCGCGTTAGAAACATCTGAAGCTTCCGCCCGGGTTGGCCGAGGGGCTTGTGTCATTGAACCAAGCATTTGAGTCGCAATAATGACTGGCACACCGTGTGCGTTTGCGAGTCGAATGACTTCCTTTTGTACCGAAGGCACTTGGCTTAATTCAATATTGGCTCCGAGGTCTCCACGCCGCATCATGATTGCGTCAGCGCGCTCTAGAATGCCGTCAAGTCGTGCAAAAGCTTCTGGTCTTTCAATTTTGGCGATGAGTGGAATATGGGCACCCATAGACTCTAATTTATCTCTTGCGTGTAATAGATCGCTCCCATCTCGAACGTACGTGAGCGCGATGTAATCGACGTGGTTGTCCACGGCGAATCTGAGAAAGGGGGTATCGTTCTCAGAAATTGGACCGTCCTTTAGGTTCTGTCCAGGGACGTGGATACCTGTTCTTTGAACGACTTCTCCACCACTAAGTACTCGAGCCGAAATAATGCCCGCTGAAGTTTTCTCTACTTCAAGTTCAACTAGTCCTTCACTGAGTAAGATTTTATCTCCTCGAATCAATTCGCATTGAAAAAAATCTTCTTCGACGATGAGCGAGTCGCTTGTTCCTGTTTCCGATTCGCTTCCGGACTTGAGATTAACCATCGCCTCGTCTTGGAGTACGCATCGATTATTTTCAATCCGACCGAGTCGAAGCTTCGGTCCTGGAATATCTGCGATCACGGCAATATTTTTGCCCCTACGCTCTGCAACTTTTCTGAGCAAAGTTAGTCGCTGAAGGTGGTCATCAATTTGCCCAAAACTCAAATTCAGACGGGCTGCATCCATTCCCGCTTCGACAAGTCGGTCTAAGCTGTCTTCGTCATTTAGAGACGGACCTAGAGTACATATGATCTTTGCGCTTCGTGCCACGGTGGGGACGCTGCCATATTTTCCCCTAGAGATCACGACTCTTTCTTGTGTTCGATATACTCTGAGGAAAATACCGCTCCCCCATCGGTTTTGAGACCCAATTCGATGATCCCAGGTTCACACTGCAGCAATAATCGATCACCGCTGAGGTAAAATTCACAGGGCAAACGCTCGTCCAACGAGAAAGAAAGGGCCTTCGCAACAAAAAATCGATCACCTCCACACTCGGCAAAGATAGGATAAGCCCCAGCGCATCCACCAATAAACCGAAAAACCTCTTCTGCTGATTTAGTTACATCGACCAAGAAGTCTCGGTATTTTGGGCGTGGGCAACGGGACGCGAGGAAATCATTTTGCGCGGTCCTGACAACATCCCCTGAAATTACGCCTCGAATCGCTCGGATGAGATGTGGAGCAGCCATCTGCCCGACTCTCTTAAGAATATCTCGCCCAGGCTCGCCGGCGGGGTAATGGGTATGACCTGCGCTGATGATGTCTCCCGCATCTTCTCCTGAGTTCAGAATGTGAACCGTGAAATGAACTTCAGGATCTCCTTTTTTTAGAGTCCAAAAAAGAGGCGCCGGGCCGCGCTGCTCAGGCAGTTTACCGGGGTGGACATTAATACCGTCATATTTCGCCAAGCCAAGTACCTCATTTGAAAGCAATTGATGAAATCCCGCGACCACAAAAATGTCTGCATCTTGTTCGTACAATCGTGCGCGCGTTCGAACCGAATGAGCATCCGACGTTACTAATGCATCGATACCTAACTCATGAGCCTTTTGAAAAAGCCGTATTTGTTCCTGTCCGCCTGTCGGTTCAAAGTACTTGTTTCGGCTATCAAAAATCGAGGAAATTATACGCTGGCGTAAATTCGGTACAACGGGAAGAAAGCAGTTGAAGGCGGAACGCCTCATTGGGTCTACCTCTTTTCCAATTACGACCAGAGAAGGTTTTAAATCTGCGTGACACATTGCGCGCAACAAGACATCTGAAAAAAGACTGTCCAGTCCGAATAAAACGATTCTTGGAGGCTGAAAATTCATCAACTAGTTACAAGGCAGCTTCGTGTTTTGCCCTTCAATGACTCGAATAAACTTACTTGATAAAGAACCGTCTGCTTGTTGAATTGAGACTCGATAGCTCCCTGGTCTAACTTGAACTCGTTCTCGTTTTGTTTCTTTGAAGACGCCAATTCTTCGGATTTTGACGGTGACTTTACTTCGGCATTCCCATCGAATACTGCCTTTGCCTTTTGCCAGTGGCTTGGAAAAAGTTCTTTTAGTCCTTCTCTTTCTAGACCTACGAATTTTCCTTTTTGGTCTACGTTTCTTCCTTGCAACTTTTCTTTTCTTCTTTGTGCTCGATCGCTTTTTGACTGTTTCGTTTTTGGGACGAGTTTTTGTTGGTGTTGCGGTTTCTTTTTTAGAGCCGCTCGCTAATTTTGCTTCAGCTGGTTCTTTTTTCGGAACTTCTGCCGAGACAATATTGGTTTTTTGTTTTGTTCTTTGATTCTCAGCAGAATTTGGAGCTTTCACTGATGAAGATGAAGGGGCTGTAGAATCTTCCACAGGGGTGGAAGTCAATACCGGCGCTTTGGCTCTAAACTTGGTGCCGTTGAATTTTGAAGCTTTTTCTCCTGGACGAATAACTCGTCCTTCTTCGTCACCGATAAGCCCAATTGCTCTACGAATTCCTGTGCCTGTTGCATCGAAGGTGTACAAGAGACCTGCACTCATCGCGAAAATAAGCGCCCCTATTGCAAAAACATAAGCAAGCCGGCTCCCGGAATCCTCCCCGTGAATTGCGCTCTCCATTGGCGGTCTTAATTGTTCTCCAGCACTAAAGGATTCAGAAAATTCGTCCTTCTCAAACCCAACGTTAACCTCTTCGATGACTGGCTTTGCTTGACCTGGAAGTGTTTTAGTATCCACATTCCGAATGGGCACCGGTCTTACGGCTGGAGCACCATTATCCACTCTTATTTCTCCGCTCATTCTCACCCTGAGGTCTTGCGGTGATTTTGGTTCTAAACGAACAGACGGGGCGCGAATTGATATCTGTGGTTGCGGGTTCTTTGGTTGACTTCGCTTCGAAGCAAGGTCGAAACTATCCGATAATAAGCCGGCGTCTGAGCTTTGAAAATCTCTTGGTTCAGAATCAGAAACAAAGCCTGGTAATTCGCCTGATACTGATTCTGCGGGTGGAATCAAAGATCCTGGAGCATAAGGCGTTCGGTCTTCATCCATACTTTCGGATGTTTTCGGTCTTACTCGAGATGACTCTGGTCGAGAACGAACTGATCTGGCTCGAACTGAAACTGGTTCGATGGATTCAAAGTTTGCAGTTAGTTCGTCTTCGGAATCATCAGCAAATGAACCGTTTCGGTCGCGAGCCGCAATCACTGAAGGCGCTAAAATCTCCTTGCGTTGACTTGGTGGTGAAACCGCACCGTTCGTTGCGGGGTCAGCGACAATGGCACTCACGTTGTCGGAAAAATCTGAGACGGAGAGGTCAGTTCCTTCAAAAGACGAAGGAAATGCACCAAGACTTTCTTCATCGTCAAGCAAATCAAGGGCCCCAAAAAGACCAGACGCTCCAGGATCTTTGAGTCGCCCTTCATCTTTTATAGCCAGAGCCCCAACATCTTTCTGTCCTTCCTCATCGAGAAGATTTCTCTCAATGGTTTCATCATTCTGAAAGTATGAATCACTCTCAAAGGCGGAAGCCGTTGATGGTTCTGGACGAGATGGTAAGTCTGATTCTACAAGATTTGAGCTCGAAGGACTCCATATGTCACTTTGAGAACTCGAAACGTTGAGCGCATCTCCCATATCGATGAGTGCCCCAAGAGCAGTCCGCTCAGGTGGCACTGCATGCTCCTCGATGAGTGATGCTCGTCGAATTTCTTTGATCTCTTCATCTGCGAGGGCTGCTTCGGAAAGTGCTTCTCTTACGCCGGTCGATTCAACTGGCGCGTCATTTATCTCAGGCTCGAGAATTCCTCCTGTTTCTTCTGGAGAACCAAGTTCTTCGAGCATTCCCATCGATGTAGGAAGATCACTTTCGTCACCCACGTTTATTAGTGGTTGCAAGTCCGTTGGGTCATCCGCAGGGTCTTGTGACCCTGTTGTTTCATTTTCATTTCTTGCTACCGCAGATTTGAGCAAGTCGATTACTGAGCTGGGAAGTGACTCGGCTTTCGTATGTTCAATAAAATCCGAATCTGCATCTGAGTTGTCTTTAGAAAAGGGACTGCTGCCATCGACCGTACTGTTATGTTCATTGATTTCGTGCTTCAGAATATAACCGGTTTCTTCGAGTTCGCTTTCGCGATCAGCGTCTATGCTCTCTATGTTCGATTCATCGAGTTCGATTGCTGTGTGTTCAATTGCTGCGTCGCTTTCTGCGAACTGCAGAGAGAGGTCGAGGTCGCTTTGACCGGATGTTCCTTGAGAGGAAAAAGATCGAATTTCTTCCAAGAGGTCCTCTTCGTCACCTTGAATGGTTTCGATGTTTGATTTCTCAGGATCATCGAGGATTTCGAGTTTTTGGGCTGTTGACTCAAATTTTAGCACGGGGACGCCACCAAACGGTGTTCTGTCATGAGTGTAATTATCGTCGATTGATGCTTCTTCATCAGAAGCTTCAGACTGTTTAGGCTCTCCGATCTTCGAAGTCATCGACCTTTCATGTACAAGTACATATTCTTCTTCGTTTTCGGCTCCGTCTAACGTAAGGAATTCGTCTTCTTCCTCTGCGCCGACAAGAGCATTTGCCGGTGAATATTCGCCTTTTCGTCTACCGTCTTCTGAGAAAAGCAGTGAACTCGCATTGGACCAAGATGGTTCATTAATAACAGGCTCTCCTGCGATTCGCTTATCAGTAGGAAAGATTCTATCCATAAAGGTCGTCAATGACCTCGGTGAAAGAACGACTCCGTTATGAAATGTATAATTATAAATCGCTTCATGAAGCTCGGCAGCGGAGCTGAATCTGTCGTCACGACGACGGGCTAGACTTTTCATCACGATGTCATGCAATGTCTTGCTAATGTCTGGACGGTGATGAAGAAGAGGGGGGTGAATAGTAGCTGTCCGAACTTTTTCAATAATTGCTACTTCATTCGGTCCTGTGAAAAGACGTCGGCCAGTGAGAAGTTCGTATAAAAGGATTCCAGCAGCGAATAGGTCTGAGCGTTGATCCAGCTCTTCGCCCATGGCTTGTTCAGGCGACATGTAACCAAATTTGCCTTTAAAGATCCCCGTCCGGGTCTTTTCTCGGAAACTTGCTTTGGCTATTCCAAAATCTGAGAGTTTTACAGCTCCATCGTAGGAAAGAAGAACGTTGGGTGGAGAGACATCTCGATGGATAATGTTCATAGGCCGACCATCGCTGCCTCTTAGATTGTGAGCGTATTCGAGGGCTTTTAGAACTTGTAAGACGATATGCAAAGCCAGGTCGGTGGGAAAAGCCACCCTTTGTCTCGCGCATGCCGCCAGGGTCTTTAGTAAATCACGACCCTCGACATATTCCATAGCGATGAAGTATTGATCATCGACGACTCCTAGGTCATAGACTTGGACAACATTCGAATGACGCAGGAGAACACACAACTTAGCCTCTTCGATGAACATTCGAACGAACGATTCATCGTCGGAAAGATGAGAAAGTATACGTTTGATGACCAGACGTTGTCTGGTGTCGCCGACGTCAGCGGAAGCCAGAAAAATCTCGGCCATACCACCTACACCGATTCTTTCCTCCAGTACGTAATTCCCAAAATTGCTACGATCGTGAGCAGCCATCGACAAAATTTCGTTCTTACCAAATGCAAGTTGAGCAGCGTGATCGTGTTCATCAACCGACAACGATGGCTACCACCAGCAGGTTCTCCGAAGAGAAACACGTTTGGTCTGAACTCTTCCGCCCGTACTCTAGCACTTGCCACGCGCAAACTCCTGATATTGGCTGGTTTTCTCGCAAGTTTATTTTTTGAGTCCTCGAGCGCCCATTTTTCCATTAATTCTGCTCTGGCTGAGGGTAATCACTGTGTTTATGCCCAGAATCGAATCGATGAGTACGCTCGTGCCTTGCCTGAGCCTCACATCTTACTAGGTGTTTCCAGCTATCTGACCGACTCCGCCATGAAAGATCTTTTCTATCATCTTCCGTCTGCGAATAAAGAGAATCGTCGCGCGATTTACGAGGCTTTGGGCCGGGCAAGGCACTCGATTGGCCTGAAATGGCTCAATGAAACTGAGCCCAGCGAGGATCCTCAAGATCGATTGTCGCATTCTTTGGCGTTACTTGCCTTGGGGAATAGCTCTCAAACGGGGACGATCACCCGTAGCTTAGTCCTTGGAAAAGTGAGTGAACGTCGTTTTGTGAGTCGAGTTCTCGCGACCATGCGTCAGGTCCGACCCAAAAAGATTTTGCAGCAAGCGCTGAGCGATGCCGACGATGTTGTCAGACTCAATGCGATTCGTCGCCTCGGTCGCTCCCGGGTACGTGCGACTCGGGAAGTTTTATTAGAATTGACGAAGTCTGATAAAGTTCACGTTCGTCAAGAAGCATCAAAGTTGCTTGCTAAGGGTCGTCATCGCCTTGATCTCGAAATCCTGAATCAACTTCCCGAGCCTATGCGGAGCCAGCTCTACGTGAGTGCAGCAAGCCGCCATCCTCGAAAAATGAAAAAAGTCGTCAAGTCGAATGTTTTCTCTAAAGACCGTTTGAAACGAAGTGCCAGTCTAGCTGCGATGGTGCATATTTTGTCTTACCGAGAATTTAAACGGATACAGAAAAGGATCACCAAACGTTTCAAAAAAAGTATTGTTCCCGAACTGGCTATGACTCTTGCATTGTATAACCAAGAAGACGGATGGATGATGCTTGATACGTTAGACAAAGATGAACTAGAGCGTTCGATCGGTGTGCTTGCGGCTTACGTCGGTGCTGGACGGAGACGTTCAGAGATTTCCACTGCACAGGCTGAACGACTTGGAGGCCGGTTTGAAGCGTGGATGCAAACGGACTTGCTCACAAAAGAGTATGAAACCCGCGTCATCGATTCTCTCGCCGTTTTAGAGCCCAACGTGGCTTTGAATATTGCTCGCAAAAGGATCCAATTGAAGGACGGTCCAGGCTTACGTGCCGCGTTGAGATACCTAGCAAAACATGGTGATATCGATGACTTACCGCCACTTATCGCGTTGCTTAAGACCAAACTATCGGAAGAGAGCCTATCGAAAGCCCTCACTACTGCTGCGACATTGTGTCAGCACTAAGCTCCATGACATTAAAAAGTAGTAGTAAACCAGGGTCATTCACTGCTAGCAGAGCCAAGTAATGGTTCAAAGACCGAAAGTCTCGATCATCGTTCCACTCTACAACGAAGTCGATAGTGTGGATGAAATGGTCGCTGAAGCGCTCAACGTTTTCGATCAGAACAATATAAGTGGTGAGCTCATTGTGATTGATGATGGCTCTTCTGATGGTTCTTGGGAAAAACTGGTTGATAATTCGAGTCGAGACACTCGAGTACGACTCATTCGATTTCGTCGAAATTTTGGGCAGACGGCTGCTATGGTCGCCGGCATTGATTACTCATCGGGGGACATAATTGTCCCTATGGACGCAGATCTACAAAATGACCCGAACTCGATACCGCTACTGCTGGCAAAATGTGAAGAAGGCTACGATGTGGTGTCAGGTTGGCGTAAAGACCGTCAAGATGCGCTGGTGAGCAGAAAGCTCCCTTCTTGGATTGCGAACGCGCTCATCTCCTATGTGAGTGGAGTTCGACTTCATGACTATGGATGCTCACTCAAGGCATACCGCCGCGAAGTATTAGACCCTGTGAACCTTTACGGGGAAATGCATCGTTTCATTCCCATTTATGCTTCGTGGAATGGTGCAAAAGTTACGGAAGTTCCCGTTAATCATCGATCTCGAAAGTACGGAACTAGCAAATACGGCATCGGCCGCACCTTTAAGGTCATTTTGGACCTCATCGTGGTTAAATTTCTCGGTTCATATGGAACCAAACCTATTTACTTCTTTGGTGGTTTAGGATTTTTGCTCTGCGCGGCAGGTCTAATAGCAGCAGGTTATACTGCGTACGAGAAAGTCATTCATGATGTTTGGGTTCACAAAAACCCTTTCTTACTCATTTTCGTGTTCTTATTCTCCTTGGGCGTCCAGAGCGTGTTCTTAGGCTTGCTTGCTGAAATCGGGACGAGAACATATCACGAAAGTCAACGTAGACCGATTTACGTCGTCAAGGAACGTCACAATATGGCTCCACCTCGCGACCGGCGACTCAGAAAGACGGGTGTCTCTTCGGAGGTGGTTCACCTTGAAGAAGATGAATCCATCAAGGATGCAGTCGGAAATTAAAGCTTTGATTTTTGCTTAGGTGGGCAACTCGTTTTGTGTGGAATCGCCGGAATAATTACTCCGCCGGGTCAAGAGCCCAATGCGAAAATTCTTGTTCGAATGACAAGAACTCTCTCACGGCGCGGTCCTGATGCAGAAGGTTTTTTTATAGATCCAAAAGGTGGCTGTGGCCTGGGTCATCGAAGACTATCAATCATTGATTTGAGTGGCGGGCGTCAGCCACTGTCGAGCCACAACAACTGCATTCACGCCGTCGTTAATGGAGAAATCTATAACTTTCAAGATTTGCGAAAAGACCTCATCCACGATGGCTATAAATTTCGAACGAATTCTGACTCTGAAGTCGTTTTGTATGCTTATGCGAAGTGGGGAACCTCTTTTGTAGAAAAAATTGATGGAATGTTCGCAATTGCTTTGTGGGACTCTGTCACCCAGACTTTGATTCTTGCTCGCGACCGCATGGGTAAAAAGCCTTTGTATTATGCCTTCGTTGGTGAAGCGGAGCAGTCCCTTATTTTTGCGTCGGAACTTAAGGCCTTGGCAGAGCATCCCGCTTTGAAGCGAGAAATTAATCCGAATAGTCTCGCGTCATATCTTACCTATGAATGTTTACCGGAAGATCAAGCTCTTTATTCTAAGGTTCGAAAGCTTCTCCCGGCTACCTCAATGGTTTATCAAGCCAAAACAGGGCGGGCACAGTTCCAACAGTTTTGGCAAATGAACTTCATAAATGAGGAACTTGATCGTCAGATAAGTCAGATGAGCGAAGATGAGATTGCCAGTGAACTACGGAGGCGGATCCAGTTGGCCACGCGAGCTAGACTGATCAGTGACGTCCCGCTTGGCGTGTTTCTTTCCGGTGGTATCGATTCGTCTATCGTTGCGGCGGCAATGGTCAAAGAGAAACCATCGAAATCCGTAAAGACCTTCTCAATCGCGTTCGAAGACAAATCCTTCGATGAAAGCACTCATGCTCGTCTTGTTGCACGCCATCTCGGTACCGAGCATCATGAAGAGCGTCTATCTCCCCAGACGATGATCGATATTCTTCCTGAGATTTCTGCTTTCATGTGCGAGCCTATAGGCGACGCGTCGATCATACCCACTTATCTGTTATCGCGTTTTGTTCGCCGTTCCGTGACAGTTGCATTGGGTGGAGACGGTGGAGATGAGCTTTTTCTTGGTTATCCAACGTTTCAAGCTGACCGTGTGGCACGACAATTAGATAGGTTCTTATCCCGTTCGTCGCAAAGGTGGCTTGGTTTAAAACTACGCGACCTGGCGAACCAGCTTCCCGTCTCTCATAAAAACTTCAGTCTTGATTTTAAGGTCAAGCGTTTTGCGCAGGGCCTAGGCTTTCAACCAGAACATCGACATCAAGCATGGATGGGGTCATTTTTGCCTGACGAAATGCGAAATATTCTCGCGTACGATTATTATCAGCGTGCGCAAGCTCAATCTCCCTATAGTTTGATTCCTTCATTGCGAACCGATAGAGATTTTCGAGACTATCAGGATCGACTGAGCTATCAGTATGCCCGTTTTTATCTGACGAGTTGTGTGCTGGTCAAAGTTGATCGCGCTTCTATGGCCTGTGGCTTAGAAGTACGTGCGCCTCTTTTGGATACAAACGTTGTAAACTGGGCGACCGCATTACCTGGGCATTTTAAACTTCGTGGAATGACGACGAAGTATATTCTAAAACAAGCGGCACGAGAATGGCTGCCTAAAGAGATTATTGACCGACCCAAAAAAGGTTTTGGTATACCTGTAGGTGCCTGGCTACGCGGCCCGTTGAAGTCGTATGCTCATGATTTATTGACCTCTCAATCTCTTCGGAATGCCGGTTACTTCAACGAGGAAGCCATTCAACAAATGCTCAGTGAGCACCAAGAGGGACTTGTAGATCACCGTAAGGCGCTTTGGACTCTTTTGGCGTTTGCGGCTTGGCACAATCATTATGGACCAGGAACCTCTAGAGCGATGGACGATGCGTCGGTCAACTGGTCATCACCCGATCAAAAAGGATTTCTTCGTTGCTAATGAGCAAAAACCTCGGAATCAAAGCTGCCTTAGCGATCATGTCGATACTTTGGCTTATGGACGGCTACGTTGCGCTTCGACCAAATACCTCACTCGCGACACCTGAGGAGGTTCAAGCTGCGCTGAATATCATCGAGAAAAATAAAAAACCGGGTGATATTGTGGTTCATTCTCCGCTGCTTAGTCCAAGTGAATTAGTTCATTTGGGAGATCTCGATGCTTCGTCGGCGTTACCGTCCTCTCGAGTCCGAAATTCAAGACGAATAATCGTTTTGGACCAAGCTCATACCAAAATGTACGGATTTGGTTCGCCTAAAAAAACGCTTCGCATCAGTGACGGAAGCGATCTTGTCGTGAAGGTTTATGAGCCGGATGCAGCCCACTCTGGTCCAGTTTTTGATTTGTATACCGACATCAAACAGGTACAGATGTCGGTGGAAAAGCCAGCGGGAAAGGTCGTTTCTAAATGTATCGCTAAGCGACCTTCGGGAGGACGTTCTTGTCCAGGTCAACCGGAATGGCTATATCTTGATCGGCGGAAGCTTGTGATAAATGGTCAGTCACGAGAGTGTATTTGGGCTCATCCAACGAATAACGGAGTAATTGTCCTGACTATCCCCCCGCTTCAAAATCAGACACAGCATAAGACTTTGAATCTCAAAGTCCAAACTGGACTCACCGATGACGCTATCCGAACAACTCCAGGAGGTGCCGAAGTTCAGACCGAGGTTCAGCAGAAAGGCCAGGTCTTAACGAAGGTAATCGCACCCAACCGAATTGGTATATATGAAAAGACGGTCAGGATTACGACGGACAAAGAGGTTCAATTACGTATTACGAGTCCGAAAGATGGACGTCGTCATCATTGCGTTATGGCTTCTGCGGAGGCGACGAAGCTATGAGCGCATTGAGAGGAAGCCTGGCGATCATAGCCGTTTACTTTGTTTGCTTATGTTTCACGCATAAAAATGCGGCCCTTACCGATGATGATGATTATTATATTCCAGCGGGCATTAGTTACGTCGCTTGGCTTGGTAAAGCGATTAGTTTTCAACCGGAAGCATATAAGAAGAAGACAATCGATGCCGCCTATAAAATCAATAAAGAGCATCCTCCTTTCGCTAAATATGTATTTGGACTTTCTCATTTTTCCCTTCGGGGTCTTTTAGGTCCAAGCGACAGCGCTCGATTTGGTACGATCCTATTTTCAAGTTTGATTGTTGGGTTGTTGTGCTTTCTTGCTGTCTTTCACTTCGAAACAAATTCTGGTCTGCGTATCGCTGCGTTTTCCTCCATCATGCTCTTGGCTCTACCTCGATTTAACTTGCATTCTCATGTTGCGACTTTAGATGTTCCCGTGGCTGCGATGTATTTTTTTGCAGCGACAATGGTTCTCTACGCCGAGAGGAGCAAGAAAGCCGCCATTTGGGCGGGTCCGGTATTCGGTTTGGCGACAGCTACAAAACTCAATGCACCCTTTTTGTTACTCGCTTACATCCCGTTTGTGATTCTCACGAGAGTATCGGAGTTAAAAAATTCGACATTAAGTCCGAGAGCAACCACTATTCCTAGAGGAGTTCGTCTTATTCCCTTTCCGGCCGCCTTACTCTCTATGGCTACTTTGGGACCTCTCGTATTTTTTGCTATCTGGCCATGGATGTGGACTGACACTGTTGCCCGAGTGAAAGAATATATCGCCTTTCATGCGAATCATTACGGAATCCACTTTTTATACTTTGGCCAAGTACATACCGACGCCCCGTATGCACCTTGGCATGCTCCCTTTGTGATGGCTGCTACCACGATTCCCTTAGTGACCTCGGCCTTCGCTATTTTTGCAGTGATACGTGCCTGGCCAATGATTCAGTCGCGACTGACGAAATCATCTCAAATCGACGATAAGCAACGAAGGCGCAGCGATCTTTTATTGTTTCTTATCTTGAACTCCCTCACTACGATTTCTTTAGTCGCCTTCGCAGGGACCCCAATTTACGGTGGTGAAAAGCTGTTTATGCCATTTTTCCCATTCTGGTGTTTTTTGGCGGGTATTGGTCTCAATAACCTTTATGAAGAGCTTCAAGCCGTGATGAGAAATAAAGCCCTCAAATTGGCTTTGGTCGGTCTGTTTTGTTCTTCTGGATTCTTCTATCAGTGGCGCTATTTTGGTTACGAGCTTTCGCAATATAACGCCTTAGTTGGGGGTGTAAAGGGAGCGACAGCTCTCGGTTTTGAACGTCAATATTACGATCTTGCGTATAGAGATTTGGTGGAATGGCTAAGTAAAAATGGACCTAAGAACTTGAAGGTCCATTTTCTTCCCAACAACTGGGAATACGTCCGAACATATAAGTGGTATCGACGGGGCGAAGACTTGAGGAGCGATATTGTAGTCGTTAATAATGAACGAGCCGCAGATTGGGTCATCATTACGCACGAACGTCGGTTTGCACGTTATTCCAAGGATCTTTCACGATATCGCCAAAAACGAATCCTCTTTGAGAAACGTATCGACAGCACGCCAATTTGGACCCTCTTTGAGGCAAAAACTATAGATAACCCTCGATAAAATAGTTTTTCGTCGCCATTTCGGTCGTTTTTTTGAGGGGTTTCGTCCGGCGTGCGAGCATGACCCTGATCAATGAGTTCCAGAAACCTACAGCGAGCTGCAGCTGTTTTTTGCGGCGGTGTGTTTGCCCTTTGCTCACATGAAGTGAGCGCCGAAGATGATTCAAAAGTCCTCACCGCTTCGGTTGCCTCAAAACCCTCTTCTGTCTCGGCGAATTCACCAAGGCTACCCGGTTCCTCAAATCGCTGGCGTCGAATCGAATTACGACGTTCTCAAGAAATCAATCAACTCAAAGGTTCTGTGACCTCTGTTCTCACCGCCACCAGTGCCTCTTTGATGATGTCTCAACTTGATGACCAGATGAGTCAACATCTCGAACTCTTATCCCAGCGACTTAATAATTCGAGACACCTTGATGGTCGAACGTTTCATCGTCGAGTTAATGCGCTCTACCTAGATACACGCTGGATAATCCTTGCTCGCTCGCGAGTACTTAAGCAGTTTTCGCAAAAAGAGCGAGATCAATATCTATTGACTTCTGCACAACTTAGTAGAGCGAGATCTCTCGAGATTCCTGCTCTATTTTACACGACCTGGGCTCACTACGCGTTAATGTTTCGCACAGGTCAAACTTTTGATGGCGTGATGAAGGAGCTTGGGGGTCTCACATCGCTTGCCTTTGTTCTTGTCTTCGCACTGGCCTTATTTGGATGTGTTTTATGGCTGCGAGCTCGTATCCCAGGACTGATTAGCCGGGTTAGAAATTATGAATACCAATTCGCTCGATCTGTGTCTGCTGTTCGTAGATGTGAACTCTTAATCGGGTTCCTTCAACACTTTGCTGCCATTTTTCTCAATATCGCCGCTGTTCATCTCTGTTCGTATTTTTTTGAGTACCGACACTCTCTCTTCGAAATTCATGTCGCTCTCTCCGTGGCTTTCTGGATTGTCTATTACCAGCTTGCTCAACGCGTCATCGAAGTCCTCGTGTTTCGTGTTGCAAGGCGTAAGTTTAGACTCAATCTAACGAAACGTAAACGTATCGCGAGCTCAATCCTCTTTGTTGGGCGCTTCATTGTCATGGGCGGTTTTTTATTAACCGTAATTCAGGTTGTTACTGGAAGAGGAACACTGTTTTTGCTTATGAGAAACATGGTTGGTGTGAGTGTGCTTGGAGCCGCACTTATTGTTCTCAATCAGTGGCGAGCTTCAGTCATCAGTTTGTACCTGGAAAAAGGTTCAGATGCTCTTTTCGCAGACCTCATTGAAAAATCTAAAGACAAACCACAAGGATTTTTTCTAACGTGTTTCGCTTTCTTGTTTGTCAGTGGCCGCGGTCTCCTTACTTTAGCTAAGGATACCTTGCTTAGCTTTGAGCAGACCCGAAAAACTCTCGCATATTTTTTTCGACGGAGACTAGAACGCCATGCAGAGGAAAACGACGCTGAGCTCGGTCATAGCACAAAACTACCGGCATCCTTACTCGATGCATTTACGCTTGAACCTCTTGGTGATGAAGGTGTTCGAATCGAACGATTTGATGAAATCGAAACTTTTGAACAACAATACCACGCGTGGAAAACATATAAGAAAAAAGGCTCATTATTAATTACTGCCCCGCTAGGCTACGGTAAAACGACCTGGCTTCATCGCGCAGCAGAATTCGTCGATGAAAGGATAGAGTGGGTCGACCTTGGATCGCAGGTTTCCGAGAAAAAACTACCGCTACTTGATTTGGCTACTGATGAGGCCATGGCGGCGGCTGTTGTGGAGATTCTCTCCGGCCCCAGAAAAGTCTTCATCGTTGATGATCTTCAAGATGTAATCACTCGGGTCATCGGAGGAACGCGTAAGGCTGAGCGCATTATGGACCTCATCGAACAAACTGGTCATCATGTGTTTTGGCTTTGTGCTATCGACACAATGACCTGGAACTATCTGAAATCTGCCGCTCGTCGCAGAAGCTGGTTCAGAAGGGTTATTGAATTATCGCGTTGGTCTGATGAAGAGGTCGAAGACCTGATCTTCACTCGTGCGATGGCCTCCGGTGTTTTTCATTCCTTTGAAGGTTTAATCAACGAGCAGGACAGAGAGATTACGACTGAGCGTCTTGCTGAGGTTGGTCGAAGTTATTCTCGTCTAATATGGGATTCTTCTGATGGATGTCCTTGGGTAGCCTTACACTATTGGGTGCAATCTCTTGTGCCGGTGAGCCCTAATCAAGTAAAAGTTCGCTTGTTTCGTCGCACGCCGTTATCTCGACTCGATAAATGGCCGAAAGAAGCAACCTTTCTTTATGCCGCTATTGTCATTCATCAAAGGCTAACTGTCGCAGAGTTATCAGAAGTTCTCCGGTATCCCGCTCGTATGTGTGAAAACTTCCTTAATCAAGGCTGCGAGGAAGGCTATTTGAGGTGTGACGAACTGGGTCGTTACCAGCTCGACGTTAATTGGTATCGACCCATCGTAAATTATCTCGGCGCAAGACATGCAATTGAGGAACTTTAGAGTATGGAAACGCAAGCAAGCCAAATTCTGCAATTTATTCGACCGAGCGGTATATTCTCCGCGGTCTTGGTCTTGGCAGTTACTTGGTTATTAGGCCGAATTCTCACCCATCTCACAGATCGACTTGCCGCCAGTTTTGGTCGGCAGAGACTTCTGATTCGCCAGACGGCATCGCTTTTGCGGTTTGGCTTGTATGTGCTTGGCGTTCTCGTCGGATTAAGGCTGATCTTCGATGTTTCGAGTGAGGTTCTTGCCGTAGTAGGTGGCACGATTGTCGTCACCGTGGGGCTTGTTCTCAAGGATCAAGCCGCTTCAATTCTGGCCGGGGTCACGATCCTAATAGAGAAGCCTTTTCGTGTTGGTGACCGCGTGAGCTTTGGCGGATATTATGGTGACATTCGTAGCATCGGTCTTCGCTCTGTTCGTTTGGTGACGCTCGATGATAATGAAGTGACGATACCAAATAGTAAGTTTCTCAGTGATCCGGTTGCTTCAGGAAACTCGGGCGAGTTCACGATGCTGGTGCAACAAGATTTTTTGATTGGCTTTGATCAAGATGTTGAGAAGGCTAAACGACTAGTCGAAGAAGCTTTGACATCGAGTTGTTATTTCAGTTTGAGTAAGCCTTGGACCGTTTTGGTAAATCAAGTCGTAGTGGATGCTACCGTTGCTGTACGGTTACGAGCCAAGGCTTATGTGATCGATTTGAGCTACGAGAAACAGTTTGAATCTGACGTCGCTCAGCGTGTCCTTGATGTATTTCGCTCCGAAGAAATCCGAATGCCGTTTCACATGACTAACATTTGATTTTTTCAGTTGGAATAAGCAATATTTATAATGTTCTGAGCGCCGGCGTAACCGTAGATTTTAAGGTAATATGTTCCACTTCGTCTGATTCGGTAGTCAATTCTTTCTTGATTTTTCGTTCCTTGAGATACTCGAAATCGACGTCCTGAATCGCTGTGAAAACTCATATCTATGTCTCCTTGGCTATGCTCAAATGTAACTTGGACATCAAAATGTTGTCCGCGTTTGAGGTGAACCTTGAGCCAACTGTCGCGCCCGGCACAAACTGATGCTTCCTTTATATTTTCAATATTAATTGCAGTTTGTCGCTCTGATCCAGCGTAACATTTGTCCTGAGGAACTGTATCGGAATTGTTTTGGTTGCCTCTTTCTATCGGGTTCGGAGCCGGCAAGGGGTTACTCGTCTCGTTGCCCGACCATGCCTGGATTTGCGCCAAGAGTTCATTTCGAAGTTGAAATGGTTTCGCGAAAATATCTCGCCCTGAGTGTACGTAGAAAGCACTATTGATATGTAAGACAGGTCCATTTCGCCCGATTACAACTGGGCCTCCAGAGTCCCCAGGGCATAAATTGAATGTGTTTTGAACGCTGGTTTCAAAAGCTCGCTTTATCCCGCTACCTCTTTGCCTTTCTCGCTCCGTGCAGCCATAGCCAAAAATAGTGATCTCGGAACCGGCAGCAATTTCTTCGTGAGCCAGTGTTGTAGGTGTCGCGACATGTGATGGAACCTCGTTGGCCAGTTTCAGCAAAGCGATGTCTCGTTCGCCAGCATTCCGTCCAAAGCTCTTGATACCTGTGATTGGATACCAGGAAGCGGGTGAATCACTTCGTTCAACCACGAAATATCCATATTCGGTATTCGAAGATTCTCTGGGGCTTCGATAGTCAACGCAGTGAGCCGCGGTAATGACAACATTTTTTGCTACGAGTGTTCCGGTACAGAATCCGTTGTTTGAAAAATGCAATCTTCCAATCTCAGGTCGATCAAGGGTCTGAGTTCCTCCAACAATACTTTCTGAAGAAGACGAATATCCTTCGCCCTGACCGCAAGCGAGATTGCCGGCGAGAACAATCGTTACAAAACATGATCTCAGGTGTGAAATGTGCCACATAGTTCCTCCTCGTTCACAAGAACAAAAAATAGAGGAGCAATTTGTAGGCCAAGTATTAAATTCCTTTTCAGCGTAATAAACGGCACAGGAAATGGGAATGTAGGATATTTTGGTGAAGTAATTACTCACCAGTGTGAGATGTATAGACCTCATACGTTTTCTCTACGAATGAGAGTCTAACTTTTTGCGTACGCGTCAGTTTCTAAGGCGCGCAAATTCCGAGTAGGGTGAATTTAGTCGCGTCCGCAATGTCATAGCTTTGAACGAAGATGCCGGTCAGATTTTTATCTCCCCAGCGGCAACGCCAGTTCGGCGTAAGGCCGCTATTGCAGTCGGTATCTGACTGACAGTTGCGGGTACATTGCCCTGCGTTGGGAAGTGGCGGAACAGCGCACATTCGACTCCGACAAGTATGCTGTGCTTGAGTGTTGACCACAGGATTGCATGACGTTCCAATCGGGTCGTTTCCGGCGGGGTAGGCCTGCCATATTCCGAGTCCGGCGTTTGTTCTATAATAAGGCGTATAGCATCCCAATACGGCTTCATAATAGCGGCCCGCTCCTTCTCCGGTAGACTGAAGTGGCGGATTTTCTGCTAGTCCGTTGTAAACTAAGCCACAAATTTGTCCCGGACCACAATCATCCACATTGGTGCATACAGACGAGCACGTGGCCGGTCCAGTGCTCCCTAAGGAGCCCGCAAAGGACCAAGGTCCAAGGTCGCAATGTTCCGTGGCACAAAGCCCTGTATCTGCGCTGAAACTATTGATCAGACAAGAACCACCTAAGGGCTGCCGCGTTCCGATCGGTCTGCAAACTGTTGTGAGCCTTTGTGCATTTCTTCCACCTAAATCTTGAGTATTATATAGAGCGACTCCACAAATATCGTTCCCGCCGCAGTCTCTTTGGGCCTGGCATATCTGTCGGCATTGTCCTTGAATACAAACGCCATCGGCGCAGGTATTGGTTTGAGTGCAGTTGCCTCCGGTTGGCGTGCTTCCAACAGTCGCTTGGCAAAATCCAAGAGATGTCGACCCTGGTAGCGGACGACATGCTTCATTTGTTCCAGTGCAATCTGATTTTTCACGGCAGATTTGCGAACAGATTTCGGGCACTGCACCAATCATGGGACAAACTTCACCTGTGGCGTTAAGTCCGCCGCAATCGTTCGAGGTGATGCAGATGGTTGGTGAGGTATTACAGTCGGGGTCAGCTGCATCGATCAGCGTGTCGCAGTCTTCGTCGATACCGCCGGTACAGACTTCTGTGCCGTTGGGATTGGCGATCGCATATCGGTCATCGCAGTCTCCACCCCGAGATGCGTAACCCATCGGTATGGTGCAAGCAGTGATTGTGGCTGTATCTACGCCCCAGGTGTCATCATCATTGTCTAAGTAATACGTTTGAAGTAGGCCTTCGTCGGCAATGTTGTTGCAGTTGTTGTCCCGGTCATCACAAACTTCGGCGTTGTTTGGGAAATTATTCATATCGTTATCATCGCAGTCACCGCTTTGTTCCGCGTAGCCGTCCGGGCGCTCGCAAACGCTTCGCGTTGAAGTCAGAACTCCATATCCGTCTTTATCATTGTCTAAATAATAAGTCCGAGTGAGCCCTTCGTCTGCAATGTTGTCGCAGTTGTTGTCCTTTCCATCGCAGACTTCAATTCCGCCTGGAGTATTCGTGTTATCTTGGTCATTACAGTCTCCACCAAGTTCCACGTAGCCTAAAGGGGCTATACAGGCGATGATTGTGATATCGTTGTTGCCAACGCCATCGGTATCTTCATCCCTATAGTAGGTTTTTGTCTCTAAGCCTTCGTCGCGATTGCCATCGCAATTATTATCAATGCCGTCACATAACTCTATCGCTCCGGGTCGAATGTCTGGGTCGTCGTCGTTGCAGTCTGGACCAGGAATACAGTCGTCACCAAATCCATCTTTATCGAGATCTAAACAAGCCGAACCTTTACCCGTTATAATGACTCGTAAAGGTTCGAGCTCAGGTGCATTGTGAAACATCACAATTTCGGCGCGATAGTCTTTTCGATCTTTTGGGGCGAATCGCACTGTGAGTTTCATGGAGCGTTGAGGGCCCACCTTGATGATACTATCAGGCGAAATGCTAAAGCTGCCTTCATCGTTTCCTTCTATCGAGATCACATCAATGGTCGTTTCCATGCTCCGCTGGTTTTGAACCACGAGGTCTGCCGCGCTTCCGTCACCCACTGCTGTATCAGCAAAATCTATTCGGCTTGGAGATACGATCAGAGCGCCTACTGTGTTGGCCCGGTTGAGTTCGGCCGGCGCATCATCGCACGCGATAAAGCTTGGAATTGAAAATATTAGTAAAGTGAAAGCTGCTCGATTCACCGTATATGTGTACCCGATAAACGGTGATTTTGGCAGGAAAGCCGCACGTGGCGCTATGAATCACTGTCGATTATATCTAATTCGGCTCTTGACCCCTCACAAATGACGGGGCGACCTGCTCGCAGTTGTTCTTTTGGAGAATAAGGACAATGTCGGCAACCCTGTCCGCAACAGTGACCCCTGAGAGTCAGTTGCATGGCGGTCATTACGAAAAGTCCGGTATCTGGGTCGATATAGCCACCGTCTCCACGAAGTTCGGCATCGTCGTGTGCTTTCAATACTGTTTGCGAGATTTGCTGAGTCATACCAATAAAAAAAACACTCGACCGAGGTGTCCGGTTTCGTTGCACCAATCAGCAAAGAAATAAAAGGAATTTTTTTATTGAAGTTCTAACGAAGGAGGGAAGCGCTCGGATCACACCCTGCACCAAAGTTGTCCGAATGGAATTTTATCGTGGTTTGACCGGATTGGTCTTCCATCCGAGCAGTAATCGTAAGCTCGTGAACCCCTGATCTAGACGGTGAGCAATAGCTGATTACGTAGTCTTGCAAAGCGCGAGCAGCCACGTCACGGCCCAACTGCTCAAAAGCATCACTGATCTGCTCGGGGTCATCGACGAGCATGTATCCTGTATTGCCAAGCTCCTGTAACGTTGGTCCATCGATTTCAGCGCCGACGCCAATCGTGAAGGTCGAGTGACCGCTATGTTGTACAGCCATACGTGCTGTATAACCTCGAACCCGACCAGCACGATCCGTACCGTCGGTAAATAACACTAAGGTCCCATGGGTCACTTGTGTGACGTTTCGGATTTCTGCGTTAACTGCTGTGTCGAGGATTTCAAGAGCATTTACGACCGCTCCATTTAAGTTGGTTGAGTCATCGACGAGTTCAGCTTCGAGTATTCGGCTGAGCGCATCGTCCCAAACAGCAGGATCATCGGAGAAATTTGCGTAGGGGATCAGGTCGGGTCGGCCATCGAAACCATAGATAGCGATTCTTCGATTTTCTCCTAGTTGACCGATCAGTCTCCGCGTACCCTCCACCATTTTTTCTTTCAAGCCAGAGCGATGGACTGAACCCGATAGGTCTAAGACGACCGCGGTGATCTCTGAAATGTCTCGACGTGTCGGCCGAATTTCTCTAAGTGCCTCATACGTTGACAGAGAGAATCCATCTTCCGAAAGTGTAAAGTTCTCGGGCTGAATTCTTGTTTCCAGAGGTTTACCATCGCAGTGCGTGACTCGGACTAAGGCTGCTACATTGGCAGGAGGTGCCACTGCGTGATCGAGTTGAGTCAGTGTCAGACCAGAGCATGCTACAGGCTTTTGGTCCAAAGCGTGTTCGTCTTCGCCGCAAGACGTAACCAATACGACGGTCAGCGCGCTGAAGGTGAAAAGAGATTTCCATTGCAATCGCTTCATGCTGACATGGTCTTACATGTAGGTAAAAGTAGCTAGTTTTTGACCAATTTTGCTGCAAAAAAAGCGTCTGGAGCGCCAGAATCGTGGGGCTTATAACGTATTGTATCAATGATTGTAGCATCTTGGACGGATTCTAGAATTTCTTCCGCCTCAGCTTTTGTATTGGTACATACGGAGTAAACCAGTATGCCCCCTGGCTTGAGTAGGTCTAAGCCAGACCGAAGAACTGTTTTTTGGGTTCGGGTGAGGCTTTTGAGGTCTTCGAGGCGGAAGCGCCAACGAATTTCCGGATGTCTTCTAATGGTTCCTAAGCCTGAGCAGGGCGCGTCTACCAGAACTCGGTCAAAAAGTCCCTCTTCCGCTAATGGAAGAACGCGGGCGGAGGAAACACAACTCAGTTGAAGTCTCGCCGCATTATTTTCGATATTTTTAAGTTTTTCAGGCGTTCGGTCGTGGCCGAGCACTAAACCTTCGTCTTTCAGGCGTTCGGCAATCGCGGTCGTTTTCCCCCCGGGTGCCGCACAAACATCAAGAATCTTTTCACCGGCTTGGGGGTTCAGCAAGTCGATGATGTGCATCGACGCTTCATCTTGTACTGTAGCCCGCCCTTCACGGACACAAGGAAGTGACGCGGGCAGTTGTCCAAATTTCATAGGAAGATGAACAGATAATCGATGTTCTCCTGGTGTACCGCCTGTTTCTGTCAATAAAGCATCTCGCGTGGTTTGCAATTCGTTTACTCGTAAAACAATCGGTGCTCTATGCAAGCTAGATTGACATAGTTGCTCAGCTTCTGCCATTCCCAGATCTGAAATCCAAAGCCCCGCAATTGCCCGAGAAACACTCCCTACGTGACTTATGTACGAAATCGGGTCTCGGTCTTTATTTGGAAGAGAAGCGTGTCTTTGTCCGGATGGTGTCTCAGAAAGTTGCCGCAATATTGCATTTGCTTGGTTTGCAGCATGCTTGCCTCTTCTATTTTTCGCTTGCTCCACGCCTTCTTGCACTGCCGCATGATCTGGTACGCGATCCAAGTACATAATTTGGTAGGCTGCCAAGCGTAGAACATCGTGTAGTTTGGGATCTAAGTCCTTGAATCGCCGAATTTTTTTTTCGCGGTTCATTTTTGCCGCTTTCAAGAGTGCTTTATCAAGGAGATTCCTGAGCCTGAGTACACCGTAGATCATGTCGGTTGCGAGCCGTTTGTCTGCGTCTGAGATCTCACCTTGCTTCCGAATCTCAGCGCGGAGCGCGGCAGAGGCGAACGCGCCTTGAGTGAAAACGCGATGTAAGACGTCTAAGGCAATCTGACGGGCCGGACTAATTGAATTCGCCACAAAAAGACCTCTACCCGACCGAGCGCGTTCGGGCTAGGCTTTCTGACATGAGCATTCGACCTTCTCTAAAGATCGCCCCATCGATCCTGTCCGCGGATTTTGGCCATTTGGCGGATGAGGTCCGATCAGTGGACCAGCAAGGCGCTGACTGGATTCATGTCGACGTCATGGATGGGCGATATGTCCCAAACATCACGATTGGTCCGTTGGTGGTGAAAGCACTTAAAAAAATCACCCAAAAGACTTTGGATGTTCATCTGATGATTGTTGAACCTGAAAAATTCGTAGAAGATTTTGCGGAGGCAGGAGCAGATATCATCACTATTCATGCTGAGGCCTGTACCCATCTTCATAGTACGCTCGCAAAAATTCGCTCATTGGGCGTCAAAGCTGGTGTTTCGCTCAATCCTCACACGCCTCCTGAGATACTCGATTATATCTTGGAAGACCTCGATCTTATTTTGGTGATGAGCGTCAATCCTGGGTTCGGAGGCCAGAAGTTTATTCCTGCTTCGTTAGACAAAATTCGAAAAGTCGAAGCAAAGCTCATAGAAAGAGGTATTCGTTCTTCTGTTGATCTTGAGGTTGATGGCGGCGTGAAAGCAACGAACGCAGGTGAGGTAGCTGCCGCAGGAGCAAATGCCATTGTTGCGGGTTCAGCTGTCTTTAACACCGACGACTATGGGCTTGCGATGCGAAGTATCCGCGAAGCGGCGATCAAAGCAACCGGAGCCTAATTCTCGTGCGCACCGTCGACGCATCACGAAACCCTTTGTTACGTCTCAGTATGTTTCTCGCGTTGCTAATTACAATATTTATAGTTGGATGCGGTACATGAGGAAGAAGAACCGCCGGTGAACGCACATCCACGAGATTTGCAGCTAGACTTGGTCCCGCGGCAACGGTTCGCGCCCTTACAGGCTCCTGAACTTTTACTTTCGTCGCATTGATAACAGCGCTCTCCACCGACTGGATCGGCTTGGTTCAACATGCACATATTTGTCGTCGTATTTTTGATGAGCTCTACTTTTCCACTTGAATTTGCTTCGGCAACCTGGCTGATAGATGATCCCTCAGGCCATGAAGTGAGGATAAAGACCGTGATGATTGCCAAAAAAGAGATTACGTATTTTTTCATGATGACCTCCCGTCTACTAAAAGCGACTTCCTCCTTATCTCGCGACTTGTCACAAAAGGGAAGAGAGCGTCGGTATGCCTTTTTCCAAGAATACTATTTTTTTAGGGAAGGTTCACGAATCTCATTTGTAATCGAACGGAAAAGCGCAATACATACCAGGAGTAAGATGACACAAAAGGGTAGACCGAAGCACACCACCCCCGCTTTTAATCCCGAGAGAATTTCATCTCCTCCGGTATAAATGAGAACCGCGGCTGTCGCGCCTTCGGCTGTCGCCCAAAAAACTCGTTGCCAGGTTGGGGGGTTAGGATGTCCACCCGACGTAAGAATATCGACAACAAAAGATGCAGAGTCTGACGAGCTCACAAAAAATATCGTAACGACAACGACTGCAAGTGCACTCAAAAGTCCAGAAAACGGAAGGTTGTCGAGCATTGCATACACCGCGACTGCATCAGCATTACTTCCCGCTTTTTCCATCGCATCGATAATTGTGCCTTGGAATTCTGGACTAAGTGCTGTTCCACCAAAAACGGCGAACCAAAAAAATGTAACACCCACCGGTACAAAGATCACACTCAAGAGAAAGTCGCGAATGGTTCTACCCTTGGATATTCTTGCGACAAATATTCCCACGAAGGGTGCCCATGCAATCCACCATCCCCAGTAGACAACACTCCATCCTCGAATCCATCCTGTCTCTTTTGAGCCCGGTGCCCCGATTCGAAAGCTGCGGTCGATGAAGTTGGTTGTATAAACACCAATTCCTTCAATGAATCTTTCGAGAATAAATACTGTCGGTCCAGCAGCGAGCACTACGCAAAGGAGTAAAAAGGCAAGAACCATATTAATCTCGCTCAGTCTCCGAATTCCTTTTTCGAGACCAATGACCAGTGAACAGATGGCACAGATCGTAATCACAACAATAATAATGATTTGATGCTGTGTGCTGTTCGCAAGTCCCACGAGACGATTGAGACCTGCATTCACGGAACCCGCTCCCGCCCCCAGAGATGTGGCAAGACCAAACAATGTTCCAAATACAGCGAGTATATCCACGGTGTGCCCGAACCAACCATAAATCCGGTCTCCGAACAGAGGATAGAAGCAAGATCGCAGCGAGAGCGGTAGCTTGTGTTTATAGTAAAAGAAGGCGACCCCCAGCCCCAAAACAGCATAAATGGCCCAGGCATGAAGGCCCCAGTGGTGAAAACTCAAGGCAAGCGCGTTTTCTGCGGCTAAGGCACTCTTTGGTTCGCCGGTCGGAGGAAAGCGAAAATGCGCAAGAGGTTCAGCCACACCATAGAACACGAGGCCAATCCCCATTCCAGCTGCAAAGAGCATAGCGTACCAGGATGCTCGACTGTATTCTGGTTTGTCATTCTCCTCGCCCAAAACGATTGCACCAAACTTGCTAAATGAAAGCCACATACAAAAGCCAAAGAGAAAAACAACCGTGAAGATATAAAACCAGCTGAAATTAGCGAGAATCCAATCTTTGACCGCTGTAAATAAATAAATTGCTCGAGCTGGTGTGATGACTGAAAACAAGAGGAGGGCAACGAGAAAAAAGGCAGCCGTGAAAAAGACAGGTGGGTTAATTGTTTCTAAAAAGCTTTGATTAGAGCTAGAGCTTTCTGTGTCATTTGAAGTTCTGGGTTCGTTTTGTTGCATTTTAAATTTTTCACCGAAGATGAAACAGGTTTAGTAACGAAGATTAGTCACAAATATGATTACAATTGCGAAAATTTGCCCGCAACCCTCCTTTGCTCATAAATTAAAATTGCTCAAGCAGCCTGAAATTTGATTCCTGAGTGATTTAATAGAGTCCATTGCTGTCTTTTCCTCAAGGCGCTTCCGTGCCTGCGTTCTCATCGGCATCTTGCGGTGAATAGCGAGAAAGGATTTTTCGGACATTTTCAGCTTTTTTAGCATCTTCGAAAAGCATATTGGCTTTCGCGCATCGAATCAGTAATTCGATGAGGTGGTGACTGAGTTCAGGAGCGATTTTTGCCGCGTGATCGATCATCTCGGGCAACCAAACAGTCACCATCAGTTCGTGATACAGCGCTGGTCCGGACCAATATCTTCCATAAGCCAGCTCATTTGCGTCATCTTTCGTCCACATCCACTTTTCGCCTGTGGCATACAGAAGTCCGCGTATTCCTTGGCGGAAGAGTTCTACCCAGTATGCGAAGTCCTGACTCTGTTTCATCATCTCGGAAATCTCTGCAAATACACCGATATTATTCACCGCCGTTGCATGGGTATTTATAATCCACGCGTTTTGAGGGCTGAGTTTCACATCAAAATAGTCGAACCATAAGCCTTTTGGCCCCGCCGGAAGAGACCAGCTGTATTTGCTTTCGGGGTCATAAACTGATTTTGCACGCTGAAGGTCTCGATATAATTTCTCCTTTTCTTCTTCAAGAAGAAATGGCGAGTCTAACAGTGCAACAAACTCTGGAAGTCGAAATTCCCAAAATTGGCAAAATACCACTGAATATATAAGTTCGGGGGTCGCAAACCGTTGTGACCAACTCGGGACATCTACGAGTAGAGGAGGGGCTCCTTTCTCTTTTCCAGCCTCCAGGAAAAAGGAGAGCATACGAAAAGCGTGGTCCCTAAAAAGAGACCTCTTCGTATTGGGGTTCACTCGAATCGCCTTCATCGATTTTGTGGTCATTCCCCAAGCAAATCCCCCTTCATGTCCTTTTGCCAGGGGCGTACTGTCGATCCAGCTTGCAAACTCTGCTGGATAATAGCGACGCATATATACGAGATCTATATCGTGGTCGCTTGCGGCACCATGATCTGTATCTAAGGACCAATAGTTCATTTGGTCTTGAATTTGTTTTTCTTCTTTTTCATGAAACGGTATCCGTCCCAGTTGAAAGTGCTCCATTGCGCGATGCAGCCCACTGTCAAAAGGCATAATCATCATCGGCCCTTCCTGGGTAGTTCGTGCTCTATTTTCTGCTATCGCATCCAGCATACTGGTCGCTTCTACGTGGGTTCCTCTGCCGTCCAGTCGTACTTTTATGCGAAAGCCAGCGGATTTGTTGACAATATAATCCTCCGAAAACCATCTACGCTCTTCGGCCGGATGAGGAAAGTAGAGTACTACACCTCGAGCTTGGTCTTCAGTATGAAAGATGACGAAGGGAAGCCGGGTATATTCAGGTTTTAGAGACACTGATTTCATCCGTGAGGTAGTCTTTTTGTATTCTTCAAAATAGGTGACATGAGAATAAATGGCGGAAAGAGAAAATTTGTATGAAGGCCCTGTCTCAGTAGACCGGTCAAAAACCGAGATGATTGGAGAGCCTCGAAAAAGCTCTATATGGCGTTCATGGTTTTTGGTTCTCGAATAAGTATTTGTATAAAAGCCTCGATTGACGCGAAGATGTCCCAAGGCCTGGCTTTTCGGCTGTGAGATTCCCTCAAGCAGAATTTCGGCACCATTTCGAAAACGGCTAACGAGCTGTCCATCAGAGCTGATCTGGTTTGCGGCGACGACTGTACTCACCGCTAACGATCCAAACTCACGTCCTACCGGTTGTTTCCACCTTATTGGTGCTCCTTCTCCAGAAAAAAAATCGAGTCCACGAGGTTCTTGGTGGGCACAAGAAAAGCTGCATAAAAGACAGATGCAGAGTCCGAATGTCTGTAGAATATGCACAGAGGAACATAAGTCTATCATTGTGTCTCATGAGTCACAGAGAAATGACTCAATTAATTGCAGTTCTCACCGAAGAATTTATGGGGTTCTTTGTAAGTTTTTGCTATTGTCCGGGCCTCCTCGCGTGAAAACACTTCTCTTCGTTATAGCCACGACTTCGATTGGTCAGGTCCCAACCTCATCTACCTCGCAATCTGACTTGGCTGCGATCAAAATCGACAGAGGAGACGACCTCAAAGCTAATGAAGGTCAACTTGAATCTCGCGAAAACTGGTGGGCTATTGGTGCATGGTCTGCCGGAATTACGGGCACTATTTTCTTGGGAGGCACACGGGCGTGGTGGGACCAAGGATATGAAGAATTTAAACTACGCGAAACCGGTTGGCTCGGCAAAGATACATATTCTGGTGGACACGATAAAATTGGACATATGTGGTCTGGCTACACTTTGCTGCATACTTTGGCGTATGTTTACAAGTTTCATGGGATGAGTCAGGAAGGGGCGATGTGGATGTCAGTCGTCATGAGTACTTTAGTCATGAATGGCTTCGAGTTTGTTGACGGTTTTACTCAGTTTGGTTTTGAGTATGCGGATGCCATTGCAAATACTGCAGGAATCGCTTTAGGTGCCTTGACCTGGATTTATCCGAGTCTCTTTGATCTCATTTCATTCCGCTTGGCGTATGTTCCTACCAACGACTTTTTGGATAATGAAACTTCCTTGGTGAAATTCATTAATGATTACAGTGGTCAGATGTATTACTTAGATATTCGAGGACACGGGGTGAACCAACTTCTTAATCGCGAGTCCGATTGGACAAAGTATCTCTTAGCCGGAATCGCCTTTTCGACGAATCATTATTCTCCAGTACGTCGCAACGATCTGAGGCAAAGGTTGTGGGGCGCACATGTTGGGCTCGACACGTCCAAACTCCTGGAAGATATTTTGCCTTCGAATACCGGCAATAATTTCGTTCGCAATTTCTTCAATTATTACGCTTTGCCGTTTTTGTCCGTGGCTGTCTTCAAAGATCTAAACAGCGACTTTTGGAGCGTCAACTTCGGGCTTTCAAATAGACTTCAAGCTACCTTTTAGTTTCTTGCACTAGGGTGTCTTTTTTCTAAACGACGGATTCCGAACTTGGGTCGACCGGGTTCAGTATGGTCATCCTCTTTCTCGTCGATATAACCTAGGGTCATGCTCGCCAAGTTTACCATCAAGCGATCTGACTTTTTAATAAGAAGATCTGTTCCTAGCGTAGCTAAGTCGTCGTGACCGGTTGTCATTCTTGATGCTTCAAGCTCAATTGCTGATAGAGGTTTATCTCGGTCACCAAATTGTAAAATGACTTCAGAATCCAATGTACGGATAACTTCTCCTCTGAAGTCGACAATATTCTCTGTTAGGCTTCCCGAAGGAAGGTAGCGTACCGCATCGTGTCTAAAGAAACTTGCGTTAGAACCTGTTTCTAATCTTGCACCCAGCAATGGGCTTCCAGAAATTTGGACGGAGGTGAATAACTCGCCGTTCCATGAATAAATAGGAATCGTATTTTTTGGTTGAGATGTGAGGGTGGTACATTCGTTCGAGTCCAAGAATATTTCGAGCGTCGCAGATGAACGATCGATGATAAAGCAGTGATCGTTAAGGAGCAGTTGCGGTGATAGTATACCGTCGAGTTCTATATTATTGCGACGAAGATTCGCGTTAACCGTTCTTAAGTCCGAGACTAGCCATGGAAAATTACTCCACTTAAGGTTTCCAAATGATATTGCAGAGGTGTGTGTCGCGCTTACGCGTACGACATATCCGTCTTTATCTCGTAAAACAGGGAACTGAAGTTTTGTTTTAGCGAGATTTAGTTCCGCAGCGGTATTCTCGCTCATGATGTTTTCGATCGAACCCGTGTCCCATAGAAATAGAAACTGACGCCCATAGATAACAGCTTCAATCACAGGTATTCCGCGAAGCAAGTATTCCTTATTCAGTGGAATCGTAAGTGACGTGCGGTCTGAACTGAGCCGTCGAATCGTGGCCGATTGGTCTACGTTTTCAAGGATCGCTTCGAATAGCCTGTGGGCTGGTTGTGGAGGAGGTAGTTGTTCGACCCAGCGCTTCATTTCTTCGACATCGCCTCGTGCATAAGCAAGTCGAAGCCTCAGAATTTTCAAATGGTCTGGACTGAGCACGCTCTCTTTTTCGAGAAAGCTTATCCAGCGTTGAGTGTCTCGACCATGCCTTTTAGAAAGCTCTTCGAATCGTGTTCGGCGAAACAATTCAACGTCATCGGTAAAGATCATTGGAGCCTCTATAGGCTCTGGTAAAGATGCACAGGCGCAGCAGCTCAAGATCACAAGTAGACCTTGAAAACTCAATCGGTTCTCCAAAAGATGTCTCCCTCAGCTCAAAAATGAGTAAAATAAAATCTGCTTATGGAGTGCCTAAAGGCTTACTTATAATTCAAAAAAAGAGCGCTTCTTTTTTGAGAATAGATATTGTGCATTGAAATCAATTACTTATATGATTATTGTCTTGTGATCGTCATAGAATAAGTGTTACCGGGAGTTGGTCCAAGGTCGAACGGTTGGTGCACTCGAATAACGATGGTGTTTTGCGTCATCGCTGTATGTGTGAGTGCGGTTTGACCAGCAGACCCACTCGCGGTTGCGAGAACAGCGCCTGTACTCATATCGATGTATTCAAGGTCAAGGTCACCTTCTCCGACGGTATATGAAAGCTGCGTAGTCAGTGTGCTCCCGGATTGATTTCCAATAATAATGTAGTGGTCATCGGCATTTTCACACACTTTTAGATTGGAGCGAGTTCCCGTGTTAATAAGTCGTGCAGCACTCACCGTGTTATTTCCAGATCCTTCCAAGATGTCATCTTCACACGGTTCAATACGCATTGAGTACTGATTGCCTGGTGTCGTACCCGTATCTTGATAGAGCCAAACGCGTAGGTAAAGGTTACCAGAAAGCATTGGAATAAACTCAATGGTTTCGTTGTCTGTTGTTGTTCGAGCTTGAGCAATTAAACTCCCTGAACTGTCCACGATTTGAAGGTCAATATCGCCTTCGTTTGTTGCATAGTTGAGCTGAACAACCGTCGATTCGTCACGGGTTGAAGTGAAACGATAAAAGTCTTCGTCCATGTCGCAAGCGACAAGGCTTGAATAATCGATTTCTGTGAAGATCAGACTTGCAGAGGTTCGGTCATCATTTTCTTCGTAGTTATCATCTGAACATATGGATCCGTTCATTCCCCCAGTGACGACTGCAGTCATTGTATATCCGTTGCCTGGTGAGTTACCCGCGTCCGCAGGTAATCGAACTCGAAGGAAATAATTTCCACCGTTCGACGAAGTGTGAAACACAAACAAGGCTACAGCGATACTATCTGTCATGATCACGTTCCCGACATTGTCTAAAAGATCGATATGAATGTTTCCTTCGGTCACCGAAGTAGGAACGACAGTGAACTCGATTCTCTCATTGGCATTTAGACTAATCCGGTAGTAATCATCATCCGATACACAAGCACTTAGATTTGAGTATACACCTGGCATAATCACAGTTGGGCTGAAGCTTGAGTCGTTGGGCTCGAGTAGGTCGCTTGAGCAACTCATAGGATTGCCTCCCGACGTCGTGATCGTCAGGTCATAATCATTCCCAGGAATAGAGCCACTATCAGCATTTAGAAATACACGAATATAGTGTGAGCCGCTGGTATTCACGGAAAGATTGATGGCTTCGTCGTTGCTCTGAGAATTGCCGTTACCAACGACGGAACCATTCGGGTCAATGATTTGAATATTAATGTCGCCTTCAGCATGAGAAAAGGTGGCCAACAGCTGCATTCGTTCGCCTTGGTTTAAGTTCACGGAGTAATAGTCGTCGTCTGTTGGACATGCTCGGTAGCCTTGGGATAAACCGCTGCGCGACGGAGACGCTGAGGATACGGTATCATTGTCTTCCCAAACATCTTCCATACATCCCGACATTGTTGCTTCACAACGCCCAGTGCTTGAATTACACATCTCGTTCATGCCACATCCGGCACTCAAGCACCCCGCCTCACAATTTCCGGTGTTTCTGTTACAGATGGTAGATGGAGGTGAGCAGTCTGAATCGGCCATGCAAATAGCACTGCCCATGACGCAGCGTCCGGTGCTCGAGTCACACACTGTATTCCCTGTGCACTGCAGTCCACCAATCGTATCGCACCCGCCCACGCATTGTCCGCTTTCGCAAACCGTCATGGGAGGACTACATTCTGAGTCGTTTTGACAATTGACATTCGGTCGGACGCAGCGACCCGTCGATGGATCACAAATTTCGTCCATTCCACATTGCAATCCGCCAAACTCGTCGCAACCAAGAACACATTGTTGGTTTTCACAGACTTCTTTGGGCGGCATACAGTCGCTGTCTACCGTGCAACTTGAACTGGAGTTCCCTGCGTCTTGAGTATTATTCACACCCGCGTCCGATTGAGGAAGTGGCTCACAAAACCCCCCGCTGCATTGTTCAGCAGGGTCACAGTCTGAGGCGGATTGGCATTCGTAACACTTCCCGACTTGTACGTCGCATTTCAGTCCACTTGGGCAGTCCATATCCGTGGAGCACAAACGTTGCCCGTTGACGCAAATACCTAGGCTCAACGAGCATCTTTGGTTGATGAGACATTCTTCGTCAGAAGAACATGGTCTTACTGCATCGATACAAATTGCATTCACGACATCGCACACTTTGCCGTTTTCGCAATCTGCGTCGTTGAGACACACATCTTCTTGTCCAGTACTGTTGCCACATATTCCAGCAATACAGACGAAATCATTAGAGCAATCTGAATTTGAAACACAGGTTTGCTGTGGCGCGCTCGACTCTGAGCAGCTGATGACCAAAAATAAAATGAGTAAAATGTGTCTGCTCACGGTTGTCCTTCCCGCCTTTCCACTGGAAGTATACCTGATGAGGGCTCGTGAGGCCGACCGCCGAGTTTACCCCTGAGATTATCGATTCTAATCCGTGCGTTTTGTGGGATCAGACGTAAAGCGAAGATGTGAGACACGACTGATGTTTGGTCGGTCTCACGGAAATTTTTTTTAGACCGGTTATTTCTTTATGAGCGTGGCGCCCGTTTCCGTTCTAATGATTAGCCCATCTTTTAGTGTGTGACAGGCGAGAATCGACTCGGTCGAGCCGTCTGCGAAGTCAATGACAGAATGTTCGACGAGGACATCGTCGTTTTCGTAAACACATCGATGTTCTTTCGTTGTGATGCCTTCACTGGAAAGGAATCCTCGATACATCTCCGAAGTTTCCGATTTGTTCATTGTGGTTCCGGTTTGGTGCCGCACGAAGGTATAGTCTTCGTGTAGAAGTTCTATCATGCCGTCAGCGTTTCGATCTTTAATGCTTTGTTCCCATTTTCCAAAAATGCTCATATTAATCTCCTTTGTGGGTGAATGATTACCGCGCGGACGGTTGTGACATTCTCTCGGTAGAGGTGCAATGGCTTTGCATAAAATTACCACTTGGCTGGTACTTTTAGTTTTGCCTCTGGAGCATCGCGCAATCCCCCACCTCAGGATTTGCGTAGCAAAAAAGAGACGGGGTTTCCGGCGTCATTTGAATCAGTCGCGAATGATAACGACTTAGTTTTCGATGACCGAGATAACACATCTTGGCCCACAGTATCCCTCGGGTTTTTCGGGGAATCATGGTAGGAGTTAAGTACTGCTATGACCAAAGTTCACTTCACTTGGCTAGGTCCCCCATCCACCACACCAAAAGCATTTGCTAACGGGGTAACGGTTCGGCCAGATATTGGACCTCTGCGGCTCATTGCTGGAGCTAAGTATCCTTCACCTGATGGAGGCCGACCTCCCGAGTTCATTTTCTGGTGCTTCGAATCCTTTCTTCAACAGTTCAGAGCCGACCTCCCTGATTACGTCGAGGTGCGGGCCATTGAAGATGAGTTCACTACGAAAGGGTTCAACTCGATCATCTTCAACGAAGTTAACCTCGGCGACATGAGTAGTTGGGTGGATATGATAATTCGAGAGCTGTGTGGGACCTATGGCAACATTAATCTCGATCGGCTCAAGAAAAAAAATCTCGCCATGTGCAAGGATATTTGGTCCATGTACTGCCTATGGAGGTTCGGAGGATACCATTGTGATAGTTCGATGTTTTTCGACCCCACTTTAGCAAGCCCCCTTCAATTTCCAGAGCCTACCAACTTCGGGGCCGTCTACAGCATAGATGAACAAGCTCAACCCCTTCCGATCGCAGACGTCGAGTACACGACGGGAAAACAGTGCGTCGCGTTACATATGAATACGTTTCGCCAGCCCGGTACCTACCAAGCCGTTACTGGCCTAAATGTCACTGAAAAGCCAAAGATTCAGTTTCCCCGTTTACTCGATGTATGGCTGTTGCGTGCTCCGGCCGGGGATCAAAGTGTCGAAGCAGCATTGCACTTCTACTTCAACACCTGGTTCTATCTAAATCGCTACCTAGGAGGGCGTGTTGGTCCAGACACCTACAAAGAGCTAATCGTTTCAACGGCAATGACTGCGGCAATTTGTAAATCTAAAACCGCTACCAGAACCGACCAAGAATGGAATGAAGTTCTAATACCTACTAGCCCTGGATTCAAAGTGCCTTCTTTGGGATTGCGAAAATTTAACCTAGGTACTCATCGCGACTAATCATAAGATCACCCCTGTATTTAGCGGACAGCAAAGTTGAATTCAAAGGGTCCTTGGGACCGCTAACCTGTACATCAGCCACGAACGAAGTCGAGAGCAGTGGCAATCAACACATACAGGTTTTCATAGCGTGCATCCGATGTTGCGTTTCCTATTCATACGTGTCGCCTGTTTTCTTGAATGCCGAGTTAAAGCTTAGCATCCCTATTCGTCCCGGCAGCTGGGTTCTCAAGGCTGAGCCTTGAAATAGATACGTTTATCCAGTGGTTCAGCTCATTGGTCTTTTCTTGCGGTTAAAGGCACAAAATATAATTGCAGGTCCCGAGTATAAAGCGACTCATCAAACTTGACCTTCTTTGATAATCTAACTGGCGTATAGGCCACGGTCAGGTTCTCGGTGCCAGGTTCCTAAGGCGGTGTCTCTTGAGTTACAAGTAGAGACCATCGTATGCGTCTGGGCGTATCCAGTTAGCGGGGCGAGCTTTCGCCAGGTGAGACCTCCGGCGCGAAGAGCACCTACGGGTACAGTCCCCTCAAAGTTTCAAGTTCGTGAGTACACCCAGCCCAAGCAAAAGCCTCGATTCAAATCTACATCCAACGATCACGCTAGAGGCCACATTGAGTTGAAAAGAATAAAATAGTCTTCGGCCCTGTTTGATTCGTTCTATTCCTCACAATTACTGCGATTCAAGGAGGTCAACATTGGGGGCCGGAGGGTCATAACACCGAAACACCCCTATTCGGTGCTCGAGGATTACCTGAATATGATTCAATGGTTTCCGCTAGGCGACCGGAAGCAAATAGCATGCGTTTCGCCTAAGCATTCAAATACCAATATTTCCCCTGCTGGGGAAAACTTTAGATCACTGGCCGAGTCTAACGAATGACACTACAGTAGCTGTAGACAATGCCCTTCTCCTTTCTTCACAAGACTCTTCATTTCAGCTGCCGAGGCATAATCTTATGTGCATGGATATCCACATCACTTACATTCTTCGGCTGTATTGCCTCTCCAGACGACCTCAACCCCGCGGTCAGGGATGGAGGTTCAATGACTCATCGAGATGCGGATACTTATATGGATGCTGCAATTTTTTCTGACGCTTCCGTGATGGACGCAGAGATTTTAAGTGATGCCGAATCAGTTGATTCTGGAACACTAAATCCAGATGCTTTTTTGAGGGACAGTTCGATACCCGACATGGGTTGGAGAGATGCCTCCGCGCCCGATGCCTCCGCGCCCGATGCCTCCGCGCCCGATGCCTCGCTCCCTGATACCGGTCCGCCGCCGTGTATGTGTGATGACGGCCTTTTTTGTAATGGCGTCGAAACCTGTGACGTCAATGGTTTGTGTATTTCGGGAATGCCGCCGCAACCGGTTGACGACGGAGACCCTTGTACAATTCCGACGACCTGCAATGAAGCCACTGATCAGTTTGACGTGAACAACGATGACTTCAACCCGATTTGTGTCGCCACATCGACGGCTCCTCGAGTCAGCCCTTTTGATTACAGCTATTGGTATTGGCCAAAGAATCATCGTCCGACCGAGACTTGGCCGACCCCCAAGCGAGAAATGCATCTACTTACCGCCTACTATGGGATGGCGTTGAATGAAGAAACCGGAGTCGTCCCGCACTTAGGATTTTTCTCGCAGCCTCAAACCGTTCAACAAAGCTTGTTGCGTGATAATGCCGCGGTGGACCAGATGGATTCTGCCAGTCTTTCGCTAGGGGCGGGACCTCCTACAAGTAATGTTATTGCGACGGCGTTTGAAGGAATTATTCCGACGGCCATCGACCGAATTATTATGATTGATGGTGGACGGTTTATGAACCGCTTGTACGTTCCGGTGTTGCGATATGCTGCCGATAGTAACTTGGACGGTGAATTCCATATTTCCTCCATGTCTAAGCATCTCGCGCTCACACATACAATTTCAGGCAGTTCAAGCAACGCGGATACGGCGCGTATATCTCTCGGAGGAGCGTTCCTTGCCGCGTACCCCAACGCGCAATGGAACGTCACCGACCGGGCGCTGACGATGACAAGTTCGACGGGCGAAGGCTGGCACTTTATCGTCTATGACCAAAGTGGAACGACCACTGCGCTGCGGCTCGACAATCAAGGAACCGTGCATGCAGAGCGCACACGAATGACCGCTTCCAGTTCTGATCTGCACGTTTCCCTCGTTATGATTCCGACTTCAGCTGTGACGCCAGCTGAGCTCGATATCTATCTCTTTCCAAATGCGCAGGTTCAAGCGTCGAGTACCTTGCTCGATCGTTTTGGTGCGCCGGTTCGTGCGGAAGACTCAGCCACCTGGGACGAAAGCCTGGGCGCTTATCGTTTCGAGCTCAGATCTCTTCAAACGGCTGGTGCGCCGTCGAACAGCGATTTCGACCAGGATCATTTTCATAATTGGTACGGCCGTCACCGCATCGAAGTCGATACCGGGATGAGTGGCCCCGTCTCAGTGCCGATGGCTTTCTTCGGGTCAACGAGCCTGTCTTGGAATGTTACGGGTGGAGTTGCAATCTTGCGTGATGAACAAGGAGAACCTTTGGGGGTGCCCGTTCAAATCAGTAAGAATTGGCATGGCCCCGGAAATCGTTGGTATCATTTTTATGCTCACCCGGTTTTCTCCGGACTGAGTTCCGAAGAAATGGAATTTACGATTGCGTCTTCGAGATGGGGCGATGCGTATGCCGCCTCTCATGCCCAACTCGGCCTGACCGGCTGGGGAGAAACGGACTATCGTACAGGCCGCGGCCACTGGGATGAATCGGCTTTGGGCTGCTTTGGCGAAAGCGTAACTTACGATCCTGACTTGACCCTTGGACGAGCGATGGTCGACGATGTTCGTCCATTTTTGGTCCAAGCGAACCAGAAATGGTCCTGGACCGGGAACGTGGGTGGCGCAGATTTCCTAAGATATAAAACAGAAACCGAACCCTACTGGATTCGTCGGATGTCGCGTGTGCGAAGTCATTACGACGCGCCTGGACCAAACGTGACGGATGTGACTTACGCTGGCGTCACTACCGATGGTCGAATTCAAGGGAAAATGACCTCTCAGCTGGCCGCCACTGATGATTTGGTACGCGTATATTATCATCTCGAATACACGTTCTTATCCGACGTCCGGTACAACCGACTTGCGTTTTTCCAAGTGGCCGCGGACCGCTACGGCGACAATCTCTTTACTAAATATGCGTACGGAAATTCTGGTGGTGTGATTCAGACGGGTCAAGTGGACACCGCGCACAACACGACTGGTTACGAATCAGACATGCATAGAGGCATAGCACTGACCGGCGATAGCCCCTGGGTCATGCTTTACGACAATCAGCTCACTGGAGGTAATTTACCCGAGCAATATGCGGACATCGGCTTTGTGGTTCGCGAATTCGAGGTTGTGACCGGAACTGTTACTTTGACCACACCTCATATCAATATCCATCGGACAAACAATAGCGGTTTTTATCAGTACGCGTTTGAGTTGGGGCTCCCTTACCAATCGGGCTCGACCTGGTGTGGTTCAGGCTGTCAGGGGCAAGACCGATTTGTGCCCGCAGGAACCACCGTCAAAGCGACGGTCGAGTATCTCATTCCTCCGGCGGACCCGATGAGATATTATGGCGTGAATAATCACTTGAAGATGCTTCCAAACTCTGCCTTTCGTAGCCCAGATATGATGCTGTCTTTAGCCCGAGGTAACGAGCTATATGTGAGCGTGAGTACCGGTACCTTAGCGCGTACTTATCCCATCGAAATCGAAGCGCAGCTGGGCGCTGTGGCCGCAGATTTTACGGTCACCGGTGGTTTAGGTTACACGCCGATTTCTTTTCACGGACTCAATCGCCATGATGGTTGGAGGCTTGAAAAGTTACACAATCAAACCTGGATGGCCGTTGATCAATCTGTTCATGGAAATGATTATTGGCAGTCGACCTTTGACGCGATTCGCGGAACGTGGACGCAGACGTTTAGTGTGAAGAATACAGCAACGACGAGGTATCGACTGGTGTGGTTGCCGCCGTCTGCTCGCTAGAGTTGGGATTGGGATTATCTAGGAATCTCTAGAAGCGGGGCGAACTCTTTCCACGAAAGTTGTTTGTCTGAATTGGCATCTTGAACCGCGATGATTCGGTCTGCCCACTTGTCTTTTACATCTTCTGGGCTTGCGGAGTTTCCAAGAAGCCGTAACAGTTCCCTGGATAAGCTGGCACCGCGAACACTTTCCAAGTTTTGAACATCTACGCCTGCCGAATCCATGAGTTTAATCAGCTCTGCTTTGTTCATATTTAAATCTGTGCCGGCGTGATGAGCGTACATACCGATTTTAAAACCGAGGTATTTTTCGTTGGCAAAAGCATGGGTTTTGATTCGGAATTCAGCGTGAGAGGGCGTTTCGCCCGTGATTTCAATTCCGTTTCTCATCGAGAGTTTGAAGTCCAATCCTGGAGAAGCCTCCGGGGCAGTACCACAACCGGTCACTCCAATGGCGGCGCCCGCAATGACTGCGCCAACCGCGACATTTTTCGCTTGCTGAGCCAACCCGGCCAGCGCGGCAAAGGCTGAAGGTGTCGAATTCTTAGCGGTTTGGGATGTCTGTCCTGCTTGTGAAGCACTTTGTACATAAGTATCTGAATTTACTCGGTTAGATGTGGTTTTTTGGCCTTGAACGGAGGATGACGGCTGCAATCCTTGATAAGGGTTATTCTGGATTCTTCCTTGGACTTTCATACCCATGATATAGACGTCTTCGCTCACTTAGAAATAAAGTTGCCCACTTTTGCCTACATTGTACCCATTTTTGAAAGCGAGCAAGGAATACGACAATTTTCGAGGCACTACAATTTCGGAAACCAGGGCACCAGACCGCTCACCTTCTTCATTCGTTCCGCGTATTGTGGGCGAGAATCCATGGTTTTTCGGTCGGTCCAAGGAACACTGGAAAACACGAACAAACATGTCATGGCAATGGCGCCACTCCAGACCCAAACGGACTCCGGCGCACTGGCAAAACCAAACAGCGCTAACGACCACCAAATTAAGACTTCGCCGAAATAGTTGGGATGTCGAGAGTACTTCCATAATCCAGTGTCCAAGATCGAACCTTTTGGTGGATTGGATGCGCGGTGCCGTCGAAGTTGAGTATCAGCGATGCCTTGAATGAGAACGGCCCCTAATCCTGATATCAGCGCAACCACTTCTAGCCAGTGCCATGTCCCCGAGTTTTGTGAACTCGCCCAGACCGGAAGCATGCCTGCGAAAACAATCAAGGTGGGAAAGAAGTGAACACCGGACAAACTCACTAACCAATATAGGGCGCCGAACTTCTCTCTGAATTCTCGATAACGCCAATCTTCGTGCTGCATTCCAGGCCAGCTGACTAAGAAATTCCAGGTGAGTCTTAGACCCCAACAACTGAGCACCAGCATGATTGAAACGGCTCGAAACGTCATCGACCCATCGACCTGTGGCCAGAGCCAATACAGTCCAATACCCACCGGAATGAGACTCCAAAAAGGGTCGTACATACTCGAGTTATTCATCACGAGCGAAAAGGCGAATATGACCAGCGTTGCTGCGACGTCCGCCCACAGCATTTTCAAGAGAGGATGACTTGCGTCAAGGCCTTGCAAAACAGCGAGTCCAACCCCGAAAGCTACCGCATACGCAATGACTTGTATCAGCACGGATGATTTTTTCGAAATTTCGCGTCCAACTTGTGACATAGCTGGTGGTAGCCATAAAACAAGATACGCTCTTCAGCCAGCCTTGAGTCGCTTTTTGGCTTCGTCCTTTTTTACGCCCGAACCCAAAAGTTCTGAAAGGTCTTTTCTAAATAAGTCTAACGACGGGTTCTGTCTTCATCAGCACTTTGTTTGTGTGTAAATCAAGCACTGTTGCACATAACCAGCGATCAGCATTCACCCCAAAAGATATTTCTAAACGAGAAGACTTATCGCTGGGGTGATGAGGCGGTTTCAATATTCCCAGGGTGGGATTGTCACTGTTCAAAGGAACAATAACAACGTCGCTGTTTTCGCCCTCGCCAAGCTTATGAAGTTGCCCCTCCGCATCCCAAACGAAGCGTTTATCATTTCCTCTTGATTGCCCAATTTCGGAAATCACCAATTTGAAGATTTTTTCCGGCTCACCGAGTGAGCAGGTGGGCGTAACTCGTTGTTTCCAAAAATCTGGCTTGGTTGGAAACCGTGTGCCTTGGGGAATGATGATCGAGTGTTTCGCTTCGTGAGTCTCGATGTCGTGAGTCACAAATGCATAATCATGAACAATAAAGTCTAACTGTTGCATCTTTCCGGCGGCAAAAACGCTCGCCCCAAGAACTACCGCTTCAAATGGTTGCCAAGCTCGCACTCGCTCTCGGCCAAATCGCTCCTCAAAATAGGGATATATGCGAGGCAAGAGTGTTGAGCCGCCAACCATAAGAATTTCATCTATTTGGTCGATCCCACGCGCTGAAAAAGTTTGCATCACTTCATCGGTGCATTCTGCCAAGATATTTACCAGTTCGTGTTCTTCGAGAAGCTGAAGGAGATCTTCTTTCGAGAACCGAATTGCATCCTTTTTCAGTGGTATATCTGGGCGTGGTGGCACCGGAACAAAAACTTCTTCATCCCGAAGAAATAAACTTTCCTTCACCCTGCAGGCTTCTTGTTGCATGAGCTTTTGCCAATATTGAGGATAGTTGGCGTGATCACGTAAACCAAGTTGAGCAGCTATATGATCAGAAATCCATTTATCGACAAGTCTACCTCCAATAGGTCGACCAGATTTAGCGATCACCTCACATTTTCCATTTTCCACCGTACGAGGTTCAATCGCGACGATTGCTAAGTCTAAAGTGCCTCCGCCGAAATCAACGACCAAAATCTTTTGCGGACGGTGAAGGCTTAATCCGTACCCAACAGCAGCGGCGACCGGTTCGTCCAGAAAGTGAACCTCATTGATCTTCAGGCTCTTGGCGATCTCAGCCAGCTCTTTACGATAGGTTTCATAGGAGTCTACTGGAACAGTAAATGTAAGTTCACGAATCTTTTCTTTTCTTGTGGATTCCACTTCGCGAATGAGTTCTCTTACAAAGGTTCTCGCAAAATATCGGGCAGATAAGGGTTGCTCGTTCAGAAATCCTATCGTCTGATGCGGATCTTTGGCGAGTTGTCGCTTGAATGAACTAATGAAGTTAGGTTTAGGCTTCGTTAGATTTTTGTTAATTGCTTCTTGTCCGATGATCGCTTGCTGGCCAATCCGAAACCGATTGTTCAGTGGCCCCCATTTCCCAACGCGACCCCAAAAATCGAGTTTCTCCAACACTTCGATCGATGATGGAATCATGTAGCTATCATCTCTTCGTTCTTGGTGACTTTCCCGTCGACAAATTTTGTCGAGTTGAACAATCTTTGGACCATTCTCGTCGCTTTCGTAGCAGGCGAGACCGGTATTCGTTGTTCCTAAATCGATACCCCACATTAACTTCAGTTCCTCTTTATCGCACGCGGGTTTATTTCCAGGGGCTTTGAGAAACATTCATCTGGAGTCCGACGAAGTAGTTTTCTCCTCGAATAGCTGCAGGCCAGTTGGAAATGCTCGCAGTGGCGTCTGTCAGGCAATTTTTGAATGCGGGCTGATCTTTCCATGTGGAAGCTTCTTTTCTCGATTTATGATTCACAACAAATGTATTTGTGATTCGCCCTTGATCGTTGACGGACAGTCTGAAAGGAACCCGAATGCTTGAGCCGGTATACTGGTTGAATGGTGTCTCTCCCGAACGTTCCAGAATTCCATGCTTCACCCAGCATCCCCACATTTCCTTTTTTGCAGGAGCGAGCGTGTTAAGAGTATCGGAAAGGCCCGGTTGTTTCTTCTGTTCGTTATGAATGTCTACATCCCAGTTGACGGAAACGCGATTCAAAGAGACTGAGGATTCTTCGGGCTCGAAAGTATTCCCGGCTTCTATCTTGACCAACACGTTTCCCAGGATCAATTCGTTTTCAGGGGCGTTCATAACCTGTAAGGACGTCGCGTCAGTTAGGCAGCGCAGAAACGTTTTACTGTAGCGACGACTATTCGGCGTCAAGAAAGTTTCTGCTCGAAAAGAACCAAACCGTAGCCTTATTTGTGAACCCACTTTTATAGTCGGGTCTGAACAAGAAAGCATAGTGATTTTTTGGTGCATTTCGGCGTAATATGATTTGGCGCCCATCGCTGAGATATAGCGGTGAGTGCCGATGCCAATCACAGTAATGAGCAGAAATCCGGCAACGGGCTTCAATGGAATACCGCGGCTTTCTCCCCTTTGGACTTCCGGCATATTTATCGTGGGAATAGATTTGTTTTGCTCTAGTTTCGTATTCGTGTCGGCAGATTGTTCTTTCAGCGGCGCAATTCTTGCCTGGCAATAGGTACAAACAGCAGGAATATAAGCACTTGTTTGAAACTGTATAGAGGCGCCGCAATTGGGGCAGTTGATCACTTGCTTGGACACGGCTAAAACTTACCAGATTCATGGCAAAGTGTCCTGTGCATCGATGAATTACTGAGCTTTTTCGGTGAGAAGAAGAGAGACTTTTTACAGCGTATCTGTCTGTCGAGAAATTAATCGGCCGTATCCAATCGTAGATACGATTCGGAAGGTATTTTTCTTGGAATCATTCGTAGCAAATAAATAAGTGAAGAAGAACATACTCACATCAGACCGAGGGCCCAATCAACGAATGTTGCTCCGTGAATGGTGAAGGATCCGAACTGCATCTTAATGCGATGATACGAGTCAGAGGAAAACTACGAATAGAAAAGCGCTTTCTGCAAGAACGCTCTCGAGTCTGCATAATTCGATATGTTGTCAGGTAAAGCTCAGTGAATGACTAAATGAGAAAGACGTATTTAGAGGAGAGGGTTTCAGTTTTCCGGTCCAAAGCTTTTCGATGTTGATGATCACTGTTCGCAAATTCTTGGACTTTATCCCTACATGTCAATATATACGCGTACATTGACTAATGTGCTGAGGGGAGAAATGAAGACTGATAGTGGTTGTTTTGTTGCTTACGGGTAACGGATGCTCTTGAGTCGTCGGATAATTGGAATTCCTCTTGAGGAATGCACAGAACCGAGTACTCTGAAACTGTTATCATGCTGAGTTCTCCATCCTTTAAATCTTTTGGCGTGTATGCGTTGCCAGCAGTGATTCTGCTTTCCGCCTGCGGTGTGGATCCAATCGCGATTAACGTAAAATTCGATGCGGCCGGTTCTTCTGTAATCATGGATACGGGCACAAGCTCGGTCAGCCAAATCGACTCTGGGGTGCGTGACGAGCTGGATGCTTCCCAAACGAGTACTGACGCAGGCTCAGGACTTGACGCTTCTATGGGCGCAGCCGATGCTCAAACGTTTGAAGATGCGTCCACTTCAGAGGACGCAGGAGTATCGACAGATTCCGGAACAAGTGGGATGGATGCTCAAAGCGCGAGCGATTCGGGTATGACCTCGATGGACGCAATGACAACCAGCAGAGATGTTGGTTTTGGGGTCCCTGATGCAGGCGGTCCTGACCCCACACGAAACGATCTTGATTTTGACTGCGATGGACTGAGTGATGCTCGTGAATTTCAGCTGGGAACTGACCCTTCTAATCCTGATACCGACCAAGACTCGATCATCGACGGTATTGAAGCTGGAAGCACGATGGCTATCGCCGGTTGTTCGTTTCCGGGGGACGCTGATCCTTCTAACACAACCAATCCTCTATCTGACGATACTGATGGTGACGGCATTGTCGATGGATTTGAAGACCGTAATCGAGACGGAGCAGTCGACGCCTCTGAATTGAATCCAAATCTGGCGGACACGGATGCTGATGGTTTGCCGGACGGCTTGGAAGACACTAACCGAAATGGACAGAGAGAGGCTAATGAAACCGATGGCACCAATGCTGATACGGACGGTGACGGCTTATCGGACGGGCTCGAAGACACGAACAAAAACGGATTTTGGGAGTTTAGCGAAACGAGTCCATTATCTTCAGATACCGATAATGATGGAATCCCTGACGGAGTAGAAGATGGAAATCAAAACGGTCTCTACGAACTTTCAGAGACCAATCCAAGGCAAAACGATACAGATGGAGACCTTCTACCAGATGGCTGCGAAGATACGAACCGTAACGGCATTCGAGATGGAATAGAAACAGACCCTCGATTGGCTGATACAGATAATGATAACCTTAGCGACTCCGATGAAGATGTGAATCGAAACTGTATATTCGATGCCAATGAAACAAATCCAAACAGTGGTGATACTGATTGCGACGCGTTGTCCGATTTTTACGAGACCGTCACGAGCTTTTCGGGTGGACGCCTCGATGCTCTTTCTGCCGATACCGATGGTGATTTAATTCCTGATGGTGTCGAAGTCGCAGCGACCAGTACAGTTCCTACTTCGAGTTGCTCATCCGTGCGATTGGATGCAGACCCTCTCACGACGACGAACCCAACCGACCGCGACTCAGATGGCGATGGCCGTGAAGACGGGTGTGAAGATCGAAACCAAAATGGTCGAGTTGACCCTGGGGAACTCAACCCACGGGCCACAGACTCAGATGGTGATGGCATTGACGATGCAATCGAGGATGCAAATGGCAACTGTATTCAGGACACAGGAGAGACAAACTTTACTCAGTCGGACTCGGACGGTGATGGCATTGGTGATGCGGTTGAAATTGCGATTGGAACCAATCCTCTCCTCGCGGATACAGATGGCGATGGTATCAATGACGCTGCGGAAGACGCGAATCAAAACGGTGTTGTGGACCCTGGAGAGACCAGTGCAGTACTCGCGGATACAGATGGTGACGGTCTTGATGACGGAGTAGAAGACGCGAACCGGAATGGGAGCGTGGACCCAGGCGAAACGAATCCTCTCCTCGCCGATACAGATGGCGACGGCCTAAGCGATGGGGCTGAAATTCCGCTTGGAACGAACCCACTTTTGGCGGACACGGACGGCGACGGTCTGAACGATAGTGAGGAGGGCAACAGAGGCACGGATCCCCTCAACCCTGACTCGGACAATGACACCTATTCTGATGGTGACGAGGTTCTAGTGGGAACAGACCCATTAGATCCTAACGATCCTGGAATCACTTCAACCCCCGGTGCGGGCGTCAATGCGATTTGTTCAGATGCGAATCTCAAGAATGTCTTATTTTTCGATAGCGCAGCTAATGCTGGAGATTGGCGCGTAACGACGGAAACTACTTTTTCGTATACCAATCTAAATATCTCGTCATCTGACACGTTCGCAGGAACTTTTAGCGATACGACAAACAGTGTGTCTGGATTTGTCGTTCAGCTACCCTACGTGGGGGGAGTTGCTACCACGGCAGCGGGACAGACGGATGGACTGAGGGCTCGATTAGCTTCTGCAGCCATGATGTTTAACCTAAACTGGAACAATCGCAATTCGCCTCGTGTGACAACATCTCACGATGGCTTCGAGACCTCAGTGGGAGCGATCACTGATATTGTTTCTGCTTCTACGAACGTTGTCGCAGTGAGAAATCAGCTTTTGGCGATGACTACTGGATTGTCGGTGAGTAGCTTTGGTGGGCTTCCTACGGCTGCGATTGGTTCGAACAGCACAGACTGGGTGTTTATGTATCAAGTTCTTTTGCGACCGAGCACTGCAGAGTTAGTAGTTATTGGAACGGTCACTACTCAGAGCTCTTTTGACAGCACAACAAGCCCCGTAAGTTTTCTACTGTCTGATTTGACGAACGGTACAGCGCTCGCGAAAGCGGGCGCGCCACGGGATAAGGATTGTGATCCATTTACGGCGACAGGTGAAGCAATAGCGGACTTCATTTGGATGGCTGACACTTCTGGTTCAACGAATAATGATCGTGGTCGCATCACCCAAGCGGCGCAATCTATTTTTGATGAACTCACTAATAACGGCGTTGATTTTCGAATGGCTGTCGTACCTCACAGCGAAAATGAGATTCGCTTTTCAGCCGGAAGTGGGGGAGATTTACGTGGCGTTGGATTCACCCGGAGCTCTCTCGACCCTCAGTTTAATGCGACGACGGAAAGGAACGCATTTATTGCGAATCTTGAAAACAGATCGGGTCAAGATGGATGCGAATATGGGCTCGATGCTGTTTTCCATGCAATAGACGATGCTTTGCCTCGAACCCCTTCAAATTCTCCGGATCAACGTCGGAAATTGCGGGAAGAGGCTACCCTAGCAATCATTTATATCTCTGACGAACATGCTCAGTCGGTCGAGGAGTATTCCAATTGTGTCAATCGTCCGAGCCAAGTCGGATGTTCAACGGGCATTAGAGACATGTATTCACAAGGGAATAGCGTTTGTAATGATGTGCTTAGCTCTTCCGAGCAATCCTGCGTTGAAACGGTTATTCAGCCGTATGTCAATCAACTGATTGCCCAAGGAGCGATTGCCTTTGCTCAAGTTATTGACCCAAATCCGATTTCTAATTGTAATGTCGGTCAATATGCTTGTGGAAATAGTCGTAACGAAGCAGGAAGAGGCTACATTGAGGTGACTGCCGCAACCGGGGGTAGTTTTTATTCTCCTTGCAGTAACAATCCGGGAGCTTCTCTTCAGCAAATCATCGATGCGGTCACCGGGGCTGCTTCTGAATATATATTGTCCGAGACTCCAATCTCTTCGACCATTAAAGTTGGGATTACTCCCGTGGGTACGACGGCCACAACGATTGTGCCTCGTTCGAAAGAAGAAGGATTCGATTATGACCCCGTCAGTAATACAATCTTTTTCCGCGGGAACACATATCGACCAGCGGTTGGGGACTCTGTCACTGTTTCGTATCGTCGTTACGATATTGCTCCAGCAAATGTGTCTTGTAACCCGCCGCTGGTTCTCAATGTATCGACAGGACAATGTGAGTGTCCGACAGATTGTGGTGTAGGAAGTTGCGGCCAGGGTCTCATTTGCAATCGTGATCCTTCTGTCTGCGCGTGTGAGTGTGCGCCGGATTGTGGTGGGACTTGCGGCGGAACAACACGTTGTGATGTTACGAGCTGTAGCTGCGTTTGTGCGACGAATTGCGGGGGTTCTTGTACCGGTAACCAAACCTGCGATCAGAATGCGTGCTCTTGTATTTGCGAAGACTCTACGCCTGGCGATAGCGTCAACGATTGTAACGGCTCGTGTATAGGCAACGAAGTTTGCGATGAGGCCTCATGCACCTGCGCGTGCCCCATTGATTGTGGAGGCTGTGGACAATTTGAGCAGTGTGATATCGCCAGCTGTCAATGCGTCCCGTCGTCGTCCTAATAATAGATGGTTTACCCTTTTATTCTATAGCCAATACTTGCTTTATCGCTCCCTACTCTGCGTATCTCACATCAAATAAAAGACGGACTGCATATAAGTAACTGTTTTTATTCTATTTATCTGTTCAATATTTACGCACCAAACGAAAGGTAAGTTCGATAACTACATCACAGCACATAATCGCTGGAGAATGTTATGCCATTAGTTTCAAGAGATACGCTCAATTCACAACTTAATGACCGCGTGCAGCGCGCGCTCGATCGGGCAGATGCCAATCAAGATGGTGCGGTTTCTAAAGCGGAACGCCGTCGTCTTCCTCGTGACGTCCGCGTATTAGCTGACCAAGTTGCCGATTATTATTTGAGCGGAGGTCCTTTACCTGTTCGCGCCTATGCTCGAGCCTATCAAAATTACACCGATCAAGTGTTGAAGCAGGCAGATCCTAACAACGATGGTTGGATTGATGATGGTGTACTTCCTAGTAATATCTACCGGAGTGTAACGGCATTACGAGCCGAGCGCGACGTGAGCTCATCGGTTCCCACAAGCTCTTTGTACGAAACTTACGAACGCAACCAGCAAACCGGCTGGAACGACGATGATCTGATGAAGTTCATCAGTCGCGCTCAGGATTCCAACCAACTCGGTCACTATTTTTCGAAAATTCGTGCAGCGGTTGCGAACCCAAAGCTTGGTACAGAAGACCATTCTGGCGATCGTTTTTATGAAGCGATGGCTTGGTACACAGATCGCACAACATCTAGTCGACCTGACGGCTTTCTTACCAAAACTGAAGTGCAAAGCGCGATCGCTCAAGCAGCTAACAAATACTTATCACTCGTTTTCAATCAACCTAATGACGTGAACTCGCGGCTTCAAACCTGGAAGAATATACAAAAGCTTAGAATGCTTGAAGGTCAGATTGACAAGCGAGAACGACGCGGGCAGGGCGCTAACTACCCGTATAGGCCAAGTGTCATGATGTCGATCGACTCCAATAGCACTTTCAATCAAACGAATACGATTGATACTCCCGCTGAATTTCAACGCCGCGTCATTCAAGGAAGCTATGATAAACCGGTTATCGTGAAATATGGCCTCACCTATTGCATGCACTGCTTGCTTTTAGAACAGCTTGGTTCCATTCCGGCGGCTCAAGAAAAATATGGCGATTCAGCTGATGTCTTCAAGCTTTGGTGGAATCCTAACGATCCATCAATGAAGGCGATTTCTGACCTGGCAACTCAACAGGGTGTTACAAGCAGTCCATATTTTATTGTGTACGATCAAGGTCAACCCGTTCGCGCTGGCTACGCGTTTCCTGATGAAAAAGGAAACGGTCTTGAAAAACTGTTGGACGGAATTGTAAGTACACCGAGGAGCTAATAAGTTTTGCTGACATTCCTTTGTTGCCTGTTTGCAATACTGGAGTGTTTGTGATTTTGCGGTCAAAACTCGGCGTGTTCCGAGCGCATACTCACTTACCGCACGACATTTGCTTTCACGTGTGTAGATTCATTTCAGTTAAACTTAAGTACTGCAGAATCTTTTGAATGAGATAGTGTTTCAATAGGCTCCCAAGGCCTGTCTAATACGTTGATAACGATATATGTTTCAACGATGGTTAGGAATTCTCATCGCTCGTCAGTAGACATTAGCCGAGATATTCTTGATGACCTGAGTTCTTTTACCCGGAGTCATTATCATCCCTTGAATTTTCTTCTTCGCCTGAGTAAGCGCCGGCCGCTGGAAGAAAATCATCCTCTGCAAGCTCGTCCACGATATCCATCGAGCCTAATTCTGATTCCAGGTCATCACTCGTTAAGTCAGAGCTTTCGATCATTGAGATAGATGATTGTCTCAATTCAATTTGTTGTTCTAGCAATACGGCAATCTGTTCTTGAGCTCTTCGGAACTTCGCGCGCAAATCTCTTGCGTCATTCTCAGCCTGAAGCACAAGTTCATCTCTCGCTTCAATTGTTTGAGCAAGCGCAATTTTCTCTTCTTCAAGTCGTTTAAGTTCTTTGTGATGTTCTTCACGAAGCTTATCTGTTGCCTTCCTTTGCTGTTCTATCTGCTCCTGAACAGCATCCAAGACAGACGTTAAATCTCTGGCTGTTTGCGCGTATTTTTCATTCTGTTGCTGTTTGGCTGAAAGAGATTCGGCATTTTTGTCTCTTTCTTTCTCTAAGCTTTCCTGTATTTCAGCGTTTTCAGAAAGAGCGAGTGCTATTTGGTCTCTGAGTCTTTGGGTCTCAGCGTCTGCGGCGTTTAATTTATCAGCCCATTGAGCCTCGACTTTTGCGACGATATTTTTGTGCTCCGATTCGAGAATATCAAGCTGAGATGCATGTTCGTCCGTGAATTCTGAGAGCTTTTTCTCGAGCAATGTTTTTGCTTGAATTGTATCTTGATATCGTCCGAGTTCAACTTGAATTCGCTTGAGATGTGACTCGTTTTGCATTTGGAGCAACTGCATCTCTTCTCCGTGAGTCAAAGTAAGCTTTTCGATATTGTCTTCGTGTCGCTTTTTCAACTGCGAAATTTGTTTATCGTTGGCGCCGCGTAGTTCTGCCAACTCGAGTTCAAGGCGTTCGTGTTCTCCACGTATAGATAATTCTTTTTTTCTTTCAGCAGTCAGTTCGGCTTCAAAGTATGAACGATCTTGCTCGCGACCGGCTGTTTGTTCACGAACTTGATCGATGAACTCGGCAAGTTTTTCTTCGTAACTCTCTTTTTGATGTTTGATTTTTTCTTTTAAAGCCTCAAGAGCACTTTCTTGGTTAGAAACGATCTTATCTCGTTCATTAAGTAGTTCTGTAATCCTACTGAAATCATCAGCACTGGGTAAGACTCGATTCTTCTCCGCGAGTTCTTCAAGATCCGTGTGCAGTCGGAGGTTTTTCTTCTCAAGTTCGCGAATACTTTGTTTTGCTGAACGCAAGGCATCTTCCGTTTGAACAGTGTGTTCCTGTTCGCTTGATTGCAAAGCCGCCATATCATGAAGCTGACCCACTAGTTCTTGGTTTTCTGCAATAAGCTTCTGTATTCTCGTGGTTTGTTCCGTCGTAATACTCGATATTTCGGACTGGAGTGAAGTTCGAATGTCATCGTAACTCGCAAGTTCTTCTGCTTGGGCATCTAGCTTTCGCCTCATTTCTATATATTCGTCAGACGAGGGAAGCTCCCGAAATGCTTGTTCCAGAGCCTCCATTTCATCCTGAAGATTTTTGATTGTTTTATCTTTTATATTCTGAAGCTGAGAGAGCTCTTGATTGGCACGTTGTAAAGAAGCCAACTCAATTCTCTGCGTAGATAACTGGATTTCTTGATTTTCTAATTTCTCATTTCGCTCTGAAATATGGGACTTGAGAATATGAGATTTGGACGCCTCTTCTTCTAAGCGAAGCTGACTCTCTAGAACTTGTTCTTCGAGCGTATGATAATCCTCTGGTGTTCCTGTTTGACTAAGAATTTCACGTAGTTCGTTCACCTCTTGGTCGCGTTTTTTTAATTCCTTCTGAATTTCGCTGATATTTTGTTCTTGTTTTGCGACGTGCTCTGAAAGCGTTTCATTGTTCTGCTGTGATACTTTCAGTTCATTTTCACTCTGATGGAAAAGAGCTTTGAGTGCTTCTAAATCATTCAGTGATTCTTCACTTTCTTTTCGTTGACTACGAAGAAAATCAACTTCGGCTGCCGAAGCTTCTACTTCGTTCGATAGACGCCTTTTTTCGCCTTTTGTATCATCGAGTTGAGATTCAAGATTTTCCACAATTTGCACAAGGTCCATGTTTCTTCGTTGTGCTTCTGCTAGGTTTTCAATGATTTCTTTGTCTTGTGTATGTTTTTCAATGAGTCGAGTATATTCTGCGTCTTGTTTTGATAATTTCTGTTCGGCCTGCGCCAATTCTTCGCGTGCGATATCAAGTTGAATGTTCTTCTCGGTCAGTTCTTTTTGGATATCAATTCTGGCTGCGTTGGACTCTTCGAGAGAAACAATCGCTTCTTCCAGGTCTCCTTCCGATTTCGAAAGAATTTGCTGAAGTTGGCTAAGCTCGTTTCTTGAGTCGATTTTGTAACTTTCATTTTTTGTTTGCTCTAATTCACTCTGAAGTTCCGAAATACGTTTCGAAAACTCGTGGTGTTCTTTTTCTTTTGCGGTGAGCAGAGAGGATTTCTCATCGCGTAAAGAGCTGATTTCTTTCTCGTATCTAAAACGTGCCTGTTCAAACTCCCTGATTAGTTCCTCATTACTTTGGTCCGACACTTCGAGCATTTGACGTTCAGCGTTAAGAGCAAACTCGAGCTCGTTGAGCTTGATTTGAGATGTATCTAGTTTGGTTTGTAATTGGTCCTGTTCAGCTTTAAGATGCTCCGTCTGTTGTGCGAGACGTTGGTCTGCGTGTAGTGATTCCTCTTTTGCCAAGTCTACTTGTGCTCGAATTTCATCGTGACTCAGCTTTAGAGCGCTAGAAACACTTTCATGTTCAGCTAGAAGCAGAGAGATCTTTTTCTTCTCTTGTTCGAAGTAATTTTTTGAAAGTTCAAAATCTTTAGCGATCGCGGATTTTTCGGCGCTCAGTTTATCAATCGTTTGTTCTAAGTGAGAAATATTTTTCTCGTAGTTGTCTCGTAGCGTACTTAATTCTTCTGCTTGTTTCGATTCTCGCTCATGAAAAGTCGAGAGGTCACGCTCTCGAGCTTTTTTGAGTCCGTCAATTTCGGATCTCAGGCGAATGGTTGAAAAAACATTCCCCGATTTCGAAATCTCGGTGCGAGAGATGGAGCTTGCGCTTGCTGTGGTTGTATCGATACGATTTGGTGAGACTCGAGGTGGGTTTGACTCGAAAGATGGAGGGGAAGGAATAGTGGCCTTATTGTCCATCTTGAAGTTGCTTAGGTTCGTCGAAAATTCAGCAGAAGCTTGTTCCTGGGGTTCTGGTTCTGGCGGTTCCACAACTTTTAGATGTCCGAGGTCCGCGTTATGTATGACCGAGCCTCGTAATTTTTTGTGGGCTGTCTTCAACCCGATCGCCGCGCCGCTATTTTGTGCATTAATGGCTAAAGCACGCTCGAAGACAGTGACTGCTTGTTGAGGCCGATTCTCCGTCAAATACACTGTTCCAAGTAAGACATGGAGCGGGTCATAATCTGGGCAGTTGGCAACGGCCTCTTCCAGTTCTTGGTGGCATTGCTCGGTAAGCTCGAGCCGAATCGCCTCGTCTCCTTCATCGACAACGTAATATTGTGCCCACGCTCGATAGCCTTGATATCGGGGTTCTTTCGGATTGAGCACATAGGCGCGAGTGAATTTCTCCAGCGCTCGATTGAGTTGCTGTTTTTCGAGAGCCTTCAATCCTTCAACAAAGGCTGCTTCTGCGGCATCGCTCACTGACACATCCATCACTTCGGATCCGTGATCTTACAAATTCGATGTTGGGTTTCATAGTAGTGACATAGTCCCAACGTCGAGTCTGTGGAATCCAGACCGTCCCGTGAAGTATTATCTAGCTCCTCGAACGGCGCAAATGAATCGCAACTTTGTCGTCCGTATAAGACTTAAGGCCTCTTCCACTCCTCAATCCACAATATAAACGGTACTCTTCATCTTTCGATTATAGGGTTTTAACCTTTATTTTTGTGATGGTTTACGTCTAAAGCTCGAATTCCCTAATGAATCTGGATGACTTAGACTCTATTCCGCGATTTGAGTGAATTGGGCGATTGTCAAACCTGTCCGCAAACGTCAAATTTGTACAACCATGAGGTATCAGCAGCCTTTTTTGGTCCTTTCTTTTGTCGCGATGAGTAATTGGGCCTGCGGCGGTGAAGAGACTGACGTGAGCGTGGCGTCAACTCAAACGACCGTTGTTAACCTTCTCACTGTTCCACAGGTTGATGATGGCGTCGCACCCGGTTTCGATCTTGACCAATTCGAGAGCGACCAAAGTGATGGCCGTAGTTGTTATCAGCGAGACCTTGTTGATCCCGCTGGTCTACGAGGTATCGACAATCAGCTCGCAACATTAGCGCCATTACTGAACTTAGAAGGCGAAGGTGCATTGGAAGGCTTGATACAACAAGCAATTAACGATGGCCGTTTGCTCATCCTTTTTCAACTCGAGCAAAAAACAGATGGAACCTACCGGCTCATGATGCGCAGAGGCAAAGACCAGCCGCTTCTGGGAACCAACGGTACGATTCTAAGCGACCAGACTTTGGCACTAGAGCAATCAGAACCGATGGCGATTGCCGACAATCTAGTAATCAATAGTCAGCAAGTAGAAATCGGACCCGTAGACCTTAATATCCCAGTGGTTGTTTTTGATGGTGTCTACACGATGCACCTACCGCAGGGTCGAATCCGATTTACTTTAGATGAGCAGGGCAGGCTGATAAAAGGTATGATGGGCGGTGGCGTGACGAGTGCCAGCCTAAATGCCATGATGGAACAGGCTGCTGTGAGGCTTCCTGATTTTGTCGTTCTACTCAGGTCCGGTGTAGAGCAGGCGAAAGATTTAGCTGTTACGTCGTCTGGAGAGTGCGAGCAGCTATCGATGGCTGTTACGTTCGAAGCGATACCAGCCTTTACTTATGAATAGATAAAAATATCGGTCAAGGTTGCGCCTTAAAATATGCTTTTCAGGCGCATCTATTTAGCCAGCTCTTAGCTCAAGTTCGAAGCCATGGGCATCATGGTGGCGGTTTTCGACTCGAACTATGTTTCCGTCAATAGCAAGTCTTTTGCCTTCTATAGATACGAGCGGAAATATCGCGCCCCTTCGGAAATCTAAGGCACACAATTGCGTTGGACCGTCCCCTGTAAGTGGATTCGGATTAGGACAAGCGAGCATAATAATGAATTGATCACTCCAAATTTGAGGCAGCACCATCGGTTGAGTCCCTCGACTCTCCCATATAATCTTGTTTCGTCTCCGTACCCAAAAAAAGGGGTCTTCTCCTAACTGCTGTTCAAACACGATAACTTCATCTTTTACAAATTGCCCCATGAGCCAGCCTGGTCCGTCAGAATGATGCTGGGTAATTTGTTCGCCTGTTACCAAGTTCACCTCTAGTAATCGACTATCAGTAAACCTTGCTGCGCGGCTAAGGAGCAGCACTCGTTTGCCTTCCTCGTCAACAGCAAGTGGACCGGGTGTGATGGGGTCTTGAAAACATTCAATATGGTGTGTCGTGATTTTTTCACTGTTGTGAATGTTCAAAACTCCTAGCTCTTGTTGGATCACATCAAAGTAAATCATTTGATCATGAGACCTTGGGTGAGCGACCGCAACAAGCCCATGTCTTGGTGGAAGAGTCATCCGTCCTTTGGTGACTTCCTCCGATGAAACCGAGGGGATTTTATGGACTGAAAGTTTATGCATGAGATAATTCCGCGAAACTTTTTCCCTGAGGAATTACTTCAACAATTTTAGCTGAAAGAGACTCCTTAATACTCACTTTCCCGTTTCCTAAATCACTTTTAGGCATCTTCTCGGGTTCTGAAACGCCTGGAAAAGATGGGATTAAGTCGTCGCCTGGTACACCATAGAAATCGGTTGATTCTAGTCCCTTCCACGATTCTGCGAATTTATTTGCCAGCCAGACGTGGTCTTTTTGTACTCCCCATCCATGCCGGGCGACCAAATATCGTTCGCCATTGTCGTCGAGATACCCCTGAATAATCGCATAATGAGCTCTGGCACCACCCTCACTCACTGGATTGCCGTTGTAGTCTACATCAAAGGCGACAATGGCTGGGTGACCTGCATCAATCACTTTATAAAGATCGTCGAGAGAACATTCGTGATGAGTTTTAGCTTGGTATCCAAACTGTCTTGCTGTGGACGCGATACCTTCTGCCGTAAACATCTCTCCCACCGCGGTGTATCCTTGTTGCTTGGCCACATCCATAATGAATCGATCATCGTTTGGCTCTTGCGTGTATTGTTCGCCTAACCCACTTTTGTCTTGGGCAGTCACAAGTGCTGTTTTGTTACTCGGGTCTTTTTTATGCCAAGCGTCCATAACCATTCCTAAGGCGTAAAGTCCGCAAGTGGGGCCCAATTGTACACGTTGTGGAACGGGTGCTTTTTTTGCCAGATTAATGAGCTCGCTTCGGCAAAATCCACTACTTTTTATATCGCGATTGCGAATCATACCGTCAGGCGAGACTACCGTGCTAATGTCGTTTCGGTTGAGCGACAAATTGAGGTCTTTATGACCAGTGACGACTTGCGCATCGGAGTTAGCAGATAGCGTCTCTGTGTTTTGGCTTTTTGTCGGGCCTGAATTTCCACCAATTCTTGGCATGAACGACTTCGACTATATCTAGTAGGTCACAGTCTGCCAAGCCTAATATTTTGAGTCTTGGAAAGGCATTCAAAACAATCGAAAATTTGAATAGATTCGAAAGAGGCATTACAAAACTAAAACGACATATGCAAAATCAAGCAATAACAGCACGGACCGGTCGCTTTTGTGATCTTATTCTGAATGAAGAAACTCATCGTCGTGTTATTGAGTCTCTCATTCCAAAGGCACGAAAATTCGTCTGGATTTTGACTGCAGATATCAAAGACATGCATGTCAAGCGCGGCCGAAAGTACGTACCTTTTTTAGAAGTCTTGTCTCAGCTGGTAGCAGACGGGGTAGCCATTAGACTATTTCATGCTAAAGAGCCTGGTCCTCGTTTTAGGAAAGATTTTGACCGACAAAAACACCTTATTGAATCGGAGTTGTTCGAAAGGTTACTTTGTCCGCGTATTCACACGAAGGCTGTCATTATTGATGGCCACACTGCCTACGTAGGATCTGCGAATCTGACGGGAGCAGGTTTGGGCGCGAAGAGCGTTCATCGCCGCAATTTTGAAGCGGGTTTTGTGACGAACATGCCCGAACATGTTCTTCCGCTGATGGATTTTGTCGATGAAATCTATCTGGGTGCGCCGTGTCAAAAGTGTCAGCGTCGAGCCCAATGCCCTGACCCTATTGCTTGAAAGTGGGCAATGATTTTCTGTCAGGTGAAATTCGTACAAGTTTTTTTTGTCTCCCGAATTTTTTTCATGACTTCGAAAAGAAGCTCAAAGTCTGGCTTACCTGGTGTTCTGCCTTTTCGCTCATAAATTAGGTCTCCACACTTATCGTAAAATAAAAGACCTGGAACTGGGTTTTCACTTTCATTATCCCAAAAGTCTCTCTTTTTAAGCCATTTCGCTTCTGGATCTGTCAGAAGGCTGAATGGCAATTTCAGTTGCGTCTTAACTTCTAGATTTATATCAGGATGATCATTGTTCACTACAGTAACACTGGCTTTCAGCTTACGAATGCTTTCTTTATCAATGATAGCAAGTTGAGCCAGACACGTCGGACACCAATAGCCTTTGGTTACGATAACAATCATGGGTTGGCCTTTGCCAATTTTCCAGAGTGTTTTTAGATCACCGTTCGTATCAACGAACGCACCAGCTGGCAGCGACTGGAGTAATAAAGAAGCAAGCCCAATAATCGAAGATGCCAGCACCTCTTTATCCTACAGGATTATGCTCGATGGGCACCATATTCAAACTCCAGTAAATACCCTGTTTTCCGGCGAAAAAAACGACATTAGGAGATTTGTTTTCGCAGTGCGGCGCAAGAGATCTTTTGTGGTGTACGACTGCTTCTAGAATACCATTGTTTTTAGACGTAAGTGCCTCGTATTCGAGTGAGTGGTCGACTAAACTTTTCCTGTGTCATCTGTTGTACCTCGTCTGCGCACACGTGAGCTCATGACCATTTATGAAACGTACGGAGCGTTGATGTTTCGTCGGTGCAGATTGATTACCCGTGATTTCGAGCTAGCGGAGATAGCATTTGAAACGTCATTCATAAAGGTTATTGAATTTGGATCTAATTTCCGAAGAGTTCAGTCAAAGCTTCGCTGGCTTTATGACCAATGTGACAAAGAGTCCATTCGAGCACTTGCTAAATATCTAGAATTATCGAGCGAAGCCTCTGAGCATAATAATTGGGATGAAAATACAGTAACTGTTGCTTCTTTTTGGTCTGAATTAAGCTCAGGCGATCAGCTTATTGCTATTCGAAAGTACGTTGACGGTTTTTCTTCGGAAAAGATTTCGAAGCTGGCGGGTCTTTCAGTGAGGTCTGTCGGCTATGCTGAACGCCGTTTACGGGATAAAACAGACGCGATTTTGGAGGCCACCGATTATGAGTGAGCATCCTTCAGCCTTCGAGCTTGAGTCCTGGTTGGTTGATGAGCGAACTGAAGAGGTTTCCGCTCATATCGAAAACTGTAAAGTATGTCGCAACGCAGTAGACCGCCTCGAATTATCCCGTCAAGAATTTTTGGATGAGGAGGACGTTGAAACATTCTTGAATCGTCCTTCCGTTAGTAAAGTCATAGAGAAGCAAATTTCGACGAATAAACAAAAAAGAAAAGAAGAAGCACACAAAGAGTTGTCTGAGGCGTTGCCGTTTTTGCCAGAGCACACAGAGATCAAACGAACTTACTCTGATCCCGTAGAAGAAACATCTTGGAATTATGGACTCATTCTTACTTGCTTGATTATTCTCGTCGGAATTATCGTTTTTATGTTTGCGTAAAAATTATCACCGATAAGTTTTATGAGCTGCATGAGAGCATAGAGCAACCTGGCTTATTTCGGGCCCAGTCTGGTCGCTTCTGAAAGTATGCTTCTGCTTCAGGTTGTTCGTCATAAGGCTTCATTAGGACCATTAAAAGATTATCTATTTCCGTAAAATTACCGTTCTGTGCTGCATCTATAGCTTGCTGCGCCATGTAATTACGTAAAACGTATTTGGGATTTGCTGCATTCATTCGTCGAATTCGATGAGTGTTTTCTTCTTTATCCTGCAAAATTCTCGCTTTGTAATCGCGTAGCCACCTTGTCAGGCTATCTCTGATATGCTGATTCGGTGGCGTATAATAAGCATCGAGCAGGGCCTGAAAAGACCTCTCGTCTGTAAAATCTGAATCAAAAGAGATTTTAGCGAGATTTCTGAAGAATATTGTCATATCGGTCTCCGCCATTTTGAGAATATCAAATGCTTCTTGAAAAAGCTCGATGTCATCATCTCCTTCGAATGTTTTTAATCCGAACTTTCGACGGTAGCAGTCGCCTTGTTCGTCTTGATAAGTGTCGATATACGAATTGATAGCTGTTTCAGCAAAGTCTTCTTTATCGAAGAGTGGTGCGACGGCGTGCACCAGTCTTTCAAAGTTCCAAAGCCCTATTTGTGGTTGCTGTCCAAAACGGTATCTTCTCCCTTGAGCGTCAGTCGTATTAGGCGTCCACAGTGGATCATAATTATCTATCCAGCCATAGGGACCGTAATCGATAGTAAGTCCGAGAATCGACATATTATCTGTGTTCATAACCCCGTGAACGAAACCAACTCTCATCCATTCTGCCATAAGTTGTCCAGTTCGTTTGCCTACCTCGCAAAGCCATTGAAGGTAACCTTCTTGTTCTAGCGACGTAATCGCTGGAAAGTAGTTCGTGATGGTAAAATCGACGAGAGCCTTAAGTCGGTCATGGTCTCTTCTCGCCGTGAATATCTCAAAGCTTCCAAAACGTAAGAAGGATGAAGCAACCCGACAAACAATGGCGCCAGGTTCTGGCCTGGGATTACCGTCGTACAGCATGTCACGGGTGATTGCGTCTCCTGTTTGAACCAGACTGAGTGCGCGTGTTGTGGAAATACCAAGATGGTGCATCGCTTCACTCATGAGAAACTCCCGAACTGAAGATCGTAAAACGGCACGACCGTCAGCGCCTCTAGAATACGGAGTGGGGCCTGCACCTTTCAGTTGAAGCTCAAAGCGCTCTTTTTTTTCGTTCGTTATCTCTCCGAGGTTGATGGCACGTCCATCCCCTAATTGTCCCGCCCAGTGTCCAAATTGGTGCCCACCGTAGCAGCAAGCATAGGGAAGAGAACCTGGAAGTAGCGCGTTGCCGGATAGAATGTCCGCACCGTGTGACGACTGTAGCCAATCACTGCTGAGACCCAGCATTGTCGCTACGTCATTTGAAAAGCTGACTAGTTTTGGCGCTGATACTTTCGTTGGGTTTACAAATGAATACATTGCTTCACGTACCTGACGGCACGAGTTTTCTGAAACAGGGTCTCCCGGCAGAGATTCTGTGAAATGACTACTGAGTTTTATGTCTGGTTTGGAGGAGAACGAGTTGGCGTCAGTCATGATTGCATCTCACGCGAATTATAAGAGTACACGCGTCTTTTGTAACGGCTTTTTCCGGCCGTGGGTTGTTGTCAACAGAATGAGGGGAGAAAAGAGTATCGGGGCCTGTTGCGTATTAGAGTGTGAAGGATTCAATTGCGAACGTTTCCATCTCCATGATTGGCAGGCGATCGATACGAATGTTTGGGTCTAGTCCTGCCTTCTCTTCAAGTTCCTTCAAGAAATACGGAGGAAATGAGCGGAACATGAGTCTTATACTCGCTGAGTATTGACCAGCGGGAATCTCGGTCAAATCATACGTTTTTGTGTCGCTTGAATCTACGGCGATTAGATAGTTAACTCGCTTGTTGGCTTGCCAGGGAAAGTTTACTTTTTTGGCAGGTGCAGTGGAATTGGGATCATCCATTTTTGGGTCATTATACATTTGCTGGAAGTACAGAACGAGCTGTGGATCCGTACCAGGCATTGTTGTTTTCAGCGGATCGTCAGAACGTAAGTTTTTGTCTGGATCTAAAGTTCCTGACTCGAATACGATATCTCCGTTCTGGTCTCGAATGATGATTTCGAGCCACATTTGTCGTTCTGCGGTTGCTCCACTCGGTAGGGCGTGCCCCGCTAAGTTCGTAATCGTGACGGCTAGAGATTTACGGGCTGAATCCACACTTGCATTGATTTCGGCACTTTCTCTAAGGAGCGCAGCTACTGCTGCTCGAAGTTCGTCGTAACCGGGGAATTCATCGCGAGGAAGAAGCGAAACATCGACACCTGGCATCACGTGTCGATGGATGGTTCTTTGTGGAATCGTCGCGTCTCCCTCAGCGCCTTGCGATGCAGCCTGGCCTTTGTATGCAGGCATATGACAGCCTTGACAGGTTTTGCCGCCTGGACGATTGAATGAGCTGCTTTCCCATTCGGGAAACGTCTCTTCGAGTTTGGCGCCCTTGGGGTTGGTTACGGCGTGACATGGACCACACGTTTTTGATTCTTTTTGAAGTTGGTCAAATTTAGACTTGTGCGCATTAGTCGGAACTGGGTCTGCGATACCTCCGCGCTTCACGTTGTCTGGTAGGTAGTCTGCGCGAGCGTTAACTTCTTCAATCACTTGAACCATAGAATGACAAACGTCACAGGTTACACCTTCTCCTTCGACCTCGCGCCCAGCGATAGAGCCAAGGTTTTCGGTGTCCTGCCTGTAAAGACCCAATTCAGCGTCGAAATAGACCGGAGCAGAGTTTGTTGCAAAGGCAACAGGCGAGTGACATTGAATACAGAATTGATTGAGTTTGCCGTTGCTTTGCGCCTGACCCATGCGCGTCATTGCATGATATACGGGGTCTTTTGCGGAGTACGCATGACTCGATATTTCCCACTCCCGCACGTGTTGTTCGTGGCATTTTACGCAGGTGTTTGCGGATTGATATATTTTTATGCTTTCAGTACGTTCTACTACTAATTCGATGTCCTGGGGTTCTTGCTTCCCACCGCAAGCGGACATTATTCCCATTATAAGTATGCATGCTCGCCCGGTTTTCATCTTGCTGCTCCGTTGGTTATCCACTCTTCAAGAATTTCTATATAAGGTTCATTAAGTGATTCAGAATTACTGGGCATCGCGTCTCCCTCTCCGACCCCTGGTCCTCGCAGCTTTCGAATGAGAAAGCTACGTTCTGGGTCACCGGGTTTTACGTTCACCCATCCGTTCATTTTTGCGATTCCGTTGGCCACTGGTTTTTCAACCATATTTTCGAAGCTGAGTTGTGCGGAAGACATGTCCAAGTTTCCGCAGTCAGTGCAGCCCGAATCGTGGCATCCTGAGGTAGCGCAGGCCGGCTCAAAAATGACTGTTTGGATTTGTTCTAATACTGGTTCTGGTAAATCTGCTTGCCCTTCTGCTCCTCCACAGCCTAAAGATATAAGACAAAACATTCCAATAAGGAAAGAGAATTGACTAAACTTGGAATATTTTACTGAACTAAGGCGTTTCAAGTTTCAACCTCCTTTGTAAGCGCTGGGGAGGTATTGGTCTAGCGAGAAGCGTTCCGAGAGAAACGGTCGACGTTCCAGCTTCATCTACGAACTGCGTCAGATTATATGTTTTACCCGTTGAGGGGTCTTCGAATGTATATGGTGTGTCCGAAGCGCCAAACCCAAACACTTCTCGTACTTTAGCAAGATTTCTATCTCCTGATAAAAGATGGCATGTCTCGCATCTTCGCGTGTTTTGCGCGGTTGCGGTTGTGTGAGCAAAACTAGGTCGCCATGAGAAACCAGTCCGGCCTTCAGATGAGCGACCCACATATTTGTTTAGTATTTTCCGAGCGGGAGTCAGAGTGCCCTCATCAACGTCGCATGGCGTTACAGAATCAGGGCTACAGGGCGCAAGAACGGTAATCATCTGGTTGTCGACCATGAAAGTTCCAATTTTTCCGTCAACGTTGATCCCTAAGTAAAGCTCGTTCAGGCCAAGCAGGACAGGTTGACGGGTCAACGTACCTAATGAATCTTTGCCTGTTATCGGGTGCAATGATGAAGCACGTAGGTCTATGGTGAGTTCGGTGAGATAGTGGTTGGGCATCCACGAGGTATGACATGCATAACATTCTAAATCGCCGTGATTGTTTAGGCTGTGTGCATCCTGTGATGGACGAGAGCCGAGTCGTGTTACGAGTTGCGGAACTTGTCGTTCTTTCCCGTCGAGCGTCGTCAATATTACTTGCGTACCTTCTATTCGAAGTCGTTGCTTTTTAACGAAACCACCGTCTTCGTTACGTTTTTCTACTCCCGTTTCATCCGTAACTACATAATAGGGAAATGCATTGCCAGCGGAGGTAACAGTCATCCCTTCTTCGTTCAAGCTGACTGCGCTTACAGCACTTCCGTGACAGTCTTCGCATTCGATCCCGGTAGCGCTCGCCATGTTGGGACGAATATGTCCATCGCCGTGTACGTCATTACCGAAGTGACAATCGACACAGCGCATGCCACGTGATTGATGTACGTCGGGTGGAGTGGAATCAGTCGGGTCGCCTCCATCTTCGTCGATGACAAGCGTTCCGGGCTCGTAGCCTAGCATTGTGGAAGAGTTGACTACAGCTTGGCTTAAGTCTTCGCCTTGTCTCGCTTCTCGTATTCCAAAATAGGACAAGCCAATTCTGTTACTCGTATTATGGCAAGATTGGCAGGTAGAGTCGCTCGGGTTTCGAACAAGCACATGTTGATTTGGAACTGGTCGGTCGATAGCACTTGCGTTCGGGTCAGCGCTGTTTGACTCGGCTTTATTATTATATTCGAAGTGGCAAGCCGAACATCCAGAGCCGCGATAGAGTCCGTCTTTATTGGTAGAGGATGGCCCGGCACTCCAAAGGTGACAGGATGAGCAGGCCTTTGAAAGTGTATAATCTACAATCGTTGAGATAGCGGATGTGCTGGTTTGTGTAATATCTGGAACCCCAAGCCCTCCCTGTGCTTTATAGGTAAATCGTGGAGCAATAGACGGTATAAAATCGTCGTTTGTGGTCGCCACAATCGCTTGGTTAGGTGGACGTTTTGCCTTTACTCCCATTTCAAACCGCGGAACATTTATAAGCCCCGCAATCGTGGCGTGCATCGAACGCTTTGATCGTGCAACAAGTTGTCCGTGACAACTACCGCAAGCGCGATCCACTGTGTGATAATTGGTCGGATTTATGAATGCGAGATATTCAAGTTCTTCCGTTGTCACGTCAGACGGAACGAGCGCTTCCATCGGAATATTGCGCGAAGCTTCTTGAACATGCGCTGACCCTCGCTCGCTTGCGGTGGGGTCCCCTGCATGGCATTCCACGCATGATATTGCTTGTTTAATATGAGCAATCTCGATGCCCTGATCGAGGTCGTCGTTAACTTGATGGCATTGCGCGCACCCTTCAGACGCGATTTTGACCTGTGGCTCACAACCCATAACGAGCATTGTGACAAAAATAAAGGACAGCCAGCCCAACCACAGGTCCCATTTTAACCCAACTACCACTATCAAAAGCCTAGCAGATTACCGACTTAGGTGCTCCTTTTTAGGTGTATGGTTTTCCGCGGAACGAGTCGTCTTTTTTTGTCTACATCTAAGAGTGTCGGTGCGCGGACGAGTGTGACATTTTTTCCCCACTTTTTTTATTTTTTCGATTTTATTAGTCGTGACCTGGAGCGGAGTGCTCCTCGAATTTCCCCGATTTTCTCGATTTGTCTCCTCTAAACTAATCGTGCTTTAATTTTGTGATCTCCAGGATTTAGCCCCGAACTCATCGCTCCGCTCATCTCAAGTATCGATGTGTTATTTACCGTTCAATCAGATTGAGGAACGAGTACTTTTGCTGCCCTTGTTGGCTTACTTCTACCGTGAATGCATCTTTACTCATTCATTTATGAATAACGATAACGAACGATTTAGCCCGCGATAACCGACCTTGCCTCAAGGAAGTCTAAAAAAGTATTCACTACCAGTAACATAGCCCACTATTGGCACTAAATATTGGTATTTCCCGAGCGATAAAAGGCTCTTTTCAGAATCGACCAAACCCAAGTTCTAGCAAGGAGTTCGCGGATTCGCCATCCTTCGAACATTCGTTTCAACCAGCCTATTCGGTCATAATCCTTTTCTTGAGTTATCTCTATAAATCGTTGTTGCTGATGCCGTGCTCTCAGAACTTTAAACTTATGAACATCATGGCCATGATGACTGTTTATAAAGTCCCTTTCTCCATCTCAGCTGGATTCGACGTAACTCCTCGAGCGATTGTTTCACAAGTTCCCAAGGCGGGCGACTTCCGGAACGCTGGATCCAAACGATTGGGAAAGTTCCTGTTTTTATCTTGTTTTCGAGTAAAATAAGGATCCATTCACAGTCGAAGAATGGGCCCTCACTTTGTGCTAAATCAACAATGAGTTGAGCGGAATGAATGGAGAAAATTTTTAAGGGCGCATTCGTATCATGAAAGTCGCCCAGTATAGGCAGCCGTTTTCGGGCCAAGTGTCCGAAAACGAAACTTTTTAATTGCCCAAACTCACCTACGCCGAGTCTTTGTCCACCATCCCTCACGTCGCGACTTCCGAATGCCGTCTCCCATTTGTTGTTCTGCATAGCTTCGATGCCTGTTTGAATGAATTTAGCGTCGACCTTTAAGTTTAAGTTTATGTACGCGTAGTAGTCTGCGTTTAATCGTAACCCAATTCGCAGCCCCTCTCGTAGTGCTAATCCTTTCCTTCCCCATTTAGATTTTTGTGTAATGTCCACGTTGTGTAGAGACACTTCGGGAGCGTCTATTTCACGAATTGCTTCGGCAAAACTTTGTTGATCTGCAGCGTCGTTCATTACGAGCAGGGTAAAGTGTTCAAAGTTTCTACGGAGCTGAAGAAGTTTATTGGAAAGTTGCTCTTTAATAGGTTCGAAGTCCGTATCGTAGGAGCAAGTAACAAGACAAAGATGCACGGTGGTAGCCTTACGAAATCAACGCGTTTCAACTTTGCCTGATTTAGTGATCAGTGGTCAAATATAGAGACAATTTCTGCTGCCGGCTTCGCGAATGTAATAAGTCCACTCATCTGGTTTTAGATTCGTTCATGCAGTCTAGACGAGAAGTGTGCTTCTCGCGTTTTCCGCGTGAGATTGAATTTTTTCGGTAGGAGGTACCGCTGAACAATAATCGTCGAGGTGATTAGGCTGCAAAATTGATGACAGGAGGCTCTTTTTTGAACTCGCCAAAAGTCCATTCTTTTTGCTCTTGCCCATTTTTTAGCATGATTTGTCTTCGTAAATGAAGATTCTTCGGTTGTCTCCAGCCGACGATTTTTGCTTGGACTCCACTCCAGAACCGCTGCCGTGCAGCGAGAGATAATAACGCACCTCGACGAATTTCTTGTTGAGCTCTATCCCCTTCGGCGAACATCTCAAGCGCTTCTTCGAGCCACAGGCCGTGGTCGATGTCTTGTTCCATATGAAGGTCAAAATAGAGCATTTCTTCGGTGTTGAAGCCTGCTCGTCGAAGTCCTTTACAAATGGGTGGAAACATTTTTGGAATTGACCATTCGTGACCTGGCCCTAGTGCTCCGAGCCCAACCAAATAAGGTTCTTGCGTGCAGATACGCCGGTGCTCGGTAATGAATCCGATCACATCAGGGTGGAGGGGTGTATGGAGCTCTTCGTCTGGCTCGGCGCCTGCGGCAGCAAGATATTCCAGATATACCGTTGCGTGATCCTTATTTTCTGAGCCTTCGCCGTATTCATCGACCAACACTTTCGCCAGCCACTGTTTTGCATCGCTGTCAGGGGAGCGAATCAGAAGAAACTCCATATAACTCGTGAAGTTTCCGACCAGCGGATAGTGTTGCAAACCCATCACTTTAAAATCTTCTCGGGTAAACGGTACTTGTTGCACACGTGCGAGAAGAGGGTGGTTCACAGCTGGGTGTGACTCGATCTCTTGTCTTAGACTTTTGAGAAATTCTTTTGCGTTCATCCTGTTGCTCCTTAAATAACGTTGAGTCGTTTCTTTCGCTCTTTTGCTTGAACCACAGAATCGGAATCAAGACGGATATCTTGTGGGATGATTCCGATTTCATCGCGAAGGTGGCTCTCATAGTCAGACGCGATTGGCCGGTACTGTCTAATTCGTTTCAGAAAACGCACGGTGCCGGGAAGCGACTTAATAAAAAATTTCGGTTTTCTACGCATGGCAGCGGTCAAACCTTTTCGTAGGGCTGGCCAAGTAGCATCGTTCTGCGCAACAAACTTTTTATAGAATGTTTCACGTGGAAGTTTCGTTGGAAGAACAGAATGCAGAAGGTCGAAGAACCGACTGTCTCGGGTGAGTAGCTCGTGCTCCCGTTCTCGCCAAAGTTGGGTGCCGGGAAGTGGTGTGTGAATCACGACGAGAGGAATAGCGACACCCATATCGTTTATGATGTCATATAAGTTATCAAAGTCTTCTTCGCTGAAATCTTGTCGTGCCATGAAAATTCCGGTCGACACTATCCCCAATTTTTTCAGCATCGCGATTCCTTTGCGATTGTTATCTGCTGTGTTTCGTTTTCGCAGAGCATCAAGATTGTTGTCGCTGTTACTCTCGTATCCGGACAGAATCATCATGAAACCAATATCGCTGAGTCTTTTCATTAGCTTCGGGTTCGCGACCATAAAATCTGTTCGACCTTGTGTTCCGTAATACTTTTTGATTCCTCGCCGCTCGATTTCATCACAGAGCGCTTCCAGTCGTTTCTTATCGCTCAAAAAATTATCATCGAGGAAAAAGACGTAGTCTTCGGGAATTTTCTCCAGTCGATCACAAATGGCTTCTGCGCTCATGTAGCGGGTTTTTCGGTCGTAGAACTCCCAAATTGCGCAAAAGTTGCAATCAAAGCTGCAACCACGAGATGTTTCCATTGAAGCCATCGGGTTAGCGACCGCGAAGAAATACTCCTTTCGGTACCGCTCAGGAAGTAAATGTCGAGCCGGTAATGGAAGACTATCCAGTTTCCGCGCTTGTGACCTTTTGTTTGTTGTTTGGTAGTTGCCGTCTGCATCTTTATAACGCAGCCCATCGATATGACTGAGCTTTCTAGGGTCTCCGCCTGCATCGAGGTGCGTAATTAGTTCATGAAAGGTTTCTTCTCCTTCTCCAAGACACATGCAGTCTACGACTTCGTTCTCAAAATCTTGAGGCGCTAGCGTTGGATGATGACCTCCGACGATCGTGAAGCAGGTATCACCTAGCGTTTGTTTTGCGACTTGTAAAATCGCTTTGGCTTGGTAGCAATCTGTGGTCATCGATGTAGAGCCGACAAGGTCCGGTTTATAATCGAGAAGGGTTTCGTTCAAAACCATCTCGGGCTCAAGACGCATGTCTAGGATCTTCACTTCATGCTCTGGTAATAAGGCTCCAGCAAGTTGGGTGAGCGCTACAGGCTCACTCATCCATAACACGTTCTCTAAACCAAGCCGGCCGGGTTCGAAGGGAGCGGGCTGAACTAATAGTATTTTCATGGGGTTCTCCAATAAGTGACGGAAGCTTCATTTTGAGCGATCAAATAAAGTCCAGTCAAACGATATACGCTCATTTTCTGCTCTATCCAATTTTTTAACTCGCAGACTCTATTCCCGGCGAATAAATAATAGCCCGATTTTTCGATCAATTTCTAATTTTTAGGGTTTGCACGTCGGTATACAGGGTTAAGGGTAACGCGAGCGTAAAGTTTTGCTGGGAATGTATTCGTTTTTCCGACGTGTCCGCGGTCGACCGAGAAATAGAATTCCTCATCGCAGTTGTCGTCCGGGCGAGCCGGCGTGACAATTTAATGGACCCTGCGCTCGTTTTTGGATGAGCTCGAATCGAGTAAAGAATCAGATTTCGCTCCGTCTTCTCGTCAACGAATGACCGACAATTATTGATAAAGTGCACCTTGTGACCAGATTGAGTGCTCGATTTTTTAGCATTCGGTTGCTGAGATGCACGCCCAGCAGCCATCACGAACAGTAAGAATTCGTCCCGCGGGACACTGACCTGGTAATGCGTCGCACATGGGCTCAATGCCTTCACCGCAATCTACGATCTGCGTAGTTGGAGGCGGAATTATCGGCTCATCTTGTGCAGTGCATCCGCATCCGCATTCGTTCAAAAATAGGGAGCTGCCGTCACTACATTCAAAATCAAGCATTTCACATTCTGTTGGGTCTCTGCTTATATAATAGACCTCTTCCGATTCAGGAGGACAGTAAAACGGGTCCTCGGTTTCACATCCGCACCCGCATGCGTTGTTAAAAAATTCTGACTCTCCGTCACAGCGAATATCACTGCCCAGTTGAGTGCATACCATTTTGTCTCGGCTGATATATGCTCTGCTTACGCTTTCAGGTTCGGTACAAACTTCTTCTGCACAAGATTCCCTCGGGATGCATGCCCAACATCCGTTACGAATCGTTGCGACTGAACCATGTTGACACACGGGCTGCGGTGCTTCGCAGACCAACACACTTCCATCAGTGCAAGGAAAGTCTTCACAAAATCCACTTACAGTTGGTGGTTGTGAAGAAGGAGCCGGAAGCGGTTCATGCGTACCGTCATTATCTGTAAATTGACAAAAACCTCCAGGGCAATCTGAGTTTGAAGTACATGCAGTCGTTTGAATTCGGTCCGTGCATCCTACGAAATTTTGAGGAAGTGGAGCTGGTAACGGATCGGGTTCGGGGTCTGGATTGCAGTCGGGGTCAGAATCTCTGCACGGAGGTTTGGGAGTACGACCCCGAGAATCAGATGTCCCTGACGAATGCGAACGCATTTGAGGTAAATAGTGCGGCTGACAATTGGACGCCGAATTGCACTGATATTCGTCCATTTGATCGCATGCACCAATCGGCGGAAGGCAAGCGCAAAACTCACATCCGTTCGCATCAGTTGCGAATCCAAATGCACATGCGATTTCGCAGGTCACCGGCACACAAGCAGCAGGAGGTGTTGGCTCGTCAAAGCATCCAGCAAAACTTACTTCGGGACACGGACCTTGTATACAGTCAATGTCTTCATAGGAGGCGATACATTTTTCCTCGGCGTGACATGTTTCTCGATCAAGTTCGCTGCATACCAAAGGCTGTTTGTTTTTTTGTTGTTTGTTTTTTTGAAGTCGTTGAACTTCCTGGGTTTGACCGCAGCCACTTACGGCCCAGGCACAGCTCAAAAGAATCATGGTTTGGAATAATCTATTGCTTATCATCGTCGTCCTCTTAGTTTGGTTCTCTTCCGCAGTTGACTTTGCACATGTTGGGCCAACTTGATTCAAACCTTCGGAAAAAACGTAAGTATACGAAATTACTGCAATATGTCTTTTAGGCTATGACAATAATGTCTAGCCTGTCTCAAAAAGCTGAGATCTACTTTTCGTGAAACTCTCAGTTCTTTGGGGTGTGAAAATACGTATTTACGCACCGCCTGATTGAGTTCTTTTTAGGTGTAGATTAGATCACCATCCTATGAGCGCGAGTGTTCCTTCAATCATTTGTCACGGCGGTGCTGGCCATAAAAATAGCGACCAGCCGAGCGTGACAGAAGCGTGTCGAGCTGGCCAAGAGATTCTAGAAGAGGGCGGTTCGGCGCTAAATGCTGTTCTCAAAGCAGTGACCATGATGGAAGATGACCCGAACCTCAACGCAGGTACGGGTGGACGCATTCGTGAGGATGGAAGTGTGCAGCTTGATGCAGCCGTCATGACGAACGATGGACGCTTTGGAGCCGTTGTTTGTATTGAGGAGACGAAGAATCCAGTCCTCGTTGCCGCCACGATTCTCGACCTTCAAGTGAATATGTTGGCTGGTCGTGGCGCTCGTGAGTATGCTGACCGGATTGGGGTCGCACGAGAACAAGTACAAGGCTCGAATCGTCCGCCAGCCAACGATACTGTGGGGGCTGTCGCTCGTGATTCTTCTGGACTCATTGTCGTAGCTTCTTCTACCGGCGGATGCATAGGTCGTCCATCTGGTCGCGTAGGGGACACACCACTTATCGGCGCTGGATTATGGTGCGATGAAAACATGGGTATCGCCGCGACAGGTATCGGCGAAGTTATTACACTCAAGGTTCCTTGTGTGCGAGTAGCGGATCGCTTTTCGCAATCGAATGAGCTTCAAAAAGAGCTAGACTGGGCGATCGGCCTGTTTGATCCTGACATAGAGGTTGGGCTTATCGCTCTGTCTACTACAGGCCTTGGCAAATCTTCCTCAAATACCGCTATGCCTTGGGCTACTTTTGGGAGTGAGAATTAATCTTAAGACTTCGTATTTTTGTGAAGCGATAAAAAAAACGAATTTTCACGTTGGGCTAACGGTCGCGACTTGATCGAATTCTATGAGGTTGCAGTTAGGATGTTCTTTAATAATGACTCGTTGCACTTTAGCGAAGCTTGGTCCTTCTTCACATGCGAAGGCAAGTTTATCCAGTACTTCTGGGTGTCCTTCGGCGTGGATCTCTACTCGACCATCGGTGAGATTTCTTACCCAACCAGATACGCCTAAAGATTGCGCAGTGCGTTTTGTCCAGGCGCGATAGCCAACACCCTGCACTTTGCCCTCTATGAGTAGTCGTACTGCTTTGCGTGTCATCGTTTTGTTCAGGCTAATAGGCTATTTCGAATCTTGAAAAATGACTAGAGAGAGGTCTTGGTGATCAGAATAAATAGAAGCCACCTCCAGTGTACATCGATTTTGAGTTGATCTAGAATTCCTGATAGATGGAATGCCCAAAAATATGTTTGAGCGGTCTTTCGTTGGCTTTCTTGGTGTTGTCTGCGCCGAGTCAGGCAGAGCAAGGGCTCACGGTAATGGATGCCGTTCGTGCTGCGCTGGAAAATCATCCGAATGTGATTATCGCCAAGCAATCCCTGCGATCCAATCGTGGTGCTGTGCAATCTGCTCAAGGGGTGTTCGACTGGTCGCTCTCAGCTAACGTTGGCCATGTTCAGTCTGCGAATGGTGGGGACGTCAACATTCTATCGCAAGACTTTGATATTACGAACCAACAAGATATTACGAGCATGGGTGCTTCCGTCTCGAAGCTCCTGCCTTGGGGAATGACGGTATCCAGTGGTGCTGACTTTTCAAGGAGTCAAATTGGGCAGGTAGTTACGGCGACCTTAGGTTCGAGTAACGAAACGGACACGACGACCCCGCTTGTGGGAACTTTGTTTGTTAATATTACTCAGCCTCTCTTGCAAGGTTTAGGTTCTGTGACAACGGCAGAGCTTAGAGCTCGCGAAGCTGAATTGCTCGCCGCCAAAGACGATTATCAGCAAACAATAAACAACCAACTTTTACAGGTTGTACAAGCGTATTGGGCATACGCATCGGCTTTTGCTTTCTTGCGAGCGGCTCGAGAGGCGGAAGGGCGAGCCCTAAAGCTTCTTGAAGACAACAAAAAGCTCGTTCAGGCTGATCTCAGGCCCGCAGCGGAACTCCGTCAACTTGAAGCAAATTATGCAGACGTCAAGCAAGCTTTATACCGGTCGGAACAATCCTTGGTCTCCGCGCGGTTTACGTTGGGCGTTGCTATGGGTATTGATGCGAAAAATGCATCCCGTCTTGCAGACCCGAGTACACAGATGCCTCAGCCCCCAAAACTTGAAACAATCCAGCTTGCGAATGAAAAGATTGTCGAATCTGCTTATGAAAATCGAACAGATTTGCTTGCCCTTGCTAAACGAGTATCAGCGGCAAAACTTCGTTTAGAATTAGCGGAAAATACTCGAATTCCTCAACTCGATTTGTCCGCTCGTATACAGTACGCAGGTGTTGGTTCTGACGATGAATACAGAAGCATGAGTATTCAGAACGCACTTACTGCCCAACTTGGATATACCGCTTCTCTCAACCTCGCATTCCTTTGGCCTCCTCAAATGAACGCGGCTGACGGTGTGATTGCTCAGCAAGCGGCGAGTCTTCGCATCGCCCAAGAGTCCCAAAGGTCACTCCGTCAACAAATCGGAGCATCTGTCTACTCCGCGATCGAAAGGCTGAAGCAACGAGCTAGAATCGCATATGAAGCAAACAGAGCTGAGTCTTACTATAAGGAATCAGTGAGTAACGAAGAAAAAAAACTCAAGGCTGGTTTGTCGACACTGGTAAGTCTGGTTTTGACCCAGGAGAGACTCGCCACAGCTCAGTCGAATGCGGTTGCCGCAATGCAGGCTTATGCCGAAGCAATACTCGCCTTCCGTTACTCAACGGGAGCGCTGATTCGTAAAGGGAAAAATTCAGGACAGATTTCGCCCGCATACCTCCTTGAGTTTCCAAAGGAATCAACAAAATGAGTAATATTTTTCGTCAAAGTGCTTTGGATAAACTCAGTTCGCCGGAACAACTCGATAAAGTCATGAAGGTCACTCATTCGAAGGCCTGGGTTGCTTTACTTGGTGTGAGCGTGATTTTAGGACTCACAGTTGTTTGGTCTTTTGTCGGTCGTGTGGCGACGACGGTAGGCGGCCAAGGCATATTAATTAAAAGTGGAGGGCTCCACGATATTGCGAGTGTTGAAGGCGGGCAGATTTCAGCGATTTATGTGCAAGACGGTGATTTCATCCAAAAAGGTCAAGTCGTTGCTCGACTCGCACAACCGAACCTGTCGCAAGAGCTAGAAAAGGCGAAGTCTCGATTGGAGGAAATGAAGCGAGAGCATCAACAATTATTACGCCTTGGTAGCGAAGGCAAAAAACTACGGTCTCGTGCAGAGACTGGTCGCAGAGCGAATCTCTTGTCTGTGATTCGAGCAGACCGAGAACGCCTCAATTGGCTCAATAGCCATGTACGAAAACAAGAGAATCTGCTTAAGCAAGGTCTTCTTACTAATCAGGCTGTCCAGACGACGCGGCAAGAAATCCAACAGGTGCGTTCTCAAATTGAGAGCGCTCGAAATCAGCTTCAAAGTATTTCGGTAAGTACTCAAGAGTCCTCCGGTCAAAAAGAAAGAGAGGTTCTTCGAAGTCAATTGAACTTGAACGAAACGGAGCGACAGATTGAAACCTTGCAAGACCGTTTAGAACTTGCAAGCCGGGTCATAAGTACTCGCGCGGGACGAGTTTTGGAGATCCGTGTTTCCAAGGGAGAAGTTGTTCATTCTGGTCGGTCTTTGATTACACTTGAACCAACTGGTAGCGAAGGCCTTGGTCTTGAAGCAATGATCTATGTGCCAGTCGAGCAGGGAAAACTTCTCCGACCAGGTATGCGGACGCGCGTCTCGCCTATGAGTGTAAAGAAAGAAGAATATGGCGTTATGGTAGGTATTGTGACGCATGTTTCGGAATTTCCATCGACGCAAGCTGGTATGAAGCGAATTCTTCAAAACGATCTTTTTGTACAAAGTCTCCTTGGGAAAATAGGCCTTGCGCCGATAGCCATTAAGGTCGAACTCATTCCTAACGTGAATGCCCCAAGTGGATTTCGCTGGACCTCAAGAGAAGGGCCTCCTACTTCTATTGGTCCTGGTACTCCATGCACAGCGGCAATTTCTGTCAAAGAACACCGACCGGTTGAGATGGTCATTCCCGCGATTCGAAAACTCCTTGGTGTATAATTTTGGGCAAGCGAATCAAATCACCTACTGTGTTACAGATGGAAGCCGCAGAATGCGGTGCTGCTAGCCTCGCAATGGTGCTCGCGCACCACCAAAAGTATATACCACTCGAAATACTTCGAGACGAATGTGGTGTATCCCGGGACGGTTCAAAAGCGAGTAATATACTGAAGGCGGCAAGAAAATTTGGATTTATCGCGAAGGGCTTTAAGAAAGAGCCAGAAAAGCTACCAGAAATGCCTTTGCCATTGATTGCACATTGGAACTTCAACCATTTCTTGGTCGTCGACGGTTTCGCGAGTAATAAGGTTTTCCTCAACGATCCGGCTGCTGGTCGAAGGACTGTTTCGGCGGAGGAATTCTCTGACTGCTTTACTGGTGTTGTACTGCAATTTGAGCAGAGTCCAGAGTTCAAGCCGAGTGGTTCCCCACCGAGCGTGATAAAGCCATTGCGTTCTCGTCTCCGAGGCTCGGAGACGACAGTTTTCTATTTGCTCCTGGCGAGTCTGTGTTTGGTCATTCCAGGCCTTGTTCTACCCACCCTTACCCGTGTCTTTATTGACGATATTCTTCTGAAGGCTAAAGATAATTGGCTCGCCCCTTTGATGCTTGGCTTCGCATTTACCGCTCTTGTTCGTGCATCTGTGTCGTGGCTAAAAGAGAAATATTTACTCCGTCTCCAAATGAAACTCACTGTTTCACACTCGGCGAGGTTTATCTGGCATGTCTTCCGTCTGCCTATCCCTTTTTTCTTGGCTCGATTCGCCGGGGATATAGCAGGAAGAGTCGCACTCAATGATCGTATTGCAAACTTACTTGCGGGTCGAGTCGCGGAGTCCGCTCTTGATTTGTTGATGATTGTTTTTTATGGCGTTTTGTTGTTTTCATACGATCCTCTCCTGACAGTTATTGGTATCGCGATTACAGGCCTGAACATATTGCTTTTGAAGCTAATTGCGGAAAGCAGAGCCGAAGACAATATGAAAGTTCAACAAATAAGCGGTAAGCTTGCTGGTGTGTCTATGAGTGGCTTACAGGTGATAGAGACTCTCAAAGCCACGGGAACAGAGTCTGACTTTTTCGGAAAATGGGCCGGATACTGGGCGAGAGTGCAAGACGCCAGTCTCAAACTTGCAGTGTCGACAATCCTTCTAAATACTGTTCCAGCGATTTTAAATGGGTTAAATACGGCAGCCATTTTGACGCTTGGTGGTTTGAAGGTCATGGAAGGAGATATGACTATAGGTATGTTAGTCGCGTATCAAACCCTCATGGCGAGTTTTGTTGGTCCGATTAACAGCTTAGTTTCGTTGGGCTCAAGCCTTCAGGAGTTGAGCGCTGATATTTCTCGTCTTGACGATGTTCTCAAGCAAGACATCGACCCAGGTTTCGCTGAACGGAGTCACGATCTTTCCCGCTCTACAGTTAAACTCGAGGGAAATGTTGAACTTAGGGATATTGCATTTGGCTACGCAAAGCTCTCTCCGCCGCTTGTGAAAGAGTTCTCTCTTACACTTCATCCAGGTAAGAGGGTTGCTTTGATTGGTGGGTCAGGAAGCGGTAAATCTACGGTCGCACGTTTACTCGCCGGCCTCTATCAACCCTGGGAGGGAGAGATTCTCCTAGATGGAATACCAAAGTCAAAATGGCCAATTGAAGTCATCAGCAATTCAATGTCTGTAGTCGACCAAGACTTATTTCTTTTCTCCGGCACAATTCGCGATAACATTACACTCTGGGACGACACAGTATCAGAGCAAGACTTAGTGAAAGCAGCCAAAGACGCAAACATTCACGATGAAATTATGATGCGCCCTAAAGGATATGATTCAGTTCTCGACGAGGGAGGTGGCAATCTCAGCGGTGGTCAGCGTCAGAGAATCGAGATTGCGAGAGCGCTTGTAAAGAACCCCTCTATTCTTCTTCTCGACGAGGCGACGTCAGCTTTAGATCCTGCGACTGAACAAATTATTGACGAAAATCTCAGACGTAGAGGTTGCACATGTTTGATTGTTGCTCACCGTTTGAGCACGATAAGGGACTGTGACGAAATCGTCGTTATGAAAAACGGCGAAGTTCTTGAACGGGGCACCCACACCGAACTGATGGAACAAGGACAGCAATATGCAAAGCTCATGGCTTCAGAGTAATACCATCATTGCGAATCAAACTCGTACGCTGCTGACGAGACTCTTTACCGAAGGGGGTGAAGAGCTCATTCTTAATGCTAGCGAGCCGCTACTTATCACTGAGCCTGGTAAGATTTATTATGTGGAGTCTGGCGCTGTTGACCTGTTCATGGTTGATGTGGTGAACAATTCTCCACAAGGTCGAAGAACTCATTTTGTTCGTGTAGCAAAGAACGAGCTCATGATGGGTTTTGAACTTTTGGCATCGAGACTATCTGACACTTCGTATGGGATGATTGCGTGCGGACTCCCCAATACTAAACTTCGCATCATCTCTCGTGATGTTATGATGAAACACGCTGATATCTTGAGAGTGAACGAAGGAATTCATGAGCTTCTTGATCAATGGGTTAGGCGAATCTCATTGGAAGTCAACGAAGAGAATATTCCTCGGGAGCTCATGGATGTTTCACCCTCAACTCAGCAAGTGTTACCCCCCGGTACAAATTTCACAGCCGCGAAAGAGACGATGTGGATTTACCACAAGGCCGGAAAGATTAGATTTGCAGGCGTGACAGAACTTGAGCCTTGGTCAAAAGTTATTTTTCTACCGTTGGTTCGTGGAAGCTGGATATACGCTGTAACGGAGTGTGACGTCGTTACTGTATCTTCGGATGAATACTTCAAGCGAGATAAAAACCTCATCTCGATACGACGCTTTCAAAGAATATGTCTTGATTGTCTCGTCCGCGTTAGACAAGCGGCGTTCGAAACTGCGGCCCAGGTCTCAATGGATCGTGCTGTCCAAGAGGAGGATACGGTGGATTCCGCATTAGCTTCCCTCTCACTATTTGGAAACCGAATTAAACGCAACGGTTTTGAAGTAACGACTATGGAAGCTCCGATCGTTGAGGCAATGAGACTCGTGTGTACACACGCAAATATCAATTTTGACCTCTCCTCTCTCTCCTGTAAATCACCTAACTTGAATGAGGTTCTCACGGCATCACACATTCGATCTCGAGACGTCTTACTTCGACCGAATTGGTGGAAAGAAGATGGTTCACCGTTAGTAGCCTTTTCCGCTGAAGAAGGAGATGCTCTCGCCCTTCTCCCACAAAATGGCGCTTATTATTCGGTCGACCCTAAGGCTAAAACGACCACTAAGATCAGCAAAAAGAACGCAAATACGGTAGACGCTCAGGCGATAGAACTCTATCGCGGGTTTGAGCCGCGTCCGTTGAATGGATTTGATATAGTAAAATTTGCGCTTCATGGAGCTGGTAAGGATTTACTGGTCATTCTATTTACGGGTATCGTCTTAGGAGGTGTCGGGATGTTGATGCCCTATGCGACAGGGCTCGTTATTGATAATTTTATTCCAAACGCCCGCACGTCTCTTCTTATTCAAATGGGAATCGCGCTGTCGATTGCCGCTTTTGCTAATGCTATGGTCACGGTGGCTCAGACCTACGCAACTTTGCGCATAGAGATTCGAACCAGTACTGCCATCCAGTCGGCAGTTTGGGACCGAATCCTCAGCTTACCGATTCCTTTCTTCAGAGATTTTGGAGCTGGGGATCTCGCTCATCGTGCGGCAGGAATTGATGCTATCCGAAGGTCTTTGTCTGGGGGAACAATAAATCTCATTCTATCCAGTGGATTCTCTCTCGCAAATTTCTTTTTGATGCTTTACTACGATGCAAAATTAGCATTTGTTGGTCTACTCTTGGGTTTAGGTGCCGTAGCCCTTGCCTCAGTGATTAGTTTTTCTACGGTTTTTCTAAGAAGAGATCTCGCCCGGATTGAAGGTGACCTAGCAAGCTTATTACTGCAGCTTTTGACGGGTATTCAAAAGCTTAGAATTGCAGCCGCTGAAAACCGGGCTTTTGCGCAATGGGCCCAATTATTTAGTAAAAAGCGGAATTTGGAGTACCGCGTTGGCAATATCGTCAATTCCTTTGATGTCATCTCGAGTATCTATCCGACTTTCAGTACTGCTATCATATTCTACATGGTTGTAGAGTCTGTTCGGTCCGGTACGCTTGGTGCGGGCGACTTCTTAGCTTTCAACGCTGCTTTCGGCATTTTTCTCACGGGTCTCTTAGCGATCGTAAATAAAGCTGTCGATCTGTTCGACATGATACCCGTGTACGAGCGAGCGAAACCGATTCTCGGAGCGGTTCCAGAGGTTCGCGAGGGTTGTGATCACCCAGGGGAATTGATGGGTGATATTCAGGTAAGTTTTGTGACCTTCCGATATGAAAAGGAAGGAGCGCCAATCATCGACAATGTCGATTTTTCAATCAAGAGAGGCGAGTTTGTTGCCTTGGTAGGCACGACCGCTGCCGGAAAATCGACCCTCATGAGGCTTATGCTTGGTTTTGAGAAACCAGAAAGCGGGGGTATTTATTATGACGGTAAGAACCTGGAAACGCTCGATGTGTCGGAAGTCCGCAGCCAAATGGGCGTTGTGTTACAAAACGGGGATCTCGTCGGAGGAGATATTTATGAAAATATCGTGGGTAATCGAAACCTTACCCTGGAAGACGCCTGGAACGCTGCCGACGCAGCTGGCATCGCGGAAGAAATCGCTGAAATGCCAATGAAAATGCATACTGTCGTCCTCCAGGGCGGCATGAATTTTTCAGGCGGTCAAAGACAACGACTTCGCATCGCCCAGGCGATCGCTAACAAGCCGAGAATCGTATTTTTCGATGAAGCAACCAGCGCACTTGATAACAAGACTCAGGCTATTGTGAGCAACAGTTTGGATAAGCTTCATGCCACCCGTGTCGTGATAGCGCATCGGCTATCTACGATTCGAAATGCTGATAAAATCATCGTTCTTAATCGGGGACGTATTGTTCAGCAAGGCACTTATGAAGAACTCATGGAACAAGATGGTGAATTCAAAACCCAAGCGGAGCGGCAATTAGTATGACCAAAATTAGAATTACGATCTTTGCTTTTATTTTTCTTTCTTTTGGATGTGACCGCTTTAGAACCGAAGCACAGCGAAGAGAAATACAGGCGGAGTCAAATGATACGGAGATCCAGGTTGGAGTAGCTTGGCCATTTGAGAGCCAGAATGACGGTTTCCGAGAAGGTGTGGAACTCGCTCAAAAAAAAATCAATAGCAGTGGCGGAATCGCTGGTCGGTTAATCAAGCTGCATTTGGCGGACGACAAGAATGAGGTAGAAGAGGGGAAAAAAACAGCGCAGACTTTCTCCGAAAAAATCGACATAATCGCCGCCATTGGGCATCGAGCGCCCGTTGTCGGTCAGGTATCCTCACTCATCTACGAATATACAAATATCGTTATGATTGCTCCAGGGATTACGAACTCAGCACTCAATCGAGTTGGATTTAAACGTGTGTTTCGAAACTTACCGAGCGAAGCGGAACTCGGTAATTTCTTAGCGAGTCGACTTGCGGAGGTAGGATACAACAAAGTCTTACTCGTTTATCAGAATGACGATGTGGGACGTTCATTTTCGAACGCTTTTGAAAGCAAGGCAGAGGATCTTCGATTGAGGATTGTTATGAGACTAGCCTACGACGCTGGTGCCGAGAGACCCTTTGAACGAGCGATCAAATCGTTAGAAGAGTCCGACATCGATGCAGTTGTTATGAGTCTACATGCTGAGGAAACGTTTCAAGCCGTTTCGATTTTACAGGAAAACGGAGTTGAAAAACCCATGTTTGCGTCTCAAGAAGCGGAAAGGCTTTCTATCCTCTCTAAACTTAAGGAAGTAAAAGATTTCAGGATTGCTAGTATTTACGACTCCGAATCTTCGTCCGCGCTTATGAAGTCTTTTGTAGCCTCCTATAGCGAAGCTTATGGAGAGTCACCATCTATATGGGCCGCGCAGGGCTATGATTCACTCATGATTTTACAGGCTGCGATCCAGCAAGCCGGGTCCACATCTCCGAAGAAAATTTCAAATGCTTTACGTGATTTGAAAGGTTATGAGGGTATCTTTGGCTCGCGGAGTTTTGACAAGCACGGACAAATAAAAAACGTTGAGCTCATGATGAAGAGACTCGAGGGTAAAAAGCTTGTTAAGGAAAAAGAGAAAAAGTAGTTGGGGCTAGAGTCGCTTTTTCTTGTTTGAGCGATATTTGGGGCGAGCGAGCGCTTTTCCACCGAATCCAATAAGATCTTTTCGTCCAGTATCTCGAAGTGCTTCGCGAACCAATGTTTCATTTTCAGGTTTCCAATATTGAAGCAAAGCTTTTTGTTTCCGTTTGTTTCTCATTTTGGTTTCGACCCATACAGCTTTTCGGCTGTGTGGCTCGATACCTGTCCACCACATGCAAGTGGCCGGTGTTCCAGGAGTGGGGATGAAGTCCTGGACTTGCTGCGGGCGTAAGTTTCTGGCGTTCAGAAATTCCGCTAAATTAACCGCACTTTTGGTGTCGCAACCTGGATGAGATGACACAAAGTAGGGCACGAGATACTGCTCTTTGTCTGCTTTTTTGGAAGCTTCTTTGAAGCGTTTTTCAAAATCGACATAAACGTCCACGCCTGGTTTCTTCATGAGACGGAGCGTGTCTGGGTCGACGTGTTCGGGTGCCACTTTCAGGTGTCCGCCCACGTGATGACCTGCCAATTCATCGATGTATTCTTGATCAAGATTGGCGAGGTCCATCCGTACGCCTGATGCGATCAATACTTTTTTCACACCGTCTGCATTTCGTACATCTCGCATAAGGTTCTTAATCGGGGTGTGGTCGGTCTTGAGAAGCTTGCAGATCGTTGGGTGTACGCACGAGGGTCGGCGACAAACTTTTTCAACTTCGGGGTCTGAACAGGTCATCTTGTACATGTTGGCTGTTGGTCCACCGAGGTCGCTTAACACCCCCGTGTAGCCCGGAAGCACTTTGAGTCCTTTGACTTCTTTCATGACGTTTTCGTGGCTCCGCGATTGAATGGCTTTGCCCTGGTGCTCGGTAATTGCGCAAAAAGTGCATCCACCAAAGCAGCCTCTCATGACGTTTACTGAAAATCGGACGGTTTCGTACGCAGGGATTCGCTTCTCGCCGTAGTCTGGATGAGGCAACTTCGTGAAGGGAAGATCAAAAACTCGATCTAATTCCTTTGTTGTCATCGGGAACTGCGGCGGGTTGATTACGACAGTTTGGGTGCCGCTATCTTGAATCAGAATAGCTGCGCAGCCGGGGGTTTGCTCTTTGTGGAAGATATGTTGTGCATGTGCGAATCTCTGTTTGCTTTCAGGAGTATCCTCACAGATATCTTCGTAACTCGGAAGTTGCTTCACGCCGACGGGTAAACTGTCTTTCCAGTGCGTCCCAGAGGACGTATCTGCAAAATGGGGCGTGCCTTTTTTACCAACAGCGTAACCTGTACCCCGAATATCGCGCATCTCAGAAATTTTTTGACCAGACTTCAAACGAGAGATGACTTCAAGAAGTGGTTTTTCGCCCATGCCGTACACAACCAAATCAGAGCGTGCATCGAGAATCATTGACCGCTTTACTTTGTTTTGCCAGTAGTCGTAGTGGGCCAAACGACGCATAGATATTTCGACCCCGCCGCTAATAATGGGAACATGTTTCGCAACCTGACGACAGCGTTGGGCATAGACAACTGTGGCGTAATCAGGTCGTAGACCCCCTTGTCCATCTGGGGAGTATTGATCGTCGGAGCGGATTCTTTTATGCGCTGTATAGTTGTTGAGCATGGAATCTAAGTTCCCAGCGGACACGAGCCAAGCAATCCTTGGGGCACCAAAAACAGCAAAGTCGTCTGCGGTTTTCCAGTTTGGTTGCGCAATGACGGCGACTCGGTATCCTTTTGATTCGAGTAACCGAGTGATGACAGCGTTTGCAAAAGAGGGGTGATCAACGTAGGCATCCCCGGTGACGAGGACAAAATCTACACCATGCTTATTTTCGTCGAATTGTTTGGGTTTTTTGGGTAACCAGCCTCGCTGGACAGCGGAAATCCGTCGCATAGGCGGAAATTGATTTTTGGCTTCAGCCATTTGCCTTCTCCCGCGGTTCTGCTCACCGCATTAGGGAACGCTTCGCAGGCTCTCTCAAAAGCCTTGCTGCTCCCGACGCACTCTTACGCACCTTAGGGACTTGTTCCGTACTCTCCAAGAGAAAATTGGTGAGAGAGGTCCGTTTGACGTATCCGATTTGAAAGTCAGATCGTATGTGTCTGAATATATTAGTTTTTTGGGCTTTATTTCTATGATGATGCGGGAGGGTGAGTTTTAGCCCAGTGTTGGGCGATATCAATTCTTCGGGCGACCCAAACATGTGGTTTAGACTGAATATAGTCAAGGAAGCGAGTCACAGCGGCTGCGCGTCCCGGCCGTCCGCTAAGCCGACAATGCAATCCCACCGACATCATTTTTGGTTGCTCTACTCCTTCTTCGTACAGCACATCAAAACTGTCTTTCAGATAATTATAAAACTGATCGCCAGCGTTGAAGCCTTGAGCCGTAGCAAATCGCATATCATTGGCATCAAGGGTATACGGGACAATTAAGTGTGGGCGGCCATATTCGTAGTTCCAATAGGGCAAGTCATCTGCGTAGGAATCCGCATCGTAAATAAAGCCTCCTTCTTCGACGCACAACTTCCGTGAATTTGGTCCCGTTCGTCCTTGATAAAAACCTAAGGGACGTTCACCCAAATGTTTTTCATGAGCAGCAATCGCTTTTGCAATGTGGTCACGCTCTATCTCTTCGTCGACTTGCCTGTAGTCAATCCATCGATACCCATGACTTGCGATTTCGTGCCCGGCGTCCTTGAGTGCGCGAACTGCTTCAGGATTCCGCTCTAATGCCATTCCAACTGTGAACACTGTGAAGCGTACCTTCCTTGATTCGAAAATACGCGCTAGTCGCCATACGCCTGCGCGGCTTCCGTATTCGTAAATAGACTCCATATTTAAATGTCGCTCACCGGGCCAGGGCGTAGCACCCACGATTTCTGATAAAAATGCTTCAGACGCTTCGTCGCCATGAAGAATGTTATTTTCTCCGCCCTCCTCGTAGTTCACCACGAATTGAACAGCGATGCGGGCGCCATTTGGCCAGTGTGGATGAGGCGATGTTGAACCGTAGCCCACCATATCTCGTGGGTACTTCGAATCTTCAGCCATTCTTTATTGTTCCTTTCGTCCGTCTAATATTTTCAAAAACGAGCGAGTACGTATTTCATCTTCGGTCAGACCTGTTGCTTGTACTTCATCGAGAGTGATCGCTCCGCTATTGTAGGCCCGTAAAAAATAATTTAACAAACCTTGTCCCGTCGCAGCGTCATCAAATACATCTCCTACCAGTGTTGCTTGCGCCGCTTTATCGATAAAGTTTTTCAGCCTGGTTGATGCAGCATCCAAACTTTCTAAGAAGAAGGCGAAGCAAGCAGCGTAGCGAATGGGAATCTGTGCAGGATGAAGATCCCAGCCTTGATAAAAGCCGCCAATCAAAGAGTGTCTGATATGCATATAAGCAGTTCGCCAAGCTTGGTGAATAACTCTTTTATTTTCAGCGAATTGAGCATCGGAGAGTTCTGCTCCTTTGTGAGGACCAACCGGCATAATGTTGGTGGCGCCGTCCGATAAGAAGACACCGGTTTGGGCGAGGGCAATTTGCATCATATGTTTGGCAAAGTCACACGAAGGATGGTCCATAACTTGGTGTTCTGCAGTGATATTACAGGAAGCTGTGTAGTCGTACGTTCCAAAGTGAGCACCCGTGCATCTGCCTCTCGCGGCTCGAACGAGGCTAAGCAGGTTTGCATTACCTCCATCATCAAAGATTGTTTGGGGAAGTTCGATCATGAGCTCTATTTTCACTGACCCGTTATGGATTTGGTTTTCGCGTTCGATAATATTGAGTGCATCACACAGCGCTGAAACTTGAGCAGGAATGGGTACTTTAGGTAGAGTGACGACGAAATTATCAGGGAGCTTTCCGCCACTTTCCGAAAGTAAGGTGGTGAGAAATATATCGAGGGTACGAAGTGAGCGCTCTTTGAGTTCCTCGCTGAGTGATTTTATACGTATCCCCAGGAATGCAGGAAGTTCGCCTGTTTGCATACCCTTCGCCACTTCTGCCGCGGTTTTGGCTGCCGCTTCGTCTTCTTCGGCGTCAGGCCTGTGACCAAACCCATCTTCAAAATCAATTCGAAAGTCTTCTACGGCTTCTTGTTTGAGTTTTTCGCGTACCCGCGCGTAAACATTTTTAGCAAGCTCGTGATTATCGGGAGCATGCTCAAACATACCAATAGCGTGGGCGAATTCTTCGGGCGTTTTAGCATAGAGCTCGAATGCTTGTAATGCCTTTTCACCCAGGCGTCGCGTTGTATTTGCTTTGAATAACTGCGCACCACCATACACTGTGTGTAGTGGCTGACGTGCTTCAGAGTCACCAGGATATTTACTGCAAAAGATTGTATTTGATGCCTCCAGTGTGGAGCTGATGTGTCGCAGTTCGTGAACGTTGATCGATTTTTTCATAGTTAGCTTCCTCGATAAGTTGAAAACCCAAAGGGACTGAGTAGAAGAGGGACGTGATAGTGCTGCTCAGGTGCAGTGATTTGAAATGTCACGGGCACATAAGGATAAAACCCTTGAACCCCTTCTTTTTCGAACCATGCTCCTGTTTCAAAAGTGATACGATAGGTCGCAGCTTCAAGTTCACCGGGTTGCATTAGACCGGGAAGTCTTCCATCTTCGTTCGTGAGGCCTCGTCCAATTTCAACGAAGGCGTCTTTAACCTTCTTCTCTAGAAAAATCTCCAACCCCGCGGCAGGACGTCCCTGAGCGGTATCTAAAACGTGTGTCGTGATGGGACTCATATTGTCTCCTTTAGTTTATTCAGTCTAATTTCCGTGATTTTTGCCTGTTCGGCTGCAGCTTTACGAATTTCGTTATCTACGTCGTTTGGGAGTCTCTTACGAAGTAAGTCCAGCATTTCATCGGCAGACTTACCTGTTGCACACACCAAAAATACGTAGCCGAACTTAGAGAGATACTCTTGGTTACCACGAGCAAGATTTGAAAGTGTATTCTCGGATGCGCCGTTTACACCGGCTTGTTCCTCGCTCGACCAAGACTCGATCTTTGCAAACTTTTTCCGCAAAGATTCTTTGTCTGCGCCGATAGCGGGATGGTGAGAAAATGCTTCTTTCCAATCGTTGACCGATAGCGACCACCAATATTCATGCGCTCGCGCAAATAGTTCGTTTTCGTGGGTAAAAGGCCGTGCCGCAGTTATTCGCCGGGCCCACTCTGTGCTTCCGCAGCATTTCAAAAGAGATTCGAAACATTCCGTTGTTGAGAGTTTGTTGAGATGGTTTGTAAGTGGACTACCGGGACTATCAGAATTATTCGATATTCTGCCGTATACGCGTAGGCGAGAGACGCCGCCGCAGGGAAATATTCGAATGCGCACATGGGTGAAGCATTGATCTTCCTTCTTGATTGTCACCGCTTGGTTTGCATCCATCTGTAGAGGTAGTGGCGGCGATAGTTCTGTCCAATCCTTTGTGTTGATCAAGTCAACGGGTTGCGCTCCGCTCCAGTCAATACCTTCTAATATACAATGATCAGGGAAGTTTCCTTTGAAGTGTTTTGTATCTATTTCAATTGTTTCGAGTACACTTCGAGCTGCGAGTTGTAGGATAGCCCAATCGTGACCGTTATCTCGTCGTCTACGGGATTCCCAGCCGCCGCCCATATTCTTAGCATCTCCGGGATGAATGAGATGTTCGGCTTTTCCAAAAAACATATCACTGCAGGCGATGGCGCGACCACCGTTTTTCAAGGCAGCTAAATCAATGACCTCTAAGTTTCCACCTAATGATTCACCGGCGATCATTTCACCATAAGCTCGAAGTCGAGCTACACCACCATCTGGGAATATGTTTAACCGTACGTGAGTCCAGGGACCTGAGTAAATAGTGCCAACGTAGTTATGGCTTCCGGCGAGCAATGCGGTTTGTGGTGTGATTTCAGCCCAAGGTGCGGTAGCTAAGTCTTCGACTGAGTTCACTCGGCAGGCTTCAATAGAGGCGAACGGAGGATGGTTCCCCAAAAAGTGGGAGGTATCAATGTCAAAGCCGCGGATGTAGCCGGTTTGAGCGAGTTTAAGAATACACCAGTCATGCCCAGGAACTCTCCGTCTACGAGATTCCCATCCATCCATCCATTTACCTTTCTCGGTGAAGCGGTCTGCGTCAAAAACGGCTTCACTGGTCTTAATCAGGTTTTCACTCTCCGCAAAAAAGTCATCGCTTACGCTCACCACCTCTGCGCCCAAGTTTTTATCCAATAAATTCGTCAGGCCAGTAAAGGCCGCCATATTCTCAATATTTTGCAATTTTGTTTACTCCTGAGCAAATTCGAACGCGAGATATTCCTTACTACCTGGTCTCAAATTAATAGTTTTACGCTGAGTTCCAAGCGTTTCGTGCCAGGCTTCAATCGTGTATTCACCTTCCGGTAAATTATCTAAGGTAAAAGATCCTTCTGCGTCGGTCACTCGGAAATAAGAATGATTCATCACCCCCACAAACGCCGACATCCAAGGATGGACGTCACATTTAAGTCTATGCATCACACCCGTCTTTTTAAATTTTTTCTTTATGAGCATTCCTTGGGTTGGCATGGCCAGATTGAAGCTTGTTTTATTCTTTGGGGAGAGAGCACGAACATTGTGAAGCGTCGGGTCGCTATTTACGAGATGAACGGGCTGTTTTGCTCTGACACCGACGACATGTGGTTTGTAGACACAGCCCATCTGGTCGATGATCACGGGTTTCTTAGGAATATTTTCCTTTGGAAGCTTTTCGGTACCTTCTTTTATATACACAAATACGTCAGCCAAGCGGGAAGCTTTATTGATCTTGACCGGAGTGACTGTGACCTTCGCACCTGGTTTTGCCGCGCACCCAGGCATGAGTTTGACCTGTTGTGGTTTAGGAGGGGTACCAGCGAAGGTGACGGTACCCTCAATGCTGCCGCTTCCAGTTTTGTTATTTGCTGTGGCTTGCTTAGTTGTTGTCGACGTTGCGCTATCTGCAACAGCGGCCTGCTTCTCTAGGTTTGTGGCGGTGTCCTTTTGCTTTGGTTTCTTCTTCGGCTCTTCAGTGACGGCTGTTGCCGTCTCTTCGCTTTCGTCGTTATCTTGTCCGTAATTGCCGGTCATTACAACCAGCGTACATAAGGCCACGCCGACAGTTACAATGACAGCGCGACTCCATTTTTGACCATGTTCTGATTGATTACGAAGATGTTGTGCGCCAGCACCTGCGACCATGATAAGAATGAGAACCAACCAATTGAGTTCGTGTCCGTAGGTTCCATAGTAATGATTACTAATCATGACGAACACGACAGGTAGAGTCATATAGTTGTTGTGCATGGAACGCTGCTTGGCACGTTTTGCAAGCTTGGGATCGGGTGTGCCGCCTTCCGTGGTTGCCGCAATGAGCGCCCTTTGGGCAGGCAAAATTCGCATCCAAACGTTCGCGACCATGCACGTACCCATCATGGCACCAACATGCATGTATGCTGCCCGACCGCTTAGGAATTGAGATAAACCGTAGGCGACGAATCCCAGACCTATACATGAAATGATGTTTGTGATTCGGAGGTTGGATGATAAGGGAGATATCCACAGGCTATCGTAGACCGTCCATCCAACAATCAAAGTGGCGATTCCCAATCCTCTCGCGATATTTACGCTGATATTAGAGACACTGCTGTCGACGAGTAAGACACCACCACTGAGATAATAAACGACGATCAAAAGTGTAAAGCCGCTTAGAAAAGTGAGACCGGCTTCCCACTTAAACCAATGTAATGTTTCGGGCATTGTGGATGGGACAAGTTTCTTTTTTTCAACGCGATAAAATCCACCGCTGTGAACCATCCAAAGATGTCCTTCAGCGTCATCAGCGTCGGTTTTAGTCGGCGCTTCTAAGTTCGAGTCCAACCAAACGAAATAAAAGGAGCTACCAATCCAAGCTATACCGGCGATGACATGAAACCATCGCAGCAATAAGTTAGCCCAGTCTTGAATGCCGTCCATATGTCTTCCTTCTCTGTGGTCGCGCTATAATTTATCGTTGCACGATTTCTCAGAGTTATTCTTTTTGTTCTCTTCTTGCCTAAGTCTCTGTAAATAGTGACTAAATTGAGCTCAAAGTTAAATTTGTGTTCAACTATAGCAAGGTCGAAAGCATCACTATAATGGCAAACGAGTAGAAGGGGAAGAAGCTTTTCGAATGTATGATAAAAATGACGGTTCTTGAGTTTTTCAGGACATCTTACGGATAACGATAGGCATGATTTAGAAAGTTTTCGAGTTCGTGATCTTGCAACCCTCGAAGGCACGTATGAACATAGCTGCGATGCGTAAATTATCGCTTTTGATTTTGATGTTTCTAATGACGGCGGGTACGCCCAGCCGAGCTGACATCGGTGGATCTGTGGCCGTGTTAGACATTATGACAACTGCGGTGAATCCAAAGTTTGTGAATATTATGACGGAGATTCTCGCCACAGAAATCGAGGCTCTCGGCGTATACGAAAACGTGATCGCCGGTCGAGACATTGCGACGATGGTTGGCTTCGAAAGACAGCGAGAGATGATTGGATGTGACCATTCAGAGTGCCTTGTCGAACTCGGTGGAGCTCTCGGTGTTGATCGGTTGGTGTCAGGGCATATTGCAAAACTGGGTGAAACCTTTGTGGTCCAGATCAAGCTCATTAATATTACCGAGCAAAAGACCGAGGCTCGGGTCTATCAAACGGTTAAAGGTCAAGAAGACATTCTCATTCAAACGATTAAGGACTCGGTTGGAAAACTGGTTCCTCCTTCGGTTGCGAAGCCCATTTCGGGTGTCGCACTCAATCCGCCTTCAGCACCTAACGCATCGACCAAGAGTAATCATTCTCATCCCCATTCTTCCACGGGACCTGGCGTAGCTCCCTGGCTACTCATGGGACTTGGTGCCGTAGGTGTTGGCGTTGGCGCCGTATTTGGTGCAACAGCTCAGTCGACGCTTGATGAAATTAATGACCCGAACGCCACCGGAACGCAGCTTTTGGTTGCCGATGGAAAATCTAGCGCACTAATGGCAAACGTTGGATTCGGTGTTGGCGCCGCTTCCGGTATTACGGGCTTACTTTGGTATTTATTAGGTTCTTCGACAGCAGATAGTCACGCTATGGTTCTTTCTTTTGATGACGGGCTTGGCATGGCGTTCGGAGGTCAATTCTAATGCGTATTTATTTCGTTCTTATCAGCTTAGTTTTGTCTTCCTGCGTTCTTGACTTTCCAAGTGAAACCGAAAGCGCGCGCTTTCGTTGTGCAACCGACCAGGATTGTTTACCGGGGTTTTTGTGCCGCGATCAACTATGTATCTCGAGTGATGCACCCGTCCTGGTCAGTGACTCGGGGGTACAAACGAGTGAAGATAGTGGCGTGATGATATCTATGGATACGGGCGTAATGTCTGTGTCCGATTCTGGAAGTTCCATGATTAATCCCGATGCGATGACGAATCCCGACGCTATGACGATGCCGCCCAGGGATGCTGGAATGTCAACGAATCTTGATGCGATGTCTATGATGGACCCTGATTCTGGCACGATGGCGAACCCCGATGCCACGGTCATGGACCCTGATGCAGGAATGGCGGATGCTGGTCCCGCGCCTTGTAATTCGCCGATGGTTATGTGCGGCGCAGATTGTGTAGATTTACAAACCAATGCAGATCACTGCGGTGCCTGCGATGATACTTGTCTAGGGGGGTTGTGCGCCAATGCTGAATGCTCACCGTTTGATTACTACGACAGTACCACCAACGATATTGGTGTCATTCGATTACAACAAGACGCTGCCGGTCAGCGTAACTTAGTTTGGGCTTTAGAGGGAACGAGTGGTCAAATCTTGATGCGACGCCCTTTTGATACAATAAACTTTCCTGTCCCGGTGGCCCCGTCCGTCCGCCGTCCTCAAGATATTTCGGTCGAACAAGACGCTATTTGGTTTAGTAGTATCGAGGACGATACCACGAAAGCGGGAAGGGTCTATCGTCGTAGTTTTCCTATCTCTACCCAAAGTCCGGTAGAGGACGTCACTGCAAATTCTGGAGTAACGTCCCGTCAGATCTATTCCGTATCTGCGCTCTCGGGCACCGTATATTGGTATTCTGTGATGCCGTTACGACTCCGTAGTTTTGATTATGCTCGTGGGGCCTTTGCCGACCATGATCCTCGCACGGGAAGTAGCTTCGCGAAGTTCTTAATCGCGACGCCGGCGGCGCCGTCTCATGGTTCTACACTTCTTTACCAAAGCGGAACGGTTCCGGTTCTTTACTCTCGTGGTATTGATCTGAGCGATCAAACCAGTCCTATGAGTAGTGGTCAAACCAGCGTACCGGCGGTTCCTGGATTGGTTGTTCAAAACAGCACTGCTATTTTTTGGGCCGAAGAAGTTTCCGGAACATCTGGATGCGCCGCGGCGGGCGCGCGATGTAACATTATTAAATACGACCTCGCGACCGGACAGATTAGTGCTGCCGCAGAGTTGCCTATGGGCTTAGGGGCATTGGGCTTATTTGTGGATGATACAGCACTGTATTACACCAGCGGAGATACAAATGGTCGCAATGGGGATGTCGCAATGATTTCTCTTGCCCCTGGTACCTCGCCTAATTCTTCGGTGCGGATATCTAGTATTTCTGGCACGGCCGAACTGAAGGGTATCGTCAAGGTTGATAACTTTATCTTCTGGGGAGTGAACGCTTCCAGCTCAAGTAAGATTCGAACAGTGAGGATACCTTAGATTTATTTTCCTGGTTTAGGTTTCGGACCTTAGCCAATTGAATTGGCGGCCAGATGGACGCGTAAACGACGCGTGTGGCTGAGAGCTTGTTTGATTTTTTCTTAACGAAAAAGCCCCAGTGAGCGTGGACTCACTGGGGCAAAGACACTCAGAACGGGGAGGTTCTGATCAGACGATTAGTTATTGGTCGCTGGTGTTGACGCATCAGGTGTTCTTAGGTCCTTCCAGTTTGAAGGAAGGTTCCATTTCTCTGCGTTATCTTCCAGCGTCTTGATGTCCTCGATGCCGTTGATGAAAAGCTTCAAGCGCATTTCAGGTACCATGTGAGGATTGAATGAGGATTTTGCATCCCAGTTTAAGGGGTCGGTCGAGGCCCATCCAAAGTCCGGCTCACCTTTTAGGAAGCCTTCATTGATGATTTTCCCGTCGCTGTCGAGTTGCATCCAGCCTTTGAAGTTCGAGTTGAGGCCATTACCCCATTCCGCTTTATAGAAACCCTCAGCCGTGATGATTTGGTCGCCATCTACGCGTTTCAGTTCACCCTCTACACCATAGTATTTCGCGCCGTCTTTCATCCAGTCCGGTGATTCACCAGAAGGGGTGCTCTCCACTTCGATGTTGTTGATCCAACGCATACCGTTCGAAACAATGATTCCCTTGGCGTTGTCACTCGCGAACATTCCTTTGTTCTCTACGATAAAATCGATGTACTCGCTGATCTTCATTTCAGTCTGAAGTTCCGCCTGGAACCCTTTGACGTCAGAAGCTTTGACGCGTTTGATATCACCACCACCTTGATCAATGACGAACTCACCGATGATGGGTGAATCTTTGGTGTTGTTGAGAACCAGATGACCGTCGTCATTCGTCTCTGCATTAGAGAAGTCCAAATCGGTGGCAATCTTACCGAACTTTTCGGTTCCGCCCCCATGATAGTGAACGGTCACGCCGTCCGCATCCGCAGACTCTTTGCTGATGGATGCGACTTCGGTGAGATCAATGCTTCGTTTGCTTCCGTATCGTGATTCAACTTCTACGGTTCCTTGCAATGGCAAGGTATCAGAGTTGTAGACGACGATATTGTCATCATATCGCTTCGCAGTAGGTCCCATCTTCGGCTCATAGCCTTTGATTTTTCCGGTGACCATATCTCCGTTCATCATTAAGAACTTCATCGGTTCATCGTTCCAACGACCACCGACAAACTTTGTCGTACCAACCATATCGGTGATATCGACATCGATAATTTTTTGCGCGTCATCTTTCGGTATTGTGATGGTTTTGCCGTTGATTTCGATTTTGACGTCGCGGTCTAGTTCCGGAATTTCGTGTTTTGACTTGTAGAGGCTGCCTGCCGTGTTGCGGTCGCAAAAGCCCCACCAGCCCATGTTCATTGAGCCAGTCACGTTGCCATCACCTTTGGTGTTGCCGTATTTGTCTTTGATAAGACCAATGACATCTTTCGGGCTTACTTCTTCGCCGTCAGCGTTAGTGAACTTTGCGCTCCAAGAAACGGGCTTTCCATCGTCGTCTTTATGGATGATCTTCTCGACGTTGAGCTCGTTTCCGTCTTTATCCGTTGGGACAATCGTGTCGCCTTGTTTCGCGAAACCGCCAACAGAGCGATTGAACCCGGTCAACGCGTCAATCGGAAAATCGAAGCCTTTTTTGACTGGAAGGTCCGCAACTTCTGCGTCACCTGGAAAAACAAGTTTGCCCCAGTTGAGTCCAGATGTTGAAAACGGTCGCTTTTCACTGAAGCTTCCGTACTTGGTGTGACCTTCCGCTTCGCCCGTCATCCAACCAAGAACAGGTGCTTTTTCATAGGCTTCTGCTCCTTTGTCGAGGCCGAGCGCTTCACGATATGCGTCGACATAGCTCATGGGCTCCGCCATTTTACCGTCCATCGCAAAGTAGTTCATTTCTGCGGTTCGTCCTGCCTTAGGGAAAGAGAGTTTTAGGTCTTCTGCTTTAACACCCAAAGCTTTGGCGAGTGACGTTTTGGTAACAGCGGCTGTTTCTGCAACACTCTGGACAGTGTTCGCGGGAATACCGAATTTTTCGTAAAGTTTTGGAAGAGCATCAAGTTCGAAGAAGGTTCCTACGTCAGGGTCTTCTAAGATGGCTTTGACCATTTCACGTTCTGCGTTAGTGATCTTCTTTTGCCCATCAGCACTCTTCGTTCCGTCAAGGTTGTGCTCAAGTGCGAAATTATACAGCGTGTCGACGCCGTCTACTGTGACTTCGTCCAAACCTTCATGGGCGGTTCCGTCATAGGGGTCGGCGCTGTTCCAGAAAGCTTTGTAGAACGCATAGTCTTTCATTTTCGCGAGGTCGAAAGTTTCATTTTGGGCGCTGTCGAGGTCGACGGGTGGAGCATCCACATTATCCACGTTAGGTGCAGGCTCAGTGGCGTGCGCTACGCCAACCATAGAAGGAATGGTGGCCGCCGCGCCAAGGACTCCAAGAGCGGCTCGCCGATACACATTATTTCCGTCAACGATATCAGAGGTGATGTTAGATCTGGGGGCATCCCCATTGTTTGAGGTATCGGTGTTATTGTTCGTGTCTGATCCGTTATTCGCTGGATTCGCACGGTTGCCAGCGCCGGGTCTAATTGGATTCGGCATAATAGAATCTCCCTAATAGTTTAGTGTCTCAAGAATACTTATCGGGCCGTTCTAAGAAAAGTGTCGCTAATGTGCGATAAAAATCACACTTTTTTGTCAGGGAAACACTATATCCGAAACGTCCATTGGGTGGAGTTTGTTTAAGCAACCTGCAATACCCGAGTCTGCTGAGAGTAAAGTGGAATGCGATATTAGGGTCCGCTACTAGTATGGGACGACAAATATCAAAATCTGAAGAAGTTACTGATACTCTCTGAGTACTTTGGTCGGGGCGTACCTTTTCACTTCGCGACCATATCTTTTGATCATTTTGGGCTGAATGGGCTCAATCCAAGGAAATCGCCCAGAATCCGGTCCGTTCGAAAGTATTACGCCCGCGTCACCAGCCAGTGAGCGGGTTGCCTGCAGGACCTTTTCTTTTTCTTCGAGATACTCAGCGGCTTTCTCGGCCGGGAGCCCAAAGCCTTCTTCTACCATAACGATTCCACCGTCTGACCCGCCTACGGCTTTCTTAGTCCCTCCACTATTGTCCCCAGCAAGTGTACTCGTGGGCGTTTCTTGTCCTTGAGTATTTTCTTTAAGCCCTTCCGGTGGGTTTTCTTGATCAGTTGGGGGCGGAATCATCTCGCCTGTTTTCGAATCGAGCTTCGTTGCGCGGGAATTTGTCGACGTGCGAGTCACGATTTTTGCACGTTCTGTTTCCGTTGCTGCACCGCGTTCCCGTTCAGTGTTGGTGCGCTCTAACCCTGGTTTAGACCGGACTGATTGGTTCGGCTTTTTTGAGCTACACGAACATTTGCAGCCCGATGCGACCATGAGTCCGATAGTGACCCCGTAAATGACTTGCTTTGGATATGACCAACTCATGTCTACGAGAGTGAACATGACACAAATGAGGAGGGTGAGTAAATCGGAGAATTGATTCGTACTGAATTGAAGGGGGAGGAAGGAAGAGCGGGCGCTCGAAAAAGGTCGAGCGCCCTTGATCTTTTGCTTACTGCACGCTGCTTTCTAGGAGCGTTTCGAGTTTCTTGATACGCGCCTCAAGATCCTCAATTCGCTTCTCGTACGCTTCATTCGACTCCTTCGGTGAGGAGGTGGTATTGGCCGCACCCTGACTGGTTGTTGGACTGATCCAAGCTCGGACGAAACCGCGGTCCCCATGTCCTGCGTCTCCAGCGAAACTTTCCAGCGCGACACCGATGACCGCGCAGTTGTCACAGCTTCCACCTTTCATCGCGTGTCCGTGAGCCGTTCGAGATAGAACCAAAGTATCACCAGGATTAATGGGCCCATTTTCAAGTGTGACCTTGACGGGCGTATTACCGACCATCGTGACGGGAGGTAATCCGTCCGCCAAATCACCGATCAAAAGTGCGGGTTGGTCAGCAACAACACCCGCGACAAATCGCGCCTCACCCACTCGAGCGATACGGAATTTTTCCACGCCATTCGGATCGACCGTGAGAATGTCACCGGCTTCTACAGGTTCTGTGACCTGAACAGCCTCCGCAATATCTCGCCATCGATTGATTGAAACACCACCCGATGAGTCTAGCCGGATATAATCGTGACCGTCATTTCGGACGCCCAAGGAGAGTCGGTACAACTCGCCGCCACCCCACTGTTCGAGTCGGAGCCAGGCATCATCGCCGCCACCGCCCCAGCGGTCATTCTGGAAGTCAAAGCCCAACCAAGACCCCCCACGCGGACCTTCCATGAGCACAACAGCGTTAGAATAGAGTTCGATGTGGTCGTGACCATCGTTCATGATACCGATTTGTAACCGAGTCGCTTCACCACCAACACTGTAGTAATGAATCCAAGCGTCATCGCCGCCACCACCCCAGCGGTCGTTCGGGAAGTTGAAACCTAAGGTGGTTCCGCCAGGACCGTAGAGCTCAATCTGTCGGCCTGAATACAGTTCCATTTCGTCGTGGTCATCATTGCTGATACCCAGTTGAAGCGCAGTGTCTTCACCACCACCATCACGGTAGTATCGAAGCCAAGCGTCATCGCCACCGCCGCCGTAAGGGTTGGCCGGGAAGCCAATACCGTTGTCGCCACCGCCGGCTGATGCTTTGATAAATTGATATCCACTGCTTCCGCCACTTGGCCACGACGTACGACATGCGCCTCGAATACAAACAGCGTCACCGGCGTACAGGCGACCAGGCGCTTCAATATGAGGTGCTCCGCTCATGCGAAGACCCCAATCGTCTTGAATGTACGCCCAGAGTTTGTCGCCGTCTTCTGGCTCTCTGAATTCGATGTTCTCTCCACCACCGATAGACCAGTCATTACCAACGCCTTCGGTTCCACCCCGAAGACGATTGCCGCCTCGGATGGCGATGTGTCCGTTGACGTCGAGTCGGTGGGCAGGATCGACACCACCCACACCAATGCTTCCGTCTGTTCGGAGGTTTGGTGCTCCAGTCATGCGTAGACCCCAATCATCTTGGATGTAGCCCCACACTTTGTTTCCATCTTCGGGCTCGCGGAACTCGAGATTTTCACCCGTGCCACCCACGGACCAATCACCGTGTTCGTCTTGAATACGACGGTCGCTGCCTTGCAGAGAAATGTTACCGGCGACGCCTAATCTTTGTGAAGGCCCAGTCGTTCCGATACCGACGTTACCACCGTTCAAGAAAGAGGTTCCTGCTGTATGGAGCTGAATCGTGTGGCCACCTGCTTGGTTTGCCACATTGATCACACCGTTGCTTCCTCCGCGAACTGATTCATCCCAGTTGAAGTAGTAATAACCGCGCGTCGAATCGATGTGGTAATTACCATTCGAAGGCCGAATGTAGACGAAGTGATTCGAATCGTATGAATTCAAGCGAATCGAACCGACGGTGTTATCTGTTCGATCACCAAGTTCGAGCGAGGTCTGCGAACCGATGCTGCTCCAAGTCCAATCACGGTTCGTTCCTTGGGTAACATGAAGTCGCCCGCGAGCTGTATCACCTGAACTTGAGTGTCTTCGGCTACCGATACCTACGCGACCGGGGAAGTATCCGTTGGGTGCGCCAGAAGCGATGAGACCCCAATCATCTTGGATATACATCCACAATTTGTCGCTGTCTTCGGGTTCTCTGAATTCGATGTTTTCTCCACCACCGATAGACCAGTCATTACCAACGCCTTCGGTACCACCGCGGAGACGGTTGCCGCCTCGGATGGCGATGTGCCCGTTGACGTCGAGTCGATGAGCCGGGTCGACACCACCCACACCAATGCTTCCATCAGTGCGAAGGTTTGGTGCTCCAGTAAGTCGAAGACCCCAGTCGTCTTGGATATACATCCAGGTTTTGTTTCCGTCTTCTGGTTCGCGGAAGTACAGATTCTCATCAGAACTACCCACGGACCAGTCACCATGTTCGTCTCGAATAATACGACTGCTTCCGGACATTGTGATATTACCAGCCACGTCGAGCAATTCAGAAGGGCCAGAAGTTCCAATACCAATTCGGCCGTTGGTCTTGACGTACATGGCGTATCGGCCATTCGACATGACTCTGAGGTCATGTCCTGAAATGGTACCAACCGCTGCATTACCACCGGTGTGCGACCACAGAACATTTTGAACACCGGAGGCTCGCTCTTCGACTAACAGTCGTGCGTGCACGTTACTGTCAATGTTGATGGTTCGGTCCCAGCTTCCTGGGTTCGCGAAAGATTGATCACCGACGTAGAGATGACCTTGAACGTCGACTTTCGTGCTTGGTCCAGAGGTTCCGAACCCAACATTACCGCCGTTCAACCAAGAGTTGCCCGCCGTATGCAGCCTGACTTGGTGGCTACCACCTTCGTTCGCGATATTGAGGTGACCGTGGTTGCCGCCGCGTACGGACTCATCCCAGTTGAAGTAGTATGCGCCTCGAGTCGAATCGATGTGGTAGTTACCGTTCGAAGGCCGAATGTAAACGAACTGGTTGGCATCGTATGAATTCAAACGAATCGAACCAACCGTATTATCGTTTCGGTCGCCAAGCTCAAGTGAGGTTTGCCCACCGATGCTGCTCCAAGTCCAATCACGATTTGTTGATTGGGTAACATGAAGTCGACCGCGAGCTGTATCGCCCGAATTCGTGTGTTTGCGGCTACCGACACCGACGCGTCCTGGGAAGTAACCATTGGGGGCTCCGTCCATGACCATACCCCAGTCATCTTGAATGTACGCCCATCGTTTGTTGCTTTCTTCTGGCTCGCGGAACTCGAGGTTTTCGCTCGTGCCACCGACGGACCAATCACCGTGCTCATCTTGGATACGACGGTCTGCAGCATGTAATGAAATATTACCGTTGACGCTCAACTTTTGAGACGGCGAGCTTACGCCGATGCCAACGCTATCTCCACTGTTGGAGATGTACAGCCGGCTTCCGCTACGAGTCCAATAAGTGCTCCCTCCTCCGCTTGGCCAGCTGGACTTACAAGAGCTGCCAATGCAAAGCCGTCCAGCCTTTACATCACCGTTTAGGTTCAAGTTACCGCCGCTATCAAAGCGCATGTATCGCCCGTTCGATTGCGTGATGTTGATACCCATATAATCGTTGCTGGCACCTTGGGAGATGGCACCGATAAAAGCGGTATCGCTGTCTTGTGCGCCCGTCATTTGAATCTTCTTAGTGTGAATGGAGCTGCTTGCGTTGAGCGTACCTTTCACACGCACAATGTCTCGCGCGCAGTTCGCGCCATAACGTCCGCCTAAACCAGGGGTTGACCAGCGCACACCGCCGGTAGAACCACCGCAGCCGCCACTTGCGCCACTTTGCATAACGTATGTGATTACGCCGCTGCCGTTGTGATCGGTCCAACCCCAACTACATGGTCCGTTAGATCCACCTCTGAAGCGATCAACCATTTCTGCGTAGGTCGCAAGTCGTGCACTGTTTGATGCACAGGCCGCAACTGCTTCAGAGTAGGTCTTGTTGTATCCACCGATATGGAAAAAGTGATTTCCTTGATTCCCAACTTGAAGTTTTGCTCCAGGTGAACCGGTCGCAATGCCTACGTTGCCATCTGTGTTAAGGAACACCTGGTTGTCCTGATTGTGGGCGTTGAGTTCAAGTCGTTCGTTATACGATTTAATATCACCTGAATCGACCGTGACGGGTCGGCTGAAGTAAAATCGGCTTCGGTCCGTCTGGATGTGAGCCCAGCTTGAGTTCATTGGTCCGAGGTCAAGGTAACCGTTGCCCGTATTGATTCGGAGGGCGCCCGAAATGTTACCGCGAACTGAACCGTTGATATGAAGTTTTTCTGAAGGGCTATCGGTACCGATACCGACATTGCCGTTGGATGCGAAGGTTGCCACGTGACTGTGACCTGATTCAGTACCCAACGAGTTTGTTTCAACACTTCGGAATCTAAGTTTGCGTCCGCTGTTGCGACTGTAGTCGATGTATGCGCCGTCACCCGGGCCGTGTCCAACAAAGTTCAACTCGGACGAACCACCTCTGCCTGAGCTTGGTGAGGATCCGATGCTGATCGAGTTATACGAATCACCATTGGCTTGTTTATCGAAGATTTGAAGCGTCGCGCTAGGGCTGTTGCTACCAAAATTGTTACCGATACCGACACGGCCATTGTCTGAAATGATCATACGGTCGCCGACACTGGGACGGTGTATCGCAAACTGTCCATTGGTGCGTTGAGTGATGTAGTGAGATTTATTGCCCGCTGCAACACCCACGTAGGTATTCGTGTCACCGCCATCGAAAAGGGCTGCGTGACCGCCGGCTCGTCCTGATCCAAGAACTCTAAATTTGAAATTGTCATTTCGATCCGCAACACCGACACCGACATTACCGTACGGTCCACCAATGAATAGGTTGATCGTTCCATCGGCGCCGCCGTCACGAAACGCGATATCTTCTCCACCTGATGTGGCGATATCCAAATGAGGTGAACCTTCTGTGGCGCGAATGAAGCCTCGACGTGAACCACCGCTGTTGTTCGTACGCAAAATGATGGAGTTACTATTCAGGATCTCCATATTTCCATTGACGCTTAGTTTTTCACTCGGGCTCGCAGTCCCAATTCCAACGGTGTCTCCCGCATTGCGCAGTGAAGTGATTGAGCCGTCGCGCCGCCAGAATCCGTCGTTGGCGTGAACATCCGCCCAGCTACCTCGGCAAGCACCGTCGATACAAAGCGAACCGCGAACATCCAAGGTGCCGTTCGGCGATGTCGTACCTACACCGATACGGCCATTATCGTTATTGATGAACATTCTGTTCACCCAGCCTGCGCTTCCATACAGATCAAAGCGCAGGTTTTGAGAACTGTCGAGATATTGCTGTAAGTACGCAGTATGGCTGTCGGTTCCTTGAAGCGACAGACCTTCGCGAATACTTAGCGTTCGATGCCAGTTGCTATTCCACCCAATACCGACTCGTCCATTGATAAACGTGCTATCGTTTTGCCAATCGCCGGCGTCCACGTGAAGTTTCCTTGCGGGTGACCGAGTGCCAACACCAATGCTGTTTTCCACGACGAGGTTTCTGTCTCCAGCGACAGTTTGCTGCCAGTAACCGACCTGTAAGTTCGCTTTGCCATCGATACGGACCGTGTGTCCGTTATCATTGTAGATCGAAAATAGGGCAGCGTTTGCTGCATTCGTATCTGTCGAACGAACTCTCGGTAGCTCCGCATGAATCAAACCGCGGTATTGATAGGTGCTTGGTCCGTCTGCTGCCAGATCTTTTGCGTAGAATGCAGGTTTCAGGCTTCGATATGAACCGGGTGAGCTCCCTGTTCCGTTTCGGAAAACTTCAACGCCGTAGTAGTTATTGTCACCCGCGGCATTTTGACCGACACGAATAGCTCCGCGAACGTCGAGTTCTTCAGCTGGGTTAGTAGTCATGATGCCGACTTTGCCATTGTCATCAATCGTGAAGCGTCGACTTCCGCTTCCCATGGTCCCGGATGTCGTTCGACCTCGCGAACCAATGTAGAAACGATTTCCGTCGGCTTCCATCATGAAGCTTGAGTAGCGAAATGCACCACTTTGACTTTCGGTATCGTGGAAATAAAGACCAGGTACAGAGCCCGCGATGGTGACCGCATTGGAACGAGCGTCAACGCCGTTGACGTGGAGCTGACCCATAGGTGCAGCGGTACCGAGACCCATGCGGCCATTGTCTTTGTCCATGAAGAGTCGATTAACCCAAGCGCTTCCGTATACGTCCCAGCGAATGTCGTCATTTCCATCGAGGTACATTTGCAGGTGTGCTCCGGTTGACCGATCGCTTTGAAGGGCAAGACCTTTTCTGATGCTTAGGTTTTGATGCCAGTTACTGGTCCAACCGATGCCAACTCGGCTTCCGATATAGGCTTGGTTGTCGACGGTTAGATTCGTGCTTCGTGCACGACCATTGACATGTAAAGCTTCAGATGGACTCGTCGTCCGAATACCGATTCGTCGATCATTTGTGATCGACATCGCATCGGCATAGCCACTCCCTGTTCGGAAACGAAGTCGGCCGTTGTCTGTTTTGTCGATGTATGAATCACCACCGGTACGATTAAATTCGATACGAGCACCGGTGAGTCGTGTTCGGTACGAGGATTGAGCAATCTCTAACTTAGCACCTGGAGTATTCGTCCCGATACCGACATTATTTGCGATGGTTCGAGGATAAATATTGTTTCCGTTTTGACTCCAGAAAGTGGCACCGCCACTTGAAGGCCAGCTATTACGACAATCACCGCCGATACACAGTTCGTTACCGCGAACTTTACCGTTGACGTGAAGTCGTTCAACGGGCGCCGCAGTTCCGATACCAACGTTACCATTTTGGAGCAGGCGCATTCTTTCGCCTTGGTCACCTGGGTGGAATACAATCGGGTGATTGCCACCTGTGGTTCGAATTCGGAGTGTTCCAGAATCCATACCCATATCTGCGCTACCGTTATTACTTTCAACCCAATAAAGGACCGAGTGAGACCCTGCGTTCGAAAGTTTCATGCTGCCGCCGGAAACGTGCATTCTGCCCCAAGGTGTTTGGGTACCAACGAGAAGCGCGCCATTTCGAGTGAGGCGCATGGATTCGTACATGGGTCCCGGACCGTCAGTGCCTCGCGTAAAGAAGGCGAGCCCTACGTAGTCGCTGTCGGCATTTTCCATGACACTTGAGATACCAGCACGCCGGCGTCCACCGTTTGACCACGTGATACCACCGAAGTAGTTTCCGTTTTGGTTTCCGGGAGATCCGTACAAGATAATGCTGTCCTGCCCGTTCGAACCTTGCGCAGTATCGTATTGGTTCGTGTTCCAGACCTGCAGCGTTCCTTGCGGTGCTCCAGAGTATCCTACGCCGAGACGACCACCACGAACGTTCATGTTCATGTCGCGAACTTCCCAGTTCCCTATCGCTCCGGTTCCTTCCATGTCGGTAAGGAAGCTGTTGGCTCCCACACCACGTGTTCGCCATGAGTTGTTTCCAGTGTCAAAGAGTCGAACGTCACCGACGCCGGAGCTCTGATTACCAGACGAGATTCCACCGTCGACTGAGAACCTTGCGTAGGTCGTTCGTGAACCGACTCCGATGTTTCCATTCGGATTGATGTACATTCGCTCTCCGCCACCGGCGTAAAACCGAAGCGGAATATTGCTTTGGGCCTCAACGAAAGCCCCGGTGGTGTCAACGCCCAGGTTAGCGTTCCCGGTTCCGTTGCGGGTGACGCGAATTTGATGATTAGGGTCGTCGCCTACAACGTGAAGTTTGTAGCTTGGGTCAGTGGTTCCAATGCCCACGTTGCCACCACTTTCGATAATAAGATGCTCGCCTGCACCAGTTCCGTCGACTTGGCGAAGTGAGAACCAATCATTGTTTGCGGACAACTCCCAGTTATTTGCAACGCCACCAAAACGAAGGCGAGGGCGTTCGCTTGCCGTTCCCGCGCGCAACAAGAGACCAACGTCGTCATCATTCGCTGTGGTTTGGAGAACGTCGAGTCTTGCCGATGGGCTGTTGGTACCAACACCCAAGTTACCAGCGCTACTTAGTCGCATGCGTTCGTTAGATGCCGAATCTAAAGTGGTAAAGAATCCCAGGCCTGAATCGGCATTAGCCCGGCTGCTCCATGCTCGTTCACGAATACCGCGAACTTCGCCCATGTTGATGTATTGGTTCCCTTCCGAGTTGTTATTGGTCAAACCTCGAAGGACAAGCGCGGAGTACTGGGATGAAGTATTCGAGTTGTCGACATTGGTGACCATCAAATTGGTGCCTGTACCTGTGTTTTGCTTGCGGATTTCGAAGTCACCTGCTGGGTCGTTCGTCCCAACGCCTACCCGGTCACCGTTATTTGCGAGAACGGTGTTGGTCCCTGAGCGAATCCATGGGCGGCCTCCGTTGACATCGTTCCAGCTATTTTTACAATCGCCGTTGATACAGATGCTGCCGTTGACGTCGAGCGTCCCAGCCGGAGTGAGCGTCCCAACACCAAAACGTCCGTTAGAGGTCAAGACCATCCGGCTTTGGTCACTGGTCCGGAAGTAAATATTTGGGATGCTACCGTCTCCGCTGTGCAAGTCACCCAAGAACAGCCCATTGCTTCGAACGCTAATGATACCTTGACCGTTGCTCGCGTAGTCGCCGGCAACATCAAGGCGATTGTTTCCATATCCGCTAGGCGAATTGGTTCCGACGCCTACCACACCACCCGTCGGTGCGAGCGCAATATTTCCATTATTCGATCCACCAATACCGTTGAATTGAGCCAAGACACGTTGTTGTCCCTGAGCGTTCGTATCGCGAATCATTAAACCTTCGTTTCCATGGGGCTGAATGACCATCCAGTAATTTTCCATGTACATTGCTTTGGCCGCAGCGTCGGTTTCTGAACCAAAGTAGAGTTTTGGTGAGTTTCCAGGAGTGCCTGCCCAAAGTCGTGTGTCCCCACGAACATCAAGTTTCGTTGCAGGTGAGTTGGTACCGATACCAATGTTACCCCAGACCGGAGCCAGGTGAATATCGCCATTGTTCGTTCCACTCAGTCCGTTGAATTGGGCGAGGATTTGTTGTTGCCCACTTGCGCTCGTATCGCGAATTCGGAAACCTTCGTTTCCGTGGGGCTGTAAAACCATCCAGTAGTTTTCCATGTACATCGCTTTTGCGTTGACGTCGGTCTCACCACCAAAAAATAGCTTGGAGGATTGACCAGCGTTTCCTTGATACAAGCGAACATCACCGTTGACGTCGAGCTTGGCGACAGGAGCACTCGTGCCGATACCGACGTTATCATTTCCGTTCGCTAGAGTGGTGTTGGTGCCGCTTCGATTCCAGTGAATCCCACCGCTCGCTGGCCAAGTTGAACGACAATCGCCTGAGATACATATGCTTCCGTTGACGTCCAGCGCGCCCGCCGGAGAAGTGGTTCCAATGCCCAAACGACCATTCGAGGTCAAGGTCATCTTGGTTGCGTCTCTTGTTCTAAAATAGATATTGTTGATGTTTCCATCGCCACTTGCAAGGTCACCAAAGGC